>TARA_R110002033_G_scaffold164318_1_pt1 | contig 192528 bp, 168 predicted proteins | sample TARA_R110002033 | Tara Oceans TARA_R110002033 (sample SAMEA4397051) | marine metagenome | biome: Polar Biome; feature: [SRF] surface water layer (ENVO:00010504); material: water (ENVO:00002006), including particulate matter (ENVO:01000060) such as... | depth 5 m | reverse complement strand
AGACCCCCAGTAATTGGAATGTCCAACTATTGGGGGTCAGTTCATCAGAGGGCTTTTTTAATCAAATAGCAGCTACCCTCCAAACAACCTTGTGGTCGTGGTGGTAGAGGTGCTGTATTGAAAAAAACTTAATAAAGGGTTCATGGGAATATTTTTATCACTTAATACCTTTTTAGACAACGGGTAAATAGTAAAACCTGTCTTTAATTCAATTGTATGCAAATAGCACGCTCTACTTTTCCGTTATCCGAATACAGTTGCGGCCACTTTCTTTGGCTTGATACAAGGCAGAGTCTGTTTGTTGGAATAGTTGTCGCGGATCTGAAATTAGTTCTGGCCAGCTTGATATGCCAATCGAAATGGTGATATTTTCGAGCAAGTACCCTTCATACTCTATTTGTGTTTTTTCAACAGCAGCCCTTAATTGCTCGGCTTTTCGTAAGCAGTCTTCACTTGTGACTCTAGGCATAACAACGACAAACTCTTCTCCTCCCAAACGACAAACAATATCACCTTCATGGAAAAAGTGACTCAGTAAGCTAGCGAGGGTTTTCAGTGCTTCGTCACCAGCAGGGTGACCATAAGTGTCGTTGAATTTTTTAAAGTAATCGATATCGCAAATCAGTAGCGATAACGGTTCTTGATTTTGTTCAGCAGATGCAATTTCATGCCCCATAACCTCAGAGAAAAAGCGGCGATTTTTTAACCCTGTGAGCTCGTCTTCATAGGAAAAGCGTTGCAGTTCCTCGCGTAAGGCAATATTCGCTAAGGTAATGTTTATTTTTTCTACCGCTCGCTTTAGCAGTTTCATAAAGTGCGCTACGGGATACCCATTAAGAACGTCTGTTGCCTGAACTTGCAGTAGCGCAACATAACGAACAGAACCTTGCTGATTAACGACTCTAAATGGAAAAACGCCCTGCTCGTTATTAAACTTAAGCTTGATCAGCGCTGTATTTTCAGGGAGAGGAGCGTCAATGGCATGACCCCAGCTGTGAACATTTCGCCATTCATCTGTAACCGCAATGCTAAATACACCAGAAAAAGGCGCACAAAGTGCTTCGATGTTATTGGCTATCTTTTCAATTCCTACTTCTAGTGTATGGCAGCTTTCTAGTTCAAAGATAATATCACTGACAATTTCAAGCTTTTCTTGCTGAAATAACAAACCATTAGCACGTAATGCTTCTTGCTTTACCATAATGCTAAGCTGCTCGGTACGCTCAATGACTTTAGACTCTAATGATATATTCAGCTTCGCTAATCTTCTTTGAGTAGACAAATAATGGTTAAAAGACAAACCAATAATCGCTACAGAAAATAGCAGCGCACCACTAGAAACAGGAACAGAACTCCATGATATCCAATTATGTGCAACAGCCATATCAAGCATCATTACAGAGCAAAAACCAAAGTAAGCCAGAATAAGTAATTTTTGTTCCAGACGGACACGGTTAAACACCAATAGAACAAAAACTACCAGCAGGAGTAACGTCACGATAAACATGCCATCAAATGCTGGATAAAGCTGAGTAAGATGAAGGAGGCCAAACACGCTTCCAATAGCTGCTAACAACAAAAACACAAAATGAGCACGCCATAGCCACTGAAAATGACGAACCTCTAAACCGGCATCTGATAACCACTCAGCCAACAACATAAACATTGGAATCGGGAGTAAAAAATACGCGTACGCACCGATATAGTTCCAAAGTAAGGGTTGATCCCAAATGAGCTTCATAGCTGGAATGTCTCCCAACACTAGTCCCGCTGCCGCAAGAGAAAAGAGACATACATTCAGAAATTGGCGACGCTGACCTTTTAACATGGCAAAAATAGCCGCCATCAAAGCAATAAAGATTGTCACGCCAGCGACTATAAAGCCTTGCAATGACTCTTCGATAATTTGTTTCAGGGCATCAACTCGCTCGGTGAGCTTTCGCTCTCCCCAAAAGCCAATATTTATATAATTTGAATACACCCGAAAATAGAGTGTTTTACCCGCAAAATTCTCAGGCAGAGTAATCATGTGCCAAGGCCAACCAGCAAATACACCTACACCATTCTGATCTAACTGACCATGTTTATAAATAAGCTCGCCATCCAAATACACTTCCGCCAATAAATCGATACTGGACGCGTAAAATACAGGATCTCTATAAACATGTTGCGGAAGTGTTATACGAAACCAAACATTATTGTGAGCACCACGAGCAGGTGGATCGGCCGGAAAAGCAATGGCTTGCCAATCAGCTAGGCTATTTTGTTGCGTCCATAAGGGAACACCGTCAGAGTTAAACGCAGAGTCTCCCCACGCATATTCCCAACTGTTATCTAAATTCACATCCTGCGCAGATACGTTTGCCGGCAAGCACAATAATGCTGTAGCAAAAAACAACGAAATAAAATAAAAAAATGCAGTCTGTAATTGCTTCAAGATATTACTCAACCAAAGCTTATATTAAGGGAACGAAATGCATCCTATGCATCTCAATACTTCAGTCACTTTCCTTTCATTAACAATATGCTCTTCCCCTTGGCATATTTACATCCTAACTCAAAGTAGATATTGGTATTGTAAAGAATCGTTTTGGTGTTCAGTAAGTAACCAATAAAACAGAAGAACGATCTATAAAGTACTTCAGTGCAAAACCTTCTAGCCTAAATAACGCTGACCGATATCTGCCTAGTGCTGACAAAATCCATAACAATCCCCCTATCTCCATTTGCTTCTAACAAAAGCCCTTCTCTATAATGACATCCATATCCAACAGTCCATGCAGTTTTCAAGGCGGTTTTACGATGGTGTTTAAAAAAGTTTCTTTTAAGGTGGCCCTAGCGGCGGCGTTGGTTGTGATGGTGGGTTGTAGTTCTTCGCCGACAGGTCGTAAGCAGTTTGCAGTATTACCTGATAGTCAGATGAACGAGATGGGGGTTCAGTCTTTTACAGAGATGAAGAAGGAAACGCCTGCATCATCGGATGCGAAGTTACGTGAACAGGTACAATGTGTGGCGGATACACTAATTGCGGTGTTACCGGATAAATATCGTAATCAAGATTGGGAAGTGGTGTTGTTTAACGATGAGCAGGTAAACGCGTTTGCTCTGCCGGGTTATAAGGTGGGTGTTTATACTGGCTTATTAAAAGTAGCGGACAATCAATCCCAGCTGGCAGCGGTAGTTGGTCATGAGTTGGCGCATGTGATTGCGCGACACGGTAATGAGCGCGTTTCGACTCAGTTGGCGACTAGCCAAGCTTTGGCGCTAGGGTATCAGTTGAGTGGTGAGGAATCACCAGAGAAAATTGCAATTTTCCAAGCATTGGGTCTTGGTGCCCAGGTCGGTATTATTTTACCTTTCAGCCGTTCGCATGAATCAGAAGCCGATTTACTAGGCTTAGAATACATGGCGGAAGCAGGATTTGATCCACGAGAAAGCGTTCAGTTGTGGCGTAATATGAGTGCTGGCGGCGAGAGTAAAACACCGGAGTTGTTGTCGACTCACCCATCAAACTCTAATCGTATTAAAAATTTACAGGCCAATTTGCCAAAAAACCTGCCGATTTATGAAGCCTTGGTTGCACAGAATAAAGAGGCGAAATGTTACTAAGTCTTAAATCAAGACCTTAAGCTAAAAACCATCAGAGACAAGTTAGAACGTAAAAGTTAATCGCGATTTAACCTGTCTCTGAGACGTTTAAGTGCTAATAAACAGATGTACTGCCCCTTTCCCTTTATTTCCTCCTTTTCCTCCTTTTCCTCCTTTTCCTCCTTTCCAGTAAAAATCCACCGACTTCCCACTGCTATTTTCTTTGCGATCTATTATAGACATTAGTCATAAGCAGAATTTATTAATCATAACCTAATATAAGTTCTGTAATATTTCGCGAATTAGGTGTAATTTCCACGAAGTTTCAAGCTGTACTCGGCATTTCATTAACATTTAGAAACATTGCACTCAAAATCTTTATGGTAATATTCGGCCAATTTTCTAAGACTGATTATCATCTAGCCTTAGCATTCAATTTATATTAAAACTCGCAAACCAATATATTGTATATATCGCTACCTAAAGATGTTTTGATAGTGAATAACAATCAGGCTCGATGTTATTAATCTGTATAAGTATGAGGGAAAAATGCCGCTTATCTATTCGCATAGAACAATGCCATTATGGTTAGGAATTATGTTTTTATGTGCTTTGAATGTGGCTCATGCGAACACCTCTACTCCTCTTTCAGATTATTTCAAAGACACTTGGTCTACTCATGAAGGCCTTCCACACAACAGTATTAATGCCATCGCGCAAACTTCTGATGGTTATTTGTGGTTTGCTACTTGGGAAGGTGTTGCCCGTTACAATGGTCGTGATTTTCGTTTTTATGAGCGCTCGGATAAAACGGGCATTTTAGATTCAGGTATTCGAACTCTCGTATCAGACTCTGATAATGGCTTGTGGATTGCTGGGGTGAGAGGTGGCATTACGTATCGCCAAGGTAATCTCTGGCAGCCACAATCTGCTGCTGCAAGTATGGTAAATAACGTGCTCAAAGACAGTTCCGGCGACCTTTGGATAGCCGTTGAAGGGTTGGGCGTTTTTCATCGGCCAAAGCCAAGTATTGAAAATGTTGCCTCTGAAGAAGTTTGGGAATTACAGAACATTAGTGCTTACCGATTACTTGAAGACAGTAAGGGCCGAATTTGGGCGACAACTGAAGAAGGTTTATATCATTTAAATGGGCAAGACAAACAAGAAATATTAACTAAGTTCAACCTACCAAAGTTACATGTTTATTCCATTCTGGAAACTCACGACAAGCGTCTATTGGTGGCCACTGAAAGAGGCGCTTTTATTTTAGAAGATAATAGAGCCAGCATTGTACATCCTAGTTTGGCAGGTGAAGCTATTAGCGCTCTAATGGAAGATGACGAAAACAACCTGTGGTTAGGTACTATCAAGAATGGCCTTATAAAGGTCAGCAATAGCCACATAGAAAGACTAAATACTCATTCTGGTTTGCAGAATAATCGTGTGTTATCCATATTACAGGACTTCGAAGGCAGCATTTGGATTGGCACTAATGGCGGTTTGGTGCGTCTGCGCAAAGCGCCTTTTACTACTTGGGCTAAGAGCCGCAATCTAGTAGGCGATTATGTTCGCAGTGTTATCGACATTGATTCCGATACTGTACTGGTTGGCTCAAGTGAAGGCCTTAGCCTTATTCATAACAATATCGCCCGTAATGCGCGCGCTAATAATAGTGCTCCTATTTCTGTTCTTAGCTTTGCTAAGCAGCATGATGGTGGCATTTGGGTAGGTACTTATCTTAATGGCCTAATGCTCTGGAAAGATCAGCAATTAATCCCTCAGTTTGATCATGGAAATGGATTACCCAGCGATGAAGTCAGATCCATTTTAGAAGACAGTCACGGCAATTTATGGATTGGTACAACCAATGGCCTTGTGCAACGAAATGCCGCTGGCCAGCAACAAATTTTCACTCGCAATAATGGCCTACCTGACAATTACATCATGACATTGGCAGAAGACGACCGAGGCCAAATTTGGGTAGGAACTGGAGTGGGTGTTGCCAAATTAACATCCAATGGTTTTGAAATTGTTCCTATTAATAACCTCGAAGAGGCTGAATATGCTTTTGGCTTCTGGATGGAGGAAGGTTATGTCTGGATTGCTACGGACCGCGGCTTAATTCGATATAACCAACAAGATGGTCAGCTAGGCTTGGTTGGACGGCGCTCAGGCTTGCCCATCGATAAACTATTCCAAGTAGTTTATGACGGTACTAATGGGCTTTGGCTAACCAGTAATCGTGGCATTTGGCGAGTCGACTATCATGAGGCTCATGCTGTGGCTGATGGTCGCCAAAATGAGATTGCGTTTGAGCATTTTTCAGAAAGTGATGGATTAGCAAGCGCTCAAGCAAATGGCGGCTCGAACCCTGCAGCGGTTGCTATGGACAATGGCAAGCTCTGGTTTGCCACTTCTAAAGGTGTTGCCATGATAGACAGCTCCACTATCTCGCAAAAAAACACAACACGCTTGCCTCTCACCATAGAATCTATATTGGCAGACGGATTTGAACTGTCTGCCAATCAACAAAACATATTACCTGCAGGTACTAATAGAGTCGTATTTAACTATGCAGGACTCGGATACATCATGTCTTCCCGTATTGAATATCGGACAAGGCTAGTAGGTTTTGAGGATAACTGGGCTTCTAGGGGCAAAAATACCATTGCCGAATACACCAATTTAGCACCGGGTAAATATAAGTTTCTGGTCAGTGCCCGATACCCATATAGTGACTGGAATAATGCTGATCAAGTTTATGAGTTCACTATTTTACCCCACTTCTGGCAGCGCTTAGAGGTACAGATCGGCTTAGCGCTTTTGGTGCTGATCATTCTTGCTGGTAGCATAAAATGGCGCGTACAACGATTGCAAAAAAGTGAGTTAAAACTAAAAGCCCTAGTCGAAAAGCAAACTTATGCATTGCGCCAACAATCGGAAGATTTCCAGCGTCAAGCCAACGAAGATAAGTTAACTGGCTTGCCAAATCGACGTGCTTTTGACAAATGGCTCAGCGACAAGTTTATTCAAGCCAAGCAGCAACAAACACCGCTTGCCTTGGTTATTATGGATATCGATCACTTCAAAAAAATCAATGACCATTATTCTCATTTGATTGGAGATAAGGCGATAAAGGCGCTCGCTAAACAGCTACAACTGCTTGCCGATAATCAGATACATGCAGCTCGTTGGGGCGGTGAAGAATTCACCTTGATGATTAAAGATATGAACGATGCAGATGTGGCGGCTTATTGCGAAAATATACGTCATTGTATTGAAACTTATGACTATAGCGACATCGCAGCCGATTTGACCATGACGGTCAGTATGGGCGTGGCGTTTGCTCATCAAGTAGAGAGCTACCAAGATTTACTCCGCCTCGCCGACCAAGCCTTATATCGAGCCAAAGAGCAAGGCCGTAACCGAGTTGAAATTTGGCAGTAATAGCCTTTAAGTAATGATCTATTTCTAGCAGTTTATTAAGCTTACCGTATGTAGAATAAGATAAAAAATAGCTCTAGTTCATTGGAACCAGAGCTATTTTTTTAGAGATTTAGCTTGATGCTATAAAAGAAAAAGATAGAAGCGGTTCACCTATTAAGGCTTGTTGCCAGCCTGAACAAGGTTATCCACCTGCCCTAGGCCAATTCTTAGTTGATCATCTCCGCAGTAACCTTTCAGAATAATTCGGTCGCCATCTTCAACAAAGGTACGTTGCTCGCCATTACTCAATGTAATCGGATTCTTTCCGCCTACGGTGAGCTCAAGAAGAGAACCTGACTCTTCAAGATCTGGACCAGACTGAGTACCACTGCCAAATAGGTCTCCCGGTTTGAGATCACAACCATTCACTGTGTGATGAGCCACCATTTGTGCAATAGTCCAGTAAGAATCTTTGAAGTTACTTTTTGCAAGGCGCTCAGCTGGCTGATTGTCCGCTCGCATTTTGGCCGTTTCTATCCAAACCTCTAACTTGATGTCTATCGCGCCCTTGCTGCGGTTCGCTTTAGAGTCTAGATAATCAAGCGGTTGAGGATCTTCAGCATCTCGTGTCCAATCACAGCGGTAAGGTTCCAGCGCCGCCATCGGGACGACCCAAGGACTTAGACTGGAAAAGAAGTTTTTCGACAAGAATGGCCCCAAAGGTTGATATTCCCATGCTTGAATATCGCGAGCAGACCAGTCATTAAACATGGACACACCGAAAACATGCTGTTCAGCGTCGGCCATTGAAATAGGCGTACCTAATTGGCTACCTTTGCCGATAAAAATCCCTAGCTCTAATTCATAATCAAGACGTTTACAAAGTTCTAATACTGGACGCTCGGCGTCAGGCGCTTTTAACTGCCCTGCCGGACGCTTGAATGCTTCGCCCGACACACGTATGGAAGACGCTCGACCATGATAGCCAATCGGTATCCATTTGTAGTTTGGCAACAGCGGATTATCTGGGCGAAACAATGACCCAACTCGTGTGGCATGATGCACAGACGTATAAAAATCTGTGTAGTCACCAATTTGACAAGGCAAATGAAAAGCAACCTCTGACTGAGGAATCAAGCAAGGCTCTACTTTGTCTTGGTAAGCGCTATTGCTGAATAATTCAGTCAAACGAAGACGCAGCGCATGCCATTGTTTATGACCTAGCCCCATCAATTGATTCAGAGCGCTTTGTTTGACGGCGTCACGCAAGCTCTGATCCAAACTATCCAATAGCCCGGCTTCTTCAAGTGCGTTCAGATTAGCAATTTTATCGCCGATGCCGACGCCAATATGATGTATTTGATCGGCACTGGAAAAGACTGCATAAGGCAAGTTCGCTAAGGGAAATTCGCAACCTACCATGTTAGCGCTCGACAACCAGCTATTAATGCGATTGGTGTTCACAGAACATCTCCTTAAGGTGACTTTGTTTAGTATTTATCATGTTTAACTCACTTACAGTTGTGCATCAGCTTGGGCTTCTGGCACCGCTTGCTTAAATGCTTCTAGCTGAAGACAGTTCGCTTCGATACGACACAATTTGGGATAGATTGTTAAGTCGACGTTAAAACGACGAGCGTTATACAGTTGAGGAATCAGACAGATATCCGCAAGCGATGGCGTGTTGCCATAACAAAAACCGTCATCTTCGACCATTAATTCCAAGGCGCCCAAGCCTTCGCTCACCCAATGCTGATACCAACTATTAACCGCGTCGTCGTCTAAACCCACGCTAGCACGAAGGTATTTAAGAACGCGTAAGTTGTTAATCACAGGCAATCGCTTGCGCCATCGCACGGACTTTGGCGCGGGCAAAAGGCGCTGCGGGAAGCAAAGGCGTATCAGGATGGCAATCATTGATGTATTCGATAATAGCCAAAGATTGCGTTAGTACGCCCTCTTCATCTTGCCAGCTCGGCACCAAGCCTTGTGCATTTAACGACTTATATTCAGGGAAATGCTGCTCACCGCCGCCGTTAACCAAGTGAACGAAAGCGGTGTCATAAGATAAACCCTTTAGAGCAAGCGCAATTCTGACTCGATAGGCCGCAGAAGAGCGCCAATAAGAATAAAGCGTACCAACGTTTTCCATCACTTCATCCTTTACGCGTTAGTTTCGATGACGCCACGAGCTACTTGATCGCGCTCTATAGATTCAAACAAGGCTTTAAAGTTGCCTTCCCCAAAACCGTCATCGCCTTTGCGTTGGATAAACTCAAAAAATACTGGGCCTAACTGATTGGTAGAGAATATTTGCAGCAACAATCGTGGCGCGCCATCGATAGTGCCATCCAGCAAAATACCGCGCGCTTTCAGCTCATCGACCTTTTCACCATGACCAGGAAGGCGCTCTTCCAGCATGTCGTAATAGGTCTCCGGTGGTGCCGTCATCAGCTGAATACCGCTGGCACGCAAGGAATCGACACTGGCCATTAAATTGTCTGTGCGCAAAGCAATATGCTGAATGCCTTCGCCATTGAATGACATCAGAAACTCTTCAATTTGACCTGAGCCACCAGCTGCTTCTTCATTCAAGGGAATACGAATTTTCCCATCGGGCGCCGTCATCGCTCGTGAGGTTAAACCGGTATATTCACCCTTAATATCAAAGTAACGAATTTCACGAAAGTTAAACAAGGTTTCATAGAAGCGTCCCCAATAGGCCATACGACCTCGGTAGACATTGTGAGTCAGATGGTCAATCTCGTAAAAGCCATGACCTACAGGCTTTTTATCTACATCTGGCAGGAACTCGAAATCAATATCATAGATGGATAAACCATCGTCATAACGGTCGATTAGATAAATAGGCGCGCCACCAATCCCCTTGATTGCAGGCAACCTAAGTTCCATAGGACCAGTCGGAATATCCATTGGTTTAGCACCTTTAGATAGAACATACTCATAGGCTTTGTGTGCATTTTTGACACGAAACCCCATGCCTGCCGCGGCATTGCCGTGTTCCTGACCAAAGTAATAGGCTTCACTGCCTTTTTCTTTATTTAAGATAAAGTTAATGCCGCCTTGACGATAAAGCTCGACATCTTTCGAACGGTGTTTCGCGACTAATTCAAACCCCATAAGCTGAAACACTTCCGCTATTTTCTCTGGGTTGGGGCCTGCAAACTCTACAAATTCAAAACCGTCTAATCCAACTGGGTTTTCAAATAAATCTGCCATTTCTGTATTCCTATTTATCGTTATATTTGGAAAATAATGTATTTAAAAGGCAATGATTTTAAGCCTGTGAAGGCGGCGGAATAGCAATTCCCCGCACACTTCGAGACCAGTGGAGTGCAATAGATAATTGTAGACGCCCAGAGCAAAGATTACCCATTGTGGCTGTCCGTACTTTTGTTGTTCCTACTTTTATTATCCGGTACGTTGAACTCTTTAATAATTTGGCTAGCTGGTTGAATGTCTTTCCAACAGCCGACATAGTCTTTTTGACGTTCAGTCGCATTCGCTGCAAAGTGGGTAATTCGCTGGGGCGCACTGGTTTCAAACATAAACGCGAGTGTTCCTGATAATTTATGGGGAGTCAATTCTGACGCTGATGCTTTTGAAAATGCATCATAATCTGGGCCATGTGGCGAGCCAGCATTATGAAGACTAGCACCTCCAGGCAAAAAACCATTCGGTTTAGCGTCGTACGTACCGTAAATTAATCCCATAAACTCAGCCATGACATTACGATGATACCAAGGTGGACGAAAGGTATTTTCAGCAACCAACCAACGATCACCAAATACCACCACATCTATGTTTGCCACACCGGCAGTTTGACTTGGTGACGTCAGAACCGTAAAAATCGAAGGATCAGGATGATCATAGCTTATCGAGCCAAGAGTATTAAAGCGTCTCAAGTCATATCGATAAGGAGCATGATTTCCATGCCAACCAAGCACATCAAATGGCGAATGTTCAAGGGTGAATTCACGAAAGCGCCCTTCTCTCTTTTCAATCACCCAAGTTGCTGTTTGTTGCTCTACAAAGCTCGCCGTTGGATATTCAAAGTCACGTTCATTCGCCAAACCATTCGCGCCTATGGCACCACGATTAGGCAATTCAAAAGGTGAACCATAATTTTCTAACAAGTAAATTTGGGTTGTATTTTCAGTGCTTAATTCAACAAATGCAGAACGCGGAATAACACCAAGCGAGCCAACACCAATATCCAGCACACCAAACTCAGTCCGCAAGCTAATAGAGGAACTGATCGGCATGACCAACATTTCTGCATCATGGTTTTGTAATACAGGCTGTTGCTGCTCATACAATGTAGCAATACTAGCTGACATACCAATTTGCGAGCTTGCAGAGCCTGCGATAGTTAAGGTGCGAACAGACTCAACCCAATGCCCTTCTACAGCCGCCAATGGATTCCATCTAAGCGGATCAAAGGCAATTTGCGTATTGCTTTCGTCTGATTGAGATACCCAGTTAACGAACTCAACCAAGTCTCCGTCAGCTCGATGCGCAACACTGGGTCTAATGCGGTACATCCAGCTACGTAGATTGTGTCCTTGGGGTGCCGTAAATGCAGAGCCACTGATCTGTTCTGCATATAAACCAAATGCGCAGCGCTGAGGACTGTTCTGTCCAATAGGCAAAACGCCCGCTAACGCCTCGGTCGAATGATAGTTTCTAAAGCCGCTGAGATAAGACATGACTTAAGCCGAAATAGTAAGTGAAAATATATATAATCATTTCAAATGAAACGAGTCAACTCATTTCATTTGAAATGATTAAGCTGCTTTTGTAGGCAAATTTTTTTATAGGTTGCTTGCAAGTTAAGCTTTACACTAGGCTCTATCGCGGTCCATAAGCACACGCGCTTGTATATTTTTGATGTTTAAAGAGTCTTAGAAAAGGTAAGTAAATGTTTGATCTAAATAACTTCATTCCATATCGCCTTAATCAGGCAGCTCAGCAGACATCCGAAGCCTTGGCTCGTAAATATAGAAATCAATATGGATTAACCGTTCCTGAATGGCGCGTGCTGGCTCACTTAGGTAAGTATGACAAGCTCTCAGTAAGAGATTTGGAAAAAGCCATCGGCTTAGATAGAGTCGCAGCGTCTCGGGCGGGAACAAGCCTGTGTAGCAAAGGCTGGGTGCAAAAAATCGCTAATGAACAAGACCGTCGCTTGGTCGAGTTTTCCCTGACCGACGTCGGCCGAGAACATTATGGAAAAGTCGTTGTACTCGCCACTTCTACAGAAGAATTACTGCTAAAGACACTAAGTACATCTGACCAGAAAAAGCTGTTAGAACTGCTTTGCAAAGTAGAAGAAGCCGCTAGAAAAATCTCTTAGCGGTTTCCCATCACATTATAAATTCCGCGTTGTACTCTTCTCTTTCAAAGCCTGCGCGCTAGGCTCACTAACAAAATGCAACGTTCGTTGAGGAAACGGAATCGTCAAGCCTGCCGCTTCAATCGACTCTTTAACTTGTTTGTTTAAGTCCCAGTAAGTCGGCCAATAGTCATCCGTTTTTGCCCACGCTCTAAGTTGAATATTCACCGAGCTGTCCATCATAGACACAACCATTGCCTGAGGAACAGGATCAACCAAGAGTCGAGGCTCATCTCCCGCCACTTGCCTAAGCACAGATAAACCTACATCAATAGAATCCGAATAAGATATTCCGACAACAATATCCATTCGTCTCTTACCATTTCGAGTGAAATTTTTAATGTGGCCACCCCACAAAACACTATTAGGGCAAGCGATATATAAGCCATCGACGGTCTCAAAAACGCAGGTAAATAGATTTATTTCTTTTACCGTTCCTTGCGTAGAGCCAAATTCAATAAAGTCACCCGCTCGAAATGGTCGCAATATCAGCAACATAATCCCCGCGGCAATATTACTTAATGTGTCTTTTAACGCTAATCCAATTGCCAAACCGGCCGCACCAACCAAGGCAATAAGACTGGCCGTATTGACACCAAATATATCTAAAATAAACACGCCACCAATAACATAAACTGCATAACTGACGACGGTTGAAAATATAGGTGTCAAAGTTGCATCTAGCTTATTAAGCTTAGAATTCGTATTCAGTATTGCCCTTCGCACAGCTTTTGCTATGTATGAACTGGCTATGAATATTACGATTGCCAATACAATTTTATAACCAAGAGCAATGATTGTGTTGGAATGATTTTGCCAAAATTGAGCGAATAACTCTTCCATAGACTTCTCTTCTTAATTCCTGTCTGACCGATAAAATTTTATATTACCCAATGACTGATGAGACTAACCAGACATTATAAGCGGCAAAAGCGAGCAACAGAACAGCTCCTTCATAGCGATTAATACGACCAGCTCGACGGAAACCATATGCCATAATTAATAACACAACCGTCATCCCCATCATCACCAGCCAATCGCGTGACAGTACATCGGCCGACAAGTTTGTCATTGGCGATATAGTACCCGCAATCCCTATTACTGCCAGTAGGTTAAACATGTTCGAACCAACCACATTACCAATGGCAATATCATGTTCACCTTTTCTAACGGCAATAATAGAAGCCGCCAGTTCTGGCAGCGACGTTCCCAATGCAACAATCGTAAGGCCGATAATCAAATCACTCACACCAAATAGGTGAGCAATGTTAACCGCTCCCCACACAAGCACACGAGAGCTGACGATCAAAAGAACAAGCCCAAAAACCAACCAAAAAATGGCCTTTTTGATAGACATCGCATGAGTAGCCAACTCTTGTTCCATTTCGCTCTCTAGCGCATCGCCTTTGCCCTTCATGGCAGAAAATATACTCCAACCAACCAAGGCAAAAAAACTAACAAGCAAGAGCGTAGATTCAAAGCGCGTTAATGACCCATCCCAAATAAAATAGCCAAATAACAAGCCAATTAACAACAACAAGGGCAACTCTTTTCGAACAATATTAGATTGCACCATAATCGGCGCAATCATTGCCGTCACACCTAGAACCAGACCCGTGTTAACAATGTTCGAGCCAAGCGCGTTCCCCAAGGCTAAATCAGGGTTCCCATCCATAGCAGCCATGGCAGAAACTACCATTTCTGGTGCCGAGGTACCAAAACCAACAATCACCATACCAATCAGCAATGGAGGCATACCTGCGTATTTTGCCGTAACGGCCGCCCCTTCTACAAAACGATCAGCGCTCCACACCAACAAAACAAAGCCACCTAATAAGGCTAAAATAGCGAGCGTCATAACGTTACCTCACGTTTGAAAAAAGAAACTATGCAAAAAAGAACCGATACCAAAAAGATCGTGGATTGAGATCGTATGGATCTAGACAAACAATACGTGAAATTAATAGCGGTGACGTGTCGCTTTATAAAAAGCCATAGCCCATTGAGGTTATTCATTTCCAAACCCTCTCGCGAAGGACAGAGCAAGGAAAACAGTTAGATTAAGCACACCAGCGTCCTCGGGGTGGAAATGACAAAAGGCAAGAATTGCCCTCCACCCCGAGAACAACGCTTGCCTTAAGTCTGGTCAATCCAAAAAACTGGACATAACCGCCACGAACGACTGTTCGGAGACTGTTGACGGCTATCTCAGACAAAGCTGAGAGACTACTCCCCTAAGGTTTTAGGAATCATATTCCTATTTTTTCAGCTTAACAATAAGCACAGAGCGAGCAAAACAACGCCTAGACTATCTTTACCTTTTCCCGACAAATTCAGTGGTTCCACACTATTCTTATTGGCTTTTACACAAGCTTGTCTGAGATACGGTTGAAATGAAGGGTGTCACCCACCATTAAAACCCCGTAAAATGCCGACCCTTGGTACGTATGTACTGTGAAGTGACGTGTGTGCTGTTAAGTGAAATGATATCAATCAAAGAGACTATAGAATGACCGAACAAACTCAAGTAATCGCAACGCACAATGCAAACTTTCATGCAGACGACGTATTTGCCGTAGCCGCACTTAAAAGCATTTTTCCGTCTGTAGAGTTAGTACGTACACGTGACTTAGACATCATAGCCAAAGCCGACATTGTGGTCGACGTAGGCGGAATATACGACGCCGACAAAGGCCGTTTTGATCACCACCAAAAAGGTGGCGCAGGTGCACGAGAAAACGGCATCCCGTTTTCATCATTTGGGTTGATTTGGCAAAAGTACGGCCTAGAAATATGCGCGGGTAGTCAAGAAGTCGCTAACTCATTGGATAAAAATTTAGTATCTACCATCGACGCCATAGATTGCGGACACGTAGAAGGCGTACAAACAGGCATTAGCCTGAGCCAAACCATCTCTATGTTTAATCCTACATGGCAAGAAGAAGGCGATTTTGATGCCTGTTTCGATGAAGCCGTTGCCTTTGCATCTCGCATATTAACTCGATTCATTGCTGCGGCAAGCGGTGGCGTGAACGCAAAAACCATCGTAGCCGACGCTATCGAAAAAGCCGAGGATCCAAGAGTCATCGTGTTAGAACAATACACGCCATGGAAAACTACGGTCCTTAGGTTATCGCAAGACGCCTTGTTTATGGTTTACCCATCGCAAACAGGACAATGGCGCATACAAACCGTACCAGTTGAACTAGGCTCGTTTGAAGACCGTAAAAAACTACCCGCGCCGTGGGCAGGTTTGTCTGATAAAGAACTACAAGACGTCACCGGTTTAGATGATGCCATGTTCTGTCATAACGGCTTGTTTATCGCAGGCTGTGCCTCATTTGAAAACACCATGAAAATGGCAAAAATGGCGTTAGAGTACTAACGAATTAAGGTCATAAGGGGTTGGAATTTCGCAGCCAGCCCCAAACTCCTAAGTTATACATTCATTACCACACGGGAGTACAAATATGAGTCGTCATTTTGAACAAGCCGAAGGCTTGTGTGAAGACAAAGACCCTGCAACGAACGGTTTTGTATTCAACCAAACCATGTTGCGCATTGCCGATCCTGTGTGCGCACTCGATTTTTATACCCGAGTGATGGGTATGACGCTATTAAAGAAACTCGATTTTCCAGACATGAAATTCAGTTTGTATTTTCTGACTCACGGTGAAGATTTCTCTGATATCAGTCACGATGATTCGGAACGAACGGCGCAAACCTTTGGTCGCCCTGCCATGTTAGAGCTTACCCATAACTGGGACGATACCCCAGACAATACGCAATATCACAACGGTAACAGTGATCCTCGTGGTTTTGGCCACATTGGCTTTCATGTACCCGATCTAGAAGGCGCGTGTCAGCGTTTCGAGGCGCTAGGTGTGCCATTCCAGAAAAAACTAAGCGATGGCAAAATGAATAACATTGCCTTTATTAAAGACCCTGACGGTTATTGGATTGAAATATTCAATGCAAGCCGCATGGCAAGTTAAACGACATTAAGCAAAAGGCCCCTTTGCAACATGACAAAGGGGCCTTTTTTTGCTGTGTCATTTCGCCAAGAATGGACTAAGACACAACTTCGAAACCGCGTGTTTACAAAGTGTTATATGCCGTATTGCTAACCCTTGTTTGCACCGCCTTTATTTGATCTTTCATTTCTCTTCTGTTTCTTACGGCTATTTTTCTCAGTGACGATCTTGATGGCTTCGTCTTTGGTTAAATGGGGATGCTTAGCAATCAGCTCTTCCACTTTTGTATCAAATGCGGTCATTTATAAATCTCTTGTATTGAAGTACGAATAAGGTCGGTATTTTAGCTCAGGAAGTGTTTAGAAGATAACAATTCTTAGCAGCGACTGATGTGTGTTTTTTGAATCTAAGCAAACAATAAGCCGTGTATACAACCCGAGATTGCCGCTTGGTCATGAAAACATTAGGCTTAGGCAAAATAAACCGTCTTTATGTATCAAGGTAAAAAATGAATATTGTCTTTCTTGGAACGTCAGCAGGCGTTCCCACCAAAACTCGTAATGTAACCGGCATCGCGGTGCGTGAAGAAAGAGGCAACGGCTGGTACCTAGTTGATTGTGGTGAGGGAACGCAACATCAGATACTTCATACCAATTTATCGATCAATGCCTTACAAGCCATCTTCATCACTCACATTCATGGCGATCATTGTTATGGTTTGCCGGGCATATTGGCAAGTGCCGCCATGAATGGCCGCAAGTCGACATTAAAAATTATGGCACCAAGTGGTGTGAAAGAATGGGTGGAAGCGACTCAGCAACATACACAATTGTATCTACCCTATGACATTGAGTTTGTCTGTACTGATGATCTGCCATCTGTCGAGTTCAGAAAGATTCGTGTGGAAACAGTCGCCCTGTCTCACCGAGTCCCTTCTTATGCCTACTGTTTTACCGAAAAAGACATCAACCCGCGCTTGGATGTGGAAAAACTGGAGCGGCACAACATCCCCAGAGGGCCGCATTGGGGGCAGTTACAAAAGGGGCAAGATCTTGAACTAAACGGCAAGCTAATCCATTGTGAAGACTATTTGCTCTACGATAAAAACCCGCAAAAAATCATAGTGGCAGGCGACAATGACCAGCCAGAGCTATTGGCTCAAATAAGCCATGGCGCCAGTGTACTAGTTCATGAAGCCACCTACACCAAAGACCTCGTTGAGAAGTCAGGCAACAGCTACGGCCACAGTTACGCCGAACTTGTGGCGACCTTTGCCCAGCAAGCTAACATCCCCAACTTAGTGTTAACGCACTTTAGCCCTCGCTACCAAGCCAACCCGAACCTATCCCCTTCCATCGCCGACATTTATCAAGAAGCCAAAGCCCATTATTCGGGCAACCTGTTTCTCGCCAACGACCTTGACGAATATCAGCTGAACAAAGCCGGTGAATTGAAAAAGCTTTAAAGAGTATTTGCAGACTTGGGCTTTAAGTGCCCAAACGAAAGGCATCACTAGCGGGATTTAGAACCAGATGAAAAGGGCTATTTTTTATATGGATCTAATATCAGCATGTTGATTACAACCTGGTATAACGCCCGCGTAATAGACGCGAGCTTGCGAGTGTCCTAATTGACGCGTTTGTTAGCTGCATTACTGGAACTTCGATAGAAACTCTAATAATGCTTTTTGCGGATCATTTTCCTTTGAGGTAAGCATTTTTATACCCCATTGTTCTAATATTGTTTCTTGAATCGGGTTTGGTCTATGTGTAAAGACATAAGACTTGGGCTGAACCCCACCTCCATTATTAGATTTCCATAATTTGGCCAGCTTGTAAAAAAGAAATCTAAGATTCACATCAGTTAGACTGTATCCAATAAATAGGACGGATTTCCCAAGAACATCTGATCTAAGTTTAATATCTAAAGGGGTTTCAAATTCTAAGCGCTCATAGTAACTTGATTCGTCTAATACGATAGTGTCATCGTTATCAAAGTCACCATGGAATTTTATCACTTGAGTTACACCGTCTTTGATCTTGGCAATATCGGCTACGCCCGCAATTTTTGTGTATTTCTTTTCATATAGTTCATATGATTTTTCTAGCCATCGATCATAATTCGTAGTGTAAACCATTGGGAATTTCGAATTTGCGATAAGCTTATGTATCTCTGATCCTTGCAAATCTACATTGGCAGAATGCCTATTTGTATCCATCCAGCTTCTGAGAGGGCCAATGCTACCTGTTTTCACTCTGTAGTATTCAGCTAAGGCCAAACTATCACCAAAAGACTTGTATATTTCAGGGTCATATCCTAACTCGTCTGCAATATGATTTATTAGTTCTGACCATGTCGGAAGGCCAAGGTTTTTGGATACGCCTGCACCCACAAAAAGTATGACATTTCTTTCTCGATAAGACGCAATAAGGTCATCCATTACAGAATCTCCGAAACAAGAAATTCTCTAAAATTGTCAAAAGCTAATTTTCGCATAGATATCTCATTCTTCTTTTCGCCCATTTCAGCGAATGTTTCTTGAAAGCCCTTTGGTATAAAGACACAGTCCCACTGAAAATCTTGATTACCTCTTGGCTCGGGAGCAATGTTTCCTTCTACAGCCCCTTCAAACGTATAAACTTTTTTGGCGTCACAGAATGCAATGATAGTTTTTGCAGTTAGCGCCGTATTTTCTAACCCTCCAAATAGTTCAGAGAACTTTTCTGCCTTTAATTTATCCCAGAACACTTGGGTTAGGCCGCCAGGAAATCCTTGTAAGCTGTCAATATATAACCCTGTATGCTCGACAAAAACAGGGCGTCCAACTTTACTGAACGCCTTTAAAACTTTATCCCTTACAATATGATTAACATCTTCTGTCTGTATTTCATGAATTGTTAAAGGGGCGTGGACTATTGAGACACCAATATTTCCCAGAATGGCTTCCACCTCTTGAGCTTTATGAGGATTCTTTGTAACGAAGTTAATTTCCATACCCCCCCCTAATAAAACTATATTTTTTTTGATTGGTATACATGTCGCGTAAATGCTGTAATGAATTTGTCTCACGATAAAATTCTAAATAGTCATCAGTAAGGGTCGATGAATGTATTGAAGGATTGTCAGAACATATAACAAACGGAACTTTATGATCAATGAAGTCAATAACAGGGTGAGACTCATTTTCATTAACTGCATTAGTTAGCCTGTTACTAATTGGGCAAACCTCTATACATATATTTAGATCTTTCAACAAATTCATTACCTCAACTGATTTTGATGCAGCAGTTCCGTGACCAATTCTGTCAGCGCCAAACTCATTGACTGCACTAATTATATTTTCAACTCTTCCAGTTTCTCCCGCATGAATTGTCACTTTAAGTCCATACTTATCTTTTGCATGCAAAAAAAGTGAACCTGTTTCAATTGGGGATGTAATCTCTTCATTACCCGCTAAATCAAGCCCAACCACAGTATTCTGCCTGCCTAGTTTTTCATATGCACCTAAAAGAGCTCGCAAGTGCTCTTGAGCGTAATCACCTCTAGAAACTGTTAAAATCAATCCTGCTTTTATTTTATGCCTTTCAGATGCCTCTTCAACTTCAGATACAACCCAGTACAATGCTTCATCTACCGAAATATTATTTAACAAAGCCAAGTAAATGACACTATTACGAATCTCAACAAATGTAATATTCTGAGACTTCAAATTTAGAAAAGCACTTTCCACAATCACCCTAAGGTTGCTCTTACTCTTAGGTATAAGTCGTAACGCCTGCCAAGGTTTCAAGTATGAGGCCAAAGAGTTAGCGGGTAGTGATATATTCAAATCTCTTTCCAAATTAAACCCGGAAGGTAGTTCAGATTTATCTCTTATCAATAAGCTTCGAATAACATCAGTACTCACCAATCCATTTAAATGAACGTGAAGTTCACCTTTTTTCATTAACTGAATTTCATTTTTATTCATCGGCAATCACTTGGAATTCGAATAATTCAGAGCAGCTAATATTTAAAGCAAGCGCGCCGTTTTTTGGCGTCGCTTTGCCTTTTCTTGTTATAACCCTTACTTGGGACTAGAAAAATAATCTGTAAGTTCAACAATAGGTGGCCGTAACAAGAACGCAGTCGACAAGTTAGAAAGGAGCATGTAAAGCCCTGCCAACACTTCCCCTTTCCGGTCTTCGGAATCGGCTTCCCATACTTCATATGGGGCATGAGAGGAAATGTGATCCTTTGGCCACAGCCAATCATTGTTTTTATAGATATAGAATCCACGATCTAGATTAACAATTAAGTCAGGACCATGCAGATCGTAAGAATAGCCTTCTTCACTCTCTGAATTGTATTTTTCAATAGAACTTAACAGGGTATCTTTTGTTGCCCCTTTATATGCGAAAACAACATAAGGTGTACTTTTTAAGTTAGTTTTTCTTTCCTCATACTTAAATTCTATTCTTACACCTTTTTCATCAAGATCCTTTACTAGGTCATTTTCTGACTTCAATCGATCAAATCTTTCATGGGTATCGTTCAGTCCCAAAATAAACTCGTCTCTGCGTAGATTTTTAAGCCTCTCGGAAGCTTTCATGCAATCCATAAGAGCACTTGAGTGTAGATCTGACTTTACCTCTATGGCGGCCATTACTGCATCAATAAATGCCAAGTGAAAATCATCTATCAGTGGCAATCTGGGGCAATGTGCGGCATATATAATCAGATCCATTTGAGATGATCGGTCGTTTTTGCAATCAATTATTTCGCCTGTAAAAAAGTCTGTCATATTTGGAATGTGAGACTTTAGAAACTCTCTGGCCAAAGCCTCACGGCCGTATCCTTTAATATCTTTGTGCTCAGCGATACTGAATCTTTCTGATGCTTGAGTTAATTCATGCCTAATGATTTTGAAATGTTCGGCTATCACTGAATCCATAAAATCTTCCTATGACTTCAAAAAAGTTATAACGCTTTGCTAAGCGGAAATTAATGGTTGGCTATAATCGCGAAGCGATGGCCAACTGTTAATTTTCCGTTTAAGCAACTTGTTATGTGCATTTTTACGAATTTACAGCCAATAACTGACCACTATTAGTACCATAAAATTTGCCTGATACCATACCTTGTTTATAGTAATCATTAAGCAATTTTATAAAGTAACCAACATCATTTTTATCTTCAATTAATAGCTTACCATCATCTGTCATCTTGAGTTCTTTACCCTCAAACTGATGTAATACACTTTTCATTTTTTCAAGTTCGTTCGCATCGAAGTTTTGATGATTTCCCTTCTTACCAATATTAGAGAGAGTCTTTAATAACGCACGACTACCTTTCAATTGTTCTTCAATATGCTCAACCCCTTCAATTAAATCTGTTTCTTTTATTATGTCAAGCACACCACTAGCAGCTTCTTTAAACTCTTCTTCCATGCCAACTATATTTTCAAAACCTGACTTATGAAAAACAAGGAATTCATTATTAATATAAATACAGTCCAGCTTATCATCAAAGCTAATACTTTCTTGTGTGGATACTTTTAATTCAGAAGTACTGCTATCAAAAATAGATGATACTTTTTCGGTCATGGATTGTGGGTCTGCGGTTACAACCTTTCCCTTGGAAAGCTTTCTAAAAATTAGAGCTGAATTATTTGAAGTCGTGAATTTTGATGTGTATGCCCATAAATCACTTTTTATTTGTGTGAGTGAAGTTATTGATTTGGGTGTTCCACTGATTAACTGATTAGAAACAACATCTGAAAATGACAATGCATTATTTAATGCATAAGTATATAATTTATTTGATAAATCATCACCAATAACACTATATGGCTCTAGTTCATAATCGTCAGAATTATTAACCTTATTAACCTGCTTTTTTGCAACGGTAATAAAAAATTTAACTAGATCTGGTGAGATATCAACATTCCATGCTTTAAAGCAATATTTATCAATAACCTTTGCAGATTTAGCGACCCCTTCTTTAACTTCTCTAGTTATAAAGAATAGGTTTATAGACACTGTAGGATCATCAAGTATCGTTCGAATATCATTTAGCTTATTTTTTACTTGCATTATTATTCCCTAATTCAACTGCATAAAATAACTTATGCCCAATAGTCTTAATTTTTATTTCGTCATCTTCTTCAAGGAATTTATTCTTTGATAAGATCATTCCTTTCTTCTTTTTATTACTACTTGGATCTATGTATTCCGTCATATAAAGTGAATAACGCATGCTTATTGTTGGGTTTATAAGTAGCATGGATGAATTTGAATAAATCAAGAAAGTAACGACAAGCAAAACTGAAACAGCAAATACATTTGTTAAACTCGATAAGTCTTGAAAAACAAAAGGTATTAAATACGTGAACAAGTACGATATTGACTCACTATTTTTATTTTCTATATCTAAAACTTTTACCCGCTGACCACTGGTTTCTGCACGTCTTTCAATATTTTTTAGTAAAAAATATAAACCGATAAGACCAAAAATAGACATGCACACCAGAACAGAGACTGCGCCAAAATACACAATGAAGTTTACAAACGCATCAAAGTTTAACCCTCCCCAATTCAAGTACGATTTATATTTATATATTTGAGAAAATATCATAATAAAAAACAGGGGTAGATAAGACACTAGAAATAGAGTCAACCTTGCTCCAGACTTTAACTCGGCTTTCCGTTCCTCCATTAAAACACTCTCCTTTATGACAAGTAATACTTACGGGTACTGCATGCACATAACATTTTAATAGTGCGCATGCGCGTTTACACATTTCAGGAACTTTCTTAGTGTAAATATAAGCCATTGATTCTAAAAGGATTAATAAATATACCAACAAAAGCCAAAACCGGAAAAACCGGAAAAACGAGCATGCGCGTTATCTCATTTATCCGCGGCCTGTTATTTCTGGTACGGATATTCTTATCCATTGATACTAAAAGACTTTTTAACAAGCCACCAGTAAAAATACGCAAGTTTTTGATTATTTTTCTGACAAAATAAGCCTAAAATCCGCATAATGAAAAATAAACTGTATATACACGCAGTTTACTGCACTATTCCCTTTCGTCTATTTCCATCCCTAAATACTGCTCTCCATCCAAAGGAAAGCTTCGCTTTCGCGGCACTTTCTAAAATATATAAAAAACCGCTTCGCTTATGCCCTACGAGTGAGTGTCTTGATGTTCAGTATTGAGGAGCAAAGCGAACGCCAAGAGCGAGGTCAAACGACAGTGTCGAGCGGTGGCATTTGCTTTGCTCCAAGCGCCAAGGTGGAAGTCAGGGTCAAAGCCTTTTTCCATGAAGGTTTTTCGCCCGTAAAAAGAAAGCTTCGCTTTCGTGGCAGATCACGCTTCGCTCATCGTGCCCTACATCTTGGGGTGTTTCTTTTTAGTAGTGAGGAGCAAAGCAAACGCCAAGAGCGAGGTCAAACGACAGTGTCGAGCGGTGGTGTTTGGTTTGCTCCAAGCGCCAAGGTGGCAGTCAGGGTCAAAGCCCTGTTCAATGAGGCTTGTTATTTCTGATAGATCGATGCAGAAAAAGAGATTCGTCCCGTTAGTTTTTTTCGCCCATTAAAAGAAAGCTTCGCTTTCGTGGCAGATCACGCTTCGCTCATCGTGCCCTACGCTTTGGTAAATTATGAGCTAAGCAGGTATCAGAGCTATATAACCCCATCTTCCGTCTTCCCCTTGAAGAAAGGGGAAGAGACTTGGTAGCAGTATTGAATGAGTTATGCGTTAACGATCAACGGCAGATCACGCTTCGCTCATCGTGCCCTACGCTTTGGGGTATTTATGATCATTAGAGGAGCAAAGCCTTCCCCTTGGCAAGGGGAAGGAACAGTTCGACTACAAATACCGCCCTTCTAGGTGTTTTCTAAAATGCGCAGCATTCAAGGTTTCGCCCGTGGCGCGTTTGACCAGTTCATCCGTGGTGTGAAGCGAGGCTTGTGACCAGATGTTGTCGCTTAGCCATTGGAAGATGGGGCTTAGGTCGCCGCTTTGGATGGCAGCGTCGAAGTCGACGTTTTGTATCATGGTGGCTTTGTATTGGGCGGCGTACATGGCGCCAAGTGTATAGCTTGGGAAGTAGCCAAATGCGCCATCTGTCCAGTGGATGTCTTGCATGCAGCCGTTTTTGTAGTTGTCTTTGGTGGAGATGCCAAGGGCGGCTTTCATTTTCTCGTCCCACAATGCTGGCACGTCGGTGTGTTCTATTACGCCGTTGATGAGGTCGCGTTCGATCTCGTAACGCATGATGACGTGAGCTGGATAAGTAAGTTCATCCGCATCTACACGAATAAAGCCTTTTTCCACTTGAGTGTAGATTTTGTAGAGGTTTTCTTCGGCAAACACAGGGTCATTGTGTGCGCTAAAAGCGTCGGCTGACAGTCGTGACAAGTGAGAGATAAATGGTTTGCTACGGCCAATCTGCATTTCGAAGAAAAGCGACTGAGATTCATGAATGCCCATTGAGCGGGCTTCGCCGACGGGTAATCCGGCAAAGGCTTTTGGCAAGCCTTGTTCGTAGCGAGCGTGGCCTGTTTCGTGAACGATGCCCATTAAGGCTTGTACGAAGTCTTGCTCATTATAGCGAGTGGTAATGCGCACATCGGTTGGTACACCGCCACAAAATGGGTGAACACTTTGGTCTAGTCGGCCGCGGTCAAAGTCGAATTTCAGCAACTTCATCACTTCTAAGCCGAGGGCTTTTTGGGTCGCGGTGGAGAAAGTGCCTGATGGCAATATGATGGATTCAGATTTCTGTTTTTCCAATACTGTTTCAATCAGTTCTGGTAACCAGGTTTTTACGTCGGTAAATAAGGTGTTAAGCGAGGCGGTTGTAGTGCCCGGTTCGTATTTGTCGAGCATGGCATCATAAGGCGTAAGACCTAATGCTTCGCCACGGATTTTCGCTTCTTCACGAGATAAGGCGACGACTTCTTTCCAGTTCTTCTCGAAGCCTGTCCAATCATTTTCTTTGCGCTGTGAACGCCACGCATGTTCGCATTTAGAACCCGCAATGGATTGTGCTTGTACTAAGTCTTCGGGAACGACAGTCGCTTGCTGCCACTGACGCTTCATCTCACGCAGGCTGGCTTGTTGCTCTGTGCTTAAAAACTCTTGCTCGGCGTTGCCAAACAAGTCTTCTAACTGTGGTTGAGTGGATAAGCGATGAATATGAACAGATAACTCAGCCATGGCTTGAGAGCGAGCATCACTGCCACCCGCTGGCATGTTCGCTGCAGCATCCCAACCCAGTATAGATTGGGCATGATTAAAGTGATTTAACGTTTGGTAGTGTGCGGTTAACTTGTCGTAATGAGACATAATTTAGTTTTTCCTATTCGAATAATATAGGCGCTTTAGTCATCTTTTGGACGTATACATAAGCGACGTTAGCTTAGCAACGATTGGCCCTATCTAGTATTAAATATGTGTCGCTCCTGCATTTTTATTTAATGACTTGCTCAATGACGTTTTCAATCCACGATATGGTGAGCCAATCTGGTGCTGAGGCAGAACGAGAAAACGCGATTTCTACCGCTGGAAGGCTAGGTAAAAACTCACTTTCGATGATTTCCAATGAGTCATTAACGCTAATACTGGTGATGGCGGAGATGGCTTTTTCTGCCATTAATAGGCTTTCAATAAGGGCAAGATTGGCGGTGACACAGTACAGTCGATAATCTGTGCCTTTCTTGTGCAAACCGTCGACTGCGCTAGAATGGAACTTACAGCTCGACTCGTATAAAGCCAAAGGTAATGGCGTTAGAGACTGTCAATCAAACCCTTTTTTCGCCACCCACACACCTTTTGTCTTGAAACAAAGTTAAGCCTTCGTCACTGTTGGGGGTTCGAGTGACCAAGGCCAAATCCACTTCCCCCTTGTCCATCAATTCTCTTAATTCAGCAGATGTACCGGTGCGAATCCGAAAGCGAATATTCGGTTGCATCGATTCCATTACAGACATAATGACGATCAATAGATTCGCTACGTAATCATTAGGGCAACCAAAATTGAGCAAAACGCCTTGTTGTGGACCTTTGATGGATTGCAACGCACTTTCTTGCAGCGGCAAGATTCGACGTGCGTAATGCACTAGTTGCTGACCATCTTCCGTGAGTACTTGATCTCGACTTTGCTTGCAAAACAGTTCAGTACCGACTTGCTCTTCCAAACGCTTCATCTGCATGCTAATGACCGATGATGTGCGAAAGGTTTGCATGGCGGCGCGCTGAAAACTGCCGTGATCGACAATCGCCACCAAGGTTTTTAATAGTTCCGTATCCACTGCCTTCCCCTCGCTACTCTAGCCCAATCACGTTAACTCAATCGCCTTCTGATTTATTCATCAAAATGCGTTATGTCAGTCTTCAATTTAATTGGCTTTTTTCTAATGCTTTCTTGTCGCAAGATCAAACCATCAACTTAAAAGGAAAGACATATGATTCTGCACGATTTTTTACCATCAGGGAACGGTTATAAAGTCCGTTTGTTATGTGCCTGTTTAGGCCTCAAAGTGACATTAAAAGAATATGATATTACCAAAGGGGAAACACACTAAATCCTTTTTGGCGATGAACCCGAACGGAAAAATTCCGGTACTAGAATTAGATGACGGGCAATGTTTAAGCGAAAGTAACGCGGTGCTTCTATATCTTACAGAACAGCATAAATTCGCCTTGTTACCAACCGATCCGATCCTTAGAGCCAAGGTTTATAAATGGTTATTTTGGGAGCAATACAGCCGCGAGCCAAACATTGCTTCACCGCGCTTTTGGCTGACTCATAACGCCATGACGGATCTAAAAAAACAAATGCTGCCGGATCGTATTCAGCAAGGTCATGCGGCGTTGAAAATGATGGATGAAACCTTGGCAAAACACACTTTTTTGGCGGGAGATGCCATGACGCTGGCGGATATTTGCTTGTTCCCTTACACCCATGTGGCAGAGGAAGGCGCCGCTTATCAATTGTCTGAGTATCCTAATATTCAGCGCTGGATTAAACAGATTGAAGCCTTGGATTGGTTTATACCGATTACTCAAGGGTGATTCATATAAATTGCCCGATGCTGAGAACATCGGGCAATTTCAACGTTATTTTCTAATGCATCTTTTGCGTTTTCAGTGACAATTCAAAGCCACACGCATGAGCATACTTAAGAAGCGTCGCCCAGCTTGGGTTCGCATTGCCTCGTTCTAAGCGGCTAATATTGCTTTTTTGAGTATTCATCTTTTCGGCAACTTGCTCTTGCGTTAATCCAGCTTTCGTTCGCATAGAAAGCAATTGATCAATTAGATTAAACTCAGCTTCCAGCTTATCGTATTCCGCTTTGACATCAGAATTCTTGAAAGCGCGCTGTTTCAGCTTTTGTAAACTCATCTTTTTTGAACTTCCTTCTGGCGTTGACGTGCAAGCTCTAACTCATTTTTGGGCGTTTTTTGTGACTTTTTAACAAAAGCATGTAAAACATAAATATGCTTTCCTTTTAAGTAACAAAACAAACTACGCCCGATACCTTCTTGAGCCTTTGCCCTAATCTCGAACAATCCATCCCCCATAGAGTCTGTATGAGGCGGCCCTAAGTTTGCGCCATGCTTTTCCATCAGCTCTAATAATTTAATCATCCTTGATTGTATTTTAGGTGGCATTTGAAGAATTTGATCTTCCACGCCATCATAAAAGTCTATCTTCCAAGTCATATTTAACCATTCCATTGTTATCATAAATGATAACAAGACTTTCTTTATTTGTCTATGCCCATGTACCATTTATCAAACACAAAAAGCCTCATCCACTCGAACCTCAGTCAGTACCGAGTTGGCGATAAAACAGGCTTCATGGGATTGATGATGAAGCTCTTTTAATATCTCTTTGCTGGGTCTTTCTCCAGCAAAGATGACGGTTGGTCGTAATACCACTTCTGTCATCATTTGTTTGCCATTGGGGCCAATTGCCAAGGTACCAATAGCCTTGTCTGTGTATTGCTCGACGATGAGTTTTTTACGAGAGGCGAAGTCCAAAAAGAACAACATGTGACAACTGGATATAGACGCCACAAAGGCTTCTTCAGGGTCAACATTCTCCGCCACAGACATAGGCAAAGGAACAATATGCGGAGAAGACGAGGCCGGCACAACCACACCACCTTCGAATTGCCATTCATGGGCACGACTGTATTTTTTGTCCGAAAATAACTGTGAGCCACGCTTCCATTCAACCGTTGCAAAATATTCCGACATTATTGCTTCCTCATCAAAACTCATTCAAGAACACTCACTTTAAGCGGTACAAGAATCAAATTAAAGACCGTTATTAAGCTATGTAAAAATGAATCCCCCGCACCATTTTTGGCACTATGCACACGCCCTTCTCCCTCGCTAATCTCTATTGGTACATCGTTTAACCAACCCAATGAATGACGATAGGAGAGAGAAAATGGAACACATCACGTTATTAGGACAACAAATACCACGCATGGGATTAGGTTGTTGGGCCATTGGTGGCCCTTTTTACAGTGGCAACAAAGCTTACGGCTATGGAAAAGTAGATGACAAGCAAAGCATTGATGCCATTGAATACGCCTACGACCAAGGCATTCGTCTGTTTGATACTGCACCAGCCTATGGCATCGGCCACAGTGAAAGCATCTTAGGGCAGGCACTAAAGAATAAACCGGATGCCATTATTTCCAGTAAAATAGGCCTAGAATGTAACCGCGTTACCAAACAATTTATTGGCCCCGAAACCGACCCAGAGACAATTGTTAAGTCTATTGATGAAAGTCTTAGTCGTTTACAACGAGAGCGTATCGGATTACTTTTTCTGCATCTTAATTCATTATCCATAGAAGAGGCTGAGCCAATTTTTGATCGGCTAGATACGCTAGTACAAGAGGGAAAATTAGGGGCTTATGGTTGGAGTACAGATTTCTCGCAATCTATTGCCGCAATGGCTGAACGAGAACACTTTCGATGCGTGCAACATTGCATGAATGTATTCTTTTCACCCAACAAAATTCAACAACTCACACAAAAACATGAGCTAGTTTCCTTTTGCCGTTCACCTTTGGCAATGGGCTTATTAACGGGTAAGTTTCAAGCTGGGAGTAGTATTACTGCTGGTGATATTCGCGGCCAATCCGAAGAATGGCTAGACTATTTTAAAGACGGCAAAGTGAATGATCATTACATTGAACAGCTAGACCGTATTCGAAGAGCTTTAACTCGCTCAGGTAGAACGCCAGCACAGGGAGCATTGGCTTGGATTTTACGTCACGATAGTCGAGCCGTCCCTATTCCGGGCTTCCGTAATCGACAACAGGTAGCTGAAAACATAGCTGCATTATCGCTAGGCAGTTTGGAAGATAACGCTTACGCAGAGATTGAACAACTGATGAATCGTCCCGTAGATTATCAAGAGCGGGAGCGTTGATACTTTTCGCAAAAAACATTCGCTATTAAGGCGGCAATAACAACAAAAAAGGGACAACAATGAGCCTAGACCCTGAAATCTGGAACGCCTTACCTCTGTTCGAACAGCTAGTTCAATGTGGAAGCATCAAAGAAACCGCGAGAAGTCTGAACATGAGTTCTGCCACCCTTACCCGTCGGCTCAATGCGCTTGAAGATCAGCTACACTGTCGGTTATTTGTGCGTTCAAACGAAGGCTTAACGCTCACCACTCAAGGCGAAGACTTTTATCACCAAGCTCATCCCTTGATCAGTCAGAGCCAAGTGTTGCATCACTGGCAAAAAGATCACAGTCAGACACGATCTGTGCATATTACCGCGGGCCATTGGTCCACGTATTTTCTGACCCAACACCTGCACTCACTAGAGAGTCAGGCGTCTCAATACGAATTAATCATTGCCCCTAATATTGAGCAATTGGACATTCAAGGACGAGAAGCCGACATTGCCATTCGTAGCCACCGTCCGACACAAGACAACCTAGTGGTGAAACAAGGCAATACCGTTCACTTCGCCCCATACTGCGGTGCTCTAAACCAACAACAGAGCGACTCACTCCCCTGGGCTCAGTTGCTTACTCATTCACAAACAACCCCAAGCAGCCTATGGCTAAATAACCAAAATGAGCCTGTTCGCTATAAAGTCAGCGATTGCGGGGCCTTATTGCAACTATTGATAACAGGCGTTGCCAAAGCCTTGTTACCCACTTTTATTGGCGAAAAAGTAACGGGGTTGCAACGCTGTGGTGCCATTATCGATTCACTCAGCCATCAGCAATGGTTAGTCATTCATCAAGTTGATAGACATCATCCGCATATTCGCATGATGTTTGATTGGCTGGTAAACACCTACGAACAACACACGACCACTTTCCAGAAACCTCAAGACTCTGATTAAAAACAAAAAAGCCGAGACATCTTTAATAGAAACGTCTCGGCTTTTTGCATTCACTGCTGTTCTAAAGCTTATTTATGACAACCACAACCTGTGTGTTCGTCACTCAGTTCTTGCCAGTTTTTCAATTTACTGGTGCCGCCGATGCCTGAGTTGAAACTGTTGGTTGGGTCGGTTTTTTGGTAAAACTCACGCAATGCTGGTTTAGCAACATATTCATGCCCTACGTTATGCTCGGCTGGGTATTCCGCGCCTCGGGCGTCATAGCTGGATAGAATTTGCTTCTTCACGGCTTTGGCGTCGACACCTTTTTTCATAATGTAGTTTTGGTGCATTACGTGACAGAAGAAGTGTCCGTAGTACATTTTAACAGCGACTTTATCTTCGATGTCTTGTGGTAGCTCTTCAAACCAATCACGCTCATTACGCGGGAATGCCACGTCAATGGTCATGATGGAACCTAAATCTTTGCCATTCATAACGTGATAACGCGTCAAGGCGCCGCCAGTTACAAAGCGATGCAAGATGGCTTGATCTGCTTCACGTTTGGTACAAGCAAAGTAATCGCCTTCATTGTCTTTAAAGAAGTTGTCTAAGTACGCTTGTGCTTCTGCGACACCGTCATTGCTGGTTTCCACGATCCAATGGTGTTCGTATTTTTCACGAAAATCTTCCATGCGTTTTGGCAGATGATTCGGGAAAAGCTGACTCATGTACTGCATCATGATGTCGGAGAACTTGCTTGGCATGAACTTCAATTTGCCAGCCCATCTGTCTACGGTTCTCTTCAGAGCAAACATTTTAGGAATGTATTTAGTGCCGAGTTTATCGATCACCAAGTAGCTGTCTTTGCCATATTTTTTACTGATGTCATAGCTGCTGTTATGCATATATTCGCCAGACACAGGCAAGTTGGTAAAGGTCGATAGCATATCGCGGCGCATCTGTTCCATAACTGCAGGATCATTGGTGCCGATGTAAAAAACTTGATACTTTTCAGGAATAGGAAAGGTATCAATACGCACGGCAAATACAGCAAGTTTACCCGCACAACCTGATGCTTCGTATAAACGACGTGGATCGTTATTGAAACGTGATGGCGTCTCGGCGTCGACGTCTCGAATGCGCTCGTGGTATTCGTTGTCAGAACCGCGTTTTTCTGGGAACTGTACGTCTTTTTCTTGGTACTTTTTGTTTTGTAGATTGGTCAGAATTTCTTCTGGGTCACTTCCCAGCTCAATGCCTAAATTGTTAACCAATTGCAGTTCGCCATCTTGGGTAACTTGGGCAAACAAGGACATTTCTGTATACGCAGGTCCACGTTGAACTAGAGCGCCACCAGAGTTGTTACACACGCCTCCAACGATAGAGGCACCGATACAAGAAGAGCCAATAACAGAATGCGGTTCACGACCATAAGGTTTCAGCGTGTCTTCTAAGCCAAACAGAGTACTACCCGCAAAACCGACGATTTGTTTGCCTTGATCAAGCAACTGAATGTCATCGATGCGCATGGTGCTGATGATAACGATAGGACGATCATAGTCCGCGCCATTTGGTGTTGAACCACCAGTCAAGCCAGTATTAGCCGCTTGCATAATGACAATCACATCGGCTTTTACACAGGCTTGCAGACATTTCCAGATTTCAACTAGACTACCAGGGCGCACTACTGCATACGCCTTGCCACCGCCAAGACGAAAACCCTGACTATATGGTTTTGTCTTATCTTCGTCTGTTAACGTGTATTGATTTCCGACAATGGCCTTTAGCTCAGCGGCCAAATCTAAGTTGAAACTGGTATCCGTCATATTAAACTACTTCACAATGAGTCGGGAGAAAGAGGCGAGTATACTAAACTGATCAACCAGTAAAAAAAACTCCAGCAAAACAATTAGGAATCATGTTCATAAGCAATGCTTATGCAAAAGAAGAGTTACATCAACATTGAAGCTTAGATTTCCTTAAAGTCTTATTGCGATTCTGCCCTTTTTATCTCGTCTCTTATATCCAATAACAGTGACTTCGCGCTCTCGCCATTCATGTTATAGAGGTCGAAACTGATGCTTTTTGTATGCTGATAAAATAGTTCACGAAGGCTTTCTGTATTTTGTAAATAGCCCATATTCCAGCTATCGAACTCCCTGTGGGGAATTTCTTGATAATCAATTATTTCAGGCTTTTTATGGCGTGGATCAGTCGCGATTTTATGATAAATCTGGTTCACATCTTGACGCGTTCCCTCTAAACATTGGAGAAAGAACTGCCGATTAAAAGACAGCAAGCCAGTCACATTGAGGGCTTTATTTTTGACTTGTGCCACCTTAAGAATGCGGGCAATGTCATCAACCTCAAATTGCTCGGTAATAGTACTGGTATAAATAAGTCGAACTAAATCCACATTAAGCCCTTCTATACTGGATACATTTAATAGGTTATTTACATTCAGATTATATTTTTCGTGTGAAAAAATAATGTGGATTTTCGTAATTTTTATATGTGTTTACTTAACTCATTGAATGACCATTAAAAGATTTAACCGCTATTCTTACTAAGCAAAATGTCAGTAGACTTTAATCTTCCATTGTTACGGCATTTGCTCCATGGCGCTGAAAGAAATCGTTAACGTCATCTAGGATCGGCGCTTTGCTTTTCAAAAACCAAACAAGGCTAGACACCATGTCGGCATGACCAACACCTTGGTAAATTTTGCTCTCAACTGCGCCCTGCTCAAGGTTAATTTTCGTAATCAGTTTATCCATATTACTTTTACCAACGATGGTATCGTCAGCGCCCCAGAGCAATAACATTGGCGGCTCTTTGCCATCAATAAACGTCGTTACCTGCATATTTGGGTAGTTTTCTGGTGGACCAAACATATCCATATAATCTTCTTCGTAAGGCACAAAATCATACGGGCCAGATAATCCAGCAAAGGCGTTTATAATTGATAGTGTTAAGCCTTCGGCTTGCAAGTAATGCTTATCCGCTGTGACCATTGCACCAATGTGAGCACCTGCAGAGTGTCCTGCAATAAACAAACGCTTAGGGTCGCCTTGGTATTGGGCAATATGGCGATACGTCCAAGCGACTGCCTTGGCGCCATCTTCAACAAAGGTCGGAAATTTTACCTGTGGGTATTTGCTGTAATCGGCAATCACTGTGATGTAGCCTTTTTTCGCAAAAACTTCGCCTACGAAGGGGTACATATCTTTAGAGCCATCCTTCCAGCTACCACCATAAAAGAAGACAACAACAGGAAGTGATTGACCAGAAGAATGAGGAGGAACATAAATATCTAGCTTTTGCCAAGGCTCTGATCCATAAGCAATATCATTTGTCGTTTCGGTATCACTAAAGGTATTGGGTAAATTGGCAACGCCCAACCCAACTTTAGTACAGGCAACGAGTAGTAAAGAACTCAGCGCCACACATACTTTTTTCATCTTCAAAATTGGCCTCTTGAATGTCTAAAAATGAATCCGTCAGAGTTTGATACGTAACATAGGGATAAATAGACCAAAATTTATAATTAGATTAATGTCATGAACTAAAAAACAGCGCATTTTTACTTTGAAAATAGTCTTACGATACTTTCATAATGTAGACTCTAAACACAAAAATATAAGCCAAATACATAAAGTGGCGATTAAAGCTCTACTCAAACAACAATAATTACTGACTAACTTTAGGTACTATTAATGAACGATATCATCACGCAACTAACGGATGCACTTGGGGAAAAAACGGTTATCACTGGCTCCTCAATTAGTGAAAAATACAAAACGGATTGGAGCGGCGTGAAGGGGTTATTGCCTATTGCGGTTATTAGAGCATCTTCAACTGAAGACGTGGCCAGCACGTTAAAAATCTGTAATGACAACAAACAGCCTGTCGTAATCCAAGGCGGTATGACTGGCATTAGTGCTGGCGCTGTACCGCAAAACAATGAAATTGCCATTTCATTAGAAAGAATGTCTGGCGTCATCGAAGTAGACACAGATTCCATGACCATAACCGCTCACGCAGGAACCCCCTTACAAGTTCTACAAGAAGCCGCAGAAGAAGTCGGCTTATGCTTGCCTTTAGATATGGGCTCTCGTGGTACTTGTACAGCAGGTGGTGTGGTTTCCACTAATGCGGGTGGCAATCAAGTCATTCGTTACGGTTCAACCCGTGCCTTAGTGCTTGGTCTAGAAGCCGTTCTTCCAAATGGCACTATTATTAGCTCTCTAAATAAAATGCTAAAAAATAACGCCGGATTTGATCTAAAACACTTATTTATTGGCTCAGAAGGCACATTAGGAATTGTCACAAAAGTCGTGATGCGACTCTATCCAAAAGCAAACTCTGTACAAACCGCCCTTTGCGCCCTCTCTAATTTCTCCGATGTCTTAGCCTTGCTGAAGAAAAGCTATTCCTCATTAGGTGACGGTGTTACTTCATTCGAGGTGATGTGGGCAAATTATTTTGACGAAGTCATTGATACAGTTGAACAGGCAGCCAGCCCATTTCAACAAAGCTATCCTTTTTACGCCCTGATTGAATACCAAGGCCAAGATCACCAGCAGGATAATGAAAAGTTCTCGTCTGTATTATTCGAAACAATGGAATCAGGTTTAGTGGCAGATGCTGTCATCGCTCAATCCGCTAAACAGACGGCCTCCTTCTGGCAAATTCGTGACGGAATCGGCGAGCTACTTTCCACTATGGGTCCGGTAGTTAATACCGATATCAGTGTGCCAATCAGCCAGATGAAAAACTTCGTAGAACAACTTGAATCGTCACTCTACGAGGCTTTCCCAACCATCAAATTACGTATCTTTGGCCACATTGGTGACAGTAACCTACACCTTTGTGCTGGAACTGGTTTAGCAGAAGACCTAGATGCCATCTCGGCAAATATCATGAATATGACAGGTCAATTTAAAGGCTCAGTTTCCGCAGAACATGGCATAGGTGTATTGAAGAAAAAGTACTTACATTATTCAAGAACACCAGAAGAAATCGAACTAATGCGAGCTCTAAAAAACACCATGGATCCAAACGGAATTTTAAACGCAGGTCGAGTTATTTACCCCCTCTAATTGACCTCTATATCTCCACGTATTTTAGAACGGGGCAAAAAGATAAAAAAAAGCGGCTCCCCCGAGCCGCTTTTTTGTTAGCCAACTTGTTTATAGATAAACAAGTTAACCACCAAACACAACGGTACGCTTTCCGTTTAGAAACACACGTTTTTCAACGTGACACTTCACAGCATTAAACAAAGTAACACGTTCAATATCTTGGCCTTTGGCAATCAGATCTTCGGCGTAATGAGCGTGGTTAACTACTTGAATGCCTTGAGAGATAATCGGACCTTCGTCGAGGTCGTTGTTAACGTAGTGAGCGGTTGCTCCGACCATTTTCACGCCTTTTTCCCATGCTTGATGATAAGGTCGAGCACCTTTAAACCCAGGTAATAAAGAGTGATGAATATTAATCGCGCGACCATCAAGATATTCACACATGCTTGGAGAAAGCACTTGCATGTAACGCGCTAGCACGACTAATTCGGTATCGTATTGCTCGATTAATTCTCGCACTTGCGCTTCTTGTTCTAGCTTGGTGTCAGCGGTAATTGGCAAGTGGTAATACGGAATGCCATGCCATTTGGCAAGGTCTTCTAAATCAGGGTGGTTGGAGATAATGACCGTAACGTCGATATTCAATTGCCCAGTACGAAAGCGATACAACAAGTCATTCAAACAATGATCGTATTTCGACACCATGATCGCGACTTTTGGTTTGTGGTTGGGTGCGGTTAACGACCAATCCATATCAAACTCTGCGGCGCGTTCTGCAAATTCAGCTTTGAACACGTCGGAATTGAAATCGGCATGTTGTGGTAAGAATTCTATGCGGATAAAAAAACGACCAGATTCTCGGTCATCAAAGGAGTGTATTTCATCAACATAGTTACCGGCTTGCGCCATGTATCGAGTAACTACGTCGACCGTTCCGATGATGCTTGGGCAGCTAGCGGTAAAAATCCAAGGCGCGGTTTTTGATTTCATAAAATAGTCTCTTATTGTCTTAAGCTTTTTACGTCACGAAAAAGGCCGACCACCAAAAAAGTGGCCAACCAAAACCGTGAAATACATAAGTGAGTGAGAAGAAATTAGGCTTTTACGACCAAACCGTATTCTCGACTGGCGTCTTGAATCCATAGCCAGAGATAATCGGCAAAGCTACGTCGCACGACTAATTCGAATTGATCATCTGCTAATCGACAAATCATCGCGCCGCTTTTAGCAAATACCGTAGACACTACTTTGCCAACTGGAAATTCACTCGCATACAAATCCACTGGTGTCGACTTTTTCAGCATCTCGACTACATGACTGCCAGACACATCAAAGATAGTGGTGCCACCGCTGATGTTTACTAATGAGAAGTGCCCCATCAGTTTGTCATGAAAGCTACTTTCTATGTCAAACGCTTTATCACCTTCAATAATAATGAGCCATTCATCAGGCGATACCCAACATACAGAGACCTTTCCTATCGTAGATTCGTCTGTTGTGACAGAAGTAAGCGGCTGCATTGGCAATGCCACGCCCAATAAGGACTTGATTATTTCTTGCTGCTCTGCAGATGGCAGGCAACGCAGGGTTAATAATCCCATCAGCTTGCGTTCATGAAAATGCACGCCGCCTTCCTGCGGGCCATGTTCTGCAATACTAGCAAGATCTGCATGATGCAAAGGGCTTTCACCAATTTCGTTTAATTCTGCTGATAAAGGCACTTGGTTCATCACCAATTTGTCAGTTGCTTCTAACTCAACAGCTTCTACTTTGACATCAGACATTTTGACGCTCCCCTTTTGGATCTAAGAATACTGGGCTACAAATTTCCGCTTCGATAACACGACCATCAGCCAATGGGTAAAAGACTTTTTCACCCATTTTTTCCAGTCCGCCTTTAACAAAGCCCATTGCCACAGAACGCTTCAAGTTCGCACTCCAATAGCTAGACGTTACATGCCCAACCATCGGCATTGGAATCGGAGCTTTCGGATCTAATACGCCTTGTGCTCCTTCTGGCAAGACGACATTTGGATCAATGGTTTTCAAACCCACCAGCTGCTTACGATCTGCTCGAACGCAGTCTTCGCGCTGCATCCCGCGCTTACCGATAAAGCTAAACGGCTTCTGCATAGATACCGCCCAAGGCATGCCTAAATCAAACGGATGCACAGAACCATCGGTATCTTGCCCAGCAATGATAAAGCCTTTTTCTGCACGCAATATGTGCATGGTTTCCGTGCCGTATGGCGTCAAATTGAACTCTTTGCCATGTTCAAACAAGGTCTTCCAAACATGTAATCCGTAGTTCGCTTGCACGTTAATTTCGAATGACAATTCACCCGTAAAGGAAATTCGGAACACACGAGCAGGAATACCGCCTGCTACCGTCATCGCTTTCCAATCCATGTAAGCGAAGTTTTCTTTAGATACATCAAAATCAGTAATTTTTTCCAACAATTTACGGCTGTTTGGACCAGAAATCGTCATGGTTGACCAATGATCGGTCACCGAGGTGAAGTAGACTTCCATCTCTGGCCATTCGGTTTGGTGATAAATCTCTAACCAAGACAATACGCGAGCTGCGCCGCCTGTCGTTGTGGTCATCAAGAAATGATTTTCCGCCAAACATGAGGTCACACCGTCATCGAATACCATGCCGTCTTCACCACACATCAAGCCGTAACGACACTTGCCTACGGCCAATTTCGCCCATGCGTTGGTGTAAACTCGACCTAAAAATTCGCGAGCATCTTTGCCTTGAATATCGATTTTACCCAAGGTGGATGCATCCAAAATACCGACCGATTCACGAGTCGCTAAACACTCACGATTTAATGCGTCTTGCATGGTTTCATTACCTTGCGGGTAATACCAAGCACGCTTCCATTGACCGACATCTTCAAATTTCGCGCCACGTTCCACATGCCAAGCATGCATCGCTGTATAGCGTTTCGGATCAAACAATTCACCACAATCACGTCCGGCAATCGCGCCAAACGTCACCGGCGTATAGTTCGGACGGAAAATCGTCGTGCCGGTTTCAGGGATGGTTTGTTTAAGCATTTTCGCCGCAATCGCCATACCGTTAATGTTACCTAGCTTGCCTTGGTCTGTACCAAAGCCCATCGCGGTATAACGCTTAACATGTTCAATAGATTCAAAGCCTTCACGACACGCCAGCTCTATGCCTGCTGCGGTGACGTCATTCTGATAATCGACAAATTGTTTAGGCGCTTTTGATGTCGGTTTAGTGTGTGGAATATGGAACAAAGCCATAGCTTTGCCCTCTTCGATTACATCCGCTTCTGGCAAGGCAACATCAGGCTTATCTAAGCCTAAATGAGCCAAGGCATCGCAAGCCGCACTCAAGCCTTCTTCTAAAACTTGTACTGTGCTGAACGCACCATTAATCGCGCCAGCGGTGAGTTGTTTCTGAACCGTTGCACCCGGTGTGAAACCAAGAATGTCGTCGTTCCAAACAGGACGAGCGCCAGTATGGCAAGACAAATGAATAACCGGACTCCAGCCGCCAGACGTGGCAACCGTATCTGCCATCATTTTCACAACGGAGCCAACAATCGCATCGCCAGCATCGTTTAATGGCGCAATAGAAACACCAGTGACACGTTTGCTGCCATGGGCTTCAATCACACCAGAGCTAACAAGAATGCTAATACCACGTTCGCGGGCTGCTGCAACGAAGGTGCCTTGTGGATTCTTACGAGAATCAACAATCGCTACTACGTTACGTCCTGCATCGTGCCAATCCAGCGCTGTGCGATAGGCATTGTCATTCGATGTCATCAAGACTAAATCTTTGCCTGGCGCGACGCCGTAGCGGTTGATATAGGTCGACACCGCATTGGCAACCATGCAACCCGGCAAATCGTTATTGCCATAAACCAAAGGACGCTCATGAGCACCTGTTGCCAAGATCACCCATTTGGCACGCACACGATGCAAGCGCTGAGCGATTTGACCATTAGGCGCGCGATCCGCAAATTGATCAGTACAATGCTGCTGAATGGTTAAGAAGTTATGATCGTGATAGCCGTTTACCTGAGAATTCGGCAGCATCAAAACATCATCAAAGCCTGACAATTCTTCCACGACTTCTGCGATCCATTCGGCTGCTGGATTGCCATTCAGCGTTTCTGTACTGCTTAGCAAGCTTCCGCCAAATTCGTTTTGCTCGTCGGCAATAATGACTCGTGCGCCAGCGCGAGCTGCGGTTAGAGCCGCCATTAGACCCGCTGGGCCTGCGCCAACTATCATAACGTCGCAATGTTGATTCATCTTGTCGTAGATGTCTGGATCATTTTCCTTTGGTGCGCGACCAAGACCGGCGGCTTTACGAATGTAAGATTCGTAGGTTTCCCACATGGATTTTGGGTACATGAAAGTTTTGTAGTAAAAACCCGGTGGCATCATTTTCCCACCGATCTTTCCTACCCAGCTCATCAAGTCTGTATCGACATTCGGCCAACCGTTTGTCGTGCTGGCAACCAAACCATTGTAAAGAGACTGCTGAGTCGCACGCACATTAGGAATTTGTGTCGCTTCAGTCGAGCCAATTTGCATGATAGCGTTTGGCTCTTCAGCGCCCGCAGCGACGATGCCGCGCGGACGACTGTATTTAAAACTGCGACCAACAATATCAATGCCATTCGCCAACAAGGCTGAGGCCAAGGTATCGCCTTCGAAGCCTTTGTATTGTTTGCCGTTGTAGGTAAAAGTCAGCGGTTTAGAGCGATCAATTCGTCCGCCATCTTGGAGACGATTAGACTGCTTACTCAAATCTTGTGTCATTGTGTCGCTCCTCTATTTCGCTTCGTTGGCCACAATAGATGGCTTTTCGCCAACCTTGTAGACTTCTAGAATTTCGTAAGTGTGAGTATTACGAGTGATGTTGAAATACTTACGACAACCCGCTCCATGAACCCAAAGCTCATGATGTATTCCGCGTGGATTGGCACGAAAATACATAAATTCGCCCCACTCTTTATCGGTGCAAGCATCTGGGTCTAATGGGCGCGGAATATGCGCCTGACCAGACGCATGAAACTCTTCTTCCTCGCGGTATTCACAACAATGCGGGCAATAAATATGAAACATGGTACTTCTCTCCTTATTCGGTCTTAGCCCGCTTAATGTGCTACGCCAGCTGCGCCGTGTTCATCCACCAGCGCGCCGTTATGGAAACGGAACATAGAAAAAGGTTTCGCCAATGGGTGCATTTCGCCCTTCGCCAAAGACGCGGCAAACACATGACCTGAGCCTGGTGTCGCTTTAAAACCGCCCGTTCCCCAACCACAGTTGAAAAACAGATTTTTCACTGGCGTTTCACTGATAATCGGGCAAGCGTCTGGACACGTATCAACAATACCGCCCCACTGACGATTCATACGCACACGGCTGAATACAGGGAACATTTCGACAATCGCCTGAATCGTATGCTCGATAGTGGAATAAGAACCACGCTGACCATAGCCATTGTAACCATCAATCCCCGCGCCAATTACCAAGTCACCTTTGTCCGATTGGGACGCGTAACCATGCACTTGGTTAGACATGACAACCGTATCCAGAATCGGCTTGATCGGTTCAGACACCAGAGCTTGTAAAGGATGAGATTCTAAAGGCAATTCGAAACCGCCCATTTTCGCTAACACGCTAGAGTTACCCGCAACCACACAACCCACTCGGTCCGCTCGTATCTCGCCATAACGGGCAGTACGTACGCCGACAACAGTGCCGTCTTCGATAATTAAGTCTTCCACTTCAGTTTGTTGAATCAGATCCACGCCACGAGTATCGGCACCACGTGCAAAACCCCACGCCACGGCATCGTGACGAGCAACACCTGCACGCGGCTGCCAAGACGCGCCCATCACTGGGTAACGCGCGCGGTCAGAACAATCCAACACTGGCACGATTTCTTTCACTTGCTGAGCGTCTAAGACTTCGCCATCAATACCATTTAAACGGTTGGCATTCACGCGGCGCTCTATGTCGCGCATGTCTTGCAAGGTGTGACCAAGGTTTAAACAGCCGCGTTGAGAAAACATTACGTTGTAGTTCAAATCCTGCGACAAACCTTCCCACAATTTCATCGAATGTTCATACAAGTGAGCGGCTTCGTCCCATAAGTAATTGGAACGGACAATCGTGGTATTCCGAGCCGTGTTACCACCACCCAAAAAGCCTTTTTCAATCACCGCGACATTGGTGACACCAAATTCTTTCGCCAAGTAATAGGCCGTCGCCAAACCATGACCACCGCCGCCGACAATGATTACATCGTATTTCTTTTTCGGGGTTGGATTGCGCCACACCCGCTGCCAATTCTCGTGATGGCTAAAACTGTGCTTTAACAACCCAAAGCCGGAATAATGCTGCATCAGATCAGCTCCTTAGATAAATAATCGTTTCAACGATCATCGTGACATGGTTAAAAAAGGTTGCAGCGTCTTAGTCAGCTAAGATGTCCGCCAAGACGCCATAGATTAAGCGTTCACCGTGATAATAGAGATAAAGATTTCTACCCTAATGCTTGGAAGCGTCCAGCGAATGACAATTTACGACAGAGAAGATGACGGCTTTGGATATGGCTTCGCAGAGGACAAAAGAGAGGGCTAAAGAATTACGCTTCTAACAGACAATTGCGTAGTGTAAGTCGCTGACAATAATAGGATGAGATCTGGGAAGTTAACCAATGTGAGACAAGCGCTGTTCGGCTCATCTCACATGGTTTTTCAGGATCACATGGTTTTTCAGGCTCACATGGTTTTTCAGGCAAAGATCAATGCAGTTTATAGTAAGAATTACAAAGCATATTCCAGTATTGCGGCAATACCCTATTGTCTCCGACTAGGTTTATCGTTTGGGTGAACAAAATATTCGTCGCGGATTTGCCAATCATAATGTCGAACTCGCCAGCTTCGACCATTCTCTGATGAGCAGAATTAGTGAAATTTAGCATATCGACAGGTAACTCAAACACGACAGTGGTTGAAGCGCCAGCAGGTAAATCAACTCGCTGAAAGCCTTTTAACTCACGAATCGGCCGAACCAAAGAACACAGCTTATCTTTCACGTAAAGTTGCACAACCTCACAACCAGATCGATTACCAATGTTTTCAAGATCGACTGACACTCTAATCACGCCATCTTCAATCGACACCTGCTTGTTTTCGATCTGCATATTTTTATAGGCAAAGTCAGTGTAAGTCAGGCCGTAACCAAAGTTATATTTCGATCCAAAATGATACGCGATGGGCGTTCCACCGCTTTTGAGTTTATGGTTATAAAAATAAGGCACTGCGCCAGCATTTTTCGGAATCGATAGGGTTAATCGCCCAGATGGTGATTGTTTACCGACAATAATATCCGCAATCGCTCTTGCGCCTTCTTGTCCCGGAGCCCAACCGAATAACACCGCTGCGGCTTTTTCTTCTGCGCCATTTAAGTTGTATGGCCTTCCACCCGTAACCAAAATAATTACCGGTTTACCTGTGGCAATCGCTTCGTCAATTAACTGCTGTTGCACGCCCGGCAAATCTAAACTGTCGGTATCCGATCCTTCGCCCACGGTTCCTGTTTGGAACAAACCAGCAAGATCACCCACACATACAATCGCCACATCCGCTTGCTCGACAGTTTCAATCGCTTGCTTGATTTGGCTGGTATCTCGTGAGACAGGAGACGTCATGGTTTGATTCATAGCCAAATCCACATCGCCGGGGAAAACCGGAGCATTGCTATGACGCTCCGTTAAAATATCGCAACCTTTGCTGTATGCAACCTGTGCAAATTCATTTTGCAGCGCTTCTAAAATAGTCGGACACACCTTGCTACTGTCATCAACGCTACTCAAAATGAGATGCACCGGAAAACTGTAACCACCCAGCAAGGCCAGTTGGTCATCCGCTGTTGGGCCAATGACGGCGATTTTTTGTTGGCTATTTAGAGGTAAGCCAGCGTTATTTTCCAACATGACGACCGATTGTAAAGCGACTTGATAGGCAAGCTCTGTGGCTTTTTCGCTTTGGAGCTCAATGGGAGATTCATCGCAATATGGATGCTCAAATAAGCCCATTTCAAATTTTACTTTCAAAATTCGAACGACTATCTCATCGATTTTCTGCTCATCAATTAGCCCTCTTTGCAGTGCCGAGGTTAACTGACTGGAACAAGCATCATCTGGCAATTCAATGTCTAATCCAGCATTGAACGCCAACGCCGCCGCATGGGCATTATCCGCCGCAATGCCATGATGACTCGCCAATAATTCAACACCGCCATAATCCGCCACAATCAAGCCATCAAAGCCCCATTGATTACGCAGCACTTCGGTTAATAAATGGTATGAGGCATGACAAGCTTCGTTATCTATATCGTGATATGCCGGCATCAACGAACCTGCTTTTCCGAGCTTTACCGCCATTTCAAAGGGCAACAAAAAGATGTCGTTTAACTCTTTAAAGCCCAAATGCACAGGTGCATGGTTGCGCGCGCCTTCGCTAAAAGAATGGCCGACATAATGTTTTAAGGTAGCAAGAAGATCACGCTTTTCGCCTTGTAGACCTTTAACGTACTCTGTCGCTAACACGCCAACATGATAAGGATCTTCACCTAATGTTTCTTCTGTTCTGCCCCAGCGCACATCGCGAGATACATCCAGCACTGGTGCTAATCCATGATGAGCTCCGACAAGACGAGTCTGCTCGCCAATAACTTGTGCTACCTGATGAATAAGTTGTGGATTCCAAGTGTGGCCATAGTTAAGAGAGGAAGGAAACAGAGTAGAGCCTTTCGCCATCAGCCCAACTAAACACTCTTCGTGTGACATAGCGGGAATGCCCAAGCGTGTTTCTTCGACGAGATACTTTTGCAATTGATTTAACGCTTTGACGCCATCATTGGGGCTAATGACTTGTGTACCCAATGGACGAGTAATTTGACCTAAACCATGTTTTAGACGCTCTTGAATCGGTTTACGCTCCCCTTGAGCACCCATCTCAAAATCGCGGTCTTGATGGTTTCCATCTGGCGCTAAGATCAACCATTGTGCGCCGAGCTGAGCAATTTTTTCTTCTATCGTCATGCGCGCTAGCAAATCATCCACTCGCTGCTGCACGGTAAAACTTGAGTTTTTATAAACTTCCATATAACGAATACCTTAATAAGCAAAACATGAAATCTATTTATATTTATAATCATAGCGCTATTTTGTAGAGCCAAGCACTGCTCTTTCTTATTCTATAGATGGCACTCTATAGCTAGCAGTTAATTACTAGGTTAATGAGACCTTTTTTCCCACAAGATCATCAAAATTAACATTATGTAATATCTCAAATCCGCTACGTTATTTCACATGGACAAGTCAGGCTACGTCTTCAAACACCATCGCTTCAAAACGATCCTCAAAACAAGCTTCCACAGTAAGTATTTATCGCAATTTAAAAAAATTAAAACCATTAAAATCAATATCTTAACGAAAAATAGGTCATTGTTTAAAATGAGTTTTTATAAGATATAAAGCATAACCAACAAATAAATGAACTTGATTATCAAATTTCATAATTGAGCAAAGAAGGATATGCGGCAATGATCAAGCCACTAAAATTCTGTTAGGAATGAATATCATGATCAAATCGTTAAAAAACCACTTAACGACTTAATAAACTGAATTTGAAAAAGATTTTAAGATAAATATAAAGTCATTGATTATTCAACTAAAACATTACCAAAAATTAGTTTAAAAAATAAAAGAAAAGCACGATCACATTAATAATAAAAAAGGACGTTCTTTATGTGTTACCAAAATAACAACAAGACTCATGACCTTAAAAAGAACTGGAAAAAAATCTTTTATCCAGTTGCCATCGCTGCATCACTAACCTCTTCATTCACTTGGGCTGATACCACGATCCGTATGCTTCACCTTGAAGCAGATCCGAAAGTCGTCGCCATTTGGCAGCAAGTGGCAAATGACTATGAAAAAGCCAATCCAGGTCAACACGTCAAACTGGAATATTTAGAAAACGAGGCCTTCAAACAGAAGCTGCCAACGCTTCTTCAGTCCGATCAGCGCCCTGACATTTTCTACAGCTGGGGCGGCGGAAACTTTCAAACTCGCGTTGATGCGGGATTATTGAAAGATGTCACCAAAGAGATGAAAGACATTAAACCTAGGTTCTCAGAAGCCAGCTTTAATGCGTTCAACTACAAAGGAAAGCAGTACGGTCTTCCTTACATGGTTAGCCAAGTCGGCTTTTGGTACAACAAAAGCTTATTCCAAAAAGCGGGTGTTGATGCCGATAAAATCGTCACTTGGGATGACTTCCTAGGCGCAATCAAAAAACTCCAAAAAGCAGGCATTACCCCGATCACTACAGCTGGTGGTGATAAATGGCCCGTGCAGTTTTATTGGGCACTACTGACTATGCGCCAAGCTGGTCAACAAGGCATTCAAGATGCTATCGACAAAAAAGGCGATGGATTCGCTAGTGAAGACTTCATTAAAGCGGGTGAAGAGCTAAAACGTTTAGTCGCATTAAAACCTTTCCAACCAGGTTATTTAGCCGCTTCTTTTGGTGATTCCTCTGGTAACTTTGGTGACGGTAAAGCCGCCATGCAACTAATGGGTGATTGGAACTATTTATTCCAAGCTCAGCAATCCATCAGTGGTAAAGGTGTTGGTGATAACAATTTAGGCTGGATGAACTTCCCTGCCTTAAAAGATGGCAAAGGCAAAGCAACCGACACGCTAGGAGGCATTGCTGGTTGGGTGCTTACCTCTGAAGCAAGCCCTGAATCCGTTCAATGGTTAAAGTATTTTTCTAATATCGATATGCAAAAACACCTAGCCAAGATCAATATGATTATTCCTGTTGTGAAAGGTGCGGATGTTGCCATTGAAAACCCATTTAAAAAACGCATTGCACAAAACATCGCTAACTCTACTTGGCATCAATTGTTTTATGACCAAGCATTTGGTGCAAACGTAGGTAGCGTCGTAAACGACATTTCCGTTGGTATTGTTAGTAACTCGCTTACTCCTGAGGAAGCAGCAGAGCAAGTACAAGAAGCGTGGGAATTTGAATAACGCTGAATAAGCATTAATCGACCAATACAGCCAACTTAAGTTGGCTGTTCTCACTTTCACGAGGCTTGCTATGAGTAATGATGTAACCACTATTGGAAAGCGCTCCAGTACTTCTTCAAACCAAAATGTCTCACGCTGGTTTAAAAAATATAATCACGGTAACCGCTTACTGACGTTGGTTTTGTTTTTACCACCTGCTTTATTGCTGTTTACTATTTTTGTTATTTTGCCGATTGGTGAGGCGGGGTATTACAGCCTATTCCGCTGGAATGGCTATGGTGAACCGAGTCAATGGGTAGAATTCAGCAACTATGTCCGTTTGTTTAAACACGGTGCTTTTGATACTGCGGTATGGAACACCTTCAAGATCATTCTTATTTCATTGGTTATTCAGTTGCCTTTGGCGCTGATTATTGCTCTGTCTATTTATAAAAAAAATTGGGCAAATAGCCTATTCCGCCTGATTTTCTTTTTGCCTTATATTTTGGCAGAAGTGGCTGCAGGTCTTATTTGGCGTTTTGTTTTTGATGGCGATTACGGCGTGATGGCGAGATTTACCGAGGCGCTTAATACCGATACTTGGTACATATTGGCGGATAAAAACTGGGCATTTGTGGCCATTCTTGTGGTGCTTGTTTGGAAGTATTTCGGCTTCCACATGATGATTTATATTGCTGCGCTACAAGGCGTCCCTAAAGATCTTATTGAAGCCAGCAAGCTCGATGGCGCCAGCCGTTTTCAGGCGATTTGGTATGTAAAGATTCCGCTCATTATGTCGGGAATCACGATATCCATCTTTTTCAGTATTCTGGGGGCGCTACAAACCTTCGACTTAATCATGCCTCTTACCGGTGGTGGGCCATCTAATAGCACTCATACCTTGGTTTCTTACCTATATACATTTGGTATTACCAGAATGAATGTTGGCTTTGGTAGTGCTGTGGGTGTGGTGTTGTTTATTTGCTGTGTGATTTTTGCCTTCACATACCAAAGCACCATTATGAAAGATAAAAAATAAAGGAACGCCCTATGTTAGCAATGCGAAGAATATCTTGGGGGAAATACATCTTCCTAATCTTGGTCGCTGGCTTTGTATTAGTGCCTATGTTTGCCACTGTGCTCGGCGGATTCAAAAGCTTAGGCGAATTACGCACCAACCCATTTGGCTTACCAGATGTTTGGGAGTTTGAATATTACGCGCAAGTTTTTGCCGATGGTTCCATTTGGCAGCTGATGAAAAACTCACTGATTATTGCGTTTTTCTCGGTGCTACTCACCTTAATCATCGGCACTATGACGGCGTTTACTTTTTCTCATATTAAGTTCGCTGGTTATAAATATATCTATAACTACTTTTTAATTGGCATGATGTTTCCCGCTGCGGCCGCTATTTTACCGCTGTTCTTGAAAATTCGAGATCTCGGCTTACTTGATAGCCTGTCTGGTGTTGTGATTCCACAAGTTGCCTTTGGTTTAGGCTTTAGCATTTTGTTATTCCGAAGTTTTTTTGAGCAACTCCCTTCAGAGCTATTTGATGCGGCTCGTGTCGATGGTTGCAGTTACATCAAATTCTACTGGCATGTGATCCTGCCGCTATCTACCCCAATACTCGCCACCGTTGGTGTATTTGTCTTGGTTGCCAGTTGGAACAATTACTTATTGCCATTACTGGTACTAAACACAGAGCAACAATACCCATGGACGCTGGGCATCATGCAATATCGTGGCGAATATGGCATCGAATGGAACCGCATACTTGCCTATGTCACCGTGACCATCACTCCTGCCATCGTATTTTTCTTATTTGCTCAAAAATACATTGTTGAAGGCTTAACTGGCGGCGCCGTAAAAGGCTAACCCAACTAAATAGAATAATAAGGAAGAATCCCGTGGCTTCTGTTGAATTTAAACATATTGAAAAAATCTACCCAGGCAATGTACACACAGTTAAAGACTTCAACTTAAAAATTAATGACGGCGAGTTCATTGTCTTTCTAGGTCCATCTGGCTGTGGAAAATCAACGACATTGCGTATGCTAGCTGGCCTAGAAGACATTTCCGGTGGCGAAATTCTTATCAATAACAAAGTCGTAAATGATCTTGAACCGATAGAACGCGACATAGCTATGGTGTTCCAAAGTTATGCTCTTTACCCACACATGTCGGTTTACCAAAACATTGCTTTTGCACTGAAACTCGCTGGATTAAGCAAAGCAGAGATAGAGGAAAAAGTACGCCCTGTCGCCGACATGCTGCAACTGACGCCGTTACTGGATCGCAAACCTAGAGCACTATCTGGCGGGCAACGTCAGCGTGTTGCAATGGGACGCGCTATGGTGCGAACGCCAGAGGTATTTTTATTCGATGAGCCGCTCTCAAACCTTGATGCCAAACTGCGTAATTCAATGCGTACCGAGATCAAAACGCTACATAAGAAAATGAAGAAAACCACCATCTATGTGACTCACGATCAAGTGGAAGCCATGACGCTGGCTGACCGTATCGTAATATTACGTGATGGCAAAGTCGAACAAGTTGGTACGCCAAGGGAGATCTATCACTCCCCTGCAAATAAGTTTGTCGCAGGATTCATTGGCAGTCCAGCAATGAACTTTATTCCGGTTGAATTAGCCAAGGATGAAGGCTGGCATGTTGATATTGCGGGGCAAAAGCTAAACTTACTCGGTGACGTTGACGACAATCAAACTGACACAAAAGCAACTCTAGGCATTCGTCCTTGCGACATTCATATCACGCCCGATTTGCTTACCAATCCATTGGTCATCAAAGGCAAGGTTGAGAACTTAGAACTGCTTGGTTCAACCATACAGCTGACAAGTCGATTAGGGGATAGTCAGATTACCGTTGAAGCGCCATCAAGCCATATGGTAAACGAAGACGAGGTTACCAACTTCTATATTGATGAATCACGTCTGCACCTGTTCAGTGATCAAACTGGGTTATCCATGTACAAACCTAAAGCTGTTCTTGAATAATAAATATATAGGTAAATGGGCAAGTTCGCATCGGAGCTTGCCCAACTAAATGCGTTTAAGTGGCGCTTCGGCTACGATATAACGCCGCATGCTCAAGGCCATACTCGCCAGCTAACTCTTGCATAACCTCAACACCTTGCAGCATTTCTGGTGGTTTTCCATAGGCTAAGACGTTTATTTCATCACCAGATTCTAGGCAGATTACTGGAACACTCACTTTACGATAACCGTCTACAGCAGTGATTCTTTCCAGCGCATCCATTTCTGCTAAGACGTTATCTGATACTTCAAATACCTGCCCTTTCACTGGATAGCCTTCGCCTGACTGTAAAACAAGCCAAGGCGAAAATCGTTCACCAACAAGGTATAACGGATAACGCTCTTTGGTTTTAAAGTCGCCGCGGTAACGAATACCTTTGTTTGTTTTAAAATTAGGGAAACCTTCTTTCAACGTTCCAAAGACAAAAATCTTGTGCACGAAATATGCTCCTTAAAAATGCTTATCCACTGCAGAAAAATGAAGCTCTTTTATGGTTTTACCACCTATCCCAAAGAAACTTCACAACGATTTCTGCCATTCTTCTTAGCTAGATAAAGCGCCTCATCCGCACGTTTAATCACATCTTCAATGCTTTTATCAGCAGGAGCTACTTCTGATAAACCAATACTAATCGTGAATTCAATTTTTTCTGATTCGTACATAAAACATTCCATAGAAATGTTCTTGCGTAACGTTTCGCAGAAAACTAATGCGTAATCTAAATCTGTATACGGCAGAAAAACAATAAACTCCTCTCCTCCCCATCTAGCTATAATATCGCTTTCCCTGCAGCTCTTTGCACACAAATTGGAAAGAGCTTTTAAAATTACATCTCCTGCCTGATGACCATGCACATCATTTACATGCTTAAAGTAATCAATATCTAAAAACGCAACTATTAATGGAACTTGACTATGCTGAGCCAAATGGAACAATTCTTGAGCTATATCAGATGCAGAACGTCGATTACGCAATCCAGTTAACGAATCAAAATAAGCCAGCGACTCAAGTTGTTGATTCAAACTAACAAGCTCTATCTGCTGAAGCTGCGACTTCCTTTCATAAATAAAGGCAAAATAACTTAGTAGACTAGCCATCAATAAAATAAGGCCATGGTATAAAAAATCATCAGTTAGACTCTCAAAGTGATATTCAACAGAAAGAAGCCACTCACCATTAGGCACTAGCACGGGGTACTGCATTGCTTGATTTGATATGGGTTGTATAGATGCTGCAATAATGGGTTGAGTCAATGAGTCTGGATTACTGCCAATAAGCTGATAATTTAGGCCAAGATCATCAAGACCTGACAACAAATCCCCCATAAGCTCTTCGACATAAATCAGCGCAATCGTAAACCCCCAAAATGTTTCTTGCTGATTTTTATATCTAAACACTGGCTTTCTCGCGATCACCGCTAGACGATTGTTTTGAATCAAACGTACTGGTCCAATAAATGTAAGCTCTTTGCTATCGACTGCTATTCTCGCTCCTATACTACGCTTAGGATCATGTAACAAATCATGTCCAATAGCCTGCTCATTGCCTTCTAATGGAAAAATATCCATAACTATGCCGCCTGGCGCTAATTGAAGGTTACTTACATTTTCATTGATTGAAAGGATCTCTCTACTCCAATCATTAAAATTTGTTGTTGCGAAATGATCCTGTCTCAGCAACGTTTCAAGCATGCTTGTTGCTGACGTAACAACAATAATTTCTTTTTGTATCATTTCAGAAAGCGTTTTAGTAAGAGTATCGACATACTTTTTTTGCTCTTCTAGTTTGTCTTTTTTAAAAAAGACAAAGGCATATTCTCCTAACATTAAAACGGTTAACAAAGTAACCAAAGGATAAAGTATAAGTCTTTTAACGTTGATGGTTTTACTCACCGATTTCATAGACTGAGTCGAAGTCCTAATGCCAATAAGATACCGATACTAGGTCAAAGTAAGCCATAAGAATATATCTCTACACAAATAAGCAACGATCTTTCGGCAATAAATCGAACGGGCTACTGGCTTGCTAATGACATGTCTCGGTTTACGGTTATTAATTAACTGACTCTTTACGGCAACGCGCATTGAGCCGCCAATATCGAATGGATAAAAATCACCCCGATTATGATGAAATAATCGGGGTGATTTGAGTCATTAGAGAGAGGATATTTAAACGCGTTGTGAGACTTTTACTGGATCAGTTCGCAAACCAAACGTAACAATAATGGCTGCTGCCAGAAGTATCAGAGCGGCGATTGTGAAGACACCAAGCGCACCACTAACATCAAAAACAAGTCCGCCTGCTGCTGCACCGGTTGCAATACCAACCTGAATAGCAGCAACCAGAAGTCCACCACCACTTTCGGCTTCATCAGGAACACTGCGTGTAATCCAAGTCGACCAAGCAACTGGCACACCACCAAACGCCATTCCCCAGATAGCCACCAATATAGCCGTTGGTGCAACAGCGCCCTGGATACTGACCATACCAATTCCAGCCAAGCCAATGATCAGCGGCATAAGCGTAAGGGTTAGGCGCAGTGATCGCGCAATCAAGGCTCCGGCTATATAAGTACCAATGAAATTAGCAACACCAAAACCCAATAAAATACCCGAAATACCAGCAGTTGCGACACCTGTCACATTTTCAAGAAACGGCCGAACGTAGGTAAATAAAGCGAAATGCCCCGTAAAAATAAGCACCAGCATTAACAGGCCGAATTTCATTCGAGGGCGATTCATCACCGCGATCAGGGTACCTAATGTTGCTCGACCACGCGGTTGCATTCTCGGCAAAGTAGCAAACTGGACTGCAAGGACCAGAACACCAAGCAAGGCTACCAACAGGAAAACATTACGCCAGCCGATAGTACCACCAAGATAACTGCCGAGCGGAGCGGCAAATATAGTGGCTGCCGAAACGCCGCTAAACAGAATAGCTAACGCACGAGGAATGTCTTTATCAGGAACCAACCGCATAACAATGGCGGCAGCCATGGTCCAAAAACCACCAAGTGCAATACCAAGTAGTACACGACCAGCTAATAACAGGAAGAAATTCGGTGCGAGAGCAACCAAAATATTCGAGATAATTAACAGCACTGAAAATCCCAGTAAAACATAACGGCGGTCCATTCTGCGGGTAACAGTAGCGGTCAAAAGACTGGCAAATACCGCAAGAATAGCGGTAGCCGAAACGGCTTGACCTGCCATCCCTTCAGTAATCGAAAGATCGGAAGCCATTGGTGTTAGAAGGCTAGCGGGCAGAAACTCCGCCGTAACTAAGCCAAAAACACCTAACGTCATGGCTATTACTGCCCCCCAAGCAGGTACGTCTTGTACCTGCGCCGGAGACGCATTTACTGTATTCGTCATCGAAAGTCCTCTTGAAATGAATGTTTGTATATTGCGTACATAATAATATGGACAGACCAGACGATATATACCAATATGTCTTAAATTCATACCATATCGTCCGGAGAACTATGCAGCCGCCCTCGACAAACAACATAACCAATGAAGCACGACACGATATGATGAACGAACTTTTGTCTGGCGTACGCCTTAAGGGCCTTGAATACAGACGAGTCGAAATTTCCGCTCCGTTTGGCCTACAATTTGGAGAGGAATCAGATAAAAGATTGGCGTACTTTCATTTCATTGGACAGGGTTCAGCATTTTTACGAACTCGAAGCGGAGCTGTACACCAGCTTGCATGCGGTGATGCAGTATTGATGCCTTGTGCAGGAACCCATGATCTTTATAGCGAAGATGGTGTGCCGCTAGTCAGTATTAATGCCTTTGAAAAAGTGCAATTATGTGATGCAACGTCGGAAATAAGCGTTTGCAACACTGAAATATGCCGATCAAAGAACAATTTTATTTTCAGTTGCGCCATGGAATTCGACTTGGGCTGGCTTCATCCGTTAGCTCATTTGAAGCCAGAAGTAATGCATATTGAAACGGTACCAGATTATGATCCGCAAATTCCTGCCATCCTCGATGTGATGACTAAGGAATTGAAGGCTAAACGACCAGGATATAGCGTAATTTTGACACGACTTGCCGATGTAGTGGCTGCTGCCATTTTACGTCGCTGGGTAGAGATTGGATGCAATGTATGCGGCTGGGTTGAAGCAATGCGCGACCCAAAACTCGCACAGGTTTTATCTGCTCTGCATCATGAACCTGGACGACAATGGTCGGTGGCAGATATGGCGTCAGAAATGGGGGTATCACGATCTGTCTTTGCTGAACGCTTTACCGAATTAACCCATTCCACACCACAGCAATATCTAGGCAACCTACGCATGCGCCTAGCAAGTCAGTGGATCAGCCAAGATAACCTGTCACTTGACGAAATTGCCGATCGACTTGGCTATGGCTCTGCGGCTTCATTTAGTCGAGCCTTCAAACGAATGACAGGAATATCGCCCGGTGCAGTAAGAAGTGGCCTTCTTCCAGAACTTTAAGAGTCAAAGATAAGTATCCGGTTGCAGTGAAGCAAGAAATTTAGCAAAAATGCACATTAGTGTGGATGCTAGGCAGTTTGATAGAGTTGATCATAAACGGCTGATAAACTTGTCACGTTTTATTTTTTAACAAGGCTTATATTGTATGGCTACATCCACAAAATCTCGCTTTAATCCCACCGCTATTGCGGGTTTTAGCGCCCTACTGATGACGACTTTTTTAGTGGGTTGCAGTGAACCACCAAAACTTGAAACTGTTGAAGGTTATGCCCAAGGCACGACGTATCAAATAAGCTTCTGGTCTGAAGACGCGGTTCCAGTCACAGAGGTACAAGCGGCGTTTAACGATACGCTTGCCCAAATAGACAAAGAGCTTTCTACTTATCGTCCTGATTCTTTCATTTCCGAATTCAACCGTAGCCCATCTGTAGCTTGGCAACCGGTCTCTCAAGACTTTGTTGAGCTTGTCCAAATTGCCCAAGATATACATACAAAATCGGAAGGTTGTTACGATCCAACTATTGGGCCTTTGTTCGATTTATGGGGTTTCAAAACCGACAAACTTCATGTGCCTACACCAGAAGAACTTGTTGCACTTACATCAGAGCTCGGCATTGATAAAATTGAAGTAGATGAAGAAAATTTACGCGTTCGTAAAACTCGCCCTTTTTTACAGCTTGATTTCTCCTCTATGGGCGAAGGCTACACTATTGGCAAGTTAAGCCATGTATTAGAATCCAAAGGCTACCAAAACTACATGGTGCAATTTGGTGGTGACATGAAGATTAAAGGACGCAAGCCTAACGGCGATAAATGGCGAGTGGCCATTCAGAGCCCTATTCCTTCTGCCGAAGGTGGCCCAAAAGTCTATCAAGTTATTACTATCAAAAATGAAGATGGCGTTACGCTAGATACATCAGGAACTTATAACCGTCACTTTGATGATAACGGTGTTGAATATTCTCACATCATCAACCCAAGCACAGGCAAACCCATTACTCATAATCTTATATCGGCTTCTGTGTTTGGCACTGATCCAAGAGTCAGCGATGCATGGGCAACAACCATGTTGTGCCTAGGCCCTGTAGAAGGCGCAAAAATTGCCAAGAATGAAAACCTAGACGTATTCTTCATCGAAAGAAAGAACGACAAATTGGTTAACTCTAGCAGCGCAGCCTTACTTAAAACAAACCGTGTGAAATTTGACTAATAAGTTACTTGGCTGAAATAAAAAAGACCGAGTAGCACCTGCTACTCGTTTTTTTTATGAAATACTTGTCTCTCTATACAGCTTAAATAAATAATTTACAGATAAAAATGAAACTGTCTAGGGAATAACTTTGTTTACATGTCACTTTAAGTATGCGGCCTTATTATCAAAATATAAATTCTTGCCATCTATGAATAAACAACGAACCTATAATAATAGGTACCACCAACTTGTTTTTCTTGTCTTAGCGCTCTAGTATTATTTTATCCTATCACTTGCAGAGGAGCATATCGCGCCGTGAACAACTAAGCCTTTTTTTCATAGATATTTTATATGTTGAATCAAGGTGAGGAAGTCGTCGACTTCCCAGTGAGCGTGTTATGCTGGTTGTTTCTGATCTATCTTATACATTGCCTAATGGCGATACTCTATTTCCCCATTTATCTTTTAGCTGCTCTGGCGGCACCACTGCGATTATCGGCCGTAATGGTGTGGGCAAATCTACACTATTAGAATGCATTGCCCAGCAGCAACGTGATACGACTATTACAGGTACCTGCTGCCTATTTCGCCAATCAATTAATGATAATTACTCTGATATCCCGCGAGTAATCGATGCTTTGCATTTAGGCGAATATTACGATGCGCTTAGACGCGTAGAACATGGTAAGCCTCTAGATACAGATATCGATTTACTCGAGCAACACTGGGATGTGGTCGAGCAAGCCCAAGAATGCCTCATGAAGGCGAATCTAGCACTTGAATTAGACCAACCCATACTTTCACTCAGTGGCGGTCAACGTACAAAAGTTCAGCTGATTGGGCTGTTACAACAACAGCCTGATGTATTACTACTCGATGAGCCAAGCAACCATCTGGATAAACAAAGTACCCAGTGGTTGATTCAACAATTGAAAGAAACGCCTAGCACTGTCCTACTAGTCAGTCATGATGCCATGTTACTAAACAGCCTTGATAGATTCTTAGTACTCAATGAGACTGGCATCCATCCTTATCATATGGACTTTAACAGCCTTCGCGCACAACTTAAAAAACAGCATCATGACTCAATAAAAGCCATAGGCCAAGCCAAAGCTAAACTCAAAAAAGAACAACGTGAGCAGCAAATTCGTGAACAAAAATCTCAACAACGCCTGCGCCAAGGTGAAGCAGAGCGCACCTCTGGCAGCCAATCAAAATTACTTCTAGATCGTAGAAAGAACAAAGCCCAAGAGCAACGTGGTGCACAAGCTAGAATGGCAGAACAACGTAGTCTTATCTTGAAAAAGGAGCTCCAACAACAGCAATGCCAGCAAATAAAAACATCGACACTCAATTTGCAACTATCTAGTCAAAATAAAGGCCAACGTCGGGTACTTGATCTCATTGATGCGGTACTTCCCTTTGGAGATAAAACCCCATTAAGTATTTTCTTAGATCGTGGAGAACGCTTACGCATTGATGGCCCAAACGGTAGTGGCAAATCTACTTTAATACAATGTATTCAAGGTCTGAAAACTTTGGAGTCTGGCGAGCTCAATCGTCATGTCGATACCCTGTATCTTGATCAGCATTTAAGCCTACTGGATCAATTCACCTCACCTTTTGCACTCTTAAAAAGTCAAGCTACGCATCTTGATGACAGTACGATCCGAACTTTTCTTGGCAGTATTGGATTGCGCAGCGATCATGTTTTCTTACCTTGTTCAGCTCTAAGCGGTGGCGAGCGTATGAAAGTTGCATTACTACTCATCAGCCAGCTACCTAGCGAAGGGATACTGATACTCGATGAAACAGACAATCACCTAGATCTTGATAGCCAAGACCAACTCGCAGCAACCCTAGACAATTATCAAGGTGCACTGATCTTCGTAACACATCAGGATAAATGGATAAGAGCGGATAAAATCGTAGCTCTCAAAAATAAAAAGACCGAATAGCGCCTGCTACTCGGTCTTTTATCAGCTTGTGTGAATCGCTATTAAATAGCTAAAACTTTATAGTTTAAAGCGATTCGTTAATCCACTGAGGTTTTCTGCAAGTCGGGCAAGATCTAAACTCGCCGCACTGGATTGATTTGCTCCGGCAACCGCTTCATTCGCAATATCACGAATAGCTAACAAGTTTTTATCTACTTCTCGTGCAACAAGAGCTTGTTCTTCGGCAGAACTTGCAATGGCAATGTTTTGATCATTGATGCGAGAAACAGACTCTGCGATAGATTTAAGCGCTTCCCCAGACAAATTAGCAATCTCCAATGTGGCGTTGGCTTTTTCATGGCTGCGCTGCATTGAACTTACAGTAAGATCCGTTCCGCTTTGCACAGATTGAATCATGACTTCAATATCCTTTGTCGACTCTTGAGTACGATGTGCTAATGCACGTACTTCATCTGCCACAACAGCAAAACCTCGACCTGTTTCGCCAGCACGAGCCGCTTCAATCGCTGCGTTTAGTGCCAATAAGTTCGTTTGGTCTGCGATACCACGAATTACATCTAGCACCGAACCAATGCTGCTAACTTGCCCTGCTAGATCATTAACGCCTTGAGTCGTAGTCTTCAACTCGGTCAATAAAGACTGAATGGTTTTTATGGTTTGTTGAACTTGATCACGACCTAATTCAGCACGCTCATCTGCAGTATCAGAATCTTTTGATGTGGCGACGGCATTACGCGCTACATCTTCAACAGCTGATGTCATTTCGGTAACAGCAGAAACAGCCAACTCTAATTGCTCATTCTGATGATGCATATCTTGAGTAGATTTTTCTGTGACAACACTTAGCTCTTCTGATGTTGAAGCTAATTGAGTCGCGGCATCTTGAATTTCATTTACTGTGGTAGAAAGCTGCTCAACCGTTTTATTAAAATGACCCGCTAATATACCTAACTCATTACGTGAAACATTTTCTAAACGAAAACTTAAATCACCACTCGATAAACGAGTCATAGCATTTTGAATATAGGCAACTTGCTGAGTCAATGTGCGCGTAATATAAAATGCAATAATAAGAGCGGCAGCAATAATAATTACGGCGACGATACTAAGCATAGAGGTGGACTCTTGATAAACAACATCACCATTATCACTCGCCAATTTAGCACCATCTCTACTCATCGTAGAGAGTTTATCTAAATATTCTGAGTACTCATTATATTTCTTAGATGATTCAGTAAGAAAAAGAGTACGTGCAGCATCATCTTCATCTTGCCTTGAAAGGGTAAAAACTTTATTTTCAATACTTAAATAGTCTTTATAGCTCGATTCAAATTGCTTTAATAACTTTCCTTCTTCAACACTAGATACTAATATTTTATAGTCTCTGATCGTCTGTTCAATACTATTTTTTTGGTCTTCTATGACCTTTTCCAGCTTCACTTTTTCATCAACTGTATCATAAAGAATATGGACAGCTTCAAGATTTCGTAATTCTGCGGTTTGAGTATCAATGCTTCCAATCAGTTTAACCGATGGAAGCCAGTCTTCTGAAATAATAGTAGATTGGTCATTGATGTTACTCATACGAGTAAAAGAAAATACAAGAACGACAATCAGGCCAAAAATAATCAACCCATAACTAGAAAAAAGCAACACACTTAATTTAACATTTTTCATAAACTATTTATTACATCTCCATTATAAAATAATTTTCCATAATTACCTTCAAACCTACATCTAAAGTTAAAGCTAAAAGAAACAATCACAGAAAAACGCACCAAAATAGAACATTTAAGATTTTATGCATAAAATCGATGCATAATAGCGCCTACTTATTTTGTATTCAATAAATTAATCTATTTAAACGTTCACCCTCCAAAAAACCGATAAAAAAGGAAGAAACAAGCACAAAATTTAAATATTAAAAACGAAAGGGGGATATCTAATTTATATACAGACATTCCATTTAGTTATCAGAATTTATAATATACTTTCAAGCTCGATTCTAAACCACGAACATCTTCTAGACCTTTTACTCGGGCTAATTTCAAGTAGCCAGATTTGACATTTTTGTAGGTCGTTGAAAATTTAACAATCATGCTCTGGTCGGATTTAAATAAGATTTTCTTGATTTTAAGAAAAGGAAAAAGCTATTAGAAGCAACATGCTCTGCAACATAAACTAAGTCATTATCAATGCAGATACCCTAGAACCAGTACAAAGAATAATGCCGTTTATGAAGTCACTATTCTATTTTGGATTTACCACAAAATTTACTTACCTATCATAGCAAGCCCACAGAAGACAAAAGCAAAGCCGTTGATTTCCTGTGGGCCCTTGGCTAGGTTTTTAATTAATTTTCGACCAGAACGTCATATTTACAGATTCTTTATCAAGAAGTTCTAAGTATTCTAGCGCCACCTTGTTTCTCAGCCACTGCTGGCAATACTCCTCAGCTTTTTCCTGCGAACTAGCAATCGCCACATCGGCATAGACACCATCCGTTCCACGAACCAGAAAATGAAGAATGAGTTCCTCTTGCTGACTAAGAAATTCGGCTTCTACTTGATGTGATAGTTCTACTAATCTGGTTTCTGTTACGCCTTCTTTAAGCCTAAAGGTCGCAAACTCCATACCGCCAATATTATCAATGTTGTTATTCTTTATCATGTCAGTGCCTCAGTTATGAGTTAAGCTCCAACTCTAAGGCTTCACTACTGACAGCATTGTGTCAGTCAACTTTCGTATTTTTAAATTCAATGTATGCTGACAAAGAAACATCTTCTGGCAAAGCACTCGCATCTTCACAAGAATTTAATCTGGTTATGCGGTCCAATCTAAAGTCTCTGTAGTCACTACGCAGCTTGCACCAACCACCTAATGTCCATCGGCCGCCCCAATAGAATAGCCCTAGAGGAAATACAACTCTCGATGTCACGATTTCTGAAAGTGAGTTGTAACCAATATTCAGCCAACATCCTGTTTCTATAGCTGAATGTATTTCCTCCCATACCTGATATGTTGTGGATTCACGGTGCCTTACCGGCATCCTAATCACTCGATCTTCGCTGGAAATCATCTTTGATTTTTTAGGCAATGCTGCCTCAATCTTTGACAATAAAGAGTGTGCCGAAGCAGCAAATTTCTTTCCAGTCAAAGACGCCGTAAAGCTCACGCCGGCAATCAACGCCTCCAGCTCAATCGGCGTCAACTGTAAGGGTGGTAACTCGAACCCCTCTAGCAACCGATACCCGACACCAGGCTCGCCATAAACGGGTATTCCAGATAAAGACAAATCATCAACATAACGATAAATAGTTCTTTCTGACACCATCAGCTTTTGGGCCAACTGCTTAGCTGTAATGGGTTGGTGCTTACGCAGAATATTGGTTAACTGAAAAAGCCTGTCTGATTTTCGCACTTCCGCCCCCTTTTCCAACTGACATAATGTCTATCCACAGGGACTAGTCTGTTTCAATTTCCGTGAATAAACGTAAAGCCCGTGCCGTAATTAGCATGATAGTCGGCGATATTACTGAACTCTTCTGATAAATGAATAGAAAAAATTACCCAAAGAAGCAAGAGTGTTCATCCTCACTTACAATTTGCAGAAAATCTTCTATCCTACTCACTTCGGGGTTTGAATCGTATCTATGCCATTTCAGGTCTTGTTGCATCCAAAATACCTTCCAATAGCCTTTAGTCTTTACAAACGTAGCTTTCGCAACAGGCGTTTCAATTTTTGAGTCTACCGCCTTCCAATGAGGGCGAATTTCAAATAACTCTACGCTTTGGCCGGATATACGATATCCTATATCGACTTGATGTCTAAGATGGGCAGGAGGTCGATTCTTAGCTAAATACTTCTCTAACTCAGATTCTGTACGTTTTATCTCAAATTCACTTATTGCCATAGTGTTCTTAGTATCCTGTTTTGCAGATTTTTTAAACCATTGATCTTTGGTGACTTTGTACAAACAATCGTTTTAAGAGGATGGCCAACCAAAATAATCCTCTAGTTTTTGCACTATATCCCAAAACTAGAGACATTTTAATCCTCGATACATTCTCGGTATTAATTAGCGGATATTTGCTGAATCAGTTGCCAAGATAACGTTACGCTTTTGCGAATTGCAAGCGCCTCTCCTCTTCTCTCTATGCTCCAAAGTAGCCCTAATCGTTTCCAGAGCAGCCAATCAGCGACTTATTAGCTATTTTTCTCGTAAGCTTCAAATAAATCACTAACAAGCACACCATTAATTTTCATACCAAGTAAATTTGCATTTCTTATCTCGGTATTTTCAAGGTTTAAGTTTGTGAAAGAGGTATTTGACATATTAACATTATTAAATTTTGAACAACTCAAATTGATATTTTCGTAAGTACTATGAGAAAGATTAACATCATCAAACGCACATGCCTCTAAATTTGAATCAGAAAATTTAGCATTCTTTAACTCCACCCAAAATTTCGAATCGGATAGGTTTACACAATCAAATTGAGTGCCACTCATATCAGATTTTGAAAATATAAACCCTTTATACTCTGAGTTTGGAAATGGATTATTGTCCGACATAAATACCTCCTAATATGCAAAAATATTTTTTACATTCTATTTTACAGATTTATAATCCATGAATAGTAAGAATCTTTTTAATAAAATGCTTTAGTCATAAACTGTTATCTCGATAATAATGTGTTTTTTATTTTTTACAAAAAAAATGATCAAAATATTGGCCGAAAAAATGCCCTCTGTTCCGCATTGGCACAGAAGGCATTTTTGCATTCAAGCTAGATAACTCTTTAGATTTAGTAATTCACTAGGTTAAAGCGTGCTTTTCAAACCCAGCTCTAAACCACGAACTTCTGCCAAACCTTTCATTCGACCAAGTTTTGAGTAACCCGGTTTTGAGTTCTTTTCTAGGTCATTAAGGATTTGATGGCCGTGGTCTGGTCGCATGGGTATTAGGCTCGGAGCATTGTTGTCGTTACGCTTTTTCTCTTCTACAAGAAGCGCACGAACCACACCAACCATGTCTACGTCGCCACCAAGGTGAGACGCTTCATGGAAGCTACCCGCTACTTCTTCGCGCTTGGTTGATCTTAAGTGAGTGAAAAAAATGTTCGAGCCGAAGCGTTGCACCATATCAACCAAGTCGTTATCTGCACGAACACCGTAAGAACCAGTACAAAGAGTAATACCGTTTACAGGGCTTGGCACAGCACCAAGCAACCATTCGATGTCGTCTTTAACAGAGACAACACGCGGCAAGCCAAGAATCGGACGTGGTGGATCATCTGGATGAATCGCCAAGCGCAAGCCACCTTGCTCTGCCGCTGGTACAATTTCTTCTAAGAAAAGTTTAAGGTGCTCGCGAAGTCTGTCTTTGTCTATGCCAGCGTATTCATCTAATTTTTCGCGGAATTGTTCTATGGTGTAGCTTTCTTCGGACCCAGGAAGGCCTGCGATGATGTTGGCGACTAAGCGGTCTTTATCTTCTGGCTTTAGGTTCTCTAAGAAGATTTTCGCTTGCGCTTTTTCTTCGTCACTGTATTCAGATTCTGCGCCTTTACGCTCTAGAATATATAACTCAAACGCAGCAAAAGCCGTTTGGTCAAAACGTAAAGCACGAGAGCCATCTGGCAATTCATAATCCAAATCCGTACGTGTCCAATCCAATACCGGCATGAAATTGTAGCACACAGTATCAATGCCACATTCCGCCAAGTTAAGCAGAGTTTGCTTATAGTTTTGAATATACTCTTGGTAATTGCCCGTACGCTTTTTAATATCTTCGTGTACTGGTACGCTTTCTACCACAGACCAACGAAGTGTATGAGCTTCTATCATGGTTTTACGTGCTTTAATTGCTTCTACTGGCCACACTTCGCCATTAGGAATTTCATGTAAAGCTGTTACTACACCCGTTGCACCTGTTTGACGAATATCCGTCAAAGTTGTTTCATCATTTGGTCCAAACCAACGCCATGTATGTTCCATTTTATCCTCCGAGATTCGCTGTGTTGTTATTTAATAGTCTGTTGTTAAATGACAGACATTCAGCAACACCGCTTGAAATAATTGTTTGATAAGCATTCAGCACAGCATGAGAAAACGTCTCGTTTTGGCTGATTTTTGTAGAAAAAATATCGTTCAGTTTTAAGGCTTCACGAACCAAAGCTTCTGGGTCAGAACAGCGGCCATGAAGTTCGCTTAGAGTTTGTGCCATTGGGTCATCAACCTTGTGTTGATTGCCTTCAAGGTCTTCACCGCGCACATAAAACAGCCATGCCGCCACACCAAGCGCAGTCGCATTTAGATCGCCCTGTTTTGCATCGTTCGCCAAACGTTCTTCCGCGCCATTTAACCAGCGCTGAGGAATTTTTTGCGATCCATCCATCGCAATTTGCGACAACTGATGCTGCAAACTGTCGTTTGCAAAGCGGCTAACTAAACTTTCAATGTAGGTTTGAACCTGTACTTCTTGCGGTAAATCCAAGGTTGGCGCAGCTTCAAAACTCATATAGTGACGAATCAATCTGGCGAACTTTTCATCTGCTACAGCTTGTGCCACAGTTTTATATTTGGCCGCTAAACCAACGTAAGCGAGCAATGAATGACTGCCGTTTAACAGACGAAGCTTCATGGTTTCAAATGGATGAACGTCTTTCACCATTTGCACGCCGTCATGCTCCCAATCTGGTCGACCTTGCGGGAAGTTATCTTCTACAACCCATTGGCTAAAGGCTTCACACATCACAGCATTTTGATCGTGACAATTAAGCTCCTTTTGCAATCGCTCGCGGGAATCATCCGACATTGCTGGCACAATTCTGTCCACCATGGAACTTGGGAATGCCACGTTGTCTTCAATCCATTGAGCAAACGCTGCTGAACGATGAGATGCCAACTCACATACCGCTCGACGCGTTAAACTGCCGTTATTCGGCATGTTGTCACAAGACAAAATAGTAAACGGCGGTAGATTCAATTCTTTTCTACGATACAAGGCTTCAACCAAGATACCCGGCGCAGTTTTTGGCGTCGTTGGATTCTGGATATCATGCTGAATACTAGGATCGTCCTGACGCAATGTTTTGTCCGCGGGCGCTAGGTAATAGCCTTTTTCAGTAACAGTTAGCGTTACAATTTTGGTCTTTGGTGACACAAGCTTTTCAAACAAAGGCTCCTTGTCTGTCCCAGCAAACAAGGCATCACGAATCGAGTTAATTTCACGCAATTCAACATTCTGGCTGTCTTGGTATTCAGCAATATGATAGCGGCAGCCATTGGCTTTAAGCTCGTCAACCAGTTGGCTATTCGAGCGAATATTCACGGCACAAATGCCCCAATTGCCACCTTGATTTCGGTTGAGATTTTTCTCTATATAAACCGCTTGATGCGCACGATGAAAAGCGCCCAATCCAATATGAACAATGCCAACATCCACCTTTTCCGGTGCGTATAAGGTATTTGTTGTTTTTATGCTAATCATGATGATTCCTTATGTTTTTAGAGACCAGTACCTTAAAAACCAAAGTACTTCTTGGCATTTTCCGAACAAATCCCTTTTACCATCTCGCCTAATAACGCCATGTCTGCTGGCGCTTCGCCTCGTTCAACCCAACCCCCAATCATCTCGCACAACAAACGGCGGAAATACTCATGACGGGTGTAAGATAAGAAGCTACGGGAGTCCGTTAACATGCCGACAAATTGGCTTAACAAACCCATTTGCGCCACGCTGGTTAGTTGGCGCTGCATGCCATCTAGTTGATCGTTGAACCACCAGCCTGACCCGAATTGCACCTTGCCAGCGACGCCACCACCTTGGAAGTTACCCGCCATGGTTGCCAACATTTCGTTATGCATTGGGTTTAAGCAGTAAAGGATGGTTTTCGGTAGCTCGTTATTTTGATCCAAGGCATTCAAGAAACCCGACAAAGGTTCCGCAAAGGCACGATCATCCATGGAGTCAAAACCAGAATCACCACCAATCAGTTTGAACATTCTGGAAGAGTTATTACGACGCGCGCCAATGTGAAGCTGCATCACCCAACCTTTTTTGGCGTATTGCTTGCCCAACCAGACTTGAACCGCACTGGAAAATTGCGCAATTTCAAGCTCGGTTAAAGACTGTTCATTAATCCGCTTAGATAAAATAGCGTCCAATTCCGTTTCGCTTGGCTCACTAGCAAAACGCATGATTTCAATGCCGTGATCAGCACTACGGCAGCCATGAGCATCAAACACCTCAAGACGTTGCGCCAAGGCATCGATCAAATCACTAAAGCGCTCAATGTTTTTATCTGCCGCTTTACCGAGTTTATTTAAGTAATCCTTGAAGCCAACATGATCGACTTTAAAAGCACGATCAGGGCGCCAGCTTGGTGTAACAGCAATGTCGAAGCTGCTGTCATTAGCAATAAACTTATGATGTTCGAGGCTATCGGCAGGATCATCTGTGGTGCCGACCATTTTCACATTCATTTGCTGCATGATGCCGCGTGCGGAAAACTCAGGTTGCTGCAACATTTCATTGCATTGCTCCCAAATAGCATCGGCCGTTTTAGGTGAAAACAACACATCCGTAATACCAAAAGGACGACGCAATTCTAAATGCGTCCAATGATAAATTGGGTTACCAATACACTGAGGCACGGTATTCGACCATGCTTGGTATTTATCTTTGAAGCTCGCATCGCCCGTTATTAAACGCTCTTCAATACCCGCGGCACGCATAGCGCGCCACTTGTAATGATCGCCTTCCAGCCAGATTTCGCCAAGGTCAGTAAAACGACGATTCTCGGCGATTTCTTCAGGGCTTAAATGACAATGGTAGTCATAAATTGGCTGATCAGCCGCGTACTCATGGTACAAGCGCTTCGCAGTTTCCGTTGTTAGTAAAAAATCTTCTGTCATAAAGTTTTTCATGTCATTTCCTCGGCTTATATAAGGCTGCTAAGAGCGACAGTTTGAGAACGCTCTACTCGCTTACCATTGACATAGAAAGGACGTTGCTCATTTTCTGGCAAGACAAAGCTCATCTCTTTGTAAGCAGGCTGCCATTCACCTTCTCGTGAAATATTGAGATCAATTCGTTCAAGATCGGATTTCAACGTTATGTTCAGCAACAAATACTTGCCATCTAAATAGCCAGTTGAAAGCCCATCGTCATCAAACACGGATAAGTCACGCTGCCCTGCTCCTTTAAATGGGAAAACAAGCAACTGACGTTGGGTGTCTTTTTCTGCATCCACGTGAGCAATGCGATTACTGGTAGTAATCACACTGCCAGCACGTGCAAGCAAAGGAATCTCTTCTAGAGCGGCTGGCAAGGAAATGTCTTGTCCACCGGCATACCAAGTCTTACGGTGGAAGTCATACCAACCATCACCATTGTCAGGTAAATACACAGGGCGAGTTCGTTGACCTTGCTCTACGACAGACGCTACCAATAAGTCTTTACCCAATAAGAAGTCGTCGCTTTCTTCATAGGTACGAGCATCAGCTTCATGGTCCAAGAAAGTCGGACGCAACATAGGTTCATGATCTTTGTGCGCCTGCCAAAGTAGATCGTACAAATACGGCATCAGACGGTAACGCAATGTCATGGCTTCACGAATGATTGGCGTTACTTCTGGGTACATCCAAGGTTCGTTAACCGTTTTATCATCGTTCCAAGAGTGGATAGTAAAGCGAGGATGCATGACACCGTTTTGAACCCAACGCACAAACAACTCTGGATCTGGACGATCGCCCGAGAAGCCACCTACGTCGTGACCAAGGTTGTACAAACCGGAAAGACTCATGCCAACACCCATGCGTGTGTTGTAACGCAAAGTTTGCCAGCTTGTACGGTTATCGCCACTCCATGTTTGCACATAACGCTGCATACCAGGGCAACCAGAACGAGAGATCAAATATGGTCGCAAGTTAGGGGCAAATTCTACTTGAGCTTCATAAGAAGCACGCATCATTAACAATGGTTGCAATGGACGAATTAGCTTAATCGGCGTCTGCTTACCAAAGCCAACACAGCGAGCATTACTGTCCCAGACTTCGTATTCGTTGTTGTCATTCCAAGTGGAATCAATGCCCTTTTCAAGCAATTGTTCAGTGACATTCTTTTTCCACCATTGAATAGTATTCGGATTAGTGAAATCCAAATGTGAGCCAGAATCATCCCAAAACTGAGAAGACTCAGGTGCGTCATATTCAGAGTCTTGAATAAATAAATTCTGCGACACCACTTCTTCGAATCGTGGGTGATCTTGCAACAAACAAGGCTTGATGTTAGCCGCTAATTTAAGGCCAGCCTGATGAAAGTCTGCGCTCAATTTAAGTGGATTTGGCACCTTACTGGTGTTCCAGTTAAAGACATAACGCTTATTACCAATCGAGGTATAACCAGAAGAAAGCTGGAAAGAATCACAAGGCATGCTGTGATTTTCGCAGTGCTTAATAAAGTCACCAAGCTGCTCTTGAGCATTCTCAGCATCCGTATAAAGCATGGTAGAACCGCTGTAGCCAAGGCTCCATTTCGGTCCAAAGATAGTTCGGCCCGTTAGATTCACGTAGGTTTTAGTCACATCAACGACTTTTTCACCGTACATGAAGTAAAAATCTAGATCCCCTTCATCAGCATGATAACTACGGTAGTAACCATGATAGTTGTCTAGCTCGTTACCCAAATCAAACCAACTGGTTGACAAGTTATCGTAGAAAATCCCGAAACTCGCTTGCTCAGTTTTGGTTATGTAAAAAGGAATATGCTTGTACAGTGGATCGGTATTTTTAGCATCGTACCCCATGGCATCGATATTACGCATTTGGTAGCGAGAGCCATGACGGTTTAGGTCACCGGTTTTCTCTCCCAATCCGTAATACTTTTCAGACAAATCACGCGCCATATAATGGTGAATGTCGTTACTTTGAACACCCAACATATAAGCGCCACTGTGACGATCTGCAGCAAGGTAATGCCATTCACCAGCAGCATCGGCATATTCCCATGTCAGCTTCAATGGTTTCGATAAAGTGACTCGTAGTGACGATGTGACAATGCTTAGCTGGCCATCTTGTTCTGCGACGGTAAAATCTGGGCAAGTAAACCCTTCAGTACTCATCCGGTCGCGGCCTTCCCAACCCATTTCACTGCCATTAAGACTGTCATTAGGGGAAATACACCAGCTATTTTCGAGTTGTAACTTACCGTTCTTTTTTAGCAATACACGAATCACGTTGGATTCTAAAACGAAAAAATGCAAAACATGACGGCCATCACATTCAATGTTGACACGGTTGTCTTCAGCGCCAAGAAGCTTCCAATTATTAATCGGCTTCATAAATATCTATCTCCAAATATCGTTAAAATCTGCAAGCTTCTAAACTAGTATCCAAGTAAAAGCGAAGGTAAAAACAGGCTAATTTCTGGAATGAAAGTTACCGCCAATAACGCCAATACCAACAAACCAAAAATAGGCAATAATGGCTTAATCACTTGGTCGATTTTCACACCGCTCACAGAACAGCCGACAAACAACGCGCTGCCTACAGGAGGAGTACAAATACCAATACATAAATTGAACGTAATGATGATGCCGAAGTGAACAGGATCGATACCAAGCTCTAACGCAATAGGTAGAAAAATAGGCGTGAAGATTAACAATGCAGGCGTCATATCCATGAAGATACCGACAACAAGCAGAATTAAGTTAATAATCAACAAGATGATAATTGGGTTATCAGACAAGGCGAGTAACGCATCACTCACAGCATAAGGAATATCTGCATTTGCCATTGCCCATGCCATCGACATAGACGCACCAATCAACAACATAATCATGGAAGCGGTCATGATGGAGCCAAGAATAATACTCGGCATATCCTTAAGACCCACTTCGCGATAAATAAGCGCCAGCAACAAGGAGTACACAACGGCAATGGCCGATGCTTCTGTCGCAGTAAATACGCCACCAATAATACCGCCCATGATGACAACAATAAGCCCCAAGCTAGGTAAGGCTCTGAAGGTAACTTTACCCGCCTCCCCTAGAGAAATCCTTTCAGATACTGGGTAATTTTTCTTCTTAGCGACCACAGCAACAGCCAACATGACACAGGCGCCCATTAATAGACCAGGCAGATAGCCACCTAGAAACAAAGCGCTAACAGAAGTGCCACCAGAAATAAGAGAATAGACAATCAGAGCATTACTGGGTGGGATCAACAAACCAGCAGGACTAGAAGTAATGTTTACTGCCGTTGAAAAAACAGGATCATAGCCGCTCTTTTTCTGCAACGGCGCCATAGTGCCACCAACCGCCGCGGCAGCAGCAACAGCAGAACCAGAGATTGACCCAAAAAGCATGTTTGCAATGACGTTGACGTGCCCTAAAGAGCCCGGTAAACGCCCAGCAAGCAGCTTGGAAAATTCAATAAGTCGTAGGGCTAAACCGCCTCGATTCATGATATTTCCCGCTAATATGAAAAACGGAATAGCTAATAACGTAAAACTATCCATTCCTGAGGCAAGCTTTTGTGAAACGACAGAAAGTGAAGCATCAAAAGGCAGCGATACCATGATGGATAACAACGAGGAAATCGCGATGGAAAAGGAAATCGGTACACCAAGTACCAACATTGTGAAAAAACTACCGAATAGAACGAGTGCAACTAACCATTCCACGTTTTTTATCCTTATTATTAGAATTTTTAAATCACTAAATAAGGTAACGAATAGACGCTACCGTCTAGCATGTAGAGAATTTTAATCTTGCGTTGGAGCCAAAAGATCGCGTAATAAATAGAGAATCATACAGGCTCCGCTTATCGGAATTGCGGCATAAACCCAGCCCATTTCTAGACCTAAAACTGGAGAAAGCTGCCCATTACTCAGTGTTTTCATTACTAATGAACCGCCACCAAACACCATTATGACAATGGCAAAAAATAGGCCTATTAGAGTAATTACCATTTGCAGAATGGCTTTTTTTCGCCCTTCTAATGCCAATAACATAAAGTCCATCGCCAGATGTTTTTTCTTACCTAAAGTAAATGCAGCGCCTAACAAACCAACCCAAATGAATAGGAATCTAGCTAATTCATCTGTTGAAGTGCTGGGTGCACCTAAAACATAACGAGAGAAAACTTGCCAAACCACGCACGCCACAAGAGTCACCATCAAAGTGACGCAAAATGTAGATAATATGCGGTCAACCACATAAATAAATTTCGTCATTTACCACCTCCAGAAGGGATAAAAAGCCCACAATAGCTTTCACCAATCGACGACATATTGAACCAAACATTAATTTTGGTCAACTAACTTAACTAGATTGGTTGACCAAAATTAATATGCGTGCAATTATGCAAACTCATAACGAAACACCTTGCACTCTTTGCTTATCCGAAAACGTGAAAATAATATAAAAATACAAAAACGGAGATTTCGAAAATGTTAAATATTAAAAAAACTAAGCTGCATGTTGCCTCTGCACTACTCTTAGGTAGCTTGATGGGCGCTTCATCAATGAGTTTCGCTGAAACGCTAAAGCTGAGTCATAATGGCGACACAAAGTCTCCAGTTCACAAAGCACTCAAATTCTTTGCGGATGAAGTACAAGAAAAAACTGATGGGGATTTAAAAGTACGCGTCTATCCAAATGGCCAATTAGGCACACAGCGTGAGTCTTTAGAATTGCTGCAAAGCGGCGCGCTAGATATGGCTAAGTCAAATGCCAGTGAGCTTGAATCATTTGATCCTGCTTATGGCGCTTTCAACATTCCTTATATCTTTAGAGATCGCGAACATTTCTATCGCGCACTAGCGAGTGAAGATGTTGGACAGAAAATTCTAAGCTCTTCTGAAAAATACGGCTTTGTGGGCGTCGCTTATTTTGATGCTGGCTCACGTAATTTTTACACATCTAAGCCTGTTCACTCTCCTGCAGATTTGAAAGGCATGAAAATTCGCGTTCAACCAAGCCCAAGCGCAATCAAAATGATGGAGCTGATGGGTGCTTCTCCTACGCCACTACCATTTGGTGAATTGTATACTGCTCTACAGCAGCGCGTTGTTGATGGTGCAGAAAACAACATTGGCGCAGTAACGACTTATCGTCATGGTGAAGTGGCTAAATATTACACTCGTGATGGCCATGCGATGATTCCTGATGTGCTAGTAATCAGCACTAAAACCTGGGAAAAACTATCAGATAAAAACAAAGCTGCCGTATTAGCTGCTGGTAAAGATGCCACCGCTTATATGAAAAAGATTTGGGGTGAATACACAGAAGAAGAGTTGAAAAAAGCAACTAAAATGGGCGTAGAGATCATTGATGTTGATAAAGACCCTTTCATCAAAGCAGTTGCTCCAATGTTTCAGGAAGCAGAGCAAAACCCTGTTATTGCTCCTTATGTTAAGGCAATAAAAGCACTCGACAAATAAGTTAAATCAAGCGACTCTTATCTTAGTGCTACTGCTGTAGCGGTAAATAAGAGTCGCTCATTATTTGAATGTTTCTTTTTTTAACACATCTATATCTAATCTTTTCATCGAATTGGCTAAATAAAGTAGAAAGCTATGATAAATACTCTTGTAAAACCAAAGCGCCTATACCAAGAGGTGGGACTTAAGTTATACGAGGAACTTAGGCAAGGCCAATATAAGGTAGGAGACCGTTTACCTCCCGAACGCGATATTGCCGAGCAATTAGGCGTGAGCAGAACCTTGCTTCGTGAAGCATTAATCATGCTTGAGCTAATGGAGATTGTCGAAGTCCGCAAAGGCAGTGGCATTTATCTTCTAAAGCAGCCTACTAACATTAAATCATCTGACAAGTTTGAAGAATCTCTAGACAACGATGATGTTGGCCCTTTTGAAATGATGCAAGCAAGGCAGTTGCTGGAAAGTCACGTAGCGGAATTTGCAGCCACCCAAGCAACAAAAAAAGACATCATCAAAATGCGTGATGCTTTGGAGCTCGAAAAACAAAACATTGATACGGCCGATCAAAATCATGCTGCCGACAAACTGTTTCATTTGGCTATTGCCGAAGCAACGCAAAACAGCGTATTGGTCGATCTCGTTGAAAACTTATGGGAACGGCGTGAAAACAGTCCTATGTGGAAACAACTGCATTCACATATTACAGATCAAGCTTATAGAAAAAAATGGTTAGTTGACCATGAAAATATACTTCTTGCGATACAACAAAAGAAGCCTGATATTGCACGCATGGCAATGTGGAGGCATTTAGAAAACGTTAAAGATACACTAATGTTATTATCTGAACATCAAGATCCAAATTTTGATGGGTACCTATTTAGCACCAATCCTGTACAGCTACCCTGCAGCTAATATTCAATATTGTTATTTCAATTATCCCTTATTATCTGAAATTAAGGTTTAATAAGGGAACCCCACCTTTTCTTACCAAACAATTCGCATCATCACATTGTAATAGATACTTTTGTTAACAAATCTAATTATTTGGTCAATTGCTGCTTTACCATTCCTAGACTAACATATTAAATATATTTATATCTGGATTAAAGAATGAGTAACAGCACAACAGAAAACATAAATCCTGTAAGTGACAATACGTTGCAAGGTAATGTTTTTTTGCAACAGTTAGTTACTTGCTTACCCATGGGCGCGATGGTGGTCAGTACTGATGCTAGAATTTTGTTCGTCAATGACACACTCTCCGAAATACTAGGTTATTCATCAGAAGACCTATTAGGGGAAGATATTGATTTTTTACTCCCTATCGAATTTCAGGCTAACCACAAAAAGCTCATGATGCAATTCTTTAGTCAACCCCGTAAACGTCAAATGGGAGTCGGACAAGCCCTTTATGCACGGAAAAAAAATGGTGAACATATTCCAATAGAAATTGGCTTAAATCCGATACAGCAAGAGGGAAAAACCTTTGTCTTGGCGACATTAATTGACCTAACAACAAGACAACGCGCAAGCAATATGCTCAAGAGATCAATACAGGATGCACCTCACGGTGTTTTAGTAGTTGATTCCAATGGGATTATTCACCTAACAAATAGTGCTCTTTGTGAGTCTTTTGGCTATACCTCAGAAGAATTGATAGGCCAGTCGATGGACATACTCCTCCCCCAGCGCTATCGCAAACATCATGATCATTTGCGTCATTCTTTTCATCAAAGCCCAACACCCAGAATGATGGGAGTGGGTCGAGACCTTACCGCACTACATAAAGATGGCCGTGAGTTCCCAGTAGAAATTGGACTCAGTCCCTTTGAAGATGAGGAAGGAAATGACATGGTACTTGTTTCCTTATTAGATATTACGCCAAGAAAACGCATGGAACTGGAACTTCGTGAAACCAACACAAATTTGGAAGAATTTACTTACGTCGCCTCTCATGACTTACGCTCTCCTCTTCGTGGCATCGCGGATTTACTTGAATGGGTTAAAGAAGATCTTGGGCCTGAAGCGCTACCTGATGTGACTAGAAACCTCAGCAGAATTGAGGTTCGCATCCAACGCATGGAGCAATTGATTGACAATTTATTAACCTACGCCAGAGCAGGAAAAGTAGACGCTAGCACACAAGAAATTCACGTAAGCACTCTTCTAGACAATATATCTGAACTAATAGTAATACCTGAAGGAATCACTATATCGAGGGATATTCAACTAGAAAACTTTACCTCCGTATGGACTCCTCTTGAAACTGTTATGCGCAATCTCATCAGTAACGCTATTAAGCATCATGACAAAGAAATAGGAACGATTGATATTACTTGTAAAGCTGAGAATAACTTTTGTCATTTTACTATTTGCGATGATGGACCTGGTATTCCGGAAGCGGCTTTCACACGTATTTTCCGTTTATTCCAAACAGTCACATCCAGTGAACGCAGTGGTACTGGCATTGGCCTTTCGGTAAGCCGCCGCTTGGTAGAAACCTATGGCGGACGCATCAGCATTGAAGCAAATAAACATCAACGAGGCGTTACTTTTCACGTTTGGTGGCCTCGATTTTTAAGGAAAGACACTCATGATTAAAGAGCTAAGCGTACTCATCGTTGAAGATGACGATGTGGCAGCTGAATCCATCACTCGCGGCCTAAGAAAAGTAGCACCGGATATAAATTTGGTTTTTGCTGAACATGGCAACATAGCAATTGAAATACTCGAAAACAAGCACCCAACAAGAATTTTAAAACCTCCTTTTTTAGTTCTACTAGACTTAAATATGCCCGTAATGAACGGTTTCGAATTTTTAGAGTACGTTCGTGACAACCCAAGTCTAAAGGATACGGTTATTTTCATTCTCACCACATCAAATGATGACAACGACCGTTCTCGAGCCTATGAAAATAACGTGGCAGGATACATGGTGAAATCAGCCGTTGGGCCACAATTTGCGAAACTATCGAACTTACTGGTTGCCTACAGAAATGCTGTCGAGCTGAATAGCTAAATAGCTGAACGGAGAAATAATCATGGAAGTGTTAAAAGCTAATGACGATCACACCCTAAAATTACTTATCGTTGATGACGATGATGTAGACCGTGAACGCATACGCAGGATGCTATCTAAATCCGATATAGAAACCAGCATTTCAGAAGCCTCTTCTGTAGAAGACTCTATGGATTTTCTAAGTAATAACGATTACGACTGTGTCATCGTTGACTATCGCTTGGGGCTAAATTCTGGACTCACCCTACTCAATAACATACGCACAATAATGGAAAGCCACTGTGCTGTAATTATGGTAACGGGGCTAGGTGACGAAGAAGTTGCTGCGGAGGCTATGCGACTCGGCGCCAGTGATTATTTACTCAAAAATCAACTACAAAGCACCCAACTGATACGAGCCATAACAAGCTCCATCCACCGAGCTGAGTTAGAAAAAAAGCTCCATGACATGGCTCATTACGATAATTTAACAGGGTTAGCAAGTCGCCCTTTACTGCTTGAAAACTTGCAGCAAATTGTAATCAATGAAGACGCTGCCGCGGTCGCATTTCTTGATTTAGATAACTTCAAACCAGTGAATGACAACTATGGTCATGATATAGGTGACTATGTATTAGTTACAATTGCTAATAGACTTAAGCAAGTAGCCCGAAAGAATGACATACTTGCTCGAATAGGTGGTGATGAGTTTGTCCTTCTATTACGTGATGTATCAAGCGAAAAAGAATGTTCAGGTTTCCTCAATAGACTCATTGAATTAATCAACACCCCAATTGAACTAGCTAAATTCGACTGTCAGGTTCAAGTATCCGCCAGCATTGGCGTTGCCTTAGTAAGTAATGACGGATTGGATGCTGATACTATTTTGCGTAGGGCCGATCAAACCATGTATCAAGCAAAAAACATGGGGCGCAATAACATTATTTTTTTTGATCCAGAGGAAGAAAGCCGTCAATATGCTCGACGCGCTATGTTACAAGCTGCCGAGCGAGGCATTGTACGCCATGAGTTTGAACTCCATTACCAACCTCAGATAGACATGGTGAACCATAAAATAATTGGGGTTGAAGCGTTGATTCGTTGGAACCATCCTACGATGGGATTTCTTTACCCTGTAGATTTCACTGAAGTACTGGAACACCCAAGCACAGGGGTTTTAATTGGCGAATGGGTGTTACAAGAAGCACTACGTCAACACAATATTTGGCAAAAAAATGATTTAGTCATTAGCGTCAACATTGCACCAGCTCATCTGCTGAGCAAAGATTTTGTGCAGCGACTAGACCAACTACTCAAAAGCATACCTAACTTCAACCCTAACTTACTGGAAATTGAAATACTAGAGACCGTTTCAATCTCTGATATTCTCAATGCTGTTGAGGTCGTAAAAGCGTGTTGTAAATTAGGAATTCATGTTGCGCTAGACGACTTTGGTACAGGGTATTCATCTCTTAATTATTTGAAACAGCTACCACTAAACACCTTAAAAATTGACAGAAGTTTTATTCAAAATATTTTATCCGATCCTGAAGATCGCGCTATCGTCGCGTGCATTGTCGCGCTAAGTAAAGCCTTCAACTACAAGCTCATTGCTGAAGGCGTTGAATCACTGGAACACGAACAAGCACTTATTGATATAGGCTGCCTGTGCGGGCAAGGATACTTTATTGCCAAACCAATGGCCGCTGGTAACATGACCATTTGGATTCAATACTATAGCCAAAAACATAGCGTCCATTAAATTAGACATAAAGTCCCTACCTAAACACACATTTCTTAGATATTTTACGCCGTTTTTCCTCCACGAATAACGGCGTTTTAATTATTTATCATCAACCCGATCATGACAAAACAAACAGCTAATTGTGCAAAATGACACCAACATCATCATTACAAAAGTTTCAAAACTAGTTTTTAGTTTCATTAAAGGAAAAGTAACTTCCGCTTATAACGAAGGTTGGTAGACTGCGGCGAATAATCAAAACAAGCAAAAAAAAAGAGAGTTTATAATGATCACTAATGATGTCATGACGCCGCAAGACCAACGTACCAGTAAAATCATATTAGCTATTGCCGCCATCACTATTTTATTAGCCACCTTTGCAGGCATGATGCCAGGCGGAATGATAGGTGCTTTAGGTATTATGGTTATTGTTGGTTTTATCCTTAATTACGTTGGGGACAGAACACCGATTATTAACCAATTTTTCGGTGGTGGTGCCATCGTGGTTATTTTTGGTTCTGCCTACCTATTTCATAGCGGCCTTTTCCCATCCAGCGCAGAAAATAATATAACTACCTTCATGAAGAGCGGTGGCTTTTTATCTTTTTATGTTGCTAGTTTGGTTACCGGTTCTATATTCGGTATGGATACTCAAACGCTTAAAAAAGCAGCGTTAAAATACATCCCAGTTATCCTTGGTTCTGCTTTTTTTGCCTGCATATTTACTGGTCTAGTTGGTATGCTGGTTAGTAAAGACTTCTACGATTCAGTAATGCTGATTGCTCTGCCTATTATGGGTGGCGGTATGGGCGCAGGTGCTGTGCCTCTTGTTGAAATCATGTCAGGTAAAACAGGCATGAGCTCTGAAGCTTTGATGTCTCAAATGGTTCCAGCGCTAGCTATTGGTAATGCTATTGCCATTGTTATGGCCGGTTTGCTACACAAACTTGGTCAAGTAGCACCAAGTCTTACTGGCAACGGACAGCTAATTCGCGGTCAAAAATCGATCGAGGAAGAAGATCAAAAAACATCACCATTGAATATAACGACACTAGGTGTTGGCGCCTTACTTGCGGTAAGCATGTATTTCCTTGGTACTTTGCTATCCAATTACATCAGCATGCACACCTACGCTCTAATGATCCTATCTATCGCGATCATCAAAGTGTCTGGCATCATGCCAAAAGCATTAGAGCAAGCCGCGTTCTCTTGGTATAAATTTGTTGTTGGTAACTTAACACCTGCATTGTTAGTCGGTATTGGTGTTGCTTATACAGATCTAAACCAAATTCTTGACGCCTTGTCTCCTATGTACTTCTTGCTTGTGTTAATCACAGTGCTTGGCGCAGTGTTTGGCGCTGGTTTGATTGGCTGGTTGATGGGCTTCTACCCTATCGAAGCGGCTATCACTGGCGGTCTTTGCATGGCTAACATGGGTGGTACAGGCGACGTAGCGGTTCTTGCAGCAAGTAAACGTATGGAATTGATGCCTTTCGCACAAATCTCTTCTCGAATTGGCGGCGCTTTCATGCTAATTCTTGCGACCCTAGTGGTTCAAGCGATCGCTTAACCCAAAAGACGGGTTATATTACGGTCAATTATCAAACAAAAGGGAAAAGTCCATTATGGCTTTTCCCTTTTGTTTAGCACTTCCTCTGTATGTTGTATAATCGCGACTCTTATTTTTTCATTAGTAATGAAGCGCATATGACACTCAAGTCTTACCTCGCCTTAATCACAATTTCGACTATTACCATTATTGTGTTAGCGGTTGGTGTGGTGCTAGGCTATTCTCTGCAAAAAACCTATCTAGATGGCATTAGCCAACGAGGTCTAGAGCTGGGTCACGTGATTGCACACAATGAAAGAGTGATTCAGGCCGTCGAATTAAGCAATCAAGGTAAGGCAAGTGATATCGAAGTCTATATAGAAATGCTTCGCGCCCAAACCGATGCCTCTTATATTGTTGTTGTTAATAAAGACTCCATTCGCTTAAGCCACCCAGAACCAGAAAGAGTCGGTAAACACTTTGTTGGTGATGATATTTACCAAGCGCTTAACCAAGGTAAAGATTACACAAAAGTCGCAGTGGGTACGCTAGGGAAAGCCATTCGGAATTCAGTCGCCATACGAAAAAATGGCCAAATCATTGGTGCTATTAGCATAGGCTATCTATCCCAACCCACCAGTGAACTAATTTTTAAACATTTACAAGAAGCGGGACTATTAGTCGGCTTTGTTTATCTTCTTGGTGTTGTTATTGCCGGCTTTTTGATTCTTAAACTCAAACGAACTTTTTTGAGCTTAGAACCAGAAGAAATAGTTCAGAAATTTAAGGAACATGAGTTAATTTTAGATAGCATTCGTGATGGTATTGTTGCTATCGACCATGAGCAAAACATCACCGCTATCAACAGCATGGCAATTGAATGGCTAACAATGAATGTGCTTAGTGCAACACAAGTTGTAAGCAAACCATTGAGCGAACAATCACAAAGCCTTTCTCACTTTGCATTAGAAGCCAAAGGACAAATAACACAAAACCGATTTAATTTAGGTAAGCTAGAATTCATTGCAACCCTGTACCCTATTAAAGGAAAAAAGGGCGAAGTAGGTTACGTCATTGTATTTTTCCCAGATCATGGGGAAAAATCACTAGAACAAGAACTAACAGCAACAAAAAACTATGCCGACTTATTACGCGCTAAAACTCACGAATATTCCAATCACTTAAATGTACTTTCCGGCATGTTACAAGCAGAACGCTATGATGATGCCATCGAGTTTCTTCAGCAAGAAAGTGACGGCGATCAAATCGTACTAAGACGTATTATTAAAACTATTGAAAACAGTGCTGTGGCAGGACTAATTTTCGCCAAGCACAATAAGGCCAAGGACTTAAAAGTCGATATGCTGATCGAAAGTGATTGCCAGCTTGGTCGATACCCCTCAAAAACCAATGAAGCATTGGTTACACTAGTAGGAAACTTAATAGACAATGCCTTGCTAGCCGCTTGGTCCAACAGATTACTTACACCACCTTTTGTTAAACTGTATATTAGTGACCGAAATGCCCACATTATGATTCAAATCGAAGACAGCGGTGCTGGCGTAGATGAGAAACTAGAAAGTCGAATATTAGACTTTGGTGTGAGCAGCAAACACAACACTGAACAGCATGGTATTGGGCTTTATTTGGTCAAAAAAGTTGTCGATCAATATCACGGCAGCCTTGATTGGGAACGCAGTGAGATTAATACCACTGTGTTTAGTATTTACTTAGACAAACGAGCGCTAACAAGATGAATCGCATTCCGGTCATGATAGTGGAAGATGATCTACGTGCTAGCTACGTATTAGAAAACACCATCAATCAACATACAGATTTTTATGTCGTCGCCGCTTGCGAAAGCCAGCTAGAAGCAGAGTTAAAAGCAGAGGCTTTTGACCCCGAACTCATTATGGTCGATATTTCCCTACCTGATGGTAGCGGCATTGATCTAGTACAATCATTAAAAAGCAAAGGCATCAAAGCCGCTTTCATAATGACCACGGCGGAAAGAGAAACTACTACTATCGAAAAAGCTATTCAGCTTGGCGTGATGGATTACCTTGTAAAACCCATTCGAATGTCTCGTGTGTTACAGGCCCTTGACGATTATTTAGACTTTAAAAAACGCCTTACCAAAAACGATAAAATTGATCAGCAAGACATAGATGCCTTATTTAGAAAAAGCGCGACGCTCGCCGGTAGCCGAAAAACACCAAAAGGTATTGATGAAAACACCTTAGATAAACTCACCCAATATCTAGAAACCATAAACGATGACAGTCCATTCACTGCAGAAGACATAGGTGAAGCAATCAATCTTAGCCGCATTACCGCCAGACGCTATCTTGAGTACTTAGAAGCCCAAGGCCAAGTAAGTATGACACTAGATTACAAAACCGGTGGTAGACCAAAGCAGCGCTATACCAAGACGGTTTAATTAGAGATGATTCAACTAACTCATTTTTTTAGGCAATTTTTCCGACGTAAAGCCATGCCCAAAAAGGTTATTTTTATTGGAATAGATTATCTGTGCTTTTCCTTGTCGAAGTCCCTACTCGACAACAACAAATACGCCGAACAACCTATTGAGATTATCGCGTTTATTGACGATGAGCCTTGGAATAATCGTACTCAAGTTCACGGCATAACCGTATTTTCACCAAGTGAAATATCCGCTCTCGTTCGGAAGCATGATGTTACGCTGATAATACAAATACAGGGGGAATCCATCAGCATCGCTGATAATATTTGGGAAGGTATTTTTAAAACAAAAGCCAAACTGATAACACTACAACACCACCAAGATATCGTGACCATGCAAAAAGCTGTTTATAAAGCCTATGCAATCAAATAGTGCTAGATCTTAAAGCTAAAGAATCCATCTTTTAGTTTTAAGATCTAAACCTGAATTCATACTATTGAGCAAAAGCTACTCGTTCGTTAGACATACTCATTGCTGTTTTAAGAGACTGAGTAGACGACATAGCCACCACATTCAATTGATCTGTATAAGTACCTTCTGGCAATTTAATATCATTACGCTGTGCCATCACAGTTTTAAACTTCTCAACATCTATTGAATCTGGACCATTCTTGATCGAATTCAACTCATCCTCTGTCAAGCTCGCCATGCCACCGCCTGGCAGATAAATAGCGCCTGTAATGAAATCGACACCAAACGCCACAACACCAGGGACAAAGAAAAACAACAGGCCAATAGCATCTAATGCAGCAACACCCACATCGATTTGACCATTTGTTTGACCGCGACGCTCTGGATAAAGCAAAGTACCACACGCTGTCACTTGAGTAATAAGCAGCGCAGCTGCAATGCCTCGCGCCAAATGAGTAAAGCCTAGATTTCTCTTTAAACCAGTCATACTTATTCCTTATCAGTGATTGTTACGATTACCACTCTATATCGAAACACTTACAAAGCACAAACTAAGCCACCTTTATTTCACAATGCTTTCGTACTAAACAGGCGAGATTTGCTCATCGAGTTTATCGATAATATAAGTGCCTATAGGAAACGCACTGGTAGCTGCTGGTGAAGGCGCATTACAAACATGCAATGTCCGAGCACTTTGAGCAAATAGAAAGTCATGCACCAAACTACCGTCATTCATAACAGCTTGCGCTCGAACTCCAGCAGGATAAGCTTGCAGGTCATCTAAGGAAACAAGATCACAATACTTTCGGACTTGAGCTAAATAGCCGGGCTTATACCAAGAATTTTTGGTCTCTACCAACCCAGTTCGCCAATGACTCTTTAATAACTTCCAAAAACCTGGAAAACGCACCATATCGAAAATATCACGCAAATCAATATTGATTCGACCGTACCCTTCTCGCTTCCATCCCTGCACAGCATTAGGGCCAACCGTCACTGAGCCATCAATCATTCGAGTAAGGTGCACACCTAAAAATGGTAAATCTGGATCAGGAATCGGATAAATTAGATGATTAACAATCTGATTATGTTTCGCCGGTAATTGATAATACTCACCACGAAAAGGAATAATCTGAAAATCGGTTGGAATATTCAGCATTTTAGTTAAACGATCGGCCATAAGGCCACCACAGCTCACAAGATAAGAAGTATGGACAACATCGTTATTCAGTGTAATCGCAACACGCTCATAGCTTTCATCTAAATTCATCACCTCAGTACTTAAACGTAACTCTCCGCCTTTTTGCACAAAAAGCTCAGCTAGCTTTTGACAAATTTTCCGATAACTAACAATCCCGGTGGAAGGAACAAACAAGGCAGCAACACCCTTCACATTCGGCTCACGCTCTTTTAGCTGAGTTTGATCTAACTTGTGCACTTCCAGGCCATTATCCTGACAACGCAAGTACAAGGCTTCCATACGCTCTTCTTCAAGCGCATTCGTCGCAACCAACAACTTACCGCATTCGTCGAACTCAATATCATGCTGGAGACAAAAAGCCTTAGTCGCTTTTGCTCCACGCTGGCAAAAATCTGCCTTTAAACTACCGGGGGCGTAATACACACCTGCGTGAATAACGCCAGAATTGTGCCCTGTTTGATGCAACCCTACTTCGGATTCTTTTTCGACCAGTAAAATACGATATTTAGGATAGCGCTGAAGTAACTGCCACGCCGTCGAAAGCCCAACAATACCCGCACCAATCACAGTAATGTCATAAATAGAGTTTTTTAACGCTTCACTCATCACCTCATTCCTTTTTTATTGTTGTTAAAACACATAACAAGATACTAATGTGCTCGCGACAAATCATCTCAAAAAATAGAGAGCATTTTAATCAAAGCTAAATGCTTTTAAGAAGCCTAGTTTATCGGTGCTATAAAACTCAATACATTGCAGACAAACACAAACGCTACCTTTTTGTTGTGATGGAATAAGCGCCACCATATCGTCAGGCACTATGACATTAAAACACCAACAAGTCTGGCTATCATCGAGTGCACAACCATTATCAGTCAAACAAAAAGGACACTTCATTTTTGACACCTACTTACGTACCTACAAAGCAAAAAAATCCCCGCCGAAGCAGGGATTTTATAATCAGTAACACTTTAAAATACTAGCTTACCAGCCAGTGATTTCTTTAAGTGCAGTACCGATGTCCGCTAGAGAGCGAACAGTTTTAACACCAGCGTCTTGAAGAGCTGCGAATTTTTCGTCAGCTGTTCCTTTACCGCCAGAAATGATCGCGCCAGCGTGACCCATACGCTTACCAGCAGGTGCAGTAACACCAGCAATGTAAGAAACAACAGGCTTAGTCACGTTTGCTTTGATGTAAGCAGCCGCTTCTTCTTCAGCAGTACCACCAATTTCACCGATCATAACAATCGCTTCAGTTTGTGGATCGTTTTGGAACATTTCCAATACGTCGATGAAGTTAGTACCAGGGATTGGGTCGCCACCGATACCTACGCAAGTAGATTGACCGAAGCCAGCATCAGTAGTTTGCTTAACAGCTTCATAAGTCAACGTACCAGAACGAGATACGATACCTACTTTACCCGGCATATGAATGTGACCAGGCATGATACCGATCTTACATTCACCTGGTGTGATAACACCTGGGCAGTTAGGGCCAATTAGACGTACGCCTAGCTCGTCACATTTAACTTTACAGTCAAGCATGTCAAGAGTCGGAACACCTTCAGTGATACAAACGATTAGTTTAATACCAGAATTAGCTGCCTCAAGGATAGAATCTTTGCAGAAAGGAGCTGGAACGTAGATAACAGAAGCTTCTGCACCTGTTTGTTCAACAGCTTCTTTAACTGTGTTAAAAACGGGTAGACCTAGGTGAGTTTGACCACCTTTACCAGGAGTAACACCGCCGACCATTTTCGTTCCGTAAGCAATTGCTTGCTCAGAGTGGAACGTACCTTGTCCGCCAGTGAAACCTTGACAGATTACTTTAGTATCTTTGTTTATTAAAACAGACATTATTATTTGCCCTCCGCAGCTTTAACAACTTGTTCAGCAGCGTCTTTTAGACTTGTTGCAGCGATGATGTCTAGACCAGAATTTGCTAGAACTTCACGGCCTTTCTCTGCGTTAGTACCTTCAAGACGAACAACAACAGGCACGTTAACACCTACTTGTTCAACAGCACCGATAATACCTTCAGCGATCATATCGCAACGCACGATACCACCGAAGATGTTAACCAATACCGCTTTAACATTGCTGTCAGAAAGGATGATTTTGAATGCTTCAGCAACACGCTCTTTAGTCGCACCGCCGCCTACGTCTAGGAAGTTAGCAGGTTTGCCACCGTGTAGGTTAACGATATCCATAGTACCCATTGCTAGGCCGGCACCGTTTACCATGCAGCCAACGTTACCGTCTAGAGCTACGTAGTTAAGTTCCCATTTAGCTGCATGTGCTTCACGCTCATCTTCTTGAGATGGATCGTGGAACTCTTGCATTTTCTTCTGACGGTATACAGCGTTGCTGTCGATGCCAATCTTGCCATCTAGACAATGAAGGTTACCTTCTTCTGTGATAACAAGAGGGTTGATTTCAAGAAGTGCGAAATCGTAGTCGTGGAACATTTGAGACAAACCAAGGAAAACTTTAGTGAACTGCTTGATTTGAGTTGGGTTAAGACCCAATTTAAATGCCAATTCACGAGCTTGGTAAGGCTGAGCGCCAACTAAAGGATCAATGATCGCTTTGTGAATAAGTTCTGGAGTTTCTTCAGCAACTTTCTCAATTTCAACACCGCCTTCTGTAGACGCCATGAAAACAACGCGACGAGTAGAACGGTCAACTACTGCACCTAGGTACAATTCGTTTGCAATGTCAGTGCATGATTCAACAAGAATCTTAGTAACAGGCTGACCCTTTGCATCTGTTTGATAAGTAACGAGGTTTTTGCCTATCCAGTTTTGTGTAAACGCTGCAACTTCTTCATAAGAATCAACAAGCTTTACACCGCCCGCTTTACCGCGACCACCAGCGTGAACCTGAGCTTTAACAACCCACTTGTCACCACCAATTTTTTTCGCTGCTTCAACTGCCGCTTCAGGCGTGTCTACTGCGTATCCTGTAGATACTGGCAGGCCGTATTCAGCAAAAAGCTGTTTAGCCTGATATTCATGTAAGTTCATTTGATTCTTCCGCTCATCTGAATGATTGACATAAGCTCTGCCCGCTAAGACAGAAATTGCCGGCTCGAAGCCGGCAAATCTAATTTATTAACGCTTTTTACGGTTTGCGATATGAATCGCGTGGTTATCTACCGCTAGCGCTGCTTCATGAACTGCTTCACTTACTGTTGGGTGAGCAAATACAGTCAAAGCAATATCTTCTGCTGTAGAACCGAATTCCATTGCAATAACCGCTTGTGCGATCAAATCAGCCGCATGACCACCAATAATATGGCAACCTAAGATACGGTCAGTTTCTTCACAAGCAATCATTTTAACGAAACCATCAGTGTCATTAGCCGCCATAGCACGGCCAGACGCTGCAAATGGGAATTTACCCACTTTAAACTTGACACCTTCTGCTTTTAGCTCTTGCTCATTTTTACCAACCCACGCTAGTTCTGGATGAGTATAAATAACAGATGGAATACAGTCATAATTCATTTGTGCTTTATGGCCAGCGATAATATCCGCAACCATCACACCTTCTTCTGATGCTTTGTGAGCCAACATTGGACCACGAACGATGTCACCAATCGCGTATACGCCTGGAACAGAAGTACGGCATTGCTCATCAACAAAGACAAAACCACGCTCGTCCAATTTCACACCAGAGTCTTCAGAGAAACAACCTTGAGTGAATGGTTTACGACCAACAGCAACAATTAACTTGTCAAATGTCTGCTTCTGCTCTTCGCCTTTAGCATCAAGGTAAGTTACTTCAACTTCTTCACCATTGATTTGGCTACCAGTAACGCGAGCGCCAAGACGAATATCAAGATGTTGTTTCTTGAAGATTTTAGCCGCTTCTTTAGCAAGGTCTTGGTCACAAAGGCTTAGGAAAGAGTCTTGCGCTTCAAGCACAACAACTTCAGAACCTAGACGAGCCCATACAGAACCAAGTTCTAGACCGATTACACCTGCACCGATAACGCCAAGACGTTTTGGTACAGCGCGGAAATCAAGAGCACCTTCGTTATCAACGATAATATCGCCAGTACGAGGAGCCGGTGGAATGTTAACTGGCACAGAACCCGTTGCTAGAATAACGTTTTCAGTTTCAATAACAGTCACAGTACCGTCATGCGCAGTAAATTCTACTTTTTTGTTCGCTAGAACTTTACCGAAACCTTCAAAGCTAGTTACGCCATTCGCTTTGAAAAGGCCTGTGATACCGCTTGTCAATTGATCTACGATTTTGTCTTTACGATCAACCATAGTATCAACATTCATAGCGACATCTTTCATACTAATACCATGAACGCCAAAAGCGTCTTTTGCATCATGGTATTTTTGTGAAGAATCTAACAACGCTTTAGAAGGAATACAGCCAACGTTCAAACAAGTTCCGCCAAGGCGAGGCTTGCTATCTTTGTCTAACCATTTTTCGATACAGGCTGTTTTCAAACCTAACTGAGCAGCTCGGATAGCGGCTACATAGCCGCCAGGGCCGCCACCAATTACAACAACATCAAATTTATCAGACATAAGAGGTCCCATTTTTCAGTCAAGCTGAGCAGCACACACAATGCCACTCAGCATTCAATTCATACAAAATAGTTGGTACGAATACTTAGATTTCAAGTAAAAGACGTGCTGGGTCTTCAAGCAAGTCTTTGATCGTTACCAAGAATTGTACGGCTTCTTTGCCGTCAATCATACGGTGATCATAAGACAAGGCCAAATACATCATTGGCTGAATCACAACTTGACCATTCACTGCCATTGGGCGCTCTTGGATTTTGTGCATACCCAAGATAGCCGTTTGCGGTGGGTTGATGATTGGCGTAGAAAGCAAAGAACCGAAAGTACCACCATTAGTAATAGTGAAAGTACCGCCTTGCATGTCATCCATACCCAGTTTGCCATCACGACCACGAAGCGCGAAATCCATGATTGCTGACTCGATATCCGCAAGACCCATTGCTTCAGTATTACGAAGAACAGGAACCATCAAACCACGATCAGTAGAAACAGCAACACCGATATCTTGGTAACCATGGTAGACCATGTCATTGCCATCGATAGATGCGTTTACTGCAGGGAAACGTTTAAGTGCTTCAGTCGCCGCTTTCACGAAGAACGACATAAAACCAAGCTTAGTACCGTTATGAGCTTTGATAAACTCATCTTTGTACTTCTTACGAAGTTCCATGATTGGACCCATGTTCACTTCATTGTAAGTCGTCAATAAAGCAGCAGTTTGCTGAGCTTCAACCAAACGCTTAGCAATAGTTGCGCGAAGACGAGTCATAGGAACTCGTTTTTCGATCCGGCCTTCAGCGCCTAGTGCTGCCATTGGTGTAGCTGCAGCTTTAGGAGCTGGTGCAGGAGCAGCTTTTGCAGGAGTGGCAACAGGAGCTGCTGATTTTGCTTTAACAGCAGCGTCAACATCTTCTTTAGTAATACGACCGCCTTTGCCTGTGCCCTTAACTTGAGCAACAGTTAGACCTGCCTCAGAAAGTGCTTTACGAGCAGCAGGACCTGCAACACCGTCTTCGTCTGCTTCTGCAGCAGAAGTAGAAGCTGCTGGAACAGATGCCGCTTCAGCGCCAGATGCACCAACCAAGAAGTTAGCAAGAACTTCGTCACTAAGAACAGTATCGCCTTCGTTTTTCAAGATTTCGCCAATCACACCATCAGCAGGCGCTACGACTTCTAGAACAACTTTATCGGTTTCGATATCAACAATATGATCATCACGTGAACAAGCTTCACCTGGCTGTTTGTACCAAGTAGCAACCGTACCATCAGCAACAGATTCAGGGAAAGTCGGCGCTTTAATTTGAACAGTCTCTTTTGAAGAAGAAGTGGCAGCTGCAGCTGCAGGAGCGGCTGCTTTTTCAGCTGGAGCGGCAGAAGCTGCTGCACCAGATTCAAAAATAGCCAACACTTCATCGCTCAATACAATGTCGCCTTCCGCTTTTAAAATTTCTTTTAGCACACCATCAGCAGGTGCAACGACTTCTAAGACAACTTTATCTGTCTCGATGTCTACAATGTGTTCATCACGAGCACAGGCTTCGCCTGGCGTTTTGTACCAAGTAGCAACGGTGCCGTCTGCTACAGATTCTGGAAAAGTAGGTGCTTTAATTTCAATGCTCATTTTATACCCTTATCTCTCTGACAGGCTATGGTACTAACCAACTAATGCGTCGTTGACCAGCGCTTCTTGTTCTTCAACATGGATAGACATGTAACCAGCCGCTGGCGCAGCAGACGAAATTCGACCTGCAAAGCGGATTTTCAATTCTGGATACAATTTTTCCAATACTCGATTCATACGGTGACGATTGGCATGCCAAGCACCTTGGTTTTTCGGCTCTTCTTGACACCAAACCAAGCTATCAACATTTTTGTACTGTTCTAACTCAGACTCAAGGTCTGCATATGGGAACGGATACAATTGCTCCAAACGAATCACAGCAACATCATCTTTTTGTAGCTCTTCACGACGGTTAATCAAGTCGAAATAAACCTTACCGCTACATAGGACAATGCGTTTTACTTTATCCGCAGTAACAGCTTCAGATGATTCTGGTAAGACTGTTTTAAAGCTTCCTTCCGCCAAGTCTTCTAATGTCGAAATTGCTTGTTTGTGACGCAACAAACTCTTAGGAGACATTATGATCAGCGGACGACGCATAGGACGAATCGCTTGACGACGAATAATGTGGAAAATTTGTGAAGGTGTCGTCGGAACACAAACCTGAATATTGTATTCAGCACAAAGCTGCAAGAAGCGCTCTAGTCGTGCTGAAGAATGCTCAGGACCTTGGCCTTCGTAACCATGTGGCAACAGCATAGTCAAACCACATAGGCGACCCCATTTGTGTTCACCACTAGTAATAAATTGATCAATTACAACCTGCGCACCGTTGGCAAAGTCACCAAACTGTGCTTCCCAAATAACCAAGCCTTTAGGTGAAGTACTTGCATAACCATACTCAAAGGCCAATACCGCTTCTTCTGAAAGGTAAGAGTCATAGAGATCCATCGTAGGCTGATCATCTGACAAATGTTTCAGAGGAATATAGGTACTGCCATCTTTTTGGCTATGAATTACCGCATGACGATGCGAGAAAGTACCACGACCAGAATCCTGACCTGTAATACGAATCGGATAGTCTTGCTCAAGCAAAGTTGCAAACGCTAACGTCTCTGCGTAACCCCAGTTTAGAGGTAAAGCACCCGCTGTCATCTTATCTCGGTCTTGGTAAATCTTTTGAACTTGACGCTGAACAACCACACCATCTGGAATATTCGTTAATTTCTTAGCGACTTCCTGCAATTTAGCCAATGGGTATGTTGTATCACCTGCATCAGTCCATTCAACACCAAGATAAGGCTTCCAATCAACAAATGAACCAGTCTGAGACTCAAGAACAAGACTTTTCGCAACATGGCGAGCATTGTCTAAATCTTCACGATTCTCAATAACCATTTGATCAGATTTTTCTTGCGTAACAACAGACTCTGCAACTAGACGCTCTGAGTAAAGAGTACGCGTTGTTTTCAGATTATTGATTACACTGTACATTAGTGGCTGAGTACCAGAAGGTTCGTCTGTTTCGTTGTGACCACGACGACGGTAACAAACCATGTCAATCACAACATCACGACCAAACTCGTAACGGTAGTCTAATGCTAGCTGTGTAACAAACAATACCGCTTCAGGATCATCACCATTAACGTGGAAGATAGGCGCTTGAATGATTTTAGCAACATCTGTCGCATATTCAGTAGAACGCGAGTCTTCTTGACGGTTGGTAGTAAAGCCAACTTGGTTGTTGATTACGATATGTACTGTACCGCCGGTACGATAAGCACGAGTTTGAGACATCTGGAATGTCTCCATAACCACACCTTGACCAGCAAAAGCAGCATCACCGTGAATCGAGATAGGAACAACAGTCTTACCTGTCGTGTCTTTACGACGATCTTGACGAGCACGAACCGAACCTTCAACAACAGGAGAAACGATTTCCAAATGAGATGGGTTGAAAGAAAGGGCTATATGAACTTCCCCACCAGCCGTCATCACATTAGAAGAGAAGCCTTGGTGGTATTTAACGTCACCTGAAGTGTTAACTAATTTTTTACCTTCAAACTCATCAAATAAGTCTTTAGGGTTTTTGCCTAGAGTATTAACTAATACGTTTAGACGGCCACGGTGAGCCATACCGATCACAACTTCTTTAGCACCGAGTGCACCAGAACGCTGAATCAATTCATTCACCATAGGGATCAAACTCTCGCCACCCTCAAGACCAAAACGTTTTGCACCTGGGTAACGGCTAGCAAGATATTTCTCTAAGCCTTCAGCCGCAGTCAAACGCTCAAGTAGGTTTTCGCGAGTTTCTTGTGAGTATTCTGGATGAGAACGAACAGATTCTACACGCTGCTGAAGCCACGCTTTTTCCTGCGTATCAACAATGTGCATGAATTCATAACCTATGCTTCCGCAATAAGTTTTTTCAAGCTCGGATACAATTTCACTTAATTTAAGAGAATCTTTGTTAAAGAACAAAGAACCTACATTGAATGTTGTATCTAAGTCAGCGCCCGTTAATTGGTGGTAACCAATATCTAGGTCGGCAACTTTCTCACGTTTTTGCAATCCAAGCGGATCAAGTGTTGCATGTTGATGCCCGCGTACGCGATAAGCATTAATCAACTGCAAGACATTAATTTGTTTTTGCTCATGTGCAGAACTAGCCACTACGCCTGTAGAAACAGGCATTGAGCGGAACTTGTTCTTACCAATCTGTAAAAACTGTTCTTGAATCACTGAATGAGGAAGATCAGTTGATTGCGCTTCACTTACGCGAGGCAATTGATCAAAACATTTACGCCATTCTTCCGACACAGAGTTCGGATCGACGAGGTAGCTTTCAAACAACCCTTCAACATATTCCAAGTTTCCACCTGAAAAATGAGAGGTGCTCCACAGCAACTCCATTAAACTTTCGTGCATTCTCGATCACCCTTATGTTCGAGCCAGCTACCGGGGTCCCGGTATCAACCTATGATTAAGATCGATCATTTTATCAGGCCCGTAAGGCTATTAAAGCCTCGATTTTTTGTTTATTTCCAGCTACTTTCGCCCTTTTACGTTCAATACTAAGCCACTAAAAGCGTTTCATTTAATTAAACAAAACCCTTTGAATCCATAATCACTGAGTTAGTGGCTTTTCTTAGTGCATCCTTGCTCGTAAAGATCGAATTTTAAATTCTTTTTGTTACATTCTCTACATTAGAATATGCAAAAACGGCGGCATTGAATCAATATTCAAGCCGCCTACTTTCGGTGGTCACATCAAATTACCATTATGAACCACACGGAGCATTATTAGGTCGCTCTCTGCAAAAGCATAGTACGGATATTACCAATTGCCTTAGTAGGATTTAACCCTTTAGGACAAACGTTCACACAGTTCATGATACCGTGGCAACGGAAGACACTGAAAGGGTCATCTAAATCACTAAGACGCTCTTGGGTTGCCGTATCACGACTATCAGCCAAGAAACGATATGCTTGCAACAAACCTGATGGCCCAACAAACTTATCTGGGTTCCACCAGAAAGATGGACAAGCAGTTGAACAACAAGCACATAGAATACATTCGTAAAGTCCATCAAGCTTTTCACGCTCTTCAGGGCTTTGCAAGCGCTCAATTGCTGGTGCAGGCGCATCATTGATCAAGAATGGGCGAATCTTCTCATATTGCTTATAAAATTGCCCCATATCTACAACAAGATCACGAACCACAGGCAAACCAGGAAGTGGACGTAATACCAACTTACCTTTTTTAACTGCTTCTGAAACTGGTGTGATACAAGCTAGACCATTTTTGCCTGACATATTCATACCATCTGAACCACACACACCTTCACGGCATGAACGACGGTACGAAATACTAGAATCTTGAGCCTTCAACAAGTTTAAAACATCAAGCACCATTAGGTCTTTACCTTCTGGCAACTCAATTTCATAATCCTGCATATAAGGAGCGTCGTCCTTCTCAGGATTGTAGCGATAAATACTAACTAACATTGACACAACTCCTTAGTATGAACGAATTTTAGGTGGGAAAGCTTCCATAGTTTTTGGCGCGAAGTTTACATCGCGCTTAGTCACTTTCTTATCAGCTGGGTGGAACAAAGAATGTTTCAACCAGTTTTCATCGTCACGTTCAGTAAAGTCATTACGCGCATGAGCGCCACGGCTTTCCTTACGGAATTCAGCAGGAATCGCTGTAGCTTCAGCAACTTCCAGTAGGTTCTCAAGTTCAAGCGCTTCAATACGAGCAGTATTAAAGGCTTGACTCTTATCTTCAAGGTGTAAGTTCTCAACGCGAGTACGAATCTCTTTAAGTTGAGCCAAACCTTTCTGCATTGCCTCGCCATCACGGAATACACCGAAGTAGAGCTGCATTACACGCTGAAGGTCTGCACGAACCGCAGAAACACTTTCGCCACCTGTTGTGTTATTCAAGCGATTTAGACGAACCAACGCCTTTTCAATATCAGTATCTGCAGCATCCAATGACTCAAAACCTTCATCCAAAGATTTTTTAACTTGAATACCAACAGCACGCCCAAATACAACCAAATCAAGTAACGAGTTACCACCAAGACGGTTTGCACCGTGTACAGATACACATGCAGCCTCACCACAAGCGTAAAGACCATCAACAATCGTCTCTTCACCTGCTTCATTAATTTTAATTGCTTGGCCGCCGATATTGGTTGGAATACCACCCATCATGTAGTGACAAGTAGGAATAACTGGAATTGGCTCTTTAACTGGATCAACGTGAGCAAAAGTACGAGAAAGCTCAAGAATACCAGGAAGACGTTTATTCAACGTTTCTTCACCCAAATGATCCAATTTAAGCAATACGTGATCGCCATCAGGACCACATCCACGGCCTTCCAAAATCTCAAGAACCATTGAGCGAGCAACAACATCACGACCAGCAAGGTCTTTTGCGTTTGGAGCATAACGCTCCATGAAGCGCTCACCGTCTTTATTGATTAAGTAACCACCTTCACCACGACAACCTTCAGTTACAAGTGTACCTGCACCGTAAATTCCTGTTGGGTGAAATTGCCACATTTCCATATCTTGCATTGGGAAACCAGCACGCAATGCCATACCCACACCATCACCTGTATTGATGTGGGCATTGGTAGTAGATTGGTAAATACGGCCAGCACCACCAGTCGCGATAACAGTTGCCTTAGCTTTAAGGTAAACGGTTTCACCATCTTCGATACAAATTGCAATAACACCAACAACCGCACCTTCGCTATTTTTCACAAGATCAGTTGCATACCATTCGTTCAAGAATGTCGTGCCGCCTTTAAGGTTACCCTGATAAAGCGTATGAAGAAGAGCATGACCTGTACGGTCAGCAGCCGCACAAGTACGGGCAGCCTGACCACCCTTACCGAAGTCTTTAGACTGTCCACCAAATGGACGCTGATAAATACGACCTTGCTCTGTACGAGAGAATGGTAGACCCATATGCTCAAGTTCAAAAACTGCCTGAGGACCGACAGAACACATGTATTCAATTGCGTCTTGGTCACCAATGTAATCTGACCCTTTTACGGTGTCATACATGTGCCAGCGCCAATCATCATTTGGATCATCACTTGCAATCGCACAGGTAATACCACCTTGTGCCGATACAGTGTGTGAACGAGTCGGAAATACTTTAGTAACACATGCGGTATTCAAACCAGATTCAGTTAACTGAAGCGCTGCACGCATACCTGCGCCGCCGCCACCGATAACAATGGCATCAAAAGAAATAGTACGAATATTTGCCATTACTTATAGCCCCCAAAGAACCTGAACACCCCATACGATGTAAACAAACATTACAAGACCGCATAGAGATTGAAAAAAGAAACGAGCACCGGTTGCTTTAATATAGTCAGTAGAAATAGACCACAAGCCAATCCAAGAATGCATACCAATAGACAAAAGCACCATCAAGCTAAATATACGCATCCACGTAGCTTCAAACAAAGCGCTCCACTGGTCGTATGTAAGATCAGGATTTAGCAACAAATAACCGATAATAAAAACTGTGTATAAAGACAAAACTACAGCAGAAACTCGCTGCATCATCCAGTCATAAAGACCTGAACGTCCAAAACTTGTGATTTGAGTTACCATATCCACACTCCTGCTAACACAATAAGAACCGCAGCAATCACAATATTTGCGATAGCAGCATGACGTCCGCTTTCTAACTCTTCAAAATACCCCATATCCATGAACAAGTGTTTTACACCTGCTACGAAGTGGTACATCAGCGCAGAAACAACACCCCAAATAACAAACTTTACTAGAAAGCTAGTTTGCAGTGCATTAACCACCTGATCAAAACCTTCTTGAGATTCCAAAGAAAGATCGAATGCATAAAACAAGAAAGCCAATCCTACAAAAAGGATGATTCCTGTTACACGGTGAAGAATAGACACGATTGCTGTGACTGGCTGAGATATGGTTAAAATATCAAGGTTGACTGGTCTTTTTTTATTCACGACTTTTTACACCATCTTATCGATTGAATGGTCAATCACGACCCAATGTCTATACGTGCTTACATAAACCTTAAAAAAGAGTAACGTAACCACGTCATAGGCCTACTTTGAAAATCTCATCGATTTGCAAACAAATGTTTAAAAGCGACTCTCTTTTATCCATTAGCATCAACAAATCAATGAAATCGTCTGAGGCGCAATTATAGACCAGCCAAAAATACTAAGACAAATAGACTGAACAAGAGGTTTTCAATGGTCACCATTCAGCAAATGAATGTAACCATAAGCCGAAACAATAATGGTATAAAATTACATAATTTATTACCCACAAAAAACAAATAAAATTCATATATATCAAAAACATAGATAAAAACCAACAACACCTTGACTTTAGCCCATATTACGATTTTGTCAGATAATTACAAAATTACGCACCACAATGTAAATAGAGTGCAAATGAACAAGATTGACTTTTATAGTCTAGAGACAGTATTTTTTCCGCACCTTCTGGGCTAGATAGAGTCAAACAATAACTTAATAGCCCCGAATCAGAATACGAAGGAGACCATAAATGGCTGATAAAAAAGCGACACTCAAAGTGGACGGGATCGATAAAACTATCGAACTTCCTGTTCTTTCAGGCACTTTAGGCACAGACGTTATCGACGTTCGAGGCCTAGGCGCTAACGGTGTATTCACCTACGATCCAGGCTTTATGTCTACCGGCTCTTGTGAATCCTCTATTACGTTCATAGATGGAGACGCTGGAATCCTTTTGCATCGTGGCTACCCAATCGCCCAACTTGCAGAACACTCAGATTACCTAGAGACATGCTATTTGTTACTTTATGGGGAGCTTCCTGATAAAGATCAAAAAGCCGAATTCGAAAAAACGGTTGGCAAGCACACTATGGTGAACCAATCGATGCACAAATTCATCGAAGGCTTTAGAAATGATGCTCACCCTATGGCTATTATGTGCGGCCTAGTGGGTGCATTATCAGCCTTTTACCAAGACCACATGGATATCACCAATCCGAAGCATCGTGAAATTGCGGCTTTTCGCCTAATTTCTAAAATGCCGACTTTGGCATCGATCTGTTACAAGTACTCGAAAGATCAGCCTGTTATGTACCCACGTAACGACCTATCTTATGCCGAGAACTTCTTGTATATGATGTTTGCAACGCCTTGTGAAGACTATAAAGTTAATCCTGTTTTTGCTAAAGCAATGGACAGAATTTTCATTCTTCATGCGGATCATGAACAGAACGCATCTACATCTACGGTACGTTTAGCTGGTTCATCTGGTGCTAACCCATTTGCTTGTATTGCAGCGGGCATTGCAACACTTTGGGGGCCTGCTCATGGCGGCGCCAATGAAGCTGTACTGACAATGCTAGAAGAAATCGGTGATGTTGAAAATATCGATGAATATATTGCAAAAGCAAAAGATAAAAATGACCCATTCAGATTGATGGGCTTCGGTCATCGTGTTTACAAAAACTTTGACCCACGTGCAAAAGTTATGCGCGAAACCTGTGACCAAGTATTGGCAGAATTAGGTCAGTCTGATGATCCATTGCTAAAAATTGCAAAACGCCTTGAGCAAATTGCACTAGAAGATCCATACTTTGTAGAGCGTAAGCTTTACCCTAACGTGGATTTCTATTCAGGCATCATTATGAAAGCAATTGGCATTCCGTCCAGTATGTTTACTGTGATTTTTGCTATGTCTCGTACCATTGGCTGGATTTCTCATTGGAACGAAATGATCAGTGGACCATATAAAATTGGCCGCCCTCGTCAATTATATATTGGTAAGCCTAAACGCGATTACCCTGTTAAAAAATAATTCATTAGACTAATGCATTAAAAAAAACCGCGCCAATAAGCGCGGTTTTTTATGTCTAAAATTTGCTTTAGAACTAAGCGTTATTCTTCATCGTCTTCAACTATTTCAGTCACAGTCGAATTACCACACTTAACACAATCACCTTCTATCCAAACTCTATCTTCACTTTCAAACTCCTTAGGGTTAGTCATACCTAAGTCCACTTCCATACAGTGATTACACCAAGTTTGTGCCAAGAAATCGCCTTGCTCCTCCACTGGACGAGCAAAAAAATCTCGCTCTATAACTTTTTCATCCAATAGATCTGTCATTTAATTCACTCCACTATACTGATAAGACACAACTCGATTTGCATCAGGATCTAAAGCATTTAACGGCGCATTAATTAATAACCGACTCAGCGATATACTGTTAAACAATTTTTGCTTGTCACCATCAATTTCAATCGAAAACTCTATTTTTTCACCATCCACTTGGACCAAAGTTACATCGCGAACTACACCTATACTTTCTAAATAGGACTGCACTTTATTCATAATGCTGTAGTTAGTAACACCTACCACTTGAATATTAATCTTGCTAGCTGAGCCACTATTACGCACTGAAGCATAACGAGATGAAAAAGCTTTAGCCAAATATGCGCTCGCTTGATCAATTAAATCATTAAGGTTCTCACCACGTAAAACAAATCGCTCTGTCTCACCATTTTTTAACAACACCAGCAAATTACCACCAACTTGACCTGCATAATTACTTATTCTCAAAGCAGCCACAGAATCTGTCTGATAACGCTTACTTGCATTCATTATGCTGTCTTCAAAGAAACCCCAAACATCTGATGCAGAAAGACTTCTTTTATCAACATCATCAAGCAAAGGTGCATAGATAGGCACACCTATTTTACTTGTAGATTGTGCTAATTTATTTAATGCATCAGATGGCTCTTTTGAACCAGACAGAGCCCTAACGCCATTATTTTCATTTACCAACCAAACTAAGACAGAAGGTCGATTATCACCCCAAACTGGCAAGTTACTCTGCGACAAAAAGCCATCAATAGATTCTTGATAGAAAGTCACTTTAACTTGCTTACCAGGAACCAGCCCATCATCTGAAGGCAACAACTCGCTAAGCGATGCAACAGAATGCTGCGCCACCCAAGTTGGCGCTTTCTTTTTAGCTTGCTCCAACAGATCACCAGTAATGGCATTTTTATCGCCCGATACTTTTATCAGCACATCTTCAGCAGCCAAACCAAATGCTTCATTTAGCATTTGTGCCTCAGATTGTGTCACTGGCAAGTTAATTTCAGCACTATAAAGCCCCTGAACAGGGACAGCATTGGCTGGCGAAATACAAAAAACACTGATTAGTAGTAAAAATATACGAGAATTCATAACCCTTCCTTCGTTTATTTGCCTATTCTACTGTCTTAATTGCAAAGAACCATAGCCCTAATGCGCCACTATGCTAAAATGCCTTTTTTTCCTCGTACCATGATAAGGCATAGGCAATGACCAAGTCGGATAAACCATCCATTAGTTATAAAGACGCAGGCGTTGATATCAACGCAGGCAATCAACTTGTTGAACGTATTAAAGGCGTAAGCAAAAAAACTCGTCGCCCTGAAGTAATGGGTGGTCTGGGTGGATTTGGTGCTTTGACACGTCTTCCAACAAAATACAAAAACCCCATTCTTGTTTCTGGCACCGATGGTGTTGGTACTAAGCTTCGTCTAGCAATGGACCTTAACCAACATGACACTATTGGTATCGACCTCGTCGCTATGTGTGTTAACGATCTAGTAGTAGCTGGTGCTGAGCCACTATTATTCCTAGATTACTACGCAACTGGCAAGCTAGATGTTGATGTGGCTGCAAACGTTGTGACAGGCATTGGTGAAGGCTGCCTACAAGCAGGCTGTGCACTTGTTGGTGGTGAAACCGCCGAAATGCCTGGCATGTACCATGACGGCGATTACGATCTAGCTGGCTTTTGTGTTGGCGTGGTTGAAGAAGAAAACATCATTGACGGCAGCAAAGTAAAAGCTGGCGACAAATTGATTGCTTTAGGCTCATCTGGCCCACATTCAAACGGCTACTCACTTATTCGTAAAATCCTTGAAGTAAGCAAAGCGGATCTTAATCAAGATATCGACGGTGTTGCTTTGAAAGATGCGCTAATGGAGCCAACTCGTATTTACGTCAAATCCATTCTTAAATTAATGGAATCCATTTCTGTGAATGCACTAGCTCACATTACTGGTGGCGGCTTACTTGAAAATATACCTCGCGTTCTTCCTGAAGATGCAGCAGCTCGTATCGACGCAACTAGCTGGAAGCGTCCTGCTGTGTTTGATTGGTTGCAAGAACAAGGAAATGTTAAGCAAGAAGAAATGTACCGTGTTTTAAACTGCGGTGTCGGCATGGTACTTTCTATTGATGCAGCAAAAGCAGACGAGGCATTGGCCATTCTGAAAGCTGAAGGTGAAAATGCTTGGATCATCGGTGACATTTGCCCTCGCAACGGCGGAAAAGAGGTTTTAATCTCTGATCTAGAAACGCAGGCATGAGTTATCCGATCGTTGTCTTAATTTCTGGCAGCGGCAGCAACTTGCAAGCTTTGATAGATCAAAGCTTGCAAGGACTACTCAATATCAAGATCTGCGCTGTTATTAGCAACAAAGCAGAAGCTTATGGTTTAGAGCGTGCCAAGCTAGCAGGCATTCCAACGCACTCACTTAATCATAAGTCGTTTGATAGTCGAGAAGAATTTGATACTGAGCTGCAAGCGCTTATCGATCAATACCAACCAAAATTGGTTGTTCTCGCTGGTTTTATGCGTATTCTAACTGAAACCTTTACGAAACATTTTGAAGGTAGAATGCTAAACATTCACCCTTCTTTGCTTCCAAAGTACAAAGGCTTAAATACGCATCAGCGTGCTATTGATGCAAACGAAAAAGAGCATGGAGTATCGGTACACTTTGTTAGTCCAGAACTAGATGCTGGCGCTGTTATTCTTCAAGCGAGTACAGAAATAGCGCAAGAAGAAACAGCAGAAACTTTAGCTAGTAAAGTTCACTGTTTAGAACATATTATCTACCCACTGGCGGTTAAATGGTTCAGTGAAGAAAGATTAACATTCCATGACGGAAAGGCTTTTTTTGATAAGAATGCACTGCCTGAAAGCGGCATTTTATATAACGAAGCACTAACATGATGTAGGAGAAAGTATGAGAACTCGTAAAATTCCAATGTTTTTAATGGCCATTTTTATGAGTATTCCCATACTTTCTTTTTCTTCAATAAAAGCAAATGCTACTGAAACAAAACCACAAGAAACCTTCCTGAAACCTTACTCTGCTGTTTACAGCACAATCTGGAAAAAAGGCATTAGCCTAAAAGTGGAAGGCAAACAGACCTTATCTAAAAAAGCAGACAATTCGTGGCAGTTTGTATTTACAGCAGACAGCATGATCGCCTCGCTTAATGAATCATCAATTTTCTACGTTGAAGACCATCAAATAATTCCTGCCAAATACGAATATCATAGCTCGGCTCTAGGAAAAAAAAGAAGCGCGGTACTCACTTTTGATTGGGAAAACAAGCTTGTCCATAATGATGTAAAAGACAAACCTTGGAACCTTACGATACCACCCAAAACATTAGACAAACTATCTATTCAGTTGCAAGTTAGACAAGATCTCAAAATGGGTAAAAACGAATTCGACTATCAGATTGCCGATGGCGGTTATATTAAAAACTGGCGCTTTGAACGTGAAAAAATGGAAACCATCGACACTAAGCTTGGCCGAGTCTCTGCAATTAAAATCATCAGAACCGATAATCTAGAAAAAGGTAAAAGAACCTCTTTTTGGTTTGTGCCAAAATTTGACTATTTACTGGTCAAAATGGAGCATAAAGAAGACGGTGAGTCTTATCGCCTAGATATCGAATCCATGAGCCAATCCTAAGAGATACATACCAACATAAGCAGAGCTTAGGCCAACTCGTCAGGTGTATTAACATTGAGTAACTCTGCAGCATTGTCCCAAGCAACAGACTGACAACCAAACATATCATAAAAGCCTAATACGCTGTAACGTTGCCCCTCTCCTAAAAAGCACTTAAGGGCAGCAAACGCAGTTTCAACAGGTAAGATAGCATGCAAAGGATGAGCCCCCGAAGCTCCTCTTAAATAATAGATTTTCTCTGGTGACAATAAGCTGGCTTCTTTTAGTTTTGCAAAAGCTTCAACGCTAATGCGAGGCGTATCGCAAGGTGAGATCAATAAATGCGATGTTTTAGCAAAGGCCAAACAAGTTAATAAGCCAGACAAAGGCCCTTTTCCTTGATGACATAGCTCATCGACAACTACTTCATAACCAAGCTTTGCATAAGCTTCAAAATTTCGGTTGGCATTAATAAACACTCTTTCAGCAACCTGCTGTAAAGCTCGCCCTACTGACAAGGCCATAGGCTCATTCTGAAACAACAGCAAACCTTTGTCCTGACGCGACATTCGCTCTGCTTTTCCACCAGCTAACACCGCCGCCGATAAGGATATAAACGCCATATCACTTTCTCTTTCTACAAAATCGAATCAAAATACCCTTTATCTCTTCTAGCCCATATATCATCAGCCAAAACAAGACACTCTTCATGAGACGAAACGCCATAAAGAAGCCCTGCCACTGACGCAACGGTTTGTCGCACAGCTTGCCCACCAAACTGATCAAGCTGATCACCGCGCCAATGATCTGTCAATCGAGACAGATCTAAATTATCTTTTAATCGCTTATGCTCTTTCTCAGCCTTTGGCCAATCTGACCAAGTCGCCATACCATCTTGCCATTTCCCTAAAGTGACATCTCGTTCTGGATTTACTTCTGCTTCACCATTACCACCACGAAATACTAACACAGACGCATCACCTAACTGTTCGCAAGCAGCTAGATGCAACTGATCATAACCACGGTGAAACACACCATGAACACTGTTATTGGCAAAAAACGGATTCATCATACGCACCACAGTATTTACTGGTGAACGTAAACCCAAAACATATTTAAGGTCCATCATAGCGCCTAACGATTCATCTATCTCAGCCAGTGGCATATATGCAAAGTGGCTTGTCTCAAGCTCGTGTTTTAGCTGACCCTTGGAATTACACACGACCAAGCCCAATTTACTGATGGCATGCTCCACATACATTCGGTTTTCCCCATCAAACATATGGCCATGCATCACAATATTCACGCCCGTATTAGCGAGCGCGAGAGCTGCTAGTAAAAACCAAGGCAATTCATTACGTTTGCCAGCATAAGCAGGCCAATCTAAATCGATGTTTATGCCCAGAGGTTGTTTTTTTAATAAGTACTGTCTGGTCGCTTTGGTAAAACCAACCGTTTCTTCAACAGTCTCTTCTCGTATCCGAATTAGCATCCAGAAAGCCCCCGACTGTTCTGGCGCTACATTGCCGGATAACATCAAACTCATGGCGTGCTCGGCTTCTTCCAATGTTAGACTGCGCGCGCCTTTCTTTCCACGACCTAAGATTTTTACATATTGAGTGAAGTCGTTACTCATTCTGATGGTTGTGCTAGTAGTTGCTTTACTAGTAGTCGCTCTGTCAGTCATGCTGATAACTCCGTCACAATGGGAATAAATCGTTTTAATTCAGGAAGACAAGAGCCGCAGTTGGTGCCACATTTAAGCTTGGCTCCCAACGCATCAACAGAACAAACACCTGACACAATCGCTTTTTCTATTTGCTTGCTGCCAACTTGATAACAAGAACAAATAATCTCACCTTTATCTTCAATGTTTGCTGGAGTACCCACCAAAATAGCCAAACGATCTTGTATTGATAACGACGTATCTATCGCCAACTTAGAGATTAACCAATCAGCCATGATGGATTCAGGTTGCGGATGCATATACACAAGCAAGGTCAGTGTTTGGTCAATCAGTTTTGCCAATCGAATTTGCTGTGTAAGCGGATTCGAATACTCCAGCCATTCTGCTTTTTCAGCTGAATCTTGACTCTGTTCTACATCTATCGATTTAAGCGAAGCTTGCGTTTGTCCATTAGGCCAAACCACTTCGTAGTGATAGCCTTGCTCGGAAGGCACTTGGCACCAATATAGACAGTCAGATAATACAAGTGGTGCAGCCGAAACAATCACCCCATAACAAATATCTGTGACTGCTTCGAGCTGTACCTGGGCATGTTTTGATTCCGGCTGACCTGATAACGGATCAACTACTTGCGGGATAAGATTCGATACCACAGACGCATTGGCAAATTGTTGAGTCCAATGAATAGGCGCAAATACATTGGCAAAGGCAACCGCTCGACTCAGTTTAGCTTTTAACAAAACCTCTCCGTAAGGCGAAGTAAGACGTACCAAGGCTTTATCTTCGATACCAAGACGTTTCGCATCTTTGGGATGAATTTCCACATAAGGTTGCGCGGTATGCTTAGCCAAAGACGCCGCATCTCCCGTCCTTGTCATGGTATGCCACTGATCTCGCACTCGTCCGGTATTTAATGTAAAAGGCCATTCTTGTGAAGCTTGGTTCTTTGGCAAACTTGGTGTAATCGCAATAAATCGTGCTCGACCGTCGGGTGTAAAAAAACGCCCATCCTCAAACATACGCTTGGTGCCTTCTGGCCGACCTTTTGGCACAGGCCATTGCACTGGTATCAAAGAGTCGTATTCAGCTTTGGTTATCTGAGCAAAGTGACCAATATCGAAATCGCGCTTGCCATTGTTTTCAAACGTCGATAAAGCCGCGTGCTCAGCAAAGATCTCATGAACATTTTGATATGAAAAAGCAGCAGAAAAACCAAGACTTTTTGCCACTTCACAAATCGCCCACCAATCGTGTTTAGCATCACCCACTGCAGGTAATAAACCTCGTTGACGAGAAATACGTCGCTCCGAATTCGTTACCGTACCGTCTTTTTCACTCCAGCCCGTCGCAGGAAATAGAACATCAGCCATAGCCGTTGTGTCAGTATGCGCTTTGCAATCACTGACAATCACCAGCTCGCATTTTTCCAGCGCGCGTCGAACCTGATCAGTATCTGGTAAGCTCACCATAGGATTGGTCGACATAATCCACACAACCTTGACTTTCCCCTCTTCCATGGCTTGAAATAAGTCGACAGCTTTCAAGCCATTTTCTGTTGCCATATTGGGTGCTTGCCAAAAACGCTGCACCAGATCCAGCGCTCCTGGCGTAGCGAAATCCATATGAGCAGCTAGCTGGTTCGCCAAGCCACCCACTTCCCGCCCGCCCATAGCATTTGGCTGACCAGTAATAGAAAAAGGCCCTGCGCCTTCTTTGCCAATACGCCCCGTGGCCAAATGACAATTAATAATCGCATTGCATTTATCAACACCTGACGAAGACTGATTCACCCCTTGAGAATAAAATGTGATTGTCTTTGCTGTGTCGCGCCACCAGCAGGCTAAACTTGTTAAATCTTGCTCACTAACAGCACAAAAATCAGCTGTAAAAGAGAGACTCGGTGTTGATTCATTCGCTTGTGCCAAGGCGAGATCGAATCCGTTGGTGTGATTAGTAATAAAGTCATGATCCAAAATGCCAGATTGAACAGAATCACTTAATAAAAAGGAAAAAATCGCCGCGTCGCTTCCTGGCTTAATCGCCAAATGCAAATCCGCAATATCGCAAGTCGCGGTTTCTCGTGGATCGATCACCACCACTTTCATATTCGGTCGTTGCTGTTTAGCTGCTGCAATTCGCTGATATAAAATCGGATGTGTCCAAGCCGCATTTGATCCAACCATAATAAGTAAATCACAGCGCTCGAGATCTTCATAATTACAAGGAACAGTGTCCGAGCCAAAAGCGCGTTTGTAGCCGACCACCGCAGATGCCATACACAAACGAGAATTGGTATCAACGTTGGCTGTACCGATAAACCCTTTAGCGAGTTTATTCGCCACGTAATAATCTTCAGTAAGAATCTGACCAGAAAGATAAAAAGCAAAAGCATCAGGACCATGATCTTTTACGACTTGAGCAATTTTCGCACTCACTGTTTCAATAGCCGATTCCCAAGCAACAGGATGACCATCAACCATGGGCGTTAATAAGCGATCATCTGATTGAATGGTTTGCGCAAGACTGCTGCCTTTCACACACAAACGACCAAAATTCGCAGGATGATCTTCATCGCCAGAAACAGGTGGAACCGCTTCGTTTGTAGAGCATGGAAGCGTTAAGGTGACGCCACATCCAACGCCACAATATGGACAGGTCGTTTTCCCGCTTGTTGCTGTCTTCATTGTTGCCGTCATGCAGCTTCCTCGCACTTTTTACATTTTTTAAAAACAAAAAAAGGCCCAATCACTTTTCTAAAAAAGTGATTGGGCCCCGTTGCCTTTTGTAATATCTGTATGCTTTATGTGTAAGCCATCATCGGTTTACGGTGCATCAGTTATCCTAGATAAAGCAATAAGCAAGCCAACTCTGAAAACACTTATAAAATAGATCATGCCTTGCTCCCTCTGGGTTGGCCGTTAAGTTATCCAGAAAGTGCTACCTACCAATCACCCAACAAAGCGCCTAAACAGTGCAGTCGTGCAATACTATGCACCGTTTTAATTGACGGCAATAAACACTTCACCGCCTTCAAGTTTTGCCAGCCAATGAGGTACACTAATATCTTCCTCAAGGCATTGACCCGACGCCAATACAAAATGCTGTTTGTACAAAGGGCTAGCCACAACCCATTGCTCTTGCAGGTGAGCAACCAAACCTCTGGACAAGACATTGGCCTTGCCAACAGGATCCCAATTTCCAATGGCGAATACTTGATTGTCGGATTCAGGAACATAGAAGATGGCCACTTGTTCGCCATTCACTATGGCGGCAACACCAGCGCCTTCTACCAAATCCTCTTTCTTACAGATTAATTTCCATGGCATCGTCATCGTATTAGCCCACCTTCGCAATTAATTGCTGTTTTTCTAATTCTGTTGCTGGACGCATTTGATCGCGCTCTTCAACGAATACCACATTGTTATCACTTCCCTCATAGTTCACAAATTGACGGAAAGTCTTTAATGCTTCAGGATCTTCTAACGTGGTTTTCCATTCGCATTGAAAAGTATCGACAATGTGCTGCATACGAGCTTCAAGTTCGCCACACAATCCTAGCTTGTCATGAATCACCACATCTTTAAGATAGTCCAAACCGCCTTCAAGTCCGTCCATCCAAACGGAGGTACGCTGCAATCGATCCGCAGTTTTGATGTAAAACATCAATACGCGGTCGATGTATTTCACCAAGGTTTCATCATCTAAATCTTTGGCAAATAAATCACCGTGGCGTGGCTTCATACCGCCATTACCACACACGTATAAATTCCAACCACCTTCCGTTGCGATCACACCGATGTCTTTACTCTGAGCTTCAGCGCATTCTCGTGTGCAACCAGATACTGCGAATTTGATCTTATGTGGCGAGCGCAAGCCTTTGTAGCGATTTTCCAGATCAATCGCCATCTTCATGCTGTCATTCACGCCATAGCGACACCAAGTGCTACCGACACAGGACTTCACCGTACGCAAGGATTTACCATAGGCTTGGCCCGTTTCAAATCCCGCTGCAATTAATTTTTCCCAAATTTCAGGCAATTGTGGCAAGGTGGCACCAAACAAATCGATACGCTGACCACCCGTTATCTTGGTGTATAAACTATATTCTTTTGCCACTTCACCCAAGACGATCAATCTATCTGGTGTTATTTCCCCACCAGGAATTCGCGGTACGATGGAGTAAGTTCCGTCTTTTTGCATATTGGCAAGGAAGCGATCGTTAGTGTCTTGCAAACTGATGTGTTCTTTTTTCAACACATAATCGTTCCACACACTCGCTAGAATAGAACCAACAGCGGGTTTACAAATTTCACAACCGTGACCTTTGCCGTGCGTTTTTAATAACTCATTAAAGGTTTTGATTTCGCCAATTTTGACTAAGTTATATAAATCTTGGCGTGTGTAAGCAAAGTGCTCACAAATATCTGTACTGACTTCGACACCTAAAGCCAACAACTCATTGTCGACAACTTTTTTCAATAACGCCGCACAACCACCACAACCTGTAGCCGCCTTGGTTATGCCTTTCACATCACCGACTGACAAGGCACCACTACAAACAGCATCGCTAATGTCTTGCTTAGACACGTTATGACAACTACAAATAGAAGCTGTCGCTGGCAAAGCATCAACACCTAAGCCAACTGGTGCATCACCCATAGCGGGCAAAATAAGCGCTTGTGCTTGTTCCGGTAAATCAATGGCATTGAGATAATATTGCAGCAAGGTGTCGTAATAACTGTTATCGCCCACCAAAACAGCGCCTAAGAGCTTCTTGCCGTCTTCAGATACCACCATTTTTCTATAGCTCTGACTAATTTCATCTTGATAAACGAATACTTTGCAGCCTTGAGATTGAGCATGAGCATCGCCAACCGAACCGACGTCACAGCCTAAAAGCTTCAATTTCGTACTCATGTCGGCGCCAGTGAAAGTCACGCCAGCACTTCCTAATAAATGAGCTAACAAATGCCCAGCGGCAGATTTGGCCATCGCGTAACCCGGTGCTACCAAGCCAAAGATACGATTATTCCAAAGCGCACACTCGCCAATGGCATAAATGTCTTCATCACTGGTTTGGCAGTGATTGTTCACACAAATGCCGCCACGTTCACCTACCGTCAAACCAGACTGATGCGCCAAAGCATCCTGTGGTCGAATACCAGCAGAGAATAAAATCAGATCTGTTTCAAGGTGAGAACCATCAGCAAAGTTCATCCGGTGGAAAGCGCTCTCGCCATCGACAATCTCTTTGGTCGCTGTGTCGGTATACACCTTCACATCTAAGCCTTCGATCATTTCCTTAAGAACCGAACCGCCCTTTTCATCCAGCTGGACTGGCATTAAACGTGGCGCAAACTCCACTACGCTGGTTTCTAAACCAAGATTTTTTAGCGCATTGGCAGCTTCTAATCCTAGCAAACCACCACCGACAACCGTGCCTCGTGTCACTTGTTTCGCACAGGCTCTGATAGCGTCTAAATCGTCGAGAGTACGATAAACAAAAGTGTTCTCACGGTTATGCCCCGGAATGGGCGGAACAAAAGGATAAGAACCTGTTGCAAGAACAAGTTTCTCATAAGACAGAGAGTCGCCATTTTGTAATAACAATTGCTTAGCAGCACGATCGATCTCGGTCACCAAGCTGTTAGTAAAATAGCGCACACCGTGTTCGTTATATAAAGAGCCATCGGTCATTGCCAAATCCGCCGCGCCTTTGCCAGTAAAATACTCACTTAGATGTACGCGGTCATAGGCTAAATACGGCTCTTCACCAAAAACAGTAATATTAAATTCTTCATGACCACCTTGAGCGATCATTTGCTCAACAAAATGGTGACCGACCATGCCATTGCCAATGACAATGAGATGAGGTTTTGTGGTAAGAAAAGACACAGTTGACGTCATTATATTCCCCTTGCTTTAACCCTTGTTGATTTAGCATGCCTTACGGCTAGCAACGTCTAAAACTACTTAATTCAGGCCACTTTTGGGCAGCAATACGCTTCGCCAAATACCAGTAAATCAAGCATGTTAGAGACATTGGTCTTATTTTGAATTAGCTGGAAATACCAGCTTCCATCGGCGACGTTGCCATAAAGAATTGCTCCAACCAGCAAGCCATCGTTGACCACCAGTTTTCGATAATGATTTGCGCTAACATCTTTAAAAAAGATGCAGCTGTCTTCTGCTGACGGTTGAATCTTACCGACTGAAAAAAGATTTACGCCTGACACTTTCAACTTGGTAGGCGTTGGCTCTATCACAAACGCAGACTCTTCCCCGACCAACACCTTCATCAAGACGTTAATTTGTGTCCAAATAGGCGCAACTAAACCGAAGGTCTGTTGATTAAATTCACAACATTCACCCAGAGCATAAACATCAGCACGAGAGGTTTGCATTTGTTCATCGACTAAAATCGCTCGATTCGTTTCCAACCCAGCTGCCTTGGCCAAAGTAATTTCAGGCGAAATCCCAGCCGCCATAACGACTAAACTCACCGCTAGCTGATCGCCACTCTGACAAACGACATGAGACACGCGATCACCGTCCGTTTGCAAAAAAGACTCAGGTGACTCGCCAAGGCGAAATTCGACGCCCATTTCCTTCAGTCTATTAAGCAAAAGTACGGCTGATTCTTCGTCTAGCTGTCGATTTAACAACCAATTTGAACGATGAAAGACCACAACCTTATGACCGCGTTTCACCAAACCCACCGCCGCCTCTAACCCCAACAGCCCACCACCTATCACACAAATAGGCAGGCTGCCTTTCAGCTGCATCATGAGTTCAACATCATGCCAAGTACGAAAGCCCATTACATTGGATGCAGATATTCCTTTAATAGGCAATACACTTGCCCGAGACCCAGTCGCTAGCACCAATTGGTCATACGCTATTTCCTGCCCACTGGATAAATGCAGGATTTTCATTTCTAAATTCAGACTCGTCACAGGATCATTTGAAAGAATCTGAACGCCGTCATCTTGCATTTTTTGCGTATCAACTAGTGCCATATCGGCATGAGAAATATCGCTCGCCAATAAAGAAGACAGCATAATTCGGTTGTAGCCAACTTTAGGCTCTTCTCCGATCAAGGTGATCTGATAAAGATGCCCATACGCTTGTTGTAAATCATGCGCCAATTTGCTGCCAGCCATGCCAGCACCAACAATGACAAGACGGCGTTTATCCGTCTGATTTACTAGGCGTTTCCCAGACTGAGAGATAAGACTAGGCATTGGCAACCTTGGCGCTAGCGGCCGTTTTTTTGCTTTTCGTAGCAGCTTGAATAGGCTCTACTTTGCGCTGTTTCTCATACAAAAAAGTCAGAACTTGAGTTCTGTAATCAACATATCTTGGATCCTTCGCCAAGGCCAAACGATCACGAGGACGTTCAAGGTCAACATGCAGAATTTCGCCTACTGTCGCTTCTGGACCATTAGTCATCATCACAATACGATCAGAAAGCAGCACGGCTTCGTCCACATCATGGGTGATCATAATCACTGTGTTGTTAAGGTCTTTTTGAATTTCCATCAAAGAGTCTTGAAGATGTGCACGAGTCAAGGCATCCAAGGCACCAAAAGGCTCATCCATCAACAACACGCTTGGTTCCATCGCCAAGGCTCTAGCAATACCGACACGCTGCTTCATACCACCTGAAATTTCATCTGGGCGTTTGTCCGCTGCATGGGTCATATGCACCAACTCTAAGTTGTGCATGATCCAATCATGCATTTCCTTCTTGGATTTAGTTTTACGAAAAACCTGCTTTACCGCCAATTCAACATTTTGGTAAGACGTTAGCCAAGGCAGCAAAGAGTGATTTTGAAAAACCACCGCACGCTCAGGGCCTGGCCCTTTTACTTCTCGACCATCCAATAAAATCCCGCCTTCAGTAGCATCGTATAAACCGGCTACTATGTTGAGAACCGTCGATTTACCACAACCTGAATGCCCGATCAGAGAGACAAACTCGCCTTTCTCGATTTTTAAACTGACATTATCCAGCGCTTTAAACGGCCCTTTTGGCGTTGGGAACTCAATCGAAATGTGACTGATGTCTAAATGTGTTGCCATGTTTCTCTCCAATCCAATCTGTTTCTAGTGAAAGTCTATTTAGCGTAGTACCTGAGTTTTATCCCAAGAAACAAAACGCTGAATTGTCAGCATGACTCTGTCTAGCAAGTAGCCGATGAAACCAATCATCAACACCGCCACCATGATTCGACCTAATGAATTCGAGCTACCATTCTGGAATTCATCCCAAACAAACTTCCCTAACCCTGGGTTTTGCGCCAACATTTCCGCCGCGATCAATACCATCCAAGCAATACCGAGCGACAAGCGTAGACCGGTAAACATCAGAGGAATCGCCGACGGAATGACGATTTTCATCACATGCGTCATCCAACCAAGGCGTAATACTTTTGAAACATTAAGTAGATCTTTTTCTACTGCCGCCACACCAACTGCTGTATTAATTAGCGTTGGCCACATGCAACACAAGGTCACAGTGAACATGGAGGTTAAGAAGGATTTAGAAAACAGCGGATCATCAGACACGTAACTAGCACTCACAACCATGGTAACTAAGGGCAACCATGCCAGCGGCGAAACCGGTTTGAAAATTTGAATAACAGGATTTAAAGCACTGTAAACCGATCTATTTAAGCCAATTAAAATCCCTAAAGGAATGGCAATTAGGCTGGCCAAACCAAAGCCAGCCAATACGGTATATAAACTGGTAAATATCTGATCAAAAAAAGTAGGCTTACCTGTGTAATCTCTTAACGTACCGACATAGCTAGGATCTTTAGCTTGTCGCTCAGCAATACGCTCTTCTTGACGAACATAAAATTTGTCTTCTTTTACACGCTCTCTCTGATGCTCTGCTACGAGACTATTCCATTGCTCATAAACTACCACCGGCCCTGGAAACTCACCCAAAGAGGTATGAACACGACTCGCTCCCACCTGCCACAGCAAGATAAACACTAAAATGCCAAAGACCGGCAGCAAGATCCCTTTAAAAGAAAAGGTGCTGATTTTGTCTTTTAAAGAAGCCATGGTTACGTTTGGTATCATCATCTGTTTCTCGCTCAATTTGACTCATAAAGCGACTACGACTGTGGCCGCTTTATCCTGTTTGGTTTAGATTTGGTCGTCGCCTTTTAAACCGATTTTGAAGCTTTTCAAGTAATCATTTGGGTGTTTGCCGTCATAAGTCACACCATCAATAAAGTCACTTTGTGGCGGTTTAAAGCCATCTTCTTTAGCGAAATCAGGGAACTCAGACGCTGTCATAACACCATCTTCAATCAAAGCGTTTGCGGCTTGCGCATAAATATCTGGGCGATAAACTTCTTTCGCGGTTTTCATAAACCATTCATCTGATTTTGGTTCAGCAATTTGCCCCCAACGGCGCATTTGTGTGAGATACCAAATGGCATCGCTGTAATATGGGTAAGTCGCGTTATGACGGAAAAAGACATTAAAGTCGGGGATTTCACGCTTATCACCTTTTTCATACTCAAATGTCCCTGTCATGCTGTTGGCAATGACATCGTAATCTGCCCCAACATATTGGCTACGAGCGAGTATTTTTACCGCTTCAGGACGATTGGCGTTGTTGTTTTCATCCAACCATTTCGCAGCGCGAATCATGGCCTTTACGACTCTAATATGGGTATTGGGGTATTTTTCCGCCCAATCACTGCTCACACCGAAGACTTTTTCTGGATTGTTTTTCCAAATTTCATAATCCGTAATGACTGGCACACCAATACCTTTAAACACAGCTTGTTGGTTCCAAGGTTCGCCAACGCAGTAACCTGAAATCGTTCCTGCCTCCATAGTCGCAGGCATTTGTGGTGGTGGCGTCACAGATAACAAAGCATCGGCGTTAATTTGACCACTGGTATCGCCTCGCGCTGGCGCGTAATAACCCGGATGGATGCCACCGGCAGCAAGCCAATAACGCAGCTCGTAGTTATGTGTTGAAACAGGAAACACCATGCCCATTTTGAATGGCTTACCTTGCGCTTTATAACCATCGATCACAGGTTTCAATGCACTCGCGCTGATTGGATGAACTGGCTTGCCATCTGGTCCATTTGGAATGTTTTTCTTCATTTCATCCCAAACATCGTTTGAGACCGTAATGCCGTTACCATTCAAATCCATACTAAAAGCCGTCACTATGTGGGCCTTCGTACCGTATCCAATAGTTGCACCGAGTGGTTGACCCGCTAACATATGCGCGCCGTCTAGCTGGCCGTCAATTACTCGATCTAACAAAACTTTCCAGTTTGCTTGCGCTTCTAAGGTGACGTATAAACCTTCGTCTTCGAAATAACCTTTCTCGTAAGCGATGGCTAATGGCGCCATATCCGTCAATTTTATAAAACCAAATTTAAGCTCTTCTTTTTCTGCATAACCCAGCTCCGCATGAGCTGCTCCAGATAAAAGCACAGAGCCCAACAATATAGAAAAACTAATTTTTTGAGTGGCATTAACGAATCTCGGCAAGGGAATTACCGTTTTCAAAAATCTTAGGTTCATAGTCACACTCCGCTTAAGGGGTTAAAAAGTACAAAAACAAAAAAAGGCGCATGCGAATCACAAAAAAATGTGTTCGCAGGCGCCTTTGCCATTCAAAGAAAATCCTACATTGGACTATCAATAATGTGGGTGATAATTAACGGTCGTTGCTAATTCCACCAATTTTTTTCAAAACTTTATGTCTATGTTTTTTACAAAGCACGCAGCGTGCCAATAAAACTAACCTTATGATTTATAGGTTTTTTATCTTAAATCCGCTGTCTAGATAAAATAATTCAGCAGGCCAAATAAATCTATTTGCCCAGTTATCATGCATAGCGCACTAAAAAAAGACATGTACAAACTACTTATCAAAACCATTTAAAATGCCATTTGGATGTAAGCGGATCTTTCCCAAAGCAACAGAATCCAACCAAGTAGACTCATCTTCGACAGACAAATGCCAATCCGTGTTGTTTTTTTCTTCCGTCAACCCTAATGCTTTGTAATAAAGATCCTGACGATAAACCTGCTCCGCCACGTCGTTCAGTGACTTAATGTCACCCAGTTGCTGCCAGCGGTGCATTTGCGCCATGATCCATAATGCATAGCTCGGCAAAGGTTTATTAATATCGCTACCAGAAAAACGCTGATACGCCTTCATTGGCCAATCAAATTGCCCCTTTGGTTTAATCGCACTAAAACCATAAACCAGCTGCTCTAACGTGCAATTCAAATAATCAGGATGACTTAAGATACTCAGTAATTCAGTCTGGTTATTTGGTTCATCTACCCACAAACAAGCTTTTTCCAAAGCGCGAATAATTGACAAATATACTTCTAGGTTATGTTCAGCCCATACGGAATTTACGCCAAAGACTTTTTCCGGTGTACTACCCCAAATTTCATATCCAGTAACCAACATGTGGCCTATACCTTGCTCCACTGCAAGACTGTTCCAAGGCTCACCTACGCAATAACCATCAATATCACCTTGTCTTAAGCTATCAAGCATTTTTACCGGTGGAACTACAACTATTTGCACATCTTTATCGGAATCAATTCCAGCTCGACTCAACCAATCTCTTAACTGATAGTTATGGGATGAGTAAGGATAGACCATCGCAAAACGCAATGGAGCTGCATTAGCTGCTCGGCCATCTAGCAACCTCTTCAATGCCACGCCAGTTCGAATATCAACCGAAGATTCAGCATGGTGCTGTAGCACTTCGTACAAAGCGTTACCAATAGTGATGCCATTACCATTATGACTAACAGTAAAGCTGGTTTGCATGGGTGTCTTAATGGTGCCAATTCCTAAACTAGCAGCAATCGGCATAGACGCCAACATGTGTGCACCATCAAGCAAATTGAAGGCCACTTTATCGCGGATACTTGCCCAAGATGCTTCTTTAGATAACACCACATCCACGCCTTCTTGAATAAAAAAGCCTTTTTCTTGGGCAATCACAAAAGGCGCACAATCGATTAATGGAATAAAACCAATCCGCACAGACTCGCTAGTTTGAATAATATTATTTGGCTGTATCAGGTTCATTTTGAACCTCCCATCAATTCCATCACAGATATGATATTTCGAGCGACGTCAGTCATTCGCTGACTACGATCCATCGCTAGTTTCCGAAGCGCTTGATAGGCTGCGGGCTCATCACATTTTTGATGTTTCATTATCAAACCTTTTGCTTTGTCTATCAGCTTACGGTCTTCAAGCTGACTTTTTACAGATTCCAATTCAGATCTTAGCGCCTGAAATTCTCTAAACCGGGCAATCGCAACTTGCAATAACGCTTTCACGCTACCGCTGTTAACACCATCAACCACATAAGCACTGACACCCGCTCGAATAGCTGCTTCTACATGTCTGGAGTCATCTTCTTCAGCAAACATAACAATGGGACGAGGATTGTCTTTGGTGAGTCGCGACATGTTTTCCAACATATCTCGATCAGGAGATTCGATATCAATAATTACCATATCTGGTTGAAATTCCGTTACCGCTTCCGTTAGGTTTTTGGCATTTTCCAGTCGTCTAATAACACGATAACCACTGTCAATCATGGCCTGTTCTACAATAGCTGCTCGCGCAGGCTCATTATCAACAAGCATCACGGTTAATTCTTTTTCAGGGGGCGCAGGCATGGTGCATTCTCTTAAAAATCGTAAAATTACATTCAGATAAAATGCAAGATATGCGCCATTTCGACACATTAATTTTCCGGAGATTAGAGGCAAAAAAGGCTCTAAATAGAGCCTTTTAAGAGTAATTAACCAAAAAGTAACACACGAATAATAGGTAAGAACTGAAGCAGTGCAAGCTAGTGCCAATAAAGAACCAAATTAATGCACAGCATATCGAGTCTGTGCAAGCAGAGCTAAAGCCAAGCGGTCTTTAGTGTTAGTTTTCTTAAAAATAGACGTCAAATGGGCTTTTACAGTACGCTCTGTAATACCCATTTCAAGTGCGATTTGCTTATTAGACAAGCCTTTCGAAACACTGTGAGCAACATCTAATTCACGTTCAGACAAGTCATCCAGTTCATCGTTGTGAATCTCTGCGGGCGCGGTAGATTGCATAATAAGCTGTTGAATAAATGCTTTTCCGCCCCAGATTTCACCGGAGTCAACAACCGAAAGCACCAGAGAAAGTTGCTCTTTACCAATATAAGGAGCACATTGCCCGCTAACGCCAACAGAAAAAAGTCTTAAAGCGGCAGCTTGACTTGATTGATTAGGAAACACGATAACTTTTTGCTTTGGAAAGGCTGAACAAAGTGCAACCACTTCTTCAACCTGTTTAGAAAAAAATTTATCTTCTAAATAGATAAAGCAGTAAGTGAAGCTAGACGATGCCGCTTCTAATGTTTGATATACCTCTTCAAATGTCTCTGCTCGTACCAATAAGGAATCCACACTGACTATTTGATTCCAATGTTTCCATACGGCGTCATCTGTATTCCAACACAAAGTTTTCAAAATAAGTCTCGTCCTATTAAGTGCGATGAACCATTCTAACCAGCAAATAATAACGTATTGTTAACATTTGTAACTGTTCATTGAGCTTGAAAACTTTTTTGTAATTACCGTTCACGAAGCGCATTTTGTTTTGCTTTTAAAATTGGCTTAAGCAAATAATCCAATAAGGTTTTCTTACCAGTAATTATATCTACTGTCGCTTGCATGCCTGGAATAACGGGCAATGGGGCTTGCTCTGTTCCTAAATAGTTTTTATCAGTCCTCACCCTGACCAAATAAAAGCTATTGCCCTCTTCATCAAGAATAGTATCGGCACTGATGTTTTCAACTATGCCATGCAAACCACCAAATATTGCAAAATCATAGGCGGAGAGTTTAACCACGGCACTCAAATCAGGTTTAATAAAACCAATATTTTCAGGACGTACTTTTGCCTCAATCAACAATGAATCTTCAAACGGTACAATTTCAAGCAAATTCATACCGGGCTTGATGACACCGCCAACCGTATTAATTTGAATCTGTTTCACGATACCTTTTACTGGTGAACGAACCTGTGTTCTTGATACTTTATCTTCAAGGGATACATTACTTTCACGTAACTGATCTAATTTACTTTTTACTCCAGTTAGGTCTTCTTGGGCATCCGCCCTAAATTTCGCTTCACCTTCGGATAGTTTACTTTGCGCTTCTTTCAGCGCTGAACGCGCCCGAGGAATCGCTAACTGAGTTGCTTCCAAATCCCCTTGCAACTGATTGACTTGGCGTTCGAGCTGCAATAACTCAACCCTAGAAACGGCTCCTTGCTCAAACGCAGGTCGAGTTAATGCCAGCTCTTCTTTCGAAAAAGCATAACTCTGTTTTAAATTTTCTAGTTTTGCCTGTAACTCAACTATTTCTTGTTTCTTTTGCTCAATCTGCTGCTGAAAGCCAACCTGGTTAGTCCGTAAAGACTCTAATCTGTTGTTATATAAATCAAGTTCACGCTTTACAACCAGCGGATAATCTTTCATGATTTCCGGATCAAATTTAGGCTCCAGACCATAAGATTCAGCCTGTAAACGAGTCGCTCGAACTTTTAAATTAATCGATTCGGCTTGCTGCTCACGCAATGATGACAAGGCTTCAGTATTTTCTATCGTCATCAACACTTGTCCACTATCGACCACTTGACCTACTTTGGCATTAATTTCTTTTAAAATACCGCCTTCAAGGTTTTGAATCTGCTGGACTTGGCTAGAAGGAATAACTTTCCCTTCGCCCACAGTAACTTCATCTAAAGCCGTATAATTAGCCCACACCAATGCCGCTGCCACGAAAATAAAAATCACCCAAAGGATAATTCTACCGCCACGTGGTGTTTTCAACATCAAGGCCGCATTTCGGTCTGTCAGATACTCTAAATCATCTTGTGAAATCGAATTTTTATTACTCATTATTAACTGACCTTCAACTTGCCTTGACGAAGCGCTTCATGCACTTGCGCTTTTGGACCATCAGCAATCAAGCGACCATTATCCATAACGATAATTCGATCGACCATATCTAGCATAGAGGCCTTATGTGTAATCAAAATAAGGGTTTTGTCTTTCACCCCTTCTATTAAGCGACGCTTCATTCGAGACTCTGTGGTGTTATCCATCGAAGCTGTCGGCTCATCCAAAATCAAAATTGGTGGATCAAAAAGTAGTGCCCTTGCGATAGCAATACTTTGACGCTGCCCCCCAGATAACAAGGCGCCACGTTCACCAACAATACTGTCTAAACCGCTTGGTTTACGATTGGCAAACTCAGATACTCCGGACAGATCTGCCGCACGAATAATGGCATCGTCTTCCATATAAGGAACGCCCATCACAATGTTATCTTTTATCGAGCCATAGAATAAATTCACATCTTGCGAAACTGCACCAATATTCCGACGTAGATCGGTTGGGTTTACTTGGCGCAGATCCACACCATCAATTCTTATAGCGCCGCTATCAGGTGTATAAAGCCCTGTCATTAATTTACCAAGGGTCGACTTACCAGAGCCGATCCGGCCAATAATAGCGACTTTTTCGCCTTGCTTAATATTAATGTTAATAGCACTAACTGCGGCTTGTTCTTGATCAGGATAAGCGAAGTTAACTGCTTCAAATTGAAATTCTCCCTTAAACACTGGGCGATGAACAAACTTGACATCATCCGGGTTTTCAACTGGCGAAGACATAATTTCATTTAGAGATGTAAAAGCAGATTTTGCTTGGTTATAGCGTGTCGCTAAACCAGCTACTTGCGCCATAGGGCCAAGCGCCCTTCCAGTCAACATAACAGACGCAACCAAAGCGCCCATACTCATATTACCTTCAGATATTTGATACACCCCAACAATGACAATAATAACGGTAGTTAGCTGCTGAGCTACCATCGCAAAAGAGGAAGAAGATTGTGACAACTGACGAGTTTTGACTCCCCAATCAGCAATGTTACCAACAGCATTTTCCCACTGTTTCTGCATCACGCCTTCAGCATTATTGAGCTTCACACTTTCCGCGTTATACAAACTCTCAATCAAAACCGCATTTTTTTGTGATGCCGTTTTTTGACCCTCTTCGATAGAGCGACGTAATGGGATTTGAATGATGATGCTATAAAGGACGATCAGAGCAATGGTTACAATGGGAATATAGCCAACAGGACCACCAATCAACCAAATCACACCAATAATCAGAAACATAAAAGGAATATCAACCAAAGTGGTGATAGACGCCGATGTAATGAAGTCTCGAATACTTTCAAATTCTTGTAGGTTTTTGGCGAAAGCCCCGACAGACTTAGGCCTTGATGCCATGGTGATATTATTTACTCTGGAAAAGATAGCTGCTGATATCAAGATATCTGATTTTTTGCCAGCTATGTCAATGAAATAAGCCCGCAAGGTTCGCAATAAAAAATCAAATAAGTACACGACAGCAGCGCCGATGGCCAACACCCAGAGTGTATCAAATGCATTGTTCGGCACAACTCGGTCATAGACGTTCATCACAAAAAGAGGACTAGCAACAGCGAAGATATTGATTAATAAAGACGCAATAAACACGTCTCGATAAATTCGCCAAGAACCAGAAATAGTTCCCCAGAACCAATGCCCTTTTTTACTTTCTTTTTCATCGCTTTTTTCAGAGCGTTTATCAAATTGATACAAAGGACGAACAAAGAAGCAATAACCAGTACAAGACTCGGCAAGCTTATCGATAGGAAGAGTAATTTCCCCCTCACCAGATTCTGGACGAAGTATTTTTGCGGTACCTTGCTTTTTATCCAATTCAAGTAGAATACAGGCTTGCTGATCCCTTAATAGCAACACCGCGGGCATGACCATGTTGGGGATTTTTGCGATAGGTCGTTTAACAAAACGAGTACTAATGCCAATACGCTTAGCCGCACGCTGAAAAAGTTCTGGTGTCATTGCATTGTCGGTAATAGGTAAACCTGAAGCAATACCATCCGAAGTATAAGGATTATGAAAGTATTTGCTTAACAGTACTAAGCAATCTAACAGAGGATTAGGGTATTCTAACGAAGCACCTTGTGTATCCCACTGATCAATATCTTCTTTAGAACCATCTTCAACTTCTGCATCCGTCTTCCCTTCGTCTGATTCATTTGTAACTTCATTTTCTTCATACGAATCATTTTCTAAAGGTGACGAAGAGTTCTGTTCTGAACGACCAGAGTCAGACATACTCTATATTCTCCTAAAACTACCGAAAATCTGTTTTTTTATAAACAAATAGCTTATTAATTATGGTCTAGAATAGTGTTTATTAAGTAATATGTGAAGCGAACTTATGCCTTACTACAAATTGAAACACAGAAGGAAATCAACATGCTATACGCAAAAGTCAATGAGAATGGTGTAATTATTGATGTCGCCACATCTCAATCAGATGAGTACAAACTACTCGTAGCACCAAATGATCCGACAGTTGCTAGCATATTGGAAAAAAAATTCACTACAGCAAGCACTAGCACCCAAGAAATACTCGCTAGTTCTGACGGTGAAATGATGCGAATACTTGAAGATTTGGTAGACCTTCTAACTGAAAAACGCTTAATACAATTTACTGAATTGCCCCTAGCGGCACAGAAAAAATTACTCGGTAGAAAATGGGTTCGTGGCGTACACAGTAGTAGCGACGAAAGCTTAATGACAGATAGTGGTATTGCCGAAGGAGACGATGAAGACGCTTTAATCTAAAGTATCTTCATTTTTAAGGAAACAAGATAGCGACATCGATCTACATATCTTGTGCACGACCGATTAGAAATCCTTGACCGCCCGATACATCAAAACGTTTCAATGCTATCCATTGTTTTTCGCTTTCAACCCCCGTCGCAATCACTTCAATGTTTAAGCTATTAAACATCTTACACAAAGTGTGCATGAAGAAAGACTCAGACTCTTTGCCTGCAGCCATTCGGGTATAAGAAGAATCTACTTTGACATAATCCGGCATCAAAGTTTGTAAATATTGAAAGGCAGAAAACTGCTTGCCCACATTATCAATCCCAAATTGCACTCGCTGTGTTTTTAGCATCTGAGCCAACTCATTCGCCTGTGCCTCTTCAACCAGAACACTCTGCTCCGAAATCTCAAACATCAATTTACTTTTTACGTCTGCATTAAGGTTACTCAATGTTTTATCTAACCACGTAATAAAAGCAGGTTTAGCGTAAGAAGAGGCTGACAAATTTACGGTTAATGGAACAGTAAGCTGCCTCGATTTAATGTGTTCGATCACTCGCCCAATAATGACTTGGTCTATTTGACTACCTAAATCAAACAGTTCAGCCAAACCAATAAAATACCCCGCATGATACTCTTTCCCAGCATGCTCCAAGCCCATAAAGACTTCTTCATGAAGAATAATTGGCGTTTCATCCAAAGTTGTAATTTTTTGTTTTTTAAGTTTGAAAGATTTATGCCGTATTGCTGATTCTAATATTTCTTTCCAAGCAGTTTTACTAATGGCCATATCTTGGCCCATATTAAGGTCAAACACTTTACTCGTATTGCTACCTTCTCGTTTTGCCTCACGCAGAGCCGCATCTGCTTGAGACATGGCACTTGAACGCTCTACCGATCCATCAATGGTCACTGCACCAATATTGGCCACCGCAGCAGAATAACTAATGCTAGCCGTATTCAACTCCATTAGCTCTGCCAAAATTTCATCAACTACTTTGATAAGCTGACTTTGATCAAAATTTGGGATAAGCAAAACAAAGTCCGCGCCAGATAAACGCGCTAAGGTTGAGAAAGAAGAAAGTGTTGACACTTTTTTGGTTAAAATATCGGCCGCAGACTGAATAAACATATCCGCTGATTCATAACCACGCTCATTATTTAACTTACCCAAATCCGCCAAACTAATCAGAACCAGACCATCAATACCACGCTCTCTTTCAGCAAAATGTGATTTCATCTGGCTTTCAAAAAAATGTCGATTCCCTAATCCACTAACGGGATCTTTAAACGCTTTGGCTTGCAGCCATTGAGCCGTTTCGACTTCAGAAGCGAACTCTTTTTCTAGTTTCTCTGCCATTCGATTCATAGATAAAACAACAGACTTTAGCTCTCGTGTTTTAGGCACTGCAATGGTTTTAATAAAACGACGTTGCTGAATCGCTTCCGCTTGTTTTTCAAGCTCAGCCAAAGGTCGAAATAAATAACGTAACGCAAAACTGCCAATAACCAGAGTGATTGCACCAATCACAAAAAAGGACACTAATAAATCCCGTGAAGCGAGCCAAAGCTGATTGTAGCCATACCCGGCACTACCCGTAATATAAACTTGCCCTAACTCACTCCAGCCATTTGAAATAACCGCTTTGGCCACTGGCACCTTGAAATCAATTAGCTGAATAAACCAGGTTGGTACACCGTCTATTTTTGTTTCATTGGAACGGGTAATATTTTTATCTGTATCGTAAACATGAATGCGCACTTCTGAAAAATAGCCACTATCGAATACAGCGTTAATGCTACTTTCCACTGAAGCATAGTCTTCTAACGCCATGAAATCGGATACCGACATACTCAAGGATGTTGCTGAGTCTTGGGTGGTGGATTCCAATTGCCCGATCAAATAGCCTTTCGTAGTGTTAAAATTAATGCCCATCACAACAGCTAGCATCAATGAGAATATGGCAATAATCGTCATCATTAATTGGCGGAACAGCGTCATCCAAGTTCTCCTAGTTTGTCATCGTATTAAAACGATTATTTAAATCTGTCCACAAGCTCAATCTAGATGAGCCACCTACCAATACACCGCGCCCTTTTTCTTTTGAAAGCCACAAATTCTCTGCGTTGAACGAATAAATAGGCAAGAGATCATTGCGCTTTGACGCGGGTTTTAATTCTTTATCAAGATTATCAAGCAAGACAGGGACGGACGTTGGTTTATGATAATACGCCAATACCATATGATGCTGATTAAGCTTTAACGCCTTTACATAGACAAGTCGTAGCTTTTCATCTGGCACACCAAGCTCTCTGAGAGTGAAGTATTTGGCTATGGTAAAGTCTTCACAGTCTCCAGCTTGCATGCCTAAAAATTCAATGGGTGTTGCCCAATAGTCTTCTTTCCCCCACAAGGTCATGTCGTCGACAAAATCCATCTGGTTAAAAAAGTTATTCACTTGAGCAAGCTGATCAACAATAGGTAAAGATCGAGAATCATCAATCAGCTTTCGCCAAGCTAAAATACGCTTTTCTGCACCCGCGCCATAGACTACGCCAGCTTGTTTCGCTAACTTTCGATATTTATCTGACACATCAGCATACAACCACCAATGCGGCACAAAGCACATGATAAGAAGCACACAAACAATACGTTTGGTGCTTCTTAGATAGGAAAAAAACGAATTAAATCGTTTTTTCACTGCAAAGTTACTTGTCAGACTTAGGCTTTGCATTAAAAGCGGCCAACTGCTCGGCTGTGGCTTCTGGTTGATACTTGGCTTTCCAAGTGTCATAAGGTTCGCCATAGACAAATTCGCGTGCTTCATCGTAGTCTACTTTCACGCCTTGCTGCTCTGCCTCGGCCATATACCACTTACTCAAACAGTTACGACAAAAACCAGCTAAGTTCATCAGATCAATATTTTGCACGGACTTATTATCGTCAAGGTGTTTCAAAAGGCGACGCAACACGGCGGCTTCAATTTCAGTTTGTTTATTCATAATAATTTCAAATCTCTTTGTCTTCTTATAATTCGTTAACGATTACTCAAGGTGTCGATGACTTAAAGGCTGCTTACGCCACTGCCATTCTTGCGCCACAACCATAAACTCTCTTAATGGCTGCATATTTTCGCCAGTAACTTGTTCTATTGCATAGGCACACGCTTCTAAGGTTGATAATGACTCAATACCTGGTGACTTTCGAATACTGTACTGCCCAACTGGCGCCTGTGAAAAACAAACCGCTTTAAAAGCATATAGTAAGGGTTCTATGAAATAGAATTTCTTCGCCTTCCGCCAAGTTGCATCAATTAAAATTAAGCCTTCAACCTCAGCAGTCGAGTCTGCATCTATCGATTCGATAGCGACAGCAGAATCCGATGGAAATACCAAACGCCATTTAGCTGGATCTTTTTGCCTCAAAGCACTCGCCAGCACATCGTGATTTGCTATCGAAATACATTCCACTGACGACAAACCTAAAGACAATAATGACACAGTGTTTTTGGCATGTTGCGCTTCTTTAGGATCTTGCAAAATCAAGATCTTTAATCGCGTAGAAAGCACAGGTATCCAATGACAAACACACTGTTCTGTTAAAAAGTGGCAATTATCACAGCGTGCTCTTTTTGCGCTTTGCATGCTCGAGTCTCTAGTTTAGTCACCTATTTCTCAAGCCAATTTTTCAAGATAGGCTTTTACAACGTTATTCCAGCCTAGATCCAAAGCTTCAACCGTCAAAGCATGACCAATCGATACTTCCATAATTCGACCTTGTTCACACAAAGCTTGAACATTATTCAGATCCAAATCATGTCCAGCGTTCACTTCTAAACCCGCGTCTAATGCGGCTTGTGCAGCGTGCTGATAAGTCTCAAGAACCTCAGTAAATCCGTCTTTTCCAAACGCATTAGCATAGGCTTCAGTGTAAAGTTCTACACGGTCAGCACCAACCTCTTTAGCTAACGCCATATTTTCAGCTTCTGGGTCCATGAATAATACAACGCGTATACCTTTGGCTTTGAGTTTAGCAATGACTGGACGCAATGCATCTTGGTCACGAGCGATATTCCAACCGTGATCAGATGTTAGCTGATTTGGATCATCAGGTACCAGCGTACATTGATCAGGTTCTACTTCTAAAACAACGTCCAAAAACTGCGCATCAGGAAAACCTTCAACGTTTAATTCAGCACCTGGAAAACGTTTTAATAGCGTCTTCAAATCGTAGGCATCTTGATAGGTCGCATGACGCTGATCTGGTCTTGGGTGAATGGTAATACCAAACGCGCCCAGTTCCAGCGTACGCTCCGCCATATCAATCAAATTTGGATAATCTCTTCCACGAGAATTTCGAAGCAAGCCAATTTTATTCAGATTAACGCTTAAGTGTGTCATTCAACTTCTCTCGACAGGGTCATTTATTGGCATTATAGGACAAACACATAGCGTCCATCACTAAAATACCAAACAAGTTATCAGCTCAAGCCATTATATAGAGCAAGGCTTATGATAAACTGAGCGCCACAAAATAGGAGTCCAGGATGAAATACGAACTCTTTCAATCCATTTACGATCGTGCAGCTCTTCGACATGATGGAGCAAAACACCTTGAAGCCATGCTATCTGTACCACTAAGCCCATCAAAACTCAGTCAACACAGTGACGATAGATGGCTGGCGGCGTTCTCTCAGAAAGTCTTTCAATCTGGCATTAACTGGCAAGTAGTTCGCAACAAATGGCCCGGTTTTGAAACGGTTTTTTTCGGTTTTGATATCGAAAAAATGTTGTTAATTCATGACGAAATGTGGGAAGAAAAAGCCAAAGACGTACGCATCATTCGTAACTTTGGCAAGGTGATGACGATCCGAGAAAACGCCCTGATGATTAGCGAATGTCAGGCTAGTCACGGCTCCTTCTCAAACTTTGTTGCTAACTGGCCGAATGACGACATTATTGGCCTGTGGGCTTATTTGAAAAAACATGGAGCTCGTCTTGGTGGCAACACCGGCCCCTATACATTAAGAGCAATGGGCAAAGACACGTTTATGCTCACCAGAGATGTAGAAGGCTATTTACGTCAACATGAGATCATTTCCACTGGAAGAGACACCCTGTCAGCGTGGAAAGCTGCACAAGCAGCGTTTAATAATTGGCACAAAGAAAGCGGTCGCTCTTATACAGAAATTAGCCAATGCATTGCGCTAAGCGTCAATTAATCACTTCATATAAGTAACTTTATTATTTTAGGAGAATACATGGCCGATCTGCGTATCGACATTATTTCAGATGTAGTTTGCCCTTGGTGCTATCTAGGTTATTCCCGCCTTAAACAAGCCATTGAACAACTAGGCGATGACTACAAAATCGACATTCGTTGGCAGCCTTTCGAGCTGCATTCTGATATGCCGTTAGAAGGCGCTGACCGAGAAACTTACCTCGGCGAGCGATTCGGCAGTCAAGAAAAACTCAATGAAGCCACACACGCCATTCAGCAAGTGGGAATTGAAGCAGGTATCCAATTTAATTTCTCAGAAAAGGATCGCATTCCTAATACAAAACTAGCTCACCAATTTGTGCTTGCTGCCACTAAGTCAGGATTAGCAACACCGTTTGTTTTGGCAGCATTTCATGCCTATTTCACGGACGGAAAAGACATAGGATCGAAGAGTATCTTAGAAGAAGTAGCAGTAAGTATCGGTATGCAAAAATCCGATATTGAATACGCATTGAGCACAGAAGCTAAAGCACTGACTGAAAAAAAACTACAGCATTTACGTGGTATAGAAATTAATTCAGTGCCGACATATGTCATCAACGACAAATATATGGTTCAAGGCGCTCACACTCCAGAATCCTTCTTAAAAGTGCTTACCGATATTGCAGAAAAAGAGTTGTAATCCATATAACTACATCCTACTGACGATAAGGCTAAAGCTGTCATTTGGTCTTATCGTTAACTCTTCGACAAAACTCTAAAAAAAAACTATCAAACCATGCAAACAGATAAATTCTTATCTATTGATAATCATTAACATTAAAAATACAATCGCATGATTAGAATATTAGTGAGAGTGATTTTCATTTATGTACGTTTGTATTTGTAACCGCGTATCAGACAGAGAAATCAAAGCGTCCATTCAAGAAGGGGCGACAACCATGCGTGAGCTATACAAAGAGCACAGCATTGGTAGCCAGTGTGGAAAGTGCTGTCAGTGCGCGAAAAAATTACTGAACAATGAGCTTCTCAAAATAGCAGAAACTCAAGTTCAGGTCGCTTAAGATCAGTTATTACACCGTGGTAATAACTGATTTATTACATTTGTGACTGAAGATAATTTTCGATTCCAGAACTGGCAATTAAATGCTGCTGAGTTTCAAGCCAGTCAATTTGCTCTTCTTGCTCTTCTAATATTTTTTCCAGCGTATCACGACTCATAAAGTCTTTTTTCTGTTCACATAAATTGATAGCTGCTTTAAGAGCTGGCAAAGTATCTAATTCGAACTCTAAGTTAGCCGAAATCATCTCTTCACTATTTTCCCCAATACGCAGACGTCCAAGATCTTGCAGATTAGGCAAACCTTCTAAAAACAAAACTCGCTCAATCAAACGATCAGCATTTTTCATTTTTTGAATGGAAGTTTTATAGTCTGCTTTATCAAGCGTACTAAAACCGAAGTCTTTAAACATACGAGCATGAAGAAAATATTGGTTAATACCCACCAATTCATTCGCTAATACCTTATTTAGGTTGGCAACTACGTCACGATCCCCTTTCATAAAATCTCTCCTTAGTTACCCATCTGTGACTGGTAATAGTTCTGCATGCCAATTTTATCCATTAGGCCAAGTTGTTTTTCCAACCAATAAACATGGTCTTCTTCAGTATCAAACAGTAACTTTTCAAGTGTCTCACGTGTTTGATAATCGCCTTCGGCTTCGCACACAGCAATCGCTTCACGAACACAACTCACGACTTCTAGTTCAAGTGTCAAATCATTACTCATCATAGAATGAACATCAGAGCCAATTAGCAAATCGCGACGCTTAGTCATGCACGGCACACCTTCCAAAAACAAAATGCGCTTGATAAGCCAATCAGAGTGCTGAGTTTCTTCTTCCATTTCATGATTAAGGCGATCATACAACTTGCTCAAACCCCAATCTTCATACATACGCGAGTGAATGAAATACTGATCAATTGCCGCTAATTCATTCGCTAACAGCGAGTTCAGACTATCAATTACTTTTTTACTGCCTTTCATATTCTTCTCCTCTTATTTCAAGTAAGTCCATTTCACATGACGAATGTAGTACGGAAAACTTGATTAATAAAACACTAAAGTCTAGAACATAATTCTAGACTTTAGTGTTAATTTGCTAATTTTTTAAAACAACTCTTTGCTTGACGACTCGTCGCCTTTGATTACCTTACCCTCACCTACTTTCACTTCAAGACTGTCGATACGCTGAAGTCCCCTAGGCAGTTTCAAGCCTCTTCGGCCACGCTCGCCAAGATATTCTTCTAGATCCTTTTCAGTAAAGGAGATAAAACGCTTGCCAGCATAGGCCGTCAACAGATCATTTGGTTGAACACAAGCTAGTGCTATGACTAACTCTTCCCTGTCTGCAGCACGAACACTTGGAATACTTAGCATCTTGTTGCCCTTACCTTTCGCCATTTGCGGTAACGAAGCGACATCAAACGCCAACATACGGCCTTCATTAGAGATAGCAACAACACGTCCAGACGCTGGATCTTGCACAGGAACCGGCGCCATTACTTGAGCACCTTTCGGTAACGACAAGGTCGCTTTGCCTGCTTTATTTTTTGCATACAGCTCTTTTAGCTGGGCAACAAAGCCATAGCCTGCATCACTTGCAATCAAGTAATGCGCCTCTTCATTATCCAGTACCGCAGATACAATAGTTGCGTCTTTTTCTAGTGAAATACGACCTGTAATAGGCTCGCCTTGGCCACGAGCAGAAGGTAAAGTGTGTGCCTTGATAGAATAGGTTCGTCCATTAGAAGCAAGCAATACAAGTGTTTGGTTAGAACGACCTTTAGTACTCACTAAGAACTCATCGCCAGACTTGTAGCTCAACCCATTCACATCAATGTCATGGCCTTTTGCGGCACGAATCCAACCTTGTTTAGAGATAACTACCGTAATTGGATCATTCGACAATAAGTCTTCTTCACTAAAAGCCTGCGCTTCTTTACGAGCAACAATAGGCGTTCGGCGATCATCACCAAAGTCGTCAATAGCTTCTTGAATTTCTTCAGTAATTAGTTTTTTCAGCTTACGATCCGAAGACAGCAGACCTTCTAACTGCTTACGCTCTTTCTCTAGCTCGTCTTGCTCACCTTTGATACGCATTTCTTCAAGTTTAGCAAGGTGACGCAATTTCAACTCTAGAATAGATTCAGCTTGCATATCGCTCAAACCAAAGCGAGCCATCAACTCAACTTTTGGTTTTTCTTCCGTACGTATGATGTCGATAACTTCATCGATATTTAAGTAGGCAATTAACAAACCTTCTAAAATATGTAAACGGTTATTAACTTTATCAAGACGGAATTGCAAACGACGACGAACTACATCAATACGAAAGCGTAACCACTCAGATAAGAAGTTCTTTAATGGCTTAACTTGAGGCAAACCGTCTAGGCCAATCACGTTCATATTGACGCGATAAGACTTTTCAAGATCGGTGGTCGCAAAAAGATGCGTCATAACCGAATCAATATCAACACGATTTGATTTAGGCACAATTACCAGTCGAGTTGGGTTTTCATGATCTGATTCATCACGCAAATCCACAACCATTGGTAGTTTTTTCGCCTGCATTTGCGCCGCAATTTGCTCTAAAATTTTGCTACCAGATACTTGATGAGGTAACTCATTAACAACAATCTCGCCTTCTTCAATCGTAAAACGAGCTCGAGCTTTAATCTGCCCTTTGCCAGTTTCATAAAGTCTAACTATGTCACTTTTTGGCGTAATGATTTCGCCACCAGTTGGAAAATCAGGACCTTGGATAAAATTGAGTAAGTCATCTAATTCAGCGTTTGGATTATTAAGCAGGTGAATACAAGCACTGCCAATTTCACGCAAGTTATGCGGCGGAATATCCGTCGCCATACCAACAGCAATACCTGTCGTGCCATTAAGCAATAAGTTAGGCAATCGCGATGGCAAAACCGATGGCTCTTGTAAGGTACCGTCAAAATTAGGTGTCCAATCCACAGTACCTTGACTTACTTCTCTCAGCAGTACATCCGCGTATTTTGACAAACGAGACTCGGTATAACGCATGGCAGCAAATGATTTTGGATCATCTGGCGCACCCCAGTTACCTTGACCATCGACAAGCGGATAACGGTATGAGAAAGGCTGAGCCATCAACACCATTGCTTCATAACAAGCACTATCACCATGAGGATGGAATTTACCTAGCACATCCCCTACGGTACGGGCGGATTTTTTGTATTTCGCGCTGGCTTTCAGCCCTAATTCGCTCATCGCGTAAATTATACGGCGTTGAACTGGTTTTAAACCGTCACCAATATGCGGCAAGGCTCGATCTAAAATAACGTACATGGAGTAATTCAAGTACGCTTTTTCTGTGTAGTCTTTTAATGAAAGGGTTTCATTCGACTCGAAATTTGACAACTCACTCAAGGAAACTTTCCTTCTATAATCGTTTGCATGGACAAATTATCGGCGCATGCGGATTTCATAAACTAATATGGGCTCAACTATAAAGAAACATCCCAACTCACTGCAACACTCACCGTAAGATTATCATGGAAAGGTCGCTATTCTCGTGTTTCAATACATTCGATAATTAAAAAGGTACTTGATGGTGAACATAACTGACCAAAACACACTTGACCCGATGAACTACAGCCTTGGGGAGTCAAGCAAATACTTTATCATCCATCAACAAGATGACCTTTTTATTGCACATGAATACCTGTTTCAGACAGACATCCCTAGCCGCTTCTATCACCATCAGGCAGATACCTTTCTCTTTATCATTAGAGGGGAATTATACTTACAACAATGCACCCAACAAAACAGTGAACAAGAAACAGCCTTAAAGCAGCATCAGGGAATTTGGTTAACAGCACAGACGATTAACAGCATCACCTTGCTAACACCAGCGGTAGAACTGTGCTTAATACGACTAAAGAACACTGGCCAAGCTGAATTAAACAACTCGTTTAAAAAAGTATCTTCTGGCACAGTGGAATCAATCTCAGGAAGAAGTCACATTAAGACATGGCCACTATGGCATGGAGAAGCCGGTCAAATTGCGTTAGAACTTTACCCACCTCAATTTAAAGAGACACTTTATTATCAAAAAACAGCCACTCAATACCTTCTTCCACTGACCGGTATCGCGTTCATTTCAAACGATAAGAAAGTGCCTAAAGCTTGTCCTCGTTATGGCAAAATAATTGCTCATAAGGAGCCCAGAGCCATTTTAAATCCAAGCAACGAAAGTGTTACTGTGCTGTCAGTGATGACAACAAAAAACACCAAGGGACGGATTTTACTTCTCACAAAACCTGAAGGCAGAACACTTTAGCCTACATTCAGCGCAGTACTAATGCCGTGAGAATATGATCTTCCCATTGTCCATTGATTTTCAAGTAATCCCTTGCAATACCTTCTTTATCAAAACCCAACGCCTTCAACACGGCTGCGCTGCGAGAATTTCTTGGCATATAGCTCGCTTGAATTCGATCAATATGCTGCTCTTTATGAATGTATTCTATTCCTGCGTTCAAGGCTTCTTGCATGATGCCTTTGCCTTGCTCACTTTCTCGCAAACTGTAACCAAGATTACAGGCCTGAAAAACACCACGTATAATATTCGAATAATTGGTGTAAGCGAGCATTCTGTCTTCATTAGGTGACAGAAAACAAAAGACAATGCCTTTATCTTCTAAAAAATCACGACGCATTTCTCGAACTCGTAACTGGCAGGTTTCAAGTGAATAGTAGCCATCGGTTCTATATGGCTCCCATGGGACAAGAAACGTCTTTTCTTGATTAATATAATCATGCAAGAGCGGAGCTTGAGCTTCGTCTAATATTTTCAATACGCCTCTCTCGGTAACAATCCGAGGAAAACGTGAAGCATGTAAACCTTGGTTAGAGTACTTAAATGACATGTCCTTCATCACTTCAAACAATTTTAACGAATATTCTTCATACCAAAAATTTTCACCAATGGATAAGGTTCTACGCTGCATATCATGGGTCAACCACCCCTCTGCAGCCTCCTTTGTTTGCCAATAAGTCATCAGCAGATCCATTTCCCCCGAACCATATTCAGCACCAAGGTAGCCGGGCTGACCTTGAGCTAGTTCGAGCATTTTTTCTGCCATGATTCGATAAGTCAAGTCATTCAACATCAGCTTACTAGACAACATGATCGCAAAATAAGGCAATTCACTTGGGGAACTAAATACGTTCATCGATTCTCTAAAATAAATGGATGGATCTTTTAGCTAGGCGTAGATGCAAAATTATATCCGCACCTATGTAAAATCGCAGGCCATAGTTAAAATCTCAAGCTATAGTTAATATCTAGGTTTTGGAAAGATCTATACTGACGAGGATGCGCTTCTTTTTAAGCCTTGTAATTCAAAGCATTTAATTCGCTTTATATTGCCGTCAGAGTGTTTCTAAAGACACAGGCCTTGCACTATTTTATACAACGACTTTAGGCTTCTAAAAGCCAATTGCAAGTAGATCTACCTTATTGATATTCCCCCTTTGTACCAATAAGGATAAGGAAAGCTTTGTGCCCGCTTTATGCGGGCACTTTTTTACTTTACTGCTACTTATCCCAAGTAACACCCGCTCCAGAAGTAATGGCTTGATATTGGTCTGGACGACGGTCACGGAACAAACCAAAAGAACGTCGGGCCTTACGAATAGCTTCTAAATCATACTCAGAGTACAAAATGGTACTTTCATCGCGACTTGCGACACACTTCATTGCCCCCATTTCGTCTGTCATGAATGAAGAGCCGTAAAACTGGATAAAACTGTTTTCACCTTCTTCACGACCAACCCGGTTTGCAGCAATGACTGGCACCATATTCGCTGCAGAATGCCCTTGCATGGTTCTTTGCCAATGGTCTTTGGAATCCCATTCAGGATAAGGAGGCTCTGAACCAATTGCTGTAGGGTAGAAGATTAATTCTGCACCTTTCAGAGCTAGCTCACGCGCTAACTCTGGAAACCACTGATCCCAACAAATACCACAGCCAATTCGACCAAACTGCGTATCCCAAACTTTTACGCCAGTATTTCCTGGTGTGAAGTAGTATTTTTCTTGGTAACCAGGACCATCTGGAATATGCGTCTTGCGGTACAAATCCATTACTTCACCATTGGCATCAATCATCACCAAAGAGTTATAAAAGACGTTACCATCGCGCTCAAAAAAGCTAATTGGCAAAACTACACCTAACTCTTTAGCAAGCTTACTCATTGTCTGAATAGCCAAACAATCATTTACCGGCTGCGCCCAATCAAAATACGCTGGCTTTTGATCAATGCAAAAATATGGGCCCATAAACAATTCTTGCAAAAGAATAATATTTGCCTGATTTGCAGCAGCTTCTCTTACTTGTGAAACCGCATTATCTAAATTCGCTTGAAAGTCTGTACTGACCGCCATTTGAACGCAGGCCACTTTTACATTACTCATACTTACTACCTCCAAAATATGTTGCGCTACAAGCACAAAAGCTCATTTTATACTTGAGTCAAATATGTTGTGCCTTCTAGCACTTTTTTATAGGTCGCCATTAGTGATACTTGCTCTTCTTGGCTTAATGGACTTGCTGCCACTTTGTCTTGATAACGCTTCATCAACTCTTGCTCATTATAGCTAACGGACTTAAGTACATCCTGAACGCTATCACCTTTCAATATGTGATCAATTCTGAAACCGTCGTCTGTTAAGTAAACGTCAACGGAACAAGTGTCGCCAAATAAATTATGCAAATCCCCTAGTGTTTCTTGATAAGCCCCGACTAAAAAGAACCCCATCAAATAATCTTCACCTTTTGGTGGCGGTGGTGGCAATGGCAAAGAAGATTCAATACCTTGGCCATCCACGTAGCTGTATAAGCAACCGTCCGAATCACAAGTAACATCTTGGATTTTGCCTCTGAAAGAAGGCGCTTGATCCAAGCCTTGTAAAGGCAATACTGGGAACAATTGGTCGATCCCCCACGCATCAGGCATAGACTGAAACACTGACAAGTTAACAAATAATTTCTCAGCTAAACGTTCGTTTAGCTCATCAATTACCGCACGGTGCCCTCTATTTCGATTGTCTAAACGAGGCAACAAGTTGCGACACGCAGATAAGAAAAGGTTCTCTGCTTGCGCTCTTTGCGATAGGTTAAGCTGGCCGTGATTATATAAGGTCAAGCTGTCATTGAAATCATCTAGCAAGTCATGATAAATCTCGACCAAAGATCGACTTTCTTCTTCATTCTCGCCTTTTAAACTTTGATAAGAAGCCCAAAGTCTTTGCAGCTCTAGCTCGCTGTCTTCAGCTGGCTCTTCAATTGGCAAGTGCTCAGCTCCATGTGAGAAAACATCCGCAATCATCATGGCATGATGAGCTGTCACAGCTCGGCCTGATTCAGAAATCAAATGAGGGTGCGGAAGTTCGTATTGCTCGCACACATTATGAAAAGCAAACACCACATTATTGGCATATTCGCCGATACTGTAGTTCGCTGAAAAATCATTTTGACAACGCGTACCTTCGTAATCGACCCCCAAACCACCACCAACATCGACCCACTTCACTTTGACACCCATCTGGTGAAGTTCAGCGTAATAACGAGCACACTCTTTTAGACTATTTTGAATATCTCGAATACGCGTAATTTGTGAACCTAAATGGAAGTGAATCAACTCAAGGCAATGTAACAAGTCCAATTCGCGTAAACGATCAATAGCTCGTAGCAATTGTGATGTAGTCAAACCAAATTTAGATTTTTCGCCGCCACTATTGCCCCAATGCGTCGTACAAGTAGACGCCAATCGGATACGAATACCAATACGCGGCTGAACCCCAATTTTGTCTGCTTCTTCTAGAATCCAATCAAGCTCATGCATCTTCTCAACAACAATAAAAACTTGATGCCCCATTTTTTCAGCCATCAAAGCAAGATGAATAAACTCGCGGTCTTTATAGCCATTGCAAACTATGATGCCATCAGCGTTTTTATGCATGGCCAAAACTGCCATAAGCTCCGGTTTACTACCTGCTTCCAAGCCAACAGTAGCTGAGTTATCTGGTTGACATGCCGCAATTTCTTCTACAACACGACGCTGCTGATTTACCTTGATAGGATAAACAATGGCGTAGTTTGCCTTATAATCATAATAATCTATTGCTTGTTGAAACGAATTGGTAATTTTCTCAATTCGCGAATGCAAAATATTAGGAAAACGCACAAGACATGGATAAGGGATGCCTTGCTGCTTAAGCGCCACAGAAAGCTCTGTCAAATCAATGCTATTTTCCCTATCAGGTAACGCAATAACGCGACCTTTATCATTGATTGAAAAAAAACCACTGCTCCAATGACTTACATTGTAAAGTTCCATCGAATCTTTGATTGACCAAGGCTTCATATCATCTCCAAAAGTCTAAATTAGCACCGTTTCTAATAAAGGTACGTCGTAGTAAAACACAGACATATTTTTTAGGTTTAGTTCAAATAAAAAAAGCGGGGCTAAGAAACATCTTAACTCCGCTTTATTCTAACGAACGAACAAATTAAGAAACGTGTTCGCCATGTGCTTGCTTATCCGCGTGGTAAGACGAGCGAACCAAAGGTCCACACGCCGCATGCTTAAAGCCCAACTCTTTCGCGACTTCCTCATAACGCGCAAATTCTTCAGGCGGAACAAAACGCGCCATTGGAAAGTGATGCTTAGATGGCTGTAGATATTGACCAATCGTCAACATATCAACGTTATGAGCTCTCAAGTCTTTTAATACTTCAACAATTTCTTCAAATGTTTCACCCATACCAACCATCAATCCAGATTTAGTTGGTACATCAGGGCAGCGATCTTTAAAGTTTTTCAAAAGATCTAGTGACCACTGATAATCAGATCCTGGTCTTACCTGACGGTACAAGCGAGGAATAGATTCTAGGTTATGATTAAACACATCTGGCGGTGCTATTGACAGTGTATCAATGGCAACTTCCATTCGACCACGAAAGTCTGGTACTAATGTTTCAATTTCGATATTTGGACTTTCTGCACGAGTCTCTCTAATACAATCTACAAAATGCTGAGCACCACCATCACGAAGATCATCACGATCAACAGAGGTAATAACCACATATTTTAGTTTCATGTCGCGAATAGCAGCCGCCAATTCTTTTGGCTCATCAACACTAAGCGGATTAGGACGACCATGCGCAACATCACAGAAAGGACAGCGACGAGTACAAATTTCACCCATAATCATAAAGGTAGCCGTGCCATTACTGAAACACTCACCTAGATTTGGACAATTAGCCTCTTCACAAACTGATGCTAATTTATGCTCACGTAAAGTAGCCTTGATACGGGCTATCTCTGGCGACGCAGGCATACGAACACGAAGCCAATCAGGCTTACGTGGAATTTCTTCAGTAGGAACAATCTTAATAGGGATACGCGCCATTTTATCGGCACCACGTAATTTTTCCCCTTGGACAACGCGTTTGCGTTCTGCTGTCATTCTATTTCCACCCTTGTTGGATAGCCGGATAACTGTATCCGAGTTGCTCAGCCAGCTGATTCGCCAGCTGAACCTTTACATTCGATAAAAGGACGTCTTTATTAAGACGCTTCATATCAACCATCTGCAAGCCTTGATAGCCACATGGGTTAATACGATTAAATGGGGTGAGATCCATATCAACATTCAAGGCAAGTCCATGAAATGAACAACCTCTGCGAACACGCAATCCCAGTGACGCAATTTTTTGTTCATTTACATAAACGCCTGGTGCATCTGGCTTTGGGTATGCGTCTATAGAGTTCAATGCTAGAGCATTCACTACAGAATTTTCCAGTACACTGACCAAATCTCGAACACCTATCCCAAGACGCTTCAAATCAACCATGACATAGGCAACCAATTGGCCCGGCCCATGATACGTGACCTGACCACCACGGTCGACCTGAATAACAGGTATATCGCCTGGAGCCAGAAGATGTTCTTCTTTACCAGCCTGACCTTGTGTAAACAAGGAAGGATGCTCTAGCAACCAAACTTCATCAGCATCGTCTTTTGAACGAATTTGAGTAAATTGCTTCATCCTTTCCCATGTTTCGGCGTAGTCAACAATACCTAAATCACGGCAAATTAAATCAAGTTCCATTTACATGACCATCTTAACAGCTTCGATTGACATTAAGTCACGATGCAAAGCCGATAATTGATCTTCACTTTGAGCCACAATACGAAAACTAAAGCTAATAAAACGCCCTTTACTGGAACGATTAGTGTTCTCGGCAGCAGTATTCATTTCCGGAGCATGAACAAGCAATCGCTCAGTTATTTCAGTATGAATACCATCTACATCAAGTGAAACCACCTTGATAACGTAGTTTTCACAGGGGAACTCTATCTTTGGTGCATCGATCGCTTTTTCAGCCTGATCACCGTTTTTCGTAATTAGTGCCATTAATCTAATCTACCATTCGCCTATATAGGGCTTAAAATAAATTCATAAAGAAGAGTTTAATTTTATCAAACATTCGCTTGAAGAAACCACCCTCTTCTACCGCTTCTAATGCAACAACTGGGCGTTCTAGCAAAACATTACCTTCAGAACCAACAATGATTTTACCCAACACATCGCCAACAGCAATTGGAGCCGTGATTTCTTTATTCATGTCCAATGTAGCAGGAATAGACTCGCCTTGCTGACGCGGCATAGTTACCAGAACATCATCTGCGAACCCAACTTTTACGTTTGGCTGACTACCGCCCCAAACACGAGCATTATTAACGACTTGACCACGACTATATAGTTTACGAGTTTCATAATATCTAAAACCAAAATCTAATAGTTTTTGAGATTCAACCGCACGAGCGTTATCTGATTTTGTCCCCATAACAACAGTGATCAGGCGTGTTCCGTTACGAACTGCTGATGCAGCCAAACAAAACCCAGCGGCTTCTGTATGGCCCGTTTTCAAACCGTCAACAGTTTTATCTCTCCATAACAAACGGTTACGGTTAGGTTGACGAATGTCGTTGTAGGTAAACTCTTTCTCAGAATACATACTGTAATTATCTGGGAACTGCATAATAGTCGCACGCGCCAATTTCGCTATATCATGGGCGCTAGAATAATGATCTTCTGCTGGAAAACCAGTCGCATTCACAAAATGCGAATTTTTCATACCAAGAAGTTGAGCATGTTGATTCATCAAATCAGCAAAAGCAGACTCACTGCCAGCAATATGCTCTGCGGCGGCAACACTTGCATCATTACCAGATTGAATAATAATACCGCGCATTAAGTCTTCTAGCTTAACTTGTGTTCCTTCTCGAATGAACATGCGCGAACCTTCCATTCGCCATGCTTTCTCACTCACATTAACCATATCATCCAATGATAAATTGCCACGAGCTAACTCGTATTCAATGATATAAGCCGTCATTAATTTTGTCAGACTGGCAGGCGGTAAAGCCTGATCAGCATTATGTTCAACCAATATATCGCCAGTATATGCATCCATAAGAATGTAACTACTCGCAGATAATTGTGGCGGTGTTGGGATTAATGAAGGAGCGGCAAAAACAGAGCCACTAACAAAGCAAATCACAAGGGATAAAGTAACTAGGAGTTTTTTCATACTCAAAAATATCGTCTTCTTAAAAAAATGTTAACAAATGATACTAGAGGCCCTTACGAATCTCTAGCCCAAACACACTGCATCTAAGGTACCAAGGCAACTCTAACAGGATTACCAAAACCTTCTTGCTGTAATTTTTGCTGCCATTGCGCTAACTCGTTAGCATTATTAAAAGGCCCAACTAGAACCTTAAACAAACCATCCTCCTGCTTATTAATTACGACATTAACACTTGTATCAAACGCTTCAAAAAGGCGCTGTTTAAGCTTTTCAGCAGACTCTTCTGAGCTAAACGCCCCCATCTGCAGATGTGAAAAACTCAGCTCAGGAGATGAGCCCTCCACCTTACCAGGAGAAGCGGCTGGAGCCTTAATTGGCAAGGCTTCCGGCGGAGTAACCACTTCCCTAACAACGGGTTTTGATGGACTATAAGTCTGTCCTCGTGCCGGAGTAATCTCTTCTATCCGCACACGGGCCAATCCCTTTTTGTGATAATCAAGTCGAGCTGCAGCAGCATAAGAAAGGTCAATCAAACGATCCCCATGAAACGGCCCCCGGTCATTCACTCTCACAATGACAGAGCGCTGATTATCAAGATTCGTAACCTTTAGGTAGGTTGGCAAAGGCAGCGATTTATGGGCAGCAGAGAAAGCATACATGTCATATGTTTCCCCATTTGAGGTCTTATGCCCATGAAACTTTTTGCCATACCACGACGCTGTCCCTTCTGCCACATAACCTTGAGCAGAATCCATTACCCAATATTTTTTCCCCCACACTTCATAGGGGCTTTTATTACCACCACGACTTTTTTGCTCCCATTTCGGAACCAGGTCGGGAAGATGATCAACCTTTATATCACCGGTAGGAGCATGATCCTGTAAAATTGAATAACGCCCTCCACCTGATGCTTTTTCATAATCTGCGTCATCTTTACCTAAAACATGACGCGTACTCATACATCCATTCAATACCAGCAAACTAATGCCAGCAACAAACAGCATGTTAATTACTTTCATAGGTCCCTATACTCTCAGCGAGCTCCAATACAGACATGGCATATCGTCTACTAGGGTTGTAATCCATAATCGTGAAGAAGTTCTCATATGCAAGCCAATAAGACACTTCTTCTGGCCCAGTACGCAAACCAATCAACCCCGTTTTTTGAGGAATAAAAGGCTGTGTAGGAAGTACATTTAGCGCCGACCACTCAGTCATATCAGCACTCGGTGCTCTACCACGATTAATAAAATCTGTCACTTTATCTGGCTCTGCAACATAAGCCATCACAAACCAAGGTTGTCGAGACTGCCAACCATGATGTTTAAGATAATTAGCTACACTGCCAATGGCATCAGCCTCGGATCCCCATAAATCGATATGCCCATTTTTGTCATAATCTATTGCCAGTTTCTGATAGTTACTGGGCATAAACTGCACCATCCCCATCGCCCCACTGTAAGACCCTTTTGTGTCGCCAATGTTCCAGCCTTCTTTACGAGCAAGCAATAAATACGCTTCTAACTCGCTTTGAAAGTAATCTTTTCGTCTTGGGTAATCAAACGCCAACGTCGTAAGAGAGGTAAAAACGTCTTTCGATCCAGTAATGCGCCCGTAATAAGTTTCAACACCGATCAGAGCAACAATAACATTAGGCTCAACACCAAATTCCCGCTCTGCTTTACGCAGCCATTTTGCATTACGTGCTGCAAACTCTCTGCCGAGCTTTGCCCTTTCTTCGTTCACAAAGCGAGTTTTATACTCATAATAAGGTGTCACCACTTCAGGCTGATTATCAGATTTTTCAATCACTTTAGGGCGCACTTTTATATGAGAAAACGCCAATTCGAGGCGTTCTTTATCATAGGCATGCTCTTTAACCAGCCGGTTAATAAACAATTGAACTTCGGGATTACCCGCATAAGAATCCGCCCATTCTTTGGGCATATCTTCAAGAAGAGAGTCACTGACTCCCGAATTTGAAGGCAATGTAGAATGATCCATACTACTACACGCAGTTAGACCAAGCGCTAGAAATAACAATGTAGCTTGCTTAATCATCATCTTGCTCTTTTATGTGTTTGTATTGACATTAAAATTCCAAATGTCGCCATGATGGTAATAATAGAAGTACCACCATAACTGACGAGTGGTAAGGGTACCCCAACCACAGGAAGAATGCCTGACACCATCCCAATATTTACAAACATGTACACAAAAAAGGTAAGCGTTAAACTACCCGCTAATAATCGCGCATAGTTATCTTCCGCGTATGCCGCAATATACAAACCCCGAGCGATAACCAGTAAATAGGCCAAAATCAAAACGCCACAGCCCAACATACCAAACTCTTCAGCAAGGACGGCGATAATAAAATCCGTGTGACTTTCCGGAAGGAAATCTAGCTGGGCCTGTGTCCCCTGTAAAAAACCTTTACCATAGAGACCACCTGAGCCAATCGCGGTTTTGGACTGAATGATATTCCAACCAGATCCAAGCGGATCACTCTCGGGATTCAAAAAGGTCAATACTCGCTGACGCTGATAATCATGCATAAACTGCCACAATGCATAACCTGCAATAGGTGCCAGTGCAGCCGCACCCAATATATAACGCCAGCCAAGACCCGCAAGAAAAAGAACAAAAATACCAGACACAGCAACCAATAAAGCCGTACCTAAATCAGGCTGTTTAGCTATCATCAATACAGGCAATACTATTAGACCAAGAACGGCCAATATCTGTTTAAAATTTGGAGGTAGCTGCCGATCAGAGAAATACCAAGCAATCATCATCGGCATGACAATTTTCATTATCTCTGAAGGCTGAAAACGCAACCCTCCAGGCAAAGCCAACCAACGCTGCGCGCCCTTCGCCCCAACACCAAATAACAACACACCAACCAATAGCACAGTAATAAAGATGAATAACGCAGGAGAAGCACGTCGCATATATTTCGGAGGCAGCTGAGCCAACGCCACACAAATCAACAAACCTATTACCAATCGAAATACCTGCCGCTCAACCATTGCCACATCTTGCCCAGAGGCTGAGTACAGAATAAAAAGCCCGCCACCGATAAGCAGCAACAAAGACCCCATCAGCAAAACGTCAATGTGAACCAGCTGCCATAAGCGAGCATTGGTAAAAGACAGGGCTCTACGATAAAAGCTATCAGTCATTTTTATCACCCTTTAAATAATCGTAACGCGCAGGATAATCATCGTGCAAATAAGCATCAAATAATGCTTTCGTTAAATCAGCAGGCTTAGAACTACTACCGCCGTTTTCAAAAATAGCGAACACGGAAATTTTAGGGTTTCTAGCGGGAGCAAAACCGATAAATAACGCATGATCGTGTAAACGCTTTTCAAGAGCATCAGCATCGTACTCTTGATCTTCCTGCAAACTAAATACTTGGCCTGTACCTGTTTTGCCTGCAATCTCGTAATCCGTTCCCTGAAGACGTCTTGCAGTACCATGTGGATCGGTTACAACCTTACGCATTGCATCAATCATCCGATCCCAATTACGTTGATCTTTTAAGACAATGTCATGCTCATCACCCAGTCCATCTGCAAACTCGGCAGGCTCATCCCCCACAAGCTGAGTCATACGAGGATAAAAATAATGACCTTTACTTGCCAATGCAGAAGTCGCAGAGGCAATTTGCACTGGCGTAGCAACCATAAAACCTTGCCCGATACCAACGTTCACTGAATCCCCTGGGTACCAAGGCTCTTTGTACTTAGCTTTTTTCCATTCATTAGAAGGTAGCAAACCGCCACTTTCACCATTCAAATCAAGTAAGTTTGTTTGACCAAAACCAAAACGTGTCAGAAAATTATGAATCGGAGTAATCCCCATTTTATTGGCCAACTGATAGTAATAAGTATCAACGGATTCAATAATAGAGCGTTCTAAATTAATCCAACCGTGCCCTGTGCGTTTCCAATCTCGATAACGACGACCATTTGGATTGATTTGATAGTAACCTTTGGCAAAATAGCGCTCGGTCCATGATGAAAAACCATATTCAAGCCCAGCCAGCCCCATGAAAGGTTTAATAGTTGACGCAGGTGGATAGCCACCGCGTAAAGCGCGATTAAATAGAGGAAGTTTTTTAGATTGACGTAGTGTGGCGTAATCATTGACCGAAATGCCACGTACAAAAAGATTGGGGTCATATCCTGGCTTAGACACTAGCGCAAGTATCCCGCCTGTCGTTGGATCTATGGCGACAACTGAACCTGTGTAATCACCCAGAAGGTCATAGGCATATTGCTGAAGTCTGGCATCTAAATAGAGATGCAGATCTTTACCGGGAGTTGGATTCTGTCGCTCTAGCTCGGACATGATCCGACCACGAGCATTCACTTCTACTTTACTGAGACCAGCCTCACCAAAAAGTGTTTTTTCGTAAAACCCCTCTACCCCTGTTTTACCTATAAACAAGGCGCCCTGATAAGCTAACTTGTCGACTGTTTCTAAATCTTTCGTGGTAATTCGCCCCACGTAACCAACAGCATGAGCAAAAGCTTCTCCATATGGATAATAGCGCGTTAACTGTGCTTCAACCTGGACACCGTCGAGCTTATAAAGATCAACAGAAACCTTAGCCCACTCTTCATCTGTTAATTGGGATTTTAAAGTAAGAGACTGATAAGGACGACGATACTCTTTTCGTCTTTCATCAAAATCTTCCCACTCATCATCACTAATATCGATAATGCCGGAAAGCATTTGCTTTAACTTCGGAAAACTTTCTACCCGTTCAGGTATCACAGTTAAACTGTGAATAGGACGATTATCAGCCAACACCAATCCGTTACGATCGTATATCAAACCTCTAGGCGGCGGTTCTGTAACCAACATCACTCGGTTGTCATTCGCCTTGGCTTGATACAGATCATGCTCTATCACTTGAAGATAGAATAATCGAGCCATCAATACGATAGCCATTAGCAAGACAAATACGACAGCGGCAAGTACACGCTGCTGCGTCAGCCGTTGCTCTTGTCGATAGTTACGGAAATTTTGATGTCGACGACTCACAACATCGCCCTATCTATGATACGGATGATTGTTCATGAGAGTCCAAGCGCGATAGATTTGTTCAGCCAAGATAACTCTCACCATAGGATGCGGTAATGTCAGACGAGATAAAGACCAAGTTTGATCCGCGCGAGCGGTACACCTTGGATCAAGACCATCAGGACCTCCCACCAACAAGCTCACATTATAGCCATCCATTCGCCACTGCTCGGTCTGATCTGCCAACTGATCGGTAGACCACTCTTTACCAAGAACTTCCATTGCAATTACTTTATCCCCAGAAGGTATAGCTTCGAGCATACTATCTCCTTCCTTACGAATAGCTTTTGGTATGTCAGTATTTTTTCCACGAGGAGACATTGGAATTTCGACAAGTTCTAATGCAAAATCTTTCGGCAAGCGTTTAGCATACTCATCGTAACCCTCAGTCACCCACTTTGGCATTTTATTACCAACAGCAATCAAACGAACACGCATTTAAAAGAGCCTTACAGTTGTTCTGGCTTAATGTCCCACAGCTTCTCAAGATCATAAAAAGCTCGAGCTTCTTCTGTCATTACATGCACAACAACATCATGTAAATCAACCAACACCCAATCGCTACCCATACCACGACCCTCTGAACCCAATGGCTGAAGACCTTGACCTTTTAAATGTTCAAATACATTTTGACCCAAAGCATTAACATGACGCTTTGAAGTACCGGTACAGATCACCATGTAATCCATCATGTCTGTATGATTTCCTACATTCAATACTGTGATCTTATCACCTTTCACATCTTCCAATGCTTCAACAGCAAAAGCCAAAATTTGATCTGCTGTGAGGTTAAGCTGACTCATATAATTACGTTACCCTATCGATATAATTGATGTTGTTCTATATATTTTTGGACTGGCTCTGGCAACAAATAAGCAATAGACTCGTTTTTACGAGCTAGCGCCCTAATCATGCTAGAGGATATCCCCAAAGGAGTAAGAGTCTCGAACCAGACCCGCCCTGAGGGCGCGCATTGTAACTCATGCGACGATGCGGCACGATAGTTTTCGCAAAAACCGCTCAACTCAGAGATCAAGTCAGGCTCCCAACCGGGGCGCGACACCACCAACAAGTGAGCGTACTGGATTATCTGCTGCCAATTATGCCAAGTTGGAAGAGATAAAAAGCTGTCCATTCCTAGCACCATAATGAGTGATTCATCTGGGCCTATTTCGTCCCGAAGATCTCGTAATGTATCGATACTATAACTTGGACCTTCTCTATCAATCTCACGAGAATCGACACTTAATCGAGCATCACCAGATACTGCAAGCCTAGCCATTTCGAGTCGTTGCTGAGGCAAGACACTTGGTCGATCTTTATGCACAGGCTGAAAACAGGGTATTAACTTCAAAGCAGAGTAATGGTAGCGATCTAAAATCTCAACCGCTGTTCTTAAGTGGCCATTATGAACAGGATCAAATGTCCCACCCATAATAGCCAACCCAGAAGTCTTTACATTATCGTTAACTCTAGTTGTCACGAGTATGACCATCACCAAGAACGATATATTTCTGGCTAGTTAAACCCAACAATCCGACCGGGCCACGAGCATGAATTTTATCGGTAGATATACCAATTTCAGCTCCAAAACCATATTCAAAGCCATCAGCAAAAGACGTCGATGCATTCACCATAACCGATGAGGAATCCACTTCCGTCATAAACGCTCGTGTTTTTGAATAGTTCTGTGAAACAATTGCGTCCGTATGATGAGAGCCATATTTATTGATGTGTGCAATCGCCTCATCCATATCTGAGACAATTTTGATAGATAACTTAGGAGCGTGGTATTCGGTATACCAATCCTCTTCACTAGCAGAACCAATTGAAGCCGACATAGCCTGAGTTGCCTCGCATCCCACCAACTCAACACCCTTCTCTAAAAATGCAAAAATCAATTTAGGAAGAGCATCGCGAGCAATTGCTTTATGGACCAACAAGGACTCCATAGCATTGCATACACCATAACGACGTGTTTTTGCATTCAGAGCAATATTGAAGGCTTTAACTAAATCCGCTTCATCATCAATGTAAACATGGCAGTTACCGTCAAGGTGCTTAATCACAGGAACTCGAGCGTCTTCACTAATGCGCTGAATCAACCCCCTACCACCACGCGGAACGATCACATCTACGTACTCAGGCATGGTTATCAATTTACCAACCGCTTCACGGTCTGTCGTATTTAACACCTGAACCGCTTCTTCAGGTAAATTTACAGACTTAAGACCAGCCGATATGGCCTCTGCAATCACCTGATTAGAATGAAACGCTTCTGAGCCACCACGTAAAATAGTTGCGTTACCAGACTTCAAACATAAACTTGCGGCATCAATCGTCACATTTGGGCGAGACTCATAGATAATACCAACCACACCAAGCGGTACGCGCATTTGCCCACGCTGAATTCCAGATGGCAAATACACCATATTTGATATCTCACCAATAGGATCAGGCAGTGACGCCACCTGCTTTAAGCCTTCAATCATGCCATCAATACGAGCATCATTTAGCAATAGTCGATCTAGCAAAGCCGAATCAAGACCTTTAGCACGGCCATTCTCCATGTCTTTCGCATTTTCCTCTATCAATCGAGGTCGAGCATTTTCCAAAGCGTCTGCCATAGCAAACAGGGCCATATTTTTTTGCTTTGTGGATGCTTTGGCAAGAAGACGAGAAGCCGCTCTAGCTTGCTGACCAATTCGATTCATATAAGATTCTAAAGACATTTTTAATCTCTAATAAAAGTAAAAAGAACAAACAGTAGATCGTCAAATAAGTCGCGATCTATTTCATCAAGACAGTATACTATCACAATATTTTTATTCATTTAGTGCAGATTTTCACGAAAGGATCTTCCATTGCCGCCCCTCAATTCTTTTACCCTTAACACCATTGGCATAGTACATTCTTGTTACAAGGAAAAATTTGGCATACCGCGACAACCTGGGCTAGTAACAGAAGCAACGGCACGGTTAGAACTAATACCTCCTTACAGCAGATTAGATATACTGGAAGGGTTAGATGGTTTTACTCATATATGGATCCAGTTTGTTTTTCACGCCTGCATGACGGAAAACTGGAAAGCAAAAATACGCCCTCCGCGCCTAGGTGGAAAAGCCAAAATGGGCGTCTTTGCCACAAGAGCCACACATAGACCGAATCCTATAGGCCTATCAGTTGTAAAAATTGGGCGCATCTATCAAGAAGACAAAAAAACCTTCATTGATTTACATGGTGCAGATTTACTCGATGGCACACCAGTTCTCGACATAAAGCCTTACTTACCTTATGCCGACAGCATTGCAGATGCAAAAGGAGGCTTCGCCCCAACACCAGCACAGATGCAAATAAAGCCCGTACTATTTTCAGAACTTGCAAAAGCACAATGTGATAGATATCAAAATTTGCACAAAAGAGAAATAACGACTTTAATTAAACAAATTGTGGAACAGGATCCTCGACCATCCTACTTATCAGGACAAGTTGATAGAGAGCACGGCATCAAGCTTTGGGACATCAATATAAAGTGGTGCGCAAGAAACGACCATTTTGAAATACTTCGCATAGAAGAGGAACAAGAGAGCAGGAGATGAATAAAAAACAGTTTTTAAACACTTATAAAAAAATCGACTCGCTCAACCAAGAGCGAACAGAAAACACTCAAAATCGGACACTTTATCGTTCAGAATACGACGAGCGCCTAATAAAAGACTTCCATTACGCTAAATTCCAAAAAAACCTCCACAACGCACAGCAAAGTAAAGCACTCAAAGAGCTATTAGAAAAAGATAATTGGAACGAGGAAGACACCGAAAAACTGCTTAGCTCCTTACGCTAAAAAACATACACCAAGTCTATACCCATGGTTATCCACATGTTCTGTGTATAGTTTTCCTGTCAATAAATTCAAAAAAATAAGTAAAAAAAAGCGGACCTAAGTCCGCTTTTTATAACAACTAGAAATCAAAACTTAGTTTTGGTTCTCTAGCTGTGCTTTGATCAAATCACCGATAGTGGTTGGACCATTAGTTTCTGCTTGTTGCTTCTCGGAATGAGATTTCAACGCTGCTTTCTCTTCAGTAGCATCTTTCTGCTTGATAGATAGAGTGATAGTACGTGCTTTACGATCAACGTTAATGATCGCAGCTTCTACTTTATCGCCCTCTTTCAATGCAGTTGTTGCATCTTCGATACGCTCGCGGCTGATTTCAGATACTTTCAAAGTAGCTTCAACGCCTTCAGCAAGAACAACTACAGCACCTTTCGCATCAACTTCAGAGACAGTACCGTTAACGATAGTGCCTTTGTCATTTTCAGCAACGAAAGCTAGGAACGGATCTTCTTCTAGTTGTTTAACACCTAGAGAAATACGCTCACGCTCAGCATCGATAGACAATACAACTGTTTCTAGCATATCGCCTTTCTTGTATTGACGTACTGCATCTTCACCAGTTTCGTCCCAAGATAGGTCAGATAGGTGAACAAGACCGTCGATACCGCCGTCAAGACCAATGAACACACCAAAGTCAGTGATAGACTTGATTGCGCCAGAGATTTTGTCGCCTTTATTGAAAGAAGTAGCAAATTCTTCCCATGGGTTCATTGTGCACTGTTTGATACCCAAAGAAATACGACGACGCTCTTCATCAATATCAAGAACCATAACTTCAACTTCATCACCAATCTGAACAACTTTAGATGGGTGAATGTTTTTGTTAGTCCAATCCATTTCAGAAACGTGTACTAGACCTTCTACGCCTTCTTCAAGTTCAGCGAAGCAACCGTAATCAGTCAAGTTAGTAACTTTAGCAGTTACTTTAGTGTTTTCTGGGTAACGAGCTTTGATAGCAACCCATGGATCTTCACCCAACTGCTTAAGACCTAGAGACACACGGTTACGCTCGCGGTCAAACTTAAGAACTTTAACGTCGATTTCATCGCCAACAGCAATAATTTCGCTTGGGTGCTTAATGCGTTTCCAAGCCATGTCAGTGATGTGTAGAAGACCATCAACACCACCAAGATCAACGAAAGCACCGTAGTCAGTAAGGTTCTTAACGATACCTTTAACTTCTTGACCCTCTTCAAGAGAAGCAAGCAATGTTTCGCGTTCAGCGCTGTTAGTCGCTTCCATAACGGCACGACGAGAAACAACAACGTTGTTACGTTTTTGATCAAGCTTGATAAGTTTGAACTCTAGATCCACACCTTCCAAATGAGATGTATCGCGGATTGGACGAACATCTACCAAAGAACCAGGCAAGAAAGCACGGATATTTGCGATATCAACAGTGAAGCCACCTTTGACTTTACCATTGATAACACCGTGAACAATGGCGTTTTCTTCGTAAGCTTTTTCAAGAACAGACCAAGTTTCTGCACGTTTAGCTTTTTCGCGAGACAGTTTAGTCTCACCGAAACCATCTTCAACAGCATCAAGAGCAACTTTAACTTCGTCACCGATGTTTAAGTTGAACTCACCACTATCCGTTAGGAACTGAGAACGAGGAATTACGCCTTCAGATTTAAGACCTGCATGAACAGTTACCCATTCGCTGTCAATATCAACAACAATACCAGTAACAATTGAGCCTGGCGCCATTTCGACGGTTAATAGGCTTTCTTCAAACAGTTCTGCGAAGCTTTGAGTCATTGTATTTCCTATATAGTCGGCCCATAAAAGAACTAGGCCATATCCACATTGCCAGCAAATGTGGGTCAATTTTTTTGGATGATGCGATAAAGGCTTGCTGGCACCTTTATCGACTTGAATAACATTTGATCTATTCTAGCACATTCTACATGCAAAAAAGTAGACGCAAAAAAGAACAGATTATACGAGACCTGCTTTTGCTGTTTCGGCAAAAATCATCTCGACAACCTGCTCTATCGTCAAATCCGTGCTATCTATAACTAAAGCGCCTGCTGCAGGCACAAGAGGAGCAATCGCTCTATTTGCATCTCGCTCATCTCGCTCTTTAATCGTTTTAACAAGTTCATCTAGATTAACAGCTTCGCCTTTTTGCTGCAATTGCTGCAAACGACGTTGCGCACGCTCTTCTGCCGACGCGGTTAAAAACACTTTGATCTGGGCTGAAGGAAAAACCACCGTCCCCATATCACGACCATCCGCCACCAAACCCGGCGCTTGTGAAAAAGCACGCTGACGAAGTAACAAACCTTCTCGAACTTCTGGAATAGACGCTAATTTAGATGCACTATTACCAACCTCTTCTGTTCGAATAGCTTGAGTAACAATTTCACCTTCTAGAATAATTTCAACTTTACCTTCTTCTGACTGCTCAAACTGTATATCCAAATGCTCTGCTAAGATTTTTAACGTCTCAACATCATCAGAAGACATACCGTGATGCGATACAGCAAGTGCAAGCAGTCGATATAAGGCACCACTATCAAGTATGTGCCATCCCAGCTTTTCTGCGATTAACTGACTTACGGTGCCTTTACCTGCACCACTTGGACCATCAATCGTAATAACTGGGCCTTGGTTGATCATAACTATTCCTCTTAAAAAACTATTGCGCCACCGAGCAATGAAAACCTAATTGCATCGCGACACTCTCCAACTCGTTAAATTCTTCTAATAATTTTTGACAATCATTCACCTTGGTTATCGATTTACTTCGTGCCCCCAGCGCCAACATGGCAAGCGCTAACTTATCATCACCAGCACAATCCAACTCACCACCCTGAGGAAGCCCGCCATCAATAAGCAAATCACCATTTTCATAAACACAGGCAATTTTCATATGCGCAAGCGCATCCACAAAAGCCAACACTCTATCCTCATAGTAATAAGGCAGAGAACCAACCCCTTGGATACGACTTTCGCCCTTTGCGTAAGCAGCTGCGACACACAACAAAGGCAACTCATTTCTAAACTGATAACTCTGCTCTGGTAATAGAGTGAACGACTGTAACTCAGCAAACCCTACCTGCACCTTACCTTCGCACAACCCAGTAACACTCTGCTTAGGAATAGACACGTCCGCACCAATCGATTTTAAAAACGAAAAAAATGCAAAAGACACCGAATCTAAACCAGCGTTTTCAATGAGCAACTCCGAACCAGGCAGCAAGCTCGATAACAACACGAGCCAAGCCGCCTCATACTCATCGCCAGACAATACAATATCCGTACCAACCAAAGGAGCCGAAACAAGCCTAAAACCACCAGCCTGATCCAATATAGTCACACCAAATTGACGCAATAACACTTCACAGTGAGAGACACCTAATAACAACGGTTTAACAAAACTCTCAGCGGGCGAATACAGCGCAGCCAAAAACGCTGACATGCGTAAGCGCTCAGATCCAGCTTTCAAATCCACAGATATATTCGAAGGCTTACCAGGAAAAAGATTCACCGGCAGACAATCCGCCATTTCAGAAACAACACGGCCGCCCATTTTGCGCACCAAAGAAAATAAATCACCCATTGATTGATTGAGCAACTTACCTTCAGCAACGACAGACACAGAAAATGACTGCCCAGCCAAAACAGGCAACAGCAAATATAAACTTTCCCTAGACTGATGCACGTTAATTGGTGCAATGGGCGCTTTTAAACCGCGAAGACCAACACCATGAACCCGCAAATGGTCAGCAGATACCTCTTCAATCACCACCCCCATATCCCTAAAAGCCTGCATGGTGATGCGCACATCCCCAGTCAGATCAATGTTCTTTATCTCACTCACACCCTCTGAAAGCGCCGCTATAGTAATCGCTTTATGTGACAAAGATTTGTCACCTAACAAAGAAATATCACCTTTAATGGCAGAAGCCGGCAAAACAGAAACAGATACGGGACGAACTTCTTTCACAGCACCAATTGTACGCTGCTCTAGTAATCGAAGAAAATGATCTCGCGCAGACTTGGCTCGAGTAAAAACACCAAACATGCTAGTGCCGTCACCTTGGTCTATGGCGGCGCGCATATCAGCAAGACGATCAGTAAAATGATCCAAGGTGGCTAAAGTAGCCTCTTTATTTGCTAAAAAGACATCTCGCCACATCACAGGATCACTGGATGCTATTCGAGTGAAATCACGAAAACCACCCGCAGCAAACTTGAATATATCTTGACTACGCTCACCATTAGCAAGCGCATCAACCAAGGTGTAAGCAAGCAAATGCGGCAAATGACTTGAGGAAGCCAATACATGGTCATGATGATCAACATCCATACTCACAACATCAGCGCCAACAGCACGCCAAAGACGGTGAAGACGATCCAACAAAACAGGATTACTGTCTGCCAACGGCGTCACTATCGCCATGTGCTTTTCAAAAAGAAGAGGATTAGATGCCAATACACCACTTTTTTCTGCTCCAGCAATAGGATGACCAGGGATAAAATTAGCCGGCACATGCCCAAAGACACGACGAACCGCCTCAATCACACTCCCCTTTGTCGACCCCACATCAGTAACTAGGGTACGCTCAGATATGAAAGGCTTAAGATCAGTCAAAACAGATTCCATCGCCCTTACTGGAGTAGCAAGAACAATAACATCCATCTTAGAGACAAATTCAGCTGAAATTTCAGCAGGGTAATCAATAACTCCCGTTGAAACCCCTAGCGCTAACTCCCCCTCCCGACGATCAACAGCATACAAGGTTGCCAAGCCGCGCTCTTTTAACGCTTTCGCAAATGAGCCACCTATCATGCCAAGACCAATGATCATTACATTGCCAAATTTCTTTTTTTCTTGAGACGTCATATTAACAGACGCCTGAAAATCACTTTCACCAGTCAAAGCACAACACTCTTATAAAATTGCTAAAGCACAGCCACAGGATAGGAGCCCAACACCTTCACTTCCGATGCACGCTCACGTAACTCATCGATTACAGCACGGCAATCTTCATCTAAATAATGACCGACGAAATCAATATAAAATATATAACCCCAACGACTCATTAAAGAAGGACGAGTTTCCAAACGCGTCATATCAACCCCATGACGCTCGAAAGCCTCAAGCAATCGATATAAAGCACCTGGCTCATTTTTCGCACTAATTAGCAGTGATGTTTTATCTTTACCGCTTGGTGGAACATCCTGATTACCAACGATCAAAAAGCGTGTGGTATTATCTGGACGATCTTCAATATTAGAAGAAACTTTTAATAAGCCGTATAACTCACAAGCAACTTCACCCGCAATGGCAGCAATAGCCCGACCACTGCGACCCGCTTCAGCCGCAAGACGAGCCGCCTCTGCGTTGGAACTTACAGCAATACGCTCAGCATGCGGCCAATAACGATCCAACCAAGCACGGCATTGCGCCAAAGACTGTTGGTGTGAATAAATATGAGTGACGTCTTCGGAGTTAATATTCGGACTCACCAACAAATGATGGTGAATACGCTCTTCCACTTCGCCACATATTTTTAAACGCGAGTCACGAAAACTATCTAACGTATGATTAACAACACCTTCTGTCGAATTCTCAACTGGCACGACACCATAATTAGCAGCACCAGATTCCACTTCACGGAACACCTCATCAATAGCCGCCATCGGCGCACTAACAATAGATTTTCCAAAGTGCTTTAATGCCGCTTGCTGCGTGAAGGTGCCTTCTGGTCCTAAGAACGCGATACGCATTGGTTTTTCAAGCGCTAGACATGAAGACATCACCTGACGAAAGATCTTCGCCATCTCTTCATTCCCCAAAGGTCCTTCGTTACGCTCCATAACTCTACGCAAAACTTGAGCCTCGCGCTCCGGGCGATAAAAGACAACAGACTCACCACCCTGCTCAGCCAACTTAACTTCAGCCACTTTTTGAGCGCAAGATGCACGCTCATTAATCAGTATTTGTATTTGCGAATCAATGGAATCAATACGATCGCGCAATAAAGGCAGAGTATCTGGTACTGCTTGTTTAGAATTTGACATGCTATTTATTATCCATAGAGGTTATTGTCTCTAAAAAGTATTATCCGTGACGCTTTTCGAAGCCACGCATAAAATCAATCAAAGCTTCAATACCTTCCATAGGCATTGCGTTATATATACTTGCTCGCATACCACCAACAGAACGATGTCCAGCTAAAGTACGTAGGCCAGCCGCTTCAGATTCTTGCAAGAAAAGAGATTCAAGAGACTCATCAGCCAAAATAAACGGCACATTCATGCGAGATCTATAAGCAGGATCAACAGGGTTTGAATAAAATTTGCTAGCATCAATGAAGTCGTATAAAGCCTGCGCCTTACGAATATTGATCGCTTCGATCGCTTCAACACCACCTTGCTCTTCCAACCACTCGAACACTAAATCAGCCAAGTAAATTGCAAACGTTGGCGGCGTATTAATCATAGAGTCATTCGCAGCCAAGTTGGCAAAATTCCAAATTGATGGCAACTCATCACTACTACGCGCCAGCAAATCCTTACGAATAATACATATAACCACACCAGCAGGACCGACATTTTTTTGTGCGCCAGCGTAAATCAAGCCATATTTGCTCACATCAATTTTGCGAGACAAAATCGTTGAAGACAAATCTGCAACGATAGGCAAATTCGTTTCAGGCAGGTCGGAAAACTCTAGACCGCCGATAGTTTCGTTTGGACAAAGATGCAAATATGCAGCATTTTCATCCAACTCTAGAGTAGAAAAGTCAGGAACCGTACTATAGTTCTGCTCTTTTGAAGATCCCACTACGTTTACTTTAGTGTATCTTTCTGCCTCTTTAATTGCCTTTGAAGACCAAGCACCAGTATCCAAAAAGCAGGCAGAATCAAAGCCATTCACTAAGTTCGCAGGAATTTGAGCAAACAAGGTAGAGGCGCCACCTTGAACAAACAGAATTTCATATTCATCGCTAATATTCATCAAGCGCGACAAACGCGCTTTAGCAGATGCGAGAATGGACATAAACTCAGAACTACGGTGGCTCATTTCCATAACAGAAACACCAGCACCATGCCAATCTAGCATTTCAGCCTGTGCTTTTTTTAAAACCGCTTCTGGAAGCGCTGCTGGACCAGAACAAAAATTATATACTCGGCTCATCCTGCGTATTACCTCTAGTATTTTCAGGACCTATCTACAACAAAAGCGACGCACCTAGGTGCGCCGCTTTATTTTCTATTCCATATCGCTATCAAGGATATCAGGAGATTCGTCACCATCACTTGGCGCCTGATCAACGACAACAGCATCACCTGCTTCATCGATCTCAACATCTTCTTCATCATGTTCAACAACACGTTCAATGCCAACCAAATGCTCATCATTGGTCAAACGAATCAAAGTAACACCTTGAGTGTTTCGGCCTTGACATGACACTTCTGTCACCCGAGTACGAACCAAAGTACCTTGATCGGTAATCAAAATAATCTCATCTGTTTCATCAACCTGAGCAGCACCAACAACAGGGCCGTTACGCTCAGAAACCTGAATACCGATAACACCTTGACCGCCACGACCATACACTGGGAAATCTTCTACCAAAGTACGCTTGCCATAACCATTTTCACAAGCCATCAATACAGCAGAACCATCCTGAGGAACGATAAGCGAAACAACCTTAGCATCTTCGCCTAAACGAATACCACGAACACCTGCTGCAGTACGACCCATTGCACGAACATCAGACTCTTTAAAGCGGATTGTTTTGCCTGAAGATGAAACCAACATAATATCATTTTCACCATTGGTAACAGATACACCAACCAGCTCATCAGTCTCATCTAAGCTAAGCGCAATCAAACCAGTCGAGCGAGGGCGAGCAAAATGCTGCATCGCTGTCTTCTTAACTGTTCCGTTTGCCGTCGCCATAAAGATATAGCTACTAGCTTCAACAATTGCGTCATCTGCAACTTCTTCATCCGCTTCCGAGTCTGCCTCAACTACTTCAACAACCGGCAAAGGCAATAAAGCAGAGATAGACTCGCCTTCTCTTAACGGCAACAAGTTAACAATAGGACGACCTTTCGCACTACGACTAGCTACCGGAATCTCAAACACACGCAACCAGTAAACTTTACCAAAATTACTAAACAGCATTATGGTGTCATGACTACTAGTAACCAACAGATGCTCGATGTGATCCTCGTCTTTCATGCTCGCAGAAGATTTACCGCGACCACCACGACGCTGAGCTTGATACTCAACTAATGGCTGAGATTTCGCATAACCTGTATTCGAAATCGTCACTACCATTGGCGCTTCATCAATCAAATCCGCAATGGTCAAATCTTGACGAGAAGTTAAGATTTCAGTACGACGAGCGTCGCCGAAAGTATCTCGAACCTCTTCTAGCTCTTCACGAATAACTTCCATCAAACGATCTGGGTTAGATAGAATATTTAGCAATTCACCAATAAGCTCAATCAGAGACTTATATTCGCCCAGTAACTTATCGTGTTCCAAACCTGTCAAACGATGTAGACGCAAGTCCAAAATCGCTTGAGCTTGATCTGGTGACAAATGATATGCACCATCAACAAAACCGTAGCCAACCTCAAGATCATCAGGACGACAAGCGTCAGCACCAGCACGCTCAAGCATGGCAACCACATTACCCGGCTCCCAAGACTCGCTAACAATTTTCTCTTTTGCTTCTGCAGACGTTGGCGATGTACGGATTAGCTCAATTACGCGATCAATGTTCGCTAGAGAAACAGCCAAACCCTCAAGAATGTGACCACGCTCGCGCGCTTTACGAAGTTCGTAAATAGTACGACGTGTAACTACTTCTCGACGGTGTTTAACGAAGCATTCAAGAATTTGTTTGATATTAAGTAACTGAGGACGACCATCAACCAAGGCCACCATGTTAATACCAAACACTGACTGCAATTGAGTTTGCGTGAAGATGTTATTCACAACAACATCAGGATTTTCACCGCGACGCAACTCTATAACGATACGCATACCGTCTTTGTCAGATTCATCACGAAGCTCACTGATACCTTCCAGTTTTTTCTCTTTAACTAGCTCAGCGATTTTTTCAATCACTTTCGCTTTATTTAACTGATAAGGGATCTCAGTGAAAACGATGGATTGGCGGTTACCTTTTTCCATGTCTTCAAAATGATGACGGGCACGCATGTAAATACGACCGCGACCGGTTTTGTAAGCTTCAATAATACCAGCGCGACCATTAATAAACGCCCCAGTTGGGAAGTCAGGCCCTGGTATATGATCGATAAGCTCATCAATAGTAATGTCTGCGTTATCAATAACAGCTAAACAACCATCGATAATCTCACCAAGATTATGAGGTGGGATATTAGTCGCCATGCCTACCGCAATACCCGCAGAACCGTTTACTAACAGTCCAGGTACACGCGCAGGCAATACTTCCGGCATAAATTCCGTGCCATCGTAGTTAGGCACGAAGTCGACGGTTTCTTTCTCTAAATCCATCAAAAGATGATGAGAAATTTTCGCCATACGGATTTCGGTATAACGCATTGCCGCAGCACTGTCACCATCGACAGAACCGAAGTTACCCTGACCATCAACCAAGGTGTAACGCATTGAGAAAGGTTGCGCCATACGAACAATCGTATCGTATACAGCAGAATCACCATGTGGGTGATATTTACCGATTACATCACCAACGATACGCGCCGATTTTTTGTACGGTTTATTCCAATCATTTTTAAGTTCATTCATCGCAAATAGAACGCGACGGTGAACAGGCTTTAACCCGTCTCGCACATCAGGTAATGCTCGACCTACAATTACACTCATTGCGTAATCTAGGTAAGATCCCTTAAGTTCATTTTCGATACTGACGGGAATAATTTCTTTGGCTAATTCACCCATAGATACAATCGATCCTTATGCCTCGGAGTCAAAAAGACTCCCTAATATCTTTTTATAAGCGCCGCATTGTAACATAAGGAAATAAATAACACCCCTTCAAGGAGCATGTTTTGTTGCTCTATATTGTATTTATAGAAACCACCTACGGAACACTCTCTTTAACAAAGCAAGTTTGCTATTGGTCACCTCTGAGGTTGGCGCTATACTAAGATGACGTAATAAAAATAAGCTTCGCCTCTATTACCTAAAGAAGCATTTCAGAACACAGGCGATCGGTTCAGTACAACGAACATAGCTTTATCACTCTTAGCGACATTGAAAAATGGAAAACAAAACATGACAAACACACAACAGAATAACGTAGACCTAAATGAAGTTGCGAAGTTTGAAGCGCTTGCGAGCCGTTGGTGGGACACAGAAAACGAATTCAAACCATTACATGATATCAACCCGCTACGTACCAACTACATCAGCGATCGCGCCAACGGGTTACAAGGAAAGAAAGTCATCGACATCGGTTGCGGCGGCGGCATTCTGTCAGAAGCGATGGCAAAACTAGGCGCAGATGTGAAAGGCATTGATATGGGCGAAGCGCCTCTTGCCGTAGCAAAACTACACAAAGAAGAATCTAAACTCGACATTGATTATGAGAAAATCACTGCTGAAGAAATAGCACAACGAGAAGCAGGCCAGTACGACGTTGTTACTTGCCTTGAAATGTTAGAACACGTGCCAGACCCATCGTCTGTAATTAAAGCCTGCATGACGCTAGTGAAACCAGGTGGTCACGTATTCTTTTCTACTATCAACAGAAACCCCAAAGCGTATCTTTTTGCCATCGTTGGCGCGGAATACATTTTAAAGATGCTGCCAAAAGGAACGCACGATTACGCAAAGTTCATTCAGCCAGCCGAACTCAATAATTACGCAAGAAAAGCCGGATTAGAAGTCACTCACATGACAGGAATGACATACAACCCTCTCACCAAAGTGTACAAGCTGAATGACAAAGACGTGTCTGTCAATTACATGATGCACACCCAAAAAATAGAAGCCTAACCAAGGCACAAGGAGGAGATATGTTTGATTATCAAGCCCCAAGCCAATTACTTAAAGACAAGGTAATCCTTGTTACTGGAGCCGGTGATGGTATAGGCAAAGAAGCTGCCATCACCTACGCAAAACATGGCGCAACCGTCATACTTTTGGGCCGCACAACTAAAAAACTCGAAGCGGTTTACGATTACATCGAAAAACAACAATATCCACAAGCAGCCATTGTGCCATTAAATCTTGATGGTGCTGCCGAACACGACTATATCGAACTTGCTAACACCATAGAAAGCGAATTCGGCCATCTTGATGGCATTCTTCACAATGCCAGCCTACTAGGCGAGCGAACAACCCTAGCAACCTACGACCCAACGCTGTTTGAACAGGTTATGCGTGTCAACGTCACCAGCCAACTAATGCTAAATCAAGCCCTGCTGCCTCTTATGCAAAAAGCAGAGCACGCCTCCATAATATTTACCTCTTCAGGCGTTGGAAGAAAAGCCAAAGCCAACTGGGGAGCCTATGCGGTATCAAAGTTTGCTACTGAAGCTATGATGCAACTACTATCCAGCGAACTAGAAAGCCTATCACCTAACGTTCGATGTAACGCCATAAACCCTGGCGCAACAAGAACCAGCATGCGAGCAAACGCTTACCCAGACGAAGATCCAAAAACACTACCTACAGCAGAAGACATTATGCCGATTTATCTTTATCTAATGGGTAAAGACAGCCTAACAGTAAACGGCAAATCATTGGATGCCCAATAGAACGACCTAACTTTATAAGCAATGGGCATAGTGCACGCCCATTGCATCCCACCGCATGCTTCAGTTAATCTGAAGCCATGATTAATATCAGAAAAAAAGTCGCCACCTATTACTTGCCACTTGCTGCACTTGCATCTTTTTCGATACAAGCAGACACCTCGTACCTTATCGAAAACAACACAACACCCGAAATAAGCAATCACATGAACCAAGACAATACGTCATTTAAAGCAGCACAAGAAAGCAATCAAGCCAGCCCACAACAAACCAACAGTAGCGTAGTAGAAGTGACAAATGATCAAATTATTAACATACCTAACAAAAGCCTCACCGACAAAAATGACTACCACCTCATAACTCTAACTAACAACCTAAAAGTATTATTAGTAAGCGACCCGCAAGCCGAACGCTTTGCCGCATCACTATCAGTCAATGTCGGTAATTTTCAAGACCCAGACAACCAACAAGGATTGGCGCATTTTTTAGAGCACATGCTTTTTCTTGGTACTAAAAAATACCCAGAGGCGGGCAACTACCAATCCTATATAAATACTCATGGCGGCTCCCACAACGCTTACACAAGCACCGACACGACAAACTTTTACTTCGACATCAAACCCACCGCATACGAAGGTGCACTAGACAGATTCTCGCAATTTTTTACCGCACCACTATTCAGCGAATCCCTCACACAAAGAGAAAAAAACGCAGTCGATTCTGAATACAAAGCCAAACTAAAAGATGAAAGCAGACGAAACAATCAGGCATTAAAAACATTACTCAACCCTAAACACCCATACAGTCACTTCACAGTTGGTAGCTTAGATACACTCAAAGACAGGCCAAACAATCCACTAAGAAAGCAATTGCTCAAACTTTATGAAGAAAATTATTTTAGTGAGAATATGGCGCTAGTTATGGTAGCCAACCTACCCTATAACCAAATGGCCACACTTGCCCGCCAGTACTTTTCGAACATTCCGAGTAAAAAGCCTGAGGCAGAAAAACACTACCCAGCACTCATCCAAAAAGACAAACCACAATTACAGTTTGTGCGCTCACTAATCGACAACAGCACATTAAGTTTTTACTACCAAATAGACGCCCAAAATAAAAACTACAAGACCCAACCAACACGCTATTTATCTTATATTTTAGGCAATGAAAACAAAGGATCACTATATTCATCCCTTAAATCTGAGGGGTTAATAAACGGCATATCCGCAAGCACTAGCGCAGATTATGGTGACAACGCTTTATTCACTGTCAGAATCGCCCTGACCGATGAGGGAATAAGAAAAATAGACACAGTAGCCAAACATTTTTTTGCTACCGTTAGCACCTTAAAATCCTCCCCTATCAACTCAATGTACCTACAAGAGGGACTAAAACTTAGTCAGCTCATGTTTAACAATCAAAGCTATGTAGACCCTCAAAGCTTAGCCAGATCCTTATCAACAAGAATACTAAAAACACCACCTGAAGACATTTTGAGCTGCTATCGCCTAGAATCAGCTGCAGACAAAAAGCAAGTTCGCAACCTCCTAAAACAGCTCTCTCAAGAAAACCTTTTAGTACAAATCACATCAAATCACGAATTCCCAGAAAGCTGGACCGAAAAAAAGCCAACATGGCAAACAGAACCCTGGTACCAGAGCAAATACAGCAACAACAATTTCAGCCAACTATTTTTAGACATCATCAATTTATCAGTAAAAAGTACGCAAGTTAGCTTGCCCGAAAAGAACACCTTCATCCCTGAATCTTTAGATTTAATTGATAAAAAAGACACAACCCCCTCAATCATTTTCCAAAAAAAGGGCTTCACCTACTGGAATAAATCCGACTCAAGTTTTGGCAAACCCACCGCAATGAACTTTCTAGCAATACGTTTTGCCGATGCTGCAGATACACCAGAACACACCCTACTCAACAGACTATGGAGTCGTCTTTTTAATGATAGTGTGAGCGAATCAACCTATGCACCGTATGTTGCAGGGCTGGGTTATGCATTTTACCCTCATGCCAACGGCGTAACCTTACGAACCAGCGGCTATTCAGATAAACAAAACACCTATATCACTTGGCTAGTAGATCAACTTTTCTTATTTCGCCCAACACCAGAGCGATTCGAACAAGCTAAAACACAACTAGAAAAAGACTTAAGCAACCAAAAAAGCCGACAAGCTTACAGCAACGCTAGTAGCGCACTAAGCATATTGATTACTAAAAATAGTTTTACTACAAAACAACTAGAAGATGCGCTGGCACAGCTCACTTTAGAAGACCTTCGGGAATACACAAAAAAAGCACGCGAACATTTTGATATAGTTGGCTACAGCACAGGCAACTTAACTAAAGAACAGGCAGAAAAGCTTGCAGACTCGATTTATCAACGCTTTAGTGATCGACTAACCCCTAGAGAGCCACTAGAAATTGAAACCAAAAATCTCACCACTCAAAAGAAATACCACTACCAGTTCGAATCAACAAGCGACGACAAGGTGATTTTATATGCACTAATAGACACCAGCACACAGGCAACAAAAAAAGCCATTACAGAAAAAGCTTATTTTTCAATATTAAGAAAACTAATCAGCAGCCCTTTTTATCAGGAACTAAGAACCAATCAACAGCTTGGCTATATTGTTGGAGCACAAGACCTCAGTATTCGGAACACACCAATATTAGGGTTATTAGTACAATCCCCCAATAACGACAGCCTAACAATCATTCACTCAATAGAAGACTTCCTAAAGGAACAGAGCAATAGATTACCCAATATATCGGAAAAAGATTTTTTACAAGCTAAGAACGCACTACTAAGCGAACTGAAAATGACCGCAAAAAACCTAAGTGACAATGCACTAAATGAATGGCATCAAATTGCCAAACCAGACCCAGATTTTCTAACCAGAGAAGAATGGATAAACAACGTAGAAAAAATTCAGCGAGAGGATTTTATTGCTTTTATAAATAGCAAACTGCAATCAACAGATACGACAAAAATAATCATTCACAACAAAGCATTCCCACAAGAACTCATCGAGCAACAAGACTGGAGAGAAACATCACCAAACTCCCCCAATCTTTAAAATAAAGCCACCTAGAGAACCCAAAAAGCCTCAACCACCGATCAGCTTCTCTAATTTTTCTTGGTCAGTTGCAGGTGCACCCTTAGCCCCGCTCGCTGCAGGAGCAACCCCTTTGCCAATTGGTGAAAAATCACCCACATCTGGCTGCACCTTATCAACTGACGCATCATCTGTTTTTGCTTGGTCACCAAAGATACCAATCTCCGGCATCATCCGAAGGCGCTTAGCCTGAATATCCTCAGGTATATTTCCAGTAAACAGAACAGTAAATGGCGCATCCTCAGTTCGCTTATTAACCTCATCGTAAATTGCTTGTTCCCGCTCGGCAATGGCATTTTCTTCCAAATACGACATACCTTTACCATCAGCCGTTATCACAATATTTGGCCCCAAAGTCGTTTTCGACTTTTCTGCAGGAATAATTGCCACCTCTTCTCGAGAGCTCACAACAATTTGATGCTGCGTATGAATCACCTGATTGCCGTAAATAATATCGACTGGCTGACGCTCAATGGTCTGGGCATCAACAAACCATGACACAACACAAAGCAACCCCAATGAATATTTCATAATCACCCCAAAGTTAGAACTCATTCACTATAAGAGATAAAAAGGCATAAAAAAAGGAGCCCAAGCGATACTTGAACTCCTTTTTTGTCTCTTTAAGTAAAGACTAAAGTGTAATTACTTCAAAGTCTGCTTCCGGATCAGCTTCAGCATCGTAATCAACACCTTCCACTCCAAAACCAAATAACTTCAAAAACTCGTCTTTATAAAGCTGGTAATCAGTCTGGGCAAACAAATTAGCATCATTCACTTGCGGCCAAAGTTCACGACAAGCTTGCTGAACATCTTCACGCAATTCCCAATCATCCAAACGAAGACGATTTTTATCATCCGTCAATTCTGCTGGGTTATGATTATTATACAAACGCTCAGAGAACATACGATAAATCTGATCCATACAACCTTCATGAAGGCCTTTTTCACGCATAACCTTGAAGACCATTGCCAAGTACAAAGGCATAACTGGGATTGCTGAAGAGGCTTGAGTCACAACCGACTTCAATACTGCAACATTAGCACCGCCACCGAGCTTAGCCAACTGAGCATCAATTGCTGAAGAGGCACGATCCAAATCCTCTTTAGCCCTGCCTAATGCACCATGCCAATAAATTGGCCAAGTAATGTCAGAACCAATATAAGAGTAAGCCACTGTGCGAACACCCTCAGCCAAAACACCTGCTTCTTGCAAAGCAGACATCCAAAGCTCCCAATCTTGACCACCCATTACTGTTGTCGTTGCCGCAATTTCTTCTTCTGTTGCTGGCTCGATTTCCGCTTCGATAATCACATCTTTATTCGTATCAATCGCAGTAGAACGGTATGGCTTACCAATAGGCTTAAGAACAGAGCGAATGACTTCGCCTGTTTCTGGCATTTTACGAACTGGGGAAGCCAGCGAGTAAACCACCATGTCAACTTGACCAAGGTCTTGCTTAATCAAATCAATAACGGTTGCACGCGCTTCATTTGAGAAGGCATCACCATTAATGCTTTTAGCATATAAACCTTCTTCTTTGGCAACTTTATCGAATGCCGCAGAGTTGTACCAACCCGCTGTACCAGTTTTCTTATCTGTACCTGGCTTTTCAAAGAAAACACCTATTGTTGCTGCGCCAGAACCGAACGCTGCAGCAATACGAGAAGACAAGCCATAACCACTTGACGCACCGATTACAAGTACTTTTTTAGGACCATTTTCGATAGCCCCTTTGCTTTTAGTAAAAGCAATTTGCTCTCTTACATTTTGCTCACAACCTACTGGGTGTGTTGTTGTACAAATAAATCCGCGAATCTTTGGTTTTATGATCATAATATCTTCTCAACGTCATGTTTTGCTTACATCTTGCCAGACAATCCCTTCAAATGAGGCAGGCAAGACAAATCTGTTTGCCATGATACAATAGCCAGACGAATATGTCCTGATTCTGCTAAAAATTCAGAACCAAAAAACATTGAAACATTGAGAGAACACCGTGCACCTACTTGTCATCGGCTACGTCTGGCCAGAACCCAACTCATCTGCCGCTGGCAGCCGAATGATGCAATTACTTAATTGTTTTTATAAACAACAATGGCAACTATCCTTTGCCAGTCCAGCTCAACAAACTGAGCATATGACGGATCTATCCCAACTAGGCATACAGGCTGAACACATCGAACTTAACGATGCATCTTTCGATACCTATATCGCAGACAAAAAACCGGACATTGTGATATTTGATCGCTTTATGATGGAAGAACAATTTGGTTGGCGCGTTGAAAAATTCAGCCCAGACTCATTACGCGTTCTCAACACAGAAGACCTTCACTCATTAAGACAAGCCAGACACAATGCTCTTAAACAAAATAGAACCTTTGTGATTGAAGACCTTTATAGCGATCTGGGCATTCGTGAAATCGCCGCAATTCATCGCTGTGACTTAACCTTGATGATTTCTGAAGTAGAAACCAAACTGTTAATTGATGAATTTCACGTACCTGAAACCCATTTATTTCACCTTCCATTTATGCTGCCCAAACCTAAAGACACTGATGCTCTAACCAGCTTTGAAGAGCGCCAACACTTCATTAGCATCGGCAATTTTCGTCACGCGCCAAATTGGGATGCCGTCCTGCAATTAAAAACAGAAATATGGCCAAAGATACGCAAACGCCTACCAAAAGCAGAAATGCATATTTATGGCGCTTACCCACCACCAAAAGCCACGCAATTACACAACGCAAAAGAAGGTTTTTTAATAAAAGGCTGGGCCGAAGATGCTCAAGAAGTCATGCAGCAAGCTCGACTTTGCTTAGCACCATTACGTTTTGGTGCAGGTATTAAAGGCAAATTGGTGGAAGCCATGCAAATGGGAACGCCGAGCATAACCACAACGATTGGCGCAGAATCCATGTATGGAGAGCTTCCATGGAATGGCATCATCAAAGACGACAATGAAACCTTTGTTGATGCAGCAGTTTCTCTCTATGAAGACAAAGAAAGCTGGCTACTAATGCAACAAAATGGCAATAGAATCCTACAGGCTCGATATCAAGCAGAAGAATGGGAACCGAAATTAATCAATCGACTTAAACTGCAAATACAGCTAAGGGAAAGCTTGAGAAAGAAACATTTCTTGGGATTGATGCTGCGACACCACAGCCTTAAAAGCACACAATACATGTCGCAATGGATAGAGCTAAAGAATACAGGTGGAAAGAACTAAACAAGAAAAACAGAATAGATGGTAGAATCAGTAAAGGTACCAAAAGATATCTAATTAACAAACTGACTCTTAGCTTCCCTCTCACGAACCTTCTTCATAACCGCCTGCTGCGAAGCCTTATTCATGCTTCCCCACTGACTGATTTCCTTACCCGTTCGATAACAACCGACACAGATATCTTCATCATTAAGAAGACAGACATTAACGCAAGGAGATTTTAACTGAGGTTTTGGTTTGGTCATTTTTAATCAACATATATTATAAAGAGACCTTTGCACCATGTCGCGAGCGATGCAAAGGTCCCATAAAGCAAAAAGCCTTAGCGAAAAACATCACCAAGGCCTTTAATTCTAATATTCAGCGTTATGATAAACGCGCTGAACATCATCCAAGTCATTCAATAGATCTAAGAAACGATCAAACTGATCCACCTCTTCGCCTTGAATTTCTGTCGTGTTTTGAGCAACGAATTGAATTTCATCAACCTCAAATTCAATCTCTCCAAATGCATCTGTTAGTGCAGTTTTAGCCTTACTGTAATCGGTATGAGGCGCAAAAACAGTTACTTTACCGTCCTCTAGCTCAATATCTGTTACATCAACATCAGCCATCATCAAGGCTTCCAATACAGCTTCTTCGTCAGTACCAGCAAAAACAAAAATAGCACTGTGGTCAAACATATGACTCACGCTACCTTGGCTACCGATTTTACATTTTACTTTGTTGAAGCAAGTACGCACGTCACCAAAAGTACGGTTTGGGTTATCAGACAAACAATCCACGATAACCATAGTATTGCCAGGACCAAAACCTTCGTAGCGAGCAGTATCAAAGTCTTCTCCACCGCCACCTTTCGCCTTATCAATCGCTTTGTCGATAACGTGAGTTGGCACCTGATCTTTTTTAGCTCGGTCGATCAGAGAACGTAGCGACAAATTACCATTAGGGTCAATACCACCGGATTTTGCGCAAACATAAATCTCACGGCCGTATTTACTGTAAACCTTGGCTTTTTGGTCAGACGTTTTTGCCATGGACTCTTTGCGGTTTTGAAAGGCTCTGCCCATTACATATTCCTATTCTATACAGTCTTAAAAATAAGATTCTAACGTGTCGCCTAAAAAGAAGGAACTGCTAGCCGAGCATAAATACAATAAAAAGCCAGCCTTACCACAACAAAAAGGTTTTGAAACAAGAAACTTAGCCAATATAGACATACAACCAGTAGCACCCAAGTGACAAATAACTAAGCAAGCTGTCGAATGACTTTCGCAAGCACCGTGATTGCTTGATGGATTTGCGCCGGTGAAACACGCGCAAAACTCAACCTTAGAAACGAATCATCAAGTGAACTCTTACAGGGGAAAAATGGCGTTCCGGGAAGAACCAACACCTTATCCTTCAACGCTTCAGTCAGTACTAATTGTGATGAAACGCCTGCGGGCAACTTCACCCAAAAGAACATACCACCAGCTGGAAACGAAAATTCAATGAGATCGCCAAGCTCTGCATTTAAAGCCTCAGCCATCACATCTCGCTTTTCCTTATAGGCTTTTTGAAGCTTAATAACGTGATCCGGATATTGTCCAGACTTAAAGAATTGAGTAATCATACTCTGACCAAGACGATTGGTATGAAGATCAACAGCTTGTTTTACTTTAACCAAGTACGGAGAAAAAACATCACAGGAAACGATATAGCCAGTACGCAAACCTGGCCACAAAACCTTAGAGAAACTCCCCATGTACAGCCAAGGCGCTTGTTTTATCAAAGTTGAAATTGGCGTAAGGTCGACATTGTCATAACAAAGATCGCGATACGGATCGTCTTCAATGAGCAATATATTTTTCTCATCAAGCAGAGCAGCAATCTCGTGTCGACGCTGCAAACTATAACAATGCCCTGCTGGATTCTGAAAATTAGGAATCAAATAAACCGCTTTTGGATGATGTTTTTCAATAGCATCTCGTAAAGCTGAAACAGACATACCCTCAGCATCTGATATGACATCTTGAACCTTTGCACCTTGCAATTTAAATACCTGACAAGCAGCGAGATAGGTCGGCTGCTCGGTTAAAATAGTCGAACTTTCGTCTAAAATTAAACGACTGACAATGTCCAAGCCCTGTTGCGAGCCATTGGTTACCAGCACATTATCATTAGATGTCTGAATACCTCGCTCAGCCACAATCGACACAATACATTCTCGCAGGTCTTTCTCACCTTCACTTGGGCCATATTGCCGACTGTCGGTTAGTTGCTTCAATTCTGGGTATGCTGGCATCAGGTTTTCATCTGGCAAACCACCGGCTAAAGATAGAATGTCTGGCTGTTGACTATAATGCAGCAGTTCACGAACCAAAGAGGCTTCCATGTTTCGTGAATGTGAAGTCAATAAATGAGAAATATCCATACCAAACGCCTCGATATATTAAGAGTAGAGAAACAGAGTCAGACATTTTTAAAAAATAGAAAAGATACAATTCTCGATTTATTGAAGGATACAGAAAGAGAATGTGTTATTTATTGCTCAATATTTTTTGTCTCAACGTGCAGTAAGCATTCGAACTGCTGATCTTTCTCTAGCCAAAGATCATTCACCCACTGCTGAAAATACGCTCTATATTCTGCATCATCTTGATAATTCCCAAGTAAAGAATCATCAATAGGCATTAATCTAATATGCACTTTAATATTGGACACTTCTCCAGAAAGATAATCAAAAAAGCTCGGAATACCTTCAGGATAAACAATGGTTACGTCAATTAATTGGTGTAACTTTCCGTCCATGGCATTTAAAGCAAAAGACAAGCCACCCGCTTTTGGTATAAGAAGGTGCTTATACTGACTAGATTGTTGATCATGTTTTTCAGTTGTGAAACGAGTTCCTTCTAGGAAGTTCATAATCGACACAGGGAAATACTGAAATTTATCACAAGCTTTTTTCGTCACCTCAATGTCTTTTCCTTTAAGTTCTGGTTTCTTTTTGAGCAGAGCAGAACTGTAACGTTTCATGAAAGGAAACTCTAATGCCCACCAAGCAAGACCGATAAAAGGCACCCAAATAAGCTCACGTTTTAAAAAGAACTTAATGAATGGAATACGCCTATTAAACAGGCGCTGCAGAATAAGTATATCCACCCAAGATTGATGATTAGCCGTTATCATATACCAGTCATTCAACTCAAAATCACGCGCACCCGATACATCAATAACAGAACGACCTAAGTAGCGCTGATTGATATTATTTATCCCGATCCAGAACGTTGCTATGTTATCCAATACAACATTTAAAACCGCCCGTATCGACGCAAAGGGTAAAATACACTTAAACAAAGCCAAAACCATGACGGGAACGAAACAAATCAAGGTATTCATTATGATCAAAAAAAATGAAACTAGACCTTTTAGCACAAGCAAAACAGGCATAAGCCAACCTAAAAATACAAAAATTGACGCATAATACTAAAGGAAACCCTTGATTGGAAATCCTCATTATTTACACTCCAACCAAGTAGCCAGCTTTCCACATAAAACTGTATAGTAAACAGACGATTAGAATGACTAGAGAACCAGCTCGATACCGAAGACATTGTGATAACGTATCGATGATTATCAACCCCCTGTAAATAACACATAAACAGGACACAATAGGACCTCAAACTCCACTATGGCAATGACCAAAGGGTTAAAAATTCGACATAAACTTTTTGCAGTTTTTGTTTTAAGTAATATTTTACTCATTGTTTCTATGTGGCAAGTATTTCAATGGAGTTTTGACAGAGGATTTGTATCCTACGCAACGGAACGTGATCGCGACTTTTTAGAACAAATGGCAAACAGAACAGCCAACCTGTACATTTATTACGACGATTGGTATTTCTTGGTCCAAGAAAGCCGAATGGAAAGCGAATGGCATAAAGCAAAACTAGAAAACTTACGAGATTTGGTTCCGCCTCCTAGCACACCTAACTTAGATTTGATCTATCCTTCCCAGTATTATCGCCAACGCTTTCTATTATTTGATAGTCAACAAAAACCGATCATCGGCAAAACTCGCTTTGCCGATGCAGAAACCCATGCGGTTAGCGTGAATAAAAAAATAGTAGGGTATGTTGGCCTTCGTTCAATCAGAGAGCTTGTTCAGGATCAAACATTACGCTTTGTTCGCCAGCAAGGTGAAGCGTTCCTACTTATCTCTGCCTTCATGCTCGCGATCGCAGCGCTTTTAACCTGGCCTTTGGCTCAGTGGTTAAGTCGCCCTATCATTTCGATGCAGAAAGCCACAAAAAAACTGGCTGCTGGAAAGTTTGATACTCGCATATCAGTAAAAGGCGCAGATGAGTTAGCCAGTCTTAGTTGTGATTTTAATAACTTAGCTTGCACCTTAGAACACACGAGGGAGGCACGTAAACGCTGGGTTGCTGACACCGCTCACGAGCTAAGAACTCCTGTGGCAATTCTTAGAGGAGAAATTGAAGCAATGCAGGATGGGATTATTAAAGTTTCTCCTGAAAGCCTCTCTTCGTTACATCAAGAGACGCTGCATATTGCACGCCTAATTGATGACTTAAACCAATTATCAATGCATGATATGGGTAACTTAAGCTATGAAATGGAAGATATTACGATAAATGACATTATTGAACAAACCGTTCAATCCATGACTCTTCCATTTAATGAAGCTGGATTAGAATTAGGGTTTGAATATTCTCAAAAAAACCCTATTGTTATGAATGGTGACTCTGATCGATTACATCAGCTCTTTTCGAATCTAATGAATAATTCATTAAAATACACAAATGCACCTGGAAAGCTAACAGTAAAACTTTTAAAAAAGAACAAGAAAGCCATTGTTCTTTTTGAGGATACTGCACCAGGTGTTAGCGACGAAGATAAAAACAGAATTTTTGAACAGTTTTTCCGTGTTGAAAATTCAAGAAACCGAGCAACTGGCGGAAGAGGCTTAGGTCTCGCTATTTGCGCAAGTATTGTAGATGGACATCAAGGCACAATCAGTGCTTATCATTCCCCTGATGGTGGCTTAGGAATAAAAGTAGAATTCCCTTTAAACTAGTTTCGTTAAACGAATAGGAACGAATAATATTATGAGCAAAGTACTGATTATTGAAGACGAACCAAAACTAGCAGAACTAATGTCAGCTTATTTAGAGCAGGCGGGTTATGAGCATCATCACCTTGACCGCGGTGACATCGCTGTTAATTACATCAAAAACAACCAAGTTGATATTGTTCTACTGGATCTAATGCTACCAGGCTTAGATGGTGTTGAAATCTGTAAACAAGTTCGTCAATTCAGTGGCGTGCCTATTATCATGGTGACAGCAAAAGCAGAAGAAATCGATCGTCTAATCGGGTTAGAAATGGGTGCAGATGACTACGTATGTAAACCATTTAGCCCACGTGAAATTGTCGCTCGTGTAAAAGCAAACTTACGTCGCGTAGAATTAGACCAAGCAGAATCACCAAGAACTGATGGCTTCGATTTAGATGTAGATCGTCTTCGTGCAACGTATAAAGGTGATTTAATCGACTTAACAACAGTTGAATTTCAATTACTTCAATTGCTAATCAAAGAACCTGGTCGCGTTTTCGGCCGTGATCTTATAATGAAAAGCATTTATGCCGACAGCCGCGTAGTGAGTGATCGCACTATTGATAGCCATATCAAAAAGCTTCGTAAGAAAATTTCTGCTGTGGCACCTGAATTAAATGTTATTCATTCTGTTTACGGTGCAGGCTACCGCTTCGAAAACAACGATCAGTAAAACCCTTCTCTAAGGAATGGCGTTGAACAACTTTTTAGATGTACTGGTATTTTCTTTCTCTATAACAATGCCAATATTCATGATATTGGCATTGGGAGTTATCTTATACCGAATGCGAATCATCAATGACAACTTCATTGATGTCGCATCTAAACTGGTGTTTAACGTTACACTCCCTGCGTTACTTTTCATTAGTATTTCCAAGAGTGACATATCTTCAAACACTGACTTATCATTGGTGATATATGCAATGATAGCGGTAACTGTTACCTATATTGCATTAGAACTACTCTTGTCTATTTGGGAGCCAGATAAAGCAGAAAGAGCGGTTTTAGTTCAAGGTGCTTTTCGATCAAATATGGGCATTATTGGATTAGCCTATTGCGTTAATGCCTACGGTAATAATGTTTTTTCAGTGGCGTCAGTCTATCTAGGCGGAGTTACTATATTATTTAATATACTATCCGTCATTGGCCTAAGCCGAGCCCTAGGAAAAAATGCCAGTTTGATAGGCATTCTAAAAGGCATAGCGAAAAACCCATTAATCATCGCCATTTTGGCAGCCTTTATTACTTCACTAACAGGTTTATCACTTCCTTCAACGCTTTATAAAGCAGGCGATTATTTTGCACAAATGACGCTACCTTTAGCTCTCTTGTGCGCTGGAGCATCACTCAACTTTAAGTCTTTAAAAAGCGGGATGCTAGGCGCTATATTGGCATCTGTAGGTAAGCTTATTTTTATCCCTTTCATACTGACTTTTGGTGGATATTTACTAGGCTATCGCGGCATGGAGCTCGGCGTACTATTTCTCATGTCATCCGCCCCAACAGCGTCCGCGAGCTATATCATGGTACGCGCCATGAATGGAAACTCTACGCTTGCGGCAAACATCATCGTTATAACAACCATCGCATCCTTGATTAGTACCAGTATTGGCGTTACTTTGTTACGCAGCTTTAATCTAATCTAATCCGATTAATTACACATTTAAAACTGGCTAAACACACTAAAGGCTAGCGAGACTCTCTTTGATTTCACAATTCCGTAAACATCGTCTTTTCTTTCTCACCTTCGGTTGCACTCTACTAACCCTGCTATTCTTTGGTGTCAACACCATTGCCTATCAAGCACTCATTATAGACAAGCATTCAGAAGGCCAAGATAAACTACTCGATTACGTTATTGAGTTACGCAACGAATTAAAAAACTACCATATTCTCCCCTATGCTCTTGCTGATAACCCTACTCTAATAGCCTTTATGAATAACCCTAAAGACCAAGTGTTAACACAGCGACTGCAGCGACAACTGGAAGACCTGACACATGTATCTAAAACACAAGATTGGTTTATTTTATCTGCTCAGGGTGATCTTTTAGTATCCAGTGAACAATCCCCGCACTTCAATTTAGACGACTACTTCAGTAAACAAGATCTAAGCGATGTACTAAGAGAGCAGCAAGGAGAATACATCCTCGTCTCTGGTTACAACCCCCAGCAGTATCAATCAGCACATCTAGTATTGGCTCCTGTTTATACAAAGGCAGGATTAGCAGGCGCTGTCGCAGTAAGAATTAACGTCAGTGATTTGATTGAGCGATGGAATCTTTTCGATGATCTCGTTGTGATGACAGATCAAAATAGCCTCATTTTCTTAGCCAGTAAATTGAATCGGCTTTTAGTTAGTAATTGGCTAGATAACCCTACAGATGTTCAGTTTTTGAATAATACTCGCTCTAAAATTTACCATCTAAACGATGAAAACTACCTTTTACAGAACGTCACCTTAGATGACTTAAAATGGCAAATCCATTATTTATCAAATTTAAAAGGCATTCAGAAAAAAGCACAAAATATCGCTTTTATCAGCCTAGGTATTTTTGCTCTGATATTTCTTTTTTGGCTTTATCGGCGTGAGCGCTCTTTAAAAATCGCGTCAAAATTAGAGAACGAAATACTCATTGCCAATAGTGCTCTGCGCCAAAGAGTCCTGATCGAAAACACTCATGTCGGACTTTTGCAGCTAACAAAACGCGGTGAAATATCTTTTGTAAACCCGATGGGGTTGCGTTATTTCGGGCAAAGAGCTGAGCTTAACAGCCATTATTTATATGAATTCCTACCAGATTGCCCCGAGAACCAAATCGCATTAGCTTTTATCAGATCCCTGCAAACACAAGAGGTCGCTGGAAATGCATTCGCGGCAAACTTGCTAGAACAAGAAGTAGTCCTGCAAAAAGAAAACGGTCAAATTTTTCCAGCGTTACTCTCTGTCTCTTCTTTAGAATGGAGTGACTCACAAGGATACTTAGTAACCCTACTCGACATCAGCAAGCGCAAAAGAGCAGAATTAAACTTGCTCGACGCAAACACTCGCCTTGAAGAGCGGGTATTAGAACGAACGAAGGCATTAGAAGCCGCACAAAAAGAGCTATTAAGAACAGAAAAACTCGCTGCCATAGGGCAAATGTCTACAGCCATCGCTCATGAGCTAAATCAACCGCTCACAGGCATAAGAACATTAGCCTATACCGCAGAAGTGCTACTTAAACGCCAAGATTCAGAACAAGCTTTAAAAACGCTCATAGACCTAGAATCGCTTGTTGTTAGAATGCAAAAACTAACCAGCGAACTAAAAGTACTTGCCTATAGAAGACCAGAACAGCTTGCATCAACCTCTATAAAAAGCTCTGTAGAACGAGCTATTGAAAGCCTTGGTGATGACGTAAACAGTGTTCAGTGGGAAATTGCATTCAACGACTTAGATGCTGTTATCGCAGAACCTACTCGACTAGAAAGAATATTTTCTAATTTAATTAGCAACTCAATTCAAGCCTGCTCCGAACAAAAAATCACACCAAGTATTAAAATATCCCTAGAAACACACGATGAGCAGATAACCATAAACTACCAAGACAATGGTCCAGGTATAGAATCATCTCAACTTACGCATATTTTCGAGCCTTTTTTTACGACAAAGCCGATCGGTAAAGGCTTAGGATTAGGGCTGGCCATTAGTGCAAACCTAGCAAAAGACATGAATGGCTTACTAAAAGCAAGCCATGACAATGACTCGAAACTTGTATTCAGCTTAACACTGTTAAAGGCCTAATATGGAAAACCGTAACACCAACAATCACATTGAAATATGGCTACTTGATGACGACGATATTGTTCGTTCAACCACCGCCCAGTGGCTGCGTTTATCAAACTATAACGTACGAGAATTTCAAGAGGCCCAAGAACTAATCGATCAGTTCAACATTGGGCTACCTTGCATTATCGTCAGCGATATCCGTATGACGCCAATCGACGGCTTAACGTTAATGAGCGACTGTCTGACCAAAGAACATGAGCTTCCATTTATACTTATTACCGGACATGGCGACGTTGACACCGCCGTCAATGCTTTGCGTGACGGTGCTTTTGATTTTCTTGAGAAACCCTTTGACCCAAACAGGTTGTTACAAACTGTTGAAAAAGCTATTCAACTAAGAAAAGTGCAACTTCAACATGCTAACCAATCTCAGTACCTTGGCGACTTACACGGCTTAGAAGAAACCATTATTGGTAAAAATGAGCAAATCATCCGTGTCAGACAGCAAATTCGCACCTTTGCCAGCATGGACACCCATGTCATTGTTTACGGAAAAACAGGCTGTGGCAAAGAGTTAGTTGCAAAAGCTTTACACGACTGCAGTCCAAGAAGCAGCAATGCATTTGTTGCCATTAATTGCGCCGCTATTCCAGCAGATCTGTTTGAAAGCGAACTATTCGGCCATGAGGCTGGCGCCTTTACCAGTGCGAACAAGCAAAGGATTGGCAAGCTTGAGCATGCCAGTGGCGGCACATTGTTTCTCGATGAAATAGAAAGTATGCCACTCGCGATGCAAATTAAATTGCTACGCGTATTGCAGGAAAATCAACTCGAGCGAGTTGGTAGTAATAATACAATCAAGATAGACCTAAGAGTCGTCGCGGCTGCAAAAAGTGACCTACAGACGCTAGAAAACTTTAGGCAAGACTTATTCTTTCGTCTGAATGTATCGCAAATACATCTTCCAGATTTACGCAACCGGGGATCTGATATCCCACTGCTCTTTGAACATTTTTGTCGCATGGCGGTTAAAGAGCGAGGCGGAGATTTTAGACAATTAAGCCCAATAGACCACGAAACATTGACTTTGTATGGATGGCCTGGAAATGTTCGTGAGCTTAGAAACGTTGCCCTGCGTTATGCTCTTGAACCGAATACAAGTGTGGCAAAAATATTGGCTGGCTACCAAGCTCAGGACGATATAGACACCATAACCCCTCTCCCACTTAGCGTGAAGGTACAAGAATTTGAACGCAGCTTAATTGAAGCCAGCATTCGACAACAAAAAGGCAATATTCAACTTGTGTTAGAACAACTCCAGCTTCCTCGCAGAACACTCAATCAGAAAATGCAAAAATACGGCCTGAATCGAACAGACTACTTAGACTGACTCCCACCAAACAATACATATCAGATAAAAATATGAATAAAGTGATTCTCATATAAAATATTTAATGAGAATCACTTGCATTGAAAGCAAAAAGAATCTCTAATGATAACCATTATCAGATTGAGGCAACATACGATGCAACTAAACATGCGCGATGTGTATGACAATGCAGGAAAAGTCAAAGAAGAAGTAGCGCCATGGCTATCTGGCCATAAACAATTACTTGCCCTACTTCCAAATTTGCAATTACTTAACCAACACTTAATTAGTAATGCAGACGTTTCACTTCATGAAGAAGCACGATCAGGACTCTATTTTTCTTTCTTAGGAGCAGGGCCAATTAATACGGCAAAAGATATTAATTCTGTACAGATTTCATATCAGCCGAAAAACATTAACGGTCATTTCTTGATGGCAAAGGGTGATGAATACAGCCTACTGCAAACTCGAATTAGTCCAGCCCATTTAGCAGCTGTCCTAGGTGAAACAGAAGATCAAATCATCCAGCATTTTATGGCTATGCGAGACAAACTAGGCAATGAAAACGCCGTGATTCAGCTGCCTATTACAGAAAGAACCATCAGTGCCATTGAGCCAATATTGGCACACAAGGGACACTCAATAAGCCTTGCTGGATACCTCTATTCACTTATATTTACACTGATCGAGCAGCTACAAATGCTCAGTCACTTATCACAATGTGAAGACTGCCAAAGCAAACTTTTCCATGCGCAAAATTTAATAGAAACACCGGAATACGATACTCTCAACATTAAACATCTAGCGCAACAAGTTGGCCTTAATACAGAAGCTCTTGCCATTGGCTTTAACCTTATTGTTGGGCAACCTATCGAAAGTTATTGCACTCGTAGCCGGATCAAATTCGCAGCCGCCCAACTAAGACAAAACCCGACGGCAAAATCTCATATTGTTGCTCAAAGTGGCTTTTCAGAAGACCAGTTCGAAGCAGCTTTTATCCAACACTTTGGTGTCAGTAGCCACCAATATAAACAAATTCACTAAATTACAGAAAGCAAAGGCATCACATGGCTCAATCAACAATTGCCCTTATTTACGGCACAGATACAAACAACACAGAAGAAGTTGGCCGCAAGATTGCCAAACAATGGGAAGAACTTGGCGAGCAAGTAGATATGTTCAATATCAAGGATATTGAACTTAGCCAGCTTGAACAATATTCCATGCTCATTTTGGGAATTCCTACTTGGGATTTTGGCGGCATTCAATCCGACTGGGAAGACATTGGAGACAATTTAGCTGAATTGGCTCTTGAAGATACCGTCATAGCCCTATATGGACTAGGCGATCAATTTGGCTACGGCGATTATTTTGTCGATGCTGTAGGTTGGCTATATGAAAAATTATTACCGACTAATGCAACCTTTATTGGTCAATGGCCAACAGAAGGCTATGAATTTGAAGCATCTAGAGCTTGTGTTGATAACAAAGAATTCTTCATCGGCCTAGCAATTGATGAAGATCAACAGTTTGAACTCACTGATCAACGCATCGAGCAGTGGGTCATCCAACTTTACGCAGAGAGAGCAGTAGAAGCCGCCTAAATTATCGCCTGACTGGCCATTTGATTAAAGCTAACGACTCAAATTTGGTTTACCCACACATTCGCTGCCCCGAATGCCCAAATTTAGCTTTTGATCAATGAGATAATTTTACGACTTGCTCTAATATAGCGTGAAGACCGTGGCTACCTCTCCTTTCTCTCCTGCTTGGAGGTAGCCACGTATTTCTTTCTATTATGACTATTTTTTTCTAGTCACTATTCGCTATGATGTTAAAGAAGATCGTAAACCTCTTTAACAAATAGTTGGCGCACATGAACTTACAGCTTTCCGACATCATCATTCTTCTATTAATTTCCGCTGTAGCCTACGCTTGGTGGCAAAATTCCTCCATTCGAGAGCAAGCTCTAATAAACGCAAAAAAACACTGTGAATCACTCAACCTACAACTACTAGAGGAAAGTGTCGCTGGCGCAGAATGGAGACCAACATGGAATCATGGGGAAATAAAAATTAAAAGAACCTACAGGTTTGAATTTAGTTCCAGTGGAATTGCACGATATCAAGGAAAAATCAGCTACCTTGGCAACCAAAAAATAGATGTATGGCTAAGCCCTCATGACTTTTAGACAAACGAAATTTACCTTACAACAAAAAACATACTAAAAATAACATTCGCAGCCATTATCACAACAAGATAAATCTATATTTTTATGTCAATTAATTGCAAATAAGGCCATAGTAGAAATAGAATGCTTAAGTAAACATTTGTAATGCTTTAATAGACAAATAATGAAGGCTAAGTGTTTTGATGACTCTCAGCAAAATGTCTATTTGTTCAATTTATAATAAAAAAGTGCAGGATATAATATGTTGGCAAACCTTAGTTTTCGTACCAAGTTACTCTCATTACTGATTGCGGCTATTCTTGGATTCGTTGTTGTAACTGCTGTTGCTTTACAAGGATTGAATGTTCAAGAAACCTCATCCTCAAAATTCGATCGTCTTACCACAGTAGATAAAGACCTTGCTTCTTTAGCCATTACCTTAATGGAAGAATACGAGACACTGTCTGGCATTGACAACAGTACCTACGAAAGTTTTCTTGAACAGCTAAATACTAGCCATGAAAAGTTCATGGCTACACTAGAAGGAGATATGAATCTTCTAAAAGATCCAGAAGCTGAAAACTACATAAAAAGCATTACGGCTTCTTTAGCCAACTACAGCGATACGTTAAAGCTACTTGTCAATCAAAGACAAAAAGTTGGCTTTAATGGTTCTTCAGGTTTAAAAGGCGAAATTTCTCAATTAGGTGAAAAAGTTACAGAAGAAATTTCTTTCCTAAGCTTAGTGAAACAAGAATTCCTGCCAGTTCGCGAAGCAGAAAAGAACTTTATATTTGAGCCAGTTCCTGCAAACAAAGCAGCCTTCATGGAACGCTATGACAAATTCTACAAGCGTGTTACTAACTTCGGCCTTGAAGAACGCTTCGGCGAAGTTATTAACAAGTATTTTTCAGCTGTTGAGAACTTCGATAAAGAAAACCAGCAGTTAAAAAACTTACAATCACAGTTTTTGAATAGTAAAGCCAGTTTTGCTGAAACTCGCTTAGCTGCAGTTGAATACATGCAAAAAGCAGTATTAGAAGCTCGCCAGCAAGCTTCTGAAAGTTCTCAACAAGCTAGCATAAGCTTAATCATTGTAAGCATTGTTGTTGCTGTCATTGCCGCACTTATGATGATGGGGATTGGCAGTAGTGTAAATAGTACACTCAATCAAATCATCAAGGACCTCGGTAAAGTAAAAGGTGGTGACCTAACGGCTCGTTTACACGTTAACAAAAAGCGTAATGATGAATTTGATTCTTTATGTAGCTCTGTAAATGAAATGACGACGGGGCTAAGCTCAGTAATTGGCGAAGTTGTGGATACCACTCAAGGTGTCAACAACATGGTTAATGAACTAAATACTTCCGTTACTAACATTGCACAGAGCAACCGTTCAGTTAGCGAGCAAACAAACTCTCTAGCAGCAGCGACAGAAGAAATATCCACCACTATTTCTAGTATTTCTAGCACAACAGAAGACTTAAGTAGCCAGTCTCAACACACTTACGAATCTGCAAAAGTTGGCGCTGAAACGATTAAGGGTGCACTATCAAATCTTTCTAGCACTATTAGCGTTGTTAACAAAACAAGTGAACAACTAAATGAGCTGGGGCAATTATCAAAAGATATCGACAACGTTATTGGAATGATCAATGATCTAGCAAACCAAACGAATCTTCTTGCACTAAACGCGGCTATTGAAGCGGCACGTGCCGGTGAAGCAGGCCGTGGGTTCTCTGTCGTTGCCGATGAAGTACGCTCTCTCGCTGAGAAAACAGTTGATGCAACAGCCAAAATCACAGATATCGTCAGCACTATTCAATCTTCAACACAAACAGCAATCGAAACCATGCAAAGTGGTCAAGAAAGCCTACATGCCATTGAAGAGTTTAGTGAAAAAGCAGAATTGGCCATTCGTGAAATAGAACAGAATGCTCAGACAAGTTCAGCTTCCTCCATTGATATGGCTCGCTCTATCCAAGAGGTTGCAAAAACAGCTGTACACATGAGTGAAGAAATGGACAAAATTGCACAGCAACTTCAACGTGATAATAGCTATATTAATAGCATTGAAGGCAATACCCGTGACATTCACAATCAAGTTAGTAGCTTAGACAAAAAGACGAGTGTCTTCACCACTCGTTAGTGTAAATAAGCAAACGGTTGATCTAATAAATTGCGTAAAAAAAACCGACTATCAAAGTCGGTTTTTTTGTTCAAAATTTCTTTAGCATTATTGTCGCTAAAAACAGCCGATCTTATAGATCAGCGTATTCTTTTTCCCAGCGCTTCGCTTCCTTCTTAGAAGGACCACCAAGTACATTTACTGCGGTGCGCATACGAGCGCGAGAAATATCAGAGCCTAGAATCGCCATTGAGTCAAAAACAGAAACCGACGCAGTCGTTCCGGATATAGCGACGAATAACGGCGCAAAAAAGTCTTTCGGCTTAATTTCCATCACTTGAGCTAATGATTTCATCTCATTAAAAATTTCGTCTTTTTCCCATTTGTTCAATACTTCCAAACGCCATAAAGCGAACTGCATGGCCTTACGAAGTGTTTCTTCTTCCATCTTGATAGAAGAAAAATCCTCTTTGGTAATTGGCAACATACCTTTTAAGAAGAAGCCAGCCACATCAGCGACATCTGAGAAAGTTTCAACACGCGGAATAACCAGCGGCAAAATCTTCATCAAATATTCAGGGTTAAGCGCCCATTCAACATATTTTTGCGCAAAGGTTTCTGGGGTTAGATTCTCACGAATCCACATACCATTTAGCCAGCTCAATTTTTCAACATCAAAAACTGGACCACCCAAAGAAACACGCTGAATATCAAAATGTTCTATCATTTCGTCTAACGAGAATTTTTCACGCTCGTCAGGCATAGACCAACCCATACGACCAAGGTAATTGATTACCGCTTCAGACATATACCCCATGCGTTGATAGTACAAAATACTCGTTGGGTTTTTACGTTTTGATAACTTAGATTTATCTGGGTTACGCAACAAAGGCATATGACACAAAGTCGGCATATCCCAACCAAAGTATTGGTACAACAAGATATGCTTAGGCGCTGAGTTAATCCATTCTTCACCACGAATAACATGGGTAATTTTCATTAGATGATCATCAACAACGTTTGCTAAATGGTAAGTCGGCATACCATCTGCTTTTAGTAACACTTGCATGTCCACTTGAGCCCAATCGATTTCGATTGTGCCTCGAAGCATATCCTGAACAACACATGTGCCCTCTTCAGGAATTTTCATACGAATAACATAAGGAACGCCTGCATCTAATTTTGCCTGCACTTCTTCTGCAGTCAGGTTAAGAGCACGACCATCGTACTTTTGTGGCAAACCTTGCTCTTTTTGTTCATTACGCATTTGATCCAATTCTTCAGTGGTTTCAAACGCATAAAAAGCATGCCCCTTATCGATCAACTCTTGAGCATATTGACCATAAATATCGCCTCTTTCGCTTTGACGATATGGCCCGTATGGTCCGCCCACATCTGGACCTTCAGCCCAATCTAGACCTAACCAACGTAATGCATCTAAAATCATTTTTTCAGATTCAGGTGTACTACGAGTTTGGTCAGTATCCTCAATACGTAAAATAAACTTGCCGCCCATTTTACGTGCGAAAGCCATATTAAATAGCGCAATATAGGCTGTACCTACATGCGGATCGCCAGTTGGAGACGGCGCAATACGTGTTCTTACCTCTGACATAAAAATCTCATTTATTTGTTGTCTGAAATGCCGCTATTATAAGCGTCTCATAAGATATGAGTAAGGGGTTGAACCTAACTTTTCTACTTAGAAGTTTGATATTCACTCAACTTTACTTTCGATATACCTAAGCTGAGAAAGCCGAACCCCAATTTCCACATCTGTTTTCAAGGCAACTAATGAACGGGACAGCAAACACTGCTCATAACCACCAGCTAACATAGACTGAATGCGCTCTGAAAAAGACGGCAAATTGGCATAAATTTCTTCAATTGTAGGAAACAAACTAATAATACTTAATGCTGTTTTCGGCCCAATACCTTTTACACCTGGAATTCGGTTGGTGGTATCACCGACTAAAGCCCAATAGTCTGTTAGTTGTTCAGGCTCCACTCCATATTTACCGGGTACCCAAATTTTGTCGTAACCCAATTTGGCAAAGTAATCATATTGAAGAATACGATCATCCCCTAATAACTGCGTGAAACCTTTATCTGTTGAAACAATATAGGATTTAACATTGCTGTTCGCCGCTTTCACCGCTAACGTAGCGATAAGGTCATCTGCCTCCCAACCATCTATTCTCAAACAAGGCAAATGATTGAAACGAAATACCTTAGCAAAGTCTGGCAAGGATTCGAGTAAGGTATCATCCATAGGTACACGGCCTAGTTTGTATTCTGGGTAGACTCGATGGCGCCAAGTTTTACCATTTGAATCAAACACAACAACAGCATAAGAAGGGAAAAATTGATGGGTTAATTTCGCCAAGGCTTCAATCGCAATACTTTGGGTGCGCTCAATACGACGAGTTGCATCTTGCTCTGATTCTAATGCTGCATAGAGTCTTCGAATTAGATTCAATCCGTCAATAATTAGTAATTTTTTATCCACTGCAAACCCTTATTTTTGCTACATTGTTTGACGTTTACTTGAATTTAATAGGGTACCATGAGAGAAGATTCATCACGACAACTTGCGTGCTGTTAAAACCAACAAAAGGACTCTGTTATGAACAACCAACCAGCCTATTTTTGCCTTAGCATTCTTTTAGGAGCCTCTGCTCACAGTGCTTTTGCAGCTCCGATCAATGCCGTTATCGGTTTAGATAATAGTCAAATCGTGGAAACTAGCCAGCAACTTAGCCTTACTCCGAACACAGGCTCACTACTACCGCTTCAAGAAAATTTCGCACCAATTACTCATTTAGAAAATAACTTAAATGCTAACTGGTTTGATCTGATAAACAAGAAAGTAAGAGTGGAACACAAACAAAGAGATCTAAATTACACTGGCACACTGGCTAAAATCGAGAACAACACTCGATCCTTTGTGCTTAGCAATAAAGAGTTTTCTATGACATTACCCATGGATGACTTTTACTTAATCCCGCTTGAAAACCCAAGTACTGCGGAGACAAAACCTGAAAGTAAAGCTGATGCCGATAAAACAGCGCCCTACAAGGTTAGCTATCAAACAAACGAGCTTTCGTGGTCACCACAACTCAGTCTGATTTTCGAAAATGATAAGGTTTCTGTTTCTCAACAAGCGCTTATTCACAACAATTCAAGCTCTACCATCCAGGTACAAGACAGCCTACTTCACTACTCCCGAAGTACTGCTCCTCAGCTTTTCAAAGCAGAGCGCAATTCACTTGCAATGAGCGCAGATAGACCCGACATAAATTACCAAGATAATGAAGTGAGCTATTCTCTGGGTGGTGGCACACTTTCAATCGCACCTTATTCAAACACCTTAATTCCTTTACCTAGCAGCGATAGCAATATAGATAGCCAAACACATAAAGCAAAGCTTTATACTTATGGTAATAGTTCTGGAAAAATCGACTTAAATTTCTATAACAACCTAAGCTTCTCTTTTGAAAAAAATGGCCTTCCAGGCGAATACAAGACATTTTGGAAAAGAGGAGATCTGCTTATTCCCGGTAATACAGTCCGTTTAGAGACAGTTCGTGAAGGCAGCTCAGTTGACGTCATGACCAATAAAAGCCAAGACATAACTGGCTATTTAACCTTGGTTAGCGCCTCATCTCAAAAACTTCCTAGCACTCAAGTTTGGGAAGCCACTATTGAAAACCACTCAAATACAGCACAAAAGTATTCAATAGAACAAAGTACTAATGGTGTTGTAGATATATTAGAAGGCAATGACGCAGTACCAATAAATGCAAATAGTTTACTCGTTTCAGGGGAAATACAAGCAAACTCGAAACAAACTATTACGTATAAAATAGATGTGAAAAATTAGGATGAAGGAATGTGAAAAATATAGGCTAAAAAGCGGCCCCGCTTGCATTAATTTTTCACATTCAAAGTCTATTTAAAATATTTCGTTATGATATGGTCAGTAGTCATAATAGATATAGCAAGAATGACACTGCCGAAAGCGAAAAACTTGAGGTACTATTATAACTATATTTCATACTACGAGCCCACAGAGATCTATGAAAAAGCATATTATACCATCACTCATCGCTGCAGCCGTTCTAAGTAGTACGACTGCCCATGCAGAAAGCATTTACGAAGTATACAAACTTGCCAAACAACATGATCCAGGTTTAAGAGCTGCAGCAGCAACCTATCAAGCAGAAAAAGAAGGCGTAACAGTCACTAAAGGCAATCTATACCCTAGCATTAGCTTTAACGGCAATTTGGGTTATAGCAATACTGATAGCTCATCTAGCAACTACAACAACACATCAAACAGTTTATCTTTAGATTTAAGCTACCCAATATACTCTCCAGCTCTTAACTACGCTGTCGATGCAGTAGAGATAAGTTCAGAAAGTGCAGGCATTAGCTTTACTAATTCCGAAGAAGACTTAGCACTTACTACCTTGACCGAATACTTTGATCTTCTAATTGCACAGTCTACATTGCAGACAACCGAAGCCTTAGTCAAAAGTACAGCAAGCCAGCTAGATCGTGCAAAGAAACAATATGAAGTAGGTTTGGCATCTATTACAGACTTACAAGACGCTCAAGCTGAATATGACTCTGTTCGTGTTACAGAGCTAAGCGCTCGTTCAAGTGTGTCTTATGCACAAAAAGCCTTGTACCAAAGAACAGGACAAGAAATAAAAACCATTCCTCAATTATCAAAAGATTACCCAATCAGCCTTGATCCAAATATGACGGTTGACTCTTTAATTGCAAAAGCCCGTATTGATAATAAAGAACTACAAATTTTAAACCTTTCTGTAAAAAGTGCAGAAAATAATATTAACATCCAGAAAGCCAATGGACGTACTCCTACCGTATCAATAACGGGCTCTTTATCTCGAACGGATAACGATTATAGCAGCAGTGCACCATCCTCAATGAATGATGGTGCGACAAATACGTCATCGATCGGACTAGGTGTTAGTATCCCGCTATACAGTGGTGGTGCAATAAATGCCTCTGTTAGACAAGCAACAGCACAAGCAATGTCGACTACAGAGCAAAGAGCAAGCTCATTACAAACTATCGAGCTTAATATTCGTAGTCTATACCTTGACCTGCAAACCGCAGTTGCTCAAATTGATGCTCAACAGCAACTAATTCGTTCTCGTACTAGCGCGCTAGAAGCCACTAAAGCAGGATACGATGTTGGTACACGCAACCTTGTAGAATTGCTTGACGCTCAATCAAATCTATATGATGCGCAAAATACCTACGAACAATATAGATACAACTTTGTAGTAAAAAAACTAAACCTGTTAGAAGCGACTGGCGATCTTACTGAAGACAAGATCAAAGAGTTGGACAAATGGTTAGTCGCTAAAAACTAACCTAACTCTTTTGAGAATGAATAAAAAAGCCGTAAAACACTGTTTTACGGCTTTTTTTCTACTCGACCAATCAGATTAGCCTAGCGAGTAATTAGCTTTTCTCGTTTTGTAAAACGAGCCAGTACTTTATACAAACCATAAGCATCACGGCTACCAGCCAATTCGCGAATAGAATGCATACCAAAAGTTGGCAAACCGATGTCAATAGTCGGCACACCTATTTCGCCTGATGTGATTGGCCCTATCGTGCTACCGCAAGCCATATCACTACGAACAACAAAGCACTGAACCTCATAATTCTCTTCAGCAGCAATATCTCGATACACGCTCGCTGTTTCACTATTTGTTGCGTAACGCTGGTTGGCATTTACTTTAATAACCGCACCTTTGTTAATAGAAGGCGCATGATTTTTATCGTGCTTATGAGCATAGTTTGGATGCAAAGCATGAGCATTATCAGCAGAAACCAGCATAGAACGCTGAATCGCCTGAACATATTGCTCAGGATTCGGTGTTAGGCGACGCAATACATCGTCTAAAAATGGTCCATTTGCACCACAAGCAGACAAACTACCAATCTCTTCATGATCAGTACAAATAAGCAAGCTAGGACGCTGTTGGTCCGAATCCAACAAAGCACATAAACCGACAAAACAGCTCAGCAAATTATCTAAACGTGCTGAACAGATATATTCTTTGTGCAAACCAACCAGAGCAGGAGGCTGTGTGTCGTATAAGCTCAATTCAAAATCAAGAACCGTATCTATAGCCAAATCTGCATATTGTTTCTTAAGTTGAGATTTTAACAACTCATGCAGATCAAACTCGTTTTCAGCACCACACAAAATTGGCAACATTTCTTCTTGAGGGTTAACAGAAAAACCTTCATTTGCTTGCCGATTCAAATGGATAGCTAAGTTAGGCACCACTGCAATCGGATCTTTAAAATCCACCAAGAGACTAATAATATCGCCACTTTCGGTTTTCAGCGTAATGCGACCCGCAATGGATAAATCCCTATCTAACCAAGTGTGAAGCAAAACCCCACCGTACACTTCAACACCTAACTGGTGATAACCAAAGCGATCAACTTGCGCATTAGGTTTCAATTTCAGACAAGGACTGTCAGTATGAGCTCCAATCATTCGCCAACCACTTTGGCTAAAATTGAGTTGTGGCGTAGTAAAGGCAATTAAAGAGGATTCATTGCGTGTGACAAAATACTTCCCGCCCTCTTCTATTACCCAATCGTCTTCTTCTAACAATTCAGTAAAACCTTCTGCTAGCAAAGCATAGCGCATACTAGTGGTTGCATGAAAAGGTGTCGGAGAAGATTGAAGAAATGACAGTAAAGAGTCGTTAAAATTTGAAAATTCCATAGTGTCCTATAAGCAGAATGCTTTAAAAAAGTGACTTTTTAACACTTTGGCTAGCCTTACAGCCCAGTGTCTAATATGATTTTACCAATGACGTATAAAATAGACAGAGAGAGCCCATACCGGATGAACTATAAACGCCTTTTGCTTTGCCTTTTAACCGGCTATACCTTTGCCTCAACACCTGCGTCCGCTTATCAGGAGCTACAGCCTCCTCATGAATACGACAAAGTATCAAAAGAACTCGTTGAGATGTTAGAAGGCATCCATTATAACAGACCTCACATTGATGATGCCATTTCAGCAAAAGCCTTTGATTACTATATTGATGCTCTAGACCCGAGCAAAAGCTTTTTCCTTAAAAGCGACATAGATAAGCTATCTCAATATAGAAACAGCTTTGACGATGCTTTAAGAGACGGTGACACGACGGTTGCTTACACCATTTACAACCTTTACCTTGAGCGTTTAGAAAAACGACTTCTACACCTTCAAGACCATCTACCAGAGATGATCAAAGGTTTCAATTATGAAATCGATGAAACACTTAATGCAGACCCAGACGCCCAAAAATGGGCAACAACCGAAGCAGAGCTTGATGACTACTGGCGTAAACGTCTTAAAAACCGTGCGTTAACCATGAAGCTCAACGGCGAAAGCGAAGAGAAAATCATCTCAACACTTGAGCGCCGCTATAAAAACCAAATAAAACGAGTCGACCAAACCAATGCTGTCGATGTATATCAAATTTTTGCCAACTCAATCACTGCGGCACTAGACCCTCACACCAACTACTTTGCGCCACGCGCATCAGAAGCTTTCAATATCAACATGAGTCTATCTCTTGAAGGCATTGGTGCGGTCCTACAAATGGAAGATGACTACACCAAAGTCGTGCGTTTGGTTCCTGGTGGTCCAGCGGCAACCCAAAGCGACCTTGCCCCTAACGATCGAATTATTGCGGTAGGCCAAGAAGGCAAACCTATGGTCGATGTGGTTGGCATGCGTCTTGACGATGTTGTTGATATGATTCGTGGCGAAAGAGACACGACAGTAATACTGGAAGTTACTCAAAGCAAAGGCGACACTCAAACGAGTAAGCGCATTAGCATTGTGCGTAAAAAAGTGAAGCTTGAAGATCAGTCCGCCAAAAAAGAAATCGTTGAAGTGGAACGTGATGGCGAAAAATACAAAGTAGGCGTAATTACCTTGCCGACTTTTTATTCTGATTTTGCCGCAATCCAAGCTGGCGACAAAAACTACAAAAGCTCTACTCGAGACACAAAAGAACTCATAGAAGAGCTGCGTAAAGAAGGTATTTCGGCATTAATTCTTGACCTAAGAAATAACGGTGGCGGTTCCCTGCAAGAAGCCAATGCCCTAGCAGGATTGTTTATTCCATCTGGCCCGACAGTACAAATCCGCGACCAAAGTGGACGAGTCACGCCATTAGGCGATTCTGATCCAGCCATAGTTTACAGTGGACCAATGGCTGTTTTAGTAAACCGTATGAGTGCATCCGCTTCTGAAATCGTGGCTGGCGCACTACAAGATTACGGACGAGCCTTAATTCTCGGTGACCAAACCTTTGGTAAAGGCACGGTTCAAGTGTTGCAAGATATGGATAAAGGGCAGCTTAAAGTTACTCAGGCTAAATTCTACAGAGTATCTGGAGAAAGCACCCAACATAAAGGCGTTATGCCAGACATAGCTTTCCCTTCTTTGATTGATAAAGAAACCATTGGGGAAAGTGCGCTAGACAACCCTTTACCTTGGGATAAAATCCACGAAACTCGCTATCCAGTTTATTGGAATATGCCAGCTTACCTGCCTATTTTAGAACCACGCCATGAAGCCAGAATGGCTAAAGATCCTAACTTCGTTGCGATTAATGAACAAATAGGAGAGTTCAAAAAACAAGTTGAGACCTATAAAACTATTTCTTTGAAAGAAAGCACTCGCATACAACAAAGAGAAGACAATAAAAAAAGCGAGCTAGAACGTGAAAACACTCGCCGCAAAGCGCTAGGACTAGAACTACTCACATCGGTTGAAGATATTAAACCGATAGAAGAAGACACTTACGCAAAAGAAGCGTCTGAAATCCTATTAGACTTTATTGCCACCAACCAAATGGCAGAAAAACAAGCAGAAAAGAAAACAGCGCAAAACTAAAAGATAAAACATAAAGAACGAAAAACAGTATTTGACTGTTTTTCGTTCTTATTTTTTATGCGCAATCTAAATCATTAATCCATTGATACGAACATTACACCATGGCAAAAGCGTCATCCGACCGGAATACAATCGACCTATTTGGTAAATCCCCTGGCCGCCCTCGCACCCAACCTCTCACTCGTAAAGATCAACTCAAGATCAATAAACGAGCACAACGAGAGAAAGAAAAAGCTCAGGGATTAAAGCGCTTAGAACTAATCATTGAGCAAGACATTATCGATAAGCTAGATAAACTCTGTGAGATGAATGGTTTAAAACGCGCAGAATGGCTAACTTTGCAAATAAACAAAAGTCTAGATAAACCCAAAAGCGCAAGATCCAAAAAATAAGGCCATTCACTATATTGATTTGCTATACTCACCAGCCAAATTAAACAGCAAGCTAATAAACAGACTTAATATGGCCAAACTGTACTTCTACTACTCGGCAATGAACGCTGGAAAATCTACCGTTCTATTGCAATCCGCTCATAACTATCAAGAGCGAGGTATGCGGGTTTTACTCCTTACAGCATCGATAGACGACCGATTTGAAACAGGGCAAATTGCCTCACGAATTGGTATATCGGCAGAAGCCAGCCTATTTGATAGCAATACTGACCTCATCACTTTAGTCAAAGATGAAAATCAGCCAAAAGCATTAAGCTGCATATTGATTGATGAAGCACAATTTTTAACCAAAGAACAAGTCTACGATCTTTCAGAAGTCGTTGATAAACTGCGTATTCCCGTTCTGGCTTTTGGTATTCGTACTGACTTCCAAGGCGAACTATTCGAAGGCAGCAAGGCATTACTCGCCTGGTCAGATAAACTAATAGAATTAAAAACCGTGTGTCATTGTGGCAGCAAAGCCACCATGGTCATTCGACTCAATGCACAAGGAATCCCCGTTAAAGAAGGCGCACAAGTAGAAATAGGCGGCAACGACCGTTACTTGTCCGTTTGCCGAAAACACTTTAAAGAAGCCGTGAGAGACTAATTATGTGGTTCAAGAACGCCCAGATTTTCCAATTAAAAGACACCGAATCACTAGATACTAATGAATTGATCGACAAAATCCCTGAGTTCCCATTAAAAGAATGTGGCTCTCAGGAAGAGTTCTCTTTCGGCTGGTTACCGCTTATCCGTAACAGTGAACAATGGAGCCTAGCCAGTGATCGCTGTTTACTATTCCGCGCAGGCAAAGAAGAAAAAGTCTTACCTTCTGCCGTAGTACGTGAAGAACTAGAAGCTAAAGTAGCTGAAATCGAGCTAATCGAAGGACGCAAAGTCGGTCGTAAAGAAAAATCAGACATGAAAGACGAGCTGGTTTTCACACTTCGTCCGAAGGCTTTTTCAAAGCGTACAGACATCTGGGCATACATTGATCTACAAGCTAAAATTTTGGTTCTCAACAGCACCAATGCCAGCATGACAGAGCAATTATTTAAGCACCTACAAACCACGCTTGGCAGCTTCCCAATGACCCCATTGCAAGCGCAAGTTTCGCCATCTTCATTGATGACAGATTGGTTGGTTAAAAATGAAGTGCCTGCCAGCCTAGAAACCGGTGATGAATGCGAGATCCAAGATTCTTCTGAAGACAAAGCTACCATTCGTTTTAAGTCTCTAGAGCCTTTATCTGAAGACGTAACACGTCATTTACAACAAGGCATGGCGGTTAAAAACCTTGGCCTGCGCTGGACTGACAAATTAAGCTTCGTTCTTCATGAAGATCTGACATTACGCAAAATCAAATTTGATGATGCATTAAAAGAAGCTGCGTTTAATGATTCTCAAGGTGGTGGCTTATCAGATATGGACGCTAACTTCTCCCTAATGTCATTGACTATGAGAGAATTTTTTGCATCTTACTGCTTATGGTTTGAGATCAATTAAAAAACCGTATTTTCTTAGCTCCCCAACCTTTTCCACAGATTTCGTGGATAAGCTTGGGGAGAACATTGGGTAAGCTAGACAACAAGGCGCTCTTGCTACAACGATCCAAAATGCACCAATTTGAACAGGTATAATTCATCCTTATTGTCAAAGCTAAATTCAACAAAAATACCACTTAAATCCGATATTAATTTCTACTTAAACTCATCCCCCCTTAATAGAAACTTAAGATAAGTTAAGTAAGATGGATTATGTTAAGCAACCCTCGTATTTAAAACTCTCAACAGGTCAAAAAGCCTCATGACAAAGCAGAAGCAAGAACAAGACATAGCCATAAGAGTCACCCTTGTCGGAGCCGTTTGGGACGCCCTACTCGGTTTAGCCAAAATAGTCGCAGGATATTTTTCTCAATCCCAAGCGTTGATCGCGGATGGTATTCACTCTTTATCCGACTTAGTCACTGACGTATTTGTGTATTTTGCTTCCGCCAACTCTCGCCAAGGACCAGACGAAAATCACCCTTATGGTCATCTTCGCTTTGAAACCTTGACTACAGTATTTCTTGGCATCGTACTTATTGTTGTCGCGCTTGGTATTGCTTATGAGTCGATTACAGCACCCGCATCACAAGCACAATTTACTTGGTATGGTCTCGCGGCATTGGTTGCAACCATTGTAATTAAAGAAGCGATTTTCCATTACACCAAAAAAGCAGGCGATGAAATTGGCAGTAAAATGTTGGTTGCCAATGCGTGGCACAGCCGCAGTGATGCGCTTTCCTCTGTAGCCGTACTGATTGGCTTGATCGGTGTTTATTTTGGTTATGGCTGGGCAGACATGGTAGCATCGATTGTCGTTGCTCTATTGATTGGCAAAATGGCCATCAGCATGGTGTGGGAAAACTTAGCTGAACTGGTGGACACGGCACCTGATCCAAAACTTATTGCACAAATCAAAGAAACAGCTAACAGCCTAAAACATGTCATGGCGCCTCATGATGTCAGAGCAAGATCCATGGCAGGCAAAATCTATCTAGACATGCACATTCATGTGCCGAGCCACGCCAGCGTCAGCGAAGGTCATTACCTTGGTGATTTGGTGGCTTACACTATCAAGAAAGCCCATTCACAAGTACAAGATGTGATGGTGCATATCGACACTGATGATAAAATCCAAACCGAAAGTTTCATTCATGAATCCGGCAAGCCACCACATTTAAAACTGCCGGCTCGTCATCAAATATTAGCGGACCTAGGCTTTTTACTGCGCCAACATACAGCCTATGTGGATATTCCGAACTCTCGCTTGCACTATTTAAACAACCTTCTTGATTTAGAGATTATCGCTAATTCCGCAAAAATCCCTGAAGGCACTGACCTGCAAAAACTAACAGCAAGAATCCTTCAGGAACTACAAACAACAAGCTACATCAACAAAGCCACAGTGCTGTGGGTTTTTCCTGAATGACAAAGAAAGTGAATCTGCTAAGATTTTTGTAGGTCGCGGCTTCAGCCCGACAAAACCTTATATATCGTTATGAGCTTTTTGGGGCGTGCTTTAGCGCGACAAAATGTCATTTTTCGTGAAGAAGGTTTTGGTTTTGTGTTGGGAGTTTTTTTGTCGGCCTAAAGGCACGACCTTGTATCTCTTCTTGATGAGTGTTTAGCTAGCACTTA
>TARA_R110002033_G_scaffold171167_1_pt1 | contig 197523 bp, 175 predicted proteins | sample TARA_R110002033 | Tara Oceans TARA_R110002033 (sample SAMEA4397051) | marine metagenome | biome: Polar Biome; feature: [SRF] surface water layer (ENVO:00010504); material: water (ENVO:00002006), including particulate matter (ENVO:01000060) such as... | depth 5 m | reverse complement strand
CATCGCATCCAGAGGAATAAAACCTCAAACCCGACAGACTGCTAGGCCGTAACCTCTGGTTCTGGCCCTGTGGACATTTGCGACAATGATATAACACAAAGGAATGCCATATAATGAAACGTCTGAGTGATGATCTGACCGTATCGCCGCAAGTTCCGCTTGAAGCCATTCCGGCCATTGCGGATGCGGGCTTTAAAACGATTATATGCAACCGCCCGGATCAGGAAGATCCCGATCAGCCTTCTTTTGACGAAATAAGCGCAAAAGCCAAAGAGTGCGATCTTGAAGCTGTGTTTTTGCCAGTTGTAAGCGGCAATGTTCAGGATTCCGATGTTGATGCTTTCATTGCGGCCCTTGCCACTGTCAGAAAACCTGTTTTCGCCTATTGTCGTACCGGAACGCGCTGCACCATTTTATGGTCGCTTGCCAATGCCGGTAACATGACCACGTCTGAAATTATCAGTGCTGCGGCCAATGCCGGGTACGATATGGCAGGTTTGGCCCCGCGGATCGACGCGCGTCGCTAAAACAATGTCAGTGTCTTGGACTGGCGGGCATTTATGCCGGTACCGGGCCTGATCCGTAACGGGGTGTCGTTTTATACAGGCACCCTTTTTCGGGTTGCGTCGTGCGTTCTGCGCAGCATAACCACTGGTTCCAGGCGGGAAGAATGCGATAAAGAGTGATCAGCAGGTTAACGCCATCACAAAGGAATTGAATGTGCGCCCGCTTTCCCGTTTTTTCCCCATTCTGGATTGGGGACGGCGTTATAACCGTCAGCTTGCGGCCAATGATCTGGTGGCGGCAGTTATTGTTTCCATCATGTTGGTGCCGCAAAGCCTGGCTTATGCGATGCTGGCGGGGTTGCCACCCGAAGTTGGGCTTTATGCCAGCATTTTGCCGTTGGTGGCCTATGCCATTTTTGGCACATCGGCAACATTGGCTGTTGGCCCCGTTGCCCTGATTTCCCTGATGACGGCCTCGATCATTGGTGCCCTGCATTTGCCTGCCGGGGTTAGCCCGGTTTTGGCGGCGATGACATTGGCAATCATTTCAGCCGCGATTTTGCTGGCGATGGGTCTGTTCCGGCTGGGGTTTATTGCCAATTTCCTAAGTCACCCGGTTATTTCGGGTTTCGTCAGTGCATCGGGCCTTTTAATTGCCGTGGGGCAGGTGCGCCATTTGCTGGGTTTACCTAAAACGGATGGAAATCTGGCTGAAATTCTGGCCGGTTTGATGTCGCATATTGGCAGTATTAATCTGCTAACGGCGGTTCTGGGTTTGGGGTGCCTTGGATTTTTGTTCTGGGTGCGAAGCGGCCTGCCTGCCATTTTGCGCCGTGTGGGTCTGACCGGGGTTTGGGCAACTTTTGTGGTTCGGGCCGGGCCGGTTCTGGCGGTGATTATCACAACGCTGGCAAGCTGGTATTTTGATCTGGCGGCGGACGGGGTTAAAATTGTTGGTACAATTCCGCAAGGTTTTCCGGCATTTTCCCTGCCGTCTTTCGACCCCGATCTATGGCGTCAACTGGCTTTGCCAGCCCTTTTAATCAGCGTGATCGGCTTTGTCGAAACCATATCGGTGGCACAGACACTGGCGGCAAAACGCCGTCAGCGTATTCGCCCCGATCAGGAACTGATTGCGCTGGGTATGGCCAATCTCGGGGCCAGTGTTGCAGGCGGGTTGCCTGTTACCGGGGGCTTTGCCCGGTCTATGGTTAATTTTGATGCCGGGGCGCAAACCCCTGCTGCCGGTTTAATGACGGCAGTGGGCATTGCCGGGGCCACTTTGTTTTTAACCCCGATTTTGTATTATTTGCCCCAGGCCACTTTGGCCGCAACCATCATTGTTGCGGTGCTAACCCTGGTAGATGTTAAAACTTTTATCCATATCTGGCATTATTCCCGGGCTGATTTTGGCGCCATGATGGTCACCGTTGCCCTGACCCTGTTTTGGGGGATCGAACCTGGCATTGTCGGCGGGGTTGCGGTGTCGTTGATGCTGTATTTGCATCGCACCAGCCGTCCGCATATTGCCGTGGTCGGGCAGGTGCCCGGGACCGAGCATTTTCGCAATGTGTTGCGCCACGATGTGGCAACGGGAACGTCGGTGTTGACCGTTCGCCCCGATGAAAGCCTGTATTTCGCCAATTGTCGGTTTTTGGAAGATCGCATTTATGCCCTGATCGCGGAAAACGGCAGTTTGAAGCATGTTGTGTTAATGTGTTCGGCAATCAACGAAATTGATGCCAGCGGCCTTGAAAGCCTGCGTGAAATAAATGCCCGTCTGCGTGATGCCGGGGTTACGTTTCATCTGTCCGAGGTCAAAGGTCCGGTGATGGACCGCCTGTTGCCAAGCGGCTTTGTGAGTGAATTGGCCGGTCAGGTTTTTCTGTCGCAATATGATGCCCTGCAAGCTTTGGACCCATCGGCGCTAACGCCGTGCCGTATTGCGTAAATTGCACTTTGCAACCATTGGATTTCAGCGGCACTATGCCACGTTTCACAAGGGAAATGTGGCTAGCTTTTCCGCGTGAAACCTCTGATGAATGTGGGTTTAAAGTGTATGTCTGAGCCTGTTTTGCGCCCGGCAACGGATGCCGATCTTGCGGACCTTGTGCGAATTGAAAATGCCTGTTTTGATCAGGATCGCATGTCACGCCGCACCATGCGCCGCTTTATTGCCAGTGCCACCGCCGGTTTTTGGGTGATGGTTCGCAATGATGCTGTAATTGCCTATGTTCTGGTGATTTTTCGCTGCAACACGGCATTGGCCCGGTTATATAGTATGGCCGTTGACCCGGCCTTTCAGCGACAAGGGATCGGCCAGGCATTGCTGGCACGCGCGCAAGAAGGCACGCTGGATTTTGGCGCGCCGATGTTGCGTCTTGAAGTTCATCCGCAAAACCAGGCGGCGATCAGGTTGTATCGTAAAAACGGCTATCAGGAATTTGCCCTGTACCCGGATTATTTCCCCGATCATAGCCCGGCCTTGCGCATGGAAAAGGTTCTGGTGCCACAATTGATGCACCGGCCATCACCGCTGCATTTTTATCATCAGACATTGCCGTTCACCTGTGGCCCGGCATCACTGATGATGGCGATGAATGCGCTTAACCCCGACATCGAGATGGATCGCAGCAGCGAAATCGCCATCTGGCGTGAAGCCACCACCATTTTCATGACATCCGGGCATGGCGGCTGCGGGCCGTTGGGGTTGGCACTGGCGGCGTATCGGCGCGGGTTTGGCGCACAGGTTCTGGTATCGCGCGAAGGGCCGTTATTTGTTGATACGGTGCGCAAGGCTGAAAACCGCAAGGTGGTTGAACTGGTGCATTATGATTTCGCCAATCAGGCCGCACAGGCGGGTATTACGGTAACGGCAGGGGCGTTTGGCATTGATGAAATTGAACGCCACAGCAGTAATGGGCAAATGGCACTGGTTTTGATCAGCCAATATCGCATTTACGGTGATAAAATTCCGCATTGGGTTGTTGTTTCGGGGTTTGACGACCGCTTTGTTTATGTCACCGACCCCGACATGGGCGAGGATGACGAACCCTATAATGGCAGCGATTGTGTTTCTGTGCCGATCCTGCGCCACGAATTTGATTTGATGGCGCGATATGGCAGGTCAAAATTGCAGGCCGCTGTTTTTATCGATATGCCTAAATAAAACCTGCCAAAACCGGTTTGTAACCGGTTCTGGCAGGCATATTAAAGGAAAAGTGCTTTATTACCCGGCTGTATCTTGTTTATATCGTCCAGGGCTGTGCGATCTGGCCCAGCAGATGGGCGATGATGCGGCGGTAAAGATCCATGCCGATCACGGCATCCTCTACGCCACCATCAATGCTGGGATTATCGTTTACTTCAATAATCATGGGGCCATAGGGCGTTTCTTTAATGTCTACCCCATAAAGGCCATTTCCCATCAACCGGGCAGCGGCAAGGGCTGTTGTGACAATGTCGACAGGGGCTTCTTCAACGGCGACTGTTTCAAAGCCGCCTTGTTCGAAATTTTTACCGTCATCTTCGTGTTTAACAATTTGCCAGTGGCCCGGTGCCATGAAATAGCGGCTGGCATAAAGCGGTTCACCGCCCAACACCCCGATGCGCCAGTCAAAGGTGGTTTCGACATATTCCTGAATAACCAGCAATTCGGAATTTTTGAACATTTCTCCGGCAATCTGGTGCAAATTTTCGCGCGATGTCACCTTACGCACCCCGCGTGAAAAACAGCCGTCGGGCACTTTTAACACGCAGGGAAAGTTGAACTGGTTGCCAATTTCATCAATACGGCGTTTGTCAAAAATGGCACTGCGCGGGGTCGGAATATGGTGGTTCCGCAGCAATTCGGCCAGATACACCTTGTTGGTACAGCGCAAAATTGATTCCGGGTCGTCAATCACGGGGATGCCTTCCTTGCGCGCCCGTTTGGCAAACCGGTAGGTGTGATGGTCCAGTGCCGTTGTTTCGCGGATCAACAAGGCATCAAATTCAGACAGGTGATGAAAGTCCTTCGCCGTGATCAGTTCGGCCCGGGCACCAAGATCGGCAGCGGCCTGGATAAAATTTGCCAATGCATCGCTGTCTGACGGTGGCAGCGGGTCGTTCGGGTCATACAGAATGGCGATAAGGGCGGTGGGCGCACGCCCGTTTGACGGTTTGCGCACACGGCCCCGCAAATAGGCCTTCAGAGCGGCTTCAAATGCGGGCATTTCGCTGGCATCAAGGTGATGCAGCGACGGGGCTTCGATTTCGCGCAGCAGTTTTTTATCGCCCGCGTTCAAATGCAAACGCAGGATCGGGCAGCGAAACTGATCAAAGGCGCGCTGGGCAAGGTCGCGAAAGCGTTTATCTGTGCTGCGGCCAAAATACACGTCAATATGTTCAGGCCGCTCTGCGCCGGGTTTATTGAGGGCTTCGGCAATCATGGGGCCAATTTGCGCCCGGGCGGTTTTTTGCAGCCTTTTCCAGTTCAAATCCAGCAATACGTCGGCTTCGGGGATGACGCGTTCGCTGCGTGCAGCGGCGAGCAGGCTGCAATAATACCCGCGCGACAGATATTCATAGGAATGACACAGATTGATCACCCGGCGATTGCGAATACCGTGATCCAGGGCCAGATAGTCGCGGACCTTCATCACCCGTGCGCCTGAAACGCTAAAGGGCAGGTCATGCAAATGATCCACTAAAATAAGCGGTGCGCCGGTTGAAACAGGCGGTGAAAGTTGCGTCGTTGCATCAAAAAGATGGCGTTCCATGCGTTTGCCATTTTCGCCGTCTTCGTAATAATCGGGCAAAACGGCAACATCGATATAGCCATGACGTTCGTAAATGGCGCGCGCCGAATGATTGTCGTCGCGCACTTCCAGGCGCATTTTGTCGCTGCCCGCCTCGATCGCCACACTTTCCAGCCCGGCCAAAAGCTGTGTTCCCAATCCCTTGCCGCGCCAGTCTTCGGAAATGGCAAGCGAATAGATACGTGCCGTGCCGCTACCGGCGCGCAATAACAACATACCATAGCCAACAACACCGTCATCGCCGGCATCAGCCACCAGCACCCTGGCGGTGGGTTGGCGCAGAAAGCGCGAAAACGTCGCCCGTTTCATGCGGTCAGTTGTAAAAACGGCCTCTTCGATGGCGCAAAGCCCGTCAATATCGGCTTTTTGCGCGGTACGTACAACAATCGGGGTAGCTTGTGAATGTGGCATAAAAGAAACCTTTTGGCCCGATACAGTGACAGTCTTGGTGCGGGTGAACCCGGATCGCGACATTTGTAATGATTATATATTGCCGACCGTTAGCCTGTAACACATTGCTATGTTAAACATCAGCAATAGTGACGGTCTTTCGAGTATAGGCTACGTATAATAACGCTGAATTTATGGTCATGTGGTTGCCATTTTTTAATAGTAGGCATCGCAAATACACATTGAAGCATAAAGGCATAATGAAACATTTTGGGCTGGGCAGCGTATAGCATACCGGAACATAATTTCGGATACAGGCACAAAAGGGACAGGGGCGTTGCCAAAAAGAACTGATCCGTTTTCGGGCGGACATAGCAAAAAACGGGCGATGCTGTCGGTTTTGGTCGGGGCATCATTGCTTGGTGCATGTTCCTTGACGGAAAATCTGCCATTTGGCGAGGGGGCAGATTCGGCGGCGACACAGGATGTTGGCCGCGCCATTCCCTATTTTGTGACCTATGAGGGCCTCGATCCGCAAGAAGAACGCTTGTTGGCAGCCCTAAAGGAAAACAGCACAGCGTTAAGATTGCAGGACCGCCCGACACCGACAAAAGCCGGGCTTGAACGCCGGGCAGACGATGATGTCGAACGGTTTTCTCGCGTTTTACGGTCGTTCGGGTTTTACGATGCGGTGGTGAATTATAACATTCACGACGCGGATGCCGCACCGGCAAACGGTGAAACGGCCTCTCCCGTTGCGCCCGCTGACGGTGCGCAAAGCCGTGGGGATAAACAAAACGCAGCCCCCGATTCCCCGGCACTTGCCAGCAAGGCACCGCCAAAGCCGGTTGTTCTGGAATATCGCATTGATACCGGAACGCCTTATTTGCTGTCTGATGTGGAAATAACAGTCATTCATCCCGATGACAGTCGCGAAACCCGTCCCATGAGCGATGACGAATTGCAAACGGCAAATCTTTCCATCGGGATGCGGGCCGAGGCCGATCCGATTATTCTTGCCGAACAAAGCGTTCTGGATGTTTTTCGCAATGAGGGTTATCCGCTGGTGACGGCGGGCAAGAAAAAGGTGCTGGCCGATACTGCGGAAAAAACCATTCACGTGACCTATGAGGTCATGACCGGGCAGCAGGCACGGTTTGGTAAAATTAATGTTGTGGGTGCCAAAGATGTCGATGCCGATTTTATTCGCGGTTATCACAGTTGGGGTAAGGGCCAAACCTATTCGCCCCGGGAAGTGACGACCACCCGGCGCGACCTCGCAGAATCCAACCTGTTTAATTCCGTGATCGTCAAACCAGCAGGGCAGGTTGACGAGAATGGTGAAATTCCCATTGAAATGCGGGTGCAGGAACGTGACCACCGGTCTATCGGCGGCGGGGTTGATTTTTCAACGGCGGATGGGCCGGGAGCCAATGCCTTTTGGGAGCATCGCAACCTGTTTGGTAAAGGCGAAAAGCTGCGCCTGAAACTGGACGGATCAAAATTGCAGCAAGGCGGGTCGGCCAGTTTCCGCAAGCCGCAATTTTTGCGTCGCCATCAGGCGCTTGTCGCAGAAAGCGAGCTGACAAGCTACACAACCGACGCCTATGACGGTAATCTTGCCAATGCTTTTACCGGGATCGAGCGCGAATTCTGGGAAAACTGGTCGGCAACTTATGGTGTGACGGTTGAATATTCTGATTTGACCGGTGCCGATTCCCCTAACGAGGAATTTTATCTTGGCGGTTTGCGGGGCGTTTTGCGCCATGACAACACCAACAATCAGCTTGATCCGACGGCAGGCAACAGGATGGAACTTACCGTTTCACCCTATGTCAGTCTTGCCGGGGCGAACACACAATTCACCGCCCTCTCGCTGAGCGGGTCGCAATATTATGCCTTTGACGAGCGGGGCCATTATGTTTTGGCAGGCCGTGGCCGTATTGGCAGCATCGTGGGCGATGATCGGTCATCCTTGCCCGCCAACAAACGGTTCTATTCTGGTGGCGGTGGTTCGGTGCGGGGGTATGAATATCAGACGGTCGGCCCGCTAAACCAGGATGGCGACCCGCTTGGTGGCCGGTCCGTGATAGAGGCCGGGCTGGAATTTCGCGCCCGCATCACCGATAGCATCGGCCTTGTTCCCTTTGTGGAAGGTGGCAATGTTTATAAAGGTGTCAAACCCGAAGATTTCAGCCTGATGTGGGCGACGGGCCTTGGTCTGCGCTATTACACAGCGATTGGCCCGGTCCGGTTTGATTTTGCTGTGCCGCTTGATAAACGTGAAAATATTGATGACGATTTCCAAATCTATCTTAGTCTGGGTCAGGCATTTTAATGGCTGAGCGGAAAAATTCAAACGGTGCACCCCACATTTCTGCGCCTGCATCATCCCGGCAGCGCTCGGCGTGGCGGTGGCTGAAACGTGGTTTGTTGGCGGTTCTGGCACTGTTTGTTGTGCTGGTGGCAGTCATTGCCCTTGCCGGTACAGGCCCGGTTTTGCGCCAGTTTACACCCTGGATCAATCAGACCGTATCTGATGCCATTAACGGCAAATTTGTGTTAGGTCGCGTGGAAGGCAGCCTGTGGGACCAGCTTGCCATATCGGGGGTAACGCTCGATATGCCGCAAACCGGCCTCGTGATCGCGGGTGATGATCTGGTTTTTGCATGGTCGCCTTTGGCGTTGTTGGGCGCAGAGGTTGATATTGATCGCATTTCGGCATCGCGTTTGGCGATCACACTACCCAACAAGGCAGGCCCGGAAACGCCGGATGAAACACCGGATGCCACCGGGGTGGGGTTCACATTGCCGGTGGCGGTAAAACTCGGCAAACTGGAAATTCCTGACATCCAGATTACCAATCCGGCGGACGGGCGTATTTTTTCCTATCGGTTGGCGGCTCATGCCTTGGCCCGTCAAAATCTTTCTGCTGTTCTTGGCCTTGATTTACAGCCGTTTGACGGCGGTGTTGACCATATCCGCGCCGATCTGGACTTTGATGCCAAAGCACAGAAATTGCAGGCCGATATTGACGGGCGGTTTGACCGGGCCGGGTTGATCATGGCGCTGGCCGGGTTAAGCCCCAATGAGGCGCCCGATGTGACCATATCGCTTAAAGGCAGTGGCCCGGCCAATGACTGGCACGGGGATTTGGCATTTGAAGCAAGCGACCTTGCCCGCATGGGCGGGGTGATTGATGTACAGGTGGGGGATGACACCAAAATCGGCTTTGGTCTGGATGTGGCGGCAACCACACTGGGCAAGCTGGCATCTTCCTTGCCTGAACCGTTGCAAGGGGATGTGTCGGTTAAAGCCGTTGGGCAATATGACGGCAAAGCCGATAAACTTGCGCTGACATCGCTTAACGTGATCAAGGATAAATTGCTGGCCCTGAACGGCACCGCAAATATTGATTTCGCCCAAAGCCAGATAGAAGCCGATCTGACCTCAACCATTGACGGTGCTGCCAGCACGTTAATTGGCAATGCCGCAACATGGCAGGGATTGTCGGTTACGGCCCATGCCAGTGGTGATTTGGCTTTGCCCGATGTCGATGCCGAAATCTCCGCGAAAAATATTAAAACGCCGGTATCGCATATTGAAAACCTTGCGCTTAACGCAAAGCTGACACAGATGGATGGCGACTTTGCCCTAAAGGCAACTATGCAGGCCAATGGCCATCAATTTGACGATCAAAGCCTTGCGGCAATGGCTGGCGCGCAACAGGATATTGCATTAAATGCCAGTGCCAATGCCGATTTTTCAAAAATAACTGTCGATGATGTAACCATAAAAACCCCAAAACTGGAGGCGGCCGGGCAGGCGGTGATTGATGGGCAGGGCAATGTTGATCAGGCATCGTTTCATGCCGACATCAACGATCTTGCCGCCTTCGCCGCAGTGTCGGGCATGGACCTGCACGGGCAAGGCACGCTTGATATTTCCGATATTGCCTGGAATGAAACGGAAGGGGGTGCCGCAAAAATTGCCCTGCGCACCAGCGATGCCGGTTTTGGTATTGCTGAGCTTGACCATGTGGTGGGCGCTAGCCCGGCCCTGGGCGCAAATGTCACCCTTAGTCCGCAGATGGCCCTTGTGGTGGATGTTGATGATGTGAAAACCGCCAACATCAATGGCACGGCAAAACTGTCAATCAGCAACGATTTTAATCAATTGTCGCTTAATGCTGATTTGGCACTGGCGGCGGGCATTGTTCCGCCATCGGTGCCGGTTTCATTCAATGGTCAGGCAGGCCGATTGACCATAAAGCTGGGGGGCCCCTTGGCGGAGCCGCAGGGCGATATTAACCTGATTGTGCCTGCCCTTACCACGTCTGGCGAAGCATTTAAAAACGTTAATCTGCTCAGCCATATGACCTGGCAGCAAAACAAGGCCGGGAAAAATGTCGTTTTACAATTGCAAAATACCGGCAAGTTTGACTGGCGAAATGACCCTTACCGTCTGAATGCCGATATTGGCCTGCCCGCAAGCGGCCTTCAGGTTTCCAATATCAAGCTGGCAGGAAAACATATTGATCTGACCGGCAATATTTCCTTGCCGGGAAATGCCGTACCGCTGAGGGGTAACATAGCCTTAACGCGGTTGGATGCGGTGATGGCACAAGGTTTTGGCGTGCCATTCGCCAACGGCCTCATCACGGCTAATGCCGATTTTTCGGGCAAAAATGCTGCGCAGCATATTGCGGCAAGGCTGGCGGCCAAGGGCCTGCGGATTATTGGCCCCGATGGCAGCGAAACCGCCCGGATGGAGGGTGTTACGATAGAGGGTGATATCGACAATGCCTTTGCTGATCCGGCGCTGGATTTAAAATTGTCCGGGACGAATATGGGGGGTGCCGATGCCCGGATTGAGAAAATGACGGCAACACTGAAAGGGATGCTGGCGAAATTACAGACAGCTGTAACGGCACAGGGCAGCGTAAAAAACCGCATTCCGGTGCAACTTGATGCCGCCGCTGACATTGCGATTGCCAGTGATACGTCCGTAACGGCAACCAGACTGAATGCCGATATTGGGACGCAGCACATTGCTTTGCGCCAGCCGCTGGTGTTTCGCCAGGGGGCAAATGGCAGCCTGACAGCCGATGCGATGTTATCCATCGGCGAAGGTAAGCTAGACGCAAAACTGGATCTTTTGCCTGGTAAAACCTTTGATGCCACCGTCGATATTAAATCGCTGGTGCTGGGGCCGTGGGGAGCGATGTTTGACGTGCCCGGTCTGGATGGGACATTAACCCTGACGGCGGAGGCCCACGAAAAACCGGGCAAACCCGCCAGTGCCAATATCGATGGTAAAATCAGCAATATCAGTGTTGCCGCGGCGTCTCAATTACCCCCGCTTGCACTGAACCTGTCGGCGTCCCTGCGCGATGGGGGGCTTTCGGCCGATCTTGATATGGGGCGATCCGATATGCAAATCATCACCGCCAGGGCGACAGTACCGGTCGATGTTTCGTTTTTAAACGGGCAGTTTGCAGCGGTGCCCGATGGGCCGCTGTCGGTAACGGCGAAAATGGATGGTGAAATCGGCCAGTTCTGGCCCTATGTTCCGCTGCCGGACCATGCCCTTGCCGGGGTGGTTAAGCTTGATGCCCGCGTGGATGGAACGGTATCTCATCCGCAATGGAAGGGGACAGTATCATTGCGTGATGGTCGGTATGAACATTTGCAATATGGCACACTGATTCAGGACATCACCCTTGATGGGGCCTTTAACAATGACGGCTTTAAATTGACCCAACTCACCGCCAATGATGGCGGGCAGGGCACCATGACGGGCAAGGCCGATGTTAAACTTGGCGACGGGGTGAAATACACCGCCAATGTTACCGTGCGCAATATGGCAATGACCCGCATGGATGAATTGCGGGTATGGGCCGATATTGATGTCGATGTAACGGGTAATGAAAACAAAGCCGACATTCAAAGCACCACCACCCTGCGTCGGGGCGAGGTTGATTTAAGTGTGGCTTTGCCCGCGTCGGTGCCGGAACTTGATGTGCAAAACCTTGCCAAGGCAGCGGCGAACGATAAGAAAAATGATAGCACCAAACAAAGCGGTTTTGTTGCCAACCTGAATGCCAGGGTGGATGTGCCGGCACGCCTGTTTGTGCGTGGCAAGGGCCTTGATTCTGAATGGGGAGGGCATCTTGACATTACCGGGCGGGCCGATAACCCCAAAATTGTTGGTGAATTGCGCGCCCTGCGTGGTCAGTTAGACCTGATTGGCAAAACTTTTGTCATTAAGGATTCCAAAATTACGTTTTCCGGGGCGCAACCGCCAGAGCCACTGCTTGATATTGCCGGTGTTTATACCGCCGACGATTTAACGGTGACGGCATCTTTGTCTGGCCCGGCCAACGACCCTAAACTGACCTTAAGTTCAGAACCGGCTTTGCCGCAGGATGAAATTCTGTCGCAGGTGTTGTTTGGCAAATCGCAAGGCAGCCTGAGTGCGGTTGAAGCTGTTCAACTGGCGAATGCAGCAGCACAGCTTACGGGCGGTGGCGGTGGATTGGATGTTATTGGCACCATTCGCAATTTTATTGGGGCCGATGTGCTCAGGGTGGATGGGGGCGCGAACGGGCCGACAGTTAAGGCCGGTAAATATTTGACCGATGATATTTACGTTGGCACCAAACAGGGAACCACACCCGGATCTAGCGGGGTGGAAGTGGAAATTGAACTGACCCCGCATATCAAAATTACCAGTGAAACCAGCGAAATTGACAGCAAAGCCGGTATTCAATTCAAATTGGATTACTGATTGTCCTCAACACAAAAACGACCCCGGTATCACATTAACCGGGGCCGTTTTTGAGGGTAGGGTGATGTTGGGTTAAAGAACCAGATGGTTAATATCAACCAGCGCACCGCGTGCGCTGATAACGCAACCGGCCACTTTCTGGGCAATCGTAATAGCATTTTCAATGTCGATGCCGTGGTTGCGCGCGGCAAGGTAGCTGCCGTTAAACGAATCCCCGGCCGATGTTGTATCGATCACACGGTCAATTTTGGGTGGCGTTACTGTGCCGGTTTCACCGGTTTGTGTGACATAGGTTGTTGGCAGGGCGCCGTTTTTAACAATCACTTCGCCCGCCCCGGCATCACGCCAGCGTTTGGCGCAATCCAATGGTGTGGCATCGCCAAAAAGGGTGGCTTCATCGTCGAAGGTCGGCATTAAAATATCGCAAAGAGGGGCCATGTTGGCATAGGCATTTTTCGCGGTCGCGGTATCTGCCCACAGGCGCGGACGGTGGTTGCTATCAAAACAAACCCGTGTGCCGTTTTTGCGCAGGGATGCCAGCAGGACAAAAAGTTTGGCGCGATCTTCGGTGTCTAAAATAGCCAGCGAAATACCCGAAAGATAAACCATGCCAAACCCGGCCAGTTCGGTCCCCAGCGTTTCTTCATAGCCGTTTTTAAACAGTTGGCGCGCAGCGGCATTCTGCCGCCAGTAACTAAAACTGCGTTCGCCGCTGGCATCGGTTTGAATGGCATAAAGGCCGGGCAATTCCCCGTCGATCTGGCGGACAAGGCTGGTATCAAGGCCATCGTTTTGCCAGGCCACCATCATCGCCTGGCTATAGGGGTCTGTGCCCAATGCCGTTACATATGAAATTGCGGCATCGTTTTGGGTGTTCTCCGATAGTTCAGGCTTTGTTTTGCCTTGCAGTGCAATCAGTTTGCTAACACGCGCCATATAGACCGCTGCATTCAGGGTGTCGCCCGCATAAGATAGCTTGGCGGGGCCAAACGCGGATGAAGGTTCGGTGCTGTTGCCGTGGCTGGCCGCCGAAATTTCGATCATGCATTCACCGATGAAGGCAGTTTTGGTCATTTAAACAATCCTGTTTGCGGGTTCTTCATATCAAGCACCCGGTTTTAATTTGGCTGTGCGCAACTTGCCGTGAAGTTTTGCGCGCGTCAATCGCCGATCGGCAGGCGGCCCACGGTTGGCAACAATGTTAAAAGGGACGAGCGAATGCGCCGCAGCTTTTCTTTGCTGCGCACAGGGTTGCGACGGGCAACAGCGGTGGCAAGCACATCAATCGTTGCCATAAAAACATGCCGGGTGGCAGTTGGCTTATAAATATCGGGGCTTTCAGGCATGATCAGCCCGATCACGATGTCGCTTTCAGCGGCAAGGGGGCTGTCGGGCTTGGTCAGGGAAATAACCGTGGCCCCGTATTGCCGGGCAATGGCGGCACTGTGGATCAGTTCCGTCGGGCGTCCACTGGTGGAAATGGCAACAATAACATCCTCTTCGCCCAGTGTGGAGGCCAGCATACGTTGCAGGTAACCATCATTTTGGGACTGTGCCGGAATGCCCAGACGGAAAAAACGGTTGGCTGCATCAAACGCAACGGTGCTGGACCCGCCACCAACACCAAAAAAACCAATTTGCCGGGCGCCCGCAAGTGCATCGGCCGCAGCGTCAATATCGGATTGCGCCAATTGTTCACGCAAAAGGCGTAAACTGTCGATGATGGTGCCAATAACGTGGCTGCCCAGAACAGCCGGGTCGGTGATGTGATCTTCAATGGGTTCCGGGGCCAGGTACTGCATGCTTACGGCAAGGTTTTGCGCCAGTTTTATTTTGAAATCGCGAAAACCTTCACAGCCAAGGCTCCGGCAAAAGCGGATAACAGTTGGCTCGCTGACCCCGACCTGTTTGGCAAGATCGGAAAGAGCGATGGCCGTAACATCTTCAAGATGCTCCACAACATAGTCGGCAACTTGTTGCTCGCGGGCAGGCAAAATACCGGGCGCACGGTTAAGCTGGCTAATAATGTCGGTGGCGCGTTGCATGTGAAGGGTCCCGCTTTTTAATCAATCGGGTGCTTTAAAAACACCCGATTGATTGCTACCACTATTCAGGTTTGTAGGCGATAGCCTCGATTTCTATTTTGGCATCAACCATCAGCTTTGCTTGCACGGTTGATCGGGCAGGGCGTTCACCTGGGAAAAATTCGCCATAGACCCGGTTGAAGGTCCAGAAGTCACGGGTATCGTCCAGCCAGACGGTTATTTTAAACACATCATCTAGCGTGCAATCGGCCAATGCCAGCGCGGATTTGACGTTCTCCATTGTGCGCCGTGTCTGTGCTTCGATGCCGCCATAGTCGATTTCGCCATTTTCCTTCATCGCCACCTGGCCCGATATATAGACAAAATCACCGGCGCGAACGGCAGGTGAGAAAGGCAGCTTTTGTCCGCCAGCGCCGCTACGTTCATTGCCGAAATGTTTGATGGGCATGGAAACTCCTTGATTTTTCGAGATATTTTTCGCCGGAAAGTAGTTTAACTACTAATATCGGGGGTGAATATGCTGATTTTGGGCTATTTTTGCCGAAAGTTCCATCAGAATTAAGTAGACAAGCTACAATTATGTGATCAATATGTAGCAAAAGTACAAACGACTTATCAGTGGAGACAGAAAATGGGTTTGCAGCGCGTTGAGGCATCGGCCCGAACGCTTGGCAACGGACTGAACTGGGCTGTGGAACGGGTAATCGCCGTTTTGATGCTGGCTCTGGTGCTGGATGTCTGGCTGGGCGTGGTTGATCGTTATCTTGTTCACTGGCAACTGAACTGGCCCGAAGAGCTCGCACGATATTTAATGATCTGGGCGGCATTGCTGGCAGTTTCGGCTGGTATTGCCCGGCGCGAACATATCGGCATTGGTCTGTTTGTTCTGAATTTACCGACGGTATTGCAGCGTACTGTTTTGTTTGCCGTCGATATCATTGCGCTGGCGGCATTCATTTATCTGGCAGTCTATGGTTTTGATTTTGCCGTGGGTGGCATGAAACGCCACGCCATGATTTTTGGCATGACGCTGGCCCTTCCTTATGCAGCGGTGCCCGTTTCGGCCCTGCTTGCCGCCATTCAGCTGTTGCTGGTCGCCCTGCGCGATCAGGGGCGTTACATCCCGGTTGATTTGACAGAGGGTGCAGAATGATCATCGCCATTATTTTTGTCGTTCTTATGGTTTTGGGCATGCCGATCGGGTTTGCTCTGGGGGTTGCCGGTGTGGCGGGCCTGTATGACATGGGTGGCGGTATGTTTCTGGTGCAGGGACCCAGCAAGGTTTTTAACGGGCTTAATGTGTTTCCGTTCCTTGCCATGCCGTTTTTTATTCTGGCGGGCGAAATCATGAACCATATCGGCATTACCAGCCGGCTGGTTAAATTTGCCCAGTCCCTTGTCGGGCATTTTCGGGGCGGGCTTGCCCATACCAATATGCTGGCCAGCGTGTTTTTTGCCGGGTTGACCGGGGCGGCCACCGCCGATGCCGCTGCTTTTGGCAAAACACTGGTGCCAGCGATGGTCGAACGCGGGTATCGCCGCGATTATGCCTGTGCTGTGACGGCTGCGGGTTCGATCATCGGGCCGACGATCCCGCCATCGGGATTGATGGTGGTTTATGGCTCTCTGATGGGGGTTTCGATTGGTGGGTTGTTTGCTGCGGGTATCTTGCCAGGCCTGATGATTTGTTTGATCTGCATGACGGTGATTGCCGTTACCGCACGCCGCAAAAACCTGCCCAAGGAAGAACGTCGCGCCAGCCTGCTTGAAATCTGGAAAATCTTTAAATCCTCGATTTCAGCCCTGATCATGCCTTTGATCATTTTAGGCGGTATTTTGGGCGGAATCGTGACCCCGACCGAGGCGGCATCTGTTGCCGTGGCCTATGCCCTGTTCATTGGTGTGTTTGTCTATCGGGCGCTGACGGTGAATGATTTCATCAAGATGCTGATCAGAACCGCACGGGTTACCGGTGTTATTTTCATCATCATCGCCTTTGCCTCGATCCTGGGCTGGTGGCTTAGCTTTAACCGCATTCCGCAGGAAGTTGCCGCAGCGGTACTGGGCATTTCAAGCAATCCTTATATGGTTATTTTAATGATTGTCGGGTTGTTGATGGCGATTGGCATGGTGATGGATATCAACGCCATTCTGATCATTCTTGCCCCGGTTCTGGTGCCGCTAACAGTGCAGATCGGCATGGACCCGATCCACGCGGGGATCATCTTTGTGCTGGCTCTTAATATTTCCCTTATGACGCCACCGGTGGGGGCCTGTCTGTTTGTCCTGGCATCGGTGACGGGTGAAAAACTTGAAAAAATTGCAGCGCAGTTGTGGCCGTTTCTGATTGCCGAAATCGGGGTGCTGATGCTGTTCGCTTTCTGGTCGGATCTGGCGCTGCTGGTGCCACGATTGTTGGGGTTCAGATAACCCCGATCTGACGACGTTACGGTTTTCCGCCCTGGCCCGGGGCGGATCATCCTGGGGGACAGGGTGATTTTGGGGTGCAATGATAAATCCAATCAGGAGAGGTGTTATGAACACATTCAAACGTTTCGGGGCCGCTATGGCCGCGACCGCAATTCTGGCAGGCACCATGGGAACCGCCCATGCCGAAGCCAAAATTTTGAAATTCGCCCATGACAACAAACTGGACCCGTTTGACAACCCGGCCCAGGCTTGCACGGCAGTTTTTGCCAATATCGTTGAAGCCGACACCAACGGCGCGATCAAGGTTGAAGTTTACCCGTCCAATCAGCTTGGTTCAGCGGCCGAACATGTGCAGATGGTGCGTGACGGTCTTATCCAGGCAACTTTGACCTCGACGGGGGCCATTGCATCTTACTATCCGCGCATCGACGTTTTGAACTTGCCATTTGCGTTTGATAGCAATGCGGCAACTTATGACGTGTATGATGGCCCGTTCGGCGTGGCATTGGCCAAAGATATCGAAGCAACCCTTGGCGATGTTGAAGTGCTGGGTTTCCCCGATACCGGCGGGTTCTTTGCTGTCACCAATTCACAACATCCGATCAAAAACCTGGAAGATTTCAAGGGTGTTCGCATTCGTACCATGGCGCTGCCGTCACATCAGAAAATCATGCAGGCGCTGGGTGCAGAAGCATATCCGATGGCCTGGGGTGAAGTGTATGCGGGCCTTCAGACCGGCGTGATCGACGGCCAGATGAACCCGGTTCCGACGGTAACCTTCGCCAAGTTTAACGAAGTGCAGAAATACCTGACCCTGACCAATCATTTGTTTTCGCCCTACACCTTTATGCTGTCCAAGGCATTCTGGGACGATCTGACCCCTGATCAGCAGCGCATTGTGCGCTATGCAGCACAGTCCTGCGTGGTTGCCAGCCGTGGCGTATCACGCGTGATCGAGGCATCGGATCGTGGCCTTAAAGGCCTGATGGGTAAAATGGAAATTGATGCCCTGACCCCGGAAGAACGCGAACAGTTCAAGAAAGTCACCCAGCCGGTGATGGAACAATATGTCAAGGAAACCCTTGGCGAAGATGGCGTCAAATTGCTCGACCTGTTTAAGACCGAAGTTAACAAAGCCAATGAAAAACAATACCTGACGGATTAATTTCCGTCTGGCGGGGAGGGGGCATCCTCCCGGTTCCCTCCCGCCACCTTTTTTGACAAATCTGACGCCGGATCATTTTTCTGTTCTATTTCATTAAACCATTTACCCATAACAAAGACCAAGAAGGACCCGGGTATGCGCATTTTTTGTGCCTCCATTGCGACCGAAACCAACACGTTTTCGCCCCTGCGAACCGATATTTCCGATTTCCGCGAAAGTTTCTATGCGGGGCCTGGCGATCATCCTGAAACGCCAACTTTGTGCAGTGCTGTTTTTACAGTGGCCCGTGCGCGCGCCAGGGCAGAAGGCTGGGAACTGGTTGAAGGTACAGCAACCTGGGCCGAGCCAGGTGGCATTGTGAACCGCGATACCTATGAATATTTGCGCGACGAGGTGCTGGCCCAACTAAAAGCAGCGATGCCGGTTGACGGTGTTGTTTTGGGGCTGCACGGGGCGATGGTGGCGCAGGACTACCTCGATTGCGAAGGCGATTTGCTGCAGTCGGTGCGCGATATTGTTGGCCCCGATGTTGTTATCGGTGCCAGCTTTGACCCGCACAGCCATCTGAGTGCCAAACGCTTTAACGCAGCCGATATTGTTGTTGCCTTTAAGGAATTTCCCCATACCGATTTTGTCGAGGCCGGGGCGGCGACCGTTGATTTGGTTTTGCGCACCCTTCGCGGCGAAATAAAGCCGGTTAAAGCGGTTTTTGATTGCAAAATGATCGAGGTTTTACCTACCTCGCGCGAGCCGATGCGCTCCTTTGTTGATCGGATCAAGGCCATGGAAGGCCATGACGGCATTTTGTCCGTGTCGGTCATTCATGGCTTCATGGCGGGCGATGTGCCCGACATTGGGGCGCATGTTATCGTAATTACCGACAATAAACCCGAGCTGGCGGCGCAAACCGCAAATGACCTGGGAATGGAGCTGTTCGGGTTTCGCGGGACGACCCGGCCCGATTTTGTGACCCCGGATCAGGCAATGGCAAAATTGCCCGATACCATCGCAACGCCGGTAGTTATTGCCGATGTGTGGGATAATCCTGGCGGGGGGGTGCCGGGCGATTCCACAATCTTACTGCGCAAAGTTATGAATAGCGGCATTTCACACTACGCCTTTGGCACAATATGGGACCCGATGGCGGTGCGGATATGTTTTTCAGCTGGCGAGGGCGGAGTATTGCCGTTGCGTTTTGGCGGTAAAACGTCTTCGCGCGGTGGTGCGCCGGTTGATGCCGTTGTTCGGGTGAAAAAATTGCGGCGCAATTCCTGGCAAAGTTTTGGCGACAGCATTGTGCCCTTGGGCGACTGTGCCCTGATCGAACTGCCTGACGGTGGCGAAGTGATTTTAAACAGCAACCGGGCGCAAAGTTTTGATCCGGATCTTTTTGCCAATATGGGCGTTGACCCGACAACAAAAAATTATCTGTTTATCAAATCCACCAATCACTTCTACGATGCCTTTGCTAAAATTGCGGGCGAAATTATCTATGTTAATGTGCAAGGGCCTTATCCGTCAGATCCGAAAACCAACGGCTATAAAAATTTGACGCGCAAGGTCTGGCCAATTGTAGATGATCCGTTTGCGACTGCATCATGATGAAATCGAGTAGAGAATGACCGAATTTGCCGAACTCGACACACCCTGCGCCATCGTCGATCTTGATTGTGTTGAACGCAATCTTCGCACCTTTCAGGAATATTGCGACGAACACAATATTGCATTGCGACCGCATATCAAGACCCATAAAATAACCGACTTCGCCTTGCAGCAAATCGCAATCGGGGCAAAGGGCATTACCTGCCAGAAAATAGGTGAAGCCGAGGTTATGGCAGATGCGGGTATCGGCGATATTCTGATCACCTATAACATTATCGGCGCGCGCAAATTGGCGCGGTTGCGCCGATTGGCCGAGCGCATTGATCAGTTACGTGTCGTTGCCGATAACGAAACCGTGTTAAAGGGCCTTTCAACCGCATTTTCCGATGCGCAAAAACCGATAGAGATATTGGTGGAATGTGACACCGGTGCCGGGCGCTGCGGGGTGCAATCGCCCGCAGAGGCTGCTTGGTTGGCTAAGGTCGCGACTGAATTGCCGGGACTTAAGTTTGTTGGCTTGATGACCTATCCGCCGGGTGGCGGAACAGCAAAGGTGGAAACATTTTTCCGCGATGCCATGGCGGAATGTGCAAAATTCGGGCTGGAATGCCCGGTGCGCAGTTCAGGCGGAACCCCCGATATGTGGCAGGCCCATAAGGCACCGGTGGTTACCGAATATCGGATTGGTACATATATTTATAACGACAAATCGGTTATGGCGCGCGGGGGGTGCCTGGAAGAAGATTGCGCCTTGCGTGTCCTGACCGAGGTTGTTTCGTTACCCGCACCAGGCCGGGCGATTATCGATGCCGGGTCCAAGGTTTTAACATCGGATTTGTTCGGGCTGGAACATTTTGGCTATGTCGTTGGTCATGCCGATGTCACGGTAAAATCGCTGAGCGAAGAACATGGCATTCTGACATTTGATCCGGCAACGCACCCTTTTGAGATTGGTCAGCGGGTACAGATTATTCCCAATCATGTTTGCGTGGTCAGCAATATGTTTGACTATGTTCAATTGTGCCGAAATGGCATTTTCGAAAACCCGGCCTTTGTTGCCGCGCGCGGCAAGGTGGTTTGATTTCGTTCGCACGATCAAGATATGACCGGTGCCTGAAAAGAAAACGGCATTCCTGTTTTACCGGGAATGCCGTTTTGCATTGTCAGCCATCGTTATTGGGCAAATAGCCGATAAAACCGGTGATGCGCCATTTTTGATCGGCACCTTTCTGACAATAATAATGCGTTTTCCATAACAGCCGATCCGCGCTGCCATCGGCCTTTTTGATTGTGCCATTGAAATGTTTGCGGGCAAGGGCGCGGTCGCCATTCAGCTCGATATGTTCAAGTCTGGTTGCTGCAAACACGGCATCAAAAAGGGGTTCGGCATATTCTGTATTCTGGCTGGCACGTGCCTGGGACAGCCATGTATCGCGATAGGCGGACAGGTCGGGAAAAGCCAGTGTCCAGTCATCGGGGTTGGCCGATGTGTGGGCATCAATGGCATAAAACCCGTTTGCTGCAAAATCATTTTCCACCAGCGACCAGTCTGCCAGCACAAATGCGGTAATGTCGCGTGGAACCAGCATATCCCAAATGGCATTGCGGTCGGCGTCTTTGGTGGGAAACGGGCAGGTTTGGTCGGCTGTCATAATGGGTCCCTGTTTTTGGTAGCGGTACATTTTTCAGCGGGGCACTGTGCCATTTTTCGGGGGCGGATGACAGGAATACTGGCAAAAAATACGTAATTACACGTAGAAGGAATAAAAAACTTTAAGCTTAAACAAACTGGTTATTGCAACGGTGATCGAATTGGGGATGAATAGAAAGACAACAAAACAATTCACAACAAACTATTCATAATCAGGTTTCAGGGAGACTTTACAATGTTGGCAAAAGGCAAAAAGGCTGCATTGCTGGGGGCGGCAGCTATGATCATGGGCACCTGTGTGGCTGCGGGGGCCGCACAGGCCGCTGAGCCCGTTAAAATTGGCATGATCACGACCCTCTCGACCGGTGCCGGATATCTGGGCGATGATATGCGCAAGGGGTTTGAACTGGCAATTGCCGAACATGATGGCAAGCTGGGGGGCTCGGACATTGATCTGATCGTCGAGGATGACGGTTTGAAACCCGAAAGTGCGCGCCAGATTGCCACCCGCATGATGGAAAGCGAACATGTTGATCTGATGACCGGCATTATCTTTTCCAACGTCGCGATGGCGGTGGTGCCCAAGGTGGTGCGCGACGGCATGATTTATGTTTCCACCAATGCCGGCCCCAGCGCGCTGGCCGGTGCCAAATGTGATGCCAATTATTTTAATGCCGCCTATCAGAACGATAATATCCACGAAGCCATGGGTCAGTATGTGCAGGATCAGGGCTTTAAACGGGTTTATCTGCTGGCACCGAACTATCCGGCAGGCAAGGATTCACTGGCGGGTTTTAAACGGTATTACAAAGGCGATATCGTTGACGAGGTTTACACCAAGCTGGGCCAAACCGACTATGCTGCCGAAATTGCATCCCTGCGTGCGGCAAAGCCAGATGCCGTGTTTTTCTTTTATCCCGGTGGTATGGGCATTAACTTTATCAAACAATATGCCCAGGCGGGTTTGAAAGATGAAATTCCGTTGTTTGGCCCGGCCTTTTCTGCCGATGAACATTTGGTTGATGCCGTGGGCGAAGCCGCCGTTGGCATGAAAAACGCGTCCCATTGGTCGCCCGACATGGAAAACGATGCCTCGAAAAAGTTTGTCGCCGGGTATGTCGCCAAATATGGGGCCAAACCCAGCCTGTATTCGGTACAGGGCTATGATGCCGCCAATCTGATTGGCAGTGCGATTGCCGCCGTCGGCGGGGATATGTCGAAAGAGGATGATTTCCGCGCTGCTTTGAAAAAAGCCGATTTCACATCGGTGCGGGGCAACTTCAAATTTGGCAATAACAACCATCCGATCCAGGATTTCTACGTGCGCGAGGTCGTTGCCGATCCCGATGGCGGCTTTACCAACAAGTTGGTCACCAAGGTATTTTCAAACCACGTCGATGCCTACGCATCCGAGTGCAAAATGTAATTTTGCCCCGCGCAATCTGACCAATGGCCGGTCTGGTACCGGCCATTGTGTTTTCGCATTTGCACCGGAAAATGATTATGCTTTTGTTTCTAGAACAGCTTTTGAACGGGCTGCAATTTGGTGTGACCCTGCTTTTGATGGCATCGGGGCTAACCCTGATTTTCGGGATCATGAACCTGATCAATCTGGCACATGGGTCACTGTTTATGGTCGGCGCCTATGTCGGGGCAACGGCCATTGCCCATGGCTCGGGTTTTTTTCTTGGCCTTTTGGCCGGGGTGGGGGCCGCTGCCCTGACCGGCATGGTGATGGAATTTGTCATCATGCGCAGGCTTTATCGCCGGGATCATCTGGATCAGGTTTTGGCAACCTTTGGCCTTATTTTGTTTTTTAATGAAATGGTTAGCATCCTTTGGGGGCGCCAGCCCATTGCCATGGACCCGCCGGAATTTTTATCGGGCACGGTTGAGTTTATTCCCGGTGCGCCGTACCCGGCCTTTCGCCTTGCCGTCATTGCAACCGGTATTCTGGTAACCGGGTTTTTGTATTTTCTGGTGATGAAAACCCGCATCGGTATGTGGATACGGGCCGGGGCATCCAACCGCGAAATGATTGGCGCGTTGGGGGTTAATATTTCCCTGCTTTATACCTTGCTGTTTGGTTTTGGCGCCGCGCTGGCCGGGTTGGCCGGGGTGATGGCGGCCCCGTTCAGTGCCGTTCAGTCCGGCATGGGGGAAAACATCCTGATTCTGACCTTTGTTGTCATCGTGATTGGCGGCATTGGTTCCATTCGCGGGGCGGTTGCCGGTGCGCTGTTGATTGGCCTGACCGACACGCTGGGACGGGTTTACATCCCCGATCTGATGCGTTTGTGGTTGCCGCCTTCGGTGGCGGATGGTGCGGGCGCGTCATTGGCTTCGATGATGATTTACATTTTAATGGCCGTGGTTCTGGCCTTCCGTCCACGGGGGTTGTTCCAGACGCATGGTTAAAAACATTTCACGACAAAGCTGGGCGACACTGGCTATTTTTGTGCTGCTGGCGCTGGTGCCACCGGTGGCACATGCGTTTGATAATTCGTTTTTGATAACGATGTTTAACCGCGCGGTTATTTATGCCGTGGCTGCTGTGGGGTTGGATCTGATCATTGGGTTTGGCGGCATGGTCAGTTTTGGTCACGCGGCCTTTTTTGGCATTGGCGCCTATACAGCGGGTATTTTGGGCACCCATGCCTTTGATGGCAGTGACTTTATTTTCGGCTGGACGGGCAGTAACGACGCCTTTGTTGTCTGGCCGCTGGCGATGCTGGTGGCGGCTTTTTTCGGGTTGATCATCGGTTTGATCAGCCTGCGCACATCGGGCGTTTATTTCATCATGATCACGCTGGCTTTTGCGCAGTTATTCTATTTTTTCTTTGTTTCCCTGTCGCAATATGGCGGCGAAGACGGACTGTCTTTGTGGGATCGTAACGCGATACCGGGCCTTGATCTGTATGATCGCGATACATTCTATTATCTGTGTTTTGCAATTTTGCTGGCGGTTTGGTTTTTATTGTCGCGCCTTGTCGGGTCGCGGTTTGGTCGCGTTATTATTGGTTGCAAACAAAACGAACGCCGGATGCGCGCCCTTGGATATGACCCGTTATTGTATAAGCTAACGGCGTTTTGCATTTCGGCTGCCATTGGCGGCTTGGCCGGGGCCTTAATTGCCAATCATTCCGAATTTGTCAGTCCGGGGTTGTTACACTGGTCGCGTTCGGGTGAATTAATGATTATCGTTATTCTGGGCGGTCTGGGCACGCTTGTTGGGCCAATATACGGGGCCTTGACCCTGTTTTTAATGGAAGAAAGCCTGGTATCCTTTACCGAACACTGGCAGGTCATTTTAGGACCGGTTTTGATTTTGGTGGTGGTGTTTTTCCGCGGCGGCATTGTCGGTTTTTTAAAGAGACCGGGCAAAGCAACGGCAAGAACCGGGGGTGATCATGGGTGAGGCAAGGAACCAGCCGGTATTTGAGGCCCGCAATCTTTATAAAAGTTATGGTGGTTTACGGGCGACCGATGATTTGTCGATCCAGCTTGAAGTCGGCAAAATCCATGCCCTGATCGGTCCCAATGGTGCCGGTAAAACCACGGCCCTGTCGCAATTGTCGGGCGAATTGCGCCCCGATGACGGGCAGGTGTGGTTTGAGGGCCAGGATATTACCCGCTTTTCGATGCCCAGGCGGGCCCGGATGGGGGTGGCGCGGTCTTTTCAGATTACGGCGATATTCGATGATTTTACCGTGGCTGAAAATGTGGCTGTGGCGGTGCAATCGCGCACCCGGCATCATTTTTCGTTCTGGCGCGCGGTGTCGCACGATGCGCCGATTAATCAGCGCACCGCTTTATTGCTTGATCAGGTTGGTCTGGCCGGTTTTGCCAGCCGACGTGCGGCTGATTTGGCACATGGGCAGAAACGCCAGTTGGAAATTGCCATGGCGCTGGCACTGGAACCAAAGGTTTTGTTGTTAGACGAACCGATGGCCGGTATGGGGCCGACCGAAAGCAACCAGTTGGCCGAACTTTTGGAAAAACTGAAACCCGATTTCGCAATTTTGCTGGTTGAACACGATATGAATATTGTTTTTCGGCTTGCCGATGTGATTTCGGTTCTGGTCAACGGGGCGATGATTGCGTCGGGCAGTGTCGATGATATCCGCGACAATGAAGACGTTCAAAAAGCCTATCTGGCGGAGGGGTACTGATGCTGGAACTGCAGAATGTCGAAACCAGCTATGGCAGCAGCCAGGTATTGTTTGGCGTGAATATGCAAGTTGGAAAGGGCGAAATAGTAAGCCTTTTGGGGCGTAATGGCATGGGTAAAACCACCACAGTTCGCTCGGTTATGGGGTTAACCCAGGCCAAGGCTGGAACCATTTTGTTCAAAGGGCAGGATATTTCGCGACAGAAGTCTTTTCGGATTGCCCGGGCCGGGATTGGGCTGGTTCCGGAGGGGCGGCAGATTTTTCCGAACCTGTCGGTGCGGGAAAACCTGGTGGCAACGGCACGCGGGCGGGGGTGGGATTTGGCAAAAATTTACGACCTTTTCCCCAGGCTGGCCGAACGGCAAAACAACATGGGCAATCAGTTATCCGGCGGCGAGCAGCAAATGCTGGCGATTGGCCGGGCGCTTTTGACCAATCCCGATTTGCTGATTCTAGATGAGGCCAGCGAGGGGCTGGCCCCGGTGATTCGGACAGATATTTGGGCCTGCATTCGCAAATTGCGGGGTTTGGCACAAACAGTTTTGATCATTGATGGCAATCTGGACGCGTTAATGGCAGTGTGTGATCGACATTATGTCTTGGAAAAAGGGCAAATAGTTTGGACTGGTTCTTCTGAACAATTTGCAAATGCCCCGGAAATAAAGAAAAATCACCTTGGAATTTGATGAAGGGTATTTTTTAAACAGGGAACAGATATATGGGCTGGGGCGGTTTTACAGAAGCAGAAGTTGAATGGCAGTATAATCCGCGCGAAACGGTGCCCGATTATGCCGATCATTTTGCTCGGTTCGTCGCGGCATCCGATGATTTGCGGTCAAAATATCATCATCAGATTGATGTCCGGTTTGGCCCGGGACCCAAAGAAACCTTTGACGTTTTTCGTGCAAGCAGACCTGACGCGCCTATCCATGTGTTTTTTCACGGGGGTTATTGGCGTAGCCAGGACAAAAAAGATTATGCGTTTGTTGCGCGCGACCTGGTGGCGGATGGCTATAGCGTTATTTGTGCCAATTACGATTTATGCCCCGGTGTAACAGTTGCCGAGATAACGGCACAGGCGGTTCGTTGTATCAAATATGTTTACCAACATATCGACGATTTTAACGGCGATCGGGACCGTCTCAGCATTTCCGGACATTCGGCGGGCGGGCAAATTGTTGCGCGGTTGGCGGCCCATGACTGGGAAAGCGAAATTGGCGATGCCACACCATTTACTGCCGCAGTGGCTGTTTCGGGCCTGTTTGATCTGGAGCCATTGCGTTTCACCAGTATGAACAGTGACATTGGCCTGACCGAAGACAGTGCGGCAGATAATTCGCCGATGCTTGATGTTGTGCCGGACGGGATAAAGATGATGCTGGTGGTAGGGGCCGTTGAAACACCGGAATTTTTACGCCAAAGTCAGGCATATGCGGCCTATTGTGCGAAGTCCGGGTTGGTTGTGCCGGTGCTTCAGGCTTGGGGTGCCAATCATTTTACCGTCCTGGAACAGCTCTATCTTCGTGACGGAGCCTTGTACGGAAATTTTAAGCGGATTATCGGCTGACAAAGGCGCGATACCGGCCAAAAACACCTGTTTTACATGTGATATTCGGGGCAACATGCGGTGACGCCGAGTGCCCGATATGATAAGGTAAATATGCGTTACCAATTGAATAATCACAAACTTTACAGGTAGGCCCCATGCGTTTCGTTACCGCCGAAGATATCGATCGTTCTGTTCCCCCGCGTGACATGGTTGAAGCGCTGCGCAGATGGTTTGCCAAGGGCTGTGAAACGCCACTTCGCAGTCATTTCAATATGGAACGGTCCAGCGAGGACGACGCAACCTTGCTGATTATGCCATCGTGGGAAAAAGACGGGGCTGCCGGGGTAAAGGTGGCGGCCGTTGTGCCGGGTAATTCCGCGCGGAACCTGCCAGCCGTTTCAGGTATATATATATTGCTTGATAGCATAACCGGGCAACCTGTGGCGGTGCTGGATGGTACCCGGTTGACCACGCGGCGCACTGCAGCGGCCTCGGCCCTGGCAGCGGATTATCTGGCGCGCAAGGATGCCAGCCATTTGGTGATGGTTGGCACCGGGGCCATGGCCCCCAACCTGATTGCAGCCCATGCATCGGTCCGCCCGATTAAAAAAGTAACCATCTGGAACCGCCGCCCGGAAAAGGCGGTGACACTGGCGCGCGAAGTTGAACTTTTGGGGTTTGAAGCGACCGGCACCGATGATTTGGAAGTCGCGTGCAAAACTGCTGATATTATTTCCTGTGCTACGCTGAGCACCGTGCCGTTGGTGCGCGGGGCATGGCTGTCCGATGGCGTGCATGTTGATCTGGTTGGGGCGTTTAAGCCCGTCATGCGCGAAACTGACGATGCCGTGATGAAAAAATGCCGCATCTATGTTGATAGTATGGATGGGGCCGCGGCCGAAGGCGGCGATGTGGTGCAAGCCATACAATCTGGCGCGATCAGCAAAGACGATATTGTTGGCGACCTGTTTGATCTGACACGCGGCAATGTTAAAGGCCGCCAGTCCGACGCGGAATGCACAGTGTTTAAATCGGTTGGCCATGCGCTGGAAGATTTTGCCGCCGCCGTCACTGTTGTCGAGGCGCTTGATAAATGATCAGCACCGATTTGTTTGGCCCCGATATGCTGATCAGCTATCGGGGCAATGTTCTTCCCGAATGGATTGATTTTAACGGCCACGTCAATGTTGGCTATTATATCGTTGCATTTAATCTGGGGTCACTGGGTTTTCTCGATGCCGTCGGGCTGGGGCGGACCTATCCGGCGCTGAGGGGTGGATCGACCTTTGCGCTGGAAATGCACGCCACTTATGATCGAGAAATTCATGTGCATGAACCGTTCGAACTCCATACCCGCGTGCTCGATTGTGATGCAAAGCGCATCCATATGTATCATGAAATGCGCCACGCCGACGAAGGCTGGCTGGCCGCGACCAACGAAATTATCACCATGCATATCAACATGGAAACACGACGGTCTGCGCCCTTTCCCGATGATATTTTTAAAACACTCGATGCTATTCGTCTGGCCCAGGTCAATTTACCGATGCCTTCGGGCGTCGGCCGCACAATTGGTATTCGGCGCGCGTAACTTTGTGGTGTTGGTGCTTTAAGGTGCGGGGTGGTGCTGGTTTGCCGGAACATACAGGTTGCAGGCTTGACGGTCGCCATCGACAAAGACGGTGCGATCAAACACCATGCCGATGCTTTCAAGCAAGTGGATTGAACGGTTGTTTCCGGGCAGGGTAAAGCCAACCACTCGGCTGATCCCCAAATCATTATAGGCGTGGTTCAAGGTGGCGTTGGCGGCTTCGCGGGCAAAACCCTGGCCCTGCCATTTATCGAGAAACGCAAAGCCAATATCGGGGTCTGGCAGGGTGTCGCGTTTTACCAACCCACACAGGCCGATTGTTTCCCCGGTTGCGCGCAAATCAACCGGGTACAGACCAAAACCATTGCGTTCATAAGCCGCAATTAGCCGTTCATTGATGTAAACCGCCGCAGATGCAAGATCGCCGATATTGCGATCGCCAATATAATGAATCCAGTCGGGCTGGTTTAACAATTTCAGGATAAATTCTGCATCTTCACGGGTTGCCTGGCGCAGGATCAGGCGGGGTGTTGTAATCAGCAGCATTGGTAAAAGGCCTGTGTTCAAGCGTAAATAACATGCCAAGATTACCCGTTAAGCTGGTAAAGTAACAACACCTTATATAAGTATATTTTTCCATCAGCAACGGAGAAAACCATGGCAGTGCGTCCGATCCGGCTTGGGTTTGAAGGGGCGATGGGGGTATCTCTTGCGGCACGGCTGGATTTGCCGGCGGGGCCGGTTTTAGCTTATGCCTTGTTTGCACATTGTTTTACCTGCACCAAGGATTTAACTGCCGCGCGCAAAATTGCCCAGGCCCTAAATCAACAGGGTGTTGCGGTGTTGCGGTTCGATTTTACCGGGCTTGGCGGGTCGGGCGGTGATTTCGCCTCGACCAATTTTACCTCCAATCTGGAGGATCTGCGCCGCGCTGCGAATTATATGCGGACCGAGTTTGAAGCTCCCAAATTGCTGATTGGTCATTCACTGGGCGGGGCGGCTGTTTTGGCCGTTGCCAGCGATATTCCCGAAGCAATGGCCGTGGCAACAATTGCCGCCCCGGCAGATATTGACCATGTAACCGAAAATTTCGCCGATAAACTGGCTGAAATTCGCGCAGCCGGGCAGGCCAATGTATCGCTAAGTGGTCGTCCGTTTGTGATTAAAAAACAGTTCCTCGACGATTTGGCTGCGCATGATATTGAAAAATCGGCTGCATCCTTGCACAAGGCATTGCTGGTATTGCATGGCCCGCTGGATCAAACTGTTGGTATCAACAATGCCAATCGTATTTTTACGGCGGCCAGGCATCCGAAAAGCTATGTTTCGCTTGACCAGGCAGACCATTTGTTGCGCGATCCCGATGATGCAACCTATGCCGCCAATGTAATTGCGGCTTGGGCCCGGCCTTATGTCGTGGCGAAGGATAAGGCGGTATCAGACAGCGCCGAACCGGGCGATGCGGCAGAGGGCATTTTGGCCCGCGAAACCGGCCTTGGTAAATTTCAAACGATGCTGGTGGCTGGCCCGCACCGAATGCTGGCCGACGAGCCGCAGGGTTCCGGCGGTTTGGCCAGTGGGCCATCGCCTTATGAATATTTATCGGCGGCTTTGGGTGCGTGTACGTCAATGACTATTCGCATGTATGCCGATTTTAAACAGATCGCGCTGGATGGTATTTCGGTGCAGGTTACACATGAAAAAATTCATGCCAGCGATTGTGCAAACTGCAGCGAGGGGCAACGCCAGAAGAATGCCAAAATTGACCGCTTTGAACGGGTCATTACCCTGCATGGTGATTTGGACGAGGATGTGCGCCAGCGGTTGATTGAAATTGCCAATAAATGTCCGGTTCATCGAACACTTGAAAGTACGGCGGTTATTGTGACCCGCGATAGCCGCGATCAATAACGCCAAAGGCGGGGTTCCAACAAAGTCGATCCGGGCGACATTAAATGCCGCCCGGAAAGATCGTTGATTATTTCGCAGCGGTGATAATGAATTCGACTTTGTATTCCGGGGTTGCCAGTTTGGCTTCGCCGCAGGCGCGGGCCGGGGTGTGGCCCTGCGGCACCCAGGCGTCCCAAACGCTGTTCATATCGGCAAAATCATTCATATCGGCCAACCAGATAATGGCTTGCAGAATGTGTTCCTTGCTCGATCCGCATTCGGCCAGCAGGGCATCAACCTGTTCCAGGCATTTTTTGGTTTGCTCGGCAACTGATGCGCCCGGTTCGCCAACCTGGCCCGCCAGATAAACAGTATCGCCGTGGACAACGGCCTGGCTCATGCGCGGGCCGGTATGGAAACGTTCGATGCTCATTTTTTGCTCCGTCTTTGGTTTAAAGTGGTGATGTAACATTTAAGGCCGCGGGTTGGTGCCGCACCAGTCGGCAATAAACAGGGCCAACACTTCGGTAACTTCCATCACCGAAGAAATTGAAACCCGTTCATCAATGCCATGAATGTGTTCTGCCTTTGGCCCATAACATGTGGCCGGGATATTGCCATAAATCTGGAAAAAACGTGCATCTGTTGTTGCCGTCGATGCATAATTTTTTATTGTGTTTCCTGTGACTTCGCGGTGCAAATCGCCGATCATTGTCATCATCGGGTGGTATTCATCCATCACACATCCTTCGGCCTGAAAGCCGCGATAGTCGATGGTAAATGTGGCTCCCTTGCAGGCGGGATGATTATCCGTCGCCGAATTTGCAACGTCGCTGATCATGGAACGAATTTCGGCCATATCCATGCCGGGATAAAACCCGATGCGAATATCGGCCTCACAGGTTGGCGGCACAGTGGAGGCCCATTCCCCGCCCGAAATCTTACCCAGATTGAAATTAACCGGGTGGCTATGTGCACCATAGGCGTCGTGCCGGTGCCCCGGATGGTTCCACAGGTCTTCGACTTCCTTTAGGGTTTCAAAAAAGCCATAGGCGGCCTCAATTGCGTTGCTGCCTGCCGACGTATCAAGGACATGCGCGGGGCTGCCGGTGACATGAAGCTGAAACCACATCACACCAAGCTGGGCTGTCATCAGGGTTTGGTTGAACGGTTCGGGGATGATGGCGCAATCGGCGCGATACCCGGCATGAAGGCAGGCAAGGGCACCGTTGCCGGTGCATTCTTCCTCGACCACGGATTGTAAAATAACCGGGGCGGCGGGTTCCTGCCCAATATCGCGCAGTGCGGAAAGGGCATGGCAACTGGCAATGAGACCGGCTTTCATGTCGCCCGCCCCCCGGCCATATAGCCAGTCACCGATAACATGCGCGGTAAAGGGCGGTTGTTGCCACAAATCTGCCGGGCCGGTGGGCACCACATCGATATGCCCGTTCAGGATCAGGCTGCGGCCTGTTGCGGTTGTGGGTGTATGAATGCCAACAACATTTTCACGCCCGTCATAGGTATCGATGACCGGGGGTGAAAAGCCCGGTTTATCGCGCAGGGCGGCAATATCAATGGCAACGGTTTCAACATCCAGCCCCATCGCGCGGTATTTGTTCGCCATCCAGCTTTGTGCCGATTGTTCCTGGCCAAGCAGGCTGGGCAACGCCACCAGTTCCGACATATCGGCAATGATTTGGTCCTGCCGGGCGCGAACGGCCTTGCGCAGGGCAGATCTGTCGGCTTTGGAATGTGACATGGCTGGAAACCTTTGCGCTAAGACAGGGATGGCCGGGTGGGCGATAATGCGGCCTGGGTGACGCCCAGTTTCTGCATTGCGTCGGGAACGTCTTCGCCGCATATCATGCTCGCGGCATATTCGCCCATCGCCGGTGCGGTTTGAATGCCGTATCCACCTTGCCCCGCCAGCCAGTAAAAACCGGCATGTTCCGGGGCAAAGCCTGAAACCGGATCGCCATCGGCAAAGAAACTGCGCAGCCCGGCCCAGCTTTCGCCGGGGCGATTTACCGTCAGGGTAGTGGCAGTTACCAGCCGGTCAATTGTAATGGCAATATCAAGTTCTTCGGGCTGGGCGTCTTGCGGGGTGGTGGGGATGGCATCGGCGGGCGATACCAGCAAACGCCCGGCATCGGGTTTGAAATACAGCCCTTCACCAATGCTGGAAACCATATGCCAGTGATCGGCTTTAGTTTCTGCGGGAAGGTCAACCATAACGGCGGTACGGCGTTTGGGCGTCAGTCCAAGGGGTTTGACCTGTGCCTGTTTTGCAATTTCGTCGGCCCATGCCCCTGCGGCATTGACAACAATGGAGCCGTTAAAAACGTCGCCATTGCCAATTGTTACTTGCCATTGATTGTCGTTTTTTTCAATGCCGGTCACATCGGCCCGGGTTACAATGCTGCCGCCCATCTTTTTAAACTGGGCGATAAATCCCCAATGCAAGGCATGGACATCAATATCCATGGCATCGATTTCAAGCGCCCCGCCGATCAACAGTTCCGGCTTAACAATCGGCACCAGTTCGGCAATTTGTTCGGAGCTAAGGGCTATTACATTCGCTCCGTTGGCACGGCCTTCGGTTAAAAGCTCGTCAAGATCGGCTTCTTCACCGGGCATTGCGGTAACAATAACACCGCGCGGCGTCAGGATCGGGTGTGATGTGAAACCGTCTGGCGGGGACAGAAAAAAGGCCTTGCTGGCGGTTGACATTTTGCGAATGATTTTGGGGCCGTATGTTTCACTATATAGTGCGGCAGATCGGCCTGTGCTGTGATAGCCGGGCTGATCTTCGCGTTCGAGCACAATTACCTTTTTACCTTTTTGGGCCAAAAAATATGCCGCAGACATTCCGGCAATACCGCCACCAATAATGATAATGTCAGTTGTGGTCATGATCGTGCCTCCGCAAAACTTCCTAAAAACTGCACCAGATTATCAGCCAGTGTCGGGCTGACATAGCCCCCTTCCTGAACTATCACGGTGGGCAGGCCGATCAAGCTGATTTTACGGGCGATTTTACCAAACCCGCCGGTGCTGACGGTTAACCCGCCAAATGGATCATCGCGCGAGGCATCCAGTCCGCAGGCCAGAACCAAAGCACCAGGTGCATAATGAGTTATGATGTCGGTTGCACGATCCAGGGCCAATAAAAACACATCATCTCCGCTGCGAAGGGGCAGGGGGAAGTTATGGTTATATCCCAATCCCCGGCCCGTTCCGCGTTCATGGGCATGTCCCCAGTAAAACGGGTAAAATTGGGCCGGGTCGGCATGGATCGACACGGTTAAAACGTCTTCGCAATCATAAAAAATATGCTGGGTGCCATTGCCATGATGCAGATCGATATCAAGGATGGCGACGCGGCCAAAACGTTCGCGCAGTTGCCGGGCGGCAATGGCTGAATTGTTGAGATAACAGAATCCCCCGGCAATATCGCGGCTGGCATGATGGCCCGGCGGGCGGCACAGAGCATAGGCGCAACTGGCCTCATCATCGCGCACATGGCGGGCGGCAGCCACGGCGCAATTTGCACTGCTGCGCGCCGATTGCCATGTGGTGGCTGAAACCGGGCAGGATGTATCGCCCAAATGAAAACCGGCCTGTGCTGCGGGCGTTTGCGGATAGGGGCCGGTACGGTCAAACGGGTGAATATGGGGCACCACAATTTCCGCCCCGCCAGCGGCGCGCCAGTCGCGATGAATATTTTCCAAAAATTGCAAATATTCCGGCGAATGGACCTGTGCGATGGGGGCCAGCCCGAAATCAGCCGGGCTTTGCGGGGCAATGGCCAGTTTCGCCAGGGCCGAATTAAGGATTTCGGCCCGTTCGGGCACCTCGGGGATGGGTTTTCGTTCGCCACCCACCATAAAAGTCAGGCCGTGGTGCAACATTTGATCGGGTGAAAAATAGGCATGCATCATCCTGCCGCCCTTTCATTGCTGGCGTGGTGGTATGGGACTGTGATGGTAAGACGCGGGATTATTTAAAACCGGCTGGTTTAAAACCTGACATTGTCCGCACCCTTTAGGCCCAGCATGGCGCGGGCTTCGTCCGGGGTGGCAATTTCAAGGTTAAGTCCGCCCAATATCTCGCGAATTTTAACAACCTGTTCGGCATTGTTTTGCGCCAGTTGGCCCTTGCGGATGTAAAGATTATCCTCTAGCCCGACGCGGACATGCCCGCCCATGCTGGCCGACATGGTGGCAAAGGGGATTTGATGGCGCCCGGCCCCCAGGACTGAAAACCGGTATTGATCGCCAAAAAGCCGGTCGGCAGTGGCCTTCATGTGGATCAGGTTTTCAGGATCAGCGCCAATGCCGCCTAATATACCCAACACGAATTGTAAAAAGATCGGACCCTTGACCAAACCGCGATCCACATAATGGGCCAGGGTATAAAGATGGCCGACATCGTAACATTCAAATTCAAACCGCGTGCCGTTCGCTTCGCCCAATTGGGCCAGCATTATCTCTATATCGGAAAAAGTATTTTTAAATACGAAATCACGGCTGTTTTCCAAAAATTCCGGTTCCCAGTCATGTTGCCAGTCCGTTTTGCGGTTAAGGGCTGGAAACAGGCCGAAATTCATGGTGCCGAGGTTAAGCGATGCCATTTCGGGCGCTGCTTGTTGTGCTGCCTGTATGCGTTGCGCAACCGTCATGGTCATGCCGCCGCCCGTTGAAATGTTGATAACGGCGTTAGTGGCATCTTTGATGCGCGGCAGAAACTGCATAAACAAATCAGGGTCGGGGGCGGGAAAACCGGTTTTGGGGTCCCGGGCGTGCAAGTGTAAAATTGCCGCCCCGGCATCGGCCGCTGCAATTGCCTGATCGGCAATTTCGTCGGGAGTTACCGGCAGATAGGGGCTCATGGACGGGGTATGAACCGACCCGGTAATCGCACAGGTGATGATAACTTTATCAGTCATGGTCGAGACCTCCCGCCTGTTTTAATTCTTCTGCCAGTTCGGTCAAGGCCTCGTTTAGCGGGATCAGGATATCGTTAAACTGGTCGGGCGTGATGGTTAAGGGCGGGCAAATCATGACATGGTCGCCACGATAACCGCCCCGCGTGCGCCGCCAATAAATGATTAATCCCTTGTCATAGGCAATATCCACCAGGCGGGCAGCGGCCATGTGCCTGGGCGCAATCGGTTCCATGGTGTCGCGACTGGCCACCAGTTCAATTGCCAGCATCAGGCCAAGGCCGCGCACATCACCAATCATGGCATGTTGGGCCATCAGTTTGTGCAATGCCGCCTTTAATGCCGCGCCAGTTTGTGTGGCATTGGCCAAAAGGTTATCTTGTTCAATTACGTCAAGTACGGCATTGCCTGCCGCACAGGCAATTGGGTTGCCTGCATAGGTATAGCCATGAATAAACCCGCCATGATCCAGCACCGGGCCGACAATGCGGTCGGGCGCGATCATGGCACCAAGCGGCACATAGCCCGCCGCCAGCCCTTTGGAGACGGCCAGAATATCGGGCACGATGTTCCAGTGTTCGGCGGCAAAATAGGTGCCGGTGCGTCCGGCACCGGTCATGACTTCATCATAAATCAGCAAAATGCCGTATTGGTCGCAAATTTCGCGAATGCGGCTATAATAACGATCAGGTGCCACAAGTGCCCCGGTGGCGGCCCCACCAACCGGTTCCATGATAAAGGCCAGCACTGTTTCCGGGCCTTGACGTAAAATTTCCGCTTCCAGCATGTTGGCGTATTTCAGGCCACGGTCGTGATCGCTAAGATCATCACGGTCAAGATAGCAGGTTGGCGCGGGGATTTTGGGTTGGTCAACCATCATGGGGGCGAAGGGCGCGTGCATGGGGGTATAGCCGGTAATGGCCAGCGCACCGAGCGTCGCGCCATGATAGCTGGGAAAGCGGGAAATAACCTTGAAGCGCTGCGCTTCGCCAATGGCAAGGGCGTATTGGCGGGCCAGTTTCAGGCAGCTTTCAACGGCTTCGGACCCGCCAGAAACAAAAAATACCCGTTCAAGATCGCCCGGTGCGCGCTCTGCCAGACGCCAGGCCAGGTTTTCGGCGGCATCGTTTTCAAAATGCAGGCGATAGGCGAAGGTCGCCTTTTGCATTTGTTCTTGCATGGCGGCAATCACGCGCGGGTCGCTATGGCCAATATTGCTGACCATGGCACCACTGGACGCATCGATATAACGTTTGCCATCCACATCCCACATGTAAACGCCCCTGGCATGGTCAATCAGGGGGCGGCGGGACCGGCTTTGATAAAACAGGCGGGACTCCCTGTTATGTCCGGTTGTTGTTTTTTCTGGGGTCATATTGGACGTCATCTGGTGGGGCTTTCCTGAACCGGTCAATCAGTCGGTGTGACCGGGTAACAACACACAATTACGCGCGGCGATATGCATAAAAATATCGGCCCCTTCGCCAAAGGGGCGATGGTCAATGGGGTTGATAACCTGCCAGTCCCGCCCGTCGGCGGTCACAAAATAGCGGGCCATTTGCCCCAGATAATCAACGGTTTTAACCTTGCCGGGAATGGCAACAACATCAGCACTGCTGTTATTTTGATCCGACAGGGCAATTTTTTCGGCCCGGATAACCGCGCGGACCTGTTGCTGGTTATTTACCCGGCTGACCTGGTGGGCGGTGGTCAGCAAGGTTTGTCCGCCGTGCAATTCAACCGGGATCACGTCACTGCCCTCACCGCTTAGCGCCCCGGCGATAATGTTGGAATGCCCCAGAAAATCGGCAATAAAGGCGGAAACCGGGTTGTTATAAACATCTTCTGGCGCACCTTCCTGCTCGACCATGCCATTGTTCATCACGACCAGCTTGTCCGACATCGCCAGGGCTTCGGATTGGTCATGGGTAACAAAAACGGTGGCGACACCCAGCTCGCGTTGAATGCGTTTTAGTTCGACGCGCATTTCTTCGCGCAGATTGGCATCAAGGGCGGATAAGGGTTCGTCCAGCAACAACACATCGGGCTGGATGACAATGGCGCGGGCCAGGGCAATGCGTTGTTGCTGCCCGCCCGAAAGCTGATTGGGATAGCGGTCGCCCACATGGGGCAATTGCACAAGGTCGAGCGCATTTTTGACCTTATGGCCAATGTCGGCTTTGCTGACCTTGCGGTATTTCAGGCCAAAGGCAATGTTATCGAAAATGGTTTTATGCGGAAACAGGGCATAATTTTGAAAGACCAACCCCAGATTGCGTTTGTGAATGGGCAGTTCATTGACCCGTTTATCGCGAATCACGAGATCGCCTTCTGTGATGTCGGTCAACCCGGCAATCATGCGCAGCGTGGTGGTTTTGCCACAGCCCGACGGCCCCAAAAACGTGACAAAGCTGTTGTCGGGGACGGTTAAATCCATCCGTTTTACGGCAGTGAAATCGCCGTATCGTTTAACGACATTGCTCATTTCAACGGCATTCTGGCGTTCGCCCATTCTTCCATACCTTCGCTTCGTCAATCGCAGTTAAAACAACCCGGCCCCGCAATGCGCAGAGGCTACCGGTGCCGGGTTGCCCTTACAGGTTCGGTGCGGTGTTAATATCCGCGCTGTACCCGCGAAAATTTCTTGGACCAGTCGGCTTCGTTTTTGTTCCAATAGGCCGGATCAAAGAAGCTAAGCCCGTCAAGTGTGCCGCTGGGGTCAAAGGCGGGCAGGGTGGGAATGATTTTGCCCAGTTCAACCTTTTGCGGGTCCAATGCGGGCGGATAGGACTGCCCTTCGGCAACGGCAATGGCGACATCGGGTTCAAGCATGAAGTTCAAAAGTTCCTCACAGGCGGCCATCGGGCTTCCTTTAAGAACAAAAATGCATTCCTGCCAGCCCAGCCCGCCTTTGGGATCGTAATAGCCAATATCGTGGCCCTGATCCTGCAGGGCACGAATGCGGCCCGACCAGCCTTCGGTGACATAGATTTCTTCTTCAGCCAAAAGGCTCATCAGTTCGGCACCTGATGTCCAGTATTTCAGGGCCAGGTCGCGATGCTTGCGGATCATGTCCCAAACGGCTTCGATGTCCTGAATGTTGTTGGGGTCCTGATCTGATTGCAGGGCACCGTACCAGATACGGGTTTTCCATTCGGCCCAGCCACCGATTTTGCCTTTATAGGCCTCATCAACCATCAGCTTGGCGCCTTTGGCTTTGGCCTCGTCATCGCTGATATATTTGCGATTATAGGCAATGCCGGTGGTGCCATAGTCGTAGGGAACGGCGGAAAGTTTGCCGTTTGAAATTTTGCGCAACGGCGTGATCAGATTGGTGATTACGGTTTTCAAATTCGGAATGTTATCTTCGTTCAACTCGGAGCTAAGCTCCATATTGTGATAGCGGGCATAGTCAAACACACCGGAAAGATGGGCGAGGTTAAATTCGCCTGGCTGGCTGGATTTAACCCGTGCCAGATATTCGTCAGCCCCGCCAAATGTGCCGGAAACAACATTAATGCCGGTTTTTTTGGTGTAGGGGGCAAACGCATATTTTTCAAAGGCTTCTGAAACCACGCCACCCCAGCCATCGAAACGGACCTGTTCAGGTGTTGCGGCCTTGGCCGAATTGACAAGCATGCCCATTGGGCCGCCCATAATGCCAGCAGTGGCTCCGGCAGCACCCAGCACGGTCATAAATGTGCGGCGGCTGATATCGCCGTTTTTAAAACGGGTTAACAGGCGTTCATAACGTTTTGTATCATCCATCGGTCAAGCCTCCTGATAAAGGGTTTGATGTTTTTGTATTTTGTTTGGTCACGTGGCGACGGGTTTTCCCGTTTCGTTAATTTTGTGTTTTTGCTTTCATGCGTGCAGCCGAGACATGCCGGGCAATGCCGGTGGCAATAAGGGGCAGGGCCACGGTGAAAATCACCATCACCGCTCCTAAAGCATTGATTTCCGGGCTGATAGAATTGCGTAGCATGGCGAAAATCTGGGTCGGGACGGTTTCAACACCGCCCGGTTTCCAAAACAGGGTGCCGGTAATATCGTCAAACGAAATGGTGAAGGAAAACAGCATTCCCGCCATCACTGCAGGCAGCATCAGCGGCAGGGTAATTTCAAAAAATGTTTGTATTGGTGTTGCCCCCAGGCTCATGGCGGCTTCTTCAACGTCGCGGCGGATCGATACCAGCCGGGCCTGGACCACCAGCAATACAAACGGCAAGGTAAAAACCACATGACCCATCAATAGCAGGCCAAAACTTTTGGGCAGGGCCAAAAACTGTAAAAACAGCAGCAACGCCACGGCCAGAACCACTTCGGGGATCAGAATGGGGGCGATCAGCAGGCTGGAAATGGCCTTTTTGCCGGGAAAGTCATAGCGGACCATGGCAACAGCGGCCATGGTGCCAATTGTTGTGGAAATGGCGCTGGTGAGCGCGCCTAGTAACAGCGATGTTTTAAAGGCCCGCACAATGGCATCATTATGCAAAAGTGAATTAAACCAGCGCAGCGAAAACCCTTCGATCGGGAAACTGCCAAACTGATTGGCGTTAAAGGCCAGTAAAATAACGACCGCCACAGGGGCGAACAAAAACAGATAGACCAGAATGGTGGCAATGCGGATACAGGACCAGCCTGTTGTCATCATGATCATGTCCCCCTTACCGGAAACTTTTGGCGATTTGATCAACGCCAAGATAACGGGTGTAAATAACAACCAGCGCCCCGAGCAAGGCCAGAAGGACGATCGACAGGGCCGAGCCCAGCGGCCAGTTCAATTGCGTAATGATGGCTTCATAGACCAGATTGGCAAACATCGCATCGCGCGGCCCGCCCAAAATTAGCGGGGTGATATAGGTACCCGATGCCAGAACAAAACACAAAAGTGACCCTGCGGCCAAACCGGGAAAAGACAGGGGCAGGGTAACTTCGCAAAAGGCCTGAAACCCGTTGCAGCCAAGGCTTTGGGCAGCTTCGGTCAGGTTTTTGTCGATGCCATCAAGGCTGACATAAACATTCAGGATCATGAAAGGCAGCAAATAATGCACCAGTCCCAGAACAACCGTTGTCTGGTTATAAAGCATATTTAGCGGGCTATCGATGATACCAGCCCATAACAAAAGCCCGTTTAGCGCGCCAGATGTGCCAAGGATATTGATCCACGACATGGTGCGGATGATATAGCTGATCCAGAAGGGCAGCATTAACATCAACAATAACAGGGTTTTGGAGCGCATTTTGGTATTGGCAACGAAATAGGCCGGAATATAGCCGACAAAGGCGCAAATGACCGCGGTGTATAAGGCGATTTTCAGGGTCTGAAACAGAATGTCGCGATAAAAAACATCGCTGAGAACTTCCTGCCAGTTATCAAGAAAAAACCCGACCTGATCGGCCCCGGTGGCCGTGCGCAACCAGAATGAATACACCACGATAAACATCATGGGGATCACAAGCAGAAATCCGATCGTCGTCAAAGACGGCGATAGCAGTATCCATGGCGCGCGTTGCTGCGCCCGTGCGATATCTGCGGCCATATGGGCCTCCCGTTTTTGCGGCTGTTACGGATATTTGTTGTTACCCTGTTATCCGTTTCAACCGGGCAGCCTGTGCTGCCGATTATGGCTGTTTCATCCATTCCACCTTATGCTTGCCTATAGCGCAAATAGATAAGTAGAATATATCTCATAGTCATTCGCTATGGGGGCAGCATGGACGACATTTTAAAACGCCGGTTCGACTGGAATTTACTGCACACCTTCACCGTGATTGTCGAAGAAAGATCGATTACCGGGGCGGCTAACCGCTTGTTATTGCGCCAACCCAGTGTCAGCAATGCGTTAAAACGGCTGGAAGACCAGATCGGTGCACGTTTGATAGACCGGGACCGCGGGCGGTTTGAAGTAACCGAACAGGGATTGGCACTTTATCACGAATGCCGGGAAATTTGCGGTGCGATTGGCCGTTTGTCCGATGTGATGCAAGATAGTGGCGGGCAACTGACCGGCCATTTGCATTTGTGGATGGCAAGCCATGTGGTGTTTCCCCCGCTTGACGAGGCTTTGTTTGAATTTAATCGGGGCCACCCACGCGTGACATATGAAATTAATGTTGCGACATCGGCGCATGTAGTCAGCCAGGTTTTGTCGCAACAGGCCAGCTTTGGCATTTGTCTGGTTAATGAACAGCACCCGAAACTGGAATATCGTCGGCTTTATCGCGAACATTTCGGCTTTTTCTGCGGGCCAACCCACCACTTGTTTGGCCGCACTGATTTAACCCTGGCTGATTTGCGCCACGAGGCCTTTGTGTCGTTTTCCACCGATCAGCTATCGGATGCCTTGGCACCGGTCGCTGTTTTGCGTGCGCGCGAAGGCATGAAAGGCAAGGTCATTGCCACTAGCCCGCACCTGGAAGAAGTGCGCCGTTTGATCAATGCCGGGCTGGGGATTGGCCCTTTGCCAATTCACGTGGTTAAAAATGCCCGCGATCGCGGTATTTTGTGGCAATTGCCGCCCTATGATGCCCCTCCCGCAATTGATATTTATCTGGTGACTAATCCACGCATGTCATTGGGGCGGGCGGAACGCTTTTTCATCGATAATCTGACATCCCGGCTGGAAGGTGCCCCTGACGGTTTTTTTATCTATTCGTGAGGATTGCAGGCTTGTGCCAGCCGGTCCTTTGGGCCAGCATGTGCCAAACATTATAAAACACCGGGAAGACCATGAAGATCGTTTATTTTGCCTGGGTCAAAGACCGCATCGGTATTGCCGAAGAAACCCTGGACCTGCCAGTTGATATTCGTACCGTTGCCGATTTTTTGGCATGGCTGCCAACACGCGGGGCCAATTATGCTAATGCTTTGCAAGATCCGGCGTTGATCCGTGTTGCATTGGATCAGGAATTTGCCCAGCCCCATGCCGTTATTGGCGAAACACAGGAAATTGCCGTGTTTCCGCCGGTTACAGGTGGATAAGCTCAAAGCGTGAAAAAGGCGACCTGCATATCCGGGCCGCCTTTTTTCTTTTCTGTCGTCGCTCCGGTGATGCCGATCAGTCGGCGACGGCGGCATTTTGGGTCAGGCTGGCGAAAAATTCGCGGCGACCCAAAGTGCCAGACAAGCGGCCTTCATGGGTCAAAATTACCGGGTTTTGCGTGATTTTGCGAATTTTGATCAGATTTTTCAGCAAGGTTGTATCCTCAGTGACAAAAATGATCGAATTATCCGTCGGGTCCAGATCGGCGGGCAGGGTGCCATTATAGGTGATCAGTTTTAAATTGCCATTTTCATTGCTTTGAACCGATTTGACGACCCCGTTTTCCATTGTAATTTCGATGTCTTCATCCTCGATCGGGTAAACACCGGTGCCGTGGCGTTGTTCCTTGTTTGCACGTTGCATGATGGCACGGCCCCGCAAAATGTTAACCGGGTTCATATGGGCGACAAAATCGGCGACATATCCGTTGGCGGGGCGCAGGGCGATGTCTTCAGGCGTGCCATGTTGCACCACATAACCGCCTTCCATGATGGCAATCGAATTGCCCAGCTTCATGGCTTCATCCAGATCATGGCTGACAAACAAAATGGTTTTGTTCAGCTTTTCCTGCAAATCCAGCAACTCGTCCTGCAAACGGTTACGGATGAGGGGATCAAGGGCAGAAAATGGTTCGTCCATCAGCAAAATGGGCGCATCGGTGGCAAAGGCGCGTGCCAACCCTACGCGTTGCTGCATGCCGCCAGACAGTTCATGGGCGTATTTTGAAGCCCATTCATCCAGACCAACAAGGGCGAGTTTTTCGCTTACGATTTCATTGCGTTGTTTGATCGTCATGCCACGCAATTCCAGCCCGAAACCGACATTCTCGGCAACGGTACGCCACGGTAGCAGCGCGAATTGCTGAAACACCATTGCCACATGTTCGCGGCGCAGCGTGCGCAGGGTTTGGGCATCGCAACGGGTGACCTCGGTAACGTCGTTTTCATCACCATGACGCACCCGCAGCGACCCGCGAGAGACCTTGTTCAGGCCGTTTACACAGCGCAGCAACGATGATTTTCCCGACCCGGAAAGCCCCATTAGCACGCAGATTTCACCCTTCGGTACATTAAAGCTGACATCGGCGACACCAAGGATATTGTTGGTTGCGGCCTGAATTTCCGACCGGTTTTTACCCTGATCCAGTAAGGACAGGGCTTCGGCCTGACGGTCGCCAAAAATTACGTCGATATTATCGAATTCAACGGCATTGGTCATGTTATTGCCCCGTATTTTCACTGTTGTCGCGGCGGCAAATGCGGTCCAGCACAATGGCAAGAATGACAATCGCCAAACCGGCTTCGAAACCTTGTGCGATGTTAACGGTGTTAAGGGCACGGACAACCGGTTTGCCAAGGCCATCGGCACCGACAAGGGCGGAAATCACCACCATCGATAGCGACAGCATGATGCACTGGGTGAGCCCGGCCATGATCGAAGGCATGGCAGAAGGCAGTTCGACCTTGAATAAAAGTTGCCGTGGTGTGCAGCCAAAACTTTGCCCGGCTTCAATCAGGGCCTTGGGGGTGGAGGCAATGCCAAGATGGGTGAGACGGACCGGGGCGGCGATAGAGAAAATGACGGTGGAAATAAGACCTGGCACCACACCCAAGCCAAAAAGGATCAGGGTCGGGATCAGATAAACAAATGTGGGAATGGTTTGCATCAGATCCAGCACCGGGCGCAAAGCATGATACAGCCATGGCCGGTGTGCCGATGCGACGCCAAGCGGAATGCCGATAACCATGCAAATCAGGGTGGCGTAAAACACCATTGCCAGTGTTTCCATGGTGGCTTCCCAATAGCCAAGATTAACCACTAAAAGCAGGGACAACACGGTAAATGCCGTGAGTTTCCATGATTTATGCAACCAGATCGCCAGACCGGCGAAGAACGCGATGATAACCAGCGGGTGCAGCCAGACAAGGGCGTCGACTGTATGGTCAATAACAAAGCCCAGCGCATCCGAGATGGCATAAAAAACAAAGTCGGCATGCTCATTAAGGGCATCCATCAGGGATGCAATCCAGCTTCCCAGCGGAATTTTGACTTGCGTAAGCCATTCCATAGGATTAATTCCATCAATTATAAATTGGGGGTCGAAAAAACCGGCGCAGATTGGCGGTTAAGTGTGCCAGTTCATGCACCTTGGGCACGAACCCTGCCCGCAGCAAAGCCGGGGCAGGTTTTTTTATGTGCAATCAGCGTGATTAAAGACCAAGTTTGTTTTTCAGGGCAGCTTTGGCGTCGCCACCGTCAACTGTGGTAACACCGTCCAGCCAGCCATAGGCGGTGTCGGCATTGGCTTTTAACCATATCGTGGCGGCTTTTTTCGGGTCTTCGTTGTCATTTAGAATGGAATCCATAATCTGGTTTTCCATCGGCAGGCTGAATTTCAGGTTATCGACGAATTTGCCCGCATTCGGGCAATCAGCAAGGAAACCCTTGCGGACATTGGTGTAAACTGTAGCACCCCCATAATTGGGGCCAAACACATCATCGCCGCCATCAAGATATTCCATATCGTATTTGGCGTTCATTGGATGCGGTTCCCAGCCAAGGAATACAATGAATTTATCGCGTGATGTCATGCGCTTTACCTGTGCGAGCATGCCCTGTTCAGAGGATTCAACCAGTTTGAAACCACCAAGGTCAAACTGGTTTTTGTCGATCATGTCCTGGATCAGGCGGTTGCCGTCATTGCCCGGCTCGATGCCGTAAATTTCGCCATCAAGTTCATCCTTGAATTTGGCAATGTCCTGAAAACTTTTCAGACCGGCATTATATGCCGCCTGGCTGACGGCCAGCGTGTATTTCGCCCCTTCAAGATTGGCTTTCAGTTTTTCGACCGATCCATCTTCAAGATAAGGTTTGATGTCGGCGGACATGGTCGGCATCCAGTTGCCTAAAAACACATCGACATCGCCGTTTTTAAGGCTGGTATAGGTGACCGGGACGGATAGAAGTTCGATTTTTGCATTGTAACCCAGCGCATCAAGCATCACCGATGCGGTCGCCGTGGTTGCGGTAATGTCGGTCCAGCCAACATCTGAAAACGTAACGGTTTTGCAGGCGTCGGAAATGTCGGCCTGTGCTGTGGACGCGCCAAACAAAACGGCACCGGTGATCATGGTGCTGCAAAGAAGTCGGCTGATGGTTTTATGACGGGTCATGCTTCTGGTTCTCCCTTGTGTGGACCTGACGGTTACTGTTGCAAAATGTTGCAACAGACTCTCGGCTCCGGAAGCCAGACGAACATCAACGGTCTAGATCGCCAATACTCGTCCAGAACCACAACACAGCACGGTGTTGCGGGCCGGAATAAATATAAACAAACAGAGACACATACTGAAAAAGGCGCAAATCTGCGCTGTGATGCGGATGACAGCCCTGCCTGTTTTTTATTGATTGAATGTTCAATTAAAGTACAGCATATTTACGGCAGGTCAATTGCGAAGGGCAAAAAACCTGATATTCGGGTTTCGGGTTCTTCGGATCGCAAAGTTTTGGATACCGGAATGCCCAAGGTTGGAATGCAGCCTGTCCGTCGCAGGCAGTTGATAGACGCGACGATTACGACGATTCACCAATATGGTTTTGCTGATGCGACAATCAGTCGCATTGCCGGTGCGGCCGGGATGTCATCGGGAATTATCTCGCATTATTTCGGCGGTAAAAATGCCCTGCTTGAAGCAACCATGTTGTTTTTGATGCAGGAATTGCGCGCCGATTTTCTCGCAAGGGTGGCCCAATGCAAAACGCCGATGCAGCGTCTTGAAGCCATTGTGAATACCAATTTTAACGAAGAACAATTCACCCCGCAGGTGACCGTGGCGTGGTTGTCTTTTTGGGCGCAGGTGCCGTTTTCCGATGCGCTTCGGCGGTTAAATACCGTTTATTTCCGAAGGCTGGCATCAAACTTGCGCCATGAATTGCGGGCCCTGACCAGCGATGAAAAGGCCGATGAAATTGCTGGTGTGATTGCCGCATTGATTGACGGCATTTGGGTGCGGTCAGGCCTTTCGCCGGGCCAGGCGAATGTGGAAGCCGCCCGCAAGATGGTGCTTGATACGCTGCGCTTGCGATTAAATGCCGCCTCGGCCCCGTAACACAGAAATGATCCCAAAGCGCGTTGCGCCGTGTCGCAATGCTTGCAGGAGTTTATGACTATGAGCCTCTATCAGATTAGAAATTTCATCGATGGTAAATTGCAGCCCGGTAGCGGGGCCGAGATGACAACCCTGAACCCGGCAAGCAACACCGTTCTGGCATCGGGTTTTGAAAGTACAGCGGGCGATGTTGATGCCGCCGTAAAGGCTGCGCGCAAAGGGCTTGCCGTGTGGAAGAACACCCCGTCAGCCGAACGCGCAAGGGTGCTGTTTCGGGCCGCGCAAATTTTGCGCGACCGCAACGACGAACTGGCGCTGCTTGAAACCCGCGACACAGGCCGGGCCATTCAGGAAACCGAAATTGTCGATGTGGTTTCAGGTGTGGAATGCCTGGAATATTTCGCCGGTGTCGCAGGCAGCATCACGGGCGAACATATCGATCTTGCCGGGAATTTTGCCTATACACGGCGCGAGCCGGTGGGCGTTTGTGCTGCCATCGGGGCATGGAATTACCCGATCCAGATTGCGTGCTGGAAAGCCGCACCGGCATTGGCATGTGGCAATGCCGTTGTTTACAAACCGTCTGAAGTCACCCCGTTATCGGCTATTGCCGTGGCGCAGGCCTTGCAGGAAGCCGGTTTACCTGACGGGGTTTATAACGTGGTGCAGGGCGCGCGTGAATGCGGGGCCGCGTTGGTCGAACATCCCGGTGTGGACAAGGTATCGCTGACCGGTTCAGCGCAAACCGGGGCCAAGGTTGCCGCGGTTGCCGCAGGTGGCATGAAGGCGGTTACCATGGAACTGGGGGGGAAATCCCCCATGATCGTGTTTGCCGATGCCAACCTTGATAACGCGGTTTCGGGCGCACAAATGGCGAATTTTTATTCGTCCGGGCAGATTTGCTCGAACGGGACGCGGGTGTTTGTACATGAAAGCATCAAGGACGCGTTTTTGGAAAAACTGATTGCGCGCAGCAAAAACCTTGTGCTGGGCGACCCGGAAGACCCGGCAACCCAGGTGGGGCCGATTGTGACCAAAGGCCAGTTTGACAAGATCATGTCCTATATCGACATCGGTAAAAAAGAAGGGGCAAAACTTGTTCTGGGCGGGGATGCCGTTAGCGAAAACATGCCCAAGGGCGGGTTTTATGTGGCCCCAACCGTCTTTGCTGATTGCACCGATGACATGACCATCGTACGCGAGGAAATTTTTGGCCCGGTCATGTCGGTTCTGAGTTTCAAAACCGAGGAAGAAGTGATCCTGCGTGCCAATGATACCCCGTACGGGCTGGCCGCGGGTGTGTTTACCCGTGATTTGTCGCGCGGGCACCGCGTTGTTGCGCAGCTTGAAGCGGGAACCTGCTGGATCAATACCTATAACATCACCCCGATTGAAATGCCGTTTGGCGGCGTTAAAAAATCGGGTGTGGGCCGCGAAAACAGCCGGGCGGCGATTGATCATTATACCCGGGTTAAATCCGTCTATGTCGAAACCGGCGATGTGGAAGCGCCCTATTAAGCATGATGCGTCAGGCGGCAACGCTGTTGTGCCCGGTGGGCAAGATGGCACATGCCCCGCCACATGCGCGTTTGTCATTGCCAGACACAAGGATTGAAAATGAACACCATACCAACCGCCAATTATGATTATGTCATTGTTGGGTCCGGGTCGGCAGGGGCCGTGCTGGCCAACCGCCTGACCGAAGATCGCAATGTGACTGTTCTGGTTGTTGAAGCCGGGCCGGTTGACCATGCGTGGGATTGGCGCATTCACATGCCAACCGCCCTGTCATATCCGATGCAGTCCGAACGCTATAACTGGGCCTATTGGACAACACCACAGAAAAACCTGAATAACCGCCGTATGGAAACCCCCCGTGGCCGGGTTTATGGCGGCTCAAGTTCAATTAACGGCATGGCCTATGTGCGTGGTCATGCGCTGGATTATAACCGTTGGGCTTCGGACCCCGGATTGGCAAACTGGGATTATGCAAATTGCCTGCCCTATTTTCGCAAGGCCAATACCCGGAATGAAGACCGCCACGGCGATGACTATCACGGTGGAGATGGTCCACAGCATGTTACGACAGGTGCGTGTAAGAACCAGCTTTACAAGGCGTGGATCAAGGCGGGCGAGCAGGCCGGCTACCCGGTGACGCCAGACCAGAATGGCTATTGCCAGGAAGGTGTCGGCACCATGGATATGACGGTTTACAAGGGGCGCCGCTGGTCAACCAGCCGGGCCTATTTGCGCCCGGCAATGAAACGGCCAAATCTGACTGTCCATCACAAAGCCCTGGCGTTGCGCATTGTGTTTGATGGCAAGCGCGCCATTGGCCTGGATTATCAGCATCAAGCTGGCCTTAAACGCGCTACGGTGGACCGCGAAGTTATTGTTTCGGGCGGGTCTATTAATTCGCCCAAGCTGTTAATGCTGTCGGGGATTGGTCCGGCGGCGCATTTGAAAGAACATGATATTGCGGTGGTGCAGGATTTACCCGGTGTTGGCGAAAATCTGCAAGACCATCTGGAGCTTTACGTGCAGCAGGAATGCAGCCAGCCGATCAGCCTGCACCGGGTCTTGAACCCGTGGGGCAAGTTGAAGGTCGGGTTGGAATGGTATCTGTTTAAAACCGGGCTGGGGGCGACAAACCATTTTGAAGCTGGCGGCTTTATCCGGTCGCGTGCCGGGGTGCAACATCCCGATATTCAATATCACTTCTTGCCAGCGGCCATGAATTACAATGGTTCGGGGGCGGCGAAAAACGATGGTTTTCAGGCCCATGTTGGGCCGATGCGGTCCAAATCGCGCGGAACCGTGCGCTTGGCATCGGCCAACCCGGCAGACCGGCCCATTATAGACCCCAATTACATGAGCCACCCGGAAGACTGGGAAGAAATGCGGGCATCGGTGCGCCTGACGCGCGAAATTTTCGCGCAGACTGCGTTTGATGATTTGCGGGGTGGTGAAATTTCCCCGGGTAAAGATGTGCAAACCGATGCTGAAATTGATGCCTGGGTCGCCCGACACACCGAGAGTGCCTATCATCCGTCCTGTTCGTGCAAAATGGGCAGCGATGACATGTCGGTGGTGGATGGCGATACCAGGGTGCATGGCATTGAAGGTTTGCGTGTGGTTGACAGTTCGATCATGCCTACCATTGCATCGGGCAACCTGAATGCGCCGACGATTATGATTGGTGAAAAGGCCGCCGATATCATTCGCGGGCAATCCCTGCCGCCGTCTGAGGCACCGTTCTGGGTAAACCCCGAATGGGAAACACAGCAGCGATAATACTTGCTGCAATTCATAATTATGCGGGCCGGGTATCACGATAGCGGATATCCGGCCTGTTGCGTTTTGGCGCTTTTTTCGCGGTCGGAGATAAGCGCCTGCATTGCTTTTTAGTACTATTGCAGCGATGATTGCGAATATTTTATGCAATCATCTATGATGAGGGACCATGCAGGAAATCAGCCTGTTAAACTCAGTGATCGGGCCGGTCATGCGCGGGCCTTCAAGTTCGCATTGTGCGGCCCCTTATATGATGGCGCGGCTGGTGCGCCAGCTTTCAACCGCCAATGGAGAAGTGCTGGACCGCGCGGAAATCCGTTTTGATCCGCGCGGGTCGTTTGCACCGGTTTACAAGGCGCAAAGTTCGGACGAGAATTTTGCCGCCGGTCTTGCCGATGTTGCCCTGACGGATACCGGTTTTCGCGATGTTCTGGGGAAGGTCAGCAAGGGCGAAGGCTTTGCTTTTGGCGTTTCGATCACGGAACTGACCTGCAACAATCATCCCAACCGGGTTGATCTGGCATTGGTGGTAAGACAGGCTGATGGCACAGTGCGAACCGATCTGTATCAGGGCGCGTCGGTTGGCGGCGGTATGTTTTACATTGATCAGATGAATGGGCAAGACGTTTACCTGACCGGAAAAACCGCTATTGTCTTTGTATATGGGCCGGAAATTGGCACGCAGGCACAAGGCCTTGTGATGCTGGCCGCACAGAACAACCAGCTTTTGGGCCACGATGTTTCAACCGTGATTACAGCGGATGGCACGGTGAGGGAACGTCTGGAAATTTCGTTGCAGCGGGTGCCTGAAAACGCGGTTCTGGCGCGGTTGCGCGATATGCCCGGTGTGAGCCAGATTTTAGCGGCGGACGCGGCGCAATATCCGGTATGTGCAACGGATGATCTGTTTTCAACGACTGATGGCGTGCTGGATGTTGTAAACGACCATAACGGGTCGTTGGCCGACACGGCATTGGCGCTGGAGGCGCGGCGACTGGGCCTGGGCTGTGATGAAACCCGGCAATTGTTTGTTGAGCGTGCGCAATTGATGCTGCGCGTTATTGAAGAAGGTTTTGCCGCCCGCGAGGCCGATAATGTGATGCGGTTTTTAACCTTGCGCGCCCGCCGGGTTCGCGATGCGAATTTGCCCGCCGGGCTGGGTGGTTCTGTTTTGCAAGATGCGATAGCCGGGGCACTTGCCGCGATGGAGCGCGATTCAAACCGGGGTTTGGTGGTGGCGGCCCCAACGGCAGGCAGTGCCAGGGTGGTGCCTGGCACCCTTTACGGGTTGGTACGCCATGGCATTGATTTGGATGGTGCAACCGATGCCCTTCAGGTGATGGCGTTAATCGGGGCGGTTTTTGCCGCCCGTGGAACATTTGCCGCCGAATGCGGGGGCTGTTCGGTGGAAACCGGGGCATCGGCGGCCATGGCGGCCGCCGGGGTTGTTCAGGCCTATGGCGGGACGGCACAGCAATGCTTTGATGCGGCCAGCATGTGCCTGATGAATACATTGGGGCTGGTATGCGACCCGGTGGGCGGGGATGTGGAAATTCCCTGTCATGCGCGCAATGTTGCGGGTGTTTCACATGCCTATTCATCGGCAATGGCGATTATGGCCGGGTTTGATGCCGTGTTGGGATTTGACGAACTGGTGGATCAAACTGTTAAAATTGGCAATTTAATGCACCCCGATTTACGCTGCACCGCACGCGGGGGCTGTGCAGCGACAAAAACAGCACAAAAAATGGTTAAGGAAGTAACCGCTAACCTGCGGTGAATGAACAAATAATCGATCTGCCCCCTTGGCCTTTTGTTTGGAATGGCGCACACTTCGACCAGTCCATAACACCGAGGTATATTGTGTTTACCCCCAATTTTCTGACTGCAAATGACAAGACCGGTGCCTATCCGGATTCCTATTATGCGGCATCGGCCCATCCCATTTATGGTTTTGATACGTTTGATGGGGATGTCACATGTGATGTCGTGGTGATTGGCGGCGGGTTTACCGGGTTATCATCGGCATTGCATCTGGCTGAACAGGGATATGATGTGGTGTTGCTAGAAGCCCACAAGGTGGGTTGGGGGGCGTCGGGGCGCAATGGCGGGCAGGTTGGGTCCGGTCAGCGGCGCGAACAGGATGAACTTGAAAAAATGCTGGGCGTGGACGATGCCCGTAAATTGTGGGACATCGCCGAGCAATCCAAGGACATTGTTAAAAGCCTGATTAAAAAGCACGGCATTAACTGCGACTGGAAGCCGGGTATTTTACATGCTGATCATCGCGAACGGTTTGTGAAAGGCACCCACGAATATGCCGACAAATTGCGTGACGAATATGGTTATGATCAGATTCGCAATATTAACCGTGATGAAATGCGCGACATGGTGGGTTCTGAATTTTACCATGGCGGATCGCTTGATATGGGGGCCGGGCACCTGCACCCGTTAAACTTTGCCCTTGGTTTGGCAGTGGCGGCGCGCCAGGCCGGTGTGCGCATTTACGAAAATGCCATGGTGACGGAATATAGCACCGATGAAAATGTTACCGTAAAGGTGCAAGGCGGGACCACCGTAACCGGGCAAATGCTGATTTTGGGTTGTAACGGGTATCTTGACGGGCTGGATGACCGTGTTGCCCGACGGGTAATGCCGATTAACAATTTTGTCATTGCGACCGAACCGCTGGGCGAAGATATGGCCCGCGCGCTTATTCGCGATGATGTTGCGGTGGCTGATTCAAAATTTGTTATCAATTATTATCGCCTAAGTGCCGATAACCGCATGCTTTTTGGCGGTGGTGAAACCTATAGCTATCATTTCCCCAAAGACATCAAAAGTTTCGTTCAGCCCTATATGCTTGAAGTTTATCCGCAATTGCGTGATGCCCGGATCGATTATGGTTGGGGTGGAACCCTGGCCATCACCATGAACAGAATGCCGTATTTTCGACGTGTTGAAAAAAGGGTGTTTTCGGCCAGCGGATATTCCGGGCACGGGGTCGCCATGGCGACCCTTGCCGGGCAGATCATGGCCGAAGCGGTTTCAGGCACCATGGAACGGTTTGATGTAATGGCAAATGTACCCGTACCCGAGTTTCCCGGCGGTAAAAGCTTGCGATACCCGCTGCTGGTTCTGGCAATGACATGGTTTTCATTGCGCGACCGGTTTTAGGTACCCCGCGCCCTTCATTGAACCGCTTTACCAGCAAGTTTATGCACCAGCCGGAAAAAGTTTGCCGGATTGAAATAACCGGATGGCGATTTTGGTTGGCAAGCGTGACCAGATCATTGATCGCCGTATTTATTCTCTGCTCCGGTTAGGGATATTTACCAAAACGCAGCCGTGAAACGACATTGCCGGTGACATGCTGGCGCTGATCATGCGGTATGCTTTTTGCTCGATAAAAAGGTCCGTTGATGTTTTTTGGCAAGATGGAATATCGCCAGACCACGACCAAGGAAAAGCCCGTTGAACAGGCCCAGAAGCATGGTATGCAGCAAAATTGTGGTCGGGGAATTTGCAAGTAAAGGTTGAGTTGCATTTATGACGCCAAAAATGTATTGGGTCAGAAAAATCGCCAGTATGAGGAGAAAACTGATCCAGCTTCCCGGACGATGAAGAATGACAGGAGGCCCCGGATCAATATTGATTTTGAGGCGAGAGGCCAGCATCCCTCCAATTATGCCGCCGACTGCCAGGGTCGCAAGCCACAGCAGACCAGATAAGTCAGGGTCCGTAAATTGACGGGCATGAGACGTGAGCGAGCTTATAAACATGATGGCTGGCATTAACAGCGGAGCATGAAGCGAGGTCTGGCGGGGGCGGGTCGCTTTTAAACCGCGATACAGAATAAATGCCAGCATCAGCCAAACCCAGACGGGCGTGCCGGAGAGGATTGAAAACAGGGTCAAATTGAACCGTCCTTAACTTGATGTGGAGATAAGAGAACGGCTATGTTTGCGTTTGTCTTGCAATCAACAAGGTATTTTGCGTGAAAAGAGAACAGGCTTTCGTGAGCCGCGCAGATGTACAATTTGCGCTTCGTAAATGGTGCATTCTGGTAAAGTCGCCGATTTTTCTGGCGATTGTCGGGGCTGTTTCGGTTGTCTCTGCGGTGAATGGTTTTTCACTTCATACCCCGGTGTCGGAGATCCTGTATCTGTTTGGGCGACAATTCTTTGTTGCCGGTGTGAGCGCAGGCGTTGCGTCACTGGGCATCCTGGTTTGGTTGAAAATTTTGGGATGCCGTTTTTCGCCGGTATTACGCTATGTGCTGGCGGGGGCTTTTGCGTCGCCGATAGTGTTTGTGGCCGTGGTTGCTGTAACAACTGTTGTCGATCTAAGGGTACCGGGCCGTGAAACCTTGCTGGCAATGTTTGCAAACGTTGTCGTTACGGTAACCGCGATTGCCATGATCGTCGGGGTCGCTGCCCGTCGAACCGGGAATGCCGATATTGAGATGGCCGATGAAATCCCGGCGGACAAAAACACCCGTTGCCCCGATCTGCTGCGCCGTCTTCCGATTGAACTGGGGCATGACATTGTCCGTCTTTCTGCTAGCGACCATTATGTCGAGGTTTATACGCGGCTTGGGCATGTGCTGGTTCTTTTGCGCTTTTCGGATGCACTTAAAGAACTTGGCGGTGCTGACGGGCTGCAAATTCACCGTTCTCATTGGGTCGCACGTTCGGCAATTCGTCGGCTTGTCAATAAAAGCCGCAACCTGTTTGTTGAACTTGATGACGGCACAACGTTGCCTGTCAGTCGTTCACGCTTTGCAGAAATTCGCGGGGCGGGGTTCCCCGAGGAACGAACTTTGCAGTGAAGGTTGGTTATTCGGGCTGCCATTTTGAAACAGGGTCATAGCGTTCGCCCTTGGAAAGAATGGTGCCGTTATGTGCGGCGATGCCAACTTCAAAACTTTGCGCAATTCGAAGGGCGCGTTCCATGAAATGGCGTGCTGCCACGGGCGGGCAAAGTTCGCCCAGTGTTTCCGCAAACAGGGCCAGCCATTGATCAAAGTGATGGCGGTCGATGGGCAGGGGCATGTGTTTTTGCATGGGCCGCCCGTAATAGGCACCGCTGGCCAACGCCACCGATGACCAGAACTGGCACATGTTTTTCAAATGCGCGTCCCAATCATCAATGCGGGCATCAAAAATCGGACCCAGAAACGCATCGGCACGAATCTTGTCGTAAAACCCATGAACCACATCATGGATCATCTGCTGATCAATGCCGGTTTCATCCATGATTTTGCGCGTCGCGCGTTCGCGGCGTTCCTGATGGCTAAGACCGTCATTTTCATCAATGGAATGGATCAGATCCGACATAATGGCATTTTCATTTTAAAGTGAGGATGGCGCTGTTTATACGATAGGGCGCGTTACCTTGAAATGACATATGTCACGAAACGGTCCTCGCAAGGCCGTGAAATGCTTTTTGGTCCGCAAAAGGCAAGGCGCCTTTGCCGACATCTGGCCCGCAGACTATGTCAGGCCGGATGTCGGCTGCGATTGGTGAAATCCGGTTTTAGAGGAACCGGTCGTAAAAGCCGTAGGCACTATAGGCCAGCCAGCGATATTGGCGGCGCAACCCGGACAGCGGAAATTTTTTGGGGGGTAGCCCCATTACCGGGCCAATATCGGACTCTGTTGCCTTGCCGGTCATCTTGCGGGCCAGCAAGTCTCCGGCATAGCTTGCCATGGCAACACCGTTGCCGTGATAGGCAATGGATGCCCATAGCCGCTGGTAACCGTTAACCTGCCCAACAAAGGGCCGATAGGATTGTGACAGGCAGGCAAGGCCGTTCCAGTGATGGGTGATGTCAATATCGCGCCATGCCGGGAACATGGCATGAAATTCATCAATTAAAACGGCCCGTGCTTTTTGTTGGCCATCTGGCGTGGCATCAAGGCCACCGCGCCCGCCAAACATGAAACGGCCATCGGGCAGTTTGCGAAAATAATGCAACAGAACCCTTGTGTCGTAAGCCATCATGTTGCTGGTCCACCCCTGTTCGCGCTGCTCGCTGTCATTTAACGGGCGGGTTACCAGAATGCCCGATATAACGGGCAAAAGCTTCCCGGCCAGCCATTGGGGCATGTTTTCGGCACTATATCCATTGGTGGCAAGAATGGCTTGATCGGCAGTAATTTGGCAGTCACCACTGATTAAGGTGACATTATTCGTACTTTCCTCAATGTGGTGAATTTCCGCCTGTTCGAAAATCTGAACACCTGCCGCAAGACATGCCTTGTGCAATGCGGCAAGATATTTGAACGGATGCAGGCCAAAGCCTGCTTTTACATGCAGTCCACCGGCAATGCCATTGGCATTCATGCCTTGTTCCTGCAATGATTCCACCGTGTGAAAGGTACTTTTTATGCCTGCAAAATGGGTCAGTTCGCGGGCTTCTTCGTGCAAATCGCGGATGCGTCCGGCTTTGTGGGCCAAGACCATTTCGCCGTCAGAATGACGGTCAACATCTGCCTGCCAGTTGGCAATGCGGTGGTCAACCAGGTCAATGGCGGCAAGTTGATGGCGGGCAAACTGGCGGCTGGCATCATCGCCAAACCGTTTTGCCAGATTACCCCATGACAGCATCGAACCGCCCAAACAACAAAAGCCGCCATTGCGGCCCGATGCGCCCCAACCGGGGCGGCCTGCTTCAAAGACGGATACAGATCGCCCGGATTGCGCCAGGCGCAGCGCCGCAGACAGCCCGGTATAGCCACCGCCAATAATGGCAATATCGGTTTTAAGGTCCCCCGATGCCGGTAAAGCCTGGCAGGCGGGGAGGGTGCCGACACTGTCCGCCCAAAAACTACGCGGTAATTCGGCGGTTTGATATGCACCTGGTTCATACAGGCGGCGTAAGGGCGATGAGGACTGGGACATGTGGGACATGGCGGGTTCTTATCCCTATCTGGGGCGAATGGAAGCACGACGCTGTGTGGTAGCCGGGGCGGCGGGGCGGCAAAATAAAACACCCGGCACAATCGCGATCGTGCCGGGTGTTAAAGCGAAAGCCAATGAATAAAGTTTACATCACGCCAATCTTTTTGGCGGTGGCGTCAAAGGCGGCACGGGCGCGTTTGACAACTTCATCAACTTCGTCATGGCTGATAATCAGCGGCGGTGACAACACCATACGGTCACCACAGGCGCGCATGATAACCTTGTTTTCAACACAGAAATCACGGCAGATGGTGCCAACGGTGCCAGGTTTGTCAAAGCCCTTGCGGGTCTTTTTATCGGCCACCAACGGCATTCCGGCGATCAGGCCAATGCTTTCAACCGCGCCGACCAACGGGTGATCTTCAAGTGTTGCCAGTTGTTTGCGGAAATACGGACCAATGTCATCGCGCACGCGCTCGATCATTTTTTCATCGCGAATGATGCGAATATTTTCAAGCGCCACGGCTGCGGCGACCGGATGCCCGGAATAGGTGAAGCCGTGGGTAAATTCGCCGCATTGATTGATCAAGACATCGGCAACGCGGTCGCCAACCATGACAGCCGAAATCGGCAGATAGCCCGACGACATACCTTTTGCCATTGGCATCAGGTCCGGTTTGATGTCGAAAGTATCTGATCCAAACCAATTGCCGGTACGGCCAAAGCCGCAAATGACTTCATCGGCAATCAGCAAGATGTCGTATTTCTGGCAGATACGCTGAATTTCCGGCCAGTAGGTTGACGGTGGAATAATAACACCCCCCGCACCCTGGAGCGGTTCACCAATAAAGGCGCCAACTTTATCTGCACCCAGTTCCTCGATTTTTGCTTCCAGCTTTTGTGCCGCAATCAGGCCAAATTCTTCGGGCGTGTAATCGCCGCCTTCGCCGTACCAGTAAGGCTGGTCGATATGCACCACATTAGGCAACATCGGCCCGCCTTGTGCGTGCATCCCGGCCATGCCACCAAGGGATGCCCCTGCAATGGTCGAGCCGTGATAGGCGTTTTTGCGGCTGACGATATAGTTTTTCTCGGGCTTGCCTTTCAGGTTCCAGAACTGGCGGACCATACGAACAACCGTGTCATTCGCTTCCGAGCCTGAATTGGCATAAAAAACATGGTTCATATGCGCCGGGGTGATTTCGGCCAGAACTTTTGAAAGCTCGATGACCGGTTCATGGGCGCACTGGAAAAAATTGTTATAATAGGGCAGTTCCAGCATCTGTTTATATGCAGCTTCGGCAAGTTCCTTGCGGCCATAGCCGATATTGACGCACCACAGACCCGCCATGCCATCAAGGTATTTGTTACCTTCGCTGTCTTCGATAAAGACACCGGATGCAGATTTGATCACACGGGTGCCGCGTTTGTTCAGATCGGCGGTATCGGTAAAGGGATGGATGTGGTGTTGTTGGTCAAGATTTTGCCAATAGGCGGTTTTTTCAAGCTGGTTCATGACTTCTCCTGACGGCGTAGCAGGCCATTGATGTCCGAAATGTCGAACGTTTGACAGGAGTGTTCGTTTTTTTGAACACCTTTGCAAGTGATAAATTTGATTGAGCATCAGAAGAATTATTGGCGGGTTTTTGCCGATGTGGTTGGATATGAGGTGCAAATCGGGTATGATCCAATATTAGGTGTGCCCCGCCAACCTGGTTTGCTTGAACGATATATCGAACGAGGTCTTGACCGTTTTGATGCGGCGCGGCACGATAACATTGGTATGATATAAATGAACAGCCGTGCAGGGAGTAATAGACGATGAACACGTCGTTCGTCGAAGACAGTAGGGCGGAAGCCCAACGTTTTTTCGAGGCAAATCCGGATATCGAACTACTTGAGTTATTGCTCCCCGATATCAATGGTGTTTTTCGTGGCAAACGTGTCACCAAAAACAAGTTTCTGAAAAGCTATGCCGAAGGCATCAACATGCCGGGGTCGCTCTGTCTGGTCGATATTACCGGGAATAACCCGGAAGGAACCGGTCTTTTGTGGTCCAGCGGGGACCGTGACAGCATTGCCAAACCTATTCCCGGAACGCTTCATCGTGTTCCTTACGGGGAACAGGCGTTGGCGCAGGTCATGATGTCGCTGTACGATCTTGACGGGACGCCGTTTTTCGCCGACCCGCGCAATGTGCTGCAATCGGTTGTAAACCGGTTGGCAGCCGACGGGTATTATCCCACCGTGGCGCTGGAACTGGAATTTTATCTGGCAGACCAGAATGAAACCGGACGACCGATTCCGCCCGCACCGCTTGATGGCAGTTATGCATCTGATGGCATTCAGGTTTATGGTCTTCAGGAAATTGAAAACTTTGACCGGGTTTTGCATGATGCCGTCAGCGAATTGAACCGGCAGGGTATTCCCGCCGATACGATTGTGGCCGAAGCGGGCCCGGGCCAGTTCGAGATTAATCTGGGCCATGTCAGTGATCCGATGCAGGCCGCCGATCATGCCATGCAGCTCAAACGTGTTGTCAAAGGCATTGCCTGGGATAACAAGGTGACAGCAACCTTTATGGCAAAGCCGTATTCCGATCAGGCAGGCAACGGACTGCATATTCATGTGAGCCTGCGTGACGCTGAAGGAAACAATGTTTTCAGCCCGGTTGGCGATGAAGAAGTTTCCGACCTTTTGAAAAATGCCATTGGCGGGTTGCAAAAATCCATGTTCGAAAGCATGGCGATTTTTGCCCCGAACCCGAATTCCTATCGCCGGTTCCAGAACAAGGCCTATGCGCCGATGTCGCCGAACTGGGGTTTGAATAACCGCACCGTTGCCTTGCGGGTTCCGGCAGGGAATGCCAAGGCCGCCCGGGTCGAGCACCGGGTTTCCGGCGCGGATGCCAACCCCTATCTGGTGCTGGCCTGTGTGCTGGCCGGGGTTCATTACGGCCTTAAGCACAAACTTGATCCGGGTGAACCGATTGAAGGCAATGGTTATGAGCAACATAAGGGGCTTATTGTCCCCCGGAGCATGATTTCCGCACTGGACCATTTCATCAATGGCAAAATCATGCGTGACTATCTGGGCGACGAGTTTGTCGACGTGTTTGATGTGTGCCGCCGGGCGGAATATGACGAGTTCTTCTCCGAGGTCACACCGCTTGAACATCGCTGGTATCTTGACGCGGTTTGAGCACAATCATTACCGGTGCCAAGGATAAAAAGATGAGCCAGAAGGTTGGAGATCGTCTGAAGGCAATCCGGAATATGTATGGTTTGTCACAACGTGAACTGGCACGAAGGGCCGGGGTGACAAACAGTACCATTTCCACCATCGAGCAAAACCGCGTCAGCCCGTCCGTTGATTCGCTGTCAAAAGTGTTGCAGGGCATACCGATCACGATGATAGATTTCTTCACCATTGATATTGAAAATGGTGAAGAAATTTTCTTCAAAGGCGACGATCTGGTTGAACTGTCGGATGGCACAATGTCGATGCGTCTGGTGGGGGCAACCCGAAAGGACCGTCGGCTTCGCGTTTTGCACGAAATTTACCCGGTCGGTGGCGACACGGGCAGCAAGCTGATCGTGCAAAAGGGCGAGGAAGCCGGTGTTGTGGTCCGCGGCAAACTGGAAGTTATCGTTGGCGACAGAGTGCAAGTTCTTGGCGCCGGGGATGCCTATTATTTCAATGCCGAAATCCCGCATCGTTTTCGCAATGTCGGCGACGTTGAATGCGAGGTGGTCAGTGCTGCGACACCACCGTCATACTGAATTCACAATTATGCGCAAGCAAGGTTGGGCACACTAAAGGCCCGCCCCGCGAAAGGAGTTATCCCATGACAACCTCCCTTAGTTTTGAAGCCCTGAAAGCGCAGGCCAACAGCCTGGATTTTCGCAACAAGGCGTTTATCAATGGCGATTACGTTGATGCGCTGTCGGGCAAGACGTTTGATTGTATCAGCCCGCGGGATGGCTCGGTCCTGACCAAAATTGCCGAATGTGACCTCGCCGATGTGGATCGTGCCGTTACGGCTGCCCGGGCCGTGTTTGAAAAAGGCAGTTGGTCAGAAGCATCGCCGGGCACACGCAAAGCGGTGATGATGAAATTTGCCGACCTGATGGAAAAGCATGCCAGCGAACTGGCCCTGCTTGAAAGCCTGGATATGGGCAAGCCGATTACCCTGGCTGTGCGTGATGATATCCCGCTTTCTTATAAATGTATTCGCTGGTACGCCGAAGCGATCGACAAGATTTACGACGAAATTTCGCCGTCGGACCCGCGTTCGATTGGCATGATCACGCGTGAACCGCTGGGCGTTGTTGCCGCCGTGGTCCCGTGGAACTTTCCGTTGATGATGGCGGTCTGGAAGCTGGGCCCGGCATTGGCGATGGGGAATTCGATTATCCTTAAACCGGCAGAGCAATCATCGCTGACAGCGCTGCGCGTGGCCGAGCTGGCGGTTGAAGCTGGCTTGCCCGAGGGCGTTTTGAACGTTGTTCCGGGGTTTGGTCCGACCGCAGGCAAGGCGCTTGGCCTGCATGAAGATGTGGATTGCATTGCCTTTACCGGGTCGGGTGAAGTCGGCAAGTTGTTTTTGCAATATTCCGGCCAGTCAAACATGAAGCGGGTGTGGCTGGAATGTGGGGGTAAAAGCCCCAACATTGTTTTGGCCGATTGCCCGGATCTTGATGTCGCGGCTGCCGAGGCGGCAAGTGCCATTTTCTATAATCAGGGTGAAGTCTGCACGGCAGGGTCGCGTTTGATTGTTGAAGAATCGATCAAGGACGAATTGATCGAAAAAGTAATTGCCGCAGGCAAGTCCATGCAGCCGGGCGACCCGTTGGACCCCGCCAGCGAAATGGGGGCCATTGTTGATGAAACCCAGATGAACCGGGTTTTGGGCTATATTGAAAAAGGTCAGTCCGAAGGGGCGGGTTTGTGCATGGGCGGTCGCCAGGTGCGAACCGAGAGCGGCGGTTACTATATTGAGCCAACCGTGTTTGATGGCGTTAACAACGGCATGACGATTGCGCGCGAAGAAATCTTTGGCCCGGTATTATCGGTGATTTCTGTTGCCGATTGGCAGGAAGCGGTTAAAACCGCCAACGATACGCCCTACGGGCTTGCTGCTGCGGTCTGGACCAGCGACATCAACAAGGCGCATATGGCCGCACGTAAATTGCGCGCCGGGCTGGTGTGGATTAATTGCTGGGATGGCGGATCGATGACCATGCCGTTTGGCGGCTATAAACAGTCTGGCACAGGTCGCGACCGGTCGCTGCATGCGCTTGATAAATATTGTGAAATCAAGTCGACCTGGATTGCACTGGGCGACGCCTGAGATTTGAAAGGGCAGGATTAAAATGAGCAGTACCGGCGTTATTGACACCAAGGGCGGCGACAACGCCTTTACCGCGAAATCGGTGCATCAAAACACCAGCGAGCCGATGTATTCCGGCGCGTTGTCTTTTATGCGTCGCCGTTACAGCCGTGACCTTAATGGTATTGATGTTGCGGTGACGGGGGTGCCTTATGATCTGGCAACGTCCTCGCGCCCGGGTACGCGCCTTGGTCCGCAAGGGGTGCGTCGTGCATCGGCCAATCTGGCATGGGCACCGCACTTCCCCTCGGGGCGCGATATTTTCGCCGAACTGGCCGTGATCGATTACGGTGACATGGTGATTGATCCGGGGTACCCGGAAAAATTGCCGGAAATGATCGAGGATCATGCGCGCGATATTGTAAAATCGGGTGCCAAAATGCTGACGATTGGCGGGGATCATTTTATCACCTATCCGATCCTGAAGGCCCATGCTGAAAAGTATGGCGATGGCATTTCGCTGATTCAGTTTGATGCCCATTCCGACACCTGGGAAGATGATGGCGACCGGATCGACCACGGCACCATGTTCTGGCATGCCGCGCAGAAGGGCATTGTTGACCCGTCAAAATCGATTCAGGTTGGTATCCGTACCCATAATGAATCGACACATGGATACAACATTTTGTACGGGCCCGATGTGCAGGCAATGTCGATTGCCGAAATTGTAACCCGCATTAAGGAAACGGTCGGGGACCGCCCGGCCTATATTACCTTTGATATTGACGGGCTTGATCCGTGTTACGCGCCTGGTACCGGCACGCCGGTTCTTGGCGGGTTAACCAGCCATCAGGCGGTGTCGATTTTGCGCGGGCTTGAAGGCATTAATCTGATCGGCAGTGATGTGGTTGAAGTGTCGCCGCCGTTTGATGTCTCCGACATTACCTCGCTTGCCGGGGCGACAATGGCGTGGGAAATGCTGAATTTGCACGCGGCAAATAAGAAATAATCGCGCATCTTGTGTTGATGCGTTTAAAAACGGCCAGCGTCCGGGTAGGATGCTGGTCGTTTCTTTTTTACGCTACAACAGGATGATGCCATGCAATCGGTTTCGATTTCGCTGCTGACGATCTGCGGTATTGAAGAACTTCCCAGCCATGCTGAACGCAAAGTAACCCATATTTTATCAGTGCTGGACCCGGAAACCCCGGACCCGGAAGCTTTTCGGGACTTTGCCCCGCATGAACGTACGATCTTGCGGTTTCATGACATCATCGAGGACCTTCCGGGCATGGAAATGCCCCGGCGGGACCACGTTGAAAAAGTGCTGGCATTTGGCGATGAACTGGCGAAATCCTGTGATTTGCGTGAAGACGGTCATTTGCTGGTGCATTGCCATATGGGTGTTTCACGTTCAACCGCGTCCATGGTCATGTTGATGGCGCAGGCACAGCCCGAAATTAGCGAAGATGACCTGTTTGTGCGGCTTGTTGCCATTCGCCCCCAGGCCTGGCCCAATTCGGTAATGGTTGACTATGCTGACGAGATATTGGGCCGTGATGGCCGCTTTGGCGCGGCCTTGCGTCGGCATTACGGACGGCAGATCAAACGGGACCCGCATTTTGCCACCTGGATGACTGAAATTGGCCGGAAACGGGAAGTCGACATGGCGACGGATTAAAATTATGCCGCGAGAACAAGCCGTTGTTCCTGATAGCGGCTTTTTCTTTGCGCGATGGATTGAATCGATTAAAAGAAGGAAGTCCCACACCTGAAACGTTACAGGCCGGTGATATATCGGCAAAACCAGTGGAGAATACAGATGACGGCAAAAGCAGTTTGCCTTGGCGAGTTGTTGATTGATTTTGTGCCGACAGTAACCGGCACAGGTCTTGCCGATGCGCCAGCCTTTGCCAAGGCTGCTGGTGGGGCGCCGGGCAATGTGGCTGTTGGGCTGCAGCGGCTGGGCATTGAAACCGGTTTTATTGGCAAGTTGGGCGATGATGCATTTGGTCATTTTCTGGTTGATACCCTGAAAGCCGATAATGTGGATACGTCAGGCATAATTTTGACCAAGGAAGCCCTGACCGGGCTGGCCTTTGTATCCTTGCGGGCCGATGGGGAACGCGAATTTTCATTTTATCGCTCGCCCTCGGCCGATATGCTGTTGTCACCGGCTGATCTTGATACCGATATGTTGACCGATTGCGGGCTGTTTCATTACGGTACTCTTTGCATGATTGATGATAATCCGCGCGCCGCAACATTGCGTGCCATTGAAATTGCCCGCGAAGGCGGGGCGATTATTTCGTGCGATCCCAATTTGCGGATGCCGTTATGGCCCAGCGAGGACAAGGCGCGCGAGATTTTGCGTCTGGCGATTTCCAGGGCGGATATTGTTAAAATTTCCGATGACGAAGTCACGTTTTTGACGGGCGAAGAAGATTTTGAAGCCGGTGTCAAACAGTTGTGGTGCGATCACTGGAAACTGGTCATCGTGACCATGGGATCAAAAGGCAGCCGGTTCTACACCCCGCAATGGAGCGGCTTTGCAGAGCCATTTCGTGTGACATCAGTTGATGCCACAGGGGCCGGGGATGGTTTTACCGCCGGATTTTTATCGCGACTATTAAAAAACGGCGATTTATTATCTTCGGCGGAACAGATCGGGGCGGCCTGTCGTTTTGCAAATGCGGTTGGGGCTTTAACCGCAACCAAGCGTGGTGCAATTAACGCGTTGCCAATGGAAAAAGAAGTTTTAGCCTTTATGGCGGCAGCATGATTTTGCCAATTGCGTAAAACATATAATACTGGGCCGTTGCGCCATAATGCTTTTAGACTATTGCACCGGAAATCGAGGATAGCATGTCGACAGAACGTTTAAGCGAATGTTGGGAAAACCTGAAAAAGATTGGCGATGATGTATCGGCCAATCTGAACTTGCGTGAAGCCTTTACCGAAGATCCGGCACGGTTCTTGCGCTATCATTCGACATTGGATGACTTGTTTGTCGATTATTCTAAAAACCTTATTACCGACAGTGTTTTAAATGGTCTTCTTGAACTGGCAAAGGAAGTGGGGGTTGCCGATTGGCGCGACCGGATGTTTGCCGGGGAACGGATAAACATTACCGAACACCGTGCTGTTTTGCATACGGCCCTTCGTAACCTTGAGGGTGTCGCCATTGAAGTGGACGGCGAAGACATTATGCCGGGCATCAAGGATGTTCTGGCACGCCTGAAGGATTTTACCGCCCGCGTGCATAATGGTCAATGGCTTGGGCATACCGGTAAAAAGATTACCGATGTGGTCAATATTGGTATTGGCGGGTCCGATCTGGGTCCGGTGATGGTCAATGAAGCCCTGCGCCCCTATCATATTGACGGCATGACCTGCCATTTCGTATCCAATGTCGATGGTGCCCATATTGTTGATACATTAAAGGGACTTAATGCAGAAACGACACTGTTTGTTATTGCATCGAAAACCTTTACCACCGACGAAACCCTGACCAATGCCTATTCTGCGCGGTCGTGGCTGGTGAATGCGTTGGGCGATGAAAGTGCGGTTGCCAAGCATTTTGTCGCTGTTTCGACAGCCTTGGACAAGGTTGCGGAATTTGGCATTGATACCGAAAATGCCTTTGGGTTCTGGGACTGGGTTGGCGGGCGTTACAGCCTTTGGTCGGCCATTGGCTTGCCGATCATTCTTGCCGTTGGGTATGATCGATTTGAAGAAATGCTGCGCGGCGGGGCTGCCATGGATGCGCATTTCAAATCGGCACCGCTGGCGGAAAATATCCCGGTTATGTTAGGGCTGATCGGGGTGTGGTATCGCAATATTCTCGGCGCATCCAGCCATGCCATTTTACCCTACGATCAGCATTTGTCGCGTCTTCCTGCCTATTTGCAGCAGGCAGATATGGAAAGTAATGGCAAATCGGTTACGCGTGACGGTAAACCGGTGCAATTGGCAACCGGCCCGGTCATTTGGGGCGAACCGGGAACCAATGGCCAGCATGCTTTTTATCAGTTGATCCATCAGGGCACGGAACTGATCCCGGTTGATTTTCTGGTTGCGGCGAAACCGCATCATGATTTGCAAAATCATCATGACAAACTGGTTGCCAATTGCTTTGCCCAGGCCGAAGCCCTGATGGTTGGCAAAACCGAACTTGAAGTACGCCAGGAACTGGAAGCCCAGGGAATTGCACCCGACGAGATAGACGTTTTGGCACCGCACAAGGTGTTTGCCGGGAATAAACCCAGCACCATGATCCTGTATCGCACACTGGATCCTTTTACCCTGGGCCGTCTGATTGCCATGTATGAACATAAAATTTTTGTTCAGGGTGTGATCTGGAATGTGAATTCCTATGATCAATGGGGGGTCGAGCTTGGCAAACAATTGGCAAAAGAATTGTTGCCGATGGTGCAGGGGGCCCAAAGTGCCGACCAGCGCGATACATCAACAGCAGGGTTAATAGCGGAACTGCGTGCGTTACAGTCCTGATTGTTTCGCGGGTCTTCAGTTTTACATGTTGAATCAAAGGCAGCGCGGTTTGGCGCTGCCTTTTTTTAGGGCGATGCTTTATGCGGTGCCCGGTCGCGCAACACCTTGTTAAAGTGCCGCCATAATTGTGTGGGCAGCGGATTCCCCGCTTTGATAGGCCGCTTCAATTCGGGCACCCATGCACCAGTCTCCCGCCGCGACAACACGACCGTCAAAGGCGGCGATATGGCTTTGTCCAAGCGGCTGTGTTGTGCGGGCAAAGCGCCACCGATGTGCCTGACACATGACTATCGCGGGCACAGTAACGTTCATATCGGCAAATATTGACCAAACGTGCGATTTAATCTGCGTCGCAACATTATCGGCAGTTTCGTCAACGTGGTCTTGCGACCATGTCGGGGATGCGTGAATTGTCCATCGGTCAAAAACACCCGATGTGTCCGGGCCATCAACCGCACCTGAATTACGCGCCAGCCATGAAACTGCCAGATGTGCGTCTGCAATAACGTCGAAATCGATGTTGATCCTGTTTTGGAAGGCGATCATGACAGCCCAGCATGGCGCCATTTTAACATCATTAATTACATCGAATCTGGCAGATAACGGCATCAGGATCTCAGCACTTTGCGGTGCCGGAACGGCAACAATAACGCCGTCAAATATGCCATGCGAAACAGGTGTATCGTCCTCGCCGGTTGTCGGAAGCCCAAGCAACTCAAAGCGGTTGTTGGGGCGCGGTTCAATGCATGCAATTCGGGTTGAGCGGTGAATGCTGAAGTCGGAAATTAACGGCGAGACAAGTTTGTTCATTGCCGGAAAACCACGAAACCATCTGGCGGGTTCGTGGTTTGGGTGTTGTCGACCCAGGGACCCTGAAATTGTGGCCTGTGGCTGGTTCGTGATGGAAGGCTGCCAACAGATGGGGGACCACTGTTCAGCAGAACCCTGCCGTGTGGCGGCTTCCAGATATTTTATGAAATCAGGGTATCGCGAGGTCGCAAACTGCGCACCATGATTAAACAGGCCAAATTCGGTGCGCCTTGTTGCAAGACGACCGCCAAGTCCCCGGCTTTTCTCGAAAATATGAACATTAAAGCCTGCCTGATGAAGAATATGAGCGGCATTTAGCCCGGCAATCCCGGCACCAATAATGGCTACTTTTTGTGAAGGCATGACAAAAGCGGTTCCTGTTGGTTTTGTTCTATCTCTTGTACGCTTCTTTACCAGCGGCAGAGCACATCATTTGTAACGATATTTATCAAAGCATCATATCACAGTCACGAAACAGTCACCCGTTTGTCCCATTGTGGTGAGATTAACAAATTTCATTTTGAAACAAGGGGGTTAGGTTATGCGTTGTTCGGTCTTACTGGCAGGGGTTGCCATTTCTGTATTGTGCTCGGCGGGTACTGGCAACAGCATGGAGACGAAACAGGATATTTCCCTGCGCGGTTCTAATGTTATCGCACATCCACTGGCAATTACCTCGTTGGGCGAATATCGGACACATCTGTTTGATGAAGGCGGTGCCGAGATTGTTGCGTTTGATACGGCCAGCAAGCGCGCCTTTGTTGTCAATGGTGGTGATAAGGGGATCGACATCCTTGATCTGGCCGATCCGATGAAGGTTAACAAGATTGCGACGATTAAACTGGCGAAATGGGGCAAAGCCGCCAACAGTGTTTCTGTTCACGATGGTCTGGTTGTGGCCGCTGTTGAAAATACGGATAAACAGGCACCTGGCAAAGCCGTGTTTTTTGACATTGATGGTCATTTCAAGGCCGCAGTGACTGTTGGTGCCTTGCCCGATATGATCAAGTTTACCCACGATGGCAAGCATGTCCTGGTTGCCAATGAAGGTGAACCGAACAACGCGTTTGATAACGACCCCGAAGGCAGCGTTTCCGTTATTTCTGTGCCGGCTGATATCACCAAAATCACCGATGCCGATGTTAAATTTGCAACTTTTGAGGGCCTGAACAATGTTGCCCTGCCTGCCGGTATGCGCACATCAAACCCGGGCACATCAAGCGTCGCACAGGATATAGAGCCGGAATATATTGCCATCAGTTCAGATGACAGCAAGGCCTATGTGACGTTGCAAGAAAACAATGCCATTGCGATCGTTGATATTGCCACCGCCCGCGTGACCGATGTGGTCGGTCTTGGTTTTAAAAACCATTCGGTAAATGCCCTTGATGTCAGTAACAAGGATGGTGCGATCAATATCAAGCCGTGGCCGATTTTTGGCATGTATATGCCCGATACCATTGACGGTATTGAAATCGACGGGAAAAATTATTTTGTCATCGCCAACGAAGGCGATTCCCGCGATTACGACGGCTATAGTGAAGAAGCGCGCATTGGCGATTTGAAACTGGACCCAACGGCGTTTCCTAATGCCCAGGAATTGCAGAAAAAGGAAAATCTCGGTCGGTTGAAAGTTACCACCGCACAGGGTGATATTGATGGTGATGGCGATTTTGACCAGATTTACAGTTTCGGGGGCCGGTCCTTTTCTGTGTTGAATGATCAGGCGACAATGATTTTTGATAGCGGCGATCAGTTCGAGCAGTATCTGTCGGTTAATCTTTCAAAGGACTTTAATGCGGATAGCAGCGAGAATGGCAGCTTTGATGATCGTTCCGATGACAAGGGGCCGGAACCGGAAGGGGTGACCAGCGGTTATGTTAATGGCACGCCCTATGCCTTTATCGGTTTGGAACGCCAGGGCGGTTTCATGGTTTATGACCTGAGCAACCCGGCAAATCCGCAGTTTGTAACTTATCATACGGACCGTGATTTTGCTGGTGATCCGAAAAACGACAGTGCGGGTGAATTGGCACCTGAAGGCATGTTGTTTATTGATGCCGAAAAAAGCCCGACGGGCCATGCCATGCTGGTGATTGCCTCCGAAGTTTCGGGCAGCACCAAGGTTTATGATCTGAAATAAAATCGTGTTTGGCGCATATGTGCCAAACCGGAACGAGTGGTAAAATGGCGGGCCGGAGCATATTTCGGCCCGTCATTTTTGTTTGTAATCTGAAATCGTCACGGTGGTGGCTGCAGAATGCTTCAAATTGTTACAAAAAACGATTACACTCCGCCGCGATCAGTCAAAGCCATTGATTTTGCAGGAGACAGAGCCTGAATTCCCGTCGTGAACCTCATATTCTGGTCGTTGATGATGACCAGGAGATCCAGAAGCTTTTAAAAAAGTTTCTGATGCAGCACGGATATCGCATGACCACGGTTTCCGATGGAACCGAAATGCGTAAGGCTTTGCGGGACTGGAACATTGATCTTTTGATTCTCGACATCATGCTGCCGGGTGAAGATGGTTTTGCCCTGTGTCGAGATGTGCGCAGAACATCGAAAGTCCCGATTATTATGCTGACTGCTGTGGGCGAGGATACCGACCGCATTTTGGGGCTGGAACTGGGGGCCGACGATTATTTGACCAAGCCGTTTAACCCGCGCGAGTTACTGGCACGTATCCGCGCCATTTTTCGCCGTGCAGAAACCGGCACCAGTGAAATCGTTGAGAGCAGTTTGGAAAAAGTGCGTTTTGGGACTTGGGTGCTGAATTTGGGATCGCGTGAATTGCGTGATACCGATGACGTCGTAGTCCATTTATCGACAGGCGAATTTTCGTTGTTGCGTGCATTGGTCAAACATAACAAACGCCCGTTGTCGCGCGATCAGTTGGTCGATATCGTGCGGGGGCAAAGTTCGATCCCGTTTGATCGTAGCATTGATATTCAAATCAGCCGCCTGCGGCGTAAAATTGAAAAAGATGCCAAGAACCCGAAACTGATCAAAACCGTGCGCGGGATTGGCTATCAGTTTTGTGCAGACGTGGCCCCGGTTTAAGCCGAAGGGCAGGGGGCAAAGGGTATTGGAAAAGTCCCGCAGTTTTAAACCCCGTACGTTGGGCGGTCGTATCTTTCTGATCATGATGGTTGGCGGGCTGATTATTGCCGGTCTTGCCAGCATGGCGTCGATTTATGTTATCGACCGCTCCGAACGGATCAGCCGCGCCTATACGCTGGGTTTTACCATTCGCGAACTGGTGCTGATTGCAGAAAACCCTGAATTGCGTGGCAATGCGCGCAATGTGGGGGCGTTAGACGGCCTTCATGTAGATTTGTTGCCCGCTCAGGAAGTTGAAAGCCTGCTGTTATATTCGCGTCCGGCCCAGCATATTGCCATGCCCGTGCGCTTGGGCGATGCTGGCTGGCCAACGGCCGTAAAGGTGCATTTTCGCCGAGGGCGGCTCAGTGCCGAACAGCGAAATGTGATTGAGCAGGCCAAAAGCCCCAGCCTGTTTTTTGCCCAGTTGTCGCGTGAAATTGCCCGCTTGGGGTTAAAAGCACAAATTGAGCTGACCTTGCCATCCGGTCGCCGCATGATGTTGTCGCATGATCGGTTGTGGGGTGATTATGCATCTCCGTCGGTCGTGTTCATTATGTTTGTGGTGGGCGTGGTCGTCGTGTTGGTGGTGTTTGCAGCCTTGGCAGATTTGCTGGCAGGGCCGTTTAAAACACTGGCAGGTGCTATTGGCAAAAATGGTGACGAAGTTGAGGGCGCGCCGGTTGAAGAACGAGGCCCGATCGAAGCCCGTTCGATGGCAGAAGCCTATAACGCGCTGCGTCATCGCATTGCCCGTATGCTGGAGGACCGCACCCGTATGCTTGCGGCCATTTCGCACGATTTGCGCACACCCAGCACGAGGCTGCGGTTACGGGCTGAATTTATCGATAGTGATGAATTGCGCGAGACTGTTCTGCGTGATCTTGACGAGATGGACGAGCTTCTCAGCGATGCGTTGGATTTTCTTGGTGACTGGATTCACAAGGAAGAAGAGCGCACTGTCGATTTTATATCTGTTCTTGAAGCCATTTGCGATGACTATGCCGATTTGGGGCGCTCGGTGTCGTTTGAAGGACCCAAACCCCTGACCTTTAACCTGGTCAATACGGTGTTTGGCAGCAAAACCGAGGTCGCACATTCTTTTGGCGATAAACGCAGCATTCGCCTGACCTGCCGGGCGGGAACATTAAAACGGGCCTTCACCAACCTGATTAACAATGCCCTTAAATATGGGCATCGCGCTTTTGTCAGCCTGGATGCGACGGCCGACGAAGTGATTGTGATTGTTCGCGATGAAGGACCGGGAATTCCGGAAGACGAGCAGGATAAGGTATTTTTACCATTTTATCGGGTCGAGGGTTCTCGCGCGCGCAGTACCGGCGGCAGCGGGCTGGGGTTATCGATTGTTAAAACGGTTATTGATGCTCATGAAGGGAAAATAGAACTGCAAAATATGCCAACGCGCGGGATGAAGGTCCAGGTGCGTTTGCCGCGAAAGGTTTAACGTCAACGGTATCATCTGATTTTTCGGTTGCGCATTGAAGGACTCTCAGACTGTTAGGGATGATTTCGTATTTTTTCTGTTTTAAGAAATGACGATTTTAAAAATAAATACAGTTACGATCAAAATAACATGTGCCTGTGATGCATCATACATTTTGGCTGCAAAGTTTGCATTCCTGAATGGCGCTAAACGCCATAGTTATAGACCCTATATTGGGGTATGTCCGATATATTGTTGAATTAAAGCACTTTAACGTAAAATTGTGCTGCACATTGCAGGGGGTTAATGTGATCAGGATATCGAATATGAAAATCAGAACAAGACTGATCATGATTGTGATCGGTGCTATTCTGGCATCATTTATTATTGGTGTATTCGCGCTTTATGACTTACGCGGAAATCTGGTTGAAGATCGTAAAACTAATACACGTAATCTTGTGAATAGCACGATTAGTTTGCTGGATTACTATTACAAGCAGCAGGAAGCTGGCGAATTAAGCGTGAACGAAGCGCAAAATCTTGCGAAAAAAGCGGTTAGCTCCTTGCGATACGATGGTGGAAACTATTTCTGGGTTTTTACCGCAAAAGAACAAATTATGCTTGTTCATGGTGTTGTGCCCAAGCTTGTTGGCCAAGATATGAGCGATTCAAAGGATACGGCAGGGCATTTTTATTACCGGTCCTTTGACAAAGTGATTAAAAAACAAGGCGAAGGCTTTGTAAATTACAATTTTTACTTGCCAAATAGCAAGGAAACCGGGCCGAAACTTGCTTATGTCAAGAATTTTCAACCATGGGGATGGGTCGTCGGTACCGGGATCTATGTCAACGATATCGACGATATTTTTTACCAAAGTCTGGCGGTGCAAGGTGCGATAGCTTTTGTTGTCATTGGTTTGGTTATCTTTTTCTCGACCATTGTCAGCAAAGGCATAACCGGCCCGCTATCTCGGATTATTGGAAACATGAACTCTGTCGCCCAGGGCGATCATGATATCGAGATTCAATATACTGAGCAGGAAAGCGAAATCGGTGATCTGGCTCGAACCATGGAAATGTTTCGGGATCGGAGCCTGGAGGTCGCACATATGCGCAGTGAACAGGTCGAAAATGAAAAAAGATCTGACGAATCCAGGCGTCACGCGCTTAAGCAGATGGCGATTGATTTTGAAGAATCAGTCGGGCAGATTCTTGCCGATGTGCTCCAGTTGTCAGCAGAGATGCAGGACGGACTTAAAATGATCTCGGCGTCGGCCAAGAATGCCGGGGACAGCCTTCAGGGTGTTTCTTCTGTATCGCAGCACGCAACCCGAAATGTTGAAACGGTTGCTGCCGCGGCCGAGCAGTTATCCGCCTCAATTTCTGAAATCAGCAGTCAGGTTACCCAATCCTCTGGCATTGCAGCCAAGGCCGTTGAGGCATCTGAAGGGACGCATAAAAAAATCGAGCAGTTGGCGAATGCGGCGTCGGAAATTGGTGAGGTTGTCGCACTTATTACGGATATCGCCAACCAGACCAATCTTCTTGCCTTGAACGCGACAATCGAGGCGGCCCGTGCGGGGGATGCGGGTAAGGGCTTTGCTGTTGTTGCCAATGAAGTGAAAAACCTTGCGACCCAAACCGCCCGTGCCACGGATAATATTCGTCGCCAGGTTGACGATATTCAGGCCGCGACCACAAGCTCGGTTAATGCGATTGCGGATATCGCCGGGACAATTCGGGAACTTGATACGTCAACAGGCCGCATAGCTGCCGCCGTTGAAGAGCAGGGGGCTGCGACCCAGGAAATTGCCCGCAATGTTGATGAAGCCGCACGCGGCGTCGGGCAGGTGAATTCTGCGATTGATGCCGTAGCAACAGGGGCGGTTGTCGATGGTCAGCGGTCTGATAAAGCGAATGATCTTGCCGCCAGTCTGTCTGGTAAAGCCCAGGAGCTCAATAAAGCGGTCAGCAGCTTTCTGTCCAAGGTTCGTTCAAGCTGAAAACGGTCGTTATATGTTGAGATAAAGTGCTTTGATCCATCTGGCGGAGACGATCTGCCAGATGGTTTTTTTAAGGGCGTAACATTCAAAAAATAATGGCGGGAGGGCCCCCAGAACCCACCCGCCATTCAGATCAGATCCGAAGTTCCGTTGTCGGATCAAACAGACTGATCTGATTCATATCCGCAGAGAATGTCATCATCTCGCCGGGATTTGTGGCCCGGTCCGGTCGGACACGGGCGACAATTTCTTTACCGCCCAGATTGATCACCGTCATGGTGTCCGCCCCGGTGGGTTCGATCACTTCGACTTTGGCGTCGAAATTGACATATTGGCTGCCAGGAGTGTCGGATCCGGTCCGCTTGTGGGTCAAGCCTTCCGGGCGAATACCAAAGACCACATCCTTGCCGACCCAGGACTTATAGCTTTCAGGGCTATCCTCGATCAGGGGCAAAACAACCTTTTGGCCGTTATTGTCGAATGTTATGGCGATCCGGCCATTTTCATCTACCAGTTTGGCTTCGATGAAGTTCATGGACGGCGAGCCAATAAAACCGGCGACAAACATGTTGTTGGGTTTTTCATAGATATGCTGCGGCGTATCGAACTGTTGCAGAATACCCCCTTTCATCACGGCGATGCGCGATGCCAGGGTCATGGCTTCGATCTGGTCATGGGTCACGTAAACAATCGTGGAACCAAGACGGTGATGAAGCTTTTTGATTTCGGTGCGCATATCAACACGCAGCTTGGCATCAAGGTTTGAAAGCGGTTCGTCAAACAGGAAGATATCAGGATTACGCACCAGCGCACGACCCATTGCAACGCGCTGGCGCTGACCACCGGAAAGCTGGGATGGTTTGCGGTCCAGCAGGTTTTCAATTTGCAACAGGCGGGCAACATCACCAACGGCCTTGTCGCGTTCGGATGCCGAAACACCGCGAATTTCAAGGCCAAAGGTAATGTTTTTGCGAACCGTCATATTGGGATAAAGCGCATAGGACTGGAACACCATGGCGATGTTGCGATCCTTGGGATGCACGTTATTGATAACGCGATCGCCAATGCGGATTTCCCCGTCAGACGAGGTTTCCAGCCCGGCAATCAGGTTAAGCAGGGTCGATTTGCCACAGCCAGACGGACCGACAAGAACGAGAAACTCGCCGTCTTCAATCGCCAGATTGATTTCTTTGAGAACCTCGACGGATCCGAAAGTCTTGCGGACTTTATCAAGGGTGAGTGATGCCATTTCTTTATCCCTTCACCGAACCGGCGGTCAGGCCACGGACGAAATATTTACCTGCCAGCACATAAACAAGCAGGGTAGGAAGCCCGGTCAGCAATGCGGAGGCCATATCAACGTTGTATTGCTTAACGCCGGTCGTGGTGTTGACGATATTGTTGAGGGCGACAGTCATCGGGGCGCTGTCACCGGAACTAAACGAAGCGCCGAACAGGAAGTCGTTCCATATCTGGGTAAACTGCCAGATGACGGAAACAACAATGATCGGGCCTGAAATCGGCAGGATGATCCGCCAGAAAATAGTAAAGAACCCGGCACCGTCGATGGTTGCGGCTTTCACCAGTTCATCCGGAATTGAAACGTAATAATTGCGGAAAAACAAAGTGGTAAAGCACAGGCCATAAACCACATGCACCATAACCAGGCCGGTGGTCGAATTGGCGATGCCAAGTTTGCCCAAAGTCACAGACATCGGCAAAAGCACGACCTGAAACGGAACAAAGCAGCCAAACAGCAGCATGGCAAAAATGATATTGGCACCCTTGAACCGGAATTTGGTTAGGGCATAGCCATTTAACGCGCCAAGGATGGTCGAGATCACAACTGCCGGAATGGCCATTCGGACCGAGTTCCAGAAGAAGGTTTTAATGCCGGAGCATTCCACACCAACACAGGCTTCGTTCCAGGCATAGTTCCAGGCATCGAAGGTGACAACGCGGGGCAGTGAAATCAGCGATCCTTCACGAATTTCCGTGAGCGATTTCAGCGATGTTGTCACCATCACGAAGAGCGGAAACAGGTAATAAATCGAAAACAGGATCAGAACCAGATATAACAGACCACGCAAGAGGGTGTGTTTCAGCCCTGAATCCTGGCCGTAGGTTTGGAGATCAGCCATTTTTCTTGCCTCCGCGCAATTCGGAATACAGATACGGCACAATGATCGCCATCACGGTTGCCAGCATCATCATGGCACTGGCAGCACTGATCCCCAGTTGGTTGCGCTGGAAGGCCATCGTGTACATGAAGGTTGCCGGAAGGTCGGATGAATAGCCGGGGCCGCCACCGGTAAGGGCGATGACAAGGTCAAAGCTTTTAACCGCAAGGTGGGCAAGAACGACAATCGCGCTCAGGAAGACGGGCCGGATCGAGGGAATGATAATGCCGAAATAAATCCGCGGCAGGCTCGCGCCATCCATATAGGCGGCACGGATAATGTCCTGGTCCACACCGCGCAGGGCGGCAAGGAACATGGCCATGATAAAGCCTGATGCCTGCCAGACGGCGGCAATCACAACCGTATAAATTGCGAAATCGGAATTGACCAGCCAGTCAAATTTGAAACTGGCCCATCCCAGGTCGTGCATCATTTTTTCAAGACCAAGACCGGGATTGAGTATCCATTTCCATACGGTTCCCGTAACGATGAACGACAAAGCCATCGGATACAGAAAAACGGTACGAAGAACGCCTTCTGCCCGAATACGCTGGTCGAGCAATACGGCCAGCAAACATCCGAGGAAAAGACAGATAACGATAAAAAGCCCACCAAAGATCAGCAGATTTTCGATGGCAACGTGCCAGCGTTCCATTTGCCACAGGCGTTCATACTGCCGCAGCCCGGCCCAGTCATAGACCGGCATCATACGGGATTTGGAAAACGCCATCCAGGCGGTCCAAATGATGAAACCGTAGACGAAAAACAGGGACGCAGCAAAGGATGGAGCAACAACGATCTTGGAAAGATTACGTTGCAGGCTGGCCATCAGGTTGCTTTCGGTGCTTGAAGAAGCCCCCATGCCCTTTGCCTCAAAATAATTAAAAGATAAGGGAAGATGGCCCCGAAACAGTGTTCCGGGGCCAGTGATGATTGCCAGTCTGGCAATTCAGAGTGACGAAGGATCAGTCTTTGGCCAGTTCGATGGCTTCGACAAGACGGTTCATCGCTTCGTCTGAAGACATGTCGGAATTGAAGTGCGCTGTCACGACGTCAACAATGGCGCCCGACAGATGACCTGGCAATGCCATGCCATGCGCCATCGACGGCAGGAAACCACCGGTTTTTTCGTCGGCAATCATATCGGCAGACGATTTTTTTGCGCATTCGTCGAAATCATCAAGCGAAACGCCGGTACGGGCTGGAATCGACCCCTTCAACAAGTTGAAGGTTTTCTGGAACTTCTTGCCAACGATCAGCTCGGCCAGAAGTTTCTGACCTTCGATCTTGTCTTCGCCATCAACCTTGAACATCGCAAAGCTGTCGGTGTTAAACAGGAAGCCGTTGCCGTTGTCAGCCGGGGCGGCCGAGCACAGGAAGTCTTTGCCCGGAACTTTACCGGCAGCAAGGAATTCACCCTTGGCCCAGTCGCCCATGATCTGCATGGCGGCTTTGCCATTCATGACCATTGCGGTTGCAAGGTTCCAGTCACGACCAGAAAAGTCCGGGTCGACATATCCGCGAATTTTGCGCATTTCGTCGAACACATTTTTCATCGTGTCAGATTTCAGTGCGTCTTCGTCAAGGTCGATCAGGGATTTCTGATAGAATTCGGGGCCGCCCATACCGAGAACGACAGTTTCAAAAATCGTTGCATCCTGCCACGGCTGACCACCATGTGCCAGCGGGGTGATGCCGGCGGCTTTCAGTTTGTCGGCAAGGGTATTGAATTCCGCCCAGGTTTTCGGGCCTTCCGTTGCGCCGACCTTTTCCAGCAATTCGGGGTTCGACCAGACCCAGTTGACACGGTGAATGTTAACCGGAACGGCGACATAATCGCCTTTGTATTTCATGATGTCCTGGATGCGCTTGGGAATGACTTCATCCCATTTTTCTTTTTTGGCAACATCATTAAGGTTTGCCAGCGCACCCTGTTCAGCCCATTCCTGAATTGCAGGGCCTTTAAGCTGAACGGCACTGGGGGCATCGCCAGAAAGAACGCGCGAACGCAGAACTGTCATGGCGGCATCGCCCGCGCCACCGGCAACCGGGCTGTCCTGCCATTTGCCGCCGTGTTCTTCAAAATCCTTTTTCAGGGCTGCAACAGCTTTGGCTTCGCCACCCGATGTCCACCAATGCAGAACTTCGGCAGTGGGTTCGGCGTGGGCCAGCGATGCAGAAGCAAGTGCGGCAATACCGACACCGGCAGCAAGAATGGATTTGTTAAGTTTCATTTAGGGTTCCTCCCTGGTTTTAAACCAATTGCAGCGACACCATGCTGCGAGAGGGCCTATATTGCATCCATAAAACTGTAACAGGTCGTTTCCAGACCTAGTGTTTGAAACACACTGTTACAATAATAACATTATGATCTGTATCTAAATGCAAATATAGCCGTCTGATTAGAGCATTTTGCAGAATTGCTGTTTATACGCTGTGGAATAAATGCGGAGGATAACGTCTCTTTCTTTATCCCTCCGGCAAAAATGCGGGGCAGGGCAGGGATAGAGCGTTGTCGGTGAAACAGGGTGGTTCGCCGGTCGGGATTTGTGCCACGAACAGGCTATGGTCCCTTGCGGCGAACCGGTATCAAACTTTATTCTTTTGCCAGTTCAAGAGACTGAACCAGCCTGTCGATAGCCTCTTGCGACGACATTTTAGAATTAAAGTGCGCTGTGACCGTGTCGACGATAGCGCCGGTCAGGTTGCCGGGCAGGGCCATGTCAACGCCGATTGATGGCAAGAAACCGTCGGATGCCTGCGATGCCTGCATGTCTTTTTCCGATTGCAGGGCGCAATCGTCAAACTTGTCCATCGGGACGCCAAGGCGCGCCGGGATGGAGCCTTTAAGCAGGTTAAAGGTTTCCTGGAATTTTTGGCCCAGAATCAAACTTGCAAGCAGGTTCTGACCGTCGACCTTGTCGGCACCTTCAACATGAAACATCGCAAAGCTGTCTGTATTAAACAGATAACCGTGGTTTGATGGTGTGGCCGTGCAGAGAAAATCCTTGCCGGGGACTTTCCCGGCGGCCATGAATTCGCCTTTTGCCCAGTCGCCCATGATCTGCATGGCGGCTTTGCCATTCATGACCATGGCTGTTGCCAGGTTCCAGTCACGACCGGAAAAATCATCATCGACAAATCCGCGTAAAATGCGCATTTCGTCAAACACTTTTTTCATGGTGTCCGATTTCAAGGCATCTTCGTCCTGGTCAATCAGGGCCTTTTGATAGAACTCGGTACCACCGATACCCAGAACCACATTTTCAAACAGAATGGTTTCCTGCCATGGCTGCCCGCCAAGGGCTAGCGGTACGATGCCCTGAGCTTGCAGCTTTTCGGCCAGTTTGTTGAAGTCATCCCAGTTTGACGGTACTTCGGACGCCCCGGCTTTTGCCAGCACGTCGGGGTTGGCCCAGATCATATCGGTGCGGTGAATGTTGACCGGCACGGCGACATAGTGACCTTCATATTTCATAAGGGTGCTAAGGCGCTTGGGCAGGATTTCATCCCACTTTTCTTTTTTGGCAACATCGTCGAGATTGGCAAGAGCGCCCTGTTCGGCCCATTCCATGATCGCGGGGCTTTTTAATTGCACGGCGGTCGGGGCGTCGCCCGACAATACCCGGGAGCGCAATACGGTCATGGCGGCGGATCCGCCGCCCCCGGCAACCGGGCTATCGATCCATTTGCCGCCATGGGCTTCAAAGTCATTCTTAAGGGCAATGGCGGCCTTTGCTTCGCCGCCCGATGTCCAGTAGTGCAAAACTTCCACTGTCGGCTGGGCCTGGACGATGGCTGGCGCAAAGGCAACCAGCGCTGTCGCGCAAAGAGCAGTTCCAAGTGTTTTCGTGCTAAATCGTGATTGAATAGGATGCATTCTTTCCTCCCGTATTTTTATAATGCAGCGACCATGCGACGGGCAGCGCGGTTTTGCATCCCCAATGATGTAACGAAACGTTTCCAAATGCGATTTTGAAATAAATTGTTACAAAAAATGGTAGCGCTAACATTTCCTGTGGAAAGATTCGAGGTTTCTTGGCATTTGTGACGAATTTCCACACGGCCCAGCGGTATAAGCCGTCGCCTGTTTGTCATTAGAGACGAACGCAAGCCGGAAATGGAAGGTTTTCTGTTTTACAAGGTCCCCGAATAGGGCCGTGGGCTGTGTATTGTCATTATTCCAACATGTTTGGCTATTGGTTGTGCAAGGGGCGGGTGCAGTGCGATAGCGTTCCTGAAGGCTGAAAACACTTATTTTCCGGGTATTTATGGACGGAAATATAGCTGAAAACGAAGTTGAACCCATTCAACTATGACAAAATGGAACAGATGATATGCAATCTTGATGGATTGAGATGTTTGGTCAATTTTGTCATATTGCAATGCAGAAGAACGGAGCAGAGCGCATCCGGCAACATTACGAAGCCGAGATTTGAGCGCTCATCAGTTTGAAACACAGGAGGTTCAACATGTTCTTGTCCAGTATCATCGTTGCTGTTCGTCGTTGGGCCTATGCACGGTCAGTCGCGAACGAACTTTACGATCTCGATAGCCGTGATTTGGATGATGTCGGGATTTCTCGCTGGCAGATCAAAGACGTTGCACGCAAAGCGGCACGTGACGCGATCGCCTAATCAAGCGGAAAAACATCGACAGCGTCTAACTAGTAGGCTGCTGTATGCAGAAGCCGGGCCATTTTGACCCGGCTTTTTGTATGTCTGGATGCTGCCACTTAAACAATATTTCTTTTATTTACCTGTGCGTCACAGCGGCTTTTGGTTTTCCAAAAGGGTGCTTTTCACAGTGCAATGTATCTGCTTCTCGATATTCCCGGTCAATGTAAATAGCGGCTCACTTGCCTGTTGCTGCCTGTAGATAAGCAGCGACTTCCGATTCGGTGTGTTCGTTGCGCTGTTTTAGCGTTAAAGTGAACTTGAATGACCGTAACGAGAATTGTTTGCACGTTATTTGTTGAGACTGATTTTTACTTGGACAACTTCTTTGACGTAATTTGAAAAAAATGCCTAAGTTATTGATAGTGGTAATCAATCACGCCATTTTTCCTTGAATTAGTTGGTTGAAATTCCCAAAATAGGCCCCAGCCAAATGGAGGAGACCCAATATGAAAGGTGATCGGCAGATCATTGGTTACCTTAATCGCATCCTCACCAACCAGTTGACTGCGATTAATCAGTACTTTCTGCACGCCCGGATGCTCAAAAACTGGGGTGTCGTGGAAATGGGCGAATATGAATTTAAACTTTCAATCAAGGAAATGAAGCGCGCTGACGATCTGATCGAGCGTATTCTGTTTCTTGATGGCTTGCCCAATTTGCAGAATCTCAACAAATTGCTGATCGGCGAAAATGTTGCCGAGATTGTCGAATGCGACATGAAGTACGAGTTGTCCGCGTTGCCCTTGCTGCGAGAATCTGTTTCGGCTTGTGAAAAGGCAGAAGACTTTGTGACGCGCGATTTGCTTGTTTCCTTCCTTGAAGATCAGGAAGAACACGTGGACTGGCTCGAAACAGAGCAGTGGCAGCTCGCGAATGTCGGTGTTCAGAATTATATTCAAAGCCGTTCAGGCGACGGCGATTAATCAATTTAAGGAGCGTGCGCCATGAAAGGCAGCCAGAAGGTTATTGATATTCTGAATCGGCAGTTAACCGCCGAATTGTCCGCTGCGGACCAGTATAATACGCATGCAGAGATGTATCTCGATTGGGGGCTTCATGCTCTTTATGAGCGCATGCATCATGAAAAAAACGAAGAACTTGATCACGCCAAACGGCTGATCGAACGTATTCTGTTTCTGGAAGGGGTGCCTGATACGGCATCGCGGACACCGATCAATGTCGGGCAGACCGTTCCTGAAATGATGAAGAACGACCTGGATCACGAATATATGGTTATCCAGTATCTTAAAGAATCGATCAAGCTGAGCGAGGCTGAAGGCGATTATCAGACGCGTAATGTCCTGACACAGCTTCTTGATGATAGCGAAGAAGACCACGCGCATTGGCTGGAACAGCAAATTCGTCTGATTGATATGATGGGTCTTCCCAATTACATCCAGTTCCGTGCCGTGGGCGAACCGACCCCGCACGGTTAAGGAACATGCCAGTGATACGGGCTGGCCAATTGCCAGATCGTATGTGTCGCAAGAGAGGGCTGCCAGATTTGGTGGCCCTTTTCATTTTGGCGGGGTGTTATGTCATCTGTGCAAAAATAACCTAAATAGAATGCTTGACCTTCCCGTTACTGGAAACTCTATGCTGTCCTGAATAATCAAGGAAGCGAGGTATTCGCTATGACAGCAGCTACCAAATTACAGCATCCGGCGGACGCCGGCACAAAGTCAGGTGTAAACGACCGTGAATTGACTTTGACGGTTGAAGGCATGAGCTGTGCTTCATGTGCAGGGCGTGTTGAGAAGGCGATAAACAAGCTTGATGGCATTGGGCAGGTTGATGTGAACCTGGCGATGAATACAGCGCATGTTCGCTTTGGCGAAAATGGAAAAGTTGCCGCCAGCGATGTGGTTTCTGCCGTGCGTAGCGCGGGTTACGGTGTTACAGAACAAAACCTTTCCTATGATGTTGATGGTATGACCTGTGCCAGTTGTTCGGGGCGGGTGGAAAAGGCACTTGCAAAACTTGATGGTGTTACGTCTGCCACGGTTAATTTGGCAATGGAACGTGCTGATATTTCTATCGTTCCGGGCACTGTAACTGATCGTCAAGTGATCAAAGCGATTGAAAAAGCTGGTTATCATGCTGTTTCGCGCAATCAAAAATCATCATCTGGCGATCAGCCGATCAAAAAACGCGACTATGCGCTGTGGTGGCTGGCCGCTTCGATCATATTGTCCGCCCCGCTTATCGGCCAAATGATATGGATGTATCTGGGCGTTGATATCCAGATACCTGCCTGGGTTCAACTGGCGTTGGCGACGCCAGTGCAGTTCATTATTGGCTGGCGGTTTTACCGCGGGGCGTGGTCGGCATTGCGCAACAAGGCGGCCAATATGGATGTGCTGGTCGCACTTGGCACGTCGGCAGCCTATTTCCTCAGCCTTTATAACATGTTGCAACCCGGCGCTAGCGGCCAGGGGCATCTTTATTTCGAGGCCTCCGCCACGATCATTACCCTGATCCTGGGGGGCAAGATTATGGAAGAACGCGCCAAGCGCGGGGCATCTGCCGCCATTCGGGAATTGATGGCGTTGCGCCCGCGTACGGCCCGCCGCCTTGATGCAAAAACAGGTGAAGAAACCGAAATTTCGGTCGATGATTTGAATGTTGACGATGTGGTGCGCGTGCGCCCTGGTGAAAAATTGCCGATTGATGGTGAAGTGGTTGCCGGTGAAAGCGAGATTGACGAATCGTTGATCACGGGCGAAACGCGGCCCGTTTTGCGCCATACCGGTGACGAGGTTGTTGGCGGTGCGGTTAACGGGACGGGGCGGTTGGATATTCGGGTGAATGCGGTTGGCGAAGACACCACATTGTCACGCATTATCCGGCTGGTGGAGCAAGCCCAGACCGGTAAGGCACCTGTGCAAAAAATGGTCGACAAGGTTGCCGCCATTTTTGTTCCCGTGATTATTCTGGTCGCCATCATTACCTTTTCGGGATGGCTGATCGCCGGGTTTGGCATTGAAGCCGCAATTGTTGCTGCTGTATCGGTTTTGGTGATTGCCTGCCCCTGCGCATTGGGGTTGGCAACGCCAACGGCACTGGTTGCCGGAACAGGGGCTGCGGCAAAAGCCGGTATTTTGATCAAGAATTTTGACGCGCTGGAACAGGCCCACAATGTTGATACAGTTGTTTTCGATAAAACCGGTACCCTGACCGAAGGTGTGCCGACCGTTCAGGATGTGGTTGTGGCGACCCAATTTGGGGATAAAACCGAATTGTTGCGTCTGGCAGCATCACTTCAGGCGGCAAGCGAACATCCCTTGGCCCACGCCGTGGTGCAGGCCGCCCGGAATGATGGCATAAAACTGGCCAATGTGGATGATTTCAAAGGAACGACCGGGGCCGGTGTGGGCGGTACGGTTGAAGGCCGGTCGGTTCTGATCGGCACCCGAACCTTGCTGCGCGACAATGACGCAACCTTGCCCGATGATGCCACGACCAAAGCGATAGAGGCGGCAGAACAGCAAGGCAGCACGGTTGTGCTGGTGGCTGTGGAAAGCAAATTTGCCGGTTATCTGACCCTGGAAGATAAAATCCGCGACAGTGCGATTGTGGCGGTAAAGGATCTTAAACAGCGTGGAATTTCCAGCATCATGCTGTCGGGCGATGCGCAAGATGTGGCGGCATATGTTGCCCAAAAGATTGGCATGGAAAGCTGGCGCGGTCGCATTCGCCCGCAAGACAAAGCCCGTGAAGTTGAAAAGCTGCGCAAGGAAGGCCGCCATGTGGCGATGGTGGGTGACGGCATTAATGATGCGCCAGCACTCGCCGCGGCCGACGTTGGCATTGCCATGGGCGGCGGCACTGATGTTGCCATGGAAACAGCAGGGATTACCCTGATGCGCTCGGACCCGGCATTGGTTGCCGGTGCAATTGATATTTCTATCGCCACCCGGCGCAAGATTACGCAAAACCTGTTTTGGGCGTTTGGCTATAACGTGATCGGCGTGCCACTGGCGGCGTTTGGTATTTTAAGCCCGGCCATTGCCGGTGCGGCCATGGCGCTAAGTTCGGTGTCGGTTGTAACCAATTCGTTGATGTTGCGGCGTTGGCATGTGCGCAAGGAAGGACCCCAAAAATGAATATTTCCGATGCCGCCCAAGATAGCGGCCTGCCAGCAAAAACCATTCGGTATTACGAAGAAATCGGATTGGTGCAGCCAGGGCGCCTTGCTAACGGATACCGCGATTACAACGCGCAGGATCTTCATAAATTGCGGTTCTTGCAACGTTCGCGCGGGTTGGGTTTTTCGATAGAGGATTGCCGCACCCTGTTGTCGTTATACGAAGACCATAACCGTGCATCGGGCGACGTGCGCCAGATTGCCAAAGCTCATCTTGACGATATTGACCGGAAAATTGCGGAATTAAAAAGCCTTCAGACGACATTGCGTCAGCTGGTTCATCAATGTCACGGCGATGACCGGCCCGAGTGCCCGATTATCGAGGATCTGGCCCGCCCGGTATCCTGACATTCAAGCGGCGCTGTCGCGTCTGATCTGCCTGAGTTGGTCTCATTAAGGCCTGATGTTGGTTAAATAGAGAGAGAAATAAGCGTTGAATAAGAAACTGGTTTACAGCGCCGGGGCGCTGGGTGTGGTGGCAATTGCTGTTGTCGGATATGCGGTTTTGAAACCGGATCATCCGCCGTCGCCAGCCATGAATATCGATGCCGCAGATTTGCATTTGGTGGCGGCAGGCAAGAAAATTTATGACGTTAATTGCGCATCTTGCCACGGTAATAAATTACAGGGCGAGGCAAATTGGCAAAAGCGCGGGTCGGATGGGGTCTTGCCTGCACCACCCCATGATGCCACCGGGCATACATGGCATCATCCGGATGATATGCTGTTTGCCCTGACTAAATATGGTCCGGCAAAAATGGTGGGCAATGGCTATAAAAGTGAGATGCCAGCGTTTGAAGGAACCTTGTCTGATGATGACATCGTCGCCGTTCTTTCCTATATCAAAAGCCGCTGGCCCGACGAAATTCGCGTGCGCAATGATCAAATGAACGCGGCCGCAGACGCCCAAGAGTAGCCTCTATTGCGGGGCAGGGTTTTTATCGGGCGTGGCGCATTGGCAGGCATATTTTGACAGATGTGCCACGTCCCGGTTCGCTTTCAATAACAAAGCGGCCACCGTGCAGTTCGGTCAGCATTTTTGCCAGCGGCAGCCCCAGCCCCGTACCGGTACTTTCCTTGATCCCTTTAGGGTGAAGTTGGGAAAACCGGGCCAAGGCACGGGGAATATCCTGGGGGGCCATGCCAACACCGTTATCTGTCACGATGAAAATGGCTTCATTCGAAGTTGTTTTCAAAACCAGTGAAATTTTACCGCCGTCCGGAGTGAATTTTCCGGCATTGGTCATGATATTGATCAGGATCTGTTTTAATTTCAGGCGATCACAATCGATAATGACGTCATGGTCGGGTAAATCCACCGACAAAACATGCGCGCGACGCTGATAGTCGTCGGCCAGCATTTTTATGGTTTCGCGTGCGATGGGGACAATATTATGCGGCGCGCGCCTGATTGTCATCGCGCCATCCGCCATTTTTGCGGAATCCAGAACATCATTGACCAAAGATAGCAGATGGCTTCCTGCGTCGTGAATGTCGCGGCCACAGTCGCGATATGCGCAGGGCAGGTCCCCCAGGACGGCTTCGGCGATCAGTTCGGCATTGCCAATGATGGCATTTAACGGCGTCCGCAATTCATGGCCCATATTGGCCAAAAAATCGGTTTTGGTGGCGTTAACGTCGTTACGGTCCTGATGATGTGTTAGCAAGTTCTGCTCGGCGATGCGGCTTTCGGTATTTTCCATCAATGTGAGCAAAACCGCCGGAATACTTTGGTTCTCCGTCATCCATTCCAGTGCTGAAATCGTCAGTCGGCAGGGAACGTTTTGATGGGTGGCATTTAAAACGGTAATATCGCCAGACCAGAAACGTCCTGATGAAAAGATATGATCAAGGTCGTCAACGATGCCCTGCGACAGGAACGATGCCTTGCGGTGACGCAAATCTTCTGCACCGATGCCAAGAATTTGGCTTAGGGCGTCATTGGAGTGGATGATTTTGCCATCTCGCAGGCAAATGGCGGCACCATAGGGCAGGGCTGCAAGTAAGGGGATATTGGCGATTGCCCCGGCTGTGCTGCAATAATTTTCCGATTTATTGGCGCTCACCGTAAACCCCTGTTGGCGAAAAATTTCAGATTAAAAACGATCCAGTTCCAGGCCGTGCAATGAAATTTCCGGGGGCTTGTCGGACATCAGATCGGCAATGGCTTTGCCGGAACCGCAACTCATGGTCCAGCCGAGCGTCCCGTGCCCCGTATTCAGATAAAGGTTATCATATTTTGTTGCGCCAAGCACAGGTGCAGAATCGGGCGTAACGGGCCGCAGACCGCTCCAAAAGCTGATATCCTCGCGTTTTCCACAATATGGAAAAAGGTCGAAGGTTTTGTCGGCGATCATTTTCTGGCGTCGTGGTGACATGCGCAAGGAATATCCGTCCAGCTCGGCGGTTCCTGCCGCTCGTAATCGGTTGCCAAGGCGCGAATATACCATCTTCACGCTGTCATCAATCAGGCTGACCGACGGGGCATCGTTTTCGTGGCCGCTGGTGTCAATTGTAATGGAATACCCCTTGCAGGGATAAATGGGCAGACGAAGACCAAGCGGTTTTGTTAAAAGCGGGCTGAAACTGCCAAGGCAAACCAGATAGCGATCACCGCGTACGGGTTCCTTGTCGGTACGAATATGGTCAATGGAGAGTCCATCTTTTTCAATGGACTGGATGGCGGTGTTATAATGAAACACAGCCCCCATCGCGCGACAGGTTTTTGCCAGTTCTGTCGTGAATTTTTGCGCATCGCCGCTTTCATCGCCGGGCGAAAAGCTGCCGCCGACAATCTGGTTTGCAACATGGCGCAGGGCCGGTTCAATATCAAGGCATTCACGCGCACTGACGACCTGGCGTTCCAGCCCAAATTCTCGCATGATTTCAGAAGTTTGGACGACTTTATTCATGTCATTGTTATCACGGCAAATATGCAAAATGCCTTTTGACAGATTGTCATATTCAAGACCAAGATTTTTGCGCAATTCCTTGATACAGTCACGGCTGTAAATAGCCAGACGCAAGGATTTTTCGATATTTTTGCGGGTGCGATCCGGGCCGCAATTGCGCAAAAAACGCAGGCCCCAGGCAAATAATTGCGGATCAAACCGCAATCGAAATAGCAGCGGGGCATCTTCACGGCCCAGCCATTTAAGGCTTTGCCAGGGTGTTTGCGGATTGGCCCAGGGCAGGGCATGACAGGCAGAAATTTGCCCGCCATTGGCGAAACTGGTTTCCTGTGCTGCCATGGGCTGGCGATCAATAACGCTGACCTGATGGCCGTTTTGCAAAAGATAGTAGGCTGCGGTCGTCCCGACGACGCCCGCCCCCAAAACAATAACATGCATGCCGGAATTGCCTTGCTCGCGTGGATTTGAATGGCAGAATCATATGCGCGGAGGCAATATACGCATTGAGAAAACAAATAGCTACCGGTGGCACTGCGGAACAGTCTTGTTAAAAACCGGCTTATATGTTGCCTATGGCAAAGTCGCAAAATTCAAAAAAATCGGGGCCCTCATGAGCGAAATTCTGACGATCGCGCAAATGTACGACGCCGACAAACGCACCATTGAAAACGGGCTTGCGGGTGCTGTTTTAATGGAAAATGCCGGACAGGCCGTCGTTGATGCGATTGTGCCGCGCTTTCGTCCCTGTGCGGTATCGGTTTTGTGCGGACCTGGCAATAATGGCGGCGATGGTTTCGTCATTGCCCGGCTATTGCGCACACAGGGCTGGAATGTTCGTTTGGGGCTGCTTGGCAATGTTACCGATTTAACCGGCGATGCCGCCTTAAATGCCGAAAAATGGCAAGGCATGGTCGAACTTCTGTCGCCGGCATTGATCGTTGGCGCAGATCTGATTGTGGATTGTATTTTTGGTGCAGGGCTGTCGCGCGATATTACGGGCGATATTGCTCAATTGGTGCAGGTCGTAAATGACAGCCCCGCCAGCGTGGTTGCCGTGGATATGCCAAGTGGCGTTGACGGGGCATCGGGGGCTGTGCGGGGTGTGGCGATTGACGCGGACCTGACGGTGACCTTTTGCCGTGCCAAACCGGGCCATTATTTGTTGCCCGGTCGTGGCATGTGTGGTGAACGGATTGTTGCCGATATTGGGATTAGCGACGAAACTGTTGCGTCGCTGCATCCTGATATGTTCGTCAATAACCCCGATCTGTGGGCGGGGCATATCCCGTGGCCGGGCATTTCGGGCCACAAATATAACCGGGGACATGTGCTGGCATTGGGCGGGGCGCAAACGACAGGTGCCATTCGTCTGGCGTCGCGGGCGGCACGGCGGGCCGGGGTCGGGTTGCTAACGGTTCTGGCGGAACCTGCTGCCTTGCCGCTTTATGCGCAGGATGCCCCGGGCGTTATGGTTGCCCCGATTGCGCGGTTTGAAGACCTGATGCAAGATTGCCGCCACAATGGCGTGCTGGTCGGGCCGGGGGCCGGTGTCGGCGATGATACAAGGCGGCGGGTTGTTTATGCCCTTCATTGCGCGCGTGCCTGTGTGCTGGATGCCGATGCCTTGACCAGTTTTGCCGATGAACCAAGTACGCTGTTTTTTGCCATCCAGGGACCCACGGTGATGACGCCGCATGAAGGCGAATTTAGCCGCCTGTTTGCTGATATGACCGGCGACAAGGTGGCCCGTGCCCGTGCCGCAGCCAAACGAAGCGGGGCCGTAATTGTGTTAAAGGGTGCAGATACCGTGGTGGCAGCCCCGGACGGGCGGGTGGCGATTAACGATATTTTTGCCCCTTGGCTGGCAACAGCGGGCAGTGGCGATGTTTTGGCGGGTATTATTATCGGGTTGCTGGCACAGGGCATGCCCGCCTTCGAGGCTGCATCAATGGCGGTTTGGGTGCATGGGCAGTCGGGATATGAATTTGGCCCGGGCCTGATTGCCGAAGACATACCAGATGCGTTACCAGCCTTGCTTTCGCAGTTATGGCGTGGTGTACCGGGCAAGCAAGGCATTGCCGGTTAACCGCATTTGTCGCACGGCAACGACACGGCCTTTATCTTGCCTGCTGGTGCCTTTTTGATTTCAATTTTTAGCGGGATGCTGGTGAAACCTTGTCGCCGCACTTATGCATGATCGGAAATTGAATGAACCAGACCTTCATTGACCGGACTTTTGACAATATTCGCCAGCTTTGGCGCGATATACGTGAAAATTCTGTTGTTCGCAGTTTTGGCCTTGATGATGAGGCGGCCCGTCAGGAACACTGGCGGCGACAGGTTGCCGATTGTCTGGCGCATCGGGGCGGGGCGGTGTCGGCGCGGTCGCGGGCGGCTGAACTTGGCCACGATTTTTTGCGCCTTGATGTCGATGGTCGCAAAGCGTTTTTGCATTTGTTGCTAAACGAATTTGATGTTGATCGCGGCAGGTTGGCAGCCCTGATGACGGATTGGCAACAGGCGGATGATTTGGCCGAACGCACCATGCTTGAAGGCCGGATGCGCTTGGAACTGGTGCCGCCATATCGTAAATTATTACAGGAATTCAATGCGCTGCCCCAAGGTGTGAAGTTTCTGGTTGATCTTAGGGCCGATTTACTGCGCTGGCGCGGCGATGCCCCGGGCCTGTCATTGCTGGAGCAGGATTTGAAAACCCTCCTGGCTGGGTGGTTTGATATCGGTTTTCTCGAACTTCATCTGATTACGTGGAATTCTCCGGCGGCCCTTTTGGAAAAACTGATCGCTTATGAGGCGGTCCATCAGATTCGCAGTTGGGAAGATTTAAAAAGCAGGCTGGCACAGGACCGGCGCTGTTTTGCTTTTTTTCATCCCGGTATGCCCAATGAACCGCTTATTTTTGTTGAGGTCGCATTGGTATCAGGCATTGCCAACAATATTGATACGCTGATTGACCGCGATTTAAACGACGAAACGGCGGACCCGTCCCGGGCGGATACGGCTATTTTCTATTCGATATCCAATGCCCAGTCCGGTTTGGCCGGGATCAGTTTTGGCGATTTCCTGATCAAGCGTGTGGTGTCTGAATTACAGCGGGATTTACCTAATCTGCGGCAATTCGCCACGCTGTCGCCCATCCCCGGTTTTCGTCGCTGGCTGTCGCATATGCTGCCTCACAGCGAGACGCACGACAAAGATAAGGCGATTGTGGCAAATGACAAGGACATGGCGGGCAGGGCCGTCAAGGCGGTTGCGCTGCATAAGGATATGAATCCGTCGGTTTCCCTGCCCGATGCCCTTTGGGAAGACCTTATATGCTGCGCGCCGCTTGTTTCCCCGGATGTGGTTCAAAGTTCCGCCAAGGACGTGGCCAAGGGCGGTGTTGCCACAATTGATATGGCATCGCGCACGGCCTTGTTAAGGCTTGCGGCACATTATCTGCTAAATGAACGGCGGCCAGGCCGGGACACCGCGCTGGACCCGGTGGCACATTTTCATCTGACCAACGGAGCACGTGTTGAAAGGATCAATCTTGACGCCAACAGTTCGGCTGCGGGGCAGGAACAATCGTTCGGTCTGATGGTCAATTATTTGTATCAGGCTGGTGAGATTGAAAAAAATCACGAAAATTATGTTGGTGCCGGAAAAATTGCCGCATCGGGCAATGTCAGGCGTCTCGCAGGGTAAATCAGGGCTGTGATCCTGTTTTAGGGCAAGAACAGCAGGTTTATTTGCATGCTTTGCGCCTAAGACATCAGGCGACGCTTGCATGAGGGGATCGAAGTTTGTATTAAGGCGCACCCACACCGGTTTTACCGGTGCAGGAGGTATGCATTTGTGCGGGCGTGGCGGAATTGGTAGACGCGATAGGTTTAGGTCCTATTGTCGAAAGACGTGGGGGTTCGAGTCCCTTCGCCCGTACCATTGCAGACCGGAAAATAAACAAAGCTATTCGTTAAGTCATATTGACTTCTGACGTCCGGACGACGTCGCGTAACGGACATTATTCGAACCTAAGCAAAAGAGTTATCCATGCAGGTTACAGAAACCAAAAATGAAGGCCTGGCGCGCGAATTCAAGGTCGTTGTGCCGGCCGCTACAATCGAAGAGCAGGTTAATGCCAAGCTGGAAGAAATCAAAAGCCAGGTTCGGCTTCCGGGTTTCCGCCCTGGTAAAATTCCGGCTAAACTTTTGCGTCAGCGTTATGGCAAATCCGTTATGGGTGAAGTCCTTGAAGCTGCTGTAAACGAAAGCACCAGCAAGGTTCTGGCCGACAACGAGTTGCGCCCGGCCGTTCAGCCGAAAATCGAAGTCACTGCCTTTGATGAAGGCAAAGACCTTGAATATGACATTTCTGTTGAAGTCATTCCGGCGATTGAGCCGATGGATTTCTCCAAGCTGACCCTGACCCGTGAAGTTGTTGAGCTTGACGATGCCAAGGTTACCGAAACCCTGGATCGTATCGCTGCTGCACAGGGCACCACCGAAGCCCTGAAGCGCAAGCGCAAGTCCAAGTCTGGTGACGTTCTTGTCATTGACTTTCTTGGCAAGGTTGGCGGCGAGCCTTTTGACGGCGGTAAAGCTGAAGATTACGAACTGGAACTTGGTTCGGGTACCTTCATTGAAGGTTTTGAAGATCAACTGACCGGTGCCAATGCTGGCGACGAAACCGTTGTTAAGGTGACGTTCCCTGAAAATTATGGTTCCGACGAACTGGCCGGCAAAGACGCCGAGTTCGACGTGACCGTGAAGGAAATCAAGGAAAAGAAACCGGCTGAAATTGACGATGAACTCGCCAAGAAGCTGGGTCAGGACACCCTTGAGTCGCTTAAAGAAGCCATCCGCAAGGATTTCGGCCGTGAATACCAGTCGGTTGCCCGTCAGAAACTCAAGCGCGACCTTCTTGATCAACTGGCTGACAATCACACGTTTGATCTGCCGTCCAGCCTGGTTGAAAATGAACTGACCGGTATTATCGGCCAGATCAAACAGGCCCGTGAAGCTGGTCAGGAAGATGACGAAACCAAGGGCAAGTCTGAAGAAGAGTTGACCACCGAATTCCGTGAAATCGCGGAACGTCGCGTGTTGCTCGGTCTGTTGCTGGCTGAAGTTGGCCGTAACAACAACATTCAGATCACCCAGGACGACATCAACAAGGTGCTGGTTGCCGAAGCTCAGAAATATCCGGGCCAGGAACAGCAGGTTATTGAATTCTACAAAAATAACCCGCAGGCCTTGCAGGCGCTTCAGGGCCCTGTATATGAAGACAAGGTGGTGGATTACATCGTCGAACTTGCCAAGGTTGAAGAAAAGACCGTTACGGTTGAAGAACTTCTGAAGCCTGAAGAAGAAGACGAAGCCCCGAAAGCTGACGCCGAAGAAAAGGCTCCGGCCAAAAAAGCTGCGGCGAAAAAGCCGGCTGCCAAGAAAAAGGCTGCTGACGAAGGCGAAGAGTAATCTGCCAATAGGCAGACCAAGTTGCAGCAAGGAGATTGCGGTTGATGATTGAAGAGCAGATGAACTCGCTTGTACCGATGGTGGTTGAACAGACCAGCCGCGGGGAACGGGCATATGACATCTTTTCCCGCCTGCTCAAAGAGCGGATCGTGTTCATCAATGGCCAGGTCCATGACGGCATGTCGTCATTGATTTGTGCCCAGCTACTGCATCTCGAATCGGAAAATCCGGACAAGGATATTTCGCTCTACATCAACTCGCCGGGCGGGGTGGTGACATCGGGTCTCGCGATTTACGATACAATGCAATATATCCGTTGTGATGTATCGACCGTATGTATGGGACAGGCTGCCTCAATGGGCTCGCTTCTGTTGATGGCCGGTGCGAAGGGCAAGCGTTACAGCCTGCCCAATGCGCGGATCATGATCCATCAGCCGTCGGGTGGTTTCCAGGGGCAGGCGTCGGATATCGAAATCCATGCCCGCGAAATTCTGGCTCTGCGCCATCGCTTGAACGAAATTTACGTCCAGCATACCGGGCGTGATCTTAAAACCATCGAAGATTCGATGGAGCGCGATAACTTTCTAACCCCTGATCAAGCCAAGGAATTTGGCCTGATTGATGAGGTGGTTACGTCGCGCCCCAAAGCGGAAAGCGATAAAAAAGACTAATATCGCTGTATCGGTGTAATTTGAAAACGCCCCGGTTTTATGGCCGGGGCGTTTTTTATGGCTTGCGTCGTTTCGCCCGAAAGTCCTAGACATGTAAGTTACAGGACGATGAAACAGGGGTTAGACGGAACATCTGACACTTGATGAACGTTTTGTTAACCAGACAGGCTTCACTTTTAGCCTGTCGATCCTATATCAAAGACATGGCCGCAAGCCGGAAGGGGCTGATTAATCGTTGAGATTGGTATGCTTTCCCGGCTAACATGGCGATAACAGATAACGTCAAACATCATTGGGGTTTGTATGAGCAAATCGAATAGCGGAGACTCCAAGAACACTTTGTACTGCTCTTTCTGTGGAAAGAGCCAGCATGAGGTGCGTAAGCTCATCGCCGGGCCGACTGTCTTCATCTGCGATGAATGCGTCGAACTGTGCATGGACATCATCCGCGAAGAGCACAAAACCCATCTTGTAAAATCCGCCGATGGGGTGCCTTCTCCGCAAGAGATTTGCAAGGTTCTCGATGATTACGTCATCGGTCAGAGCCATGCAAAGAAGGTATTGTCGGTGGCTGTTCACAACCACTACAAACGCCTGAACCATGCCAGCAAGAACGAAGACATCGAATTGGCAAAGTCAAATATCATGCTGGTTGGACCGACCGGTTGTGGCAAGACTTTGCTCGCCCAGACGCTCGCGCGGATTTTGGATGTTCCCTTCACAATGGCAGATGCCACAACCCTGACCGAAGCTGGTTATGTGGGTGAAGATGTTGAAAACATCATCCTGAAGCTTCTTCAGTCAGCAGATTATAATGTTGAACGGGCCCAGCGCGGCATCGTTTACATTGACGAAGTCGACAAGATTTCGCGTAAATCCGATAACCCGTCGATCACCCGTGATGTTTCGGGCGAGGGTGTACAGCAGGCCTTGCTGAAAATCATGGAAGGTACTGTTGCCTCTGTGCCGCCGCAGGGCGGCCGCAAGCACCCGCAGCAGGAATTCCTGCAGGTCGACACCACCAACATCCTGTTTATCGTTGGCGGTGCCTTTGCCGGGCTGGACAAGGTGATCTCGCAGCGTGGCAAAGGGGCTGGTATCGGCTTTGGCGCCGATGTGCGAAGCCCTGACGAGCGCCGTACAGGTGATGTGCTGCGCGCGGTTGAGCCGGAAGATCTTTTGAAATTCGGCCTTATCCCCGAATTCATTGGTCGTTTGCCGGTTCTGGCGACACTTGAAGATCTTGACGAGGAAGCCCTTGTCAAGATCCTGACCGAGCCGAAAAACGCGCTCAGCAAGCAGTATCAGCGTTTGTTCGACATGGAAGATGTCAAATTGACCTTCCAGGACGATGCGCTGGTGGCAATTGCCGGCAAGGCAATTGAACGCAAAACCGGTGCCCGTGGCCTGCGTTCGATCATGGAAGGCATTCTGCTTGATACCATGTTCGATCTGCCATCGATGGACAGTGTCGAGGAAATCGTCATCAGTCGCGATGTGGTTGAAGGCAAGGCCAAGCCGCTTTTGATTCATGCGCATCGCCGGACGGACGTTGAAAACAGTGCCTGATTGTTATTGCCGCGCGGGCACTATTGCAGCGCGGCAATAACGTCTTATCTATTGAGTATGTTCGCGTTGCTTTCGGGGCCTATTGCAGGACCGAGGTAACGTTTTGGCTCAAAATAGGGAATAGAACACATGGTCGAACTGGCGCATGCTGATATCTACCCGGTCTTGCCGTTGCGCGACATTGTCGTGTTTCCGCATATGATCGTTCCGTTGTTTGTCGGTCGTGAAAAATCGGTCCGCGCACTTGAAGATGTGATGCGCGAAGACAAACAAATTCTTCTTGTTACCCAGAAAGACGCCGGTCTGGATGATCCTTCGGTAGATGATCTGTACCGGGTCGGCACCGTTGCGTCTGTATTGCAGTTGTTGAAGCTGCCAGACGGCACAGTAAAAGTTCTGGTTGAAGGCGGCAAACGCGCCCAGATTTCGGGTTTTGTCGATAATGCCGAATTTTTCCAGGCTTATGGTAGCATTCGCGATGAAGATGACGAAGATGAAAGCGAGCTTGAGGCCCTTTCACGGTCGGTCGTCACGCAGTTTGAGCAATATATCAAGCTGAACAAAAAGATTCCGCCTGAAGTGCTGGTGTCGGTCAACCAGATCGAAGAACCGGCCAAGCTGGCTGATACGGTTGCATCGCATCTTGCACTCAAGATTTCAGAAAAACAGGAACTGTTGGAAACTGGCTCGATTGCGGCCCGGCTTGAGCGGATTTTTGGCTTTATGGAATCTGAAATTGGCGTGTTGCAGGTTGAAAAGAAAATCCGCAACCGCGTCAAACGTCAGATGGAAAAAACCCAGCGCGAATATTATCTGAACGAGCAACTTAAAGCCATTCAGAAGGAATTGGGCGAGGGCGAAGACGGCAAGGATGAGGCATCCGAGCTGGAAGATAAGCTCAATAAAGCTAAAATGCCGAAGGAAGCCAAGGAAAAGGCCCAGGCGGAGCTTAAGAAGCTGCGCAACATGAGCCCGATGTCTGCCGAGGCAACGGTGGTGCGTAACTATCTCGACTGGATGGTTTCCATTCCGTGGAATAAGCGCACCAAAGTTTCACATGACTTGAAACAGGCCAAAAAAGTTCTCGATCAGGAACATTACGGTCTGGAGAAGGTCAAGGAACATATCCTTGAATATCTTGCTGTTCAGGCTCGTATCAAAAAAGTTAAAGGCCCGATTCTGTGTCTGGTTGGCCCTCCTGGCGTTGGTAAAACCTCGCTTGGGAAGTCTATGGCCAATGCGACCGGTCGTAACTTTATTCGCATGTCGCTGGGCGGTGTGCGCGATGAATCGGAAATTCGGGGTCATCGTCGGACCTATATCGGTTCGATGCCAGGCAAGATCATTCAGGGGATGAAGAAAGCAAAGTCTTCCAATCCTTTGTTCTTGCTTGATGAAATCGAGAAGATGGGTTCCGATTTCCGCGGTGACCCGGCGTCGGCTCTGCTTGAAGTGCTGGACCCTGAACAGAACTCCACCTTCAATGATCATTATCTTGAAGTCGACTATGATTTATCTGACGTGATGTTTGTGACCACGGCCAACAGCCTGCGGATGCAGCAGCCATTGCTGGACCGTATGGAGATCATCCGGATTTCGGGTTATACCGAAGATGAAAAGGTCGAAATCGCGAAACGCCACCTGATCCCCAAGCAGGTTGAAGCCAACGGTTTGAAGAAATCCGAATGGAGCATTTCGGATGAGGCCCTTCGCGATCTGATTCGCTATTACACCCGCGAAGCCGGTGTGCGTAGCCTTGAACGTGAACTGGCCCGTTTGGCCCGTAAGGCAACCAAGCGGATATTGATCGAAGGGTTGAAAACCGTCCGGGTGACACCGCGGACCCTGCCTAAATATGCCGGGATTCGTAAATTCCATTACGGTGAAACCGAAGGCGAAGACCAGGTTGGTGTCGTCACGGGCCTTGCCTATACGGAATTTGGCGGAGATTTGCTGCAAATCGAAGCTGTTACCGTGCCTGGCAAGGGCAACATGAAGACGACGGGCAAGCTCGGCGATGTCATGACAGAATCGATCCAGGCTGCGACATCTTTTGTCCGGTCGCGGGCGACGCAGTTTGGCATCAAACCCAGCTTGTTCCAGAAGCGCGATATTCACGTTCACGTGCCCGAAGGTGCGACACCAAAAGATGGCCCGTCAGCCGGTGTTGGCATGGTGACTTCTGTGGTGTCGATTCTGACCAGCAATCCGGTTCGCAAGGATGTTGCAATGACGGGCGAGATCACCTTGCGCGGGCGTGTACTTGCAATTGGTGGCCTGAAGGAAAAATTACTGGCTGCCATGCGGGGCGGTGTCAAAACGGTTCTTATTCCCAAAGATAATGAAAAGGACCTCGAGGACATTCCCGATAATGTGAAGCGCAATATGCGAATCATTCCGGTGTCTCATGTTGACGAGGTTTTGCATCATGCCTTGGTCAATCCGCTGGTGCCGATTGAGTGGGATGAAGAATCTGACAATGTGACGGTGAAGCCTAAAGAGGGCGAGGAATCGGAGATCGGTGGCGTTACAACCCACTGATCAACCGCAAAATCCGGGACTTTTGGGCAGGGACAGCATGGCTGTCCCTGCTTTTTTGTGGATAACTTTGCCCGGAATCGCTCAAGGCCAAAAGGGCTGCGCCTGTAAAGCCGAAAAAACAGCAAAAAAACTGCTGAAACGGCAGAAAACTGCGTCTCTCCGATTGACGGCATGTTGTCGACCTGCTTACATTGCGCCTGTAACAGGTTTGGGGCAAACCAAATTTCCTTATAACTCCGAACGTCCAATAAGGGGGCCAGGAAGTGAATAAAAACGATCTCGTTGGAAGTGTCGCTGCAAAAGCTGATCTGTCAAAAGCAGACGCTGCCAAAGCCGTTGATGCTGTATTCGATTCCATTACCGATTCTTTGAAATCAGGCGATGAAGTTCGTCTGGTTGGTTTCGGAACATTCGCCGTTGCTGCGCGTGCAGCTTCCAAAGGTCGCAATCCGCGTACCGGCGAAGAAATCGATATTCCGGCTTCTAAGCAGCCGAAATTCAAGGCTGGCAAAGGCCTTAAGGACTCCGTCAATTAATTTTGACTGTCTTTGAAAAAAAGTGCCGGTGACAGCGTCACCGGCATTGCAATTTAAAAAAAGCATGCTATGTTCCGCTCGCTTCCGCAAAACGGGGCACACAAAAAAGGGTGATTAGCTCAGCTGGTTAGAGCATCTCGTTTACACCGAGAGGGTCGGGAGTTCGAATCTCTCATCACCCACCATGATAAAGGCGCCCGAGCAGGGCGCCTTTATCTTTTGCGCAATCAACGAATTGCGACACAGATTTTTCCCGGGCCAAAATCCGCAATCACGATTTCCATGTTCTTGTCACTGTTTCGCATAATAGGGGCTGGTGCATGTATTGGCAGTCTGCAATCATCTTTCAGACCATCGTTGTTCCTGCTGTCAAATTGGGTTTGTTAATGTCGCTGCTTCTGTCGTTCTTATCATCTGCCACAAACATGTTTCGAGCCTTCGGGTTCCATGTATTCGCTGTTTGGCGGCGATATTTTACGGCTGGGCTGCTTCTGACGTCTCTTGCGGTGCTACAGAGCTGTTATTTGCCAGAGCAATTCGTGGCGGATTTGGAGCTGTCGCGCAATGGCGACTATCATTTTACCTATAAGGGGCAGTTGCGCCATGCCATGCTGGCCAAGGACCTGTTGGAAGGCAAAGTTAGCCCGGCAGATGAAAAACAGCGCGCAGCGCAGATTTTAGACGATCTTGAACGTGATACCGCTTTTGGGCCGTCGAGTTACGCCGGGCGGGGCGTGTTTAATGTCGGTTATGATCGCCGTGGTAATATTATGCAGGAAAGAACATTTAACTTTGTGCGCCGAAACTCCCGAATCCTGCAAATGCTCTATCACGAGAGAAGTCAGACAGTTGAAGTGCGCGGCGGTTCGGTGCCTGTGCAATATCTCGATACTTTATCGGCGATGGGATATGTGCCCAACGGAACGATCACTGTCCGAACCAATGTTCATGTCCGACGCGACAATGCCAGCACCCGCAACACGGTTGATGATGAAACGACTCTGGAATGGGTCATTAACAAACTTGGCGAACCTGCGCTTATTTTGATCCTTGGCTGATACCGCGCCGGATCGCATATCATGCTGTTGATGCGCATGGCATTAACGCCGGAAAATTCCGGGTAGGGGCGGCGGGGCAGGCGGCACGACCAGCCCTTAAACACCTTTTATGCAATTTCGGCGCATAAAAAACCCGCCAGACCCCATGGTTGGCGGGTTTTGTCATCGTTATACAGCGCTGTTTGGTTAATAAACCATTTCGTCTTCGCCGCCGCCTTCCGAGATCACGATCTGGCCTTGCGATGCCAGTTCCTTTGCCAGTTGCACAATCATCATCTGGCATTCTTCGACGTCGGCAAGGCGAACCGGACCCAGCGCATCCATATCTTCGCGCATCATCTTGCCAGCACGTTCGGACATATTTTTGAAGAACAGGTCCCGCATGGCATCGGTCGATCCCTTGAGCGCAAGGGCGAGCTTGTCTTTTTCCACCTGGCGGAGCAGGGACTGAACGCCGTTATTGTCAAGACGGGCGAGATCTTCAAAGGTGAACATCAGAGCCTTGATCTTTTCGGCAGAGTCGCGGTTACGTTCTTCAAGGGCGGTCAGGAAGCGATCCTGACTTTGGCGATCAAGGCTGTTGAAAATATCGGCCATCAGCTCGTGGTTGTCCCCACGAGATCCGCGCGCCAGGTTCGACATAAATTCGGTGCGCAGCGTTTTTTCGATATTATCAAGAACCTCTTTCTGGACGGCTTCCATGCGCAGCATTCGCATGATGACTTCCATCGAGAAATTTTCTGGCAACAGCGACAATACAGCCGCCGAGTGCGTTGATTTCAGTTTTGAGAGAACAACGCCAACTGTCTGCGGGTATTCGTTTTTCAGGTAATTTGCGAGGACGGCCTCGTTCACGTTGTTGAGCTTGTCCCACATGGTGCGACCGGCTGGGCCGCGGATTTCTTCCATGATATTGTTAACGCGGTCTTCCGGCAGAACTTTTGTCAGCAACCGTTCCGTCGTATCGAACGAGCCGACAAGCGACCCGGTCGAGGACAGTTGGTCTGCAAATTCGACAAAAAGACGCTCTACGATGTTGGAACTGATGGTTCCAAGACTGGACATCGTTTGCGAGATTTCCTTGATTTCTTCGTCATCCATCAATGCGAACATCTTGGAGGCGTGTTCTTCCCCCAGTGCCAGCATCAGGATCGCCGCTTTTTCCTGTCCAGAAAGCGACCGGTATTCTTCTTTAACGCGCCCCACGTAAAGCCCACTCCGTCAGCAATTCCAGATCCGGTTCAAAATAACCTATCCACGTGAAGGATACGTTACGACCAGTGATTAATTCTATAAGGCCTAAGTGCGTGTATGGAAAGACCTCTAGCATGCCGCACTGCCAGACAAATTGACATAACAGGGCGTCCGGCGCAAAAAAACGCTGAAGTTTTTCGTTAAAGGCGATCAGCTTGCGCCAAAATCACGACACAGTTGAAAGCGTTGCTATCAGCTTGACTTCGCTTGGGGGCTGGTCTAACAAGAGCACGCCAATGGATGGTCGTTTTGGGGGCGTAGCTCAGTTGGTTAGAGCGCCGGCCTGTCACGCCGGAGGTCGCGGGTTCAAGTCCCGTCGCTCCCGCCAATCCGATTATCGTCTGTTTTCTTTCTTGGGCGCTGCGTCTTTCCTGCCCGTGCTCCTTTTGCTGCTCCGCAACAATCTGGACTGCGTTCGCGACGTTCGGCTGACCTGAAATTGACTGCAGATGGCAAAAAAGTTTAGAAAAGTGTCAGGCTTGGCGAGGTGGCAACACATTTCCGGGGCTGGTACTTGTGTGGTGCATACGTTACTGTGTGCACTTACGGGCTAGGTGGGGACCTGGTCGGGTTCTGGTTAGACCTGTTCTTGAGAGGTCAGAGAGATGCAAGAGCTTCTTTCGGAATATCTTCCGATCCTGATTTTCATCGGGATTGCCGTCGGCCTGTCGGCGGTTATCATCATCGCTTCGCTGGTTCTGGCCAAGCAGGCCCCGGATGCTGAAAAGCTGTCTGCCTATGAGTGCGGCTTTTCTCCATTCGAAGATGCACGCATCAAGTTTGATGTTCGCTTCTACCTGGTCGCAATCTTGTTCATCATTTTCGATCTGGAAGTTGCCTTCCTGTTTCCGTGGGCGGTGACGCTTGGCGAAATCGGAACATTCGGCTTCCTGTCGATGGTTGTTTTCCTGGCAGTGCTGACAGTCGGCTTTGTCTATGAATGGAAGAAGGGAGCTCTGGAATGGGAGTGAGCACCAATACAGGCGCCCCTTTGGCCCCTGGTCACGATCAGGATGCGTTGCTTAAGGGCGTGTTTGACGAGATGAATGACAAGGGCTTTGTCCTTGCCAGTCTCGATAAACTCGCAACCTGGGCCAGCACCGGGTCGATGTGGCCAATGACCTTTGGTTTGGCCTGTTGTGCTGTTGAAATGATGCATGCGGCTGCGGCGCGTTATGACATGGACCGTTACGGTGTTGTGTTTCGCCCCAGCCCGCGTCAGTCAGACGTCATGATTGTTGCCGGTACGTTGACCAACAAGATGGCACCGGCATTGCGCAAGGTTTACGACCAGATGGCCGAACCGCGCTGGGTTATCTCGATGGGCTCGTGCGCCAATGGCGGCGGGTATTATCACTATTCCTATTCGGTGGTGCGCGGTTGTGACCGTGTTGTTCCGGTTGACATTTATGTCCCCGGTTGTCCGCCGACAGCCGAGGCGCTGATTTACGGTATTTTGCAGTTGCAAAAGAAAATCCGCCGTACCGGTGTCCTGTCACGCTGATCCGAGAGTAGGGGGCTAGCATGAGCGAATTGCTCAGCGATAACAGCGTCGCGCTGAAAGATTTAAAAGATCTTTTAAAGGCGCATTTTGGCGCAGATGTTATTGATACGGCGTACCGCTATGGCGAGTTAACCGTCGTCGTTAAACGCGAATCAATTACGAATGTTCTGACATTCCTGCGTGATGACGCGGGTTGTCTTTTCAAGCAGCTTATCGATATCTGCGGGGTTGATTACCCGGAACGCACCGAGCGTTTTGAGGTTGTCTACCACCTGTTGTCGCTCAAGCATAACCTGCGCATCCGCGTCAAGGTTACCACGGACGAAGAAACACCGGTTCCGACTGCGGTTGGCGTGTTTAATGCCGCCAACTGGTTCGAGCGCGAAACTTGGGATATGTATGGCGTGTTTTTCGCCGGTCACCCTGATCCGCGCCGCATCCTGACCGATTACGGTTTCGAAGGCCATCCGCTGCGCAAAGATTTCCCGCTGACAGGCTATGTTGAAGTTCGTTATGACGACGAGCAGAAACGCGTCGTCTACGAGCCGGTGAAACTGGTGCAGGATTTCCGTAACTTTGATTTCGAAAGCCCATGGGAAGGGATGCAAAGCATTCTTCCGGGCGACGAAAAGGCGGAGGGCAACGCCTGATGTCCGAACAAAAAATTAAAAACATGACCCTTAATTTCGGCCCGCAGCACCCTGCGGCGCACGGGGTTTTGCGACTTGTTCTTGAAATGGACGGCGAAGTTATCGAGCGTGCCGATCCGCATATCGGGCTGCTGCATCGCGGCACTGAAAAGCTGATCGAATACAAGACCTACATGCAGGCAACACCATACTTTGATCGCCTTGACTATGTTGCGCCGATGAATCAGGAGCACGCCTTCTGTCTGGCAATTGAAAAGCTGATGGGGGTCGAGGTTCCGAAACGCGCACAGTATATCCGTGTTCTTTACGCGGAAATCGGGCGTATTTTGAACCACATCCTGAACCTGACCACGTTCGCTCTTGACGTTGGGGCCATGACGCCGCTGCTGTGGGGATTCGAAGAACGTGAAAAACTCATGGAATTCTATGAGCGGGTTTGCGGCGCGCGTCTTCACGCAAACTATTTCCGCCCGGGTGGCGTTGCGGCAGATTTGCCAGCAGGCCTGCTCGAGGATATTTCAGCCTGGGTTGATCAGTTCCCGAAATTCGTCAAAGACTTTGACCGGGTTCTGACGGGCAACCGTATCTTCAAGCAGCGTGCTGTGGGTATTGGTACGGTGAGCGCGGAAGAAGCGTTTGACTGGGGCTTTACCGGGCCGAACATTCGTGCATCGGGTATTGCCTGGGATTTACGTAAATCCCAGCCTTACGATTCGTACGAAGATTTTGATTTCGACATTCCGGTTGGCAAACACGGCGACGTCTATGACCGTTACCTGGTCCGTTTCGAAGAAATGAACCAGTCCTTGCGGATCATGCGCCAGGTTATCGACAAGATGCCTGACGGGCCGGTGATTGTTCAAAATAACAAAGTGGCCCCGCCTGCACGCGCCGATATGAAGCGTTCGATGGAAGCCCTTATTCATCACTTCAAGCTGTTTACCGAAGGCTTCCACGTTCCGGCTGGCGAATGCTATGCCGCGGTTGAAGCGCCCAAAGGCGAATTTGGCGTGTTCCTGGTGTCGGACGGATCAAACCGTCCGTATCGCTGCAAAATTCGCGCCCCGGGATTTGCCCACCTGCAAGGCATGGATTTCATGTCGAAGGGTCATATGTTGGCGGACGTTGTCGCCAATATCGGTTCGCTTGACATTGTTTTCGGTGAGATTGACCGATGAGCCATTTAAGAAGACCAGCTCCCCGCGAGCTTCAGCCGACCAGTTTCGCGTTTACACCCGAAAACATGGAAAAAGCGAAAAAGATCATCGCCAAATATCCGGAAGGTCGCCAACAAAGCGCAACCATGCCGCTTCTCGATCTGGCCCAGCGTCAGACCGAAGGCAATTGGGTGCCGACCGTTGCCATGGATTATATTGCTGACATGCTCGATATGCCGGCAATCCGGGTCTATGAAGTTGCAACCTTCTACACCATGTATAATCTCGCGCCGGTCGGGCAGAACTTTATTCAGGTGTGTACCACAACGCCGTGCTGGCTGCGTGGATCGTCGGACGTTGTTAAGATGTGCAAGGATGAGCTTGGGATCGGTATCGGTGAAACCACCGCAGACGGCAAGTTTACCCTGATCGAAGTCGAATGCCTTGGCGCCTGTGTCAATGCCCCGATGATGCAGATTAACGACGACTATTACGAAGATCTGACCGGTGAAACCACCAAGAGCATCCTTGATACGCTCAAACGTGGTGAAAAACCAAAAGTGGGGCCGCAAAGCGGTCGTCGCGGGTGTGAGCCGATTGATGGTCCCAAGGTTCTGAAAGCATTCTGTGGCTGCGGTGCCGCAGATCAGACTGCTGAACCCAAAGACGGGGAGGCCTGATATGTTGCAAGACAAGGATCGCATTTTTACCAATCTCTATGGTTTCCAGGATTTTGGTCTGAAAGCGGCGCAAGGGCGTGGAAATTGGGACGGTACGAAGGGACTGCTCGACAAGGGGCAGGACTGGATTATCGACGAAATGAAGGCATCGGGTATGCGCGGCCGTGGCGGTGCAGGTTTCCCGACCGGTCTGAAATGGTCGTTTATGCCCAAGGAGTCGGACGGTCGCCCGCATTACCTGGTTGTGAATGCCGACGAAGGCGAGCCGGGCACCTGCAAAGATCGCGAAATTATGCGTAACGACCCGCACACCCTGGTAGAAGGGTGCCTGTTGGCCAGTTTCGCGATGCGCGCCCATGCGGCTTATATTTATATTCGCGGTGAGTTTTACCACGAAGCATCCAACTTGCAGCGCGCCATTGACGAAGCCTATGACGCGGGCCTGATTGGCAAAAATGCCTGCGGTTCGGGTTGGGACTTTGACCTGTATTTGCATCTTGGTGCGGGTGCTTATATTTGCGGTGAAGAAACGGCTCTGATCGAAAGCCTTGAAGGCAAAAAAGGTCAGCCCCGCCTGAAGCCGCCATTTCCGGCCAATGCCGGTCTGTATGGGTGCCCGACCACGGTGAACAATGTCGAATCGATCGCGGCTGTTCCCGAAATTTTGCGGCGTGGCGGCGCATGGTTTTCCAGTTTTGGCCGTGAAAAGAACCACGGTACGAAACTGTTTGCCATTTCCGGCCATGTCGAAAAGCCTTGCACTGTTGAAGAAGCCATGGGCATTCCGCTGCGCGAACTGATTGAGCGTCATTGTGGTGGTGTTCGTGGCGGTTGGGACAATTTGCTGGCGGTTATTCCTGGCGGCTCATCTGTTCCGGTTCTGACCAAGGATGTCTGCGACGATGTCCTGATGGATTTCGACGCACTGCGTGAAGTTGGGTCGGGGCTTGGCACTGCGGCTGTTATCGTGATGGACAAGTCAACGGACATTGTTTACGCGATCGCGCGCCTTTCCGAATTTTACAAACATGAAAGTTGTGGTCAGTGTACCCCGTGCCGTGAAGGTACGGGCTGGATGATGCGCATGATGCAGCGCATGGTTCGCGGCGAGGCCACACTCGATGAAATCGACCTTTTGTGGGACGTGACCAAACAGGTCGAAGGCCACACCATTTGTGCGCTTGGGGATGCCGCCGCATGGCCGATCCAGGGTTTGATCCGCAATTTCCGTCCCGAAATGGAACGGCGGATCAAGGAATATCGCGCACGGATCGCGGCCTGAGAGAGGCCTGTTGAGAGGGATTGAGACATGCCGAAACTGACAGTTGACGGTATCGAAGTCGAAGTAGAAGCCGGAGCGACAGTTCTTCAGGCTTGTGAAGAAGCGGGAAAGGAAATTCCCCGTTTCTGTTATCACGAGCGCCTGTCGATTGCCGGTAACTGCCGCATGTGCCTGGTGGAAATGGAACGTGCGCCGAAGCCGGTTGCGTCCTGTGCCATGCCTGCGGCTGATGGAATGGTCATCAAAACGGATTCCGACCTTGTTAAAAAGGCACGCAATGGCGTGATGGAATTTCTGCTGATTAACCATCCGTTAGATTGCCCGATTTGCGACCAGGGCGGCGAATGTGACCTTCAGGACCAGGCAATGGCCTATGGTTTTGATTCTTCGCGTTACACGGAAAAGAAACGTGCGGTTAAGGACAAGGAACTGGGGCCGATCGTGAAAACGGTCATGACCCGTTGTATCCATTGCACCCGTTGTGTTCGTTTCTCCGAAGAAGTCGCCGGTGTCGGCACCATGGGGGCGGTTTACCGTGGCGAAGATACCGAGGTCGGACCTTACATTGAAGCGTCGATCAATTCGGAGCTTTCGGGAAACCTGATTGATTTGTGCCCGGTGGGTGCTTTGACCTCGAAACCCTATGCGTTTACGGCGCGTCCTTGGGAATTGAAGAAAACCGATAGCGTCGATGTGATGGACGCGGTCGGTTCAAATATTCGCATTGATAGCCGTGGGTCTGAAGTTCTGCGTGTTCTGCCGCGCCTGAACGAAGACGTGAACGAAGAGTGGATTTCCGACAAAACGCGCTACGCCATTGATGGTCTGAAACGTCAACGCCTTGACCGTCCTTATGTTCGTGTGAACGGCAAACTGGTAGCTGCCAGCTGGGACGAAGCTTTTGCTGCGATCAAGGCGAAGGTTTCCGGGCTTGATGGTAAAAAGATTGCGGCGCTTGCCGGGGATACCGTCGATTGCGAATCCATGACCGCATTGAAGGACTTGATGGGCAAGCTTGGCACATCAAACCTTGATTGCCGTCAGGATGGCGCGAAGATTGGCGGGCCTCGTGCGTCCTATATCTTTAATTCGACCATTGCCGGGATCGAAGAAGCGGATGCCTGCCTGATCGTGGGGGCCAATCTTCGGGCCGAAGCGCCGATTATCAATTCTCGCTTACGCAAACGCTGGCGCATGACGGCGGGTGATTTCCGTCTTGCCCTGATCGGCGAGAATTGGGACCCGACCTTCAAACATGATTATCTTGGTGCCGGTCCGGAAACGCTGACCGAAATCCTGGATGGTAAAAATGACTTTGCCAAAGTTCTCGAATCGGCCGCCAAACCCATGATTATTCTGGGTATGGGGGCGTTGAGTCGCGAAGATGGCGATGCTGTTTCGGCAACCGCCCGTGCGATTGCCGATAAATACGGCATGGTGAGTGGCGAGTGGAACGGCTTTAACGTTTTGCATACCGCAGCGGCCCGGGTTGGCGGCCTTGATCTTGGCTTTGTGCCGGGCGAGGGCGGCCTGTCGACCACCGAGATTCTCGATGGTGCGGCCAAGGGTGATGTTGAATTCGTTTATCTGCTTGGTGCCGATGAACTCGACATGTCCAAGCTTTCCAAGGCTTTCGTGGTTTATCAGGGGTGCCTTGGTGATGCCGGTGCCCAGGTCGCCGATGTTATTCTTCCCGGTGCGGCCTACACTGAAAAGAACGGGACCTACGTTAATACCGAAGGTCGTGTGCAATATGGTTGGCGCGCAGTATTCCCGGTTGGGGATGCCCGCGAAGACTGGAAGATCGTTCGTGCGCTGTCAGCCAGCCTTGGCCTGACCTTGCCTTATGATAACATTGAAGCAGTTCGGACCCGCATGGTTGAAATCAACGATGTCTTCGGCGCTGTTAATGTTCCGCGTAAAGCGGCATGGGGCGATTTCGGGAAGGCGGGTGTGATGAAGTCGGAAGGCTTTGCTTCGCCGGTTCGCAATTTTTACATGACCGACCCGATCAGCCGGGCATCGGTGACGATGGCAAAATGTACTGAAGCCTTCGTCAAGGATGCGGCTGCCGGAAAGGTTGCCTGAGTTCGGGAACGGGCGGCGGGGAACCGTCGCCTTCTCTCGCTAGGGGGTGTCCCGATGACGGGACCAAACGCAAAAGATACGGTTTGACCGATGGAACTTCTTTGGGACGGATATATTCAGCCAGGAATTTGGATCGTCGCTAAAATCTTGGTGATCGTGCTTCCCTTGCTGATTGCTGTTGCCTATCTCACCTATGCAGAACGCAAGGTGATTGGCGCGATGCAAATGCGCAAAGGCCCGAACGTTGTTGGGCCTTTCGGCCTGTTGCAGCCACTGGCGGACGGCCTGAAGCTGTTTTTGAAGGAAACGGTCATTCCGACCAGTGCCAACAAGGCGGTGTTTCTTATTGCACCGATGTTGACCTTCATTCTCGCCCTTATTGCCTGGGCCGTGATCCCGTTTGGCGAAGGACTGGTGGTTTCCAACCTTAATGTTGGCATTCTTTACCTGTTCGCTATTTCGTCACTGGGTGTCTATGGCATCGTGATGGCCGGTTGGGCTTCAAACTCCAAATACGCTTTTCTGGGTGCGTTGCGCTCAGCTGCGCAGATGGTGTCGTATGAAATTTCGATCGGCTTGATCATTATTTCGGTTCTGTTGACCACCGGGTCGCTGAACCTTTCCGACATTGTTCATGCGCAGTCTGGCGGTATCTGGCACTGGAACTTCATCTATCATCTGCCGATGTTCGTGATTTTCATTGTGTCGATCCTTGCGGAAACAAACCGCGCCCCGTTTGACCTTCCTGAAGCGGAAGCCGAACTGGTGTCGGGTTATAACGTTGATTATTCGGCGATGACCTTTGCGCTGTTTTTCCTCGGCGAATACGCCAACATGATTTTGATGAGCGCGCTTTGCGCAACCCTGTTCCTGGGCGGGTGGCAGGCGCCGTTGCCATTCCTGGATTTCATTCCCGGTCCGTTGTGGCTCATCATCAAGATCTGTATGGTTCTGTTCATTTTCCTCTGGGTACGTGCGACTTTCCCGCGTTATCGCTATGACCAGCTGATGCGTCTCGGCTGGAAGATTTTCCTGCCGCTGTCATTTGCATGGGTCATGCTGGTTGCCACGTTCCTGGTCGTTTTCGACAAAATCCCGGCCTGATCGCCGCGCATCGGCAAGAGAGAGGTAAACGATGTCATTTATAGATCGGACGGCCCGGAGTTTCCTGCTGGTGGAACTACTTTCCGGTATGGCGCTCACCTTCAAATATATGTTCAAGCCGAAGGTGACGCTGAATTATCCGTATGAAAAAGGTCCGCTAAGCCCGCGTTTCCGTGGCGAACATGCCTTGCGCCGTTATCCGAATGGAGAAGAGCGCTGCATCGCATGCAAGTTGTGCGAAGCCATCTGTCCGGCACAGGCGATCACCATCGAGGTGGAGCCCCGCGTGGACGGGTCTCGTCGTACAACGCGTTACGACATTGATATGACGAAATGCATCTATTGCGGTTTCTGCGAGGAAGCCTGCCCGGTGGATGCAATCGTTGAAGGTCCGAACTTTGAGTTCGCAACCGAAAACCGCGAGGAGCTTCTCTATGATAAAGACAAGCTTCTTGAAAATGGCGAGCGTTGGGAAGCCGAGCTTGCTGCACGATTGGAGGCAGACGCACCTTATCGGTAAGTGTCGCGTCTGATCGTTTGGAAAAAGTTCATGGATCGCCTTCCGCCGCTTGCGGAGGCGTTTCGCCAAGGGGGTACCTTATGGTCGTACAGGCTTTGGCTTTTTATCTGTTTGCCATTATCGCAGTTATCTCTGCCGCCATGGTGGTAACTGTTCGCAACCCGGTTCATTCGGTGTTGTTTCTTATTCTGACGTTTTTCAACGCTGCGGGGCTGTTTGTCCTGTTGGGCGCTGAATTTCTCGCCATGCTTCTGGTTGTTGTCTATGTCGGCGCAATCGCAGTTCTGTTCATGTTCGTCGTCATGATGCTCGACATTAACTTTGTCGAAATGCGTGAAGGCTTTCTGAGCTATCTGCCGATTGGTGTTCTGGTTGCTGCCGTGTTGTTTGTTGAACTGGCCTTTGTTGGTGGCGGTTGGGTTATGACGGATGCCAAAATGGCGGCCATTGCCCAGCCGGTTCCGGTCGGGGTCAACAATGTCAACGCGCTCGGTTTGCTGCTTTATACCGACTACGCCTATATCTTCCAGGCTGCCGGTCTGGTGTTGTTGACAGCAATGATCGGCGCAATCGTTCTGACCCTGCGTCATCGTGAAGGTGTCCGTCGCCAGAATATTTCCCAGCAGGTCCAGCGCCAGCGCGCCGAGACCCTTGAAATCAAAAAAGTACCGGTCGGTAGGGGGATCTGATGGAAATCGGACTTGCTCATTACCTGACTGTCGCCGCCATCCTGTTTACCCTTGGGATTTTCGGTATCTTTATGAACCGGAAGAACGTCATCATCATCATGATGTCGATCGAACTGATGCTGCTGGCAGTCAATATTAACTTTGTCGCTTTTTCGTCCTTTCTGGGCGATCTGGTCGGCCAGGTTTTCACCATCTTTGTCTTGACGGTCGCGGCAGCAGAAGCAGCGATTGGCCTTGCGATCCTGGTGGTTTATTTCCGTAACCGTGGCACGATCGCGGTTGAAGACATCAACATGATGAAGGGGTAAGGCACAGATATGTACGCTCTGATCGTTTTCCTACCCCTTATCGCAGCTATCATTGCTGGTTTGATCACCCTTGTCGGGGCGATGAAAACGGCCAATGCACCTGCTGCCCATGATGATCATCATCACGGTGTCTCGACCTCCGATCGTTTGTCGCAGCTTGTAACTGTGGCGGGCGTGGTAATCGCGGCGGCTTTGTCGGTCTCGGCCTTTATCGATGTCGCCCTGAATGGCAACCCGGTAACGCTTGATCTGTTCACCTGGATCAGTTCAGGTGACTTCACGGCGAACTGGTCGTTGCGGTTTGATACGCTGACTTGCGTGATGCTGATTGTTGTCACCGGTGTGTCGTCGATGGTTCATATCTATTCCATCGGCTATATGTCGCATGACCCCGACAAACCCCGTTTTATGGCTTATCTCAGCCTGTTTACCTTTGCCATGCTGATGCTGGTAACGGCAGACAATCTGATCCAGCTGTTTTTCGGTTGGGAAGGCGTTGGTCTTGCATCCTACTTGCTGATTGGTTTCTGGTATTCAAAACCGTCGGCATCTTCAGCGGCGATCAAGGCGTTCCTGGTTAACCGTGTTGGTGACTTTGGTTTTGCCCTGGGTATCTTTGCTGTCTATGTGCTGTTTGGCACGGTGCAGTTCGATACGATTTTTGCCAATGCTGAAGACGTTTCCGGCGCGACGCTGATGTTTCTGGGGCATGACTTCTCGGCCCTGAACATCGCAACCTTTCTGCTGTTTATCGGCGCGATGGGTAAATCGGCCCAGCTTGGCCTGCATACCTGGTTGCCCGATGCGATGGAAGGTCCGACCCCGGTTTCAGCCCTTATCCACGCGGCAACGATGGTGACGGCCGGTGTCTTTATGGTCGCGCGTTTGTCGCCGATCTTTGAATATGCCGAAACGACCCTGGCCATTGTTACAGTTGTCGGTGCGACCACGGCGTTCTTTGCCGCGACCATCGGTTGCGTACAGAACGACATCAAACGCGTGATTGCCTATTCAACCTGTTCGCAGCTTGGCTATATGTTCTTTGCGTGCGGCGTTTCTGCCTATAGTGCGGGCGTGTTCCACCTGATGACGCACGGTTTTTTCAAGGCTTTGTTGTTCCTCAGTGCCGGTTCGGTCATTCATGCCATGTCCGATGAGCAGGATATGCGCAAGATGGGCGGCATCTGGAAAATGGTTCCGCTGACCTTTGGCGTGATGGTGATCGGCACGCTGGCCATTACCGGTGTTCCGGGCCTGGCGGGTTATTATTCCAAGGATATGATCATTGAAAGCGCCTTTGCGGCACATACCAGTGTCGGGACCTACGCTTTCTGGATGGGCATCATTGCGGCCTTCATGACGTCGTTCTATAGCTGGCGTTTGATTTTCATGACCTTTTTTGGTGCCCCGCGTGCGGATGAACGCACCATGGCACATGTTCATGAAAGCCCGGCGGTTATGACGGTTCCGTTGCTGTTCCTGGCTGTGGGTGCGATTTTCGCGGGCTGGTTTGCGGTTAACTGGTTTGGTGGCAATTATGAAGAAATGCTGTCGTTCTGGAACGGTGCGATCTTTGTTGCTGAAAACCACCAGGCTCTTGAACAGTCACACCATGTTCCCGAGTGGGTCAAAATGGCACCGTTTGTTGCCATGATGCTTGGCCTGGCTTTGGCGGTGCTGATGTATCGTCTGGTGCCGTCGCTGCCGCGGACTTTGGCGAATACCTTTAACGGTATTTACCGCTTCTTGCTGAACAAATGGTATTTCGACGAACTGTATAACGCGATCTTCGTCAAGCCTGCCTTTGCTTTGGGCCGTGGCTTTTGGAAGGCGGGCGATGGCGCCCTGATCGACGGTGTTGGTCCGGACGGTGTTGCCGCAGCATGTCGCAATATTGCACGGCGTGTCAGCGCTTTGCAGAGCGGCTTCGTCTATCACTATGCCTTTGCCATGCTAATCGGCATTGCGGCCTTGGTGTCTTACACAATCTGGAAGATGGGTTAACGGGCGATGAGTGATTGGCCAATTCTTTCGATCATCACTTTTTTACCGCTGCTGGGGGCATTCTTTATCCTCCTGATCCGCGGTGAAGAAGCGAATGTCGCCCGCAATTCGCGCTGGGTCGCGCTGTGGACGTCTGGATTTACTTTCCTGGCATCACTGATGCTGTGGATCAACTTTGATACAACAACCGCAAACTTCCAGTTCGTCGAAAAGGCGGAGTGGATGCCGGGCCTTAATGTGTCCTATCACATGGGTGTTGACGGTATTTCGGTTCTGTTTGTCATTCTCGCAACGTTCCTGACCCCGATCTGCATTCTTTCCGCATGGGAATCTGTTCAGAAACGGGTCAAGGAATACATGATCGCGTTCCTGGTTCTTGAAACCATGATGGTCGGCATGTTCAGTTCGCTTGATGCCATGCTGTTCTACATCTTCTTTGAAGGTGTGCTGATCCCGATGTTTATCATCATTGGTGTCTGGGGCGGACCGCGCCGTGTATATGCAGCATTCAAGCTGTTCCTTTATACGTTGCTGGGTTCTGTTCTGATGCTGGTCGCATTGATGGCGATGTATTTCGACGCCGGCACCAGCGACATTCCGACTTTGATGACACATACCTTCAGCTATCAGGCCCAGCTTTGGATGTGGCTTGCTTTCTTTGCGTCCTTTGCCGTCAAGGTGCCGATGTGGCCTGTCCACACATGGTTGCCTGACGCGCATGTGGAAGCGCCGACAGCAGGTTCGGTTATTCTGGCTGGCGTGCTGTTGAAAATGGGGGGGTATGGTTTCCTGCGGTTCTCACTGCCGATGTTGCCGCTGGCCTCGGAAACTTTTGCGCCGCTGATTTTCACCCTGTCGATCATTGCCATTATCTATACATCCCTTGTGGCTTTGGCGCAGGAAGACATGAAAAAGCTGATCGCTTATTCCTCTGTCGCGCATATGGGTATTGTCACGGTGGGTGCCTTTACGTTCAACCAGCACGGCCTTGAAGGTTCGATCTTTCAAATGCTGAGCCACGGTGTTGTGTCGGGCGCATTGTTCCTGTGTGTTGGTGTGGTTTATGACCGCATGCATACCCGCGAAATTGATGCCTATGGTGGCCTTGTTCACCGCATGCCGGGGTATGCCGTAACGTTCATGTTCTTTACCATGGCGTCGGTTGGTTTGCCGGGGACGGGTGGTTTTGTGGGCGAAGTGCTGACACTTCTTGGTGCCTTTGAAGCCAATACCTGGGTTGCTTTCTTTGCTTCCACCGGCCTGATCCTTGGTGCAGCATATGCGCTTTATCTCTATCGCCGGATTGTTTTCGGGGCCCTGACCAAGGAAAACCTCAAAAACATCCTCGATATGAGCCCGCGGGAGTGGCTGTTGTTTACACCGCTGATTGTTGTGGTTTTGTGGATGGGCATCTATCCCAGCTCGTTCCTCGACATCATGCATGTATCGGTTCTGCATTTGGTCAACCAAGTTGAAACGGCGCAGGCCGCTGCGGCAAATGCCGCGCAGCTTGCGGCGAATTAAGGGGAATGAACATGGGAGATTCTATGCTCAACCTCGGGGTAGCATTGCCCGAAATTTTTATGGCGGTAGCTTCGCTTGCGTTGCTGATGCTGGGTGTTTTTACCGGTAAGGACCGTTCGTTCCGGACGGTCTCCTGGGCGGCTGTCGGTGCAATGGTCATCGCCCTGATCCTTGTGATCACGGGCGAGGGTGGTGCTGCATTTTCCGGTCAGTTTGTGGCTGATCCGTTTGCGCGTTTCTGTAAGGTTCTGATCCTTGTCGGGGCCGCTCTTGGCGTGATCATGTCGATGAAGTTCGCGGAACGCGAACGGATGGCACGTTTTGAATTCCCGATCCTGCTGATGCTCGCGACCCTTGGCATGATGGCGATGGTGTCGGCTTCCGACATGATGTCGCTTTATGTCGGTCTCGAACTTCAAAGCCTGGCGCTTTATGTTGTTGCGGCCATTCGTCGTGATACCGTACGCGCTACTGAATCGGGTTTGAAATACTTTGTTCTGGGTTCCATCGCATCGGGCATGCTGCTTTATGGCATGTCAATGGTTTATGGCTTTACCGGATCGACCAATTTTGCTGTCATCAGCGATGCGGTCAGCAATGGTGGCCTGTCGGTCGGAACTCTGGTTGGTCTGGCATTTATTTTCGCCGGTTTGTGCTTCAAGGTGTCGGCCGCACCGTTCCATATGTGGACGCCGGACGTTTACGAAGGCGCACCGACTCCGGTCACGGCGTTTTTTGCCGTTGCCCCGAAAATTGCCGGTCTGGCCTTGTTCATGCGCGTTGCCCTTGGCCCGTTTGCCAATGTCGTGGCCGACTGGCAGCAGATCATTATTCTGGTTTCCATCCTGTCGATGGTTTGGGGCTCGTTTGCTGCTCTGCGCCAGAACAATATCAAACGTCTGATGGCTTATTCATCTATCGGCCATGTTGGTTTCGCTCTTGTTGGTCTGGCCGCAGGGACCGAAGCCGGTGTGCAGGCCGTGCTGGTGTATCTTGGCATCTATCTGGTGATGAATATCGGTACCTTCGCCGTGATCCTGTCGATGCGTCGTCATGACCGGATGGTCGAAGAAATTGCCGACCTGTCGGGCTTGTCGCGGACCAAACCCCTGATGGCTGCTGTTGCCGCAATTCTGATGTTCTCGATGGCCGGTATTCCGCCGCTCGCCGGGTTCTTTGGGAAGTTCTATGTGTTCAAGGCAGCCGTTGATTCCGGTTTGATTTCCCTGGCGGTGATCGGGCTTGTGACCTCTGTTGTCAGTGCATATTATTATTTGCGCGTGATCAAGGTCATGTATTTCGATGAACCGGTCGAAGGGTTTGATCGTAACGGGACCGAACTTAATGTCATCATGGCGGTTGCCACCATCATTATCCTGATTTTCGTGTTCTTCCCGAACCCGTTGACCGATAGTGCTGCCGTTGCGGCATCTGCCTTGTTCGGACAATGATATGATGGATCCTGTCGTACGTCTTCCTGCTGGATATGTTTTGCATTTCCATGAAGTCATCGACAGTACCAATGAAGAGGCCAAACGCCTCGGAGATAAGGGCGCCCCAAGTGGCGCCCTTATTTGGGCCCGGCGTCAACAATCCGGACGCGGGCGCCGCGGGCGGGAATGGAAATCGTCGGTTGGCAATTTGTTTTTGTCACTTTTGTTGCGGCCTGATTGCCCGCTCCAGGAATCAGCCCGTTTAACATTTTTAAGCGCGCTGGCGATGGCCGAGGCGATAGATATTGTGACCCAAGGTCAGGTTGCGCCCAAATGTAAATGGCCGAATGACCTGATGGTCAATGACCGTAAATTGTGCGGCATTTTGCTTGAAAGTGCGTCGGTCTCTGGCCGCGATACGGATTATCTGGTGATCGGCACGGGGGTGAATATTGCGTTTCATCCCGAAGATGTTGAGCGCCCTTCGACCTCGCTTGCTGATCTGGGCGCGATGATCCGGGTCGAAGACCTGATTTCTGCTTATAGTTTCCGGATTGATGATTTGTTGGCGCAATGGCAGGTCCGCGGGTTTGATGCCGTGCGCGAAAGCTGGCTGGCGCGCGCTTATGGTTTTGGCGCGCCCATTGTTGCCAGACTAAGCGAACGCACCTTTAACGGCACTTTCGTCGGGCTTGATCATGGCGGATCATTGATTTTAAAAGACGATACCGGTGTCGAACATGTTATTGGCGCGGGTGAAGTGTTTTTCAAAAGCTGACCCATTGCACTTTTGCCTAAAAGTGTACCGACCGGGGGCTGTTTTCGGCGTCTTAACCAGGGAAACCGTTACCGAATATGCTGCTGGCAATAGATGCGGGAAATACCAATATTGTTTTTGCTGTTTTTGATGGGGAAACCATCAAGGGGCAATGGCGCTGCTCGACAACGGTTGAACGCACAGCCGACGAACTGGGTGTGTGGCTGCATCATCTTTTTGAACTTTCCGGCGTGCCCCGTGATGCGATTAAGGGAGCGATCATTGCAACCGTGGTGCCGGCTGCCGAGTTCAGTTTAAAAACATTATGCAGGCAGTATTTTAACGTTGATCCCATGATTGTTGGTGCGCCCAATATTGACCTGAAAATGAAAGTCATCATGGATCGCCCCAGTGAAGTGGGCGCAGACCGGCTGGTAAATGCTGTGGCCGCGCATCGTTTGTTTGGCGGACCGCTGGTGGTGCTGGATTTTGGCACCGCCACCACATTTGATGTTGTTGATGGGCAGGGGAATTATCTGGGTGGCATTATTGCGCCGGGGGTAAACCTGTCGATCAAGGCTCTGCATATGGCGGCGGCGCAACTGCCAATGGTCGCTGTTGAGGCGCCCGGCAGTGTGGTTGGTAAAAATACGATCGAGGCGATGCAGTCCGGTGTATATTGGGGCTATATTTCCATGATCGAAGGGCTTTTGGCGCGTATTCGCAGCCAGCAGAATGAACCGGCGATGAAGGTTGTTGCCACAGGTGGCCTTGCACCGTTATTTGCCAGGGCGATTGATGAAATTGGTCATTCGCACGGTGATTTGACGATGATGGGGCTTTTGATGATATATCGTCAGAATTTGGAAAACGACAAAGCCGGACAATTGGCGTAAAAGAATTTATGTTATTGACGATGTATGATTTTTCATGCGCGTCGCAATCGGTTTGATCGGAAAAGTGAGGTTTCGTGGATTTGTTTTTGCCAAAGGATGAGTTGCTGTTTGTCCCGCTGGGTGGTTCTGGCGAGATCGGGATGAACCTTAATCTGTATGGCTATAATGACCGGTGGTTGATGGTCGATATGGGGGTTTCCTTTGGTGAGGAAGGTTTACCCGGTGTGGATGTTGTCATGCCGGACCCGTCTTTTATCGAGGAACGCAAAGACAAACTTCTGGGGCTGGTGCTAACCCATGCCCATGAAGACCATCTTGGCGCGGTGCCCTATATGTGGCCGCGTTTGCGCTGTCCGGTTTATGCAACCCCGTTTGCGGCCGAATTTTTGCGCGCCAAACTGGCCGAAACCGATTTTGCCGACCAGGTTCCCATTCATGAAATTGAACTGGGTGGGCGCTTTAAGCTGGGCGACTTTGACATCGAAATGGTCACTATGACCCATTCGATCCTGGAGCCGAATGCCCTTGCCATTCGGACCCCGAAGGGGCTGGTGGTGCATACCGGCGACTGGAAATTTGACCCCGACCCGCAAATCGGCAATGCCGCCGACCTGGCGAAGCTCGAAGCCCTGGGTGACGAGGGTGTTAATGCCCTGATTTGTGACTCGACTAACGTGTTTTCCCACGGGGCAACCGGGTCAGAAGGGCAGGTGGCACGAAACCTTACAGATTTGTTTGCCAAGATACCTACCGGTCGTATTGCCATTGCCTGTTTTGCCACCAATGTGGCGCGCATTCAGTCGATTATCGAGGCTGCGCACGAAAACGGCCGCTGTGTTGCCTTGGCAGGACGATCCATGCGCCGGGTTACTGAAGCGGCGAAGAAAGTAGGCTATCTAACCGGATATCCTAACCTTTTATCCGATGACGATGCGATGGAAGTGCCCAAGGACCAGGTGTTGCTGATTTGCACGGGGTCCCAGGGGGAGCCGCGCGCAGCAATGGCGCGCATCGCACGCGGCGAGCATCCGACCATTCAGCTTGATGCGGGCGATACGGTTGTTTTTTCGGCCCGTGAAATTCCTGGCAATGAAAAATCGATTGGTTTTATTCAAAACGCGCTGATCAAACGCGGTGTTAACGTTATAACGGCCCGTGACGAGCCGATCCACGTGTCCGGGCACCCGGGGCGGGCTGATTTGGCGCGCATGTACCAGCTAACCCGGCCTAAAATTCTGGTGCCGGTGCATGGTGAACCCCGCCATTTGCGCGAACAGGCCAATCTGGGCAAGGAATGCCATATCCCCGAAACTGTGGTTCCGCATGATGGCACGGTCATTCGGTTGTCTCCGGGCTTTGCCAGCGTGGTGGAGGAAGTCCCAACCGGCATTCTGTGCCTTGATGGCGGACGATTGATCAAACGGGATTCAAACACCATTCGAAACCGTAATCGCATCATGTGGAATGGTGTGATGTTTGTGACCGTGGTGCTGAACCAGTTTGGCGAAATGGTTGGCGAACCGATGATTACGGCACCCAGCCTGTTTGACGAAGCCAACGATGACATTCAACTGGATCGTTTTGCCGCCGAAATTGGAAATCGGGTGGATCAGCTTGATGACGATGAAGTGCTGAATGATGCTGCGGTTATTTTGGCAATTCGCCAGGCTGTTCGTCGGCCCATTCGTCAGAAGCAAGGTAAGCGTCCGTTGATCGAAGTTCATCTGGTGCGGGTCAAGGAAGAATAAAATTGTTCGCCCTTGCCTTGTATATGCAGGGCGAGGTTGGGTTTGTCGCGCACGAAACAAGGAGCCCACCATGATTGGTCGATTAAATCATGTTGCCATTGCTGTTCCCGATCTGGATGAAGGCATACGCCTTTATCGCGATGTTCTGGGCGCACATGTTTCCGAACCACAGGACGAACCCGATCATGGGGTGCGGGTTGTTTTTGTTGAATTGCCCAATACCAAGATCGAACTTTTATATCCGCTGGGCGAAAATTCGCCGATCCGGTCGTTTCTGGAAAAGAACACGGCGGGGGGCATTCATCACGTGTGTTACGAGGTCGAGGATATTCTGGCAGCACGCGACCGTCTGATCGCACAGGGGGCAAGAATTCTTGGAACTGGCGAGCCGAAAAAGGGCGCACATGGCAAGCCGGTTCTTTTTTTGCATCCCAAGGATTTTAATGGCACGCTGGTTGAACTTGAACAAATCTGATCCGACAGTGTCCGGGCTGTGTTTACAGGCCGTGCGGCAAGGCGTCTAAGGTTGGTTCAAGGCTGCGATGAACTGTTTTTGCAAGGATGTCCCATGGGTTTGTTTTCCGGGTTTGTCACCTATCTGATTATTTGGTGGCTGGTATTGTTTACGGTATTGCCTGTGGGCGTGCGTCAGCAGGAAGTTGTCGAAAAGGGCCACGATAGCGGGGCGCCACAAAAAGCCCATATGTGGAAAAAAGTCCTGGCGACATCTTTGATATCGGCAATCCTGTGGGGAGTGGCCTATTTTGTCATCACCAGTGGCCTGATCGACATTCGCCCGGCGGCAGACGCCTTTAAATAGCGCGCCGTTCGATTGATCACGGAAACAAAAGGGGAAATTTTTTCAGGTTCCCCCTTTTTTTTGGTAAAATAACGTTTCGGGAACAAAAAAAAAGCAAGATCCTAAGATCTTGCTTTAGCGCTATTTTATAGCTGTTTTCCCGTTATCTTTATTGCTTCCTCCTAGACCTGGACTCATTGGCACAGGTTTTTATTCGACGTCGCGCCTGCTTCTTTTGTGCTTATTGGCAAAAAAGCCTCCCGCATTTTATGAGCGGCTGCGGTTCGTCTTTCCATCACGATCTTGCGTCGTTTCCGGACGGTTAAAAAGCCATACAATTCACTTTTATGCAAGATGTTTTGACGAAACTTCACAAGTGGCTGTAACGTTGTGTAACAAAATCATGTCACGTCAAATAGTTAGAGGGGGTTTTATCATGAAGCTGTTTGTTCTTTGTTGTCTTAAAAAGGCATGTTTACAGGTGCTTGCCCCTGCTTTCCTCGGTGGCATAGTCCTGTCAGGCCCTGTTTTTGCTGCGGATTCTGCGCAAAAAGAATCGGAAGCAACGCCCCTGCCAACTGTGACGATGACCAAAGACGCGTGTCAGGCTGTGGTGGCCTTTCAGCCCGAACCTGGTGTGGAATATCAACCCGGTGTTGATGTGAACGGGCAGGCCGTAACGCCTGCCGAAGGGCCGGGGGCCGAGGCAAACCCGATGACATTGCCCGATGTGATTGAATTTCCCGTCACAATCGACTTTTTCGAGTTCGCGGGTATTTCGACCCCCACCGGGATTAGCGGCAAGGGCAACCTTGGCCAAATCACCTATCGCAACGGGCAGGTTTATTTTAACGGAAAACCGATCGGAAATGCTGCGCACAATGCCGATTTGATTGCAGCATGCCGGGCGGCAGGGTATCGTTAAGGTTCCATCAGGATGCTGGTGGGAAATTATACCGTCGCAGGGTGCTGATTTCAGCGTTTTGGTTGCAGGCGGATTCCGCCAATTCACAAGTTCCGTCTTGCCTTTCCGCTGTGGCTGTCGCATGTTCCGGGCAAGATTTATGGTAGTTGTTACCTTTTCAGATTGCTTGATCACGAGGCATTGATGCGTCTTTCCCAGTTCTTCCTGCCCACCCTTAAAGAAACCCCGTCAGAAGCCCAGATCGTTTCTCATCGTTTGATGCTGCGCGCCGGGATGGTGCGGCAGCTTTCGGCCGGCATTTATTCCTGGTTGCCGCTGGGATATCGGGTTTTGAAAAAAATCGAACAAATCGTTCGTGAAGAACAGGATGCGATCGGTTGCAACGAATTGCTGATGCCGACCATTCAGCCCGCCGAGCTGTGGCAGGAAAGTGGTCGTTACGAAGATTATGGTCTGGAAATGCTGCGCATTACTGACCGTCATGACCGCAACATGCTGTTTGGTCCGACCAACGAAGAAGTTATCACTGACATTTTCCGCAAAGACATCCGGTCCTATAAGCAGGTACCGCAGATGTTGTATCATATTCAGTGGAAATTCCGCGACGAGATCCGCCCGCGGTTTGGCGTGATGCGTGGCCGCGAATTTTTGATGAAGGATGCTTATTCTTTCGACATCGATTACGAAAGCTCGCGTCATGCCTATAACAAAATGTTTTTGGCCTATTGCCGGACATTTTCGCGACTGGGTGTAAAGGCTATTCCGATGGTAGCCGATACCGGCCCGATTGGCGGTGATCTGAGCCACGAATTCATCATTCTTGCCGATACTGGTGAAAGCGAAGTTTTCTGCGATAAAAAATGGCTGGAAAAAGATCTTACCGGGCAGGGTGTTGATTTGAATGATCGCACCAACCTTGAAGGCTGGGTTCAGACAATCTTGCAAGATTATGCCGCGACCGATGAAAAACACGTCGCTGAAGATTGCCCGGTTGGTGGTGATGACCTGATTGCCACACGCGGCATTGAAGTGGGCCATATCTTCCATTTCGGCACCAAATATTCCGAACCGATGGGCGCGACTGTTTTGGGCCCGGATAGCAGGGAAGTGCCCGTCATGATGGGGTCCTATGGTATTGGTGTGTCGCGTCTTGTCGGTGCGCTGATTGAGGCATCGCACGATGATAACGGTATTATCTGGCCCGAAGAAGTTGCCCCTTTCCGTGTTGGCCTGATTAATTTGCGCACTGGCGATGATGCTTGTGATGCAGCCTGCGAAGATATTTATGGCAAACTCAAAAATGCCAAAATTGATGTGCTGTATGATGACCGTGATATTCGTGCTGGCGGCAAGTTTGCCGACATGGACCTGATCGGTTTGCCCTGGCAGATCGTGATTGGCCCCAAAGGTTTGGCCAATGGTGTGGTGGAACTTAAAAACCGTAAATCCGGTGAACGTTCTGAAGTCACCCTTGAGGCCGCCTTTAACCAGATCGGTGTCTGAATGCCATATACGGGGCGGTAACTGCTGCCCCGTACGAAGTTTTGATCTGACCCATACGGGTTTCGTCTGAAACCCTTCTCCACAAGGATGATGTGCCTATGTTCAGTCCGTTCGAACGCATGGTGGCGTTTCGCTATCTGCGTCCCCGTCGGCAGGAAGGCTTTGTCTCTGTAATCGCGATTTTTTCGCTGCTGGGCATTATGCTTGGTGTCGCGACGCTGATTATCGTGATGTCCGTGATGAACGGTTTTCGTGCCGAACTGCTTTCCCGCATTCTTGGACTGAACGGGCATATATCGGTCTACGCGCAAGACCCCGATGGGTTGCCAAATTACGATGAAATCGAAAAAAAAATTGTTGAAACCGGTAATATCACGCTGGTGAATCCGATTGTTGAAGGCCAGGTTATGGCCTCGAAAAGCGGGAGGGCCACCGGCGCGATTGTACGCGGCATGCTGCCCGGCGATATCGTCAAGCGCGATACGCTGGCCAAGAATATCGTTTTTGGCAGCCTGAAAGATTTCAAAGGCGATGACGCGATCATTATGGGCGCACGTCTTGCCATGAAGCTCGGGATTGGCGTTGGCGATACGGTTAATCTGATTTCACCCAAAGGCAAGGTTACGGCGTTTGGGTCGGTTCCGCGCATGCGGTCATATCATGTGGTCGCCCTGTTTGACATCGGCATGTATGAATATGATTCCGGGTTCATCTTCATGCCCTTGCAGGCCGCGCAGACCTATTTTCAGATGAAGGACAAGATTTCAAATTTTGAAATCGTGCTCAAAGATCCGTCGCGTCTTTCCGGAACGATGAATGACTTGCTGCAAAACCTGCGCGGTGAAAGTTTGCGTCTTGTAAACTGGCAGCAGTCTAACGCCAATTTCTTTAATGCGTTGCAGGTTGAACGTAATGTGATGTTCCTGATCCTGACGCTGATCATTGTGGTTGCGGCCTTTAATATTATCTCCGGTATGGTGATGCTGGTGAAAGACAAGGGGCGCGACATTGCGATCTTGCGTACAATGGGGGCCACACGCGGCTCGGTTTTACGGATTTTCTTTTTAGCCGGGGCCTCTATTGGTGTTCTGGGCACGCTCAGTGGTTTGTTGCTGGGGGTTCTGTTTTGTGAAAATATCGAAAGCATTCGCCAGTTCATCCAAAGCCTGACTGGTGCTGACCTGTTTAATGCTGAAATATATTTCCTGTCGCAATTGCCTGCTGACCTGGATGTTAATGAAGTGGTGCTGGTTTGCCTGATGTCACTGCTGCTGTCGTTCCTGGCAACCATCTATCCGGCCTGGCGCGCATCGCGTCTCGACCCGGTGGAGGCGCTGCGCTATGAATGATCAGCAGAAACAATCTGTTGCTCAGCGTCAGGCAAAGCCGATGCTGAAACTGGAAAAGGTTGTTCGCTCCTTTTCGCAGGGGGCAGAAAAACTTGAAGTCCTCAAGGCTGTTGATTTGACAATTAACGAAGGCGAGATCGTTGCTTTGGTTGGACCTTCGGGGGCAGGCAAATCAACGCTGTTGCAAATCGCGGGTTTGCTTGAACGCCCTGATAGCGGAACGGTTTCAGTTGGCGGAAAGCGCAGCACCGATCTTTCGGATATGGGGCGGACGCTGATGCGCCGCAATCACATCGGATTTGTCTATCAGTATCATCATTTGTTGCCGGAATTTTCGGCAATCGAAAATGTTATCATCCCGCAAATGATTGCCGGGCTGAAACGCAAGGATGCTGGTGTTCGGGCAATGGAATTGCTGCAATGTCTTGGCATTGAGGCCCGTGCCCAGCATCGCCCGGCCCGTTTATCAGGGGGCGAACAGCAACGTGTTGCGATTGCCCGTGCACTGGCCAATGTTCCCGATGTGTTGTTTGCCGATGAACCCACCGGTAACCTGGACCCGCAAACAGCTGCGAATGTCTTTGCTATGCTGGTGTCGCTTGTGCGTCAGACGGGGCTTGCATCGCTGATCGCGACGCATAACCCGGAACTGGCCCGTCAGATGGATCGTATTATTACGTTACGAGACGGTCATCTTGTCGAAATTGATCCGGAAACACTTTCATAATCGGGTTCGGGTTTCTATAAATATATGATCGGCGGGCGCCCTTGTGGCGCCCGTGGTCTTTGTGGTTTTTGCTTTTGTTTTGTCGAGGTACCCAGCAATGGAAAACGGTTTCATCCATCTGCGCGTTCATACCAACTATTCGTTGGCCGAAGGGGCGATCACGACAAAGGAACTGGCAAAATTATGCGCGGCGGATAATCAACCCGCAGCGGCCATGACCGACACCAACAATATGTTCGGCGCGTTGGATTTCGCCGGTGCGGCCAGTGGGGCCGGTATTCAGCCGATTCTGGGGGTTCAGGTCGGCATTGAACGTTTCGGCACCGAGGTTGTTCTGGGCAAGGCCGGGCGCGAGCCGGACCCGGATGAACTTGTTTTGCTGGCACAAAACAAAGCGGGTTATTTCAATCTGCTGAAAATTGTGTCGCGCGCCCATATGACGACCGAAGCGGGCAGCACACCAAAGGTGCTGCTGGATCATTTGGCAGAGCATTGCGACGGTGTTATCTGCCTTACCGGCGGTCCTTCCGGGCCGTTGGCGCGTTTGTTAAGCGAAGAACAGGACAGCAAGGCGGTCGATTGCCTCAAGCGCCTGAAGGCCATTTATGATGACCGGCTTTATATCGAAATTCAGCGCCACGGGCTGGCATCGGAAGAACGGGTCGAACCGGGGCTTGTCGCCCTGGCGTATGATTATGATGTGCCCTTGGTTGCGACCAATGATTGTTATTTCCCCCGTGCCGACATGTATGAAGCCCACGATGTGTTTATTTGCATCGGGCAGGGCGCTGTTGTTGGTCAGGATGACCGGTGGCGCTTGACGCCTAATCATCGTTTTAAAACCGCCGCAGAAATGCGCGAACTTTTTGCCGATATTCCCGAAGCCTGCGACAATACGCTGGTTATCGCCCATCGTTGCGCCTGGCATGTCGAGAAAATCGACCCGATCTTGCCGCCTTTTGACTGTGGCGAAGGCCGGACCGAGGTTGATGAACTGCGCCATAAATCCTTTGACGGGCTAAAGGCGCGGCTGGAAAAATATGTTTACACCCCGGAGATGACCGATGCCGAAAGACAGAAAGTGGCTGAACCCTATAATGCCCGCCTTGAATACGAATTGGGCATTATTAACCAAATGGGCTTTCCCGGTTACTTCCTGATCGTTGCCGATTTTATCCAGTGGGCCAAGGAACATGAAATTCCCGTGGGTCCGGGCCGTGGGTCGGGGGCAGGGTCGCTTGTGGCTTATGCTTTGCTGATTACCGATCTGGACCCGCTGCGGTTTTCGTTGCTGTTCGAACGTTTCCTGAACCCCGAACGTGTGTCGATGCCGGATTTTGACGTCGACTTTTGTCAGGATCGTCGCGGCGAAGTTATTGAATATGTGCAACACAAATATGGCTATGACCGTGTTGCCCAGATTATTACCTTTGGTAAATTGCAGGCCAAGGCAGCCGTGCGCGATGTTGGCCGTGTGCTGAGTATTCCTTATGGTTATGTCGATAAAATTTGTAAAATGATCCCCGGTGACCCGGCCAAACCGATCCCGCTGAAAGAAGCGATCGGTATGGAGCCGGACCTGCGCCGGATTGCCCGGGAAGACCCGGATATTGACCGCCTTTTGAACATCGCCATGCAAATCGAAGGTTTGTATCGCAACTCATCTACCCATGCGGCTGGTGTGGTGATTGGCGACCGCGATCTTGATGAACTGGTTCCGCTTTACCGCGATCCGCGCTCAGACATGCCGGTGACGCAGTTCAACATGAAATATGTTGAAAATGCCGGGCTGGTGAAATTCGACTTTCTGGGTTTAAAGACTTTAACGGTGATTATTGAAGCCGTTAACCTGATGCGTCAGCGCAAGGACGTTCCGCAAGATTTTGATATTAGTGCAATTCCTCTTGATGACCGCCCCTCGTTCAAGTTGTTGTCGGCGGCCGAAACGGTGGGTGTGTTCCAGCTTGAATCCCAGGGTATGCAGGATGTTCTTCGCGGGCTAAAGCCAGATACACTGGAAGACATTATTGCTGTGGTGGCGTTGTATCGCCCGGGCCCGATGGACAATATCCCCTATTATATCGCCCGTAAGCATGGTCGTGAAGAACCCGACTATATGCATCCGATGCTAAAGCCGATCCTCGAAGAAACCTATGGTATCATGATCTATCAGGAACAGGTCATGCAGTTGGCCCAGCTGATGTCGGGCTATTCACTGGGGGGTGCAGACTTGCTGCGCCGTGCCATGGGCAAGAAAATTGCCGAGGAAATGGAAAAGCAGCGGTCGCTGTTTGTGGAAGGTGCTGAAAAAAACAACGTGGATCGCCAGCAGGCTTCTGACATTTTTGATCAGGTTGCCAAATTTGCGTCTTATGGCTTTAACAAATCGCACGCGGCGGCCTATGCCCTGGTGGCGTATCAGACAGCCTATCTGAAGGCGAATTACCCGGTCGAATTTATGGCCGCGCTGATGACGCTTGATATGCATAACACAGACAAGTTGGCAATTTTTAAACAGGAAATTGAACGACTTGGCATCGAGATCTTGCCTCCTTGCGTTAACAATTCGGGCGTTGCCTTCACGGTTGAAAATTACAATGGGGTGCGCAAAATTCGGTATGCACTGGCCGCCGTGCGTAATGTCGGCGATGCGGCAATGGAAAGCCTTGTGGCATCGCGCGACAGCAACGGCGCGTTTAAGGATCTTACCGATTTCGCCTCGCGGATTGATAGCAAGGCCTTGAATAAACGACTTTTGGAAAACCTGGTGCGTGCCGGGGCATTGGATTGCCTGCATGGTAATCGCCGGGTCATGTATGAGAATGTCGATAAGATATTGGCTGTGTCGCAGCGTGAAATGCAGGCGCGCAACAACGACCAGATCAGCATGTTTGGCGATGATAGCGGGTTTGGCAAAGACACCATTCGTATGCCCGATGGTCGCGACTGGGTTCCGATGGAGAAACTGACCGAAGAATTTTCGGCAATCGGGTTTTATTTATCTGCCCATCCGCTTGATACCTTTGGCAAAAGTCTGCAGCGGATTGGTGTCGCCCCTTATTCTGAACTTGAAGCCCGTATGCGCGCCCAGAACAAGGGGGCGATCAAGCTCGCGGGGACGCTGATTAATGCACGCGAGATGATTTCGAAGAAAAATGGCTCTAAATTTGCCTTTGTCATGCTGTCGGATGCCACGGGCAGTTTTGAAGTGGCGTTTTGGGCCGAGGCCTGGGCAGCCTATAAGGAAGTGATCAATTCCGGCAAACCGTTATTACTGATTGTTTCAGCTGAATTCCGTGAAGGTCAGTTGCGTATTCAAGGCCAGCGCGTCGAGGATCTTGAACAGGCGGTCGCGGGAGCAGCCGAAGGTATTCGCATTCGTTTGACACGCCCCGATCCGATTTTGGAAATTCGTGAACTGCTTGAAAAAGCAGGGCGGGGACGGGGCCTTGTCAATATTTCGTCAATCTGCCAGGACGGACGCATTGCAGAAATTGAATTAACTGACAACTTCAAGGTTGGGCCGTCTCTGATCGGGGCTGTCGGGGCTATTCCCGGTGTGGAATTTGCCGAAGAGATCTGAATGTCAGGTTTTGCAGGTTTTTGTGGGACTTGGTATCTACTTAACGCTTGCAATATCGGGGGCGCGGCGCTAAAACCCGCCTCGAACATCGCACGTGGGAGCGTGGCGGATATTTGCGTATTCGTCCATCCGGTGTTTTGCCATTCGGCAAAATTCCTTCCCACGGAGGTATTAACCGGAAAACGGTAGGAAATTATCATGGCTTTGCCAACATTTACCATGCGTCAGCTGATGGAAGCTGGTGTGCATTTTGGTCACCACACCCGTCGCTGGAACCCGAAGATGAAGCCTTACATCTTTGGTGCACGTAACGACATTCACATCCTGAACCTTCAGGAAACCGTTCCGATGCTGCATCGTGCGATGCAGGCTGTTCGCGACGTGACTGCTGCCGGTGGCCGTGTTCTGTTCGTCGGCACCAAACGCCAGGCTTCGCCGGTTATTGCTGAAGCTGCAAAGCGTTGCGGCCAGTATTATGTGAACCATCGCTGGCTCGGCGGTATGCTGACCAACTGGAACACTGTTTCGGGTTCGATCAAACGCCTGAAAGAACAGGACGAAATCCTGAATTCCGGCGCTGAAGGCCTGACCAAAAAAGAAATCCTGAACCTGACCCGTTCGCGCGACAAGCTGGAACGCGCACTTGGCGGTATTAAGGATATGGGGGGTCTGCCCGACATTATCGTCGTGGTTGACACCAATAAAGAAGCCCTGGCGATCCATGAAGCACGCAACCTGCATATTCCGGTTGTTGCCGTTTTGGACTCCAATTCGGACCCGCAAGACGTTCAGTACCCGATCCCGGGCAACGACGATGCGATCCGCGCAATTCAGCTTTATTCCGACCTGTTTGTTGGTGCCGTTCTTGACGGTATACAGGCCGAAATGACCGCTTCGGGTGCAGATCTCGGTGAAGCCGAAGAACTCCCGGTGCAGGAAGTTGCTGCTACTGAAGCTGCCGATCAGGCCGCTTCCGCTTAAATTTCATTTTATACCTGAGGATCCGGCGGCTATCATGCCGCCGTTTCTTTAGGTGTTATCCACTTGATCGCGTAATAGGGGCTTTAAAAATGGCTATTACCGCTGCTCTCGTGAAAGAGCTTCGCGAAACTACCGGCGCAGGCATGATGGACTGCAAGAAAGCGCTTTCCGAAACTGACGGCAACATTGATGCTGCTGTAGACTGGTTGCGCACCAAGGGTCTTGCTGCTGCTGCCAAGAAAGCAGGCCGCGTTGCTGCCGAAGGTCTGGTTGGTGTTGCTGTTAACGGTACTTCCGGTGCTGTTGTCGAGCTGAACTCCGAAACCGACTTTGTGTCGCGCAACGATGACTTTCAGACATTCGTTTCTGAAATTGCCAAGCTGGGTGTTGTTGCCAATGGCGACATCGAAACCTTGAAAGCAACTCCGTTCCCCGGCACGTCACGTAATGTCGAAGAGCAGGTTACCCACATGATCGCCAAAATCGGCGAAAACATGAACCTGCGTCGCGTTGCTTCGATTTCGGTCGAAAAAGGCGTTGTTGCCTCTTACGTTCATGCATCGATTGCCCCGGATCTTGGCAAGATCGGCGTTCTGGTAGCTTTGGAATCCGACGCTGACGCTGCTGTTCTTGAAGGTCTTGGCAAGCAGATCGCCATGCACATTGCCGCGACCAACCCGGCATCGGCAACCGTTGCTGATCTCGATCCGGAACTGGTTGAACGCGAAAAAGCTGTTTTGACCGATCAGGCCAAAGAATCTGGCCGTCCGGACGAAATCATTGCCAAAATGATCGAAGGCCGTATTCGTAAATATTACGAACAGGTCGTTCTGCTTGAGCAGACCTTCGTGATCGATGGTGAAAGCCAGGTTAAGGCCGTGATCGAAAAAGTCGCAAAAGACGCTGGCACCGCGATCACCCTTAAGGGATTCGTGCGCTATGAACTTGGCGACGGCATCGAAAAAGAAGAAAAAGACTTTGCTGCGGAAGTTGCCGAGCAGTTGAAGAAATAAGATCTCTTATCGAAGTGGTGCGCACAGTCCCATTTCGTGTATGATCCAGGCCGGCGGGGTCCTCAGAGTGATAACACCCTGTTGCTCGCCGGTCTTTTTATATCTGAAGTTTGCTACCTGCTTGAATGGGGTGGCACAAATCAGCGTTGAGAGGCATCTGGATATGGCAGAAAACGGCCCGTTGAAGTTTCGTCGTGTGCTGTTGAAATTGTCTGGCGAAGGCTTGCTGGGCAAACAACAATATGGTCTTGACCCTGATACTGTTGATCGTATCGCCAGCGAGATCAAGATCGTCCATGACATGGGGGCTGAAGTCTGCATGGTTATTGGTGGCGGGAATATCTTTCGCGGTGTGAAAGGTGCGTCACAGGGCATGGAACGTGCCACTGCCGATTATATGGGAATGCTGGCCACGATCATGAACGCTCTTGCCGTTCAGAACGCGCTGGAGCGCCATGGCGTACCGACCCGTGTGCAGTCTGCCATTCCGATGTCATCGGTGTGTGAGCCTTACATTCGCCGCCGTGCTGTGCGGCATATGGAGAAGGGCCGGGTGGTGATTTTTGCAGCCGGTACTGGAAACCCGTTTTTCACCACCGATACAGCTGCTGCGTTGCGCGCGGTCGAAATGGGATGCGACGCCTTGTTAAAGGGAACGCAGGTTGACGGTGTTTATACAGCCGACCCCAAAACTCATCCGGATGCAGTTCGCTATGATTCTCTGACATATATGGATGTACTTGCGAAAGATTTGCGTGTTATGGATGCTTCCGCTATTTCTTTGGCACGCGAAAATGATATTCCCGTAATTGTATTTTCTTTGCATAATCCTGGCGCCTTTGCCGATGTTGTGTGTGCAAAAGGTACATTTACGATTATTTCGAATGGAGACTGAAGGTGTCTGACGTTGCTGGCCTAAAAAAAGACCTTAACCGCCGTATGGAAGGGGCTCTTGAAGTTTTGCACAAGGAATTTACCGGGCTGCGTACCGGACGCGCCAGTGTAAGTCTTCTGGACCCGGTTATGGTTGAAGCTTACGGTACGATGACGCCGCTCAACCAGGTTGGGTCGGTCAGTGTTCCTGAATCGCGGATGCTGTCGGTTCAGGTCTGGGACAAGACGATGGTCAAGTCGGTTGAAAAGGCTATTCGGAATGCAGGTCTGGGTTTGAATCCTGCTGCTGACGGAACCCTTGTTCGCGTGCCGATCCCGGCCCTCAACGAAGAACGCCGTGCTGATCTTACCAAAGTTGCGGGTAAATATTCCGAACAGGCGCGTATTTCCGTTCGCAACGTGCGCCGCGATGGTATGGACCAGTTGAAAAAGTGGGAAAAAGACAGCGTCATTTCCGAAGACGTCTTGCGTTCTGAGGAAAAAGAAATCCAGAAGCTTACCGATAAGATTATTTCTGATATTGACGAGGCGCTGGCCCATAAAGAACAGGAAATCATGCAAGTCTGATCATGACTGTTCTGGCATCGAATCTCAAATCTGCTGGCAGTGATTTAGTGCCGCGTCATGTTGCCATCATTATGGATGGCAACGGACGCTGGGCACGTGCACGCGGCAAACCCAGAACCGCCGGTCATCGCGCCGGAGTGGATGCCGTAAGGCGTACAGTGCAGGCCGCTGCCGAAATTGGCATCGAATATCTGACCCTTTATGGCTTTTCGACTGAAAACTGGAAGCGTCCGGAAGGTGAAGTCAGTGATTTGATGGGATTGTTGCGGCTTTTTATCAAGCGCGAATTGGCGGCTCTTGATAAAAACGGCGTTCAGATCAAAATCATCGGCGATCGTGATCGTTTCGCCCCTGATATTCGTGAATTGCTTAATAATGCGGAAAAGCGGACTGCCACCAATTCAAGCCTGAAGCTGACAATTGCGCTGAGCTATGGGGCAAGGTCGGAACTGGTTGACGCGGTTCGCCAGATTGCCCGGCGCATTGCCAGCGGGGAATTATCCGTAACCGATGTTTCCGAGGATTTGATTGAACAAAATTTGGCGACAGCAGGTATGCCCGACCCGGATCTGTTAATCAGGACAAGTGGCGAGCAGCGGATAAGCAATTTTTTACTTTGGCAGTCGGCCTATACTGAATTTGTTTTTGACGACGTGCTTTGGCCCGATTTTGAGCGGCAACATTTAGAACGGGCAATCGAAAATTTTGCCGGACGGGAGCGGCGTTTTGGCGCAGTCCTCTGAAGTATCTGTTCCCCCGAAATCAGGACTGGGTTTGCGCATAGTATCGGCCCTGGTGATGGCGCCTGTGGCTGTGGCTGCGGTGTGGTTTGGTTCACCATGGTTTGGCATGCTGATATTCGTTTTCAGTGCTGCCATGGTCTGGGAATGGTTGCGCATGTGCGCACCAGCTCGGGCATTGCCGCTGGCCGCTGTTTCCAGTGTCGGCTTGGCAATTGCGATGTATTTCCAGTCAGCAGCACCGCAACTAATGGTGCTTGTGCCAATTTTGCTGACGGCACTTGTTGTGGTTGGTTTATCGGCCCGGGAACGACCGCTTGTATTGATCGGGGCTGTGTTTATCCCGGTCACAGCATTGGCGGTGCAATGGCTGCGGGTTTGGCATCCTGATGGCCTGTTGCTGATCATGTGGCTGTTTTTAGTTGTGTGGGCAACGGATACGGGCGCATATGCATTTGGTCGGGCCATTGGCGGCCCAAAACTGGCCCCCCGGTTTAGCCCCAAAAAAACGTGGGCAGGCCTGTTTGGGGGGATGATTTGTGCCGCCATTATTGGTGGTCTGATTGTTTATTTTAGTGGCGGTCGTGCTATTTGGGCGATTTCACTTGCCAGTGCCGGGTTGGCAATTGTCGCTCAGATCGGTGATCTTGCTGAATCAGCCCTTAAACGGCGTTTCGGTGTTAAAGATAGCAGTCACTTGATACCTGGCCACGGCGGATTTTTGGACAGGGCAGATGGAATGCTTTCTGTTTTACCTGTTGCCTTTGTGCTTGTTTATTTTTTCGGTCTGGGGCTGCGCTAACGCAGGAACCTGACCGGCTTTGTTATATTGGTGCCGGATGTCGGTTACGAAATCTGTGTGTATTATGGGCGTCACGGGCTCCATCGGTAAAAGTACCGCCGATGTTATCCTGTCCCATCCCGATCGTTACCGTGTCGATGCGGTGACAGCGTATCGTAATGTTGCTGAACTAGCGGCAGCGGCGGTTAAATTGGGCGCACGCTTCGCCGTTATTGCCGATGAAACCCTGTTGGGTGAATTGAAATCGGCACTGGCGGGGTCTGGTATCGAGGCCGGGGCAGGGGAAAGTGCTTTGATCGAAGCCGCAGAGCGCCCCTCGGACATTGTGATCGCCGGTATTGTCGGGGCCGCAGGATTGCGGGCAACATTGGCCGCGATTCGCCGGGGTGCTATTATTGGTCTGGCCAATAAGGAAACTCTTGTTTGTGCCGGTGAACTGATGATTGATGAAGTCCGCCGTTATAACGCCACCATCATTCCCGTTGATTCCGAACATAGCGCCATTTTTCAGGTGCTTGATGATCACGCCCCTGAGCGGATTGAGCGGATATTGCTGACTGCTTCGGGTGGACCGTTCCGCACCTGGAGCCTGGACGAGATGGCAAGTGTCAGCCGTACGCAGGCGCTTGCCCATCCGAACTGGAGCATGGGGGCCAAGATTTCAATCGATTCGGCCACTATGATGAACAAGGGCCTTGAACTGATTGAAGCCTGCCGACTTTTTCCGGTGCCCGAAAGCAAGGTGGAAATCCTGGTGCATCCGCAGTCGGTTATTCACAGCATGGTTGAATATGTCGATGGCTCGGTGCTGGCCCAGCTTGGAACGCCCGACATGCGTACACCGATTGCCTATGCCCTGGCCTGGCCTGAGCGCCTGCCTTTGGTGCTGCCGCGACTGGATTTTGCCGCGATCGGGCAATTCAGTTTTGAAAGCCCTGACGAACACCGCTTTCCAGCTTTAAGATTGGCCCGTGAAGCCTTGCGCGCAGGCGGTACCCTGCCTATTGTTCTTAACGCTGCCAACGAGGTTGCTGTGGCCGCGTTTCTTGCTGGTCGTATTGGTTTTCTTGACATTGCAAAACTGGTTGAAGCGGTTATGGTCGCCCATACAGGCGAAAGACTGACAGATATTGATCATGTGTTTGCGACCGATGATCTGGCACGTCGCCGGACCGAAGACATGGTCGCGCAATTATGCCTTTAAAGGCCCCGAAAAATTCGAGGAACCCTGCCTGATGGTCACTATTCTAGCGTTTCTTTTTGTGTTGTCCGTTCTGGTTTTCGTCCATGAATTCGGGCATTATTGGGTCGCGATCAAGGCCGGGGTAAAAGTTGAATCTTTTTCCATTGGCTTTGGGCCGGAAATCGTCGGCTGGAACGATAAAAGCGGCACACGCTGGAAAATTAGCGCCTTGCCACTTGGCGGTTACGTCAAAATGTATGGCGACATGAACCCGGCCAGTGCAGGGATCCGTGATGACCTGCCTGTGAAAGATCAGCAATACGCCTTTCATCACAAAGGGCTTTTGGCACGCGCTGCAATTGTTTTTGCCGGTCCATTTGCCAATTTTATTTTTGCGATAGTCATCTTTACCGTTTTGTTCGCCGCTGTCGGCCAGCAACGCGCCTTGCCGGTTGTTGGAACGGTTACCGAAAACAGTGCTGCGGCGGCGGCGGGTTTGTTGCCCGAGGACCGAATTGTTGCCGTTGACGGGGAACAGGTCGAATGGTTTGACGAACTCGCAACACAGATCAGACAAAAACCCGGCCAAGTTGTTGATTTAACCGTGCAGCGGGATGGTACAACGATCGATGTTACCGTGACGCCGCAATCAGTTACCGAAGGCGAGGGGCCAAATGCACCGGCCTATGGTCGCCTTGGGGTGTCGGCAGGTAAATTTGTTTCGCATCGCGATGGCATTTTTGATGCCGTTGGTCATGGTGTGTCGACCACGTTCGGGATTGTGACCCAAACATTTAGTGCCATCGGCGAAATGATCGCGGGTGAACGTGATAGCTCCGAACTTGGTGGGCCAATCCGGATCGCGCAAATGTCAGGGCAGGTTGCCGAAGGGGGAATCGCACCGCTTTTGTCGTTTATGGGGTATCTGTCTGTTAGCCTTGGGTTGATCAATTTGATGCCGGTACCGCTATTAGATGGCGGACATCTGGTGTTTTATCTGATTGAAGCCCTGCGTGGCAAACCAATGAGTGCGAAAGCGCAAGAATATGGTTTCCGTCTGGGCGCGGGTTTGGTATTCAGCTTAATCATTTTTGCAACATGGAATGATCTGTCGCATCTTGGCGTATGGAATTTTTTTAAAGGCCTGGCTGGCGGATGACTGCATATATCAGGGGGTTGGTTTTGCTGCGTAAAATGCGAACTGCTGCGATGATGGTGGCCCTTGCGGGCGCCACAAGTCCGGCATTCTTGTCTGTGGAAGCACAGGCCCAGAGCTATCCCACCATCTCGCAGATCCGCGTAGAGGGTAATAACCGTATCGAAACCGGTACGGTGGATGCTTATCTCAAGGTGCGTGCGGGCGATCCGTATGACCCACAAAAGATCAACGAGTCGCTTAAGGCGCTGTTTGCGACGGATCTGTTTGCAGACGTTTCCATTTCGTACAATGATGGCGTGATGCAGGTTAAGGTTGTTGAAAACCCGATCATTAACCGAATTGCGTTTGAAGGGAACAATCACCTTAAGGACGAAGCGCTGACATCGGAAGTCCAGCTTAAACCGCGCGTGGTTTATACTCGCACCAAGGTTCAGGCGGACGTACAGCGCATTCTTGATCTGTATCGCCGTTCAGGACGTTTTGCCGCGACCGTTAATCCGAAGGTTATTCAGCGCGACCAGAATCGCGTCGACCTGGTTTTTGAAATCAAGGAAGGCGAAGCAACCGGCGTTCGGCGTATCAATTTTGTCGGCAATTCGGCGTTTGATGATAGCGAGCTTTCGGGTGTGATTCGTACAACCACCAGTGCCTGGTGGAAAATTCTGACGTCAGACGACAATTATGATCCGGATCGGGTTACGTTTGATCGCGAATTGTTGCGTCGTTTCTATCTGGCTGCCGGGTATGCCGATTTTCAGGTTTTGTCGTCGGTTGCCGAGTTGACGCCCGACCGCTCTGACTTTTTCGTCACCTATACCGTCAGCGAAGGCGAGCGGTACAAGTTTGGTGACATCAAGATTAACTCGGAAATCGATAAACTTGACGTCAATGAACTGACCCCTTTGATCAAGGTGGAAAAAGGCGATTGGTACAATTCCGAAGTCGTCGATGACATGATTAAATCCTTGACGGACTATGTCGGGGACCGCGGCTATGCCTTTGTTGATATCAAACCCGAAATCAAACGGGACCGTGAAACCAACACGATCAATGTTACCTTCAACATCACCAAAGGCCCGAAGGTTTATGTCGAACGCATTGATATCGTTGGCAATGTGCGTACACTTGACGAAGTGGTTCGTCGCGAATTCCGTTTTGTCGAGGGCGATGCGTTTAGCAGCTCGAAATTGAACCGTTCCCGCCAGCGTATTGAAAACCTGAACTTCTTTAAAACTGTTGATGTCAAAACCCTGCCGGGCAGTGAACCTGACAAGTCGATTGTTGAAGTTGATGTTGATGAAAAATCGACAGGCGAATTTTCAATCGGTGCCGGTTATGGTACGGACCAGGGGCCGTTTGGCCAGGCTGGTATTCGCGAACGTAACCTTTTGGGGCGTGGACAGGACTTGCGGCTTGGCTTCACCGTTGGTGGCAGCAGTCGTCAGGTGGACCTTTCCTTTACCGAGCCGTATTTCCTTGATCGTGACGTGAGTGCCGGGTTTGATGTCTTCCGTCGTGAAGATGATAATCAGGATGCAAGCTCGTACGATGAAGAACAGACCGGTTTTGGTCTGCGGGCGGGATACAATTTCACCGAACATTTGAGTCAGCAGGTCCGCTACGGGTTTGAAATTGACAAATATTCGGATGTCAAATCGGATGCGTCGCGTTTGTTGCGCGACGAAGATCCTGATTTTAGCGAATCAACCATTGGTCAGACACTGACCTATGATCAGCGCGATAGCTCGGTGTCCCCTAAAGACGGTTATTTTGCTCAGATTTCCAACGATTTGGCCGGGTTTGGTGGTTCGGAACGTTATTTGAAATCCCGCATTTCCTCTGGGTATTATTTCCCGCTGGATCGTCAGAAAGAGTGGGTTGTTAGCGCCAAGGGATCGTCTGGTTATATTTTCGGGATTGGCGAGGATACGCGTATTTCCCAGCGGTTCCTGCTTGGTGGTTCCAGCTTGCGTGGTTTCGCAGCCGGGGGTGTTGGCCCGCGTGACCGGGCAAGTGACGATGCCGTCGGTGGTAAATTCTATTATTCTGGCACGGTGCAGATGGACTTCCCGTTGGGGCTGCCGTCTGAATTTGCCCTTAAGGGACGTATTTTCTCGGATATTGGCTCAGCATCGGGGGTAGACGGTGCGCGATCCGGCGAAATTTTTGATACAGGATCACTTCGTGGGTCTGTTGGCGTTGGGGTAGGCTGGGAATCTCCGTTTGGCCCGATTGGTGTCGACCTTTCGAAGGCTGTGCTCAAAGAAGATTATGACAAAGAGGAAGTGTTCCGATTGAACTTCGGAACCAGATTCTGATGTATATGATGAAAACTGCCCAACGATTTCTCTTTATTGCACTTGTGATGACGGGGCTGGGGCTGCATACGCAGGCCCAGGCCCAGTCCGCAAATGCCAGGCCGGAAACTGCAGCGATTGTCATGATCGTTGATTTTGAAGGGATCATGCGCGAAGCCTCTGCCATGCAGGATATGCGCAAGCAGGTGGAAAAGCGCCGTGATTCCTATCAGTCTGAAATCGAAAAGCGTCAGCAGGCGTTACGTGATGAAGACCAGAAACTGGCTCAGCAGCGCACCCTGCTCAGTGCTGATGTTTTGCAGCAGAAACGAGCCGAGTTTCAAAAGAAAGTTGCCGAGTTTCAGAAATTTGCCCAAGGCCGTAACAAGGTTCTTGATGAAGCGGTAAATGAAGGACGGATCAAGTTTCAAAAGAAACTGATCGAAGTTATCGCCGATGTTGCCGAGGAACGGAAAGCAACGCTGGTTCTTCATAAAAGCCAGGTCATTTTGCACGCCAATGCGATGGATGCGACCAAAGAGGTCTTTGAGAAGGTCAATGCTGCCATTCCGTCTTTGACTGTTGAATTTAAGGAAGCATCCTGATGGCAGATCCGCGTTTTTTTAAACGCCAAGGGCCATTTGATGCAGCGGAAATCGCCCGTATTTCCGGTGCGACTCTTTTACAGACGGCCGGCGCAAGCCGGTCTTTTGTTGATGTGGCACCTTTACAGGTTGCAGATGAAACCTGCCTGAGCTTTTTTGACAATCGTAAATACATTGACGCGTTTGCTGCCAGCAAGGCTGGGGCATGTTTTTCTCGTCCTGAATTTGCGGATCGCGCCCCTGAAGGTATGCTGGTTTTCACCAGTGATGACCCTTACCGTGCCTATGCAAAGGCGGCAACGGCGTTTTACCCGCCGGAATCTTCGACAGGTGACATTTCCGAGGCGGCATTTGTTCATCCATCGGCGCGTCTTGCCGATAATGTTCAGATTGACCCCGGTGCCGTAATTGAAGAAAACGCCGAAATCGGGGCTGGAACCCGTATTTCTGCAAATGCCGTTATTGGTCGCGGTGTGGTGATTGGTGCCGGGTGTTATATTGGCCCCGGCGCGGCCTTGACACATACTCTGATTGGCAATCTGTGCGTTATTCATTCCGGTGTGCGTATCGGCCAGGATGGATTTGGCTTTGCCATGGGGGCGCAGGGGCATTTAAAAGTTCCGCAGCTTGGTCGTGTGGTCATCGGTAATGATGTTGAAATTGGTGCCAATGCCACAATTGATCGGGGTGCAGGCCCGGATACGGTAATTGGCAATGGTTGTCGTATCGACAATCTGGTTCAAATCGGCCATAACGTCGAAATGGGTATGGGCTGCGTTATTGTCGCCCAGGTTGGTATTTCAGGGTCAACCAAATTGGGGCATTTTGTCGTTGTCGGCGGTCAGGCAGGGATTACGGGTCACCTGACCGTGGGGGATGGTGCTAAAATTGCTGCACAGTCGGGGGTCATGAAAGACATGAAACCCGGTGACGTCGTTGGAGGCAGCCCGGCTGTTCCCATGATGGAATACCACAAACAGACCGTCGCTTTATCGCGGTTGATACGAAAAAAGAAATAAAAGGGCACTGTTTATGACCGAATTGGTGAATGTTGATATCCAGCGCATTTTGGAAATGATTCCGCATCGTTATCCGTTTTTGCTGATCGACAGGGTCATTGATATTGCGGCTGGTGAATCGGCTGTTGGTATTAAAAATGTGACGATGAATGAACCGCAATTTACCGGTCATTTTCCGCAACAGCCGATTATGCCGGGTGTTTTGATCATTGAAAGCATGGCGCAGACTGCGGCGATCCTGGTGGTTCATACATTGGGTGAAGGTGCCGAAGGTAAACTGGTTTATTTCATGAGCATCGATAGCGCGCGTTTTCGGAAACCGGTTGTGCCAGGTGACGTGATGCATATTCATGTGCGCAAGAAACAAAGCCGTGGCCCGGTTTGGAAATTCGAAAGTGAAGTTCGTGTAGACGGCGTAGTTGTTGCCGATGCAACGATTGCTGCGATGATCCGGGATAATTGATGATGGCAAACGTGCATCCGACAGCAATTGTCGAAGACGGTGCGCAGATCGGCCAGGATGTCGAAATCGGCCCTTATTGCATGGTCGGTGCGTCGGTCATTCTGGGCGACAGGGTTAAACTGCATTCGCATGTTGTCGTCGCCGGATACACGACAATTGGCGATGACAGCGTTGTTTTTCCGTTCGCCTCGGTCGGCCATGCGCCGCAAGATCTGAAATTCAAGGGCGAAGCATCGCGCCTGGTTATTGGCAGCCGCGCCAAAATTCGCGAAGGGGTTACCATGAACCCTGGAACGGAAGGCGGCGGCATGCTGACAGCTGTTGGAGACGACTGTTTGCTGATGGCAGGGGCCCATGTCGGGCACGATTGCATGATCGGCAATAGTTGTATTCTGGTGAATAATGCGACCCTGGCCGGGCATGTTCATGTCGACGATTTTGCGATTGTCGGCGGTTTATCGGCCGTTCACCAGTTTGTCCGGATTGGTCGTCACGCAATGATTGGTGGCATGACGGGAGTTGAAAGCGACGTGATCCCCTATGGTTCCGTCATCGGGAACCGTGCCTATCTTTCCGGCCTGAACCTTGTTGGGCTGAAACGGCGCGGGTTTGATCGCGAAACCATTCATTCGCTGCGCAAGGCTTACCGGCTGGTCTTTGCCCATGAAGGCACCCTTGCCGAACGGGTCGAGGAAGTGGCAAAGGACTTTGCCGATGTCGGGCCGGTTATAGAAATCATCAACTTTTTGAAAGCCGAGAGCACGCGCTCGGTCTGTACACCGAAATATGACAGTTCAGCTGGGTAAAATTGGCCTGATTGCTGGTGGTGGTGATCTTCCCGCCCGCCTTGTCGATGCTGCTAAAGCGTCGGGGCGGGCGGTGTTCGTTGTTGCCCTTGAAGGTCACTGTGATGCACCCGAAACACTTGGCGTTCCATACGATGTTATTCGGTTGGGGGCAGCGTCCAAAATTCTGCGGCAATTAAAGGCGCAAGGATGCGTTGATGTGGTGCTGGCTGGCACGGTCCGGCGACCTTCATTTGCCTCGATCCGACCTGATTTGCGGGCGGCAAAAATTTTGGCGCGGATCGGATTGAAATCACTGGGTGATGACGGCTTGTTGCGCATTATTGGACAAGAACTGGAGCGCGACGGGTTTCGGTTGATTGGTGCGCATGAAATCATGCAGGATCTGGTAACCCCTGAAGGTGTTTTGGGGGCCGTGGCGCCCGATGACCAGGCATGGGCGGATACCCGGCGCGGGCTGGAAATTGCGCGCCTGTTAGGTGAGGCCGACGTCGGGCAGGGCTGCATTGTGCAGCAAGGTCTGGTGCTGGCTGTCGAGGCGATTGAAGGTACGGACGAAATGATCCGTCGTTCGGCTGGTTATGCGCGACCGGGCAGGGGCGGCGTTCTGGTTAAAACCAGCAAGCCGCAACAAGATAAACGTCTGGATTTACCGGCGATTGGCGTCACCACAGTCGAACAGGCGCAGTTGGCTGGTCTTTCCGGCATTGCCTTGCAGGCCGGTGCGACCCTGATTATTGATCGTCAGGCTGTTATTGCATATGCGAACCAGTGCGGCATGTTTATTGTCGGTGTGGCGCTGCCAAGTGGAACCGGGCATGACAAGTAACGTGGTGACGCCTGCTGATCGTAGCGCGAACAAATCACCTTTGGACCATCGCTATGGCGCACCCTTGAAAATCATGTTGGTCGCTGGTGAAGCATCGGGGGACCAGTTGGGCGGTCGATTGATGGCGGCCATCAAACGTCAAAACCCCAATGTTAAATTCATTGGCGTGGGCGGCCCGCGCATGATGGGCGAGGGCATGATCAGCCTGTTTTCGATGAATGAAATGTCGGTGATGGGGCTGGCCGAAGTCATACCGCATATCCCCAGGTTGCTACGCCGGATTCGTGAAACGGCTGATTTTGCCCTGTCAGAACGCCCCGATATTGTTGTGACCATTGATGCACCCGATTTTAGCTTTCGCGTTGGCAAGCGATTGGCAAACAAGGGCATCCCGCTTGTGCATTATGTCGCGCCGTCTGTGTGGGCATGGCGACCGGGGCGGGCGCGTAAAATTGCAGGCTTCCTGGATCATTTACTGGCCCTGCTTCCGTTCGAGCCGCCCTATTTTGAAAAAGAGGGGCTGGCAACCACCTTTATCGGTCATTCCGCAGTCGAAGAACGGCATGGCGGTGATGGTAATCGTTTTCGGGCCGCATATGGGCTTGAGGCGGATCAGAAGGTGATTGTCATATTGCCCGGCAGCCGTCATTCCGAAGTTGGCCGGTTGTTGCCGGTTTTCAGGGACGTTGTCGTCAGGCTCCATCACGATTACCCGGATCATGCATTTGTGGTCCCCACGGTGAGCAAGGTGGAGGATGCGGTTCGCCAGGCCGTTTCTCAATGGCCAGGCAAAGCGATTGTGGTTTCAACTGATCAGGAGCGGCGCGATGCTTTTAGTTGCGCCCATGCGGCTTTGGCGGCATCTGGTACGGTCTCGCTGGAACTGGGTATCGTTGGTGTGCCGCACATTATTGGCTACCGTGTGAGTGCAACCAGCGCATGGATTGCACGCCGGTTGTTAAAGGTTGATACGGTGACGATTATCAACCTTGTGCTGGGGCGCAAACTGGTTCCTGAATATCTTCAGGAAGATTGCACCGCAGATAAGCTTTATACCGCAATGACGGCCTTGATTGACGAAGGATCGCACCGCGCGACCCAACAGGCGGGCTTTGACCAGGCAACAACCTTGCTTGGTTTCGGCCAGACCCCGCCCAGTGAAAAGGCGGCAACGGTTGTTTTGCAGGTTGCTCGTCGGTCGGGCTGAGCGGCGACCACGGGGGACGGGGCCTGGTGTAAAAAGTTTTAAAACTTCACGGTTCTCAAGCTGGCGTAATTGTTTTAGCTTTCCTTCATCCTGCAGGACCAAACTGGAGACTGATTTTATGCGTTATTTGCACACAATGGTGCGTGTCACAGATATTGATGCGTCGATGAACTTTTATTGCAATTTGCTTGGCATGGAAGAAACACGCCGTATCGAGAGCGAAAAGGGGCGTTTCACTCTGATTTATCTTGCCCCGCCGCATGATGTTCCCAGTGCCAAGGCCACCAAGATGCCGGAACTGGAACTGACTTATAATTGGGACCCGGAAGAATATGCCGGCGGTCGTAACTTTGGTCATCTTGCCTATGAGGTCGAAGATATTTATGCGTTGTGCCAAAAGCTGATGGATGCGGGCGTTGTTATCAATCGCCCGCCGCGCGACGGGCGCATGGCGTTTGTTCGCTCACCTGACGGTATTTCAATTGAATTTCTGCAACAGGGCGAAGCCCTGACACCGGCGGAGCCTTGGGCCAGCATGGAAAATACCGGTAGCTGGTAATAATAGACCCAGACTGAACAACGTAAAAAGGCCCGGAAAAATCCGGGCCTTTTCGTGTTTAAGCGCCGTTATTAGCGGTCTTGGACTTCTTTGAATGCGCGTTCGACATCGCCGGTGAACAGCTGACGCGGACGGCCGATTTTCTGTGAAGGATCTTCGATCATTTCCTTCCACTGGGCAATCCAGCCAACCGTACGGGCAACTGCGAACAGCACCGTGAACATGCTTTCTGGAATACCCATTGCCTTGAAAATGATGCCCGAATAGAAATCGACATTCGGGTACAGTTTCTTTTCAACGAAATAATCGTCTTCACGTGCAATGCGTTCAAGTTCCTGCGCAACATCAAGAAGCGGGTCTTGAACGTTGAGTTCCTTAAGAACTTCGTGGCAGGTTTGCTGCATGACTTTGGCGCGCGGGTCATAGTTTTTATAAACCCGGTGACCAAAGCCCATCAGACGGAACGGATCGTTCTTGTCTTTGGCTTTGTTGACGAAATCAGGGATGTTTTTCACATCACCGATCTGGTTGAGCATTTTCAGAACGGCTTCGTTCGCACCACCATGAGCAGGTCCCCACAGCGAGGCAATACCGGCAGCAATACATGCAAACGGGTTTGCCCCGGATGACCCGGCGAGACGAACCGTCGAGGTAGACGCATTCTGTTCGTGGTCAGCATGCAGGATCAGGATGCGATCCATTGCTTTGGCGAGAACCGGATTGACGTTGTACTTTTCGCACGGAACGCCAAACATCATTGCCAGAAAGTTTTCTGAATATGACAGCGCGTTGTTCGGATACTGGAACGGCTGACCAATCGAGTATTTATATGCCATTGCCGCAATGGTCGGCATTTTGGCAATCAGGCGGTAAGCCGAAATCAAACGCTGATTCGGATCATTAATATCGGTGCTGTCATGATAAAAAGCAGACATTGCGCCAACAGAACCGCACATGATGGCCATCGGGTGGGCATCGCGGCGGAAACCGTTATAGAAGTTGCGCATTTGTTCATGCACCATGGTGTGCATGGTAATGTCAGCACTGAATTTTTCACGTTCTGCCTTGTTGGGCAGGTCGCCATAGATCAGCAGGTAGCAAACTTCGAGGAAGTCAGCTTTTTCAGCCAGATCGTCAATGGCATAACCGCGATGGCGTAGAATGCCCTTGTCACCATCAATATAGGTGATGGTCGATTCACAGCTGCCCGTCGAGGTGAAGCCGGGGTCATAGGTGAAGTAACCCGTATCAGCATACAGTTTGCGGATATCAATGACCGACGGTCCAATATTTCCCTCAAGAACCGGAAGCTCATACGACTTGCCGTTGGAATTGTCGGTTAGCGTCACGGTATGGGAAGTCTTGGGATTTTGAGCCATGACTTTTTTCCTTCCCTGTTAACGAACATGGTTTTCGATGGGGTGCAGCATAATGCCGCAGCGCACAAAGCGCAAACAGACTAAAGTTTCCCGATGCTTTTTTTGGTGCTGTTATGCCGCCTCGAATTTTTTAAGGCGGTTCAGCGTTTCGGGTTTTCCGAGCACCTGCATTACTTCAAAAATGCCCGGTGAAGAATTGGAGCCCGTCAAAGCAGCGCGCAAGGGCTGGGCAACTTTGCCCAGTTTCAAGTCCTTGTTTTGTGCGATCTGCTTGACAACAGTCTCGATGGCTTCTTCCTGCCATGTATCGAGCCCGGCCAGGTCGTTTGCCAATGCAGCAAACAATCCGGGGGGAGCCTCGTCGATCAATGACTGTGCCTTGTCATTGAAGGACAATACGCCGTCTGTGACATAGAAAGTGGCTGATTGAGCCAACTCGGTAAGGATCTTGGCTCTTTCTTTAAGGCCTGACATGCCCTTGATCAAGGTTTCTTTCTGCACTGCATCTAAATTGCGAACACCAAGCTCAGCCGCAATGGCAGGTTCGATCAGATCAACAAGTCGAGCATCATCAGCCTGACGTATATAAATGCCGTTCAGATTGGTCAGTTTTGCGAAGTCAAAGCGCGAAGCGCCCTTGCCGACATCGGCAATGTCAAACCAGTCAATGGCTTGCTGGGTGGAAATGACCTCGTCATCACCATGTCCCCACCCCAGACGCAGCAGATAATTGTTGATGGCTTCGGGCAGAAAGCCCATTTCATCGCGGTACGCCTCGATACCCAGAGCACCATGGCGCTTGGACAGTTTGGCACCGTCGGGGCCGTGAATCAGCGGAATATGGGCGAATGTCGGAACAGTCCAGCCCATAGCGTCATACAGCGCTTTTTGGCGAAAGGCATTGGTCAAGTGATCATCACCGCGGATAACATGAGTAATGCCCATGTCATGGTCATCGACCACAACAGAAAGCATATAGGTGGGGGTGCCATCGGCACGCAGGATGATATAGTCGTCGAGTTGGTCGTTCGCTACTCTTACTTCACCTTGAACCTGGTCGATAATGATCGAATCACCTTCCAGCGGTGACTTCAGGCGTATGACAGGTTTAATGCCATCGGGGGCTTCGCTCGCATCGCGATCACGCCAGCGACCATCATATTTCATCGGTCGGCCTTCGGCGCGGGCCTTTTCTCGCATTTCGGTCAGTTCAGCTGGCGAGCTATAGCAAAAATAGGCTTTGCCAGTTGCAACCAGGCTGTGGGCGACTTCGGCGTGACGGTCACGGCGGGCAAACTGCATGACCGGTTCTTCGTCAGCGTTCAGCCCAAGCCAGTTAAGACCAGCGAAAATCGCTTCGACGGCTTCAGGCGTCGAACGTTCGCGGTCGGTATCTTCGATCCGCAGCAAAAATTTGCCGCCGGTATGTTTGGCATAAAGCCAGTTATAAAGGGCGGTACGTGCGCCGCCAATATGAAGGAACCCGGTCGGAGACGGGGCAAAACGGGTAACAACCGTCATTCGCTTTATCCGTTTTTCAAGATGTTGTCGCTTGTCGTTAAGTCTTTTGGCGTGCACGCTATATCATATTCGGAATGCTGTTGCACCACAGCGGATGATAGATAAAAGCCCGAGGCACGTTATACTATTAAACATTCGTCGAATTAGATGGCGGCAAATTACTTTTTTTCAAGGCGTTAACGTCGTTTTTGACCATGTCGCAACAGCGTTGGCCGAAGATCGCGAAAAATGGATTTTGTCATTTGCCATGCTCCTTGGGTTGGGTCAGGCGATATTTCTTTCGCTTCTGGCGCAACCATCGGACGTGTTTGTGATTGGCAGTCTGATCATTGCGGCAATTGGATTGCGGCTGAGTCGGCAGCGGATTATCCCATTTTTTCTTTTTTTGATGCTGTTCGCGACCTGCCTGGGGGCTGCTTTAACGCAATTGCATCTTTATGTGGTGCAAGCACCGGTCCTTAAAAAATCGGTTTATACGGCGGCACTGGTTGGTGAAATTCTGTCGGTGGAACCGCGCGATGGCCGTACCAGGCTTGTGATCGCGCCATCCACCCTTGACGGGGTGGAGCCCCGAAAAATCCCGGCGAAAATACGTATTTCAGTGCAAGGGGCCATCGCGGCTGTACCGGGCGACGTTTTCTCTGGCAAGGCAAAACTATTTCCACTTAGCGTCCCGGAAACCCCCGGCGACCCGGATTTCGCACGTGCCCTTTATTTTGACGGCATCGGTGGTACCGGTTTTGCTTTGGGGCGAAATTATCAAATTGAACCGGGAAATAATGCCGAAACCAGCCTGTTTAAACAAACAGGACGATTACGCCTGGCCATTATGGCACGAATTGACCATGTCCTGCCCGATTTGAAAGCGGGTTTGACCAATGCCATTCTGGTCGGGGAACGGGGTGGCGTGCCCCCGGATCTGGCAGAAGATTTACGCAAGTCGGGGCTGGCGCATTTGCTGGCAATTTCGGGTTTGCATATGGGGTTGTTATGCGGGGTCGTTTTTTTTGTCACCCGGTTGGGGCTGGCGATGATCCCGAAACTGGCATTGCGGTATCCGATTAAAAAATGGTCGGCCATCGCGGGCTTTATGGTTGGTGCGCTTTATTTGCTGTTATCGGGTGCAACAGTGCCAACCCAGCGGGCCTTCGTCATGACGGCGATTGTTTTGTTTGCTGTGCTGGTCGACCGGCGCGCAATTTCGCTGCGGCTGGTGGCGATTGCGGCACTGGTGGTTATGGCTGTGCGACCCGACGCTGTTTTGGGGGCCAGTTTTCAGTTGTCGTTTGCGGCCGTTACAGGGCTTGTTGCGTTTTATCAGGGGCCTGGCACCAAATGGATGGCAAGCGGCAAGGATATGCCCATTTGGGAACGGGCAGGGCGGTATTTATTTTTGTTGCTGATTACAGGGGTGATGGTAACGACAATTACTGCCCCGATTATCGGGTTTCATTTTGGTCGTGTGTCGTTGCTTGGCATTCTGGCAAATCTGGTGGCGATACCGCTGATGGCGTTCTGGATTATGCCCTGCATCGTGGCTATTCTGGTTTTGATGCCGTTTGGGCTGGAAATTGTGCCGTTGACGATGTTATCGCCCGGGCTTGAGATTCTGATCTGGCTGGCACGCCTGGTGGCCCGGCAGGATTGGGGGCTTTGGTATGTGGCGCAACCATCTGCAATGGTGGTGGCACCTGTGTTGCTAGCCCTTTTATGGACTGTTATCTGGCGCAAATGGGCGATTCGGCTGTGGGCGGTCATCCCGGTTTCAGGGGCCATCCTGGCGGCTTTTTTTGTCCATCAGCCAGATATGCTGGTTGGTGGCGGGCAAAAGGACTGGGTTGTTCGCGATACCGCACAACGGTCTCTTGTTTTTAACGGTAATATCAGCAATTTCCATCGCAGTATCTGGATGTCACGTTTTGGCATTCGCCCGTCACAGGCGGCGCAAACACAGAGCTGCAAGGACGATATTTGCTGGTTTGAACGACAAGGCCAAACGATTGTCATCGCCGAAACAATCGATGATCCTTTTTACATTTGCCGACATGCTGATATTGTGGTGGTTCTCAAACAGGACTTTCCCAAAGACGCCTGCGAAAAACCACCCCTGATCATTGATGATGATGTTTTATGGTGGCAGGGTGGTGTTGCCATTCGCTTTGCCAGGAACGGCGCACCGGCCCATTTTGCCACGGTTCGGGGCACCAGTGGTCATTGGCCGTGGATTAAGATCGGCGGGCGTTAAACTGCTATTTCGTCATTCGCGCGCCCGTTTGCCCCGTCTGTGGCAGGGTTAATATTGGCGCAAAAGGCCAACCAGGCGCCCCTGAATTTGAACACGGTCTGGTGATAGCGAACGGGTTTCATAACGGGCATTGGCCGGTTCGAGCAAAATTTGCCCCAGGCCCCGTTTAAACCGTTTCAGGGTCGCTTCGTTATCATCAACCAGTGCGACAACGATGGTTCCATCATGTGCCTGTTCGCAACGTTGAATCAGAACGGTATCGCCATCAAGAATACCGGCTTCGATCATCGAATCGCCCGAAACTTCAAGCGCATAATGTTCGCCAGTCCCCAAGAGGGCCGCAGGCACCTGGACGTGAGTGTTTTGGTCGCGCAATGCTTCAATCGGTGTCCCTGCGGCAATACGCCCGAACAAGGGGAGCGATACACTTTCGTGAATTTCGGAAAAAGCAGATGGCACCATGGCCGGGCGATGGGTGGTTTTACGTGCCGCCGTGATCGGGGTTACGCGTGCCGTCGTCGATGTGCTTGGGGTTTCGTCGCTGTTATTGTCGGGCAGGCGCAAAACTTCAAGGGCGCGTGCCCGATGTGCCAGACGGCGGATAAAGCCGCGTTCTTCCAGGCCGGTGATCAAACGGTGGATACCGGATTTGGATTTGAGGCTTAGCGCTTCTTTCATCTCGTCAAATGATGGCGAAATACCATGATCGCGAAGATGATTGTCGATATAGACCAGCAATTCATATTGCTTGCGCGTCAGCATGGCGTTTTCCCGAACCCAAATAAGAACAAATCGAATACGTTATGTTCTACTTTGGTTCCGGTTTGTGGTCAAGCACGTAACGTCAAACTTCACGTTTTCCGTGCATTTTGCCGATTTTAACGCGCAAATACCCTAAATCTGGCAAATCCGCGGGTCGCATTCTGTTCTTTTTTGCGGGCACAATGCGATGTTACCGTTACGCACAGCACAGGTCATTTTGCAATAAAAGTGCCTGATTTTCCGCCTTCCTTGTGAACGACACGAATATTGGTCAGGTGCATGGTTTTATCAACAGCTTTGCACATATCAAAAACCGTCAGGGCGGTGATCGAAACCGCCGTTAGCGCCTCCATTTCAACACCGGTTCGGCCAGATGTTTTGCACGTTGCGGTGATGTCAACGGCACTTTCACCTTCGGCCAGTTGCAAGGTGACAGAAACCGAGTCCAGGGGCAGGGGATGGCACAGCGGAATCAAATCTGCCGTGCGTTTAGCGCCCATGATACCAGCCAGTTGGGAAATGGCCAGGACATCGCCCTTTTTATGACCATGGTTTGCAATCAGGTCGGCAGTTGCCTGTTGCATGGTTACGCGCCCTTTGGCGGTTGCCGTGCGGGTTGTAACGGCTTTTGCCGAAACATCTACCATCACGGCATTTCCGCTATCGTCAAAATGGGTCAGCTTATGGCTCATGCCGGTTTTGCCAGCAGGGTTTGTGTCGCCAGTTTTACGTCTTCCTGGCGCATCAGGCTTTCCCCAATCAAAAAGCATTTTGCCCCGACTTTGCCCATGCGCGCCAAATCATCCGGCGTAAAAATACCACTTTCGGCAACCAGTAACCGGTCGTCATCAACCATCGCTGCCAATTGTTCAGTTGTGGTCAAAGATACTTCCAAAGTTTTTAAATTACGGTTGTTTATACCGATAAGTTTAGATTTAAGTTTAAGGGCGCGTTCGAGTTCGGGGGCGTTGTGGACCTCGATCAGAACATCCATGCCCAGGTTATGGGCAAGGGATTCAAGCTCTGCGGCCAGGACATCATCCAGTGCTGCCATGATCAATAAAATGCAATCGGCCCCCAGCGCACGGGCCTCTGTTACCTGATAGGGATCAACCATGAAATCCTTGCGCAGGACCGGCAGGCTGACAGCGGCGCGTGCTGCTTCCAGATAAGCGTCATTCCCCTGAAAATAGGGAATGTCGGTGAGGACAGACAGGCAACTGGCCCCACCGGCCTGATAGGCCTGTGCCAGCGCGGGGGGATTAAAATCTTCGCGGATCAAACCTTTTGACGGTGATGCTTTTTTAATTTCGGCAATCAACCCGTAGCGACCGGCCGCGATTGAGGTTTCAAGCGATGCAATAAAGCCGCGCGGGGCCGATTGCCCTGCGGCGGCGGCTTCAAGCTCTGATAAGGCTGTTTTGGCTTTGCAGGCGGCAATATGATCGCGTTTGTCGTTACAGATACGTTCAAGAACATCGCTCATGCTGCATTTCCTTCGTTTGAAATCTTCACAAGCTGATCCAGCGTTTGTGCAGCCTTGCCGCTATCGATTGCGTCTTTGGCCTGGGCAATGCCATCGGCAAGATCGCGGGCTTTGTTGGTCACAATCAGGGCCGCTGCTGCATTTAACAGAACAATGTCGCGATAGGCACTTTTTTGCCCGGCCAGCAAATTGCGAATGGCCGTGGCATTTGTTTCGGCATCGCCACCTTTGATATCGTCGAGCGCGGCAAGGGTGATGCCATAATCGGCCGGATTAATGTTAAAGGTCGTGACCTTGCCATCCTTCACTTCGGCAACAAAGGTCGGGCCGGTGACGGAAATTTCGTCCAGCCCGCTATCACCGTGAACGACCCATGCGCGTTCTGATCCCAAACGGTTCAGCACATGGGCAATCGGTTCTACCCAGTCACGGGCGAAAACGCCAATGACCTGATGTTTGGTTTTGGCCGGGTTGGCCAAGGGGCCGAGCAGGTTGAAAATGGTACGTGTGCCCATTTCAACGCGGGTTGGCATCACATGGCGCACGGCAGAGTGATGACGCGGTGCCATCATGAAACACAGATTGATCTGTTTAAGCGATTTTTCCAGCAGGCTCATATCGGCATCAAGATTAACGCCCAATGCGGCCAGCACATCGGCCGAGCCGGACTTGGACGATGCCGCCCGGTTGCCATGCTTGGCAACCTTCGCCCCGCAGGCTGCGGCCACAATCGCCGCTGCGGTCGAGATATTATAAGTACCGCTGCCATCGCCGCCGGTGCCACAGGTATCAACCGCATCGGGGGCTGGGCTCAGGCCGGTCGCCTTGGCGCGCATGGCCCGGGCCGCCCCGGTAATTTCATCAATGGTTTCGCCGCGCAGCCGTAAGGCCATTAAAAACGCCCCCATCTGCGACGGCGTCGCCTGACCGGACATTAAAACGTCAAAGGCTTGCTCTGCTTCCTGTTCGTTTAACGTGGTGCCATTGGCAACTTTGGCCAGTGTTGGTTTGAGATCATGTTCCGTGGACATGGAATGTTCCCTTTTTTTGTTGGCTCCGGTCACTTCAGGCGGCGGAGAAATCAATAAAATTTTTCAAAAGTTCGTGGCCATATTCGGACGCGATGCTTTCCGGGTGAAACTGCACACCGTGAATTTCATGTTCGCGATGGCGCATCCCCATGATCAACCCATCGGCACTTTCGGCCGTAACTTCCAGGCAATCAGGTAATGTTGCCCGGTCAACCACCAGTGAATGGTAACGTGTTGCAATAACAGGTGATGGCAAGCCTTTGAAAACACTGTTTCCTGTATGGATCATACCGTCGGTTTTACCATGCATGCATTGAGGCGCCCGAACAACATCGCCACCAAATGCGGCGCCAATCGCCTGATGCCCCAGGCATACCCCCAAAATTTTTATCTGCCCGGCGGCCTGTTTAATCAGATCCACACAGATGCCAGCCTGTTGCGGGTCGCACGGGCCGGGAGAAATAACAATCCCCTCCGGGCGCATGGCAAGAACATCGGCAACGGTGATCTCGTCATTGCGGACAACTTTGACCTCGGGCCCTAGTTCACGTAAAAAATGCCACAAATTAAATGTGAAGCTGTCATAATTGTCGATGAGCAGATACATCGTGATCCCGGGACTTCCTGTGTTTCAGACGGGGCGAGAATAAACCGCCTTGCCGCTACGTCAAGCGATAGCGGATGTGATTTTTGGGCTTTAACAAGCTGCTAACCACAGATCGGCTAAGAATACCCCGCCAGGATTGATCTGGTAGCGTGCTTGTTCCGTCGCAGGGCAGGCTTGTTTTGCGTTTTTATGGGCATCAAGACCCAAAATTTCATGGATTGGAGATACGGCGTGGCACGGCGCTCAACACCGGCAAAAAAGAAAAAGCCAGCGACACGGGGCAAAGCAAACGTGCGTAAAAAACCGGGCAAAAAGCCAGGTGGTTTTCGGCGGCTGATGTTAGGGGCAGCGATGGTGGCAGGCGCTGTTTCAGCGATGATTGCCGCTGGCAGCATGCTTGAACTTGACCGCGCTGCGCAAAAGGCTGTCAGCAATTCGTCGGCAGGGTCCTCGCAAATCCAAACCCGGGCCGAGCGCGAAACATCAAAGTCGCCCAAACTGGATTTTTCCAATGGATATGAATCGCCAAACAGGCCGGGATATATGGTGGAACGAACCCCGGAAGACATCGATAAAACACAACCCGATGCTTTGTCCCAACCCCGCATCACCCCGGTGCCGAACGTTAACCCGTCGCCCTTGCCCCGAACAGATGCGCCCGCAACCCCGCAAGTGCAATTGGCATGGCAGAAATTCGCCACCCATGTTCCCGATACCGGAAGGGCGCCGGTCATTGCGATTATTATCGACGACGCGGGAATCGACAAAGCCAGAACAGAACGGGCCGCAGAATTGCCCGGTCCAATAACGATTTCATATTTGCCCTATGCCACACATCTGCCTGAGCAGGTGGCGACCGCGCGTAAGCGGGGGCATGAAATTATGCTGCATATGCCGATGGAGCCAACTTCACACACGGTTGATCCGGGGCCACATGCGCTTTTGACCAGTTACGATAAGGTTGCCATTTTAAACGAAATGACCTGGATGCTGGACCGTTTTTCCGGTTATGTCGGGGTTAATAATCATATGGGCAGCAAATTCACATCGGACCCGGAACGGATGGCCGTTGTCATGCAGGTGATGAAGTCTCGCGGGTTGATGTTTTTAGACTCGCGCACCAGCGCAAAATCTGTCGGCTATCAGGAAGCCCAAAAATATAGCGTGCCCGCCATTGAACGCGATGTGTTTATTGATGACGCCGACGAGGCCGATAAAATCAACCAGATGCTGGACCGTGTTGAACATGTCGCAAACAAGCGTGGCTATGCCGTTGCCATTGGCCATCCTCGTGATTTGACGCTGGAAGCGTTAAACAAGTGGATCCCCAAAATGCAGGCGGCTGGTTTTATATTTGTGCCCGCGACCGACATTGTGCGACGAAACAGTGTGAAGGTAACCGGGTGACAAAGCCGGTTGGTGGGCAAAGCGGTGCTGGATAAAAAAACGGGAGCCCATGATCGGCTCCCGTTTTGGTTAATTGGTGCTTATGGTAGCTGTATCAGGCAAAACGATGGGCTTCGCGACAGGCAGCCATCAAGGCACCGGCCTTGTTTCGACATTCCTGATGTTCCATGTCGGGTTTGCTATCGACAACAATCCCTGCACCGGCCTGAATATGGATCATTTCGTCCTTGATCACGGCTGTACGAAGCGCAATGCAGGTATCCATTGAGCCGTCTGCCGAGATATAGCCGATACATCCGGCATAAATGCCGCGTCGCACCGGTTCAAGTTCATCAATGATTTCCATCGCCCGCACTTTGGGCGCACCGGAAACTGTTCCGGCCGGGAAGCCTGCTTTTAAGGCGTCCATCGCATCATATTGCGGGTCTATCTGGCCCACCACATTTGAAACAATATGCATGACATGCGAATAATATTCGATGGTTTCGCGGTCGGTCACGCGCACAGTGCCCGGCTGTGATACCCGGCCCACATCGTTGCGGCCCAGATCCAGCAACATCAGATGTTCGGAGCGTTCCTTGGGATCGTCGAGCAGATCTTTGGCAAGCGCTTTGTCTTCTTCGGAATTCTTACCGCGTTTACGGGTTCCGGCGATGGGGCGAATGGTGACTTCGCCATCGCGCAGGCGCACCAGAATTTCGGGGCTGGCCCCGACCACCTGAAACCCGCCAATATCAAGATAAAACATGAAAGGCGACGGGTTGATGCGGCGTAACGCGCGATAAAAGGCAAAGGGCGGCAACTGATAGGGCAGGGAATAGCGTTGCGACAAAACCACCTGAAAAATATCGCCAGCCCGAATATATTCCTTGGCCTTTTCGACCATGTCATAATAACCGGCTTCGTCTACGCTGACCTGCGGTTCAGGCAGGGCTTCGGGCACGGTACGGGACCTGCGATCAATAAACAGATTGCGTTGAAAGTGTTGCACCACATCGTTCAGGCGTGCACAGGCCAGGTCGTAGGCGGCCGCCGCATCAATGCCGGGTTCCGGCCGCACCGGCGTTACCACGGTCACGGTATCGGCAATGGTATCAAAGCTGGCGGTAACCGTCGGACGAATGAATATTCCGTCGGGCACATCAAGGTTGTCGGGGTTATCGTCAGGCAGTTTTTCCATCAGCCGCACGGTATCATAGCCCATATACCCCACCAGCCCCGCGCTCATGGGCGGTAAATGGTCGGGCAGGTCAATGTGGCTTTCGGCAATCAACGATTTTAAGGCATCAAGCGGTTTTTCGTCCTGATCAATAAACGCCTCCGCATCGGCCATGACGCGACGGTTGATCTCGGCCTTGTCGCCAAAGCACCGCCAGATCAGATCGGGCTTAAAGCCGATAAACGAATACCGTCCCCGGCTGGCACCCCCTTCAACCGATTCCAGCAAATAGGTATTGGGAAGGCCTTCGGCCAGTTTCAGAAACGCTGACACCGGTGTGTCAAGATCAGCGGTAAGGGATGTGTAAACAACCTGCGCAATGCCATTTTCATGGTTGCGGACAAAGTTTTCGAAATCCGGTTTGATGTCCATGACGCAATCCGATCAAAACCAAACATGAAGGTAACTGGAATGAAAAAAAGGGCGATCCGGTAACCGGATCGCCCCGCATGGCCAAACCTGCCTAGTTGGCAGGGGCGCTTTGGGCATAAAGCCCGTTTACAACGCCATTATTGAGGCTGATAGAAATGTTGTTACGCAAATAATCGAGATATTGCGAAACGATATCCTGATTGAGGCTGTCTTGCAGTTCGGAAACAATCGGGTCGTCTTTGCCCGTTGTGTTACCTGCCGGTTTGATGTCATCGAGCACGACAACCGAAACACCGTTTTCACCGATAACCGACTTGGCTTTGCCTTGGGCAAGGTCAAACAGGGCACCGGCAATGGCCGGGTTGGCATCAGTCGACAGGCCACGACCATCACGTTTGGTCATGCCGGTATCGTTAATGCTGTTATCAAGCTCCGCGGCGATGGCATCAATTTTCGCACCCTGATCATTGATACGGGCGGCAAGGGCATCGGCTTTTTCACCCAGCAGGCGCTGTTTCTCATCGGCTTTCCATGCGGTTTCAACAGCATCACGAACATCGTCGAAGGGGCGCACAGCAGACGGGGTAACCTTGGTGACGCTGACAACATAGCGATTGCCGCTCTGGGTCTCTTCCAGAAAGCTTTCATCACCCTCGTTCAGTTCGTAAATCTTGGCGTTGATTTCCTTGCTGTCGACAATGCCATTGCCCAGATCCTGGCCCTTTTTAATGTCGCTCAGGGTGAAAAGCTGTGCATTTACTTTTGCTGCGGCGTCCTTAAGGGACGTCCCGGCACCCAGTTCATCGTCAAGCTGGGCGGCGATGTCAAAAATCTGATCTTCTGCTTTTTGACGTTTAACGCCGTCTTCAACCTGTTTGCGCACTTCATCCAGGCTTTGTTCATGGGCCGGGGTGATTGCGGTAACGCGCATGATGTGCCAGCCAAGCGACGTTTCAACCGGTTCGGAATAACCACCTTCGGGAAGGCCAAATACAGTGTCGCGCAAATCGGGCAGCATGTTTTCCTTGGTGAATTCACCAAGTTTGACCACCGATTCTTTCATGCCGGCCTGTTCGGTCGCGACCTTCATAAAGTCTTCGCCACCCTGAAGGGCTTTATAAGCTTCCGAGGCACTTTCTTTTTCGTTCGGTGCAAACAGGATCTGTTCTACCGCACGTTTTTCCGGCGTTTGAAATTCAGCGATGCGCTGGTTATAGGCATCGAGCAATTCGTCGTCGGTAACGTCCATTGACTGTGCAAGGTGATCAACGGTCAGCAAGGCCAGGGTCGCGTTTCGGGTTTCCGGTGCGGTGAACTGTGCACCATGATCATCATAGAATTTCTTGAGCACATCATCGGACGGGGTTTCGATCGGGGCGATGTCGTCGTCGCCAAGCATGATGAAACGTCCGCTGCGGTCTTCATTGCGATAGGCGGCAATTGCTTTGACCAGCGGTGCGGGCGGGGTGCTGGCGGCACTCAGGCTGCCGACAACCTGCTGGCTCATCAGATCGCTGCGCATGCCGTCAATGAATTCCTGTTCGCTATATCCGTTTTGATACAGGATCTGCAGGAACTTTTGACGGTCAAACTGCCCGGTCGTTTCGTCCTCGAAGCTTTTGTTGTTGAAAATGTTGTCACGGACTTTTTCATCGCTAATGCCGATGCCCGTGTCTTGTGCATTTTCTTCCAGCAACTTTTGCGAGATCAGGCCCTGAACCGTGTTGTTCAGAAGGCCCATCTGAATGGCTTGCTGCTGATCAAAGCTGGGGCCAAAGACCCGGCGCATCTTGTCGATGTTGCGCTTGAAGGCGCGGTCCAGTTCGGCAGGACTGATAGACTGGCTGCCGACTTCGGCGACTTCGCGGGAATTGCCAAGGCTTAGCATCGAGGCATTCAGCCCCCATGCGACAAAGCTGATCGCGATGATGCCAAACAGGATTTTGGCAAAGATGGATTTTGAAAATGTGCGAATGCCAGATAGCATATTCAGTAGCCTAACAATTCGTTGCGTCGGACCGGCGCCAGTTGGCCGGCAACTTTTCATGCCAAAACGGTTCCGGAAACCGGGAAAAACCGTGCGGATCGGTGGCGCATCTTAATGGGGAGACCATAGGGCGGCAACACCCGATTGCATAAGCCGTTTCAATTGCTGATGCAAGGGCCTCCAACTGGACTTGGCCCGGGGGGGCTCACATGTTAAAAAGCGGCCAGCAAACGTTTTATAAGTCGTTGGCCCTGATGCTGTGAAAAATGCCCATTCTGTCAAAATCGGGCTATGTGGCATCTCCCATCAAAAAAAGGAAACATTCAATGTCAGGTCGTCGCCCCTTAATTGCCGGTAACTGGAAAATGAACTGCTTGCGCGCCGATGGTTTGGCACTGGCCAGTGGCCTCGCGGCAAAATTGTCATCTGCGGCAAGCAAACCGGCATGCGATATTTTGTTGTGCCCGCCGGCCACCTTGCTGGCCGACGTGGTGGGGGTTCTTGGGCATTGTGCCATCCATGCCGGGGGGCAGGATTGCCATTTTGACAAAAATGGCGCGCATACTGGTGATATTGCGGCGTCGATGCTGGCTGATATTGGTGCCAGCCATGTCATTGTTGGCCATTCGGAACGCCGTGCGGATCATGGTGAAAGTTCAACGGTTATCCGCCAGAAAACGATTGCTGCCCATGATTCAGGGCTGATTGCGGTTGTCTGTGTGGGGGAAACCGAACAGGAACGTGATCTGGGGGCGGCCATTTCTGTGGTTTGTGGGCAAATGGACATTTCGTTGCCCCAAGGAGCCAATGCGGAAAACACCGTGATTGCCTATGAGCCGGTTTGGGCCATTGGCACCGGGCGTACCGCCGCGGTCGAAGATGTTGCCGAAATGCATGCAGCCATTCGTCGCAAGCTCAAGGAACGGTTCGGCGATGCCGATGAATTTCGTATTCTTTATGGTGGTTCGGTTAAGCCTTCGAACGCGGCGGAGCTGCTGGCGGTTGATAATGTTGATGGCGCGCTTGTCGGTGGTGCCAGCCTCAAGGTCGACGACTTTTGGGGGATTATTGATAGTTGCGATTAGTCGCGGGGCGAGGGCGGCCGCATCCCGCGCGCTTGATAAAAGTCGATGACAGCATGATCGGGGATATCCGTTCCGGGGTGTTTCGCGGCATGCTGGCATTGCAATATAATATTTGGCCGGTACCGGTATTTTCGGAATTTCGATAAATATCAGGCAGCGATGTTGCAATTTGGCGGACGATCGGTGAAAATGGGTTCCCGGCGCAAGATGTTGGATCTTGCCTGAAGCCGGGATCTTTCCCGTACAAATGAACAATGGTGTTTTCCTGCAGGTTGCAGGGAGCGTGTTATTGTGGGCGATTGGCAGTTTATGGTTATAAACCTGCGAAATACGGACTAGCCAACCGTTTCAAAACGCGTTAAACACGCATCAAATTTTGCCCGGTAAGGCAGCAAAATCGTTGCCGCCGGATTTACAAGTCAAGAGTTTTGAGGCCATGCAGACTGTCATTCTGGTTATCCACCTGCTTCTTGCGATCGGCTTGATTGCCGTAATTCTGGTTCAGCGCAGTGAAGGCGGCGGGCTTGGTATTGGCGGCGGCAATAGCGGCGGCGGTAATTTTGGTGTCATGAGTTCGCGCAGTGCCGCGAACCTTCTGACCCGGACGACAGCAATCCTTGCTGCGGCCTTTATGATCACGAGCCTCGGTCTGGCCCTGATGAGCAATAACCGTACCGCACCAACATCGATCCTTGATCAGGTGCCTGCACCCGCTGCGACTTCCAATATGGAAAAAACAGCCCCGGCGCAGGATAGCGGTCCGGCGGCGCCGACCCGCTAAGACATATACCGATATCAGAGGCGGCAAAATTGCCGCCTCAATTTTTGAATTATTGCTCCCCCGGTTCGCAATCTGCGTAACCGTGGCTTTGTGCTTTGAGATGAGGCATAGACATGACCCGTTATATTTTCATTACTGGTGGCGTGGTTTCTTCGCTAGGCAAAGGCTTGGCGTCAGCTGCATTGGGTGCCTCGCTTCAGGCGCGTGGTTTTACCGTTCGCTTGCGCAAGCTTGATCCTTATATCAACGTTGATCCGGGCACCATGAGCCCCTATCAGCATGGGGAAGTTTACGTTACCGAAGATGGTGCCGAAACCGACCTTGACCTTGGTCATTATGAACGTTTCACCGGGGTATCCTCGCGCCGGTCCGATAACGTTACCACCGGACGCATCTATTCATCCGTGATTGCGCGGGAACGCCGTGGCGATTACCTGGGCGGAACTGTTCAGGTCATTCCCCATATCACCGATGCCATCAAGGAATTCGTCCAAAGCGACGCGACCGAAGATTTCGTTCTGGTCGAAATTGGCGGCACGGTTGGCGATATTGAAAGTCTGCCATTTCTTGAATCCATTCGGCAGATGGGCAACGAACTGGGCGATGGCCGGACAATGTTCCTGCATCTTACCCTTGTTCCCTATATCTCGTCTGCGGGCGAATTGAAAACCAAACCGACCCAGCATTCGGTTAAGGAATTACAGTCGCTTGGTATTCAGCCTGATATTTTGCTGTGTCGATGTGATCGCGAAATTCCGGTGAATGAACGCCGCAAAATTGCGCGTTTCTGCAACGTGCGCGAAGCATCGGTTATTCCGGCCTATGACGTCGACAATATTTATCAGGTGCCGATCAGCTATCATAAATACGGCCTTGATAACGAAGTTCTGCATCATTTCGGCCTGCAAGCCCAGGACCCGGATATGGGACCGTGGGAAGATATTTGTGATATCGTTCGCAACCCGGAAGGTGAAGTCACCGTCGGGATTGTTGGTAAATATATCCAGTTGCCCGATGCTTATAAGTCCTTGACCGAGGCCCTGGTTCACGGCGGTATTGCCAACAAGGTCCGGGTCAAAATTGACTGGATCGCGTCTGACGATCTTGAAAAAACCGAAAATGTCAGCGAACGTCTGAGCAAGCTTGATGCCATTCTGGTGCCGGGTGGCTTTGGTGAACGCGGTGCCGAAGGCAAAATTGCCGCTGCCCGTTATGCCCGCGAAAACAAGGTGCCGTATTTCGGGATCTGTTTTGGTATGCAGATGGCCGTTCTTGAAGCGGCTCGTAATCTTGCGGGCATTACCAACGCGTCGTCGTCCGAATTTGGTCCGACCGAAATACCATTGGTCGGCTTGATGACCGAATGGTCCAAGGATGGCGGGCGTGTTGAACGTCGCAGCGGTGAAGATGATCTGGGCGGCACCATGCGTTTGGGCAATTATGAATGCAAGCTGGTAGCTGGTACGCGTGCCCGCGAAATTTATGGTAGTGAAACCGTTCTTGAACGTCATCGCCATCGGTATGAAGTCAATATCAACTTTCTCGAACAGCTTGAGCAGAAGGGCCTTAAATTTTCGGGTCTTTCGCCCGACAGCCGTTTGCCGGAAATTATCGAATATCCGGATCATCCGTGGTTCATCGGTGTACAGTTCCATCCGGAATTGCGGTCACGGCCATTGGAGCCGCATCCGCTGTTTGTGTCTTATATCAAGGCTGCCAAAGAACGTAGCCGTCTGGTTTAACACTGCCTGGAACGTGCAAGGATGTTGAAATGACCGTCGTTAAAACCGTTAAAGTCGGCAATATTGAATTTGCCAATGACAAGCCTTTTGCATTGCTGGCAGGCCCTTGTGCCATCGAAAGCCGTCAGCACGCATTGGAAATGGCAACCGCCCTGAAAGAACTGGCCAGTGCGATGGGCATTGGTCTGGTCTATAAAAGTTCGTTCGACAAAGCCAACCGTACCAGTAATAAATCAAAGCGTGGTGTGGGGTTAAGCGAAGGAATTGATATTCTGGGTGAAGTCAAGGACGTCACCGGCTTGCCGATTGTCACCGATGTTCATTTGCCAGACCAGTGTGCAGCGGTTGCCAAGGTCGCCGATATTTTGCAAATTCCGGCTTTTCTGTGTCGCCAAACAGATTTGCTGATGGCGGCGGCTGCGACCGGCAAGGCAATCAATGTTAAAAAGGGGCAGTTCCTTGCCCCTTGGGATATGGCAAATGTTGCCGACAAAATTGCCGAAGCTGGCAATGGCAATATTATGCTGTGTGATCGTGGGACCAGTTTTGGGTATAATACACTGGTAACCGATTTTCGCGGACTTCCCATCATGGCCCGTCAGGGCTATCCGATTGTGTTTGATGCGACCCATTCCGTCCAGCAACCGGGCGGGCAGGGCGGTACATCGGGCGGCCAGCGCGAATTTGCGCCTGTTCTGGCCCGTGCCGCCGTTTCTGTTGGTGTTGCGGCATTATTTATCGAAACCCACGATAATCCTGATGCTGCGATCAGCGATGGACCCAATCAAATCCCCCTTGGCAAGCTTCCTGAAGTTCTTTCGGTCTTAAAGGAGCTTGACGCGATAGCGAAGGCCAATCCGGTTCGTCTGGATATGTTCGACGCTTGATATTAAGGTGCCGCCATATTTTGTGGCGGCATTTCTTTTATGCTGTAACCGACGCGGCCAAAGATGTTGGTCGTTCCATATGTCAGTAAGGAGAATTGTTTCGTCATGACCGCTATCATTGATATCCGCGGGCGCGAAATTCTGGACAGCCGGGGCAACCCGACAGTCGAGGTAGATGTTACCCTGGAAAGTGGCGCCTTTGGTCGGGCTGCCGTTCCCTCTGGTGCATCGACGGGCGCACACGAAGCCGTCGAACTGCGAGACAAGGAAGAACGTTATCTGGGTAAGGGCGTTACCAAAGCCGTTTCAGCCGTAAATGGCGAAATCTTTGAAGCCCTGGCCGGTATGGATGCGGAAGAGCAGATCGAAATCGATACCGCGATGATTGATCTCGATGGGACTGCTAACAAAAGCCGCCTTGGCGCAAATGCCATTCTGGGTGTTTCCCTTGCTGTTGCCAAAGCCGCAGCCCAGGAATCCGGTTTGCCGTTATATCGTTATATTGGCGGTTCCTATGCCCGGACCCTGCCGGTGCCGATGATGAACATCATCAATGGTGGTGAACACGCGGATAATGCCATTGACGTTCAGGAATTCATGATTGTTCCTGTTTCGGCAGAAACCTGCACCGACGCGATCCGCATGGGCGCCGAGATTTTTCACAATCTGAAAAAATCACTTGCTGCCGATGGCCTCAGCACCTCGGTTGGGGATGAAGGTGGCTTTGCCCCGAATATCGCTTCGACCGAAGCGGCCATCAGCTATGTGATGAAATCAATCGAAGCTGCCGGGTACCGCCCGGGCGAAGACATCATGCTTGCCCTTGATGCGGCTTCGACTGAATTCTACAAAGACGGCAAATATGTTCTTGCTGGCGAAGGTAAGACGTTTGATTCGGACGGCATGGTCAAATACTGGGCCGAACTTGCCAGCAAATATCCGATCTTCTCGATCGAAGACGGCATGTCCGAAGATGACTGGGATGGCTGGGCTGCCTTGACGCGCGAAATTGGCGACAAGATCCAACTGGTCGGCGATGATCTGTTTGTGACCAATCCGGTGCGTTTGGCTGACGGTATTTCCAAGGGCGTTGCCAACTCGATCCTGGTCAAGGTTAACCAGATCGGTACGCTGAGCGAAACCCTTGAAGCTGTCGAAATGGCGCACCGTGCCGGGTATACGGCTGTGATGTCGCACCGTTCTGGCGAAACCGAAGATTCGACCATTGCCGACCTGGCTGTTGCCACCAATTGTGGACAGATCAAAACCGGTTCGTTGTCACGGTCTGACCGTTTGGCAAAATACAACCAGTTGATCCGTATTGAAGAGCAGCTTGGCCTGGCTGCCCGTTTTCCGGGTCGCGCCATCCTGAAAAAATAATGCCTCCAGTTTCGTTTCCATAACGAAATGATAAAAAGCCGCCTTTAAATGAGGCGGCTTTTTGTATTTACGATTTGTTAATTAATCGTAAGGTCGCCAAAAAAAGACGCTTGTTTTTAAAACTCTTTTTACCTTGTTGTGGTCTACTTACCGTTCAGAATAGGGCTTTATGCCGGTCTGAGGCTATAACATGCTGATCTTCAGGTAAAATAACGTCCGTTGTTTTATCGTTCCGGTTTTGAAATATTTTGCTTTAAAATGCGTCTTCCGCTTTGGGGCCTTCGTTCAAATGTCGTCATCTGCACCGGTAATCCGTCGATTTCGACAGGCCATTGCACCTGTTTTTGCCTTTACCGTTATGGTCTATTTTATCTTCCACAGCGTGGAAGGTGACAGGGGGCTTCTGGCCTATTGGTCGATGCAGGACCGGGTGGGCGAAATTGTCAAATTGCGCGTTGATATAAAAGCGCGGCGCGAATTATTAGAGCAGCGCGTGAAGGCATTGCGCCCTGGCAGCCTTGATCCCGATTTGCTGGATGAACGTGCTCGCACTATGCTTGATATGGCCAATCGGGATGACGTTATTATCTTTCATCATGACGGGTATGATCAGCCTTAAAATATGCTGTTTGTGGGCGTGTGGTGGGGCAGGGTGCGGTGCACCCTAGGATGAGTACCGTTTTTCAAGATTTATCTGGCATCTGCGAACACCGATTTTCATTCATCTAAATTGTTTTCGTAAAAGCATAGCATTTGTGACGCTGAGGAATGAACGCATTGGATCGGCTTTGCTCAAATATCTGATAATTCACAAAATATAATTTTAACCGTTAAAACTACAATTAACCAATAATTGGTTTATTTGTGATTGTGCATTGCAAAACAATGCTTTAACGCTCCCAAGATAGCTTGCTTATGTGCGTTGTTTTGGGTAGTTATTTCGGTGGTCCAATACCGAATTAAGCTGCTTTTCAAAGAAGCTTAAGCGAGCCATCCACCGGGAGGAACCATGGCGACCCTAAAACGCAAACGCGCCACGACGCGCGCCGACAATCAGGCGAGCAGTGACGATCTCCTCAAATATTACCGCGATATGCTTCTGATCCGCCGTTTTGAAGAAAAGGCCGGCCAGCTTTATGGCATGGGCCTGATCGGTGGTTTTTGCCACCTTTATATCGGTCAGGAAGCTGTTGTTGTTGGTATGCAGGCTGCAACATCGGGCGAAGATGGTGTGGTTACCAGCTACCGTGATCATGGACATATGTTGGCGTGCGGGATGGATTCCGCAGGCGTCATGGCCGAATTGACAGGTCGCGAGGGTGGTTACTCTCATGGCAAGGGCGGTTCGATGCATATGTTCTCCAAGGAAAAGAACTTTTACGGCGGTCACGGTATTGTCGGCGGACAGGTTCCGCTTGGCACCGGTATTGCCTTTAATTACAAATATCGCGGCGAAGACAAGGTTTGTTTGACCTACCTTGGTGACGGTGCTGTCAACCAGGGGCAGGTTTATGAATCTTTCAACATGGCCGCCCTTTGGAAGTTGCCGGTCATTTACTGTATCGAAAACAACCAGTATGCGATGGGCACATCGACCCAGCGTCACTCGGCCAGTCCGGATCTGTATTTGCGCGGCGAAGCCTATGGCATTCCGGGTGAACAGGTTGACGGCATGGACGTGCTGGCGGTGAAAGAAGCCGGTGAACGTGCTGTCAAACATTGCCGTGAAGGCAATGGACCCTACATTCTCGAGCTTAAAACCTATCGTTATCGTGGCCACTCGATGTCCGATCCGGCAAAATACCGGACCAAGGACGAGCTGGACAAGATGCGCAAGGAACATGACCCGATCGACATGGTCAAAAAGCTGTTGATCGATGCAAGCATCCTTGACGAAGACGGTCTCAAAGAGATTGACAAGGAAGTGAAGGCAGAGGTCGCCAAATCTGCGGAATTTGCACAGAACAGCCCCGAACCCAATCCGTCGGAACTGTTTACCGACATTTTGATCGAAGTCTGATTCAGATTTTGCAAAATCCGCTTTTGACCAGAAATTTTCCCGCAAAAAGGGGGAACCATGCCGATTGAAGTTTTGATGCCCGCATTGTCTCCGACAATGACAGAAGGCACCCTTGCCAAGTGGAATGTCAAAGAAGGCGACACCGTTCAGTCCGGTGATGTCCTTGCCGAAATTGAAACCGACAAGGCGACGATGGAAGTCGAAGCCGTTGACGAAGGTAAAATTGGCAAGATCGTTGTTGATGCCGGGACGGAAAACGTCGCCGTCAATGCCGTTATTGCCTATATCCTTGAAGAAGACGAAGACGCCTCTGCGCTTGATAATGTTAATCTTGGCAAGGCCCAGGCTGCACCGGCGCCCAGCGAAGAAAAATCTTCTTCCTCGGAAAGTGCTCCTGCCACGGCTTCTGCACCGGTGAAGGCGTCGGGCGCGATTGAGCGCACCGACAAAGAACCCCGCGCCATGAGTGAAATGAACGAAACGCGCGACGAAAAAACCTATACCAAATTCAAAACCCAGACCGTTCGTGAAGCCTTGCGCGATGCGATGGCCGAAGAAATGCGGTCTGACGAAAATGTTTTCGTCATGGGGGAAGAAGTTGCGCAGTATCAGGGGGCTTATAAAGTTACCCAGGGTCTGCTTGACGAATTTGGCGATCGTCGCGTCGTTGATACGCCGATCACGGAATATGGCTTTACCGGTCTTGGTACCGGGGCTGCATTCATGGGGCTGCGTCCGATTGTTGAATTCATGACATTCAACTTCGCCATGCAGGCCATTGACCATATCATCAACTCGGCTGCGAAAACGCTTTATATGTCCGGTGGCCAGCTAGGCTGCCCGATTGTGTTTCGGGGTCCGAACGGTGCGGCAGCCCGCGTGGGTGCCCAGCATTCACAGTGCTATGCATCCTGGTATGCGCATTGCCCGGGGCTTAAGGTGGTTGCACCTTATTCTGCCGCCGATGCCAAGGGCCTGTTGAAGGCTGCCATTCGTGATCCGAACCCGGTTGTGTTTCTGGAAAACGAAATCCTGTACGGGCAAAGCTTTGAAGTTCCCGATGATGACAATTTTGTCCTGCCGATTGGCCAGGCCAAGATTGAACGCGAAGGCACCGATGTTACCATCGTTGCGTTCTCGATCATGGTTGGCAAAGCCCTGAAGGCCGCTGCAAAGCTGGCGGAAGAAGGCATTTCGGCCGAGGTCATCAATCTTCGCACCATTCGTCCGCTTGATGTGAACACCATCGTGCGTTCGGTGATGAAAACCAATCGTTTGGTGACATGTGAAGAAGGCTGGCATTTTGCCGGTATCGGTGCGGAAATCGCTTCGGTGATCATGGAACATGCGTTTGACTATCTTGATGCACCGGTTGCCCGTGTTGCCGGCGAAGATGTTCCGATGCCTTATGCGGCCAATCTGGAAGTTCTCGCATTGCCGCAGGAGCAACATATCGTCGATGCGGCCAAGGCCGTTTGCTATCGTTAAACAAAAACGGACAAGGGGTTGGCGCACCATTGGTGCTGCCACCCCGTTACCGGGAGATTGCATCCATGCCAGTTAAAATTCTGATGCCGGCGCTTTCGCCGACCATGACAGAAGGCACCTTGGCCAAATGGCTCGTCAAGGAAGGGGACACCGTTGAATCGGGCGATGTCCTGGCCGAAATCGAAACCGACAAGGCGACGATGGAAGTCGAAGCTGTCGATGAAGGAAAAATCGGTAAAATTCTTGTTGAAGCAGGCACCGAAGGTGTGGCCGTGAATGCGGTAATTGCCTTGCTTTTGGAAGAAGGCGAAGACGAGAAGGCCCTTGAAGGGGCCGATACGTCAGGTCCGAATGTCGGGGCAGATGCCCAAGCATCGGCCCCGACCAAAGATGAGACGCCCGAAGGCAAGGATGTTGCCCCGGCCGCTTCGAGCGCATCTGCTGCCAGCAAAGACGGGGAGCGGATCACGGCAAGCCCGCTTGCGCGTCGTATCGCGTCGCAGGAAGGTGTTGAACTGTCCGGCGTTGATGGCTCCGGGCCGCGGGGACGTATCGTCAAGCGTGATATCGAGGCTGCCCTCAGCAACAAACCGGCAGCCAGGGCCGAAGCACCTGCCGCCGCAAAATCCGAAACACCTGCGGCCAAGGCACCTGCTGCTTCGGGTTGGAACCCGGATCTTACCGGCCTGCCCGAATACGAAGAAATTCCGAACACGACGATGCGTAAGGTTATTGCGCGCCGCCTGACGGAATCCAAACAACAGGTTCCGCATTTTTATCTGACCATTGATTGCCAGATCGACAACCTTCTGTCGGTTCGCAAGCAGCTGAACGAAAAAGCCGCAGACGGTGTCAAGGTGTCGGTCAACGACATGGTTATCCGGGCATCCTCGATTGCGCTCAAGCGTGTTCCGGCCGCTAATGCGGTTTGGACCGATGCGGCCATTTTACAATGCAAGCAGCAGGATATTTCTGTTGCCGTCGCGATTGATGGTGGCCTGATCACGCCGGTCATTCGGAATGCGGGTGGCAAGGGCCTTGCCGAAATCTCGACCGAGATGAAAGCACTGGCCGCCAAGGCCCGTGATGGCAAATTGCAGCCTCAGGAATTCCAGGGCGGGACCTTTTCGGTTTCCAACCTTGGCATGTTTGGCATCAAGGACTTTGCCGCCATTATCAATCCGCCGCAAGGTTGTATCCTGGCCGTAGGTGCCGGGGAACAGCGCCCGGTGGTTAAGGATGGTGCCCTGGCAATTGCAACCGTCATGAGCTGCACCCTGTCTGTTGATCATCGGGTGGTTGATGGTGCGGTTGGTGCCCAGTTTATGGCTGAATTCAAAAAGCTGATCGAAGATCCGATAAGCATGCTGCTTTAAGGTCTGGTTGCGCGGGGGCTTTAACAAGTCCCCGCAAGCTTTTGAATGATATACCTGTATGCAAAAACCGTGCAGGTTAAGGAGATGCAAAATGGCGGAAAACAATTTCGACGTTATCGTGATTGGTGCCGGTCCTGGTGGTTATGTTACTGCCATTCGTGCGGCCCAGCTGGGGCTGAAGACGGCCGTTGTCGAACGCGAACATCTGGGCGGTATCTGCCTGAATTGGGGCTGTATCCCGACCAAGGCTCTGCTGCGCTCAGCCGAAGTTTATCGCAACATGAAACACGCCAAAAATTATGGCTTGTCGTGCGATAACCCGTCCTTTGATTTTGAAGCCGTTATTCAGCGGTCGCGTGGCGTTTCAAAGCAACTGGCAGGCGGTGTCGGCATGTTGCTTAAAAAGAACAAGGTTACCGTGATTAACGGTGAAGCCAAATTCGACGGTCCGAAAAAGATCAATGTCGAAGGTAAGGATAAAGGCACCTACACGGCCAAACATTATATCATTTCCACTGGCGCGCGCGCGCGTGCGCTGCCGGGACTTGAGGCCGATGGCAAGGTTGTCTGGGATTACAAAAAGGCGATGACGCCTGATAAAATGCCCAAGAGCCTCCTGGTTGTCGGGTCGGGTGCGATTGGTATTGAATTTGCCAGCTTTTATCACACCATGGGCGCTGAAGTGACCGTGGTTGAAATTATGCCGCAGATCATGCCGGTTGAAGACAAGGAAGTCGCGGCGCTGGCGCAGAAAATGATGACCAGGGACGGGATGAAAATTCTGACCGAAGCCAAGGTTGCCAATCTGAAGCGCAATGCCGACAACGTTGTTGTTACGATCGAAACCAAAGATGGTAAAAAGCAGGACCTGACGGTTGATCGTGTGATTTCGGCTGTGGGTGTGATTGGCAATACCGAAAATCTTGGCCTTGAAAGCACCAAGGTTAAAGTCGAACGAAACGTGATTGATACTGACGAATTTTCACGGACGGCCGAGCCGGGTATTTATGCCATTGGTGACGTGGCAGGTCCGCCGATGCTGGCCCATAAGGCGGAGCACGAAGGCGTTATTTGCATTGAGAAAATTGCCGGTGAAAAGAATGTTCACCCACTTGATCCGCGCAAAATTCCTGGTTGCACCTATTGTCATCCCCAGGTTGCAAGTGTTGGCCTGACCGAAGCCAAAGCCAAAGATGCAGGCTATGATGTCAAGGTTGGCAAGTTTCCGTTTATTGGCAATGGCAAGGCCGTAGCCCTTGGCGAGGCCGAAGGTTTGGTCAAAACCGTATTTGATGCCAAAACTGGCGAATTGCTGGGCGCACATATGGTTGGCACCGAGGTAACCGAACTGATCCAGGGTTTTGTGATCGCGATGGGGCTGGAAACCACCGAGGAAGACCTGATGCACACGGTGTTTCCGCATCCGACCCTTTCTGAAATGATGCATGAATCGGTTCTTGACGCCTATGGGCGTGCGATTCATTTCTAAGTCATTATATGTGCGATACGGCAGGTTCCTTTGTGTATCTGTCGTATCGGCCATGTCGAATGTCAGTTTGACAATATGACAGCAGGACGGCACATTGCCTGCCATTCCATCCTTCGGAGGTTTAAATGTCCACGACGCGCAACGAGGTACGAGCTCTTCGTCACCCGGAAAAGCAAAAGAACCCGGACCGTCCTTCTGGTCGTAAACCGGAATGGATTCGCGTTAAGGCACCCACTTCCAAGGGCTATCAGGAAACGCGCGATCTGGCCCGTGGCCTGAATCTCCATACCGTGTGCGAAGAAGCCGCATGCCCCAATATTGGCGAATGCTGGCAAAAAAAGCATGCCTCCTTCATGATCATGGGCGATACCTGCACCCGTGCCTGTGCGTTTTGTAATGTTAAAACCGGGATGCCAAACCCGCTTGACCCGTTCGAGCCGGAAAATCTGGCAATGGCGGTTGCCGACATGGACCTTAAGCATGTTGTGATTACCTCGGTGGACCGGGATGACCTTGCCGATGGTGGTGCCATGCATTTTGCCCGCGTGATTGAAGCCATTCGCCATAAATCGCCGGAAACCACCATTGAAATTCTAACGCCCGATTTCCGCGACAAGCCTGGCGCAGTCGAGATCGTAGCGAAGGCCCGCCCGGATGTGTTTAATCACAATCTGGAAACAGTTCCGCGTCTGTATCCGTCCATTCGCCCGGGGGCTCGCTTTTATCAGTCGTTGCGCATTCTTGATCGTGTCAAACAGATCGATCCCACAATTTTTACCAAGTCGGGTTTGATGGTGGGGTTTGGCGAACAGCGCCATGAGCTGAGCCAGGTGATGGATGATCTTCGTGTTGCCGATGTCGATTTTCTGACCATCGGCCAGTATTTGCAGCCAACCCTTAAACATGCGCCGGTTGATCGGTTTGTGACACCGGACGAGTTTAAGGAATATGCGTCGATGGCGCGTGCCAAGGGTTTTTTGATGGTTGCATCAACGCCGCTAACGCGTTCAAGCTATCATGCCGACCGTGACTTTGCTGAAATGCGCGAAGCGCGTGAGAAGAAGCTGGCGACGAGTGCAAAGCCGAGTGCGGCGGAATAATCCGCAACCATTTGTCACAGTATTTTTGAAAAGACGAGTAGGAGATCACTTTGCCGACGCATGCGGAGCGCAGAAAGCTACCCTATACGCCGGAACAGTTATTCGATCTCGTTGCGGATATCGATGCCTATTCGGAATTTCTGCCCTGGTGCGTGGCATCACGGGTACGGAAACGTGACGGAAACGAACTTCATGCTGATCTGGTGATCGGTTTTAAGATGTTTCGGGAAAAATACACATCCAAGGTCACGCTGGATCGTCCGAATCGGGTTGATGTCGAATATTTGCAAGGTCCGTTTAAATACCTCAACAATCACTGGGAATTTCAACCTTCCGATGATGGTGGAACGTTTCTGGATTTTTATGTCGATTTCGAATTTAAATCCGCGATTTTGCAGAAAATGATTGGCATGGTTTTTAACGAAGCTGTGAAGTTGATGGTGGGATCATTTGAAAATCGCGCGCGTCAGGTTTATGGCGACAATGGAATTGCATCTGTGCGCCTGTAATACCAGTTGTCTATGAGAACAACTCATTGAGAACTGGTTAGGCGCGACGGCGTAGCGTGGCGAGAAGAATTTAAAAACGCCGGAATGTTACTTTTGTAATGCGCCGGCGTTTTTGATTTTGTTGTGCGACCTTTTACGTCAGGGCAGTTTTGCTGTTGCCACCATTTCCCGGATCATGGCAAACGCCGTTAGAATGGTTTGGCGTCGCACCTGATGCCGGTCACCCTTAAAAACACGGGATTGATGCAGGGTAGGGCGGTGCGCCCCCGCACAGCCAAAATGAACCAGCCCAACCGGTTTTTCCGGGCTGCCACCCCCCGGTCCGGCAATGCCGGTTACAGCAACACTTATCGTTGCCAGGGGGCTATGGCGCAAAGCGCCTTCAGCCATGGCACAGGCAACCGGTTTTGATACGGCACCATATTGTTCCAGCAAATTTCCCGAAATGTCCAGCATTGCCATTTTGGCTTCGTTTGAATAGGTGATGAAGCCGCCATCGACCACACTGGAACTTCCGTCAATAGCGGTCAGGCAGCCGCCAATCAACCCGCCAGTGCAGCTTTCTGCTGTGGCGACCAGCTCTCCGTTCTGACGACAGAGATCAACAATGGCACGGGCTGCGGTCAGCATCTCGGGATCGGGGATCATTTAAGGAAACCTTCGGCGAAATGGGAAACCAGTGCTAATAAAATCATGCCAAATCCACCGGCTAAAATATCATCAAACATAATACCAAAACCACCCCCGACGCGGCGGTCCACCCAGCTGATCGGCCAAGGTTTGAGGATATCAAAAAACCTGAAAACAACAAAGGCCAGCAACATCCATGCGATGTCCATCCATGATCCCGAGAGAGGAACGGCCAGCAGGCAGAGCCATTGTCCGGCAACTTCATCGATAACAATTTCGCCTGGATCATGAATTCCGATCATTTTGCTATAGGAATCGGAAACAAAAACCCCATAAATAAAGACAATGGCGGTTGCAAGCAGCAGAGTTGTGTTACTCCCTGCTATGACAAGAATCCATCCGAGCGGCAACGCAGCCAATGAACCAGCCGTTCCCGGTGCTTTGGGCACCTTGCCACTGTAAAACCAGGTGGCAGATGCGGTAATGATGATTTGGTTAAGGCGCATAACACTTTCGCATATGTCTAATGGGTATAGATACCTGACTTATCATAGCCAATAGGCTGTGGCGCGAGGTTTTTTGAGGTTAATGTAGTGTTAACGCGCTTGCCACGCTGCTCTCTTGCAGGTAGCGTGACTATCGAAACAGTAATGGGACAAACGTTGGCATCAATCGGGGGGCCCGGCTTTGATGCTAAAAAATGAACATGGATAAAAAGGACATAGCCGGACAGATGTCTTTGGTGGGGCGCATTAATAATATAATTGAAAAGTGGTTTCCGGATCGGGAAGTTCTTGTTCGCTCCAATGATTCTGTCACACAGGTTCATCTTGGACGTCGACGTCAGTTAATAGTTGGTGTTGCCGGTATTTTTTTGATTGTCTGGACTGTTGGTTCAACCGGGGTTGGCTATTATTTTAGCCATCGGCTGAATTTGCGCGAAGAACAGCTTTTTCGCAGCGAACTGGCCTATAGTGAACTGATCAACAGGGTTACAGACAGCCAGAAAAAATTCAGTGAGATTACCTCGCAGATGGAAGATACCCATCATAATCTGTTGAGTATGGCCGAGAAGAATCTGAAATTGCAGGCGAGGGTACAGGATTTCAGCCTGAAACTTGCCGACAGTGAGAAGGAAAAATCGAGGATATCATCGTTGCGGTCCTCGATGGATAACCAGATGAACGCTTTGGGGCAGCAGATAGACGGTATCACCAACCGCAATATTGCGCTTCGCGACGAACTGGAAACCGTTGAAACAGTGATGACGCGCGTGATGCGAGAACGCGATCAGGCCATTTCACGATCAAAGTCGTTGCAGGGTGAACTGGTGATGGCAAATCAGCGGATAGCCGATTTGCATACGGTTCAAAAACAAGCACTTGAACGGGTTGCCGAACATGCGGGCTCGTCGATTTCCGATTTGAAATCGGTCCTGAAAATGACGGGTGTTCCGATCAATGAATTGACCGAGGAGGGCACGACCAGCAATGTTAAACGTGTCCTTGATGCTGGTGTCGGCGGGCCATTTGTACAGTTTGAACCTGAAACGCCTGAAGACGAACTTTTTATGAATGCGGCTTTGGCGGTTGGCAACCGGATGGACCAGTTGGCCAATCTGCAAAAGGTGATTAATCGCTTGCCCTTTGGCGAGCCGACTGAAAATTATTACGTTTCCAGCAAGTTTGGCAAACGTAAGGATCCTTTTAATGGAAAATGGTCTTTTCATTCCGGCGCCGACTTGGCAGCCCCGATGAAAACACCAATTTATGCCACCGCACCTGGTGTGGTGTCGCATGCAGGATGGACTGGCGGATACGGCAAAATGGTCGAGATTGACCATGGAGACGGCCTTAAAACCCGCTATGGCCATCTGATGAAGGTCCTCGTAAAGAAGGGTCAAAAGGTGAAATATCAAGATATCGTTGCACTGATGGGTAGCACGGGCCGTAGCACAGGAAGTCATGTTCACTATGAAGTTCTGGTAAATGGCAAACAGGTCGATCCCATCAAGTTCATAAAGGCGGGACATTATGTTTTCAAGATCACACAAAACACAAGCGAGCACAAATAACACCCAGACTAACCATTCACCTAACAAGGCGGGTGGACTATCGGTTATTAATTCGGATCTTCGTATTTCCGGTGACCTGATTTCTGAGTCAGACGTCCAGGTTGACGGTTTTGTCGATGGTGACATACGGACACGCAATCTGACGATTGGTCAGAACGGTGAAGTGCGTGGGGAAATTATCGCAGATCGCGTCCGCGTTTGCGGGAAAGTCACCGGTCAGATCCGGGCCAAGGATGTTTCCCTGGCTGATTCTGCCAAAATGATTGGCGACATTTTGCACCAAACCCTGGCAATCGAGCCTGGTGCCCATCTTGAGGGGCATTGTCGGCGTATCGAAAGTGTCGAGGAAGGTGGTCTGACGGTTATTCAGGCTGGCAAAATCGTTGCGTCAAACGTGAAGAAAGAACAGTAAGGTTTTTCTTGAATGCCATTCAGCTTTATGGGTGAGCACAAGACGGAAGTTACATGTTAAAGATGCATTATTAAAACAGCCAGGTAGCTTCGCAACCTGGCTGTTTGTTTGTCAAAATACTGAAAATAATTCTACAATAAGCGACTACGCTGCTTTTGGTATTCCGGCCAAAGGTAAAATTTCATCTAATCGGGCAACAACAATGTCGGCCTTATGCGACAGGCGCTCGGCCGGTTGGGCGGTGCGATTGATCCATACGGTTTTAAAGCCGAATTGCCCTGCACCCGCTACATCCCAACCGTTTGACGACTGAAACGAAATTTCACCGGGCTCAAGTTCAAGTTTGTCGCAGGCCAGCTGGTACACGCTCGGATGCGGTTTGTAGGTGCGCACATCGTCCACGCACAGGATCTCGTCGAAAAGTGACAGGATGCCGGATGACTTTGCTGTCGCAATCAGCATGTGCCGGGCGCCGTTTGACAGGATTGCCAATTTGTGGCCGCTTTTTTTCAGGGTTTTAAGTGTCTCGACAACATCGGGGAAGGTGTCGAGCGACAGATAGGCTTCCATTAGACGCGACCGTAAAACAGGGTCGTCTTTGCCGATGACGGCCATCGCATAGTCAAGGGCGTCGCCGGTCACATTCCAGAAATCGGTAAAATCGTTCATCAAGCTGCGCAACCAGCTATATTCAAGCTGCTTCCTGCGCCACAAATCAGACAGTTTATCGGCGTCATCCCCCAGGCTTTCCTGAAGCCGCTTGCTTACCGATCCAACGTCAAACAACGTTCCATAAGCGTCAAAAACAAATGCGCGGCAGGATGAAATGGAAATTTCGGTCATTGGGTCAAGCCTCGTTTTCTGTCTCTGTCACCGAAAACACGGCGTTGGTGCCGGTCTCGTGCGACTCGCAATTTGGCAATTAGCGCGATAGGCGTGCGGATTATTTGGGCGTGGTTTTTTTATCGGGTTCGGTTGCGTCCGGGCTTTCCTGGCTCATCGCAATTTCATCACGGGCAAAGCGCCGTCGATAAACATAGGTTCCCTCCATCACCCGCTGAACATAGTTCCGGGTTTCCTTGTAGGGAATCATTTCGATCCAGTCGATGGGATCAACATCGGGTTCACGCGGGTCGCCATATTCGGAAATCCATTCCTTCACCCGCGACGGACCGGCATTATAGGACGCGATGGTCAAAATTTCAGCACCATTCCAGCGATTTAACAGTTTTGATAAATATTGGCGCCCCAACTGGATGTTGAAGCCGGGATCCTCGGTCAGGCGTTGAACATTAAAAGGCAAATCCAGGTTATGTGCCATGCGTTCTGCCGTCGCAGGCATTAATTGCATCAATCCACGCGCCCCCGCATAAGAAACGGCTGCCGGGTTAAACAGGCTTTCCTGACGCATAATTGCATGGACCAACCCTGGATCCGGGTTCTGTCCGCCAGGGACCAGATCATAGACCGGGTAGGCGGCATCAAGGTAACCACCACCTGAACGAATCCCGCGCTTGGCGGCAATCACGGCCAGGTCCGTACGCCCGTATTCCGTCGCCAGCCCGGTTGCCATGGCCAGCATTTCGGGGCTGTCAGATTGATCGACAAGTGCCATGATAAAGGGGCGGATGATATTGCCCAGTCCCATGTCACCCAGTTCACGAGAAACTTTTGTTAGTTCATTGTTTTCAAACCGTTTTCTTTGTTCATTTGTGGGGTGGGCCTGCTCGACCTGGTAATGGACTGTGCCGCCGAGCTCGTCATTGGCAAGCTGGCCGTAAAAGGTGTGGGCATGGTCAGCCGCCAGAAGGAACCACTTCCTGGCTCGGGCCTTGTCGCCCATTGCCTTGCAGGCGCGCCCCGCCCAATAAGCCCCGCGTGACTGACTGATGGGGTACTGAACAACATCATACAGATTTTGGAAATGTTGCAGGGCGATTTGCGAATCGCCCAGAAATTCAAGTGCGATCCAGCCTGCCAGCCATTCGGCGCCAGCAATATCGGCAGGTTCGGTTTGCCCGTGATTGGCAACCAGGCGGTAGGCGTCGGTGATATACCCTTCTTGCAGGGCGCGACGTGCCAGAATGGCTTTTTCCGTCCACCAGTATTCGGGGCGAATCGATATATAAGCCAGATCATTTGCCTGGTGCAGCAAAAGGTCGCGGGCGTCCTTGTCCTGATCGTTGATGCGCCGCCAGCGGACACGCTCATACATCAGCCCCGGGTTTTTCTGGTATTTTGCAGGCACATTTTTGATTGCGGCATCAACATTGCCTTTGCGTTCGCGCAAGGCAAGACGTGCTTCTGCCAGCTTTTGATAATCGGCACTGACATGCTTCATCATTCGGCTGGCGGGGTGGGTGCGCCCTTCCCACAACAGGCGGTCCAGCCGCGCTTCGTGGGTGGCCTCGTCGATATATTTGCCGTAACGGTCGATAAAACGGTTTGCTTGGCCTGTGCCGAAATTTGCGTTGATCCAGCTGTTGCGAATCAGGGCAATGGCGGCATCTTTTTCACCAACGGACAGCAGGGCCGAAATTTGCCGGGTTGCGCCATCGGCAGTAACCGGCGCGGACCGCTTGAACCAGGCCAGAATTTCAAAATCCGGCACGGCGTCGGTCATGGCTTCTTCGGCGCGCTGACGCAGCAATGCCTGACTTGGCCAATTTGGGTTGGCGTCAATAAATTGCGTGATTTCCGCAAAGGATCGATTGGAATTCGGGCTGGTCAGCCACATCCATTCAACCGCTTTTTGAAGCAGCGGATCATCAAAAGCGGGCAGCAATTCCGAAACGTTTTTGGTGTCGCCTTTTTCAAGCGCATCAAGAAAAACATTCAATCGCGCCCTGCTGATGGCCGAAAATGCCGGCGAGGGAGGTGACATAACAAGTGGTGACGGATCAGGCATGGCCGCATTCGCCGCGTTTGAATAGCAGGCTGTGGCAATAAAATATGCTGTGCCCATTGTCGCTGCATACGCAGAAAACCGGCGGATATTAACGTTCGCCATCGGAAAAACCCCTTATGCCTCAGGGCGAAAATTGCACTAAAGACAGTTGCTATTATGGCAGCGAAACGAACAAAAGCCAAACAGTCCCGAAACAATTCGTTCTGGTGCTTGCGGTAGGCGTGAACTGAGGCTATTTTCGCGACGCTTTTTAATCCGCATTATGATTTGGAGATATCGATGTTTAAGGGTTCGATTACCGCTTTGATTACGCCGTTCACCACAAATGGGGTGATCGACGAAAAAGCGTTCCAGTCTTTTGTGGATTGGCAGATAAAACAGGGCACGACCGGTGTGGTGCCGGTCGGAACCACCGGCGAATCCCCGACACTTAGCCATGCAGAACATCATCGTGTGGTTGAATTGGCCCTGGAAGTGGCCAAGGGGCGCGTACCTGTTATTGCCGGAACCGGTTCAAACTCAACGGTCGAGGCCGTTTCACTGACGCGTCATGCGCAGAATGCCGGTGCAGACGCCGCCCTGGTGGTGACACCGTATTACAATAAGCCAACCCAGGCCGGTTTGTTCGCACATTACAAGGCCATTCACGATTCGACCGATATTCCGATTGTTATCTATAACATTCCCGGTCGTTCCGTGATTGACATGACCGTTGCAACAATGGCCGAACTGGCAAAATTGCCGCGTATTGTCGGCGTCAAGGATGCGACCAGCGATCTGGAACGTCCGGCTTTGATGCGTATTGCTGCCGGACCAGATTTTTGCCAGCTTTCTGGTGAAGATGGCACAATTGTTCCTTTCCTGGCGCAGGGCGGGCATGGGTGCATTTCCGTGACGGCAAATATTGCACCGCGCCTGTGTGCCGATTTGCAAACTGCATGGCGTGACGGGAACATCGCCAAGGTTCAGGAGTTGAACTATCGTCTGATGCCGGTTCATAAGGCCATGTTCTGCGAAGCAAACCCTGGTCCCGTTAAATATGCGGCATCGCTTCTGGGCCTGTGCACGGCGCATATGCGTCTGCCGATGGTCGAAATTGCCGACGACTCCAAACAGCGTGTTGAAGCAGCGCTGAAATCCGCCGGTCTTCTTTCCTGATTCTTCAGGAACCGGCCAACAAGTTTTTGAGATGGCTGCAAAAAAAGAACACAGCAATAGCAAGTTGGTGGCGCAAAATCGCCGGGCCCGTTTTGACTATTTCCTGACGGAAACATTCGAGGCGGGGCTGGCTTTGCGCGGCACCGAGGTGAAATCACTTCGAGAAGGCAAAGGAAATATTCAGGAATCCTATGCCGAACCGAAGAACGGGGAAATTTGGCTGATCAACGCCTATATTCCCGAATATCAAAGCAAGATGCCCTTTGGGCACGAAGAACGCCGGCCACGCAAACTGCTGCTGCATAAGCGTGAAATTGCCAAAATGTCCGATGCCGTAAACAAGAAGGGCACCACGCTGGTGCCGGTTAAGGTCTATTTTAATGACCGCGGAATTGCGAAACTTGAACTGGCAATCGGTGAAGGCAAGCGAAAATCGGACAAGCGCGATGCCATCAAGGCCCGTGACTGGCAACGCGATAAAGCCCGTATTTTACGCGAGCATTAAGCAAATCACGGTTTTGGCGACAGTGGAAACTGGTTGTCGCCATCACGTGTTGTTTGATTGCACAATCATATCGTCGAGAAAAATGGTACAGACATGGTGAACGTGTCTGTGCCATTTTTCGTATACAGAGTGTGAAGAAGGAGGCAGACGTGACCCGTGCTTTTACCGGCAATATTCGTGACAAACTGATTGCAGCCAAGCAGCAATGGGCAGAAAAAGGCCGCCTGTTAACGGGCGTTCATGACGAAAATCACGAAAACAGGCTGCCGCCCGGGCAGCGCGAGGTAAAAGACTGGCCGGTGCTGGACCTGGGCATCACGCCGCATTTAAACGAAGCAGACTGGCAATTGGCAGTGAAGGGCGAGGTGGCAAATCCGGTTTCACTTTCAATGACCCAACTGCTAGACCTGCCTGCCTTTTATGATTGCAGCGATATTCATTGTGTAACGTCCTGGTCCAGATACGAAAATCACTGGCAGGGTGTTTCGGCACGGGAACTGGCCCGTTTGGTGCAGCCGACGGACGCGGCCAGGCATGTGCTGTTTACCGCACATGATGGCTATACCACCAATGTCACGATCGAACAGTTTCTCGATGACGATGTTTTACTTGCCCACCATTGGCAGGACCAACCGATTACAGACGAACATGGGGGGCCTGTGCGTGTAGTGATCCCAAAGCTGTATTTTTGGAAAAGTGCCAAATGGGTTCGCGAGATTACCTTTTCAAAAACTGATAAACCCGGCTTTTGGGAAACACGCGGCTATCACAATAATGCAGACCCGTGGACCGAGCAGCGATACGATTAACGTTGCCGGTCATGAACAGGAGCAACCCGAATGTGGCCATTTGCAAGAATTATGATTGTTGCAGCAGGTGTAACGGTTTTGGGCCTTTTACCCGCCACAGGAGGCGAAATGACAAGCGCATATGATTTTGAATTTGAAACGATCGATGGCAAGGCATTGCCGTTACAATCGTTTGCAGGCAAAGCCGTCCTGATTGTTAATACGGCATCCTTTTGTGGATTTACCCCACAATATGATGGGCTGGAAGTATTATGGCAGCAGCGGCGTGATGAGGGTGTGGTTGTTCTGGGAGTGCCGTCCGGCGATTTTGGCGATCAGGAATATGCAAAAAATGATGAAATTCTCGATTTTTGCACCACCAGTTTCAACATCGACTTCCCGCTGACAACCCGGCAATCGGTGCGGGGCGAAAAAGCCCACCCGTTTTATAAATGGGCACGGGATGAATTGGGGCCGGATCAGGCGCCGAAATGGAACTTTCATAAATATCTGATCGGTCCGGACGGGCAGCTTTTGGCCAGTTTCCCCAGTGCCGTCAAACCCGATGATGAAAAATTGCAAAAGGCAATTACTGACGCGTTGGCGCGCTAGTTATCGCCAAGACCTGGCCTGGGCCGGGATGTGCGGGTTCTTATGTGCGTCCATCGGTAATATCAAGAAAGGCCAGCCCGTATTGGTCGAGTTTTTTAGCGCCGACACCGTTTATTTCTGCCATATCGTTTAAACTGCGCGGTTTGAAGCGGACCATTTCCGACAATGTCCGGTCATTAAAAATGACGTAGGGTGGGACATTCTGGCTGGTGGCAAGCTCCCGACGCAGGGCGCGCAGGGCTTCCCACATTTTGCGGTCGTCTTCATCTTCAAAAAAGGTATCAAAATCGCGCAGCCGCTGGGTCGTGGCGCGTTTACGCTCGCTGGTGTCAAGCCGCATTTCGACGACCTTTTCCCCGCGCAACACCGGGCGCGAGGATTCTGTCAGATAAACGCCACCATGGCCTTCTTCGTCGACCTGCAAATACCCCATCGCCAGCAATTGCCGAAATACCGAGCGCCACTGTGGTTGGGCTATGTCCTTGCCAAGGGCATAAACGGTTGTTTTATCGTGCCCGGTCTGGCGGATTTTCTCGGTATTTCGGCCCATAAGCACTTCGATGACATGGGCTGGGCCGAAACGCTGCCCGGTGCGATAGACCGCCGAAAGGGCCTTGCGCGATGCATCTGTGGCATCCCATGTGTCGACCGGTTCAAGGCAGGTATCGCAATTGCCGCAGGGTTTGGTGTCGGCTTCGCCAAAATACGACAAAATAACCTGTCGGCGGCATTTCGTGGTTTCGGCAAGGCCAATCAGGGCATCAAGTTTGCGCTGTTCGATCCGTTTTTGCGTGTCGGGTGCATCGGACGATGCCAGCATGCCGCGAATGGATACGATGTCGGATAAATCGTAATTCATCCACGCATTGGCCGGTAAACCATCGCGCCCGGCCCGCCCGGTTTCCTGATAATAGGCTTCCATGCTTTTGGGCAGGTTCAAATGGGCCACAAAACGCACATTTGGTTTATCAATACCCATGCCAAAGGCGACGGTTGCGCAAATGATCAACCCTTCTTCACGCAGAAAACGGTCTTGATGCAGTTGCCGTGTTTCTTGCGGCAATCCTGCATGATAGGGCAGGGCAGGTCGGCCGTTATCGGTTAGCCACTGGGCGATGTCTTCGGTTTTGCGCCGCGACAGGCAATAAACAATACCGGCATCTTCGGCGTGTTCACGGTTTAAAAATGTCAGCAGGCGTTGTTTGCTGTTGCCTTTGGTCTCAATGCGATAGGTGATGTTGGGGCGGTCAAACCCGGTTAGAAAACAGTGGGCATCGGTCAGATGAAGGTTTTCGGCGATGTCTTTGCGGGTCGGGCTGTCGGCAGTCGCGGTCAGCGCGATGCGCGGCACATGTGGAAACCGGGTTGGCAGCAGGTCCAGACGCCGGTATTCAGGCCGAAAATCATGTCCCCATTGTGACACGCAATGGGCTTCGTCAATGGCAAAAAGCGACAGGTGGATACGGTCAAGCAGGTTTAAGAAACGATCGGTGGCAAAGCGCTCAGGGGCGACATACAGAAGATCGATGTCCCCTTCAATGGCACGCATTTCAATTTCGCGGGCGTGATCCGGCGCGAGCGTGGAATTGATAAAGGCGGCCTTGATGCCAAGTTGCGTTAAAGCATCGACCTGGTCTTTCATAAGCGCAATCAGCGGCGAAACAACAATGGCCGTTCCCGGCCGGCATAACGCCGGAATTTGATAGCATAGCGACTTGCCCCCCCCTGTGGGCATCAATACCAGGGCATCTTTGCCTGCAATGACATGGTCGATAATTTCTGCCTGTGGCCCCCGGAAACTGTCATAGCCAAACACATCCTTTAGCACCTCCAGCGGCGGGCGCATGGCAGGCGGCGTGGAGGATGTCAGAAGATCGTTATCGGCAAAGAATACAGGGTCAGACAATTTTAACGTTCCAGGTATGTGCAGATATCGGCAAAGACGTTTTCAAACATCTCTGGCGTCAGGCGGTAAGTCTGGGTGTTGTAACGCGAACAGTGATAACTATCAAACAGCGTTAGACCATTTTCCAGGTGATGCTGTGCTCCATGCCCGAATTTATAGGCAGACAGCTTCATGCCAAATGTTTTCAGCATTGCCTGATGGGCGATCTGCCCAAGACACAAAATACCCTTAAGGTTTTTCATGGCGGTAATTTCACTGATCAGGAAGGGGCGGCATGTATTGGCTTCGGGCCCGGTTGGCTTGTTTTCGGGCGGAACACATTTGACCGCGTTGGTAATGCGGCAATCAACCAGTTCCAGCCCGTCATCAGGCCGTTTATCATATGTACCGGTCGCCAACCCGAATTTTTCCAGCGTGGCGTAAAGAAGATCACCGGCATAATCACCGGTAAAGGGGCGACCGGTGGCATTCGCCCCCTTAAGCCCCGGTGCCAGGCCAACAATAAGAAGCCGGGCCGATAACGGGCCAAAAGGGCGAACAGGGCCATTGTAAAACGTGGGGAATTTCGCCTGGTTTGCCTGGCGAAATTCCATAAGGCGGGGGCATAACGGGCAATCTTTTGCCGGTTCAATCAGTTCGGTCATAACAGGCCTGACATTAGATCAAGATTGTGCCGCAGCGGAACTTAATCGAAATCGATTTCGTCGAGATTGGGGTGAACCGGGTGATCGTCGATATCACCAAGATCGGGATGATCATCGTCACGGCGTGGCTGGACGCGGCGAGCAATGGTGCCTTCAAGCTCGGTGAGTTCAATAAAATTATCTGCCTGGCGGCGCAATTCGTCGGCGACCATTGGCGGGTTGGATTTTACCGTCGAGACGACAGTAACGCGCACACCTTTACGCTGAACGGCATCAACCAGGCGGCGGAAATCGCCATCACCGGAAAAAATCACAACATGATCAAGATGCTGGGCCATCTCCATGACATCAATGGCCAGCTCGATATCCATGTTGCCCTTAATTTTGCGGCGACCGGCGGCGTCGGTAAATTCCTTGGTCGGTTTGGTGACCATGGTATAGCCATTATAGTCAAGCCAATCCACAAGCGGGCGTATAGGCGAGTATTCCTGATCTTCAATCAGGGCTGTGTAATAAAACGCCCGGATCAGTTGACCTTTTTGTGCAAAAAGATCAAGTAGCCGTTTGTAATCTATATCAAAACCAAGAGCACGTGCCGCAGCGTACAGATTTGAGCCATCAATAAACAACCCGATACGTTCTTGCGGGTAAAAAATCATTCTTAAATGTCCTTAAATAGCGTTTAAAAATTAGTACTTTGCAAAAATGCTATCGCCTGTTTTACATCGCAAGGGGCAGCAAAGAAAGAACCAAATTGTCATGGACAGGCAGAACAGCCTTCCTTACATATCACCTGCTTTGTGGCTGTGTTTTGCATATGAAGGTTTGCCCTCTGTGACGTGTCAATCTGTCCTGGAAAATAATCGTTCCGCATCCGATGATGCTATCTTGATTGCGCTTGGGGCGAATTTGCCGACCGAGCGGTTTGGCGCACCCGCTGATACGGTGCGCGCCGCCATTGATGTTTTGGCAGGCACGGATGGTATCTGTGTTGAAAAAATATCATCCTTTTACGAAACGGCCCCGGTGCCTGTTTCTGACCAGCCCTGGTATGTGAATGCAGTCATCCGGGTGGAAACAGTGCTTTCGCCCCATGACCTGCTGGTGCGGCTTCACGAAATTGAAGCCGATTTTGGCCGGGTCCGGGTGATGCGAAATGAAGCCCGGGTTCTTGACCTGGATCTTATTGCCTATGGCCGCCAAGTCCTTGGTGATGATAGTGGCTTGATTGTGCCACATCCCCGTTTGCACGAACGCGCATTTGTCTTGCTGCCTGTGCGTGATGTGGCAGGTGACTGGGTTCATCCCGTCCTGCAGCAATCGATTGCAAGCCTGGTCGGCGCGTTGCCAGAGGGGCAGGAGATTCGGCAAATGCCATCCTGATCCGGGTGGTCGCCGCGATGGAATGCTTTTTTGCTGCAACAGCCGCAGTTGCGGCAGTTTCGTCGAAATTCGCGCGGTTAAGTGTTGCAACGCAACGATGACAGCCTTATAGTGATCGGTCTGGATACTTACTTCTTTTGCTGGAGAAATTTATGGCGCGCGTTACCGTCGAAGATTGCGTTGACAAGATTCCCAATCGCTTTGAGCTTGTGATGCTGGCAGCTCAGCGTGCACGCAACATTTCGTCCGGGGCCGAATTGACCATCGACCGCGACAATGACAAAAACCCCGTCGTTGCCCTGCGTGAGATTGCCGAAGTAACCGTTAATTTTGATGATCTTCGGAACGGTATGATTCAGGGCCTGCAACGCCATGTTGAAACCGAAGAGCCCGATGACATCGAAGACGAATTCGGTCCCAAGCTGATGGCAGAGGCAATTGAAGAATTTGCCCCGATTATGGCAACTGCACCTGTTGAAGAAGACGAATAATCTTCTCTAGTGTGTTGATAAAAATGAATTAATAAAAAAGGGCTGCGGATTTTTATTCCGTGGCTTTTTTTTGTGTCGTTTGTACTATCTTCTATCTATGTACTTTTTAAAGATCGCAAGCTGGAATGGGAGCCGCTCCTGAATGATGCGTCAATATGAACTTGTGGAACGGGTTAAGGCCTATGATGCAGATGCCCGCGAGGCACTGCTCAACAAGGCTTATGTGTATGCTACCCAGAAACATGGTTCACAAAAACGGGCCAATGGTGACCCGTATTTTTCGCATCCCATCGAAGTTGCCGGTATCCTGACCAACTATAAGCTCGATTGCGACACCATTATTACTGCGCTGTTGCACGACACGATCGAAGACACCGACGCCACACCCGAAGAAATCAACAAGTTGTTCGGGCCCAAAATTTTAAAGCTGGTGGATGGCGTTACCAAGTTAACCCAGATTGAACTTAAATCGGCAGATTCAAAGCAGGCGGAAAACTTCCGCAAGTTGCTGTTGGCAATGTCGGAAGATATCCGTGTTCTGTTGGTCAAGCTTGCCGACCGTTTGCACAATATGCGCACGCTGCATTATATTTCCAAGCCGGAAAAACGGGTAAGAATTGCAGCAGAAACCCTTGAAATATATGCACCTTTGGCAGAACGCATCGGGATGCATGATATCAAGGAAGAATTGCAGGATCTGGCATTTCAACACCTTAACCCGGATGCGCGCAATTCGATTACCGCCCGGCTCGAATTTTTGCGTAAAAAGGACGACAATGTCGTCGAGCGCATTGTTAAGGAACTTGAAAAAGTTATCAGCACGGAAGGCCCCGCCGTTGAAATATATGGTCGTGAAAAGCGGCCTTATTCGATCTGGCAGAAAATGCAGCGTAAAAACATCACCTTTGGCGAGCTGTCTGATATTATGGCGTTTCGGGCCATGGTTGATACGATGCCGCAATGCTATGAGGTGCTAGGTTATCTGCATGCCGCATACAAGGTCGTGCCGGGGCGCTTCAAGGACTATATTTCCACGCCAAAACCCAACGGTTATCGGTCCATCCATACCACAGTAATCGGCCCGGAAAACCACCGTATTGAAGTGCAAATTCGGACCCACGAAATGCACGAGGTGAACGAAAACGGTGTTGCGGCGCACTGGGCTTACAAACAGGGTGGCGGACGCGAAAAAGAAGGGACGCAGTATCGCTGGCTGCGTGATCTTCTTGATATTATGGAACATGCAACAGAACCTGAAGAATTCCTGGAGCATACCAAGCTGGCCATGTTCCAGGACCAGGTGTTTTGCTTTTCGCCCAAGGGGGATGTGATTGCACTTCCTGCGGGGGGAACACCGGTCGATTTTGCTTATATGATCCATACCCACATTGGCGATACCTGCGTTGGGGCGAAGGTCAACGGGGCGATGGTGCCCTTGCGGACCCAGCTTAACAATGGCGACCAGGTGGAGATTGTGACCTCCAAGGCACAAACCCCAAACCCGACATGGGAACGGTTTGTTGTTACTGGTAAGGCGCGGGCCCGTATCCGTCGTTTCATTCGCCAGCAGCAGGAAGACCAGTATCGTGACCTTGGCAAGGCCATCGTGCAAAAGGCCTTCCGTCAGGCCGGGTATGAATATTCGGAAAAGGGTCTGGAAGGGGTCTTAAAGATATTCAAGCAGCCCACGGTAGTGGCTCTGGTTACTGCGGTCGGGGCCGGGCACATTACCGGGCGCGAGGTAACCAATGCGGTCTTCCCGGGCAGCAAAGACGATCAAACGACCCGCAAATTTGTGCCTGCAGATGCCAAAAGCAATCGCAAGCGCGACCATGCCATTCCGCTTAAAGGGCTTATTCCCGGCATGGCTGTGCATTATGCCGGGTGTTGCCATCCGTTACCGGGCGACCGTATTGTGGGTATTGTCACCACGGGCAAAGGGGTGACCATTCATACGATTGACTGCGATACCCTGGAAACGTTTGCCGATCAGCCCGAACGCTGGCTGGATGTGGGCTGGGATAATGACGGGGAACCGGAACATTTCGTTGGCCGTCTGGGCCTGACGGTTGCCCATGAATCGGGCGCACTTTCGGCCATTACCAGTGTTATTGCCAAGAATCATGGCAATATCACCAATCTGCGTTTTGTCAGCCGAACCCAGGATTTTTTCGAAATGCTGATTGATATTGATGTGGTGGATGTCAAACATCTGACCAATATTATTGCCGCCTTGCGGGCAACCCCTGTGGTCAATACCGTTGAGCGGGCACGGGGATAATGAGAAATGATGGAGTGAATACGCTATTTTCTTGCCAAGGCGGCTTTCAGCACTTACCCATAGCGGCGCGGGATTTTTCCCGTTCCCTCCTATCATGTCGTTTGTCTGACACCGTATGTTCCAGCGTCGCATAAAACCAAGCTCTTTTGAACGCATTCGCAGCTTTTTGTGGCCGCGGGCCGGATGGCGCCGTTCATCACGCTATTTTGCCCATCGAGTCGCCCGGCTGCCCGGTACGCCTTACAGCATTGCTGCGGGTTTCGCCATCGGGGCTGCTGTGTCGTTTACCCCGTTTATCGGGTTTCACTTTGTTCTGTCGGCATTGCTCAGTTTCATTCTGCGCGCCAACCTTGTGGCGTCGCTGCTTGGCACGATTGTTGGCAATCCCTGGACGTTCCCGTTTATATGGCTGTGGCTTTATCATAGCGGTCTGTGGATTCTGGGCAGCGATCCCTCGATACAGGGCGTTCATTTCAATATGGCCGTGCTTTGGGATTTCACCGTCGAAGGCATTAGCTATATCGGTCGCGGTTTGATTTTTGGTATCTGGGACGGGACCAAGCAAGCCGACCTTTCGCATCTATGGGCCAGCATCGTTGATATTATCTGGCCGATGATTGTTGGCTGCATCCCGACATTCGTTGCAGTCTGGTTGCTGTTTTACTTTCCTGTCTATCGTGCGGTTGTTATGTATCGTCATAAACGTATTCTACGCCGCATGAAAGTTCATGAAAAACGGGCTTTAACGCCGGTTTTAGAAACGGCAAAACGTACTTTGCGCAGCGACAATGCGCAGCAGCAGGATAATTTGAAATGAGCATTGATTTACGTTTGGGTGTGAATATTGATCATGTTGCCACCATCCGTAATGCCCGGGGTGGGGCGCATCCTGACCCGCTGCGCGCCGCACAAATTGCCGCAGCTGCCGGGGCTGATGGCATTACTGCTCATTTACGTGAAGATCGTCGGCACATATCGGATCGCGATATTGCGCAGTTGCGTGCCGAAATTGATTTGCCGTTGAATTTCGAAATGGCCGCGACCGACGAAATGCTGGCAATTGCCATAAATGCCAAACCGCACGCCGCCTGTATTGTGCCCGAAAAACGCGAAGAACGGACCACCGAAGGCGGGCTGGATGCCGCGGGGGGGCATAATCATTTAAAACGCTTTGTTTCAGAATTGGGCAATGCCGGTATTCGTGTTTCCCTGTTTATAGAAGCATCGAAAAAACAGCTTGATGCTGCGGCATCGCTGGGCGCGCCGGTTGTTGAAATTCACACGGGGGCCTATTGCGACGCAGCTGGTGAACAGCGTGCATATGAATTGGCCCGTATTACCGAGGCGGTTAAATACGGGGCGGAACTTGGTCTTGAAATTCACGCAGGGCATGGGCTGGCATTTGATACGGTGTTGCCCATCGCACAATTACCCGAAATTCGCGAACTTAATATCGGCCATTTTTTGATTGGCGAGGCCATTTTTATTGGCCTTGATGCCAGCATCCGCGAGATGCGGCGATTGATGAATGTCGCACGGTCAATTTCCGGGGCAGGCCAATGATTATTGGCATCGGCACGGATTTATGCGATATCCGGCGGATTGAGAAAACTCTGGGCCGTTTTGGTGACCGGTTTGTGCGCCGTGTCTTTACAGACATTGAGATAGCACGGGCGGCGCGGCGGCCAGAAAGAATGGCGTCTTCATTGGCAATGGCCTTTGCTGCGAAAGAAGCCTGTTCCAAAGCATTGGGAACGGGGTTTCGGCGCGGCGTGTATCACAGGACGATGGGGGTGGCCCATCAGCCAAGTGGCAAACCGGACATGATGCTGATTGAGGGGGCTAAACGTCGCCTTGATGAATTGACACCCGCAGGGAAACTTGCCTCGGTGCATGTCACCCTGACAGATGAATATCCGATGGCAAATGCCGTTGTTGTTATTTCTGCCGATTAAATTTTGATTTGAAAAAGGGTTGAACCCTGGATGGAAAAGTTAGTGCAAAAAAAGAAACCGGGTGGCCTTTTTGATACCCTGAAAACCGTTTTCTGGGCGATTGTGATTGCTCTTTTGGTGCGAACCTTTGCGTATGAGCCTTTTAATATTCCGTCCGGGTCCATGATTCCGACCTTGCTGGTTGGTGATTACCTGTTTGTTTCCAAATATTCCTATGGATATTCCAAGCACAGCCTGCCGTTTAGCCTGCCGTTAATTCCAGGGCGTATTTTGTCTAGCGAACCCAAGCGTGGCGATGTTATTGTGTTCAAACTGCCCGCAGATACGACCCAGGATTACATCAAGCGTGTGATTGGTTTGCCCGGCGATACTGTGCAAGTCAAACAGGGTCGTCTTTATATTAATAGCAAGATGGTCGAACGCGAGCGGATCGAAGATTACATTTTGACCGACGGAACGGGGCAGGCGATTGCCGTGCCGCAATATCTTGAAACATTGCCGGGCGGAAAAGTTCATCGTATCCTGGAAATCTTTGGTGATCAGGGACCGGCTGATAATACGGATCCCTTTACCGTGCCAGCAGGCCATTATTTTATGATGGGCGACAATCGCGATAATTCAGCTGACAGTCGGGCTTTTCCGCCAAGGTTCCGCTTTGTTCCGTTTGAAAACCTGGTGGGTCGGGCTGAATTCCTGTTCTATTCGAAAGACAGCAGCCGGCCGATTTATGATTTTGGCAGCATTCGTTTCGACAGACTGTTTAAGGGAGTTAACTGATGACCGACATGGCGCCATTGTTGCGACATATCGATCATGAATTTGCCAATCCGGACCTGCTGCGGGTTGCGTTGACGCACCGCAGTGCAGCCAAAGGCAAAGACGCCCTAAGTGGCGGTAATGAACGACTGGAATTTCTGGGAGACCGGGTTTTGGGCCTGGTTATTGCGGAAATGCTGTATACCCGGTTCGGTCGTGAGCGCGAAGGGGCGATGGCGAAACGGTTTGTTGCCCTGGTCCGGCGCGAAACGCTGGCCCGCATTGCCGTTGATATTGACCTTGGAAACCATATTGCGATGGCCAAGGGGGAACGTGCGGCCGGTGCCGATACAAACCCGGCTATTTTATCCGATTGCGTAGAGGCGGTGATTGCCGCACTCTATATTGATGGCGGGTTGGAACCAGCGCGTATTTTTATCGAAAGATTATGGCGCCCGTTGCTTGATGAAGCACCCAAACCACCACAGGATGCCAAGACACAGTTGCAGGAAGCCTTGCAAGGGCAGGGTAAGCCATTACCTGTTTATGAAATGGTTGGCCGCGAAGGCCCTGCCCATGCGCCTGTTTTTACAATTGAGCTGACAACCAGCGACGGTCATTGTGTTCGCGCCGATGGTAAATCCAAACGCGAAGCCGAACAGATTGCCGCAAAACGAATGTTGGATGAGTTGAACCATGAATGAGGTTCCTGCCGCGATCCCTGAACAGTCTGAACCGCAGCATCGTTGTGGATTTGTCGCCCTTGTCGGCGCCCCGAATGCGGGTAAATCCACGCTGCTTAATCAGTTGGTCGGCACCAAAGTATCGATTGTTTCGCCCAAGGTGCAAACAACGCGGGCGCGTGTTCGTGGCATTGTCATGGCCGAAGATGCACAGATTGTCTTTATTGACACCCCGGGTATTTTTCAGCCCAAACGCCGTCTTGACCGGGCAATGGTCAAGGCCGCCTGGGGGGGCGCTGATGATGCCGATCTGATCGTATTGGTGATTGATGCGCTACAGGGCATTACCGATGATGTTCGCATGATTGTTGCCAACCTCAAAAGGCAACAACGTAAGGCGATCCTTTTGCTCAACAAGATCGACAAGGTGCGCGACAAGGAAAAATTGCTGCATCTTTCCGGGGAATTGTTTGGCGAAGATATTTTCACTGATGTCTTTATGATTTCGGCCAGAAAAGGTGCGGGAACCCAGGACTTTGTCAATTTCCTGGCTGCGAAAATGCCAAACGGACCGTGGATGTTCCCCGAAGATGACGTTTCGGATATGCCCTTGCGTCTGCTGGCGGCGGAAATTACCCGCGAAAAGCTGTATTATCAGTTGCAGCAGGAATTGCCATATTCCGCAACGGTCGAAACAGAATTGTGGGAAGAACGCAAGGATGGTTCGGTCAAGCTCGAACAAACCATTTTTGTCGAGCGCGAAGGCCAAAAGGCAATCATTCTGGGTAAAAGTGGCAAGCGGATCAAAACACTGGGTACGGATGCCCGTAAAGATCTTGAGGCGATTTTTGAACGTCGGGTCCATTTGTACCTGTTTGTCAAAGTGCGCGAAAACTGGGGAGACGACCCCAATCGCCTGGCAATCTGGGGGTTGGACCACAACGCCTGATCTGTGAAACTGGCCAGATAGGAACGCGATATGGAAACCAGGCAGTTCTGGGGCATGGTCTTGATCGTTGTTGGTGCCGCCACGGCATTGATTGTCGCTATGATCTCTCGTCGACCATTTCGTTATCGCCATGATGGCAGTGATCTGAAACGTGAAGAGCGGTTTTTGAGAAAGCCGCTCAACATGTTGATGCTGGTGATTGCCGTTGTGATCTTAATTTTGGGGTTGTTGTGGCGCAACCCCGCAACACGGCCATTCTGACATGATGCATTCCAATCACGATACAGACAAAGACGAACCGATAAAAAGCCTGTCTGAACTGACGGGCTGGCGACGCTATTTGCTGCTAACGGTGGCGGTGATTGTTTTGGGATCAACGGTTTTTGGTTTGGCGGTTCATGTCATGCGTCTTCTTACGGCTTCTGGCTACTAAAAAGCAGGGACAGCCATGGATTGGCGAGATGATGCAATTGTGCTGTCTACCCGGAAACTGGGTGAAAATTCCGTCCGCCTGACGGTATTGACGCGTGATTATGGTCGTTATGTCGGCATGGTTCGCAGTGCATCGGGTAAAACCCTTCGTGGAACGCTTGAATGTGGTAACTTGATCCGTACAAGCTGGTCCGCGCGGTTATCGGAACATTTGGGCCAGTTTAAATGCGAATTGTTGCGCTCCCATGTGGTTGATCTTTTATTGCTGCCTGGGCCTTTATTGGCACTGAGTTCTGCCTGCGCGTTGCTTGAGGTATCTTTGCCTGAACGGGTGCCGCAAAAAATGCTTTATACGGGTACGCTGGGCCTGATTGAGGCATTGAAATCCGAGTTTTGGAAACCGGCATATCTGCGCTGGGAAATCGGCCTTCTGGAAGAACTGGGCTATGGTCTTGATTTATCTTGCTGCGCTGTGACGGGTAAATCTCAGGATTTGCATTTTGTATCGCCCAAAAGCGGGCGGGCGGTTTCTCTGGCGGAAGGCACACCCTATGCTGACCGGCTGTTGCCGTTACCGGCGTTTTTAAGTGGGGCGGCAGCCTCGGCTGCGGCGCGTGAAGCCCCGATGGAAAATCAGTATAATCAGGCCGTTAAACTGGCAGGTTTTTTTATTCACCGTGACCTGTTTGTTTCCAAAGGCATTCGCCCTGTTGCAGCACGGGACCGGCTGGCCTCGATGATTTGGCAGGATGCCAAGGGGGCAGCCTGAAGTGATGCAATGTTGGATATTCATGCGCGCAACCATTGTGCCCTATCGCCATTTTGGGGAGAGATTACGGCGTGATGGGGGAAAGATAAAAATTAAATGCACAATTTTGCTGTTGTCATCTGTTGACCGCACCCGCCCTGAAAGTAGTATGGTGCCGCACGGTACGATGTCGGGGTGACCGGCAACCGTCTTTTTTATTAATGCAACCTGTTCCGGATTAAGAAAAACAGTTCATGAGCACGAAATCCTCCGACCCGGGTACCGCCGCCGGGCAGATCCGGGAAACCCGCCTTGCTGACGCGCTGAGTGAACGGTATCTGGCTTATGCAATGTCGACCATCATGTCGCGTTCGCTGCCTGACGTTCGTGACGGCCTTAAACCGGTTCATCGCCGGTTGCTCTATGCAATGCGACAATTGAAACTAAATCCTGAACAGGGTTTTAAAAAGTGCGCCCGTGTTGTCGGTGACGTGATTGGTAAATATCACCCGCACGGCGACCAGTCGGTTTACGATGCCCTGGTGCGGCTGGCACAGGATTTTGCCGTTCGCTATCCATTGGTGGACGGGCAGGGGAACTTTGGCAATATCGACGGCGATAATGCCGCTGCCATGCGTTATACCGAAGCCCGTATGACCGCCGTTGGCGCTTCGTTGATGGAGGGGTTGGACGAAGACGCCATTGATTTTCGCCCGACCTATGATGGCGAAGACCACGAGCCGATCGTTATGCCTGCCGGATTTCCAAATTTGCTGGCAAATGGCGCTGCCGGTATTGCCGTGGGCATGGCGACCAATATTCCGCCGCACAATGCTGACGAACTTTGCACGGGCCTGATCAAACTGATCGATAATCCTGAAACGTCGATTGCCGAACTGGTCCGGTGCGTGCCTGGCCCGGATTTCCCGACAGGCGGAGTTCTGGTTGAGCCGCGCGAGAATATTCTCGAATCCTATGCCACCGGTCGCGGGTCGTTCCGGTTGCGGGCAAAATGGGAAGTCGAAAAGATGACCCACGGTCTGTATCAGATCGTGATTACCGAAATTCCCTATCAAGTGCAGAAAGCCAAACTGGTTGAACGCATCGCAGATTTGATGTTTGCCAAGAAGTTACCACTTCTTGCTGATGTGCGAGATGAATCAACGGATTTGATCCGTTTGGTGTTTGAGCCTCGTTCGCGTGCGGTTGAACCCGAGCATCTGATGGAGATGCTGTTCAAGAATACCGAGCTTGAAACCCGGTTTGGGTTGAATATGAACGTTCTGGATGGCGACAATACCCCGCGCGTCATGAATTTGCGCGAAGTACTGCGTGCATTTTTGGCGCACCGGCAGGTTGTTCTGGTCCGGCGGTCGCAGCACCGGCTGGAAAAAATCAACCACCGGCTGGAAGTGCTGGAAGGCTACCTGATAGCCTATCTTAACCTTGACGAGGTCATCCGCATTATCCGGTTTGAAGACGAACCACGCAAAGAGATGATGCGCGTTTTCGATCTGACCGAAGTGCAGGCCGATGCCATTTTGAATATGCGTTTGCGGTCTTTGCGCAAACTCGAAGAAATGGAAATCAAAAACGAGCATTCCAAACTCAGCGAAGAAAAAGCCGGACTTGAAGCATTGCTGGCCAGCGAAGAAATGCGTTGGACCCGTATTCGTGAAGAGGTTGAGCAAACGCGCGAGAAGTTTGGCAAAAACACCGAACTTGGCAAACGTCGCACTGAAATTGGCGACGCACCGCAGGAAATTGAGGTCCCGCTTGAGGCCTTGATTGAACGTGAACCGATCATGGTCATTTGCTCGCGTATGGGCTGGATCCGCGCTCTTAAGGGGCACACCACTGAAATCGCCGACCTTAAATTCAAGGACGGTGACGAAAGCCGCTTTGCGATCAAGGCCTTCACGACGGATAAATTGCTCATTATGAGCTCCGCCGGGCGTTGCTATACAATGGGCTGTGACAAACTGCCGGGCGGGCGTGGGCACGGCGAGCCAATTCGTCTTTCGATTGACCTACCCCAGGAACATGACATTGTTTCCATGACCATTCATCGTCCAAATGGCCGGTTGCTGGTGGCATCGTCTGCCGGGCGCGGCTTTCAGGTTGCGGAAAGTGATGTGGTTGCACAAACTAAAAACGGCAAGCAAATTCTGAATTTGGGCAAAGGCGAAACAGCCCTGATTTTTGAACAGGTTGATAAAAACCATGTGGCTGTTTTGGGGGATAATCGCAAATTGCTGATTTTTCCAGTGGAAGAAATTCCGGAAATGACGCGCGGCCGGGGTGTGATTTTGCAGAAATACAAACAGGGTGGTCTTGCGGATTTAACCTTGTTTAACATCGAAGATGGTTTGACCTGGACCATGGGCGGCAGTGAAGGGCGCAAACGCACCGTCACCGAACTGGGCGAATGGATCGGGAAACGTGCCGGTTCAGGGCGATTGCCCCCGAATGGTTTTCCCCGTTCAAACCGTTTCGAATAATGTGACCCTTATCGCCTGAGACTTGAAACCTGAAGCGCCGGTGAGCGGTGCTTCAGGTTTTTTGTTTAATGGATGGAATAGTTTTATTTTAATAACAATGTCTTGTCAGAGTATTTGATAAATAAACATCAAATTGAAACGGCAAAAAATTGCCTTGGTTTTTAGTGTTCAGGAGGGGGCTGGCTTTTTGTGCGTTTTTCTTGGCGTCACGTTAAAAAAGATAGCACCGGCCAAAAGCGCAAAAAACATGGTGTTTTGGATCATATATTTGTAACTTTGCACCGCTGGCGATCAAACAAGACTGGAAGCTGGCAAAAATTCCGGGTGTGGGAGGAAAAATGCTTTTTTTGGCACGTTTTGTACGGCTGATTGACAGTCTTAATGACGCGATCGGACGTGGCGTGGCGTGGCTGACCATTCCGTTGGTGTTGGTAACCTTTTTGGTGGCAATATTGCGATACGGATTTTCGGTTGGCTGGGTATCAATGCAGGAAAGCTATATGTGGCTTTACGGCATTATTTTCATGGTTGGGGCTGGCTATACGCTGCTTCATGGCGGCCATGTCCGGGTTGACGTTTTTTATCGTCCAGCATCGGCGCGCTACAAGGCGTGGGTTGATCTGATTGGCACCTTGTTTTTGTTACTGCCTGTCCTGACGCTGGTTTTCATTTACAGCTATCCTTACGTCATCACCAGTTGGAAGCGCCTTGAAGGATCGCAGGAAACGGGCGGTTTACCCGGGCTTTTCCTGCTTAAATCAGTAATTCTGGTGTTCTGTGTCCTGATGGGGTTACAGGGGCTTTCGCTGGCGGCACGCAGTATTCTGGTACTGGCAGGCCATCGTGAATTCGAAACCAATGAAGAAGAGCACGAGGGCGTCTGATGTCGGGGGAAGTATTAAGTCTACTCATGTTTGCAGTGGCCTGTGTGGTGCTGCTTTTTGGGTTTCCGGTTGCCTTTTCACTGGGGGGGACCGGTCTGGCTTTTGCCCTTTTGGGGCATTCGATGGGCGTGTTCGACATGCCGTTGCTCGGTTCGCTGCCGTCACGTTATTTCGGCGTGATGAGCAACGAATTATATGTCGCCATTCCATTGTTCGTTTTTATGGGCGTGATGCTGGAACGGGCACGGATTGCCGAAAAATTGCTCATGACCATGGGCATGCTATTTGGCAAGCATCGCGCCGGCCTTGGCATTTCGGTCGTGATCGTTGGTATGTTGCTGGCGGCTTCAACCGGCATTGTCGGTGCAACAGTTGTCACCATGGGTTTATTGAGCCTGCCAGCCATGCAAAAGGCCGGTTACAGCCCGCGCCTTTCCGCCGGTGTTATTTGTGCATCCGGGACGTTGGGCCAGATCATTCCGCCGTCGATTGTTCTGGTGTTGTTGGGGGATATCCTTCAGGGGGCCTATGCCGAAGCGCAACGGTCCTTGGGGAACTGGGCACCTGAACCGGTTTCGGTCATTGATCTGTTTGTCGGTGCCTTTATTCCCGGCATGTTGCTGGTTGCGCTCTATATCGGTTGGGTGATCATTCAGTCTTTCATCGATCCCAAATCCGCCCCGGCTCTGGTTGAAGACAAGCGCCCGGAAGGTTTGTTAGGCGATGTTTTGCGCGCCCTTGTACCGCCTGCATTGTTGATCGTTGCGGTTCTCGGCTCGATCCTGACCGGCATTGCGACGCCGACGGAATCTGCTGCATTTGGCAGTGTTGGCGCCACCGTTCTTGCGGCTTGTTATCGCCGTTTGGATCTGGCTGTTTTGCGCCATGTTACCAGCCAAACGGTTCAGATCAGCTCGATGGTGTTTATCATTCTGCTGGGGGCGTCGATCTTTTCACTGGTGTTTCGTGGTCTTGGCGGTGATCACTTGGTCGAAGAATTGCTGCATAACATGCCCGGTGGTCTGTTTGGGGCCATGCTGGTTGTCATGACATTGATGTTCGTGATGGGGTTCTTTCTGGATTTCATCGAAATCGTCTTTGTTGTGGTGCCGATTGTGGGGCCGATCCTGTTGAAAATGGATATCAGCCCGATCTGGCTCGGCATTATGATTGCGATCAATCTTCAGACCAGCTTCCTTACACCGCCTTTTGGTTTTGCGCTGTTCTATCTGCGCGGGGTTGCGCCGCCCTCGATGAAAACCTGGGATATTTATCGTGGTATCATTCCGTTTGTTCTGATCCAGATATTTGCCCTGATTCTTCTGGCCGCTTTCCCGGAACTGGCAACATGGTTGCCGTCGGTTCTGCTAAATTAGTTCGCGCCGCGGAGCACATATTGAGACGAAAAGGGTCGGTTTTTTCCGGCCCTTTTTGCTGGACTGGCTAAAGCACATTTCCTTTAATATGACCCATTTTGTTTGATTTTGGC